>ERZ772974.4-NODE-4-length-202831-cov-25.425637_pt1 | contig 202831 bp, 189 predicted proteins | sample MGYA00580671_ERZ772974 | MGnify/ENA primary metagenome ERZ772974 (study PRJEB29015, sample SAMEA2738065) | human oral metagenome | biome: human oral; feature: human-associated habitat; material: saliva | place: China | collected 2218 ... | reverse complement strand
TACGAAAATTAGCAAATCTGACAAGCCTTCCATGACAAAAAATGAGGATGGAAGTATAAATTGTACCTACTCAGATCCAAAACAACTTTATTATATTGTCAAGATTCAATAGCTTTATATATTTTATCTCTATATATGATATACTACAATGGGAAAACTAAAGATAAGAACCTGATTTTGAAAGATTTTAGAGGGGGGGGGTAAAAGTAGCTTAAGATCTGCCTTTACGCTCGTAGAGATGCTAATTGTAGTGATTATAGTAGGTATTCTGAGTGCTACGATCTTGCCAAGGCTCACTGGATATATGGCAAGAACGAGAGACCTCAAAAGACAAGTGGATCTGAGAAATGTAGCAGCTGCAATTGAGATGTATAAGGGGGATAAGTGAGAACTTCCTTTGGGAACTCCTCTTAAAGAAGTTATAGATGCTTCTAAAAACTTAGGAACAATTTGTTATTGACGTGCAGATACTCAAAACCTCTCTCCTGTGACTAGATTACTCTCTTTAAAAGACTACATCAAAGAACTCCCCTCTGATCCCAATAATCAACAAGTTGGAGTACATGAAGCCTTTAATGGTCAAAATTGACCTCGAGGTGTTCGATGAAAAATAGCGATTCCAAGAGGAGAATATCTTTATCAGCAAATGCCAGTGCCAGGATCAACTTTGTCAGGAGCTGCATTGCTACTAGCAAAGACTGAGACCCCAGATATGAGTAATTATGTTTTTGATATGAATGCTCACCCTTTTTTGTGGAGGATTTGGGGAAATCGTTTCCCTATGGGGGCCTATCTTTTTTGTAATCATTCACTGGTCCCGCTTGAGGAAAAACCCATAGAATTTAATATGAATAAAATCCGTCTCTGCTCACGTATTGTCAAATCAAATAGAGCAAAGAGAGCTGAATATGAATGAGATGATTCTTGTACCTACTCAGATCCAAAACAGCTTTATTATATTGTTAAAATTCAATAATTTTATTAAAAATCAATTTATCTATTTTATTTATCATGATGTTTGTCAAGAGCGAATACCAAGAGAAAAAAATTGTTTTAAACAATTGAAGAAGTAAAAGCAGTCTAAAATCTGCCTTTACGCTCGTAGAGATGCTAATTGTGGTAATTATCATCGGTATTCTGAGTGCTGCGATCTTACCAAAGCTCACTGGCTATATGGCAAGAACTAGAGATTTGCAAAGGCATATGGATCTGAGAAATATCGCCGCTGCGATTGAACTGTATAAATCGAACAAGGGAAAATGGCCTGAAATTTATGATAAAAACAACAAAGTAATCTCTGACTTTGCCTGAAGAGTCACATGGCTGTTATGAATCAAAGAATATATCAAGAGTTTTCCTAAAGATCCTGGTAACTTATTTGTGTGAGAGATGATGCATCCCGCTCATCGAAGAAGTCGTACAAAGGAAAGCTTCCTCGGTGATGGAGATTATCTTTATTTATCTACAAGAGATGTTAGCCTACTTGAGGCCGATGGTGCTCTTCTATTTGCAAAGGTAGAAACTCCTGAATATGCAAATTATATCAAAGTTCACTCAAATAAAGTAGTTGGACCGGACATCACTTCCTTAGGAGGGGTGTTTTATGGGGGGAATTACAATCCGAAAACATGAGGCTATCCGCTCGTACCTCCACATGTGCCTTCCAAGAGTTTGCTCTTTTGTACGAAAATTAGCAAATCTGACAAGCCTTCCATGACAAAAAATGAGGATGGAAGTGTAGATTGTACCTATTCTGATACAAATCAACTCTATTATATCGTCAAAGTAGATAATAAATAAAAAGAGCATTTAACAGCTCTTTTTTATAAATAATTCAAAAAAGAGTACTTAATGCACCACTGAATAGATCGTATTGCAAAATACAACCAACTGTTGAGAATCCAAGAACACCCTGGTGCAAATGCAAAATATCGTAAATAAGTATAAAAAAAGAGAGAAGTCAGACTTCTCTTTTTTGTTTATCCGTCTACTTTAACAATATAGTAGAGTTGCTCTGGATCTGAGTAAGTACATTCTACCGTTCCATCAGCTTTTTTGTTCATAGTAGGTGCATCAGCTTTCTTGACACTGGTACAGAGGTGTAAAGCATTGTGATCAATATGACTAGGGGTTGGAGAAGGACCTGTTTGACTATGGTTTGCTCGCCAAAAGACTCCTCCTAAGCGGTTTCTACTATCAACGAATACTGTATCTGGATAAACTTTGATATAATTTGCATATTCAGGGGTTTCTACTTTGGTAAATAAAAGCGCTCCATTAGCTGTGTTGACTTTTATACTATTCTCACTCCTTGTAGAGATATAGAGATAATCTCACTTATCTAATAAATGGTAGTCTGTTTGGGTGAAGTGGATCCTATGCCGGTCGTTTAAGATATTTCATACAAAAAGATTACTCGGATCTTTGGGAATCTCATTAATGTATTCTTTGATTCAGAGGAGTTGACTTGCTCTCCCAGCAGATTTTAAATCAATATCTCTATCCCCAAAAGGTTGACCATTTTTGTCGTAAACTTCAGGTCGAGTTCCTTTGTTGGATTGGTACATATTGATTGCAGCGGCGATATTTCTCAGATCTGCTTGTCTCTTGAGGTCTCTTGTTCTTGCCATATATCCAGTGAGTCTGGGCAAGATCGCAGCACTCAGAATACCCACTATAATTACCACAATTAACATTTCTACAAGCGTGAAAGCCCTATTGAGAACTAAGGTCTCCCCCCCCTCATTTTTTTATATCTTGTATTAATTTTATTCATGATAACATAGTCCAAAACTAAGACATAAAACCCTGACCAAAAAATTCAGTCAGATTTCTTTTTTTGATTCTTCTCCTTATTTACCATATTTTGCGTTTGCTCCAAGGTTTTCTTGAATTCTCAAAAGTTGATTGTACTTTGCAATACGGTCAGTTCTGGATGCTGATCCAGTCTTGATAAATCCAGTATTGAGAGCAACTGCCAAATCTGCGATGAAAGTATCTTCAGTTTCTCCAGATCTATGAGATGAGATTGATCTCATTCCGTTTTTATGAGCCATATTGATAGCATCAAGCGTTTCTGAAACTGAACCGATTTGGTTAAGCTTGATAAGGATTGAGTTTGCAATTCCTTTTTCGATTCCCATCTGAAGTCTAGAAATGTTAGTAACAAAGAGATCATCTCCTACGAGCATCATCTTGTCTCCAAGTGCATCAGTAAGCTTTTTCCATCCATCAAAATCATCTTCTGCCATACCATCTTCGATAGAGATGATAGGATATTTACTCGCCCAATCTTGATAAAGCGCTACAAGCTCATCAGCATTGAGTTTTCTACCTTCTCCAGCCAAGTCATATACTCCATCTTTGAAGAATTCTGATGAAGCGACATCAAGTGCAAGAGAAATTTTACCAGTATAACCTGCCTTTTCGATAGCTTCCATAATTACTTGCAAAGCTTCTTCGTTAGATCCAAGATTTGGTGCGAACCCACCTTCATCTCCTACTGAAGTTACAAGACCTTTTGCCTTAAGGATAGATTTGAGGTTGTGGAAGATTTCAGCTCCCCATCTGAGTCCTTCTCTGAAATCTGGTGCACCTGTAGGGATAATCATAAATTCTTGAATATCTACATTATTGTCTGCATGAGAACCTCCATTGAGGATATTCATCATAGGGAATGGAAGTGTATTTCCCTTTCATTCTCCAAGATATTCATATACCCATTTCTTTTCAGTTTGAGCACACGCTACTACAAAAGCCATACTCACTCCAAGGATTGCATTTGCTCCAAGATTTGATTTATTTGCTGTTCCATCAAGAGCAATCAACGCCTCGTCAAGCTTTCTAAAGTTTTCAAAAGTCTGACCTTGGATTGCATTTGCGATAGTAGTGTTTACATTTTCTACTGCTTTGAGTGTTCCTTTTCCGAGATATCTAGACTTGTCTCCATCTCTGAGCTCCAAAGCCTCATGAATTCCTGTAGATGCTCCGGAAGGAACCAAAGCTCTTCCCATAATACCATTATCAAGAGTGATTTCCACTTCTACAGTAGGATTTCCTCTAGAATCGAGAACTTCTCTCGCATGAACTTTACTAATTGTGTATGACATAACTTATAATAAGTATAAAATAAAACCAGCGTAAATTTTAGTTTTTTTCTCAAAAAAAGCAAGATTAAAAGTATTTTATCTATCTATGAAACGTAAAAAAGAGAAAAGAAGTCTGATTTCTTTTTCTTTTTTAGCTTAAAGTAAATAGACTTATTTACAATATTATTTTATTGTGATAGTCATCTTACGCTAACTACCGTTCTGTGCTCACCCGCTCCAAAATTATCTGTTGCAAATACTACAAGCATATTGCCATTTTCATCTCCTAAAATTGATCAAAACAGACTATAAGTATTTTTGTTAAAAGCTCCATTATATCAGATTTAGTAGTTAAAATTTTATTAACAACCTTAGATTATTGAAAATAACTATCCCTTCTCTATTTAGTAAGTAAAAAACAAAAAATCAGACTTTCTCTTGCATTAGGTGAAAAAAATACTAAAATCTCAGATAAGTTTTAGTTTTTTTTTGTTCACGATGGAAGATGGACTTTATAGGAAGAGGCATTCCCTCTCACATATTCTTGCACAGGCAATGCAAAGAGAACAACAGCGAGATGTAGAAGTAGCGATTGGACCTGCAATTGATAACGGTTTTTATTATGATTTTTTGTTCGCTCAAGACAAACAACTTAAGGAAGAAGATCTCAAGAGAATCCAGTCTCAAATGGAAAAAATTATCAAAGAGAATCAGGATTTTGTTGGTTTTTCTTTGCCAGATGCTGAATCGCAAAAACTTGTACTCGATCTTATGAAACAGCAATATAAAGAGGAGATGAGATCTGAGTTTGCTGCAGCTGGGGAGGAGATTACTTTCTGGGCAAATACTATTGTAGAATCTGCAAAAGATGCTTTGTTAAAAGGTATTAATCCTGATTATATCGCATATTATCAGACTGTGACTGATTTTTTGCAGTCTCGTTTCCCAGAACAGTTTGCTGGTAAATTTGTGACTTTCCTTGATATGTGTGAGGGAGGGCATGTAAACTCAACAAAAGAGATTGATCCTCGTGCGTTCAAACTTGAAAAGCTTGCTGGAGCTTACTGGAGAGGAAACTCTGATAACGTAATGATGACCAGAGTCTATGGACTAGCTTTTGATACCAAAGAAGAACTTCAATCATACATTACTATGATGGAAGAGGCAAAAAAGAGAGATCACAGAATTTTAGGACAAAAACTTAAACTTTTTACTATTTCTCCATTGGTTGGATCAGGTTTGCCACTTTTACAGCCTCATGGAATGATTATTAGAAAAGAAATTGAAGATTTCCTTTGGCAACTACACAAAGACAAGGGATATCAGAGAGTTTGGACTCCTCACCTTGCTAAAGAAGATCTTTATAAAACTTCAGGACATGCAGAAAAGTTTGGAGATGAGCTTTTTAGAGTAAAGGGTAAGGAAGAAAACTTTTTTATGAAGCCAATGAACTGTCCTCATCATATGCAGATTTTTGCGGATAACCAATTTAGCTATCGTGATATGCCAGTTCGTTACTTTGAACCTGCAACGGTATATAGAGATGAAAAAACCTGACAACTTTCTGGGTTAACTCGTGTGAGATCGATTACTCAAGATGATGGGCATCTTTTCTGTCGTGTGGATCAGATTATGCAAGAGGTAGGAACTATTGTAGAAATTATCAAAAAGTTCTACTCAACTCTTGGTATGATCAATGATTATTGGGTTCGTCTCTCAGTTCGTGGACCAGAAGGAAAATATCTCGGATCTGATGAAGTTTGGGAAAAGGCTGAAGGAGCACTCAGAGCAGCTTGTGAAAAATTTGATCTTCCATTCAAGATCGGAATTGATGAGGCAGCATTCTATGGACCGAAGCTTGACTTTATGTTTAAAGATGCGATCGGTAGAGAGCGACAGCTTGCTACAATTCAGTGTGATTTCAATCTTCCAGTTAGGTTTGATCTCTCATTTACCAATGAGCAAGGGGAAAAAGAGAGACCAGTAGTAATTCATAGAGCGATTTCAGGTTCTCTAGAGAGATTTATGGGGGTAATGATCGAGCACTTTGGAGGAGCATTTCCTCTTTGGCTTGCTCCAATTCAAGTTCAAATTGTTCCTGTAGCGGAGAAGTTCAATGATTATGCATTTCAACTAAAATCTCAGCTCAATCAGCTTGATATTAGAGCTAAAGTTGATGATGGATCAGATTCTTTCTCAAAGAAAATCCGTAATGCCGAATTGATGAAAATACCGTATACTCTTATCGTAGGAGAAAAAGAACAAAATTCTGACTCTGTTTCAGTTCGTGAGTTTAGATCAAAGGCGCAATATGAGAAGTCTATTGAAGATTTCATTGCTCAGGTAGCATCTGAAAAAGATGAGAGAAAACTCTCTGCTGAATAATATACTAAAAAAATAAGAGCTAGTTTCTTTTAGGGATACTAGCTCTTTTTCTTTTTGTCAATAGGGAATATTAAACTCAATACAGATAAACTATATCAGTTGAAACTTTTAGAGTTATATGTTTATTATTACCACCAGGTTATCTTAGTACCATTTTTTTCAAAGTAATCTGCTAATAAACTAATAGGTGTACTTCTTCGATAGGAAGAATCTTGTTTTGGGAAAAGAATCTTTGAAATAGTAGGTAAATCTGATTTTTCAATCTCCCATGATTCTAAACTTTGTACTCAAAGAATATCAATTTCCCCAAGGAATATCACATCTTTTTCAATCTTTTTTAATCCAGTGAAACGGAAGGTGCCACCTTTTGGAATTCTTGTACCTTTAGTGATGATTTCAATATTATCTAAAAAGCAGGTACCTATAATTACTTCAGGTAACGTAATATTTTGTAAAGATTTTAAATTTGGTAGCTCTAATGCTTGCATTTCTTTAGGAAATATCATTTCCCCCTCAATTTCAGAAAGATTACTATAGAAATTTTTTATAGTTTGGGGGAAAAGTACTGATTTCGGTCGAGATTTTATACTATTACAAGACAAAAATCTTAATCATTCTGGGAAAACCGTATTTTCTGGCAGCGATTTTAATTGATTGATTTGTAATTTTTTTAATTTATTTGAAATTGGTGAAGGATCCAATAGCTCTTCTATTCCAATAGTTAGCTCCTCTAAATTTTCTGGGAAAATACTATTATTAGGGTATTTTTTTAATTTTGGAAGATTAAGGTTTGTTACTCAGATCGGAATATTTACACCTTCAGGTCGAGTCACTAAATTTGGGAATGAAAGCGTACCTTTCAGGTTTTTGGGGAAATGAAACCCTCTAGGAAGTTTGCTAACATGCTGTAAACTAAGATCTTCATCATATTCTGGATGTTTCAAAAAATATTCGCTCAATGCTATCAGATTTTCAGGCTTATTTTGTTCTTCTATATATTTTTTATCCATACGAGAAACAAAATTCCCCTCAAGCCCATAAATCTTTTTAATCTCTTCTTCTTTATATGATTCTGCGTTTAATAGTTGTACAAGATCCTCTGAAGTTTTTGCTGAGATTTCTTTTGAGGTTGTTTGTCTATTATTTTCTTTTCTTTCTTGTGAATCTAGAAATAGTGATGAATTTCTCATATTTCAAACATGTTAGATAAAACTTTCCTTATTATATTCACATTCATTCTAATTGTCAATTTTTTTAAAAAGATCTTAATGGCTTGACATTTATAGGAAAAACATTATCTTAATGATAGAGGTGTGCTCATTAATAAGAAATCTTATCAAAATATCTGAGTAGAGATAACCCTTGCTCGATTTAATGTTTATAATAATTCACCACCAACTTATATTTAAGGATAATATGGAACACCAGACTAAAAAACTTATCATTAAAAATGAGTTATCTTTTTTAGTAGATAATAAGGGGAAAGAATTGCAGTCTCTCTCTACTAAAAAATTACTCTTTGATGGGCATATTTTCACGGCTAAAGAATTTTCGTGTGATAAACTCATTATTGAAATTATTACTGCGGTATGTGTCTATGGAGGTAATGGCTGTATTCTCTTAGCTAAAGTAGATGGGGCTAAAGCATATGCTTCTTTCAAAGGCGCTAAAGCACACGCCCTTGTCAAGGGGACACATGCATATGCTATAGTTGAAGGCTCTCATGCTTATGCTGATGCTAAAGATACGATAGCACATGCTATTGCTGAAGGCTCTCATGCTTATGCCACTGCACAGGATGCATATGCTTATGCTGAGATACGTTTCTCATATGCTTATGCTAAGGGAAGGTTCTCATATGCTTATGCGATCGGTATAGCATCAAAGGCCTATGCTGAAGCATATGGATCATATGCATATGCTATGGAAGAAGAAGCTATTGCATATGCTATGGGAAAGTATAGTGCTGCTTACGCAATGAAAAACCATACCTATGCATACGCAGAAAATTATGGATCTCATGCCTACGCTGAAGCAGAAAATTCATATGCTTATGCAAGTTATGAAAGGAGTTACGGTTATGCCCGTGCAAATAAATCATATGTTTACCTTGTAGCAGAAGATGCTCATGGTTATAGTCTTACACCAGGAGCTTCTATTATAAAATACGAGCATAACGATTACCTATGGGAATAAGTATGATAAGATTACTTAGTCAAAATTAGCATACTATTGAAACATTTCCCTTAGTATTTCTAAAGGGATAATACTCTCCTTAGTAATATCTAAAGAGAGTTTTTTATAATAATTTCTCACTGACGCAAGAAGTATCGTACGAAATTTGGGCAAGATTCTCTACCTAAATCAAGAGACATGTCATTTTACAGGTCTTTTTATTGTATGCTTGATTTTTGTATTTTTTTGAATACCATTCTCTCTATAAAAAGAGTCTCAAGATATTGTGGATGACCGTTTCGGACGTTTAGGAATGGTGACCTCCGGGTAGGATACGCCCCTACACTTGAGACTCTTTTTTTGATATATTATATATAGTTTATTATTCATAACTCTTTTTTATAGAGTATTACTTCAAAAAAAGGACCTTACTCTTAATATATCCCCCACAAAAGTAGTAATCCTATATAGTTTCTAAACTGCCATAAGCCGCTCTCTAGGCTTACATCTGCAAAAGTAGAAATCTTATATAAGTTCTAAACTTTGCGTCTCTCTCGGATTGTGTCTAATCTACAAAAGTAGAAATCTTATATAAGTTCTAAACAAGATGTCATTGGTAGCCCTCTCCACCATCTACAAAAGTAGAAATCTTATATAAGTTCTAAACAAGATGTCATTGGTAGCCCTCTCCACCATCTACAAAAGTAGAAATCTTATATAAGTTCTAAACGGTGTGGTATCTAAGCAGACCCTATAGGATCTACAAAAGTAGAAATCTTATATAAGTTCTAAACACTCAAGAGGATAAAGATTTGTGCCATTCATCTACAAAAGTAGAAATCTTATATAAGTTCTAAACTAACTCTTAAAATCGTAGGAGCAGAAATCTACAAAAGTAGAAATCTTATATAAGTTCTAAACTGACTTCACAACAAGAGGTGCTGACACTATCTACAAAAGTAGAAATCTTATATAAGTTCTAAACTTCATCCCCTTGATCTTCTCCCAGCTGGAATCTACAAAAGTAGAAATCTTATATAAGTTCTAAACACGATGCTTCTCTCCTCGATATATCCAATCTACAAAAGTAGAAATCTTATATAAGTTCTAAACTTCGTTTTTCTGCGAATATTCTCATCTAATCTACAAAAGTAGAAATCTTATATAAGTTCTAAACCAAGGGACAGGGTAAAAAGACCAGCAATGATCTACAAAAGTAGAAATCTTATATAAGTTCTAAACAGCCTATAAGGTGGGTCTCGTTGCTTATCTACAAAAGTAGAAATCTTATATAAGTTCTAAACTCCACTTTTGGCTTAGATAAGCCTTTTTGAAGCTATTAAGTTTTTTACCCAATAGCTCCAAATCCGCTTAAGACCATCTTCCAATTTTATGAAGACGGTAGGTTTACATGTTTTAGAATCTATATCATGATTTTTACTTTCTGAATAATCAGATTTCTATCTTTTTTTCTTGTTAATGATCAAGCCACTACATAAAGACAAGTTCTTCCTCTTCATGCACTGCATATCCATACCTGTGAATTTTCTTTTTACATCATTCACACACCTCAAATATAAGAATACTGTCAGTATTTTCAAATCTTTTTGCAAATTTTTTCTCAATTTCTAGCAAAACGATTGCCAAGATACGATCTGAATTTTTAAGTTCTCGGACAGAATATTGGAGTCTACGACCGTATTTTTCCAAAAATTTAGAAAATCTGAATCTGAGTTTGTTTGAGGAAATATCATAGGATACAATCAGCATTTTTTAATTTTATGTATAAAATTGGATAACGAAAAAACGATACTTTTATTTTTCTACGAAGGTAAAAAGTGGAAATTCTCTACTTTGATCCATGCAATATCTATAATACTCTTTAACATAAGAGAAGACCTGCATTTTCTGCTCCAATAAAGCAGACAAAAAATTCTGAATATATTTTTTCTGTTTCTCCCATTCAATCGTGTATTCTCCATTTTTAAACTTAAAATCCTGCTCATTGATTTGCCCGAGATTGTGCATTTTTCTGATCTTTTTGTCAATAATACATCTAAAAGGCTCCACCAGATCGCAGGCAAGCGACTTCCTTTCATAAAAAAGCTTGTGATAAACTCCTTTATAGACATCAAACCCATAGAGACACAAGTTTGCCTCTATGAAGTTATAGAGAAAAGAATAGCCAATATCCATCAGGAAATTGATGATATCATTTCTTGTCCTTGGCATTCTTTTATACCGCTTCATCTCTTCAAAATAGGAAGCAAAAAAGAGCTTTGAAGCATTTCATTCAAGCCCTCTGAGCGAATCATCGCTTTCTACCTGCTCTATCTTGGAGAGAAGTTCCTTGATACGGAGAATATTTTCCTTGAAGCTGTCAGATTTTTCTCTTATTTCTTGAAGTAAAGAAAGCTGATTTTGGACCTTATTTTTGACAATTTTCTTCGCAATTTCTAGCTCTGGAAGCTGAGTATATTGTTTCTCTCTGAGAAGATAATTTCCCTGCAGAGCATCCCCAATCATGCATTTGGGCTTGAGATTATAGCCAAGGCAAAAAAGGCAAATCTGATACTTCGCCAAGCGATCAATCAGTTTTGAACTGATGGTATACTCCCCTATGATAAAAATACAGAAAATCTTGAAACATGAAATCTGATTTACGATTTTGTCATTTTCTTTGATCAGAAGATTATCATTTCTCAGCATCAGGTCTTTGACTTGTTCCGAGGTGATAACTACGATTTGCTTTTCTAAAAAATCAGGAGCCGAAAGCATCTTTCTCATTTTAGAAACTAAAGACACTTAAGTATAGTCCTGATTTGTTTTTTTGCAAGTTTTACGCCAAAGAATGATTACAAAGCTCAGCATAAATGCAGTTTTGGCACTTATCCAATTGAGGCTTGAAGTCCGAGTTTCTTGGATCAAAACGCTTATATTCCTCTAAAAAAGCTTCAAAAGTCTGAATTTCTTCCTCGTTTGGAAGTAGGATTTCATAAACCTTATTATCATCTAGGGAATACAGCTTAAGTTTCTCCACTTCATAACCCATTTCTGTAAGGCAGAAGTATTGAGCATAGAGCTGATATTTCATACCAAGATATACTTCCGAAATGTGCGACTTCCTCTCAATAAGCGATTTTTTGGCAATATGAAAACAATCTATCTTTCCAATCAAACCATACTTTTCTGAAAACACCGCAGTTCATTGGAGAATGTCTTTAGAAGTTGAATAATTCCCACTATCAATGAGGCTATGATTGAGCGTTCCGTTGATTTGCGGAGTGTCTTGGTAGAGTTGCTTTTCATAGTTCTCGTAGAGGTTGTGGAAGTAGATGGAATATGGGCAGAAAGTGAAGTCATTGAGTGAGGAGATGCGGATGTATTGGTCCATGGAGAATTTACCAAAAGATAAATACTTGACTACTAGTTATTAGGTGGAGTAATAAAAGCAATTTTCCACTTTCAACCGTGCTGATTTTTAAAATGAATATTTGAACTTACTAATTCATAACGAGCAATATTAGATGAATAATTATTCAGATTGTTTCTTGTAATTTCAGCTTCCGTAATTAATCCTATTACATAAATTCTATCTCTATTAAGAAACATATCTATGAATCATTGTCTTCCAATACCCAATACTTGCTCTCTTAACCTTATTCTATATTGATTATTACCTCTATATCCAATAATTGTATTGTATAATCCTACTATGCAGTAAGGAGAATCGCGATTTTCTTGAATATCTCATTCAATTTGCTTAGCAGCAATCTCAATTTGAGAACTTACATCACGCATTTTAGCATCAAATCAATACTTCACATGTATAATATATAACTGATTTTCAGTCTCATACAACAGGTCACACAGCTCAATTCACTTAACACAAACTCTATCACAACAGAGAAAATGATCAAGAGTTCAATGATATTCATTAAAAGCTCACTCGATTTGTTGCCCCCCATGAAGACCATCAACATTTTGAGATTCAAAGGGAAGGGTATTTATTATATTATCTGGATTAGATAATGTATTGATAACATCGGCTTCCAAAGATTGTCTAAAACTCTCGTTTAACCTATAAACTTTATCATCTATTAAGAAATAAACTGTCCCATTAAGTACAACCTCTCCATGAAATAGCTTATATAGCTTTGAATTTATTGGATTATCTCTTCATTCATTGTCTCCATAAAATCTAAAAGATATACTTTTCCAACGTTCATATGCTTGATCATCTCATTCCTCAAATCATTCATCAAAAAAATTATCTCTTATGTAGTCCAATATATCTATTTCTCAAAAATTTTCTATCTCAGTCCATTGTCTTCCTCTAACACCTATCTCAACATAATTTACTGAAAAGAAAGCACCAATATGATCTGAGGAACAAAACTCCACATCAGGAGCAGTTATCGTTTGTCTCCTTAAATATGGTAAGATTTTTTGCGTAAAAAACTCTCTTTTAATAGCATCTCTTGCCTCATCTATAAGAACAGGTTGTAGACTATCAAAAAAAGAAAATGCAGTTGCCTCTTCTTCTGTTACATCAGATTGTCTAATAACTTCTAATTGATTAATGAGACTAGCCAATTCTTCAATAGTTAAAGATTTTCATATCTTTATACAGTTAGACTTAATACTCGAAGAAATATCCCTTTCTGTAGCAAAAAACCTTTTTAACAGACTATCTCTTCTTAGTTTTCAAGATAGTTGTTTAAAAATTTTTCAAAATGCCTCTGTTCTATTGAATTGATAATTTCATCTAAAAATTTGTTCTGTAGCATAAGTTTGTCATGAAATATTACGCGTCTCAGAATGTTTAAATGAAGGATCAAGATTCTTCTTTAAAATATGAGATGAAAAATCTGGATCAATATAGTGCTCTATTACTCTATATCAAGAGCCAGTGGAAATACAATATGTACAAGTATCATTATAAAAAAATAGCAAATCATGATTCGTTTTTGAAGTATATAAGTCTCTATTTCCATGCACTGATTGCGTTCATTGAGGAAAAATTCAAGAGAGAAATTCAAAAATTCCACTTCCTGTATGTTGCCTGTGAAATAACTTTAAATTAAATCCATGTAAAACTAGGGGATCCTCTCTAAGACGAACAGGGTCATATTGATTGTTCTCAGCTATGTTCCTTATTTGTTGTCCTTTTGCTCATGCGTCTCAAACAAAAGCAAGATCATTCAATCTGTAAATGGAAAAACTTTCTTTTGCCATAACCTATTAAATATTAATAAAATATACATGCATTCCGCACGATAACTACAATCTACAAAGAGTAGAAATATCCTAGAAGAGAGATTAAATCACCCTCCTCTAGTCTTATTTCAACCATCCACATTTTTCTTATACTCTTTTTTCTTAAAAATGCAAGAACTTTTTATGTAGTTATGTTTATTTATATAATCCAACTATCCCGCTCAGCATCCCTAATCAACAAATCAGGTCTTTCTGGATTTTCTTTAATTCTTTCAAGCATCATCACTCCTTTTCTGGCGATATTGTAAGCCCCATTCGCATCTCCAGAAGTCGGATATTCAAGCGCACTTTCCTCAATAACCAGCCCATTTTCATCACGAGGAAGCTGATCATATCGCTTGCGAGAATCAAACCTCTCTTGAGTATTCCCAATTGGAGAGAGGATAATATCCCTACCTTCATCATCAGTATTTCTGATCTGCATAATCAAGTCGAGAATTCGAAAAAATGAAGTCCAAAAAGTCTGAGGAAGTTCGCAATTTTTAAGCTGATCAAAGAGTGAGTCAGATTTTTCTATTTGGTATTTAGAGAAAAGAGTATCAAGTTCCAAACTTGGATCATATTTGATTTGCGTTCGCTCTCGGTGATCGCCTCTTTTTCCTCTTCGCCTCTCTACATTTGAATAAAGTTTCCAAGTCCCATCATCAAAGATATAGGCTTTTTGACCAGCATTTCGAGTCAGATTTTTAAAGCTTTTTAAAAACTGAGCTTTCATCTCTTCAGAAGAGCCTTTTTTGAAATAATGCTGCTTCCTCCAGCCAGTAAGCGGATCCGTCACAGAAGTATAATTTGCACGCGTATAAAGCATGATTCCTCGCTGTTTTCATTTAATATCTCAGAAAGTATTGATCTGAGGGGCTAGCTGATACGCAGAAGTCACGCTTCATGGCTCACCAACGGCTTTCTCCTTTTTTACGATAAAATTCAGCTTTTTGGCAAGGGCAAGCTCGAGTTTTTGGTAGACTGATTGTTCAATCTTTTGACGACCTCTTTTGAAACCAGCATTTAGGTCTTCAAAAACGATCACTGCATTGTATTCCAAAACCAGCTCTACAAGCTTATTTACGACCTGCGAAATGTAGCCATTTTTGAGATCAGCGATTTTCTCAATCGTATCTCGGTTTTGACGAGCATGGAGTCTGTTTTCAGCTTTTTGAGAGAGTTTTGCTTCATAGTCGGTGCCATTGAGGAGGTTGAGCGTCCCTTGTTTGACAATTTTCCCAGTTTTCACCGAAACAACAGAATAAAAAGCCAGATGTTTTTCTCAGCGATCCACCCCAATCACATGGAGATCATCAAAATGAGGAATAATTAGCTCTTGATTGAGTTTCTGATTGAACTTTGAAGGAGCAGAGGGACTGACCTCATTATTTCCAAATCACAAGGTAATCGGCACATGGAAAAGGATTTTATCTTCCGTATATCTTTTGTGCTTGAAAACATCGTATTTATCTACCTTCAGCTTTTTCTTTTCTTTTTTGATACTTCAAGGTCTAAAAAAGATTTCTGCTTCTCCATTGAGTTTTACATTGGTTTGACTTTCAAAAAGCTGTTGCCAATAAAGCGTTTGCAAATCAGGAGTCTTTGACTTTCCTTCAAAATCTTTGGAAGAAATCTGAAAGAGAAAGAGGGATCAGTCTTTTATTCCTTGTTTAATCAGTTCTTCATTGACTTTTCTCCATTTTAACAAATAGCCTTGTTGTTCAACTTCTCTATAAAACTGAGAAATATCTTGATAATTTTCTGTCGCTTGAAACTGGAAATTGAACACTTTCCAATCCTCATATTTTGGCAATGCAGACTTATAAAAATCAATCAAAGTATGGAGATCTGCGAGATTGAAGCTCTTTTCCGACTTTTTGAAACTTCCTTTGGCATACAGCTCTAAAACCTGATCAGAAGCTCCATATTTTTTCTTGTCAGAACCTGGCATCAAGCACTTTGGAAGCATTTTATTGGCTCAGGGAAGAAGCTTATAGTCCATCTTTTCCATCGTTCCAAGATTTCCCTCATAGAGAGCCGATTTTTCAAAAAATTTATTCTGATCTTTTTTCATAATTGCGAGATAAAATTTCCCATCTTTTCTCAAAATCACCGATAAGTTCTGAGTTTCTTTATTTTTATCTCGTCCTTTCAGCAAGGTAGAACAGTCAAAATTCAGCTTTAATTTTGCTTGTGAATAGGGTTTTCTCGTGAGATAATTTCTGATCATATCATACCACTTTGGCAAAGGATAATCCTGTAAAAGCTGATCAAGACTCGGATAAAACTCCCCTTCTGGAACAAATCCGAGTTTACTCGTATCTACTCTGAACCACTTGAGCATTCTATACGCATACAAAGCATTGTCCAAAAGCATTTTAATCAGATTTTTGTGTTCTTGATTAGTGGATTCTAGGGTTGAAAGGGATTGAAGGGCTTTTTTTGCTGAAGTATAAGATCAAAATTCTCCCTCTCAGGTCCAAAAAGATTCAAAGTCAGATTTCATACTTTTGAGCAGAAGTTCCCAGTTAGAATGAGAATTTTCTAAATAAAGTTTTTCTCGCTGAAGTTTGAGGAGAGAGACTTGATGATGACTTCCTTGTGCAGTATCAGCATTTTCTGCTGTTTGGAAAGGAACCGATTCTAAAAGCTCCTTGAGCTCAGCGAGCGAAAGATAGGCAGGAAGTTTGAAGCTTTCTTCATCATTTTTTTTGAACTTAAAAAGCTTGAGCTCAACTCCCTTTTCTAGCAAAGTATGCCAAGATGAGAAGTAGCGGTTAGAAATAATATTGAGTGCTGTTTTGGACAAGAAAATCTGTGAAAGATCAGCCTTCTCCTCAAAAATTTGTGCCAAAAGCTTGTTGAATTCTGGGAGCCTTTGATCTGTTTCTCTAATCATGGTGTGAAGCATCTCTTGAAACTCTGCTTCTGAAGTAATCAAATCAAAAGGAATGGTGTTTCCTCTTGGAGATCAGATTTGTTTATAAAGAAGTTTTGGCTGAGGAAGTTTGGTTTTGTGTTCTTGGGTATAAAGATTTGCTTTTGATCTGATATTTGCAAACATCTCATTGTAAAAATCAATTCCTGATTGGGCAAGATATTCGCTGTAAGAGTCAGGATTGAAGACTTTTTTCTCTAGTTCTGAAAGTGAAAGCATGGAAAGTTTCTCAAAAAGCTCACAATTATTGGCAAATGTAAGGAGATTTTCGTTGATCGCACGATAGGCAACGGCCGTGGATTTCTCATCGGTAGCATAGTAATTCTCGCGGTTCTGATTGAAACCTGTGAAATAGGTAAAGAAATTTCCAAAACGACGGATCAGTGCAAGTTTCTCGGGATCAGAGGCATATTTCTTTCCCAAAAGTCAGAGCACTCCAGATTCAGTCAGGATTTTATAACTTTTTTGATCCAGAAAAGGCTTTCCCTTTTCATTGACATAGTCGGGATTGCTTTTTCGGAGCTCTGCGGTAACAGAGAAACTAGCTCCAATCGCATTTCTCAAGGCTTTTGTGCGACTTTCAAATTCTTCATCAAGCGTTTTTAGGTCTTTTTCAGAGAGATCAGCTTTGTTTTTTTTCTTTTTTTGGTAAGTTTGATAAAAAAGGACAAAATCTGATCGATCCTGGGGTTCTAGCGACTGGAGGCTTTCTGTGATAAATTGATTGTGAAGTTCATCCAAGAGCGGTTTGATTGCCTGATAGTCTTTTTCTCTCTGTTGGTCCCTCTGTGGAATTTCTGAGTTTCGGAGTGCGCTAAGAGCTGGATCGTGTTGAAAATTTTCGTTGAGCGGTTTTAGCTCTCGGCGAAGGGTTTTTTGGATAGGATAGAGGTTGGTGAAAGGAGAAAAAAGGTCTGATTTCATCTTTTTAGAAAAAAGGAGATAAAAATTCTCCTTTACCATATTTTTCTTATTATAAAAATCAAGCAGATAAAAAGTTTTAATTAAAAAAATACTGACTTAATTCAGCATTTTCAACTTAATTCAGGGCTGGCAAGAATCGAACTCGCGACGCAGAGCTTTGGAGACTCCCGCTCTACCACTGAGCTACAGCCCTATAATTATTGTTCAGGGAGTGAGGGGATCGAACCCCCGACAGCGGTTCCGAAGACCGATGTGTTACCACTACACCAACCCCCCATATTTTGTCAATCCAATAAGCCTGGTTCTGTATTGAGATACTATTTATCTAAGATCACTTAGAGTGATCATTTGCACTTTCAAGTCGAACTTGACAAGCTTGCACGAGCTACGGTTTACCGCTCATCAGCCCATCAGACTGATTGAGTGTAGGTAAGTTTTCACTACCCTACTGTTTCACCTTTCTCCCTAATGGGATAGTTTAATCTCTGTGGCACTTTCGTTTGCCTGCATAACGCAGAGTTCCAGCATCCGTTAGATGATAGCCAGTTTTTCGTGCCAGGACTTTCCTCACCACAAGTGGCGTAGTATCTAGACTGACGCTCTCTACTATAGTAAAATGCATTTTAAATGCAAACGAAAATTGAAGATTTTGCTATACTTCCTATTGTATAAAAAAAGCATGAAAAAATCTGAATTAGTTCTTCTTTTTGAAAATTGCATAAATGATCAAAAATGGGAAAACTAATACCTTTTTCCAGCTTGGCTGACTCCAAAAAAAAGCTGGATAATCCTTGAATATTGTAGTGAGAAACTGATGAAATTTATTGGATTCTGAAGCATCAAAAGGATAACGCAACATATCCAAGAGAAAATCAAGCATCACAATATATCAAATGTAAAAACACACCCCGAGAAATACTCTCGGGGCGAATGAGGAAATTATTCAGATTTTTCTTCTTTTTTAGCTTTTGTTGTTCTCTTTGCTGGGGCTTTCTTTGCTGGAGCATCCACTGTTGGTAACTCTCCTACAAGCTTAGTATAAAGCTGCTTTTCTACAAAGAGCGGTTCTTGTTCAGCTGACCAATTGATCTCTACACCCAAAAGTCTAGCAACTTCATTGAGAATAAAGAACTTTTCAAGACTTTCCTTGGCAGCAGTAGTGATTCCATCAAGGAATTCTCTAGCCTTTTCTTCTCAAAGCTGTTTGAAATACTGTTGAACTCTATCTTCTCCCCCCATTCTCTCCTTGAGATTCTGAACTCTTACAGCAACTTCTTGATCTACCATAGTTTTTGGTACAAGAATTGAGATTCCTGCTGCTCTTACATCATTTACATATTTTTCTACAGTATTTACGAGTCCAGATTCAAACTTTTGTTTGAGGATTTCTTTTTGGATGTATGCTCTAAGTTCTGCATTAGTTTTTACTTCAGCATCTTTTCCAAAGAGTTTAACGATCATTTCATCAGTAAGCTCAGGAAGCTCAATTTCCTTCACATCTTGAACAGTCACTACAAGCTTAGCAGCTCCACCTTTTTTAGACTTAAGTACTTCTGGAAGCTTTTTCTCATCATATTTAAGTTCAATAGTATCAGATTTTTTTGCTCCTTTGAAAGTTTTTTCCCAAAACTTATCTTCAGCAAATTCAGTTTCTCCAAGATAGGTTGTTCCTTTTTCGATACTTTGTCCCTCAGCATCAAAGAACTCAAGTCCAAGCTTTGAAATAGTATTGAGTGCGATAGCTTCCGCATCCTTATAATCTGCATAGTTTTTCTGGATATTGAGGAGTGCATCTTCTACTTCCTTTTCATTAGCCTCAAGAGTAAGCGCATCCATTTTTACAGATTCCCACTTTTTTCCAGAAACCTGTACTTCAGGGTAAGTATCGATAAAGAAAGTTACTGTAGTCTGATCTCCTTCAGACTTTGTCTCAAAACCATAAGGCTCTCCGATAAATTTGATTTCTGTATTTTCATTGAGCATTTCATGCATAGCCTTGTTGATAAGATGCTCATTGAGAGCCATGTCAAGATATCCAGCATCTACTTTAGCCTCTACCATTGCCAAAGGAGCATGTCCTGGTCTAAATCCTGGCAAATTCATATCCTTTGCAAAATGCTCAAGTACGTGAGGTTTATGAGCAAGTTTTTCTTCATTTGTAAAAGTAACCGTCAATTGGTAATTTGAGTTTTGACTTGGGGTAAGTTTTCTTTCCATAATTATCAAAGAAAAAAGTTAAAAAAATTGATCCTGATTTAAGGATATTGATTTGCTCACACTTTTCAAGTCAGAATTTTGCCTTGACTTTTTATGTAAAATATATATATATAAATATTTTTACTAAACATATAAGTCTCATAAATATATTTGTATATGAAAGAATCAACTAAGACAGAAGAGGTTAAGATAGAGGTAATCACTAAGGAAAATCTCTCTAATCTCTCCGAAGGCTACTTCTGCGTCCCTACCATCGAAGGTCAAACTGAGGAAATCTCAAGACACCTTGATATGCGTGAGCACTGGGGGGTTCCTCGTCCTTTCCATGGAGAGTTTGGGAACGATCCGATCGAAGAAGGTTTCCTTTACATTTGGAGCAAAAAGAATGTAATAACTCTGTATTTGGCTAAAAAATTTGAACCAAATATGTTTCAACGTTTGTTTGGCCAACATCCTAAGGTTCAGGTATGGACCTGTAGTATATCTCCTTCTAAAAGGGATTTTACTCTTGCTCAAATCACTGATCTACTAGATCAACACCCCTAACCAAGACGAAGGTGGCATTCCACCTTCGTTTTTTTACTATTCTCTATTTTCAAAAAAATATTGCTTTGCGTTTTTTACTTCGTAAAAAATATCGCTTTGCATTTTTTACTTCGTAAAAAATCCAGTGACGATTACTGGATTCTTTTAGTTTTATTTATTCTCTTCTGAAGCAGAGTTTAACTCTTGTTGTCCTCGCCAAAGTCCAAAAAGAAGCATAAACGGATAAACGATCATTCTATCTACAAAGCTATGAAGTACCAAACCTTCAACAGCAAGCCCTCGCAGTCAGAGTCCAAACGCAATTGAAGTCAAAAGCTTGGTCAAAGTTTTTGAGTCTGCTTTTTTACCTTTTTTGAATTCTAAGATATAATCATAAATCTGTCTCAGTGTCACTCGGAGCAATCGCCCAAAGCAAAGCAACCATGGAACCAGTCCCAATAGTCCATATTCCATAAAGATTTGTACATATTGATTTTCAGGATTGTATCCTGGTGTTTGCATTGAATATTTTTCATTAACCTGACGAATTTGATCACAGCGAGGATTATCTTGTGCCTCTAAACAAAGCTGATGAGAGGCCGGTCCAGAATATCCTGCACCTCGACCGGAAAGAGGCTTGCTCATACCAAGTTCCACTCCCTCAACGAGTAATTTAAGATGTCAGGTATTGGAATGTGCTCTAAAGAATACACTCTTGAGCGTAAAAAATGCCACGATAAATGCCAACACTCCAGGGAGAGCAACATAGAGCAAAAGTTTTTTTGCATGCTTTGGATACAAAAGCAAGAGCAACACTCCTGTTTGCAAAACCCAAACTGCCATTGCTGCTCTGGAATAGGTTGAGAATGCCAAGGCACCAAAAGCAAATGTTCGTCCTAATTTATCTTTGATAGAGAGCTTACGAAGATAAAGCAATGCAAAGAGAGGCCACATTGCAACCAAGAAAAATCCAAAGCTAATTGGTCTTTCGAATAGAAACTGATTTCTTGCATGTCATTGATTGATCTCTGTATAGTAGACAGCAGGAGGATTTCCACTCAAGGTTCCCTCAAAACTATTACGAGTATAACCAAAAAGCTTAAGCAAACTCGGCAAGAAAGCAATCGCCGCTCGCCAGAGAAATCCTGCATAGACTAACCATTTGAGCAGCTCATTGTATCGGCGATTTCGTTTGGTAGAAATAGGAAGGAGCAGTGCAAGAAACATTCCTAATACAAAAATCAAGAAACCAAGTATATCATACTTCACTGTCAAAATATACGCACCAATCCCAACTCTCTGAACAAGCACAGCCAAAACAAAGGTAATAACGCAGAGCACAACAAAATAGATCAAAAATCTGAATGCTTTCTGTGATTTTAGCCAAGACCACAGTGCAGAAACTCAGATTTCTTGTGACTTTTTCCACAAGAGGTAGAGAATGATTGCCAGAAAAACCAGAATCACAATTTCCTTTCGTAGCCAAACAGCATTTCGAACTGCTCCATCAAAACCGAGCTTATAGGTGAAAAAAGTTTGGAGCAAGAATTGCAAAAGGAGCCCTATCAAAAATATTTTAATTAGAATATTAACCGTCTTGGTAAGGAATTTCATTTCCGATCTTGACAAAAAACTAAATCTCCTCATTTATAGATAAATGGGTATTTTTTTCAAGCATTTATAATAATTTTATTTTTGCAAGGTAGGAATGGGTATTTCTCTCTTCTAAGAAAGATTGACTAATCTTGCACAGAAGGAAGAGCATCTTCTTCATCAAAAAAGTGAGATAAATCTGATCCTGATTCAGTTTTCTGTTTTTTTTGATAAATATAGGTATCGAGATAGGGCTTTTTCTTGGTCAGAGTATCAAGCGAATCTATAAGCAATCAGAAGTCTCAAGACTTTGGATAAACATAGGTAATCGGATCAAGCAAACCTGTTGGTCTAATGATCTGTTCTACTACCTGCTGAGAAAGTTCAAGCTCATAAGGTGCTGGTGTCGCAGAGAGAAAGATGGATTTTGCTCCATGTTTTACCTTGTGCGAAAGCGTCTCGTGCTGATTGGCTTTTCTAGGATTGGCAAGGACTTGCTGATGCGCTGAAGAAACGAGCTCAAGTTGCGATGTAGCCTCATCGAGATTGATGGTTTCAATCCCCCTTCGCCCTAGCGCAACCTCCAATTCTTCGAACCTTAGAGGTCTATGATCAATCGCTGAAGGCAAACGAAATCCATAACGAATCAGATTATTTTTTCTTGCACGATCTCACTCAGGCATTGCTCTAAGCTGCGGCAAAGTCATATGTGACTCATCAACAATCAGCAAAAAATCGTCTGGAAAGTAGTCGAAAATGGTATTTGGTGGTTGCCCTGGGAGCCTTTGATCAAAATAAAGTGAATAATTTTCAATACCGTTTACAAATCCGGTTTCCCTTATCATTCTGATATCATATTCAACTCTTTTTTTGATTCTCTCAGCCTCAATCGGCATATTAAGTTTTTCAAATTCCTTCACACGAAGTTCCTTTTCTGCCTGCATCTGAGCAAGAATCTGTTCTAAGTCTGTCGTATCCTGCAAATATTGAGTAGCAGGCCAAAGCATTGCCTTTTGTTCGATGGTCTGAAGTTCATAGGTAAGGGAATCTCTCTTTTCTATTCTCTCTAAAAATTCCTCATCAAAAAAACAACGATACAAACACTTTTCTGTAGAAGAAAAAATGTCAAGAATCTCTCATTTCATATCGAACATTCCTGGTTCAATCTTCCCCTGAACAGGCTGGTATTGCATATGAAGAAGCTGTCTTTTGATCTCATTGAAATCATACTTTTTTCCAACATAGAGCTGAAGACAATTTTCTTCAAAGAATCTACTCTGCCCCAAACCATAAAGTGAGGAAGCTGAAGCCACCACGATTACATCTGATCTAGAAAGGAGTGATGCCATAGTAGCAAGTCTATACATCTCGATTTCTTGATTGATCGTTGCTTCTTTCTCAATATAGGTACCAGAGCTAGGAAGATAGCTCTCAGGCTGATAATAATCAAAGTAAGAAACAAAATAATGCACAGCATTATTTGGGAAAAATGACTTAAACTCAGTAGCAAGCTGGGCAGCAAGGGTCTTATTGTGAGAGATGATCAGTGTCGGCTTTTGAACTTTTTGAATAATATTTGCCATAGTAAAGGTCTTTCCCGTTCCTGTTGCTCCAAGCAAAGTAATACGAGACTTTCCCTCATCAAAAGCAGTTGAAATCTGATCAATCGCCTTTGGTTGATCTCAGGCAGGTTGATAATTGGCTTTTAGCTCAAACATAGGCACACATGGAGAATAAAACTTGTTTGAGTATACAAAAAACAAACTCAAATGCAAAGCAAAGAGAAATCCGAATTAAAATACACATTAAGAAAACAGGAGAAATCTGACTTATGAGATCGTATAATATCCAGGTCTGGTCTGATCGATAAGCGCATCCATTTCAAGCAAAGTCAACTCCTGCATCAATGCTGCATACTCAAGTTTGATCTCTTGCATAAGAGCTTCAATACTCGATTCTCAGTGAGATTTAAGAAATTCTAGGATTTGACGCTGGAGAGGTGGAAAATTATCAAAAGAAAACGATCATTGAGTCTGTTGTTCTTGAGGTCCTTCTCCTCTGAGCGGAAAATGAGCATCCAAACAATGAGAAAAATCTGAGATCAGAGTCAGCTTTTTTTCTTCCATTTTAGTAAAAATACCAGCACTTTGCTGAGCAAAAATTGGAGCTGGAACCGAATATACGGGCTTTTTAAACTGATAGGCAAACTCGGTCGTAATCAGGCTTCAGGACTTTTGTTGGGCTTCGGGAAGGAAAAGGACATCACAAAGCTGAGCAAGGAGCTTATTTCTAGCAGGAAATGATCGCTTGGTCGGCTCAAATCAAATCTTGAACTGAGAAATCACAAGCCCACCATTTTTTACAATTTGAGCAAGGAGATCACGGTCTTTTCCCCTTAAGTAGTGCTGAAAACCGCCTCCGAGAACCGCAATTGTTGGGACCTGATATTTGAGAGACAGCTGATGAGCCTGCTGATCAACCCCTCTGGCAAAACCAGAAATCGTTACCAAATCATATTTGTATGCCTGTAAAAAGAGCGTCTGCATCACCTGTGAAGCATAATCACTTGGATTTCTCGGTCAGACAAGTCAAAATATCGGATGAGAAAGCAAAGACAAATCCCCCTGATAATACAGTAAAAAAGGAGAAGAAGTCTGATTTTTGAGCCTGTTTGGATAGTCAAGATCAAGCTGAGAAACCGCAAAAATCTCATGATCCCTGGCATACTGCTCTACTACAGAAGTATTGATATCTGAGGAGAAGTCTCCCTTTTTGAAATCAGTAAAAGTAAGCTTTGGATCTGAAGAATATATCGCTGCCAAATGAGAAAAATCTGCCATCAAACATCTAAAAGATAAAAAAATTATATTTGAACTTCTTATATTATTTAGCAACTAAGATTCAAGTGAAAATCTATTATTTTAAGTTTGTCAAAAAATATCTTGATAAAAATAAAGGAAATAAGCTTAACCAGAACACTCCCCCTTTTATCAAAAAACTCGTTAGATCAAAAAATAGATTTTCGTCAAGGGAAAATGGATCAGACTTTTATTTCTTTTTTGCAAAAGAGGAGAAAAAAGATATACTTATATCTGTTTATATGTTAAAAATAAAAATATGCAGGTAAGTATAGGATTTTCAGGGCCAGCGGGAAGCTGAGTCAATACTGCAGGGATTTTTCTAGCAGAAATTCTCTCTCAAAAAGGATATACCGTACTCGGAGACAAAGAATATGCATCAATTATCAAAGGGGACAATAACTGTTTTTTTCTTTATGTTAGCGATGATGAAAAGCCATTTATCTCTCGCAAGATTGATTTTTTTCTCGCATATGATCCCTATGCTATTAGCAAAAATGAGTCTATCTATGAGCTCAAAAATACCTTTATGATCAAGGAAGAACCTTGCAAATACAAGAATACTTTCACCCTAGGTGCTGCATTGAAATTGCTTAATTTGTCGATTGATGAAGGGAAAAAGATTTTGTCTCGTCAGTTTGCTAAAAAATCTTTTTCAGAGGAAATTATGAATCAAAACTATCAGGATCTAGAAGCTGGATATGCCTATGCTGAAAAACATTGTCAATGAGAATCTTGCTCAATCATAGACTGCTCTCAGGATGTTTGAAATGAAAAAGTGTTTATGTATGGGAATGAACTTTTTGCAAAATGAGCAATGGAATCAGGGTTGGACTTTTATGCTGCATATCCGATGACTCCTGCCAGTTCTGTAATTGATGAAGTCGTAAAAAACAAAGAGGTAATCTTTTTCCAAGGAGAAGATGAAATCGCTGTGAGTATGGCTATGCTTGGAGCAAAATTTGCGGGGAAAAGAGCGATGTGTGGAACTAGTGGAGGAGGATTTGCCCTTATGTCTGAGTCTCTTTCTTTCTCAAATCAAGCTGAAATTGGTGGAGTATATCTCCTCTCTCAAAGAGATGGTCCAAGTACAGGAACACCGACCTTTACTGGGCAATGAGATATTAATTATGCACTCAATGCGAGCTTTGGAGATACCAAACCGATTGTACTCTACCCATCAACATTTGAAGAGGCCTACACCTTTGCTGGGAAAGCACTAAACTATTCCGATATTTATCAACACCCTGTGATTTTACTCAGTGATAAACAACTCTCTGAGTCTTATCTCAGCATTGATCCTAGTAAACTCACAGCAGAAGCCATTAACAGATGAAAAAAAGTTGAAAAATCTGACTCAGAAACCGATACTTACAAAAGATACGAGTATACTCCAGATGGGATTTCACCATATGCAACCCCTGGTGTAGAAAAGACTCACTTCATCGCAACCTCCTACGAACACGATGAATATGGAGCAACCAACGAAGAACCAACAACGAAGTGAAAAATGACTGAAAAAAGAGCTGAGAAGCTCAATACTTTTGTCAAAGATGAATTTAATGAAAGTTTTTATGGATACGAAATCATTAATCCAGAAGCTAAGCATTTTTATATTACGATGGGGATCAACCGTTATGCTCTTGAGGCGAGCATCAAAGGGAAGTCAGATTTTTGACTTATTATTGTAAAATCTCTCTACCCATTTGATCCCAGATTGCAGGAGTTTTTGGAAGATAGGAAAAACAAGATTGAAAGTCTGATTTTTGTCGAAATGAATCACTCTGGACAGCTAGAAGATTTAGTAAGAAAAGAATGTGAGCTGTATGGAGAATGGAAAGCAAAAATTTCTCATCAAAGAAAAGTAACTTTGTACCCTATTTTTCAAGAAGAAATCGGTTAGAAAATCCGCTTTAACTTTGAGAAAACAAGGAAATTCTGTGAGAATTTTTCGCTTTTTGAAAAGGAAGGGCCAAGCATATTTTAGTAACAACCTTCTCTTTAACTTAAAATATAAGAATGAAAACCATTACCATTCAGAAAATCAATAAGCAAGATCACGAAGCGATTATCCTCCTCTATCTTGAAAGCTATCTTGCTGAGTGAGAAAAACGAAATAAAGAACAGATTACTCCTTTCGTAAACTATTTACTCAAAAGACCTTTTAAGCTCAAGGCTGTTGTAGATGGGAAAATCATTTGAGGTTTTATTTCAGATATTAAGCCACGACATGAAGGAAATATTCTCTTTGATCCTGAAATCTTTATTCATCCTGACTATCAAAATCAAGGATTCTGAAGACATCTCTTGCATCAAGCCTTACTTCAAGCTCAACAAATGTATCAAACCACTGATTTAATTGCCTTTACCTTCAAAGATTCTTATCAGCTCAAACGATACCAGAAATTAGGCATTAAAACCGATGATTCTTGGCAAATGTTGTACGGAGCTTTAGACCCGGTTCTTGAGAAATTATCAGAGACTTCCCAATGTAAAATCAAAGCAACAAACGATTTACTAGAATAAAACCTGACTTTTAACTGTTAATTATACCCGATGAGAACAAATTTAAATAAAATACAGCGATGTCCAGGATGTGGAGACTTTTTAATCCACCTTGCACTCAAACAAGCTCTTACTGAACTTAAGATTCCCGCTCATCAAACCGTAGTCGTGACCGGTATCTGATGTAGTAGCAAGATGAGCCAATATATGGATAATTATGGAGCTGAAACTCTACATGGACGTGGAATCCCCTTTGCTACAGGAGTAAAACTTGCAAATCCTGAGTTAACCGTGATTTCTGTATCTGGAGATGGTGATACCTATGGGATTGGAGTTGGACATATGATCCATGCTGCGAGAAGAAATATTCCTTTTGTACATATCACTTGTGACAATCAAAACTATGCACTTACAACAGGACAGGCTTCTTCCACCACCCCAATCGGCGCAAAAACAAAGTCTACCCCTGAGGGGAATGAACTTCCTCCTATGCATCCAGTAAATTTAGTAGAGTCTGCTGGTTGCCAATTTGTAAAGTCAGTATCAGATAAAGATATCAAGTGACTCAAGGAAACTATTAAAGAAGCAATTCTTTTTCCAGGATTTGCACATATCAATGTTCAACAATCCTGCCCAAGCTGGAAAAGATGGTAAACATAATCTTCAAGAAAACCAAATCAAAAACTGAATCTTATCCAGTTCATAGCCATCATTTTACTTTTATAAAATAATTAAAATGTATGAGAGAGAGAGAGAATAAGCTAGTTCTCAACAGGGCTTTCACGCTTGTAGAGATGCTAATTGTAGTGTTAATTATTGGTATTCTGAGTGCTGCAGTCTTGCCAAAGCTTACTGGCTATATGGCAAGAACGAGAGACCTCAAGAGACAAGCTGATCTGAGAAATGTAGCTGCTGCGATTGAGATGTATAGAGCAGGCAAAGGAGAACTACCTTTAGCAACGACTCCTAAAAAAGTAGCCGATTTTTATAAGACGACTCCTTGGCATTCTTATGACGGATACCTAATTTCAGACAGTCAAAATATGTGACCCGTAAATAGTTTGCTCTCTATAAAAGAATATATTAGAGATCTTCCTTCTGATCCAAACAATCAACAAGTTGCTATTTACCCAGCATTTTATGGAAACAACGATTCTGAAAGATTTTGACCTCGAGGGACTCGATGAAAAATGGTTGTTCCAAAGGGAGAATATATTTATCAACAAATGTATATCAATGGATCTAGCTTGTCAGGAGGAGCTTTGCTGATAGCAAAATCTGAGACCCCAGACATGAGTAATTATGTCTTTGATATCAATGCTAATCCTCCTTTATGGGCTACTTGGGGAAATCGTTTCCCAACCCCTTCTTATTACCTTCACAATAATGTACATCAAAAAGATCAACTAGCAAAAGCAGCAGAGTTCAACATGGGGAAAGTTCGTCTCTGCTCACGTATTGTAAAGGCTAATAGACCAAAGAGAGCTGAACATGAGTGAGATGATTCTTGTACTTACTCAGATCCAAAGCAACTCTACTATATCGTTAAAGTAGAGTAATATCTTTTTGATAGAGAAATCTTTATCCCTCAATCTACTATTGTAAATAAAAAAATATCGCTTTGCGTTTTTTACTTCGTAAAAAATACCGCTTTGCGTTTTTTACTTCGTAAAAAATATCGCTTTGCGTTTTTTACTTCGTAAAAAATATCGCTTTGCGTTATTTACTTCGTAAAAAAATATCGCCTTGCGTTATTTACTTCGTAAATAATATCGCCTTGCGTTATTTACTTCGTAAATAATATCGCTTTGCGTTATTTACTTCGTAAATAATATCGCTTTGCGTTATTTACTTCGTAAATAATATCGCTTTGCGTTATTTACTTCGTAAAAAATCCTGGGAGATACCCCAGGATTTATCATTTGTTCAATGAGATCTTTCCGATCTCATGATACTAAGATCGCAAGGACCCTAGAGAAAAACTCCTCTTGAGTTTCCTCTTCAGCACGCTGAATACATACCTCGTAAATATTTCTACGGATATTTTTCTCATAAAGTGTTACCTCTGTTGTTGAAGGCTCAAGATAGACATTATGAGTTTCCATCTTCAAGCCTCCCAAATTATCGAAAGCTCTCAATTGAGGAGGGACTTTGTCTGAGATTTTCGTGTTTTTTACACAAAAAATCTGAACCTCTGCTTTAGGCTGGGCAAGACACTTGGCCCCCAACTTAACAAGCTCTTCGTAAGAAAGATGTTTTACTTTCATAATCTTTTTTTTAAACGTTATTTTTATATTAACATATTCTTACTATACTAAAAAATAATCATAAGTCAACACTTTTGTAAAATTTATATTCTGATGTAATGAATCCTCATGAAAAAATAATACCACTACCTCTTATTGTTTAAAACAACATAAATAATTCTGATTTTTTACTTATTGTGAGTTTCAGATCTCGAAATCAAAAAAGAGCTTAGAAATCTAAACTCTTTTTATTTCATTAATGAGCATGCCCTTCTAGAAAGAGCAAACCAAACATCACTGCAATTCCCAAGATAAACATGAGAATCTGCAAAAGTGAGGATTTAAACTGTTGATTGTGCTTATGAAGCTCTGGAATGAGATCTGATCCTGCGATGTAGATAAACATTCCCATTGCAATAGGAACAAGCAATTCCTGCAACTCATGAACTACTCCTCCAACTATAAGCGCAATAATTGTTCCCAAAATCGCACTAAGAGCTGAGAGGAAATTTAGTAAGAGAGCTTTCTTCTTGCTATATCCGCTATGAATAAGCACCGCATAATCTCCGATCTCCTGAGGGATTTCATGAAAGAGAATTGCTAGACTCGTTGCAAGACCAGCTGGGACACTGACCAAGAAACTTGCACCAATGATCAACCCATCAATGAGATTATGTACAAAATCACCAATCAAATTCATCTTTGCAATAGTGTGAGGCTGATCATCCTCACTATGATCATGGTGGCAATGATGCCAATGTAACAGTTTTTCTATTACAAGACCAAGCACTACACCTCCAATCACAAGAAGCCCTAACTGATCCATATCCATCTCATGAGCGTGCTCAACCATCTCAGGCATCAAGTGCAAAAACACATCTCCAAACAGCGCTCCAGCCGAAAAAGATACCAAATAGATCAACTTACTGGTTAGATATGACTGCTTGATCCCTAGGGTAAAAATACCGATAAGTGAAGTAAGCGAGATCCCAAACACTGCCAAGAGTGCTATCATCCATGTGGATAAGTCCATTGTTCCCATACTCAAAGAAGTTAAAAGTCTGATTTTTTTCTTTTTTTATTTTACTTGTGTTGCTTTTATAGCAAAATACGAGATAAAATCAAGAGTATTTTTTTAGTTTATTTTCTCTTGACTTTTCTTTAGAAAAGTATATGATAAACACATCCATTTCTCTCACAACGAGAGAAAATTGGCAAACAATATAAATAAATATTATGGCTAAAAAAAATGATTCTTTCGAGCCAGCTCCTCGTAAAAATTTCGAGCTTTGTACCATCAAAGAACAAGCTAGCTTAGCTGTTGATGTTCTTCGCAAGACCATCAACAAGATGAGAGTTCGTACTCCGGAAAAAAATCTGTTCCTTGCTATCAAGGGATCTATGAATCTTAATGAGTTCAAGCAACTTGCTGATGCTCCTCTCGATTCTCCAGCATTCTCTCACAGATATATCTATATCAAACTTGGTATAGACAAAATCCACTTGTTTGCTAAAGATCCTCAAGGCAAACTCTATGAACAAGTTCATATGATGACAGAGAAAGCAATGCCCTCTCAAATCTGTGAGCTTGGCAAACAGATCATGGCTTGAGTAGCTGAGTCTCCTCAGCAAAAAGAGAGCTTCTCTTACTACAAAACCTCTAGGTATCACCTAGGGGTTTTTCTTAGAAGTATAATATATCAAATTTGTTTTAATAAAAATTGCATTATCCAAAAAAATATCTATACTTGATAGCGTATTTTTATCCTTAGAGACAAATAAAATGACACAAACAAACGAAGAACTTATGAAAAACTATCAACAACTACTCCAATTTGTAAGAAACAGCATCAACAAAGCAGAAATGGAACTCAAAAGAGCAAAGCTTACTCTTGGTCAATTGATGCATTTTGATCCTAGCAATCCAGAATCTTTGACAGCCTACCTAGAAGAAATGAGAGCTGAAAATCCAGAGAATCTCAAGAGTTACAAAGAAGAAGGCATGGAAGTTATTGAAGGAATTTTTGATGGATATTATATGATCGGAGCTAATCAAATGAAATACCCAGTTCCTGTAAACTACTCTAGTAAAACAAAACTTATCCCTGGAGACGTTCTCAAGCTCAAAATCCTTGCTGATGGAAAATTTATCTATAAGCTTATCAAACCAGCAGAGAGAAAGCACCTTAGAGCTGTTCTCTCAAAGAGTGATGAAAATAAATACACTGCTAATACCGAAGATGGAAAGGTTTATTTTCTCAATCAAGCTGCGGTAAGTTTTTATCTTGGGAATCCTGGAGATGAACTCTATGTAATCGTTAACGAAAACGGAGAAGGTAATTTTGCTGCAATTGAAGCGATTATTAAGAAATAGGAAAAATCTGGATTCAGATAACAAACTGACTCCAAAGGTCAGTTTTTTTATTTTATTAAGAATAACTTTTATTTAAAATGTTTTTATATAAATGTCAATATTTAATGATATTTTTCATATAAAAGACAATTGTTTTATAAGGAAGAATAGTTTGAAAATTGCCATTCATAAAGTTTGGAGTATACTTAATGATAAGTATTTTTTTATATTTCAAAAAGAAAATGGAAGATATTCAATCAGCAAAAGCTATCATCCAACAAATCCTAGACAGACATCTCCCAGAGGAAGAAAGATTTTCAATTGACGGACTCAGTAATGATAGACTGGAATTTTTAGTTGAGTTTCTCTTGGAAGAAGATGAAATAGAAAGGGATAAAATTTGGGCCAGGCTAGAGGAAGAAATAGAAGAAATAAAGAATAATTTAAAAATTGATAACCTGGAAGTACAAAAAATTAAAGATCTTCTTGATTATGAAAAGTTAGAAAAATCAGAACTACAAAATCTTTTGAATCTTATTCATTCGGAAAAAGAACTCGAGCAAGAAATCAAAGATTTGGATTTTTAGTAAAGTAATCTATAGCAACAATGGGAGAATATAAAGATAGAAGCATCGCTACGATACAACATGATGTTGAAAAGCAATTTAAGGAGATCGAAAAAAAGAACGGAATGTGAATTCGTGATGATCTCGAAATAGCACAAGCTGGGATCAAGATTTGTTGAGCTTATATTCACGCAATAAAGTCGGACAAAAGTATAAATTATGGGGGATGGGCACTAGAGCCACTTACAAAGCTTCAATGAGTGCTCCAAAAAGAGATCAATACTATGACCGATGCAGAGCTTTTTACTCACAACAAAGATCAGATCTACAAGATTGCAAATAGGATCGATAAAGCAGAGAGAGAGGTTCTAAAAAGACTCGGACTCAATAATACTAATAGAGACAGTAGAGAACTTGTCAAAAAATCGGAAAAAAAACATAACGGGAAAAATATTTTTATAATGGAGGGGGGATCAAACCTAACCAAGCAAACTGGAAATCTAATCTTTACTAAAGAATCCAATCCAGTAAAAATTCATGATGCTCTCAAAGGACTTTTTAAAGATCCAAATCAAGTCTATCAAATTGACTACTCCAAATGCACCAATCCAAAAATCAAAGCAATAATGAGCAAACTTGCTGGAACCGAAACCTGCTATCTTAGATATGATGCAGAGCAAAAAACCTATACTATCTGCGATAAAGATGGGAAACAACTCCGCAATAGAGCTTATATCTGGGAAGGAGTCAGACTTATCCCTGATGGTGTAAGACAATGGACAACTGCTTCCAAGAGCAGGAATTTTAATGAAATAAATAACGTAGTGGACAAATTGAATAGTAATGATATAAACAATAAATCAGAAACCTATTTAAAAAACAATGAAACACTTAAGAAAGAAGATTTTAATAGGCTTTTTTCTGGTAAAGAAAATATTAGGCAGGGAAGACTGTGAGATTGTTATCTTATTACTACTATCAATATTTTAAGTAGATCTCAAATTTTTGAGCCACTAATCAGAACATCTGTTAGAATTGTTCAATGAGGGTATACTATTAGACTTCCCTTATGAGAGCCTCACGGGAAAACCATAAGCATCAAAAATAGTGAATTAGATGCAGCTGCTGTACAAGGGAATATTTGATATAAAATTCTTGAAATTGCTTATGCAAAGCAAACTACAGGAGAGAGTATAATGACTAAAGACTCCATTCAGCAAATTAGAGGAGGGAGACCATCAAAGGCATTACAGACATTAGTAGGAAAAAATAATATTGGATTTACTACACTATGAGGACACTATACTAAAAAAACTAAAAAAGACTTAGCTTCAAATTCTACTTCACGCATTTCTTCAGAAACAGATTCCCAAAATCTTCCTATTCCTTATTCTCCCAAAGAGATTAGTCAGGTAAAAAATACACTAAAAAATTATCAATTAGCTCATTGAACTAAATTTATTGCGGTTAGCTCTTATCCAGCGGAAAGTGATCAACGTTTTTACAAAATTGAAGGAAAGCAAATTTTTTACAGACATGCTTATGCAGTCCTTTGAGTAGAAAAAGACAGCAAGGGAAATATCTCTCGTGTTCACATACAAAACCCATGGAATAAGGATGATAAAAACAAGCCAAATAATGGAAAATGAAATTTTTCTTTGAGTTTTGAAAATTTTCTTAAAGCATTTCCTCTAATGGACATAGGAAATACAACCAGAAAAATTTTTGATTGAAAAACAGAAAACGGAGATTTATCTATAGCAGATAATAGACGTAGAAGAATCAAAGTATCAAAGTATCAAAAAATCAAAAAATCCTAAATTAAACATAAACAAGCCTTACACAACTTCCTCTTGGAGAATGAGAAGCCCGTCAATAAATAGAGAAAAATTCTTTAAAGACAGAGAATAATCTCCTTACTTGCATTTTAAGTCTGATTTTCTATACTGAGAGTCAGACTTTTATGTTTTTTTGGGAAAAGGATTATGCAACTATTTTTTCATGAAAATATCCAGACAAGCTGAGATCTCCTCAAACTCAAAGATGCTCCAGAAATCATCCGCCAACTCAGAAAAGTTCTTAGAGCAGCTCCTGGATATGTTTTTTGTGTACAAAATCGTGAGAAGAGATGGGAAGTTGAGCTTCAGAACTGGACTGACAAAGAGATTTCTGCGAGAATTATCAAGCAGTATGAGAAACCAAATCCTCAAGCTCAATCTGCAATGCTCATTGCTCTGCCAAACAAACAAGACAAACTCGAACTTATTGTACAAAAACTAACTGAAATCTGAATCCAAAGAATTATTCTCCGACCAGCAGAAAGGTCAGTTGTCAAAAGCTTTTCTCCCAATAAGCAAGAACGCTTACATAAAATTATGCAAGAAGCACTTGAGCAATCACGAGGATGGGAAATGCCTAAAATCCAATTTATTACCGATCTCAAGGAGCTTTATGAAGAATATCAACTTTGTATCTTTGATCTCAAAGAAAATAGCAACGGAAAAGTAAAAAATGTCGATAAGCCTCTTCTCTGAGTGATCGGCCCAGAAGGAGGGCTAACCAATAAAGATTACGAACAATTTGGAAATGGATGGTGCGGAATCAATCTAGGAGAACAAGTCTTGAGGATGGAAACAGCAGCTATTATCTGATCTTGGCTTATCAAACAAGGAAAAATTAGCTAGCTAAAATTTATGATTTCATTTTCCAAAAAAGGAGACGTTTCACGTTTCTTTTTTGTGTTTCGACTTGAAAAGAGGCAGTATTTGGATAATATCTGGATATTCTTTATTTGCTAAATCGTGCAAAGATGAAAAAACAAATATCCACTACCATCTGAATTCTTTCTTTTTTGGGAATATGTGTAAGCGGTGTAGTACTAGCAAACAATCAGCCAAAAATCATTATTGATTCAGCAACAAATAAAATTCTGATCCAGACATGAGGTCAGACTTTATCCCTAGAAGATGTAAAAAACCAGAGTGGAGGTAATATTCTATCTTGAACAACTACCACTCCCCTCTCTGGAAACCTAAATACTGGGACTACGACAACCCTTCCTACAAAAACATCTCTCCCTACAATAAAGCCGGAAGCAGAAACCTGAACAGAACTAGAAAAGGCAATTTCATGGATGTATGCTAATGGACTTACCAAATACGACACGCTCAGTGGTTATAGACCTCAAGATCCCGTATTAAGAGAAGAATCTGCAAAAATTATCGCACAAGCATATCGCATTCTTGGATATCCGCAAGGAAGTAAAAACAGCCAATGTAACTTTAGTGATGAAAAAAGTTTTGATAGTTCTCTCAGTGGTTTTATCGCTGATAGCTGTAAATGGGGAATCTTTAAAGGATCAAATGGACAATTTCTCCCTCATAAAACACTTAGTAAGGCAGAATCATTAACAGTTTTGATGAGAATCTTTGAAGGAAATAGCAGTAGCGAAAACTTTACTCCTCGATGGACAATGTACTTTGTAAAAGCAAAGGCTATTGGACTGACTAAAGAAGCGAATGTTAACTCACTTGATAGACCTACAAGCAGAGAAGAACTTGCATTGCTCATCTATAGATTCAAAAATCTGATTTTGAATAAGGATCAAAATTCATCAGCCAAAAGTCAACTGAACAACGTAAATCAGAATCCAACTTCTTTTTTGCAGAATTATCTGACAGGGAGTATAGCTACTTGAACTAATACCACATGAGTAAATACAAATAATCCGATTCTAAGCTTATTGTCAGGGGGGAATGAAAGCTCTAGCTCTCTCAGTATCCTTAATAACCCTGAAATCACCGAAGCAATGCACCGAATGAAAGATGCCTGACTCACTAGTGCAAGCGATATTAGTACTTACAACCCTTTTGAATATCTAACCAGAGAACAGGCTGCAAAAATGCTCGTACAGTTTGCCAAAATTGAGAACTTTAAAGCACTCTCTGGAGCTGCGTTAAATTGTAATTTCAAGGATGTTAACTACGCAAATGGAGGACTCGCAACAAGTATTCAACAAGCATGTCAAATAGGACTCATGCAAGGAAATAATGGACTTTTCTCCCCAGGACAAACGCTGGCAAAATCAGAGTTTATTACCTTATTAATTAGACTAGCAGAAGGAAAAAAACTAGATGAAAACCAGAATCCTTGGTGGAAAAATTACTTTATCAAGGCGAGAGAACTTGGACTAATCAATAATGATGATGCGCTTGCGATCCAATCCCCCATCACAAGATACGAAACAGCACTTATCTTTTACAGATTCTGGATCAAGCAGAAAATCCTGAGTAATCTCAACACTTCCCAACTCAAAAATGAACTTATCTCAACAGTAAAAGGTGCTGATGGAGAATTCCTCAATACCAGTGGGAATTATTCTGTAAGTATCGATGCAAATCTTCTTAAAAATCAGTTTTTTCAAGAGGGATTTGCGGAGTTGCTAGGTCAGAGATATAAGCTCAAGAAAACAAATATCACTACTTTTGATATCGCAAATGAAAGTTTTGTACGATATGGAGATCTCTTTTCTATTAGTAATGATAATAAGATAGGGAATATCAACATCATCGTATCCAATGGAAATATCATTGATGGAAATATCAGACTATTTGCTCCTGTAACGACTTGGAGAATTACTCCAAATGAAAAAACAACTGCATGGTTTTATCTCAAAAGAAACTAGAACAGTTTAAATTAAAAAAAGACTAGAAATCTGATTTCAGTCTTTTTTTGTTTATTACTAATTCTAAACTGTTTTTAGAAGATGAAGCTGTGCATCAGAAGGAAGTCCCTTCCTTGAATATGCCGTCGCAACGGTTTGAATATTCAGTCACAACTCTTTTATCTTGGAAATGCATTGCTTGATTTCCTCTAATGAACAACAAAGCCCCCTACCACTAAGCATACTTGTAATTGAGGGCAATTCAGGCATTTTTGCAAGCTCCTCAATTTGTTCTATTGAATACTGAGAAAAATGTCTGATCATCCTTTTTGCATATTTTGGCTTATCATATAGCGAAGTTAAACTTCTCAAACCTCTTGGAGAATGAAGTACAAAAGTCTGAATCTTGTCTGCTATCTCCTCCATAGCTAAAACATCTGAAAGCTCAGTTTGCGTCTTTTGGATAAGGGTATTGAAATTTTCTCTCCTTTCAAGGGCGTTGATTGCATTTTGCTTTTTTTCAATTTGATCTTTAAGATCATGATAGTCTCTATCTAAAGATCATTTTTGCTGAGATTTAAGGTGATCAATCTCTGGAGTCAGATTTTCTTTTCTTTTTTGATATGCTTGATCAATAGTATTATAAAGCTTTTGCATCATTATTTTTTGGAGAAATAAATTATTCTGATGCGTTCGAAGAATCAGGCGTAGATGGCAAATCATCCACTCCAATATCACTACCTACTCAGAGTCTATTTGAGATTTCAGCATCGACAAATTCTCTTGCTCTACCATACTTTTTGGAAGAATATTCCATAAGCAATGGAGCGATTTTTTTGTTTTGATAATCCTTGGTATAAATAGAATTCATACTAAAAACCTTAGAAGTTGCATTATCAATATTGAGCTTGATATAGGATTTATAGTTAGCAATTCCTACAATATCCTGAGGTCCAAGGAGTGGAGCATATTCTTTTTCCATAAATTCGGCATCAGGAGCACCGATTTTGAAGGACATCATAGTACCCACGTTACCAAATACTGCGGCTTTTACATCAGATTTTCCTCATTCTCCATTACCTTTCCCTGTTTCAAGCTGTGCGATATACTGGTGGGCCATGATAAGTCCGAGTCTATATTTTCTGGCCTCAGACAAGATATCCGCAAAAGTCCCTGATACAAAGTTTTGGAACTCATCCACATAAAGATAAAAATCCTTTCTATCCTTTGGATCGAGTTTTGCTCTTCCCATTGCTGAGTTATAAATCTTGGAAACAAGAATCATTCCTAAAAGCTGAGCATTAAGTTCTCAGATCTTACCTTTTGAGAGATTTACGAGAAGAATTTTTTGATTATTCATCACATCATCAAAATTGAACGCTGACTTGGTTTGTCCGATGATATTTCTGATAAGTCTATTGGTATTAAAAGATACAAACTTTGAAGAGAAATACGGGATAATTTCAGCTTTTTCTCTATCTCCCATAGAGTTATAGGTTCTCTCTCGTCGATTTCTTACAACTGCATTAGTGACTTTAGCTACCTTAACTTCTCTATATGCCTCGTCAGTAAATAATCTTACTACATCCAGCAAGGTTGGCCTATCTTCAAAGTCCTCCAAAATAGTCAGACTTCCATATTTGAAATATTCTTGGATTCTTGGTCCAAAAATCTCTGGTCCAAACATTTTCAAGAAAATTTCTGTCGCATCATTTACCGTTCTATCTGCCTCATCAAGAGAATTAATTTCATAGAGATTAAGTCCCATTGGACGATCTTCATTTCCTGCATCAAAATATACTACATCCTTTGCTCTTTCCTTTGGAACGAAGCTTAATACATCTTCTGCAAGATCTCCATGCGGATCGATAAGACAAATTCCATCACCATTCCATAGATCCTGTCTAGCAATAGTCTGCAAGAACACTGATTTTCAAGTACCTGACTTTCCTATCATATAATGATGTCTTGTTCTATCTTCTCTCTTCATATAAACAGGAGAAAGCTGATTTCTGTAAATGTTTGTCCCCAAGAGAACAGCATTTTTATAGAGCTTATATCCGTAAACGGTTTTTTTATCTACAATTTCTTTTACGAACTGTTCTTCGCCTTTTGTGATGATTTCAAGTCCATTGATGGTTTGTTTACCATCAACTTCAGAGATAACTCCTGGATGTGCTGTTTGATACTCGGCAAGTGGAGTCAGCTTTTCTTCCTCTATTTCTCTAGAAGTTACGGCTCGATGATTGGTATAATCCTTAAGAATATCTGATAGCTTCCCATCTTTGAATTTTTCAGCAAGGATTCCTGTCATAACCTTTCCATTTCGCTCATCATCTGAAAACTGCGGAAGATTTGCAGGGGCAGGCAGAACTTTATATTGCATCCATTCAATGATTGGAGAACGATTATAGATACTATCTGGGAAATGATAAAGACTACTCAACTCGTTGGTCGAGAAGTAACTATACTTGTAGAAAAATCCTGTCAAATAATACCCTACTCCAATCCTCCAAAGTGGTTGAAAAATCCACGGAAACATATCGTGCTTGGTATTATCATCAGAAAGTCTATTGGCATATTCATCAGTATAGACATTATAAGCAGATTCCATTGCTTTTAGATTTTGCTTGGCTTGACCTTTGACATCTGAAGAAGAAACAATCAATAAACCTGACTTGTAGATTGGGTTTCCCGCTTCTTCACCGATGGTATTGAGTGCTTCTTCTTTGGCTTTTACCATTCTTACCATAGTAACATTAGCTTCTTCCTTTTGATTAGCTACGAGCTTTCCAGTTCGTCCCATAAAGATAACTGAGAGAAGCTTAAAAGGATTGAGCCAAGTACTTCGTGACCAAAGCGTTGTTTCATACAGTGAAAGATTTTTGTAGAGTCTATCTGCAGCTTTTTGACGTTTAGCATTGTATGAAGAATCTTCAGGCTTGATAACTAAGATTGCAGTCACGGTATCATAGATAGAGACCTTACTCATCGTATCGATCACATTATTGATCGGATCATCCGGAACTTGCTTAAAAGTTTTGATCGTATATACGGGATCTTTCTCTGGTTCAAGAGGCATAATATCTGAGTATTTCTTTTGGAATGGGTTAGGTTTTTTAACTCTTTCTAGTGAACAATTGGCAAATTGAGCTGAGATTGCACTTTCTACAATTCCCTGATACTCTGGATAGGTACCGATAATAAAACTAAGCTGTCCCTGTTCATATTGATAAATCATAACGAGCTTTTGCTTCCCAAAAATCTTATGCATCATCGATTCCTTGGTACTAAGATCAGAAATCTTATGAAGCCCACTATAAAGCTGAGACATTCTCGATACTTTTTCTTTCATATCTTTTGCGATTTCCTTTTCTTGTTCACGATCTGTCTTTCCATCTGTCTTTGGAAGCATAACCTTGAGATAGATCATTCTGCTCGTATTGAGAAATGAGTAGATATATCTCATAAAGACCCTTCCAATCCAAGTCAAAAGTATAATTGCTAAAATAACCAAAAATCCATATCCAATCCACTGCCCTACTTGATGCATTGTTTCAAGCCCTTGATCAACGATCTTTGCTGTTTCTCCGGTAAGATACTGTGTTTTAAGGTTTTGGATCATCTGTCCATGGTCTGATGTTTGATTGTGTCCAGAAACAATAGATGAAGTCTGATTTTTGTCTTCTTTTTGAGTATTTTGAGATGGAATTACAGGAGTTGTTTGTTCAGAAGAAGATTGAGTATTTTTGAGCGAATTTGGACGCTCAGAACCGTATTTATCTACATTACTTAAAAAAACTGAAATCTGAGAGTAGCCCCCCATTTCCTTAAGACACTCTGTCTTCTGAGCTCCCCATGCGGTAGAAGTAAGCTTGGAAAGATTAGACTTAAGACTGCGGTTGATATTGTACTGTTCTACTAAACGAGCATCACAGGTCTTTTCTCTATTTGGAGCTCCATGTTCACTATTCTGCTCAATAAAAGTAGTAATTTTAGAAAAACCTCCCATCTTACTCATACAATCAGATTTCTCTGCTCCTCGAGCAAGAGTAGTCAACTGAGATGCATTAGTATTAGCAGGATTAAGATGTATGGTATCAAGGAGTTTCTGTGAACAGATTTCTAAAGTCATATTTTTGTTTTTGTGAGTAAATTTTTACTGCTCAATTATAGTGAAAACTAGTAAAAAAATCAAATTTTGTACATATATTTTACTTTTGACCACATAAAATATCAGAAATATTTTCATAAATTTTTTAAAGAATTCTCAAACTATTTTTTTCACAAAATCTCAACCTACACACTTTGCTCAAAATCTATTGATTTCTTGGTTACAATTGTTACACTGACAGTGTTTAGTTCTCAATTTAGCTACTCATGATGAATAAAAAAAATATTCTCTTGCTCATTATTGCAATTGTGTCGCTAGCTGGAGCAGTTTTTGCAATTAGATGGTCAAAACAAGTGGATCAACAACTCCAAAATCCTGAAATCTTCACTGCTCAAACTAGCTCAGGAGAAGAGGAAGCACAATATCTCAGCTCTGCGTTTGATAAAATTTTCTCTGGAGAAGATATGGCAAGTCTTTATGAAGGACAAACAGGAGACTTTAACACTTCAGAATCAATTGATGAATAAAAACATACTAACTAACTATACTTTTACTGATTCTTCTCAGCTGGATATTTTTACTGGCATTGATGGCAAAAAGACAATCTTCTTAGACAATACTAGCCCCCTAAAATACTCTATTCTAGCGAAAAATGCAAATATTGATATTGATGTAAACACCACTCGTGATGGATCAGAATTAAAAATTTTTATTCTGACTCCCGTGATCAAAAATCATCCCTCTAAAATCAATATCAATCTAAACCTCAGACACAACCGCTGTAAAATTGATTTGCACATGGTCTCTCTCGTCTTCTCTGATGCAGAGAATCAGGCCTGTGCTACTATTTACATGCAACCTAACATTCAGGACTCTTCAAGCAGATTACTTGAGGAAACAGTTGTCTTAAGCGAGAAAATCAAGGTAAGAAATCTTCCAATCTTGGATATTCAAGCAAACAATATTGCTGCAGCTCACGGAGCAAAAATTTATCGTCTAGATGAGCAAAAACTTTTCTACCTGCAATCAAAATGACTCTCAGCGCAACAAGCAAGGTCGCTCTTGATTTCATCTTATCCAAATATGCTTTTTGAAGATACTATGGAAAAAGAAGAGGAAAAAGAGCAGATTATTGCTGAATTTTTAGATTTTGATGCTTGATATCATGCGTAAATACTTTGATTTACTCTTGGATTTACTAGAAATTGAAGATAAGGCTAGCTATGAGAAACTAGCTCAACAGATTGAAGATGCTCCTGCAGAGGCAAAGATACTCTTTGCTCATAGAGCTAGATTTATACTCTCCTGATATCTTGACCTCTTGAAATGAGAACTTGCTCCAGAAGAATTTGTCTTGCTCGGAGATGTTGAAAGTAGTATCCCCCTTTGGCAAGAGGGACAACTCAGCTCAGAAAAGCTTGTTCAATCATTATTGAATGGAGAAATTCCTATAGAAGATATCATCATCTTGGATCAAATAACCTGGCAAGTAATGCTCGGACAAGAACAAAGAGATCAACTTCATAATAAGCTCCAAGAATCCGGGAAAACACTTATTCTTGGCTAACAATTAGAATAGAGAAAAATATCCCAACAAAGAAAGACCCTCCAGATACTATTCCAGACTTTTAATTCTTATCTCTATATCACCATGGCTTACAGAAACAATGATATTCTCAACTCATTCAACAAGCTTGCTCGTAAATTTATGGCCTTTACTAAGCATCAAAAAACTTTTGTATTGTTTTTGTTGGTATTTACTGCAGCAGTTATCCTGTTACCAATGCTTAGTGTAGAGCCAACGAGTGATGACACTAGCGGTTATCATCTTTGGATTTGGAATCTTAAGCTCTTTAAGTCTTTTTTGATCATGTTGATCTCACTTGCATGACTTTATGGACGAAATCTCCACTCTAATGTAAAAGCATTTATGGTAAAGTGCTTTGGTTTTAGAGAGTCTGAACCAATATTGAACTTTATGTTTTTGTGGATGATCGTATCGGTATATATGCCAATGCTTGATATCGTTGCATTCTTGCCAACATTTACTGGTTCCATCTCACTTTCTCGAGGAATCTGGGGTCAGCTTTTGATCTTACTCGTTGGAATCATTATTGCAATCAAAGAAGTACGAAAAGCTGCAAGTCAAAATTCACAAAAGACTAAAATTCTGAATATTGTCGATGATGAGCCACAACAACCAAGAGTTGAGAATAAAAGGATTGTACAAAACCTTTTTGATGAAGAAGATATGGATTAAAAAAAGAAACTCCTACTATGGAGTTTTTTTAGTAGAAAAAAATCAGACTTTTATTGATTTTTCAAATCTCGATTAATCGGGGTTTTCCCCTGAGATATGAGATAGCTATTGCACTGGGAGAAGGGACGAGAACCAAAAAATCCTCTATCCGCAGAAAATGGTGAAGGATGTGGGGACTTGATAATCAGATGTTTTGACTGATCGATAAGTGAGATTTTTTGCTGGGCAAATGCTCATCGGAGGATAAAGACCAGTCCTTGTTTTTCTCTCGAAAGAACTGAGATTACAGCATCGGTAAAGCGATGTCGTCCTGCATCTTTATGAGAGTTTGGAGAGTCTTTGCGTACGGTTAGTCCTGCATTGAGAAGAAAAACCCCTTGCTCTGCTCGCTTTTGGAGATTTCACGATGCAGGAGGATCAATATCTAAATCAGATTTCAATTCTTTAAAAATATTTCTTAGAGAAGGGGGAATTCTGATCCCCTCTGGCACAGAAAAGCTTAATCCATGCGCCTCTCATACACCATGATAAGGGTCTTGTCCAAGAATCACAACCTTTACTTGATCAAAGGGGGTGAGATCAAAGGCACGGAAAATATCCTTCCCCAAAGGAAAGGTAATAAAACCCTTTTGATGCTCAGATAGAAGAAAATCCTTAATCTGCTGAAAGTAAGGTGAGGAGAATTCAGCTTTTAATTGCTCCTTCCAAGAGGGATGAATATTAACGGAGTCTGGATTCATTTTTTGGAAATAGGTCGGATAAAAAGATGCTAACTAATGTAGATTTGATTCTTTTTATGCTTGTTCTGCGAGAATTTGTGCTTTACATTAATTATTAAATCAAAAGAGAGTATAGTAATTTAACTATTTTTTTCAAACGGAAGAAATAAAAAAACTGTAACAAAAAAAACCCACCACAAAAGTGAGTTATTTTATATATCGGAATCAACTTAGAAAGGAAGATCATCACTTGAAGATGATGCAGATTCTCCTTTTTCTACTCTTCGGCAAGTGATAGAGTTGAAGTATCTACCTGGTTGATTTTTAGATTCGTTTGCTCTAGCATTGAGGTGAACAGTGATAACATCACCCATATTTACATCTGAGAGAAGATTGATCTTGTCTCTAAAGAAATCTACAGCGATTGAACCTTTGAATTCTCTATCAGAAATTTCTTCCAAAACGATAGTTTGTTTTTCGATGTCACCAGCTCCGATAGTTTCTCTAGGTCCGATGTACTTTACAGTTCCTTGGTATTGCATAATGTGTAGTAAATAATAGATAAAATGAATTTACTCGTTTTGTAATTTACATTTTTGTACAAGAATTGCAAGGGAAAATCTCTTTTTTGATCAAAAAGAGTACTGCAAAGGTCAAATAACAGTCTGCAATATTAAAAACAGGGAAATTTCAAAGTGAAATAAAGTCTCTCACTCCTCATAAAAATAGCCTATCCACAAGGTTTCCAAGCGTTCCTGCAATCAGCAAAATAAATATCCAAGTAGAGATAGCTTTTTTGTAATACAAATAGACAAAAAATCAGAGTGCTAAGAGCGATATACACCAGATTACTATTTGATTGATATGAATCCCTCGAGAAATACCGTGATTAAAAACAGGAGTGAAAAAAAAGAGAGACTCCCCTATTCTAAGGTCATAAAAAGCATATTTTGTCCCCCGATCAATTAAGAGAAGAACAAGAATCAAAAATCAGATTTTTATCTTATTCATTGTAGTTTCTACTAATAAATGAAATGGAGTATAGTATTCTTATCGCAAAAAACAATAATAACTTCAAAATAGACTTGACGTTTTCTACAATAATGATATAATTCTATTGTTTTGAGTAAAAAACAACCTCAAGACAAAATATCGCTCACAATACAAAACAATTAAAAACACAAGATTATGAACAAATGAAGGATGGGATCAAAAAATCCAAACACCTCCTACCCAAAAGCGAAAGAAGAATACTCTTCTCCACAAGCTGCCATGAAACTCTCTGCTGAAGGTTTCCTTAACCTTCTAAAACAAAAGCAGGGGAAACTTGAAAAGTGTCACTATCATGTAACAGAAGAGGTATGCATTGGAAATGAGTTTTCTAACTTCTCTATCCATCTTGGATGTGGGATCTTTGAAAAAAGTCTCTCCGTTGAAGGAGTCTAGCTTCCTTAGATGATATGGAATCTATCCATATCAACTTTGGTCAGGCTCTCTTCAAAGGAGAGGCTACCTTCAACCAGATAAAGTGCCTGAATACCTTTAATCTAGGGAAGGCAGTCTTTGAGACTAGACTTAGCTTGGAAGAAGTTGGAGCAGAAAGTATCAACGCAGGCTCCGCCAATCTTGGAGAGCTTACACTTAAGGAAGTGTACTTTGGGACTTTCTATACAAGAACTGCTACAGCCTCAAAGCTTACTATTCAAGAAGATAAGCTATCCTTTAGAGGAAATCTCCTCAATACGAGTCGGATTCTGACTCAATCAGATTCAGAAAATAACCAGAACTCTCTAGCGACTCGGCTGGCACTCGCTATCGAGGCAATAGTGGACAGCCCCACTAGATACTCCTTAGTCCGCTTTTTAGGGACAGATGAGTAACTAATTATAGGATATGAAATTCTATCCCTATAGCTAACTCAGAGGACTTTATTTAGGTATTTCCTAAGTAGAGTCCTCTTTTTTTACAAAAGGAAAAAAGAGGAAGCCTTCTTTCCCCTTATGTTATTTAAAATAGATTACTTATCACCTCCCTTACAGGCTACTGGTTCAATTCTACAATATGCTGTTTGCATAGAAAAACAAATCTCATTTCATCACTTTGGCAAAAGTGTGAAGGAAATCTCATGATTTCCTTGTTGTTCCTGAAGTGAACAAGCAAGCTGATAGGGTTTGTAAGTCAATTTTATCTGATCCTTTTCTGATCAATCAACATCAAGCTTGGTAATTTGAAAGTTTCAGTTTTGAGGAGAAAAGAAAGATGAAGTCTGACTTTGTTCTTCTGTTTTTGAGAAATCTGAAGAAGATTGAGAAAATACATATTTAATCGGTTCATTTTCTCATTTATTTAAGATTAAAGTCGCTTCATTATAGGGATTTCCCTGATAAGAAGAACTATTGATCACTTGGAGAAAAAAGGTATCAAAGTCGGACTTAACCTGCTCAACTGTAGTATTAGACTTAAGGGATTTGAGTTGAGATTGGTTGAACCCAAGTCACATTAACATCAAAACTCCAATAATGATAACTACAATAATGATTTCAATCAAGGTAAATCAGCTTTTTCTTTTTATTTTCATAGTTATAGTCATCAAAAATTAAACTCCCACATTTTCCATTACAGAAAATACTACTCCAAAAATTCCTGATGCGACAAAAGCGACCATCACTCCCATAAAAATAAGAATTACAGGTTCAAGAACTTTTGAGAACTGAGAAATCTGATTATCTAACTCTTCTTGATACATTGAGATAATATTTGAGAGAGCATCTTCAAGATTCGCCGTTTCCTCCCCTACCTTAATCATCACGGCCACATTAGGATAGATGAGATGCGACTCATACTGTATTGTATCAAATATTGTTTTTCCAAGCTGTAGTCCTGAAATAATATTTTCGATCATCTCTTTATATGCAGGGATATCCAAAACTCCTCTCATCAAACGGAATGTCTGAACATAATCTAGCCCTGATCAGATCATAAGCTTGGTATATCTTACTCGCTTGATCAAATAGTAGGTTTTGGTCATAGATCAGAGCATTGGAGTATTGAGCATTGTGGTAGAAAGTCGTTTCTTCCCATTATCTGTCGTCGTATATATCCCAACTACAACCAATCAAGTAATAAGCGTAATAATAATCTGCTTCCAATAAGAAACAAAAAAATCTGATATTCCCTTCAGGATAAGCGTAATTTGAGGGAGTTTCTGGTCTCCTCCTGCAACCATATCTAGGATATCTGGCAATACACTAGAAAACAAGAAAAGTACCGCTCCTACTGCCATAATAATCAAAATTACTGGATAGGTAAGCGCAGACTTATATCTATTTTTGATGCTCTCAAGATAGGTATACTCATTTGCAAGCTCTTGAAGAACAACATCGAGATTCCCTGTATTTTCTCCTGTTTTTACAATAGAGGCATCTGACTCATCAAAGTACTCTGGCAAACGAGAAAGTGCATAAGAAAAACTCTTTCCCTCATTAAGATGAAAAATAATAGAGGTCGCAACCTTTTTGAGCGCATAATTGGTAGTAGATTGTTTGATCGTTTCTACTGCTTGTAGAATAGAGACCCCACCTTTGAGCATATAGACAAGCTGTTTATAGAAAAGAATCTTATCCTTTACCGAAAAGGACTGCATATCCATACTCTGCATCAATGAGATGACCATTTGTTCAATTCGTCAGATTTTTTTTGTTTCTTCTGGCATAGGAAATGATTAAAAGATAAGAGAATTATTTAAAGTAGTATGCAACAAGTTTAAGCTCTGTCTCTTGAGACTCGGAGTAAGCCATCATATCATAACTTACTTCTTCAATATGATAGAGGATACGATCATTAGGCTCGGAAATAATATACTTTTCGATATTATCTACAAAAGAAACCAATTCATCTTTGGATGGAAAAACTACCTTAACAGAAATAGGAATCTTATAAAACTGACTCTTTTGATCGATCAAAGTTCCAGATCAGATTTCAATACTGTGGATTTCTCCATTTCTTGGAGAAGATGAGCTCGAAGGCTCAGATCTAATAAGATATTGATCAAGATTTTTAAGAATTTTCTTCTCATCAACCCCCATTTTATCAGATTTTAGTCCTCAAAGTTGAAGATAGGATCTAACGGTATGGAGTTGATCACTAACAGAAGGATCTAGCGAATCGCAGTTTGTTTTATCATTAATACAGCTCAAGACAAGATCTTGCTGATGTTCTGCAATTTTTCGTGTTTTTTTCTGACTGGTAATATGAGCTATCTCCTCATCCAAAGATCAGTTTTTTTGCTGTTTCTGTGAATATTCTTCTTGTGTTGTCTGGAAGGTTGACCAAGCTTTTGGCACATAATTGGCTCCGACAATCACACTTAAAATAAGGAGAATAATAACATAAATCTTATATTTTGCAGTTACAACTCTTGCTACCTGAAGATGACTTTCAGAAGCTACACTTTGCACGTCTGCAGCCATCTGTTGAGAATAGGCAGAGGTATTTTGTTGTTGAATAAGATTATTGATGAGAGACTGATCCTGTGTTGGCATTATTAACTACGTTAGCAGATAAAGTAAATTTGAATGTTGAACCCTCTTCAGATTTTTCGTACTTTCTAACAGAAATATCTGAAAGAAAGTCTAGTCCATTAAACTTATCAAGTAGTCCTCCACTTCCGAAACGATTTCCATAAAGCACTTTCAAATTGGAAACTTCTCCATTGAGAGAGAGTTTTTCCAAATCTACTTTAAACTCTGAAAGTTGGACTCCTCCTCTAGACTCCTCTACTGACTTAATCGTATCTAGGATTTCAAGGATACGATGTACATAATCTGACCATGGAATACGAGAGGTTGTACTTTCCAAATCTTGAATATGCAGATAATGAGAAAAGTTTTCATCAGCCAAAAGAGATGAAATCTGATTTTGCTTATCGGAGATCCCCTGATCTAAGACACTAGACTGTCTCTGAAGATAATAGCTATATCCGTATAATGCTCCCATAGCTCAGATCCCCAAAAGAAATAGGGTAAGCAACAAATAGTAATATCTCTGCCAAGATTGTGTTTGCTTTGATAAAGCCATTAGAAAAATTTAAAAGAATAAATCACTTATAAGTATATCCCTTTTGTAAAAATATGCAAATTTTGAATCGAGAAAAACTTATTAAAAATTCCTAGTCCCTCTTGCAAATAAGCATAAAATCACTATAAAAAAACTGATTGTCAGTTGGTAATATACAATTTCAATTGGTAGTAGATTTTTATTTGATTAAGGCACGATATCATGCTTCGTTCGCATACTTGCTGATCACTTACAGCAAAAAATATTGGAGAAACCGTGAAACTCTCAGGATGGGTAAACAAGAGCAGAAACCTTGGAGGAATGCTTTTTATTGATCTTAGAGATAGATATGGGATCACTCAGATTACTCTAGATCCTGCAAAGGTAAATTTTGAACTCCCAGAAATCAAGGCAGAATATGTACTTCAGGTAGAAGGGAAAGTTATTGCAAGACCTGATACCATGATCAACAAAGATATGATCACCTGAGAAATCGAGGTAGAACCCACAAAAATATCAGTTTTTTCAACTTGTAAGGAGTTGCCTTTTTCTGTAGATCATGAAAACCCAGTAGGTGAAGACCTTAGACTTGAATATCGCTATCTTGATCTAAGAAGAAAGACCATGAAAGAAAATGCAGTAATGAGGCATAAAATCGTGATGGAAACCATGATTTTTTTTGATAAAAAAGAGTTTTTGCATTTAGAGACGCCAACTTTTGTAAAAAACACCCCAGAAGGATCTCGTGAATATGTTGTTCCTGCCAGATTCGAACCAGGAAAATTCTTTGTACTTCCTCAATCTCCTCAGCAGTTTAAGCAAATGCTCATGGTAGCTGGATTTGATAAGTATTTTCAGATTGCGAGGTGTTATCGTGATGAAGATCCTAGAGGAGATCGCCAACCTGAATTTACCCAAGTGGATTTTGAGCTTTCTTTTGTAGAGCAGCAGGATATTTTGGAGCTCATTGAAGAATATTTTATGCACTTGTCTGCAAAATTTTATCCAAATAAAAAAATAAAAGCTGAGCCATTTCCAGTTCTCACTTGGAAAGGAGCAATGGATTTATATGGAATTGACAAGCCAGAACTCAGAGTAGATAACTTTACTTTTCACGAAGTAACTGACTGGGCAAAAAAGTCAGATTTTACTGTTTTTCAACAAGCACCTTGTGTAAAAGCACTTGTCTTGCCTAAGGAAATGGGAAGATCAGAAGTGGAAAAGAAATACGAATTCCTTGCAAAATCTTTCGGATCAAAGGGAATGCCTTGGCTCTGCTTGAGCAAAGAAGAAGGATTAAAGGGATCAATTGCAAAATTTATCGATGACGCAGCTCTTGAAGAACTCAAAAAAATCACTGGAGCAACAGAGGGGACAACCATCATCTTTCAGGCTGACACTTGGCTCAAGGCTTGTGAATATCTTGGGAAACTTAGAATTGAGGCAATCAAGCAGCTTGACCTTTTGAAAGGAAAGGAAGATGAACTAGCATTTTGCTTTGTAATTGATATGCCGCTTTTTGAGGAAGGGGACGATGGAGAGCTAGGAGCTACCCACCACCCATTTACCAAGCCAACAGACAAAGATATTGAATTTGTAAAGAAACTAGGAAACAAGATTGCGAACGGAGAAAAAATGACCGACGAAGAAAGAGAGCAGCTCATGGAAGTAAAGTCTGATTCTTATGATATTGTATTGAACGGATATGAACTTGGTGGTGGAAGTATTAGAATCCACGATGCAGAGCTCCAACACGCGATTTTTGCGCTTTTGGGACTCAGCGAACAACAAATTCAAGAAAGATTCGGACATTTGCTCAAATGTTTTGCCTATGGAGTGCCGCCTCATGGAGGATGCGCCTTTGGACTTGATAGAATTGTGATGCTTTACCAGAACATGGAAAACATCCGTGAAGTAATCCTCTTCCCGAAAAATCAGAAATACCGTGACTTGATGCTCAATGCTCCAAGCGATATCGGAGAAGGATTGATTCATGAATTGGGACTAGAAGTTTTACCACAAGAAGAATAATAGAAAAAGAAGTCTGAACGAGAAATGAGATTCTTTATCAGACTTCTTTTTTATTTTTTGTGAAGATTATTGTTGTACTCCTGATGTAAGATCTGAACTTGGAATTTCTGAAGTTTGCTCAAGTTTATCTAGAGAGGTTGTATTTTCCGTTTCTGTCTGAACTGGAGCTTGCGGAACTCATGCACCAGCAATCTGATCAATTTTGTTGATAGGATTTTGAACAAATTCCTTAGTATTTGCAAGAGCTTCAGATCCCATATCCTTGGTTTTTTGAATTACCTGTCCAATTCCTTGATGGAGCTGAGAGACCAAGCCTTGTTGATCTGAGTGATTTTCCTGAGACTGATTTAAGGTTTCTGAAACCTGATTGACTACAGGAGCAGTGATATTTTGGGCTTGATTTACCACATTTTGAGTAGCATTTTGCACTGCAGAAACTGGATTTTCTACAAAATCAGTAGCATGATCTTTCATATTGGAGATTGCTTGTGTTGAGTTCTCCACAATCTGAGATCAGACTTGTTGTGTTTTTTGAAGCGTAGCTTCGACTGATTGCGTTGCTTGTGAGGCAAGATTTTGTGCAGTTTGAGCTGTTTGCTGAGCAACATTGGAAACCGTATTCGCAATATTTCCTGGTGCAGAAGCCACCATTTGTGCTGCTGAATTTGCAGTGTTAACCACCGTATTTGAAATATTTTGAGTAGTATTTACGACAGAGTTGGTAATTTGCTGTGTTTTTGCCAAGAGTCCTTGGGTACTAGCAACAAGCTTGTCAAAGAATCCAGGTTCTGACTTGGCTTGTAATGGGGCAGATTGCCCAGCTTGAGGAGCTTGCTGTGAAACAGTATTTGCAGCTCAAGACAAAGGATCTGGCTGTCCAGTTGCTCTTGCGATAAAAGAAGCTGAACTTTTGAGCATTCTATCAAAGAAACCTTCTTTTTTTGGTTGAGAATTTACAGAGCTCAAATCTACTGTTTGAGGAGTTTGTTGATTTTCTGGCATTGTATTTTTGTAGAGACTAAAATAAGTTCTTATATCCATTATAGCTGTTTTTTTATATTTGTCAAAAAAATGAGAGAATTTTGCTTGTATTAAAGCTTAAGTTCTGTACAATGGAATCAGATTTCTTTTTCTCTTATTTTGAATAAAAAGATTTTAACTGGATTATAAGAACTAAAAAATGAATAAAATCCTGATCTGTAGCTATGATACTACCTTCCTCCCAGAGAAAAAAACTCCTGAAGCAGCATGCCGAGACATCAAATGTGCTGAAGAAATCACGATTGCTCCTGGAGAGATCAAACTCGTAAAAAGTGGAATCAAAACCTATATTCCAACTGGTCGATACTGTAGAATGTATGCTAGAAGCTCTCTTCCCCTCAAAAATGGTCTCATGCTCGCAAATAGCGTAGGAATCATCGATAGTGACTATAGAGGAGAATATCTTATGCAGCTTTTTAATTGCACGCAGGAGCCAATTACGATAACAAAAGAAACAAGACTCTGTCAGATTGAATTTTGTCCACATTATTGGGGGAATCAACAATTTGGAACAAGCGATATCCCAGCAATTGAAACCTGTGTAGATGTCGACCTTTGGGAAAGATTTGATGAAGAATTTAGCTCAGAGAGAGGAAGCTGAGGATTTGGATCGACAGGGAAAAACTAATTTCTTATTCATAAGAGAGAACTAACTATTTCTAAACATTATAAAAAAAGACAAAAATCAGACTTTTATTTTTCGTTTTCTATTGACGATGAAATCACTTATAAAAACACCAACTCAAATCAAAAATATTACTGAATCTTGTAAATATCTCACAGAACTGCTTTATACTCTTAAAGATGAGACGAAAGCAGGAGTTAGCTTGATTGAACTTGAAGAATTTGCGGATCAATGGATCAAAAAAAGAAATTTGAAATGAGCATTCAAGGGATTTGAGTGATTCCCTGCGAATCTCTGTCTGTCTGTAAATGACTGTGTAGTTCACGGGATCCCAGATGATACGATTTTAAAAAATGGAGACTTGCTCAAAATTGATGCTGGTCTAATTTATGAAAAGGGAGTTTCCGACTCTGCTATTAGTGTGATTGTGGGAGATGCCAGTGCTAATCCGCTCGGTGCTGATCTAATCAGAGCAACAAAGGCTTCTCTCGATCGTGGAGTAGCAACTATCAAAACCGGTGGTTTTGCTTATGATTATGGGAAAGCCGTCCTCAATACGATTACCAATGAATGATTCAGAGTTTTGAAGACTTTAAGTGGACATGGAGTAGGAAATGATGTGCATGAAATGCCTCTTTTCCTCAACTACCCTGCTGCTGCAATGAAGAAAATCCAATGGACCCCTGGAATGGTCGTAGCTTTGGAACCAATCACAGCAGTAGAATCTGATGATGTCGTATATCATGAAAGCGACTGGAATCTCTACTGTAGAAAAGGAGATCTCGGAGCACAGTGGGAATATACGGTTTTGATCACTGAGAATGGACCAGAGATTTTAGCTGGAGTAACTGAAGATTGGTATTAGAAAAAGAGGAGAGAAACACTCTCCTCTTAATTACTAATCCTAATTTCTCTTTGATTTGTTTGTTATCACCAAGATCCTTTGAGATCTTCCACAACAGACCCTGGGCTGAGATAAGTAAAGAATCGGAGTCTGTTTTTTCCGATCAAAAAACTTACCCTATCTGGCGTATCATCTCCCTCCATAGCTACAAAGGGATTTTTGTGATATCGACCGTTGATTCTGCCCATTTTCAAAACTTTCATTAAAAACCAAGAATCTGTTGTTAGTTGAAGAGAAGGCTGAGTCCTAGGTTTTGTCCAAGGAAATGTAAACTCATAATCACAGTCTGAATCTCCTTGATTTGTTGCCTCAGCATAGCCAATACATGAGACATTACCTGCACCTCCAATAGTTGTTCTCACCTTATAAACATGAGGAGAACAATAACCTCTCGTCTCTGCAGTCCTTATTGCTTGTGGACTATCAGGGGAGGATTTCTGATTTGCATGATCAATTAGTTTTTTTAGATTTTCCCTTTTTGCAAAAGAGCGAATAAGGGCATCAAATTCTTGAGTAGGTGCATTATCAATCACCTCAAGAACTTCTCCAGAAGAAACTTGATTGACTTGCTTGTTGAGATACTTCTTGACAAGAGCATTTACTGCCAAAGAAGTTGCGAGACTCAAATCGTAATCATCTTTTGAACTCCAATTAGGAATTTCATCCGCATGATGGGAACCTCCCAATTTTACGAATTCATCTGCCAAAAGATTCATAACTGCCTCAAGTTCTCCTTGAGAAAGATCCTTCCAGTTGGGAAGTGTGTCTGGCTGATCTGAGAGTGCCAAATCTGCCAACAAACCATACTTATTCTGAGAGATCAAAGTAGAATACTCCTTGATCAATTCAGAATTCTGCACTTTTGATTGTTCTTGCTCGAGAACTACCTCATTAGAACAACCAAAAAGCATCACCATACTGAGGAAAATCGTAATTCCCCAAAAAAATTTTGCTTTCATAAATGTATTCTTTAGATTAAGAAAATAGAATTAGTATTTCTCTGATACCGAGATGACAATACTATACTTGTACTAATACGAATATCAAGAGTAATATATAATTTCTCCCCTTGCTTTTCTAAAAAGAAACGATATAAGAACATTAAGTTGATTTTAATGAGATAGGAAACATGATGAAAAAAGCACGAATTATTGGATCATGTGTTGGACTTTATTTTTTGATATATTGAGGAATAACTTGGCGATTAAGTTTTAGAGCTCCCCACTCAGATCTTTACCAAAACTGCATTACCATCGATGAATATCTCGATCAAGCACTAAAGTATCATACAAGAGAATTTGTCACCTATTACAATCAGCAGTATCTGGATCGAACAAAGAAGCTCCAAGCTGCTGGGGTAGAAAAAGTCCCCATAGACAGAGATCAAATTTTTAATCCTTTTTCTCCACACTGAGATTTTAGAGATTTTGAGAGATTTGGATGGGAAAATAACACAACGCTTGCGTGTCTTGCTCCTGGTGTCAAAAGTCCAGTCATAACGAGAAGTCAGCTTTTTAAGCTTATCCCTCCACCAAATCATACCAAGATGATTCAAGATTTTGGACGAAAGGAGGACAAGATGCCAACCTGTATTGATGGAAGAATCAGTTCAAACCCTGAGTTCTACGCTATTGATGATTTTAGAAGAAAACACAAAAATAAGACCGACTTCATCGATGGTAAAGCCTTTGATCAACGGCACCAGCTCTATCGGTTTTATCACTTTGAGGGTTACATCTTAGAACCCGAGACTCGAGAATGGCTCTATAAGGATGGCGGCATTAGTTCAGTATATAGTTGAATGTTTGAAAGTAGCTTTGTCCCTGAGATCGTAGATATAAGATCATATTTTATTTGGGATACTTTTCTTAATAAAGATCACAAAATGTGGTATTGGTAATCTACAAATCATATAATACTCTTTACTTGCAATACAAATATTCGAAAAAAACAACTTAAATAAAAATTGTATGAAAACATTTATTTATCTTGCACTTAATTTGTCAAACCATGAAAATCATCTCACGAAATGTCAATGGAATTAGAGCCGTCTTGCAAAAAGGTTTTCTCGATTTTGTAAAACAGGAAAATCCTGATATTCTTTGTCTTCAAGAAGTAAAAGCCTTTGAACATCAGATGCCGACTGAACTCAGATTTGCTATGCAAGACTATGATTATATCTGGCACCGCAGTGAAAGGCCTGGATATGCGGGGACTGCGATTTTTTACCGTAAAGATCTAAAAATAGGGAAAAGCCTGAATTCTTTTGATGATTGTCCAATAATGAACGATGATGGAAGGGTAACCTCAATTGAATGGTCTGATTTTGTGCTTTTTAATATCTATTTCCCAAATGGTGGGGATAGAGCTGATGGAACAGAAATGCTCAGCTATAAACTCAAGTTTTACCAAGACTATCAACAAGAAGTTCAAAGGCTGATTCAAGCTGGGAAAAAAGTGATTACCACAGGAGATTTTAATATCTGCCATCGTCCCATCGATATTGCTAGACCAAAGGAAAACGAAAATTCAATCGGATTTCTTCCTATTGAGAGAGCTGAGATGGACAAAATGGAATCTAGCGGCTTAATAGATGTTTTTAGACTCCAAAATCCAGAGCTTACCGATAAATATACTTGGTGGAGCTATAGAGCTGGAGCTAGACCTAGAAATGTTGGCTGGAGATTGGATTATTTTTGGGTGAGTAAGAATATGCTTGATCATCTCTGAGAAATGATACATTATGATCAAGTAATCGGTTCTGACCACTGCCCTATCGGGTTAGAATTAAAATAGTGCTGAAAAATGTTCTAAAAAACTTTTATTGATATAAGAGAAATACGATGAGAAGTCAGATTTTTTTCATCATTTTGGGAGTATTAGTTTTGAGTGGCTGTGTAGTAAAATTCAAATCTCAGGACATAAACCAACTATCATACAACACTACAACAGAAGGGAATTCTGATTTTGAAAAACATTCCTTTGCTTGATTTTGAGTAGAACCCTTTTGGGACTTTACTTTAAAAAGTGGAGAGTTTAGCTTTAACGATCCTGAAGGAAGCAAGAGCTATCTAGTAAGGGGAACAGAAACTGAGGGAAGCTATATCTTTTCTGGAGAAAATATTAGATGAGAACTTATCCTTGAAGAGTGTCAAGATGCAAGTAAAGGTGATCTTCATCAATACACAATTTCCTTGATACTTGATGGAGAAAATACCTATGAAGGATGTGCCGATCCTGAAAAATAAGTATTTCCCGCAAATAGACAAAAGCCCCTAAACACGGGCTTTTTTAATTAAAGAAATTTTTCTGTAATAATCTTTTGAAGCTCAGACTGGATTTCTTGGATAGAGAGATTAGCATTGATAGGATGCCAAGAAAATTGCTGAGCAAGTTTTTGATGTGCAGATCTTACTACTTGCATCAAAGCATCATTTTGCTCATGAGTATGATTTTTCTCTATACCTGACTGGAATCTTTCCCCATCAAAAAAGAGATCTAAGTCTGATTTAAGCAAATGTTCATTGATTTGTAGAAGGAAATCATAATCAAGACCACTTCCCAGACCTCGAGCGATTCCTGTACCTGTATAGTCTTCTGCGATAATCCATGTTCATTGTTCGAGCTTTTCTTGTAATAAGGGCTGATATTGAGTACGGTTAAGAACCTGCAAAAGCTGAAATTCTCTCGGAGAAAGATCATGAGGATTGCCTTTTCTAAGATATTCATTGAGCAAAGGACCAGAGGGAGCCAGATCATAGATTGCATATTTGAGATATTCAGCCTGCAATCCTAGACTTTTAAGTCGATCGATCAATAAGTGTGCTTGTGTAGACTTTCAGAGATTATTGATACCATACAGTACGATCAGCTTTCAGCTTTTTTGCATTTTTCTATACTAGAGAATTAAAAATTCACATTTAGTCTATACTTTCTCATGAGAAAATCAAGTACGGTTTTTTATTTTTTCTGATTGTTTTTGAAAAGAAAATAAATAAAATTTGTAACAGTTTTGATCAATCAATGATTTGAATAAACAACGATTTTATACCATAGAGTATTATTAAATATGACTTTTTTCTTGATACTATTGATCATTTGAGCAGGAGCTTCTTTGCTATTCAGAGAGAGTTATCTTGGAGAATTATCGATAAGTTTTCTCCCCTACTGGTGAGCTGCAATGAGTATTGGGCTTTTGATAAGTCTTTGGGGACTCTGGAAATATCTCCACTGAAAAAAAGAAGAGAAAACCAGATTCTGGATTCAGTTTTCTACTCTCTTTGTAGTAGGATTTGGGAGTATTCTTGGGGTTTTTCTCTGGAAATTTCACAACTTCTATAATCATTATCAACTCTCTGGAGATAGCCAAGCAAACTTGAAAGTCCTCTTTTCAAATATCTACAAGGATAACCTAGGATATGATGAGCTAACCGGAACTCTTGCAAGAGAGAATCCTGATGTAGCAATGTTTGTCGAATTTGAAGAGCACCACTATGAGCATTTAAAAGGATTTTTAGAGAAACAATTTGCGTTTGTTGAGTACTTACCTTGGTCTACGAGTATTGTTGTAAGTAAATATCCTCTTACGCTACTTCCCACCTCAGTAAAAGGTCAAAAATGGAGATATCATTATTTCCAGATCCAAAAAGGAGATCAGCATTATTTAGCCTATTTAGTACATACCTCCTCTCCTACCTCACAAAGGCATTTCAACAATAGAAATCATCAGCTAAAAATCATCTCAAATGATTTTCTCACCATGCATCAAGCATCCAGATGAGAAAATGGGAAAGTCTTTATGGTCTGAGATTTTAATATCTCTCCTTGGTCAAAATACTATGAAGAATTTTCAAACGAATTGAGTGGAACTATGGACAATGCTACGAGATCATTTCCCTATTATTTTAGTTGGAACCTAGCAAAGCTCCTTAGAATCAGCGGAACTCTAGAAGGAGTACCTGAACTCTTTTTCTCCCATATTGATCAGCTCTTGGTCTCTAAGAGTCTCAAGATAAACTCTCTCACTCCTCTTCAATTTTCATGATCTGATCATAAGGGATTCTTGTTTGAAATCGAATAATAAAAAACAAAACTCTAAAAAAGAAACAAAATCTGACTTCAGACTTCTTTCCTCCTATAAAAGAAAAACTAGCTCTTATGCTAGTTTTTTTCTCTATCTTGAATTGCAACTTCTATTTCTCAGACGATATTCTTTTTGACCCAAAGAACTTTCAAGAGGAGATCTTTGTTTTGCTGAGCATCGAGATCCTCATGAAAATGCAAAGGAATTCTAATCTGCTCTCCCACTACTGGAAATCTCTCTAGGTATGAAGTAATAAAATAACTCAAACTTTCAGATTCAAATTCATCTTCAAGTCCCAAATTGTCAAAGTGAAGTGATAACTCTGATAAGACCTCATCCATTCTCACATAAGACTGACAAATTAGAGCTCAAGATTCTGTGGTTTTGATAGTTGATACTTCCTCATCTTGTTCGTCTTGAATCTCTCCAAAGACCTCTTCGATAATATCTTCTAAACTCACGATTCCCTCTACTCCTCCATATTCATCTACTACCACCGCAATATGCTTATGGGTTTTTTGGAACTTTTCAAGCAAAGAATCAATAGGTTGAGACCTCGGAACCTTCATAATGGGAGTAAGAGGAAGTTCGCTGATCGGAGTTTCTCAAGACTTTGTTTTTTTGAGTCTAAGGAGTTCTTTGATCATTACTACTCTATCTATGGTATCAATGTGCTCATGATACACCGGGATACGAGAGAAATGATAATCTGTAAGTATAGCTATTGCCTCATCAAGTGTTTTACTATCATCAAGTGCTTTGATCTTAATTCTTGGGGTCATAACCTCCTCTGCAGTAAGCTCATCAAAATTGAGAAGTTTATTGATCATTTGTCCTTCATCTGCATCTAGGATTCCCGACTTTCTAGAAAGATCAATAAAAGCTTCTAAATCTGACTCCGAAACCTGATTTTTCTTTTCTTTTTTTGAGATTCCTTTCATCATTCGTTCTAGAATTCGAACAATAGGAAAGAGTAATTTGATCAAGAAGGTATAAAATGGAGCAATTAACAATGAGATCCTATCTGCATGCCTCGTTGCAAAAGTTTTAGGGAAAATCTCTCCAAAAAGAAGCACCAAAATTGTTACAACGATGGTAGAAATCGTAATAACCGCTGTCCCTTCAAAATTGATCTTTGCAGCGATGTCGAGAGAAATTACAGTTGCAAGCGATGCCGCAAAAATATTCACAATATTATTTCCAATCAAAATTGCAATCAGCATTCTCTCTGGATTGAGCTTAAGCTTGTAGAGCGCAGTACTTCCTGCAAGTTTGTCTCTAAGAAAAGCTGAAGCCCTATGCAGGGGAATAGCAGTAAAAGCTGTTTCACTCGCTGAGAAAAAGCTTGAAAGTGCAATCAAAATAACAAATAAGACTAACGATCGGGGGTCCATATTGTGGATAAAAAGATAAAATTAATTCTAGTATAGCAAAAGAGCTGATAATGTCAAGGTCTCTTGAAAGAGAGATAATAGAAGAATAAAATCTGAATTTATTTCAAGATCTCTTCAAATCCACGATCCAATGAATGGAATACCGTCAACTTTTCATCTCTAATCACTCGTAGGAGATCACAGGTTGACTCTAGGAAATCTCTATCATGCGAAACAATAATTGATACGCCATTAAATTCTGAGAGCATCTCTTTGACAGCATCTTTACTTGAAAGATCCAGATGATTGGTTGGCTCATCCATTACAACGATATCCGGATGAGCAAGAAGCATCTTGGCAAGTGCTACTTTGGATCTTTCTCATCCAGAAAGTGTTAGGATTTTTTGTTCTGCTTTTTCTTGATCCATTTGGAGTGCTCAAAGATAACTCATCATCTCTTTGTATGAAACACCAGGTCAAACAAGCTCTTGAGTAATCGTTGATTGAGGATCTAGATCATCAGCAATCTGAGAATAGAATCAGATTTTTATTTTTTCATGGATTCGTACATCTCAATACAAAGCAGGGATTTCTCCTAAAAGTGTCTTGAGAAGTGTTGTTTTTCAAACTCCATTTTTTCCGATGATTCCGATTTTCATAGTCTTGGTAACTTCAAGCTCGCGAGGTAGCGATATAAGAACCTGATTCCCATAACCAACAGAAAGCTCAGAAATTCTGATCAAAGTCTCTGGTAGTCTTCGTTGGACTTGAAGGTTTGGTTTGTGAGCAGTTTGGAGTTCTTCTGGGGCTTGAATAACATCCATTTTATCAAGCATTTTGATTCTGGATTGAACTTGGGCAGCTTTGCTAGATTTATAACGAAATCTCTCAATAAAACGCTCTTGCTGAGCGAGATATTTTTGCTGAGCAGTATAGTTCTTAAGGTGAATTTCAGCTCTTTTCTGTTTTTCTTTGAGAAAATCTTCATACCCACAGTAATACAGTTCGAGCCTTTGATTTTGGATTTCTATAGTTTTATTGAATGCAGATCAGAGAAATTTTCTATCATGAGAAATACAAATCAAAGCTTTATTTCGCATTTGACAAAACTTTTCAATAAACATAATTCCCTCGATATCCAGATGATTTGTTGGTTCGTCAAGAATAAGTAAATCAACATCTTGCAAAAGAAATTTGGCAATTTGGACTTTGGTCTGCTCTCCTCAAGAAAGATTTGAAATAGGGAAATACAATTGTTCATTACTAAATCAAAAATACTTCAAAATCTCAATTTGCAAGTCATATTTTTGATATGCTTCATTTGCGATCATCCACTCTATGAGTTCACCTTGTTCCTGGATTAAGGCTATTGGATCTCACTCTCCAGTCTCGAGCAAATGCTTGATCTCATCGAGTCTTTCAACTGTTTTCGTAACTTCTGGAAATATTGTTTTCATCTCATCAATCACGATTCTCTCACGATTTTCCCAGAGGAGATCCTGAGAAAGAAATCAGATTTTTGTATCTTTTAACATTTCTATCTCTCCATGATCAGCCAATTCAGGATTGAGCAAAATTTTGAGGAAGGTAGACTTTCCCGCACCATTTTTACCGACAAGAGCGATTTTGTCATCAGGTTTGATTCTTAGTTCTGCTTGATCAAAAAGAACCGTTGATCAAAGCTGCTTACTCAGCCCCTTTATGGTAATCAGATAATCTGCATTCTTTTTATTGGTATAAGAAAAAAGGTATCTCGGAATACTTGAAAAAGAAGTAAAAGTCTGACTTTTTTCCTCATTCTCCTCTTCTCGCTCGATTCCAAATTCTTTGGTTAGATATTTTTTGAGAGATTTTTCCTTTGTTGATTCCTTAGTTTTGTCATTAAACTGAGCTAAGTAATCAAAACAAAGTTCAGCTATCTCCTCACGAGAAAACTCAGGGAAGAGTTGATATACTTGATCAATAATTTCATTGAGATTCATAAGAGCAGTGCATGATAAATTAGTGCTATAAACTTCTATCTTGAAGTTTTAGATAACGAGAGCGAAAAGACTGAGAAGACAGCTCCTGAGCCTGATAATGAGTCTGACAATCAAGCTTTTGAGGAGAAAAGAAAGGAGAAATCTGATTTTTACAGCTTATTTTAGAGATTTGAGCTTGTTTAAAGACTTTTTTGCTCAGATCAATGGTCAAAGGAGTAATCTTGGTCTTGTCAATAGTTACTCGGTACTGATCAACAGCCTTTGCCTCTGTAATAAAGAAAAGTTTGGTATGATTTCTGGATTCCTCTGTCTTGATGAGAAAAGGAAAGTCTGAAGTATTAGTAAAGACAAACTGCTTACTTTGCTCATAAACAGCCGCATCATCTCCATCTACCTCTGATCCATAATACTGCATATACCGGTCGTTATGGCCCCATCTTTTGTCAATTCTCACCTGTGGAGAAGATAAAGAAGCACGAAAAAGCTGACTTGCCACCCCGCAAACCCCTCCATAAAAAGAAAAAGTCTTGGCTCCACGCCCCGTACAATAACCTCTAAGATTTGTAAGGAAAGCATTGAAATTAAATGACTCTCAAGGGTTAATAACTTTGCCATCAAGCTGCTCAAAAGCAAGGAGATAATTATGCTTGGTACAAGCATCCAACATAGAAATATCTTTGAATGAGGAAAAAACTGCAATCGAAAGATCAGAATTTTGACCTGTTATGGTAATAACTGTTGGTTTATATACCGTATTTCGAAGTTTTGGATCATATCCTCAGCTTAAATAATGAACAATCCCTGTCCAATGCTGATTTACCGCATCGATAAAATTATCAGCAGAAGGATTATTGTTTTGTCTTTGAAAGGAAATATCTTTGTTAAAAAGTGGAGTTGGAGAAAAAAAAGGAGATAGTGCCGAAGCCTGTACTCCTGAGATTAATATCATTCATAACAAAAAGGACAATACAAACCTCATCAAAGAAAAGATTAATTTAAAGTTGAGAATCAATAATTATGGATACTCTCTTTTACAAAAAACTCAAAATCTGACTTTGGATCTCTTTCATCTCTTCTGGAGAAAGGTCAAGTGTTTCCTCTTTGCGAAGATCGTGCATTGAGTTTGATGGAATCAAATGCAAGTGCGTATGTGGGACATCTCGCCCTGCGATCATGAGCTGAGTTCTTTGACATCAGGTGGCTTTGTCCAGTGCTTGAGCGAGCTTTTGAGCAGTTAGCATAAGTGCTGAAGCATAGTTTTGAGGGAGATTAGCAAAATATGGTTCTTCGATCTTTGGAATAAGCAAGGTATGACCTGGTGTTAATGGATGAATATCCAAAAATGCATATACCAACTCGTCTTCATAGATCTTGTAAGATGGAATTTCACCTGCAATAATACGAGAAAAAATAGAGGCCATAACTGTTTATAAAAAATAAAACTTCAGCAAAAGTATACAGAAACTCTCGTAAAAATCAAAGCAAAAGCTTTATTGCTACGATTTGTCGGTAAATACTACTTCAATGTTATGAAATAATGAATACTGCGGATCTTGACTATCATCTACGCTATAAATCAAGTATCTATTGGCTCGGTCAGTACTGTAGAGGATTTGATGATTTCTGATTTGATCAAAGTTATCTCGCCAAAAGGGATAATTATTTCCGCAAACCTGCCCTCCAACTCGGAATTCATCATTTTCTTGCGGAGCAAGTTCATTGTAAGTCAAAAGTCTATACGATTCTAAGCTATTTTGAGCTGTTGGATGCTGAAGAAGATTTCAGACTACCTTTTCTGGAGCTCTCTCATCTGAAATGATAGTACAATACTTTTGTCCGTTGATCTCAAGGTTTTGAGAGGTTCTGATCTGATAGTCGGACTGTACAGCGGTATCGAGGTCTTGGTCAGGATTTTTGTCTTTTATGAGAAAGTGATTGATAATTCTGTAGCCATCGGCATTTTGCGACTCGAGAGCATTATTTTTGACAAGGAAGCCATGAGCTGCATCAGCTTGTACTGCTTTTTTCCAGTCTTGAAGTGGCACTTGGTCATCAGGATATGCAGTAAGTTTGAGGCAAAGCTCAGGAATAGTAAGCTGATAGTTTTGTGCGGTCTCATCTCGATCAAAGCTCACTTTTTTGTTGAGTTTAAGGTTCTCGTAATAATGAGGCTGAAAACAGTCAAAAGTCTGATTTTGGTCTTTTTTTATGTTTTCAATTGAAGGAGATTGACATCAGGTAAGGAGTAAGATTCAAGTGAGAAGGACAAGAAATGGTAATTTTTTCATTTTGGAGAAGAGAGAAAATAAAACCTAACGAATCTGACACTGTGTAAATGTCTGCTCCTCATCTGGAAGCGTATCACAAAATGGGAGATCAGACTTTTGTTTTATTTGTCAGGAAAAAGAAGTAGTCTGACTTTTTTGATCGTTGTGTTGAATCTCTCAAAAAGAATGTGGGATACTCAGTCAATAGATGGCATAAGCAAACAAAGCTATCAAAAGCCCAGCTCCTGAAATGATAATTCGATTTTCAGTTTTCATTTTTAATATTACCAACTAAAGAAAATATTACTCAGTCTTTCGTTTAAATAGTTTGTTCATAAGTCGAGTTTCAAAGCTGATTATCGGATCTAGGACAAAGCGAGTCAAGATATCCATTGGCTTTGGCAGAAAAAGAACAATCGGAGTAAGTAGACCAACCACACCTCCTGCCAAAATATCAGTCGTTCGATGTACCGTAGTTCCAATCCTACAAAGTCCGGTAATCACAGCAAAAACAAACAAGAAACCTGACCAGATTTTAAGGTTTTTATTATGAGAACGGAGAGCGAGAAGCAAGGTTGCCATTGCAATTGAAAAAGTTACCACTGCATGATCAGAAGGAAAGGATGTCACTGGCAAAAACTGATGCAAAATAGTATCCTTATCTACAACAACAGTCCCGAGCTCATAAATTGGCCTCTGTTTGTCAAAAAACTGCTGAGAAAGGATATTTACAATCACAGAAAACAAGCATGAAAAGAAAATGATTAAAGCATCCTGCTTGAATAGCTTATTCTTGGTGATCATCCCTCTTAGATACCAATAAGTAAGGAATATTGGATAAACAAAAACAAAAATATCCGCTCCAATAGGATAGAAATCAGCAATCCACTGATGTTTATTTCAGAGATCGACAAGCATTTTGAGAAAATCATAGCCCCATTTTGGCTCCTGCATTGCAATTTTAAACATTATTGTACTTTAAACAACGAATTAAAACAAAGGCGAACAAGCGATAGTATTCAGATTTATCTATTTTTTTGAGATGTTTTTGTCTTTGGAAGATCTTTGTAATAGCGACAAATCTCCTGAAGTTTACAGTCAGCACACTTGGGATTTCTCGCTGTACAGAAATAACGACCAAAAAGAATCATCGCATGATGTGCTATCTGTTTATACTGATTTGGGATAAGAGTTTCAAGAAGTTTTGAAGTTTGAAGCGGCTGAGCTGTCTTCACAATGCCCAGGCGATTACAAATACGATGTACATGAGTATCTACCGCAATCACTGGCTGATGATAGAGAACATGAAGAATCACTTTTGCGGTTTTCTCTCAAACTCAAGGGAGTTTTACGAGTTCATCCTGTGTGGAAGGAATTACACCATCTCCTTGAGCAAGGATTTGTGCTGTTTTCCGGAGATTTTTGGCTTTGGATTTATATAGACCAATAGATTTGATTGATTGCTCAAAATTTTCAAAGCCCATCTGAAGAATATCTTCAGGCTTTTTGACTTTTTGGAAAAGTGAAGCAGTAACTTTATTGACTTGTTTATCGGTAGCCTGTGCTGAAAGTGCAACAGCAACGAGGAGCTGAAAACCATTATCAAAATTGAGCTCGGTTTGAGCGTTGGGATAAAGTTCAAGGAAATAAGAAAAAATCTGATCAAATTTTTTGGTGGAAATTTTAGCCATCGAAAAGAAAAACAATAAAAGAGGAGTCAGGTTTTTTTGACTTTTATAGTGGGATAAGTATAATTAGGTATTTACTTTTTTCAAGAGATTTTATGCTAAGACATGAAAGAGGCACTTTAGAGTCAGAAAAAACACTCTCCCACGAAAAAATCGGGAAGATGGCTTCTTCACACCTGGAGACTCTCAAAAAAGTAAGACGAGAAAATGAAAAAATACAAAGTGAAGTTGGGAGAAGAACAATCTCAGAGATTTTGACTTCTGGAGAGACATTTTATATGGGAGCTTGCGTAGATTCAACCTTGAGCTTTTTGTTCAAACTAAAAGAAGAAATTCCAGCTGAGAAATTAGAACTTGGATGTGAACTCTTGAAGCAAAAAGAGACCTGAAACCTAACTTTTCATCTTTTTTTGACTGATCATTCAAGCAATCCTCAAAAGGTGATTGACTTTGTAGGAAACAATTTTGTCAGCATTTACGAAGGAGATTATCAGAATCCCCAAGAATGAAAAAAAATCACACAACTAGGCAAATTTAACATCTCAGGAGACAAAATCGAAAAATCTGATTCCTTTCTAACGATCGCAGAGAAGATGGGGATTCATCTCCCTCCTGAGCTTTTTCAAGCGTATTTAGCAAAGCTTCAGCATGATAATACACCTGAGAATTTTGAGCACTTTAATCAAAATTCCCCCATTAGCATCAAAATCAAAAAGCAGAAAAGCACTACTGAAGAAGCGGTGTTGGGAGTGGTGAAAGATTAGTTTTTTGGACTTACTTCTCTTGAAAAAAACTCTCTAGAGCATTTCCTAGAGAGTTTTTTCTATAGTGGAATTTGGCAAGTTTTGATTTGAAAAGTTCATATGACAGGATTATCTCCCGTTCTTTTGAAATCTTTATCAACTAATTCAGGATTTGATTTATATTTCTTTACTATTTGTCCATTGGTATATTTATTTACAATAAGCTTATCTCATTGAAGTTTGTTTACAACTCGAGGTGATTCTGTGATAATATTTGTTTCAACATTATCAGATTCATTATGAATAAAATTTCAGACAGTGTATACTTTTTTATTATCTATCATAAGATATTCTTCTTGTTCACTTATGCGGAAAAAATAATGTTTTTCATTTGCTCCATAAGAAATATCGATCAGTTTCTTACACAGTTTAGATTCTTTGCAGTTAAAGTATCGATAAACGGATCTCTCATCTAATTCTCCATGGAGATTAATGCTGTTGAAGTAAGGATTTTCCTGGATTTTGTATTTTTTAATAAAGTTTATAATATCTGATTCATTTTCTTTCAAAGGATAATATTTCTCTTCTCAATATTCACAAAGAGGTGGCTCGTCTTTAATTGATGAGTCTTGTGTTGTGATATTTCATTTCCAAAGGTCGATTATCACAGGAAAATTTGATCAAGCTCCAATATCCGAATACAAAATATGTCCCGTCTCATACTTACAATTTTGCACCACATCATCAATATTGATGATCTCCTGAGGCTTTATTGGCTTCAGGTCAAGCGGCTCACAGTTCGGAATATTTGGATCATCTATTCGCTCAGGAGTTGCTTGCTGAGTTCAAGATAGCACAGGTGCTATTGACGAAACTTGTTCAGGCTTGAGCATTTGTTTTTCGGTACAAGCTCCGAGAAGAGAGACCAACAAAAAAAGAAATCAGATTTTCAAATTTTGTTTATAAAGTTGATAAGTACGAAGCGATTTTTTTACCATTTTTATAACTAACCATTAAAACTATAGCAAAAAGACAGACTAAAATCCGTCTTTTTTCACTTTTTCGATGAGTTCTCGACCTCACACTTGTTTGATCACACCTTTTTCGAGGACAAGTACCTGCTCGAGTGGGAGGTTTTGCAGCATCTCAAAAAGATGCGTGATGATGATAAAACTATTGTCTGGAGTGTTGGTGGTCTCGAGGAGCTCAGCCACTTGCCTCACAGCATTTACATCAAGTCCTGAGTCGATTTCGTCGAGGATGATATATTTTGGATTAAGAAGCTTGATTTGAAGGACTTCGATTTTTCTCTTTTCTCCTCAGCTAAACCCTACATTGAGATCTCTCCAAAGAAAATCTTTTGGGATTTCGAGTTCTTGCATCAAAGGTTCAATGATTTTTTTGAAAGAGAGAAATGTAGATGGGGTCTCGGCTTTCGCATCATAAATGGATTTAAGGAATTCAAAGAGCTTTACACCTGGGATTTCTGGGATATTTTGGAATGTAAGGAATATTCCAGCTCTAGCTCTCTCATCTGGAGACATTTCATTCAAAACTTGACCGTCAAGCTCAATAGTCCCACCAGTAATCTCATACTTTGGATTCCCCGTAATAAGCATAGCAAGAGATGACTTCCCTGATCCATTTTTTCCAAGGATACAGTAATTTTTCCCTGACTGAAAGTCAAACGAAATCGAATGCAGAATTTCTTTATTTTCAACTTGTGCTGACAAATTAGTAATTTTTAACATATCTTAAGTAAGATTAAATAAACACTATTTAAGCGTAGTGATTTGCCTAAAAAATACAAGAAGAATTAAGAAAAGTTATTTTCCTCTTGCATTATGGATAATGTTTTGTAAGCTAAAGGGGAATTTTTATTCTTTACAAGAAAATATCATGCAAACAAAAAAGACAAAAAGGCTGATGCTAATTGCTGGATTTGGTATAATGAGTGGAGTTTTAGCAGGATGTTTTGCACCAAAAGTAAGCGAAGAATCAACGCTTGACTACTCATTTTCTGCAATCAGCCCTATAGACCAAAGTGTTGTAACCACTGGTAGTTTTCAAAATCAGCAGTACAGCCCTGAAATGAGTCAGGTTTTTGAATTTTTGAAAGGAAGCAAGCAAGGAGAAGTAAAAACTGGTAGCCTACAAGACCCTTTCCAAAAACACGATCCTCTCTTGGTTGAAAAAGTACCGCTTGTAATCTTGAATCAGCTTGGTATCAACCCAGAAAAACTTGGAGAAGAAATCCAGATCTGAGAAAACACCTTTATTTTTGCTGGGACAGGAAGTGAAGAAGGAATTATCATAGCTTCTCTTGATCAAAACAGCATTGAAACAGCAATCCCTCTTGAGTGGCAATTTACAATTGAAAAGATTCAATAATTGGAATCAGATTTTTGTCACTTTTATTCTCAATGTTAGATAGCGATGCATTTGTTTAAAAGGCTTTTGCTGACTAAGTTTCCAAACTCAACCATTCACAACACTATGAATCCTGCAAGTATGTTTGTAGGATTTATTTCTCCAAAGGAATTTTTTTCAGTAATCAACCGTAAACATGTAGAAAATCATAAACTTAATCTTTTTGATGTGAATATTGATCCAATAGAATTCAAACTTGGACTGTGAAACCAAAACTTAGGAGAGAATGAACAAGAATTGGATAACTATTTTGCCTATTGTGTCGCGGCAAACCTCAATGGCTATACCTTCTACTCCCCTGCAAATCTAGCAAATGCAATGACGATGCTCGCTGCCGTATATTTCAAGGAGCCCTTAGAAGATATGCCTGAGCATTTTTTTGTACAAGCACTCTTTTCAACCTATCTCCTCTCATTTTCAATGATTGCGAGGATCAAAGTCTTTCCAAAAGGAAAAGAGAGTGAACAATTTAATTGGTTTGTAGAGCTCTTTTTTGATTTCTACAAGATGACTTTTAAGCATCTGGATACCAAAATCAGCAAACATGAGTTTGAATCTGTAAAAAAAGGACTCTTAAATCAGACTTCTTTCTTTTTTCTTCTTTATCATTTTTATAAAAAGCTTAACGACCTCCTCTATCAAAACAATGATAATGACCATCTAGATTGGCTCTTTGGAAAAGATAGCAAAGATAAGCTTATCGGGGCATTTAGAAGCAACTATCATACAACACAAACGATACCAAACTTCTCTCCTCTTGAGCAGTCTGTAATGGTAAATGTCTGGCCAAGTGATATCTTGATTAAATATTTACTCGGAACCTCGGATCCCTTTATTGCAGTAGATACGATTATCAATAAGATTTTTCCAAAAACTGAAACCGATCCTCTTGTACAAAGTTTCTTGAAATCAGGCGATAGACTCAACGAGCTTTTTGACTATCTTTTGGAAAATAAAAAATACAAATACTGATTCTTTTCTGGGATCCAAAATTATGTGATCAAGCTTTTTAGAGCTGAGGGGAAAGAGGACATCTTGGAAGATATGGATGAAATGCTCTCTGCAATTGACAATGGAGAAGATATCAATCCCCTTGATATGCCAGAGAGGGTAAAGAGAGAATCAAAAGTAATGGAAAGGCTCTTAAACTTTTATGTCATGATGACAGGGGGAATGAGTACCGCCAGAGGCGATAGTTTCTATCTCAGATTTAACAAGCCTCAACTCCTCAACTACTGTGGAGAAGACCACTTTGTTGATATGGTAGACTCTCCAACTAAGATCTCAGTTTTAACAAACAGCAATTTCTTTTATCATAAAACACGTTATTATTACGAGTTTATCAATAATCAGCTTAGAAACGACTGGAAAAATAAAACACTTCCTGTAGGGGCTATGCCAGAGGACACTAGTAGCAATATTTCGGTACTCAATCTCCATATACAAGGAGCTATTGCTGCATTTTTCCAAGATCTCAATCCCAAAGAGATAAGGCTAACTATCAAAAATCCTCAAATTTTGACCCTTTTTAGAGAAAAGTACGGAAGCAAAATCTCTGAACGAGTCAAAAAAGATAAAAAAAACTTTATCCAAGATTTTTATGGACTGATCACTGAAATATTATGAGGAAGAAAATCAGAGTTTTTTAACTTTTTGGATAAGGAGGTAATTGATGAAACTGATCACCTCTTGCTAAAAGAATGCTTGTATAAGTTAGACTTTTGGATGAATCGAGAGCTACTAAATAGAGTAAAGTACAAATACTGAAAATACTATGGGAAAAGCTTAAGTTTGGGATTTTTTGGTCAGTTGAGAGAACTCTTATTTGGACTGCTAGTCTTGAATCACAGCATCAAAAAACAAACAAACTCCAAACTGTGAAGAGAAATTGAAAACTTTCTCAAGCAAGTTTTTGTTTGAGACTTGTTAGGGATTGGAGCAAGTGGAAATAAAGCAATGTTTACCGCTCTTTCTGAGGTTGAAGAAGAATTTAAAGATTTTTTGGATCTGTGGATAGGACTTGATGATAATGAAGAATTTTTGCAATTTATCAGCAAAAACATGATTAAATACTTAAAGAAAGAGTTTAAACATGAACCTCCTTATATCTGAAGCGATGATCTTATCCGGCTACGTGGATTGCTCAAAAACTTGACTTACTACAATAGGAGATTCATTATCCCTGAATAATTCTTGATTTTTATGAGGAAAAGAATATTATCACACCGAGAAACAGAAATTTAACATAATAGTTATGGACAAACAATCGAGAACTCTCCTATGGGAGAAAATGAGTAAACAATATGTTGCTACCGAAGACCTACAGCCATACTCTCTTGATGAGCTAAAAAAACTCGAGGATCGGCTCAACAACTTCGTCGAAAGATTTCGCCAACTATCCAGTTCAGAACAGGGGAATTTCATGAAAACTTCTCATGATCTTATTGCCTGGGGGGTATTTACCAGTATTATTTCCTTTATAGGGATTATTGTTGGTACTAGCTCTTATGAAATGGGGTTTGGCATTCAACAGTTTCTTTATTTTGGATTTGTGGCCTTTGTGTTTTATAATATGATTAGCCGAATTGTATACTATTCTGAGAACAAAGCTCTCTATCGCTTTGTCAATTCCAAGTTCTATCAAGATAATCGCAAAAATCTGCACTCCAGAATCACAATCAAGTAAACAACAAATAGAAAGAATTCTGAATCAGAATTCTTTTTATCTTTTGGAGAAATGAGATTTTCTCTTGCTTTTCAACTGATAAAATACTATACTCTCAGTACATTTCATATCATAGGAACCAAGGATGAAGAAACTCAAATATCTCGATTTTATTGCAACGATACTGCCAGAAGAGGAGCTTGATGCGTTCACAGCAAGTTATCAAAGCAGAATTGATAAATCGATCAAAATCATCACAAATGAGGATAAAAAATCTGAATTTTTACCTTATTTTTCTTCCATTGGGCGAGATCTCAAATCTCCTGGATTAAGCAACAAAGGAGAAATTTATAACGATGTCCTCTATGTACACAAAGATGAAAAAAAAAGTTTGGGAAGCCACTTTCTCCATCAGGGAGGATATTTTTATATACAAGAGGTAGCTGCTGGTCTCTCTGCACAAGTGCTTAATGTGCAAAAATGAGATCTTGTGTTGGATCTTTGTGCTGCGCCAGGAGGGAAATCAGTACAAATTGCAGACCGTTTATTGAGCCTAGGAAACGGATTTCTTCTTGCTAATGAGCCACTAGATCCGAGAAGAAAAGCACTTATTTTCAATCTCAATCGCTGCGGAATGAGTAATAGTGCAGTCTGTGCATACCGTGGAGAACAAATTGGAGAATTAGCTTTTGAAAGCTTTGATAAAGTGCTCGTCGATGCACCATGTTCTGGAGAGGGAATGAACTACAAACACGACAAAAATACAAACTATCGAGATCCCAAACTCGCTCAAGGATTTTCCAATTTGCAATATCAGATATTGCGTTCTGGAGTATTGGCTACAAAAGTCTGAGGAGAAATTGTCTACTCAACCTGCACTCTCAATCCCCTTGAAAATGAACAAGTCATCTGAAAAATTTTAAAAGAATTTGAAGGAAAGATAGCACTTATGAGAGTTGAGATAGATGAGAAATCTCCAGGTTTGATGCAGTATTGAGATGAAAACTTACTAAGCCAAGAAGATGCTCAAAAGGTTGCAAGATTTTGGCCACACAAACAAAAAACTGGAGGATTCTTTATCGCAAAACTCAAAAAACTCTCATCTCTTCCCTACACCCCTCAATACGATAAAAGGAAAAAAGAAAAAATCTGACTCAACGACTCTTTCGAATTCCAAAGTCAGGTTTGGAACTATCTTCTTGAGAATCGAGGGATTGAAAAACAAAATAATATTTTCTTCCTTGCCTCTGAAAACAGTATCTATCTGACTACCCCAGAATATTCTCAACTACCAAGCGGACTCTTTGTCGAAAAAATCGGAGTTCCTATCTTAAAAATCTGAAATCAAGGTGGATGGATCCCTCAACAAGGTTTAGCAAGGATTTTGGGGCAATATGCAAATAAAAATACGGTTAAGCTCAGCGACGAAGAAGCAGAACAACTTAATCAAAAATTAGACCTTTCTGGATATTTTGGAGAGGAAGGAAGTTTTTTGATTTTAAAATGGAGAGATTTAGGCTTCTGTCTCGGGAAACAAGTTTGAGATACTCTAAAAAACAAACTCTTTTAACTACTTTTTTGAGAAAGCAGAATGAAATTATCACTTTTTACAAGATATGCAAGAATCACTTCTGAAGAGCTCTTTCTCGCAGGAGCAATCTTTATTGGAGGAGTCACCATTTTGATTTTTATCAAGCGACTTTGCAGATACTTATGACGCAAAATAGCTACAAAACACCCCTTGAGAAAAGGTTTTTTTGAGATTTTTTGAAATTTCTCACGATATTCTGTACTCATTATACCGCTTTTTGCTGCATCGCTAGTTTTGCCCTTTGCTAAGGTTCCTGATGGAGTTTTTGCAGGACTATTTATCTTTGCAGTAATGAGAGAGCTCGGAAGAATGTTGGATTATATTCTGAGAGTTGTAATGGAAAAGGGATTCAAACCCCAAGATCCCAAGACTAAACACAATCTAATAGCGATTTTTCGTACTATTTTACAAATTGGTGTATGGATTATCGCTACATTAGTATTTTTTAATACGATTGGCGTGGCGTTGACTCCTCTTTTGACTTCACTAGGAGTCGGTTGAGTTGCGGTGGCTTTTGCTTCACAAAAATTGATTGAAGATTTTTTTAGCTCGTTTTCGATTATGAGTTCTTCTCCCTTTAGAATTGGAGATATCGTCACTATCAAAAATTTTACAGGAACCGTTAAAAAAATCTGACTTAGAAGTACGAGCCTCGAAACCGTCGAGGGAAAATCGATTGTTATCCCTAATAGGCTTGTAGTTGCTGAAGTCATCGAAAACAGTGGAACTATTGAAATGAGAAGAAAGAGATTCTCTCTTACTATAACCTATGAAACTCCCGTTGAGAAAGTACGTCAAATCCCCAAAATTATTGAAGAAATCATCAAAAAACACAAGAAAACAACTTTTGAACGAGCAGTACTCAAAGAGATGCAAGCTTCAAACTTGGAAATCTTGATCAGTTATGTCGTTGAAAGTGATGATTGGCTCTTGGCAGTCAAGATTCACGAGCAGATTTTACTTGAGATTTTGGAAGTTTTTGCAAAAGAAGGCATTGGACTTGCCTATCCGACACAGACACTGTATGTGAAGAAGTAAGAGAGATACTAGCAAAACTTTTTCTTTGCTTTTCTCTTGATATTTTATTTTACAGAGATAAACTTTTACTGTCAGTAGCTATCCTACTGACATCCATCTTCATAGATAAACACATCAAAACTGTTCATTGGATGAAGAATAGTAGCCTTCTCAATTAGCCTCTCGTCCTTTCTCAGTAGATAGAGGAAGGACAACTATCCACTGAATTTTATTTCTAACCTTCAATCTTATGAAAAAAGTCTTCTTAATTTACGTATTTTCAATCTTGACTCTACTACTCTCTTGATGTAACTTCAAAACTCAAAAAGATTCTTCTGCTATGCCACTTTCTTTAGTCGAGCATTCATATCAGGCTCCAACTAATTCATCTTTAGGAACACCACTTCCTAGCTGAAAAATTTCCCTTTGACAGACATTATTATCAGGGGACTATTATTATAATTCAGATTTCTTCTATCTTGATTTCAATGATTATCAGCAATATATTTGATCTCTCCTAACTATCAAAATCCTCTCGGGATCTGCACAGATTGACATACAAAGTAGAGAAAGCTGACTTTGAGAGCGCTTTCTCCTTGAGAGTGGTTCTTCATTAAGCTATCCACTAGATCAGTGGTTGAGCAAATACCAGCATCATGTTGGATTAAGAGCAATTCCTCTCTCCTGAACACAAGTATTAAGTTTAACTTATTGATTTTCATCTCTTATCGACAAATAATAGATTATTTAACATTACTTCATTCTATATTCTAAGATCAAAACTCAAATTTTGGTCTTTTTTTCTTGCATAATCTGAGCAAAATCCTATGATTAAGCTACTTTAGCTTGATCACAATACTATGCGAGACCATCTCATAACTACTTTTTTGGAAAAAAACCAGCAACTTAATCTCTCTGCGATTCGCGATGCGGACTGAGTCTATCTCAAGCATATTCAAGATAGTTTGAAGCTTTTGGAAACTGGGCTTTTTGAAAAGGGGAAGTTGGTGATTGATGTAGGGACGGGAGGCGGTTTTCCGTTGATGCCTTTGGCTTTAAGCTGTCCTGAATGCAAATTTTTGGGGATTGATTCAGTTAGAAAAAAGACCCTAGCAGTCAATGAAATGCTCGCTGATCTCTGAGCAAACAATGCAAAAGTCCTCTGGACAAGAATCGAGGACTATCAAGGAGAGCAAGCAGATATTCTCACTGCCAGAGCCGTCGCTTATGTGGACAAGTTGCTTGAATGGAGCACTCCTCTGCTCAAAAAATGAGGATATTTTCTCCTCATGAAACAAAAACAACCAGAGGAACTGGAAGTTCTCCATAAAGTCTGTCAAAAAAAGAAAATAAATCTGATTTCACAAATCGAGTATCAGCTTTTTGAAGGAGACATTGATAGAATCATTTATATTCTCCAAAAGCAATAAACTTTCACCTCCCCCTCTATTTTTCAAAACTTTATTTCATTAAACAAAAGACATGAAAAGTCATATTTTGAATACTCTTTCTCAATCTTGAATCCCAGATTTTAGCTTATTTCTCTCTTCTGAATCAGAAAAAGAGGTACTAGCACTCCTTTTTGACCTTCTTGAACAAGAAAAAAGTAATTTCCGTGCTCTTTTGGCAAGACTGCAAGATAACTCAAGCAGAGAAGCACTTCTCAAGCTCCCAAAAGATCAACTCTTTGAAATTCTTGAATTGAATGTAAATGAAAATCAACTCTCAACATTGTGGAATCTGGTAAATCACTTGTATTCTGTAGGGCTTGCTCCAAATTTTCGTGAGATTATTGAACAATTCCAAGAAGAGTATTTGGCTTTTGCTGATGAAATCTCCTACAGTCAAGACTATTATCTCATCAATCGTGATACAGCTCAAAAAGAAGGACGAACAAGCGAAGAAATCAGAATTTTTACTCTTCGTTTAGAGGATTTTGAACATAGAGGGATCAACCAACCAGAAGCTATCCAATCTCAGATCAAAACGAACAACCAAAAGATTGCAAAACTCTCTGATCAGATTCAAAATAATGTTGTAGATGATCAACAAAATTTTAGCTATACGACTGATAATCTAGAAGCGTTTTCTCATATGCCAGCACTAAGCCTAGAAAAGATCAAAAACGCTAGTAAAGAAAGTTGAAAACTGACCATCGATGCTGATCCAAATATATTGATTGATATTTTGAGATATTGTGATGATAACCAGATTCGTCAGGATATTTATTGGATCCGTGAAGAGCGAGCGAGTAAAGCTCCTTATAACAACAAACCTCTCATTCTTGAACTCCTTAAACTCGAAGAAGAGAAAGCAAAACTCTTGTGATATTGAAATTTTGCTGACTATCAACTCAAGCTAAGAATGGCAGGGAGCCCAGAAAATGCAAAAAATATGATTCATCAAATCTTTGAAAAAGCACTACCAAAAGCAGAAAAAGAAATTGAAACACTAAAAAACCACTACCAACTAGAAAGACTAGAACCGTGGGACTTGGCATACTATACGAGAAAATATAAGGAAGAAGTCTTTGCTATTCAGGAGGAAAAACTCAAAGAATATTTTGAATTTGATCAGGTATTGAGCTGGCTTCATTCTTTTGTAGGAAAATTCTTTGGTATTGAAATAAAGAAAACCTGAGAGACAAAAGACAATCTCTATTATGAAGTGTTCAAAGACTGAAATCTGATTTCCTACTTTTTTCTAGATGCTTTTTATCGTCCTGGTAAAAGGCCTGGAGCCTGGGCTGATATTCTTAGAGCCAAAAACTCAAAACAACTTCCTATTATTCTCAATGTATGTAACTTTCAAAAATCTGAATCCTGACCTACTCTCTTGAAACTCTCTGATGTAGAGACACTATTTCATGAATTTGGACATGCACTCCATGCAATGCTTGCTGAGTCAAAATATCCTGAACTTAATGGATTTAATGTTGAGTGGGATTTTGTAGAGCTCCCTTCACAGCTCTTGGAAAGATGGGCAAGTGAGCCTGAAGCATTAAGACAGCTCTCCAAGCATTACCAGACATGAGAGCCTCTTCCAGATGAGATGTTGGAAAATATTAAAAAGCTCTCTACCTTTATGATGGGAAACTGGGTCGTTAGACAAAATGAACTTGCAATCGTTGATCTCATGCTCTATTCAGATAAAGTACCTGAAAATATCGAAGAACTTGATCAAAAGATTCTTGAAATTGTCAATCAGCATTCACTCTTTAAAAGAGATGAAAGATACCAGATGTATTGCTGTTTCTTGCACATCTTTGGAGGAGGGTATGCAGCAGGATACTACAGCTATATGCGAGCAGAAGCACTTGAGGCAGACGTTTTCTCAAAAATAAGGAAAAAGGGACTCTTTAATCCTGAGATCTGACATCAATATAGAGATCAAATCTTGGCTCAGGGGACTAAAAAACCAGCAATTGAGCTTTTTGAGGATTTTATGGGAAGAGAACTGGATCCACAAGCATTGATTGAAAAATATGATTTGTAAAATAAAAAGACTCAAGAGATAAGACTTGAGTTTTTTTTACTCATAAAAAATATCTGAAGAAGTAGACCTATTTTGAATCTTGAATGAAAAAAAGATAAAAGTCTGACTTTTAATCTTCTTTTAAGCTTTTTGCACAGACAAAAGCAGAGCTTCGACATCGTTGGAGATTATAACCTCAAGTCTTACCTGTAATATTAAGGGCCTCTCCCAATACATAGCAACCAGGAAGTTTATGAAGCTGAAAATCATCTCCTACTTCTGCAAAGTTTAGTCCTCAACTCATCACTTTTGACTCATCATAGGACCTAAGCGATATTGGAGTAAGAGTCATGGTATATGATCTTAATCCACGAGGAGCTTTGAGGTAGGAAAGGAGTCTTTTGGTTATTTGATGGCCAGGAATGGTAATCTTGATCTGAGCTTTCTTGGCAAAATGAGGATCAAAATACCCAAGCCAAAGCGAGGCATTGAATATCGCTGGTCAACTCACCCCTCGATGGGTAAATAAAACCACACGATCATCTTGATAAACTTGCTTCCCATCCAAGAAAAGCTTTGTCGTTGCCTCAACAGAGCTTCAAGAAAGGGAAGAGAGGTCCTCTTTGGTATTGAGCCCGCACAGTGCTGGAGCTGGACTTTGATAGCACAAATTATGATCCTTTGCAAAATGGAAAATAAAGTCGGATCCTCAAACCTTAGGGAAGGACATCCCTCCTGTTGCAATCACTACCCTTTTGGATTGAAAAGAGCCCTGCGAAGTGGAAATTGTGAAAAAATCTCAAGTTTTTTGGATCTGAGAAACTGATGTCGAATACTGGATTTGAGTCAGATTTTCCTGATTTTTTTGTACAAGAAAATCTACCAGTTGCTTGGATTTATTGGATTCAAGGAGCATCCTTCCATTATCCTCTTGCTTGGATCAAATAAAAAAAGAGTCCAAAAATCTGATCATATCAGATGGTCAAAACTGCCCCAAGACCTGATGAACTCTAGCAGTTTGATCTCAAAGATAAGTTTTGAAGCTAGCTCTGAGATTGGTAAAATTACACCTCCCCTTTCAAGACAAAAGAATCTTAATCCCAGGAGAAGTATTTTGCTCTAAAATCAGTTTTTTCCACTCTTTAGGTAAATGCAGTCAGAGGAAAAGCCCGCTTGCTCCAGCTCCAATAATACAGCAATCAAGCATTCTTAACTAAAAGAATTAAAAACAATCTCTACAGCAGTAATCAGTGCATCACCAAAATAGAGGAAAAACAAACAAGCCGCAATAAAGCTTCCTATTCCAAGGATAGCCCCTGCAAGAATATCAGAGATTCGGTGTACCTTGAGATATCGTCTACTTCGCCCTACAATAGCTCCAAATCCCAATGCACAAGTATAAAGCATTGGCTTTAAAAAGACAGGTAAGAAAATAGATAAAATAGCTGCAAGCGTTAAACAAATTACAAATCATGCAGTAGTATGCCCACTTGGGAAGGAATAATCAGAAAGCTGGAGTAATGCATCAGAAGGTCTCATCCTCTGTGTGATTCTCTTGAGCCCCCAAAAGATCAAACTTGAAACAAGAATACTACTCAACGCAATCCCTAAAAGCTTCCACTGACCGTAGTATACGAGCACAAACGTAAGAAGCGAATAAGAAATTCCTATTGTCTCCATCGCAATTGCATGCGAGATAACAAGTGCAACTTTCTCAAGAAAAGGAGTCCTCTTTTTCTTTAACTGATGGTTCTGGTCTCGTTTAGCAAAAAACTCTGGGAATGTCAACAATATGATCGTCATAACGGTCAAAATTCCTGCTAATCAGAGAGAAAGATAGGTTAATAACTTTGGTGAGAACATTCCTCCTCTTTTGAGAAAATAAAAGAAAAGTCTGACTCCTGAAAATAACTATATCCAGAAGTCTGATTTTTTATGCTTTTTTTACTGCATCAGCGACAACTTGGGCAACAGCTTTATCAAGTGCTCATGGGATAATTTCATCTTTAGTTGGAGTTTTAACATAGTCGGCAAGTGCTTTAGCAACTGCGATAAGATGCTTATGCTCAATCTGAGGAATTCTTGCCTCTAAGACACCTTTGAAGAGCCCTGGGAATGCTAATACATTATTTACTTGATTTGGGAAATCAGAGCGCCCAGTAGCAACAATAGCAGCTCCTCCAGCATACGCTTCTTCTGGCATAATTTCAGGCTCTGGATTGGAAAGTGCAAAAATAATAGGATCCTGATTCATAGTACGAACCTCATTTGATGAAATCAGATTTGGTCTACTTACTCCAACAAATACATCTGCACCAACCAATACCTCTGCAAGTGTTCCTGCTTGATCATTGAGATTGGAAGCAATTCGAGGGGTTTTGTATTGATTCAGATCTGTTCTCTTTGAATGAATTGCTCCCTTGGAATCAGTAATAATGATATGTTTTGCTCCATATGCTTGCAGAAGTTTAGCAATAGAAAGTCCAGCTGCTCCTGCTCCTGCGATAACGATCTTGATGGATCAGATTTCTTTTCCTGTTAATTTAAGAGCATTGATAAGTCCTGCGAGTACGACGATAGCTGTTCCATGTTGATCATCATGAAAAACTGGGATATTGAGTCTCTTTTTTAACTCATCTTCGATATAAAAGCAATTTGGTGCCGAAATATCTTCAAGATTGATCCCTCCGAAAGTTGGTGCAATATTTTCAACAATTGAAATAATTTCATCTGGATCTTGAGTTTTTAAGACAAGAGGAATCGCATCTACACCTCCAAACTCTTTAAAAAGAATCGCCTTTCACTCCATTACAGGCAAACCAGCAAGTCCTCAGATATTTCCAAGTCCAAGTACTGCTGTTCCATCACTAACCACAGCGATAGTCCTTCCCTTTCGAGTATAATCATAGGCTGATTCAGGATTTTTTGCTATTTCTAAACAAGGTTGTGCAACACCAGGACTATAATAAGTAGACATATCATCTCTCGTCTCAAGAGGGACACGAGATGAAACCTGAACCTTACCAGCATATTTTTTGTGCTCAATGAGTGATCTTTCATAATAATTTGTTGACATACTATCTTATATAATGAAATTTAAAACCTAAGGAATCTTAATAAAAAGACTCTCTTAAAATGATATTTTTTTGAATCGGTATTTCAAGCAATATTTACTTGTATTTATATATTAAATATCTATACTATAAAAAAACAAAATGTAAAGTATGAAAAAAAGAACAACACAGCTATTCCTAAAAGGGATTTCCCTTTTTATCTTATTTTTCAGGTACTTTTTGCCAATTATCGCAATATCAGTACTGGTAAATGTAGTCTGTTTCCATTCAAGTATGGAACTCTTCTTAATCTTGTTTTGGAAGTCGATCTTAACCACAGTTATCACTGTTCTCCTTATCCTATATGGAGTAAAACGAGAACATGATCAGAAACAAAAGTCAAAAATCAGACTTTTCTTCTGGTTTTTCCTTCCGATGATTCCGTATCTGGAATTGGCTGCAATTGGATGGTATGAACATAATATTGTGCTTTTCATCAAGAAAACACTTGTCTATCTGCTGAGCTATGGTGTACTATCTTTTTACTACACCTTCGCAAAAGAGATCAAAAAGATCTCAAAAAGCGCTTGGCAAGTAGCTACTCCGAAGCGTCTTCCTTCCAAGAAAAAGAAAAAAAGGAGCTGAGACTCAGCTCCTTTTCTCTAATAAAAGAAATACCTGTATCTTTAAGCGATTTCCATATTTTGAAAAGTATCTCTCAACTCTTGCTGAATCTCCTGAAAAGCGAAAGCAAAATTATTTCTAAGATACCCATCTTGGAGGAGATGAACATTTATCTTATCAATGAGATCTTGAATTCCTTGAGTGTAGAGTACAAGATCTGTTTCATTTTTGATTAATCCAGTTGCAAGCTGTCTTTGTAAATCCTTAGTATAAAGTCTCAACTGAACGATTAGTTTTACCACTACATCAACAAAATCAGAACTGAAAGAATGAAGAATACCTCCTCCGTACTGAGCAGTTTGTTCACTTGTCATATCAAGTACAGCAAAGAGAGCATCACAAGTTTGTGAAATTCTATCCAAAAGTGGAGAAACTTTAGTAATAGAAGCTGATGGAGAGGCTTTAAGTTCGTTCATTTGATCATATGTGAAAGAGCTAAAATATCCGCATAACGGTTGCTAATTTCCTAAGAAATTAACATTCATTGACAATTCAATTTTAACAAAAAAAACAAAAAAGTAAAAAAAATCAGACCACCTAAGTCAGATTTTTCTTGCCATTTTATTTTTTTATGATAAAGTATTTTTAATAAAGAGAAAACGGGGATAATAACTAGATTCTAAAAGTAAAAAAACTAAATATAGTCAAAATACAGCTTAACTCCTGGTAGCTCCTCTGCAAAGATTTGTAAAAAATGCTCCCAAACTGGCTGATCAATCTTAACCAATCCAGAATCCTGCTGACGAACCAGACTCCAAAGATCAGAATTAGGATTTTTTTTCTGCATTTGTTTAAAATCTCCTGGATTGTAAATCAATGAGGCAATAAATACTGATGATATCTTAGAAAAATCTATTTCAGCCCTTAAATTCCTCAGAAGTTCACGATAGAGGTTTTCATAATTTGCAACAGGCAAAAGCGGAAGGAATCTAAGTCCTACTTTGTAGCCTCTGGAAATTAGTGTTTTAACTGCGGCAATTCTTGCAGCTAAGGGAGCTGTACCCTTTTCATATTTACGGATAATCTCTTCAGGATTAAAGGAAAATGAAAACTCAGTATTTTGCGGTACTTTCCCCTCATTTGCAGAAAAAATTGAACTAATAACTGGACTTTTTGTTCTTGTCTCCATCAAGACTCAATCAAACTGCTCAAAAAAAGGAATAAAAGTCTGATTAAACTCTGTAAGCATATCTATTCCTTGAATATCACTATAATTACTCGCATAAAAGCTAATCTGTCCCTGATATCAAGCTGTTCTCAAGGAAAGGATCTGATTTTTGATTTTTTCTTTTATCTCATCATAATTGACAAAAATAACACTATGCTGAGTCTTGAAATTTGCCTTGAGATAACAATACTCACAGTCAAAAACACAATTAAGACTTGTCTTAAAGAAAAATGATTTTCCTGGTCGACCATAGTTTTCTGGAACAGGAAGTATGGGAATATGATCTTGAGTGGCGAGGATGATTGCAGGAGCAAGGTGTTGATTGCCAATATTTTTATCAAAAATATTTTTGTAATGGTCAATCTCTAACACCTGCGCTCAAGGGAATTTGCCAAGAATCCTCTGCGTCAAGGGAAAGGACTTTGCCTTGGTCTCTACATAAATCAGCATGAGCTAAGAAACTATTAAAAAAAACCGACCAGCCGTAGCAATACCTATCATCTCTCCCTAAGGAAAGGTGGGTAGCTCCTCACTATCTTGGAGATAGGATTTTACTCCCATTAAATAAGTCGAGAATTTTGATAAACGGTTTCACTGCGAGAAAGTCAGCCTCAATTCTTTTATAAGTTTTTGCTAAAGAATGTCAAATAAAATATACGAGAACAGATTCCAAAGCAACAAAATCGTTAAGAGGAATTTTTCCTTGCAAAAATTAAGCAAAAAAATATCATCTGGAATGAAAAATATCAAGAGAGGATAAAGAGACAAGGCTCGTTTGTATATCCCGGCAACCTGACAATAGTTAAGGTGCTCCATCCTACCCTTTGGGAAAGATATGACAAAATCTGACTTTTGACAAAACTTTCCTAGCTATGGGAAAGATTTTTTTGTCTTTACTCAGAGAATAAGGTTGGATCTTGATATTGATCAGACTTTTATTCTTTTTTTCTTTAAGATGAAACAATTTTTGACCAGTGAATCCGTTACAGCAGGGCATCCAGACAAGATTTGTGATCAAATCTCAGATGCTATCCTAGATGCTTGCCTCACTCAAGACAAAAATGCAAGAGTAGCTTGCGAAGTACTTATTAGCGGGAAACATTTGATAATCGCAGGAGAGATCACAACTACTGCTCTTGTGGATTACAAAGCCATTGCCAAACAAGTAATTACTCAGATCGGATATGATAGTCGAGAGAAGGGATTTAATCCAGATGAAGCAGAAATTGAGTGTATCATACAAACGCAGTCTCCAGATATTGCAATCGGAGTTGATAGTTGATGAGCAGGAGATCAGGGAATTATGTTTGGCTATGCAACTAACGAGACAAGTAGCTTTTTACCAATGAGCATTAATCTAGCACACAAACTTGCCCATCAACTCGAAACAGTCAGAAAAAACTGAATTATTCCTCAACTTGGCCCTGATGGGAAGACACAAGTTACGATTTGTATCGAAGATGGGCAAATTTCCCACATAGATACGATTGTTATCTCCTCTCAACACTCAGCAGAAATTTCTCTTGCAGAACTTCAGAAGCAAATCAAAAAAGAGGTTATCGAACCTATTTGCTGAGAACTGATTACTGAGCAAACAAAAATCTATATCAATCCAACTGGGATTTTCCTTATCTGATGACCAAGTGGAGATACAGGACTCACAGGAAGAAAAATTATCGTTGACACCTATGGTGGAATGAGCAGACATGGAGGTGGAGCATTCTCTGGGAAAGATCCAACAAAAGTTGACAGAAGTTGAGCCTACATGGCAAGATATCTAGCAAAAAACATCGTTGCAAGCGGACTATGCTCAAAATGTGAGATTCAGATCAGCTATGCAATAGGAGTTGCGCAGCCAATAAGTATTTTTATCGAAGACCTTGGAACTGCAAAATGTGATCTCAGTCAGCTTTCTGAAACTATTTTAAAGCATTTTGATCTCAGCCCTCAAGGAATTATTAACTTTCTCAATCTCAAAAGACCAATCTACCAACAGACTGCTTGCTATGGACACTTTGGGAAAGAGGACCTTCCACGAGAAAGACTAGATAGTATCGAACTTTTTAAATCTCTTCAATAATAAAGAAAAACTGACCTCTCGATGAAGTCAGCCTTTTTTATTTCTTTACAATTCACTAGTTTACTCCTCCTGTAAGAGTATTCAAAGTAACCGTATCTCCAACTTCTTTGTGAAGAGGCACTTGAATCTCCATTCCCGTTTCGATAGTCGCAGGCTTGGTTCCAGACTGAGCTCTGTTTCCCTTGATACCAGGTACGGTCTCAGTAATCACATAAGAGATAGTAGAAGGAAGAATTACATTGATCACATTTCCTTTGTAAATCTGAATGTATACATCGAGATTATCCTTGAGGTAGCCAGTAATATCTTCAATAGTATCTGCTGGGATATCATGGATTTCTCCAGTGTCATTTTCCATAAATGAGTAAGTATCTCCACTATTGTAGAGGTATACCGCATTTTGAGTAGAGATATCTGCCTGATCCATTGTTGTACCTGACTTAACAGTGATATTTTGCACTCCGTTTGTAAGGAGATTTCTTACCTTGTAGGTATAAGATCCTTGTCTTTGTTGCATCTGCATAAAAGAGAGGTCTAGAACCTTAAAAAGCTGTCCATCCATTTCAAGTACAGTTCCCTTTTTTACTTCTGCAGCGTCAATTTTTACCATTGTTCTTTCTGATCAAAATTTAAAAACTCTCTTTCTAGAGTATTGATTTGAACAAATTTTGCAAGTCAGAATTTTTGATTATTTAATATATCCTTATTTTTAATAAATTCTTATTATTTTATCTTTTTACTTGATATGTTGTACGAAATACATATAATAAATCTGTTCGAGTTGTATTTCTTTCTTGAACGAGTGAAGCAATCAGCTTTATTAAAACACCCACCCTAGTCTTTGTTTTAAGACTAGGGATTTTTCTATTGAGGCAGAAAAATTTGCTTTTTTTACTAGAATGAGTATTATCATGTTTATGATATACTCAAACTTTTATTTATATACAACTATATACTCATGCAAAACAATCGAAAAATGAATCTTCAAGAGCTTAAATCACTTGGACGAGAAATGTCTCGAACAAAATGAAAGGGAGGTAGCCTATTTTTGATCGGATTGTCCATTGGATTTGCTGGCTCTCTTTTAGGATTTGGAGCGGGCATTGGAACTGAACTTCTCGGATGGGCCCCAGAAACAACAGAAGAGATAATAAACCGGATAGCAACCCTTGCGGACCTACTAATAACAGCAATGTTTGTCCCACTAATCCTTGGCTGGGCTAAAAAAGAAGATCTATGATTTAGTGACTTCTGGACTATGATCAAAAGAAAAGAAACATTCAAGATTTTCGGAGTACAACTCCTTGTTGCAATTATTATAACCGGGTTAGCCTCACTTTGAGGGATACTTGCATGAGTAATAGATACCGAGATTGGAGGTGGTCAGAGTAGTTCTATAGCGATATTCTGTATAGCGATCATTGGAATAACTGCTTTTGGACTATTAGCAATCAGGTTTTCCTTTGTAAATCAAGCCATTGCAGATAAAAATTTAGGCGTAATTGAAGGATTTAAATACTCATGGAAAATTACTGAAAATCATTTTTGGGATTTAATAAGATTTCAAATCTACTTTCTTCTCTGGAATATTTTGGGATTTCTCGGACTCATTTTAGGAGCTATCTGGACCTATACTATGCGACAGGTTGCATTCTCAAAACTCTATCTTGAACTTTCAGAACAAGCGGACAAAGCTGAATAATATCTTCAGTAAATACTAGCCTCAGATAACCTCTGAGGTTTTTTATATAAAAGAGTCTTGAGGTTTAATTCTCTATTAAGTAAGGACTGTTCCCCTTGATTTTCTATAAGGAACCCTTACACTACAGTTAAGACCTGTTTTTGATCAGATTTTTAGTACTTTTTTGTTTTTTGGATGCATGAGCTTATCTTTGACTGACCAACGGAAAGGCTTGATACCTGGCTAACAAAACAATTTCCTTATTCGAGGAATTTTTTTCATCATATCTTGTCGAGAGATGGGATTCTCGTCAATGGTAAAGCAGCAAAAAAATCGCTCAAACTCAAACCATGAGATCAGGTAGTGATTGATGATTTGGAGAGATATCTTTCTCCAATTCTTCTTGAAGAAGCTCCGAATATTGACATTCCTATTCTCAAGGAAACTACAGATTATCTTGTAATCAACAAGCCTAAAGGAGTATTGTCGCACCCTAACAGCATTTGGGATGTTGGTAAGCCAAGTGTTGTAGGTTTTCTCTATCACCACTATAAGGAGTTACCAAGCATTGGAAATTTTATCAGGGCTGGACTTTTGCATCGTTTGGACAAGGATACTGACGGACTCATGATTATTGCAAAAACTGAAGCGTGACTCCAACATTTCAAAAAACTCTTTCAAGAAAAATCGGAATCTGAAACTCTGGAATCCAAAGCTCAAGTCCCACTTCGCAAGCGATATACTGCTATTTGTGAGGTCACTCCTGAAGGTCAAAAATTTTTAGATCAGATCAATGATCATATCCCTTTCACAATCTCAGAGATCGTCAAAGCAAAAGTCCCAAACCCTCAAAACAAACTCTGAATTACACAAATCAAAAAAATAGAAAAAAAACCTGATGGAAGGATTCAGGTTTTTCTCCAGATTTTTACAGGAAGAACACATCAGATTAGATATCACCTCTCATCTCATGGACTGCCAATCCTCGGAGACTATCTCTATGGGAAAGAATCCAAAGAACCCATGCAACTCACTGCTTATCAACTGGAGTTTGAAGATTTAGATGGCAAGAAGGTGAAGATTATGATTTAATCTATTATTCAGATTTAGCAATTCGCTCTTTTACGAGTTGTTCTACTTTTTTTTTAGCTTTTTCAATCAGGTCGCTATCTTCTTGATCTGCAAGTTGAATAAATTTTAAATATGACTGAATAGCTTCAGCATATTTTTTTAGCTTTCAAAAAACTTTTCCTAAATTATAATGAGCATATGCATGGTTTGGATCTAGTTCAATTGTTTTTTTATAATACGGGATTGCATCCTCATATTTTTCTAGTTTTAATAAAACATTTCCCAAATTATTATAAGATAAGCTATAATTTAACATGTTTTTCAAAGCGTTTTGATAAGCTTCAATTGCTTTTTTATCTTTTCCTAATTGATTATAAATACACCCTAGATTATTATGAGCATTTATATTATTTTCTTCAATTTGAAGAGCCTTTTCGGAAAATTTTTCTGATTTATAGAAATCTTTTTTTCTTAAAAAAGTAACTCCTATATTATTTAAAATAGTTGATTGAAATAGCTTTTCTGGACTTGCAACATAAATATGTAGTTGGTTTTCAATATATTCATAGGGATTCCAATTTTTAAATATCAAAATCCCTTCTTTTTTCTTTTGCAATTTTTTTCGCTCTTGTTTATTTTCTAGAAGTTCTGGAGTAATTTCTGTATAATTTCGTTCTTCATCTGTTTGGAAAGGGGTAAAATCTTGTCGGTACCATTTACCATCTGAAGTAATTAGAATTGTACTTGCATGTTTAAATAAAATAACAGCGAGATATGAGATATCCAACTCTTCTAGTAGAAGTCCCCCTAATAGGGCAGACCCTAAACAGTTGATCTCTGCAGTCTTTATCATTTCTGAGGGGATGTTTGCCATCGTCTGATAATCAAAGCTACTTACTTTTTCTTGAACCTTTTTTGCGATTTCTAACTCCTTGGCAGAAATCAAACTTTTATTTCCTGTTTTTCTAACTTTTTCAAGTTCAGATTTTAATATTGGGAGTTTTAGTGCATCCGTTAACTTTGTCTTTAAAAATGGCAAATCAACGCCTAAATTTTTTCTTAAAAAATTTCGCATATGATTGTCACCTTTAGGGGCAAGCATATTACTGATTAAGTTTTCCTTTCCTCTACGGAATATTGCCGTATAAAGCTCTGTCTCAGGTGTTTGGATCACTCTCAAAATCTGGCTTTGCACCTTTTCTTGAAACTTATAATAAGGACCTTTTTTAGTTTCTCGCGACTTTTCTCACTCTTCCTTGGAGGCATCCTTTTTGAGAGCTTTGAAAGCAGTGGTTAAGAGCTCTTTTCTCATAGCATTAAGTTGATCTGTGCTAGGGTTTTCTCAGAGTCTTGCGAGTCTTTTTTCATAAGCCTGCTTGCCTAATAATCGCTGATCAACTTCACTCAATTCCTCCTCAGAAAGTGAGATATTGCGAGGAAGAGCATCAGAATTTTTTGTTTTTTGCTGAAGGGAGCATCCATAAGAATAAAACTGTTGAGCAAGGTCTTGAGCAAGTTTCGCTTCTTCACTTTTATCATCTGAAGGAAAGAAATTTGCAAAGTAAAGCCCTGATTTTTCAAATTTTCTTCCAAGCTCAAGGAGTTGGTTTGCTCTTTCATTTTGTTTTTCAGGCTTATGTTTGAGGGTATTGTGATCAATCTTTCTAATGATTTCCATCATTTCCCAAAGTTGCAAGTCTTGCGGTAGAAAAAGGGTAAGCTGCCCCTTCCTTTGCTGCAAAATCTGCCCCTCATCAAGGGTTTCTCGATCCTTCCTTGGCAAAAACTGAGGGCAAAGATTATCATGAAATTTACACCACTCTGCAAAAAATTCTTGATCAGCAAAATCATTGAAGGGCCTATGTTCAAGAGCTTCTGAGATTTTATGAGAATTGAAAGCTGGAGTGTTCATTTTATAAATGATTTTATAAACACCTTATTATAACTATTTATTTGCTAAAATACAAAAAAAGGAGAAAAATCTTCTCCTAGAAAATAAACAACTCAAAAGAGAAGAAATCAGACTTCTCCTCTCTTTTTTTCTATTAACCAAATGATATCACTATTTTATTATTTTTGGATAAAATGCTCTAGTGTATGAATCTTATCCGTTGACACACCGATAGCCCTCTTTACCAAGGGAACCATAAAACTTGAAGGTACCAAGTGCTTATCGATATAAGTATTGAAAGTCTTTTTCAAAAGCCTTAGAGACAACCATTTCCCTGCAACAAAAACCAGTTTGAATGGATTTTTAGTCTTTGCCATTTTGATAAACGATGTGAAAGAAAGATCCTCCACTTCCTCAGGATTTTGCACTTTACTAGGGTATGGATGAAAATATCCCAAATCATGATACATCATTCGTTTTGGTACTTTAATGGTATCAAGTGCAGAGATTGGCATTCGTCACTCTCGCCTCAATACACTGTGAAACCAGATTAAGTCAGGTTTTTCTACTTCTACAAATTTTTTGAGTCTATATGCTTCGAAAATGTTTACTAAACTCAGACTCAATCAAAGGTATTTTTTTACCCTTCCCCAAAATCCGCTAGGGCAATGACTTCCAAAAAGCTTCACTTGATATCCCTTGCTCATAAGCAAGGTTTTGACTTCATGGAGATAGGTCTCAATACCTCAAATAGGGTTGATAAAATCACTTACGAGAAGGATTTTTTTGCACTTAAAATCAAAGCTCATCTGCTGAAAATTTTCAAATCGCCTGTCTTTGCTATAGCGCTGTGCAGTCTGTTTACATTCTTGGGATAAATGAGAAAAGAAGTCTGGAGTCTGATTTTTGTACTCTTTTATCAACTTTTCAACTTGGTTTTCAAATTTCTCTTGCAAAGATTGCCCCTCACATCTTGCAATATCATACTCCTCTCTAATAAAAGGCATTAACCCTCATTTTTTAAATCCAACAACAGGGATTCCCCAGTCTAGGACATTCACGGCACTCAATCCAAAAGTCTCAACACAAAGAGATGGCATCAAACAATAATCAATATTTTCCAAATATCTTGCTACTTCACTGAGAGGCTTTCGTCAAAAAAAGTGAATTTGCTTATATTTTTTTTGGAGTTCTAAAAGTCTTGCTTCTCAAGTCCCCTTTCCAAAAACATAGGGTTCAAAAGGGAGTTCTTTTTCATATTTTTCCACCATATTCAAGATGAGATCAAATCCCTTTTCTTTTTCAAGTCTCCCAAGATATAGAAATCCAACTTTTCTCATACTCATTGTCATCTCTGTGATAATAAATACCTGCAGTATAAGAAATCTATGACTATTTTCAAATCAAAATCAGATTTCTCACTTTATCTTTACAAAAAAAGGAATCAAGTGATTTATATCCCAATAGTAAATAAAGTTTTGATACTTTTTTTCTTTTGACATCAAAAGGTGTTTTCTTATCATAGAGAATAAACTTTATCAAACATCAGACTTATGAAACTTTTTTTCTTTGATACCGAAACTACCTGAATAAACCCTTATTTTGATCGCATCATCCAGTTTGGAGGAATTTTTGGAGAATATGACGCTGAGAACTGAACTTTTACCCAAAGATTTGAACTCAATCAATACATCAACATCCCTGGCAATATTCCACCAGAAGCCAGTAGAGTTCACGGAATTTACAAACAAGATCTAGAAAGCTATGGCATGATGGAAAACTATATTATGGGCTTTTTGTGATGTCTTCAAGAAGCTGATTTTGTCATTGGGCACAATGTGGATTTTGATAAAAATATGCTCAAAGCTGAGGCAAAAAGACTCAATATCAATTTCAACTTTGATCAAGTAAGGTGGATAGATACTATGAAATCTACCTCTGAACTTATTCCAGGCAAAAAGAAACGACCGAAACTGCAAAAACTCTATACCTTTCTCTTTGGCAAACCATTTGAGGGAGCGCACGATGCAATGGCTGACATCAGAGCAACTAAAGATTGCTTTTTACAACTGATAAAAGCCACCAATCTGCTTGATCATCCGCTTGGAATCACTGAAATCAAACTCAAAAAACAAAATGAGACCAAAAATCAGACTTCTGATTTTATTGATCCCGAAGAAGAGAATGGGCTTGATCTCTCAAAACTCAAAACTAAACGATCAGATAACGAAGTCGCACTCAAGTTTCTTGATCTTGTAGAAAAAGGAGAAGAGAATATTTTCTTGACTGGGAAAGCCTGAAGTGGAAAATCCACCCTCATCAAAGATATTATCTCAGAGGCAAAATCTCAAGGAAGATTTCCTGTAGTCCTGGGATCAACAGGGATTTCTGCATTAAATATCTGAGGACAAACCGTACACTCCTTTTTTGCACTAGGAGTAGAGCAGATCTATTTCAAAGACTTGGTTTATTTTGTCCAAGATAGCGAAAACAAAAAATTTAAACTCAATAAAGAAAAAATTAAACTCCTTAAACAAGCTCCTTTCGTGATTATTGATGAAATCAGTATGCTTAGCTCCAATATTATAGATTGCATCAATGTTTTGATGACCTTTTACCTCAGGGTAAACAAGGCGAGTTTTGGGAATAAGCAAATGATTTTTGTTTGAGATGTATTCCAACTTCCCCCTGTCAAAACCAATGATTGGATTCAGAAATTTAAAGATATCTATCAAAGTGAATGGTTCTTTGATTCTTTCACTTTCAAAAAGTTAAAATTTCAACCAATCCAACTCCTCAAAAACTATAGACAAAAAGAAGACAAAATCCTGACTGAAATCCTTGATCGTATTAGATCAAAACAGACTACTTATTCAGACTTACAACTTTTAAACAATCAAAAAAAAAGAACTCAATTCTGATCCAATACTCCTCTCTACGCATAGAAATAAAGTCGATACGATCAATATGCAAAAGCTTGAAGCACTCCCAGGGAAACGCTTTGAATTTGAATCTAATACATGGGGGAACTTTAGCAATGCAATGAAAATTGTAGACGATACCTTGATACTCAAAGAATGAGCAAAAGTGATGCTTACTACCAATGATCCAAAAGCTCGCCGAGTCAATGGAAGCATTGGTACCCTTATTGCTATTGATCCCAAAAAAGAAACCCTAGAAATCCAAATTGGAAGTCAAATTCATAAAATTGCCAAGTTTACACGGGAAAATACCCAAACAAGAATTCTTGAAGACGGAACAATAGAGGAAGATACGATTGGTTATTTTAGACAATTTCCTCTCCAACTCGCCTATGCGATCACTATCCACAAATCTCAAGGTCTAACCTTGGATCAGTGTCAAATCGACCTAAACGATACTTTTGTCTGAGGACAAGCATATACTGCACTTTCTAGAGTTTCAAGCATAAAGGGACTTCAAATCAAGGGCGAAATCAAACCTGAACATCTCTTCTTTGATCAAAATATTGGCAGATTTCTTGAAAAACTAAAAAGAATCGAGGAACAAAAATCCTAGTCAGATTTTTATTTTGCATTTTTGTGGGAAATTCTTATCATGACAAGGCTATTTAACCAAAGAAACTAAAATCTGAATGAAGTTTACCGTTATCACACTCGGATGTCAGATGAACTATTCTGACACTGCGAGAATAAAATCTGTTCTTAAAAATTGTGGTTTCACACCAGTAGATACGATTGATGAAGCTGAAATTGTCATCTTTGATACCTGCTCTGTTCGCCAAAAATCGGAAGACAAAGTAACCTGAAAACTCAAGGAGATTCCTCTCAGCAAAAAGGTTTGGATCACTGGTTGCATGATTCAGCACAACATGAGAAATAAAAAGGTTTCCTCAGCTGCAAACATCCCAGCAAACCTCAATACTGGAAATTTTTCTGGGATTGTCCTCACCAAGGAGCCAAAAATCATAGGTCTTAGCTCAGATGAGATCAATCAACTCCAAAAGTCCGAAACTACAGATATTGTAGGAATTAACCATGCGTTCAATCCTCTTTTCCACAATCTCTCTCAAAAGCGGACGAATATCGAGCTCTTTTTCCGTATTGACGATACGGGATTTTTGCCCCTTATGCTCAAAAGACTTGGTTATGAAGTAAGCTATGACAAGGAAATCACCAATGAGTACTCAACTATTGTCCCGGAGGGAATAAACTCTAGTATGAATGCACACAATAAAACTGCCTACATCCCTATTTCCAGCTGATGTAACCAATTTTGTGCTTACTGTATTGTACCTTTTGCTAGAGGACTAGAAAAACGATTCCCTGTAGAGCAGATCGTCAACGAAGCAAAAATCCACCTTGCAAACGGAGTCAAAGAAATCTCACTCCTAGGACAAATCGTAAACAAACATCCAGATTTCATCACTATTATCAAAGAAATCCTCAAACTTGAAGGGCTTGAGTGGTTAAGATATACCTCCCCATATCCAACCTATTACAGTGATGAACTACTTGCGCTTCACGAAAATGAGCCAAAGCTCTGTCCTCATATCCACATTCCTTTTCAATCTGGATCAACACCGGTATTGAAAAAAATGTTTCGTGGATACAGTGCAGAGCAATGTTATGAATTTATCGATAAAATCAGGGCACTCAAAAGACCAATCTCCATCACAACCGATATCATCCTAGGATTTCCAGGTGAGACGGAAGAGGATTTTCAAGAGACGCTAAAACTGTCTGAATATGGGCGTTTTGATATGATTTATATGGGAATTTATTCCAATCGTCCAGGGACATTTGCAGATAGAAAATATCCAGATGATATCCCTTATGCAGTAAAACACGCTAGACGAAGCCAACTTAATGAGCGCCTCTACCGCATTTCTGCAGAAAATAATCAAGCTGAAATTGGGAATACTAGAACCATGATCATCAATGAAATCTCTCAGAATTGAGATCTCTTTGGATATACTGATAATATGAAACAAATCACTATCAAGTCCTGTGATGCAACAAAAAAACTTGAAATCTGAATGATAGTACCTGTTCGTATCATCAAGGGAGTGGTTTTCAAACTAGAAGGAGAACTGCTCAACCAATAAGTCTTGCAAATCGCAGCAAAAACCATACACTAAAGGCAATCAATGACAAACATCAGACTTTATCCCTATTTTTGACTACTATGGCACTAAATATCAGAATTGATGGAGGTTTTCAAATTGAAAACGAACTTTTCTTTGGTTATACCTATACTCATAATGGGCTTATTAATCTTGCTTCTGAAGTAGGCCCAGAAATGAGATATCATGAAAGTCCACAAATTATCGTAGATTATCCAGGAGAATATGATATTCATGGACGATCAATTAAAGCTTTTGTTGGCAAAAACAGTAAGCTCAACTACCTTATCCAAGGGAAAAATAAAAAATTCTGAATTATTCAGTCTGCAGATATTTTAGAGTCTGATGATATTGACGGAATGGATACTTGGCTCTACAGAGGCGAAAACATTAGCAAAAAATTTGAACAGCTCGAGATGGAAGGAGACCTCATCAATCTTGATACTTACGGTCAAGAGCCTACTGCTGAATAAATTGATTAAGAGAAAAAAGATAGTTGCAAAGCTATCTTTTTCTATTTTACTTCAAAGAAGTAGTCAGAGCTAACCTTTATTTTATCTTATAAGCTGGAGAGAAGTAATAATTTGGACAAACGAGATCATCTCCCATAGAAAATTCTCCATTTGGAGCAACTTGCACTTCATAAGTAGCTTCTTGTCAGCTTTTAAGATCAGCAAGGACCTGTTTTGTGAGTTGAGAGTTGAGCGTTTTAATCTTATATTGATAGGTCTGATCCTTAAAATTAATAATCTCTCTGACATAGCGAATGTCATTCCCAGAAAGTGAACACCCAATACCAATCTGATCACCACCTGTCAAAAAAGGTAAATTAGTTTCTAAAATTTGAAAAGAAAGACGCTTTATCCCTGGAAAATCTAACTCACATTCCTTTTTTGGGTCACTACAAAAATAAAAAAAACTTTCTAAATCTTGACCAATAACTTTTCCGCGGACAAATCCCGTTCCCATAAAAAACCTGACTGGTGTCTGATCACCCGGAACAAAATGCGTTGACAAACCAATTTTTCCTGCTCTAAAATCCTCTTGCAGATTGATCTCTTTTGAAGTTATCGGTGCAAAATAACGGTCAACAATATCACTACTCTGCTCGCTAAAATAACTTACACGGTCGGGGAAAATCTCAGCTAAATACTGATCTAGAGTAGGAGTTTTTTTAACTGGAGAAGATGGAGTTTGCACACATCCTGCGAAGAAAAACAAAAGAAAAAGGATGACTGAAGTTCAGATTTTTTTCATTGTTTTTTTAAGTAAGAAGAAATAAAGACCATTATTTTTTTGAGATAGTTATAGAAAGTATTTGTTTTTTAGCTTCAACTAGTGACTTTGTTGTTCTCAAAACAAACCAATATCCATATCCTCAAAAATCTACCACACGAGAAAGTTGATATCCATTGTGCAATCATTCATAGTTCATTTCTTCACTATAAAGCAAATCCGAACAAAGCTTTTTCCCCTGACAAAGCGAAGAGTTTGAGGTAAGATTTTCAAATTGATAGTGATTATGATCCCATGGGAGATAAGTCATTGTTTCCTCTCATATCTGTTTTACTAGCCCTAGCGTTCCTGATCGTCATTTTTGAGTATTATGATCAAAATATCAGACTTCTAGCCCTTCTGAAATTAGTGGTTCATCGTACAAAGCATCATAAAGTCGCAAAGTATTTTGATTTTGAGATTTAGAAAATGAAAGTCCAAGAAAATCTTTTCGAGACTGAAATGCTATAGACTCTTTTCAAAAGACATTGTTAAGCATAATTTTTCACTTTTCTTCTTTTACTGTTCCTCAATTTTGAAGTAAAGCATCTCTAGCTCCTGAAAAGAGAATTGTCTTATAGAAATTATCTTGCTCCATTTCTAATTTTTCTTGATTTTCTAAGTTCGTATCTAGGATTGGATCAGATTTTTCTGTTTTTGTTTCTGATACGAAATCACGAGAAAGGAAAAATCACACCCCAGAACCCAAGATAAAACCTATAAAAATAAGAAATATAGTTTTTCTACTCATAACTCGGATATAGAGAAGTTAAAAGCTTTTTAATGTTAGAGTGATTTGCCTGATCAGATCACTATTTAATGGATTATCTGACGAAAGAGACAAAACATATAACCTATTACCTTTCACCATACATCGGTTATAAGCGTAAGAAGAAAGCATCCTTCCGTCATCATCTTCGTCCTGTTGTACCGCATCTACTGTATACCAGATCGTATTGTCTACAATCACCTGCCCTTCTCTCCTAAATGTCTCAGTTCCTCATCAAGGAATGTTTGATACAGAAGGAACTCCACCCCTACAGATCTGTTCATCTGAATATCCAGATCCTCGAGGAGAATAGCTACGATTTCAAAGGAAAAGCATTGATCCATCTTTAGCTGTAAAACTTCTAAACTCTCAGCTGACTCTAAAACTCTCAAAAAAAGATTCTGGATACTTAAAAGAATAGATTGGAGAAAGATCGCCTAACACTTGATAGAGTGTTATTTCATTACCTGAGAGTTGATGCATATCTCTATAGGGAATATTATTGACACTAAAAACATTATTTATAATAAAAATAGGCTTTTGAGGGAATTGTGTTAATTCCTCTTTTGGGAAATAGTTTAATCCTGATAATATTGATCGATCTTCTCGATATTGTGTTTTTTGTTGCGGAGTTGATCCCTCATTTAACATTATTTTCATTTCTGGACTCCGCTCTGAGTCTCTATCAAAATCTTCAGCAAGATAAACACGCCCTGAATTTGCCAATAGTAGCTCTTTTAATCCAGGCTCACGAGCAGGATATTTAATATAATAAACTCACAATCAAAACAAAGCGAATATCAAACTCAAGCAAACAGCAAGAACTATTTTCTTCATACCTTATCAAAATAATAAAAGAGGAGAAAAATGCAAAAAACATTCATATAGTGTTCCTCTCAAGGAGGAATATTGTTTACAAAGTAAACAACGCGAAGCGATATTGTTTACAAAGTAAACAACGCGAAGCGATATTGTTTTTTGTGAAATATCTGTTTTACAATAACTAATATCCTCTTTTATACTCTAAAATTAAGGAAATCTCCCCCCCCTACTCCAGCATATCATCTTCCAAAATCGCACAGGATTTGATCGTATCGAGCCAATAATAGCCTTCTGGACAGATCGGAGCAAGTTCTGGCTTTTCATTTACTGTTTCTGTCCCTGAGGATTCTCCACAGCCTGCTAAAACCAAAAATCAAAACATAACCACAAAAACTATCATAAATCTTTTCATCTCACAAACCAAAATAAAATTAAAAAAAGAAGAAAGAAATCAGACTTTTTATGCTGTTTCTTCCACGAGTTCATCTTTATATTTTTCATATAGTGCTACAACCTCCTCTTCACCCCCATACTTTGGGAAAAGCATCTGCCCCATTGCGATTTTAGTGTGGCACTGATCTGCAATTTTGACCGTATTCTCACATCGAGTATCGATTTGCTCAGTGCTATAGCCATTTTTGCTTGCAATACTGCGAATCTCCTCCTCAGACATAATATGATTGAGCGTATCGTATTTTCTATGATTTGGATCGTAAAGTCTGAGATTATCCTTGATCGCCATTGCCAGTTCTTGAGTAGGTTTGTCCTCTTTTTTAGGATAAAAATAGTGATTAGTAAGGATACAAGGGATATTTAACTCCTCAGAAAGTTGGAGGAGAGTTTGATTGATCTTTGCAATCTGTGGATGCGTCTTTTCATCCTGTATGGTAATCTCCAAATAACAGTTTTCAGCACCAAGAGCATCTCTCACAAGGAGTAAAATTTCCTTTACCTTGTCTAGAGATTCTCCACTATTGAGCATAGTTGCGATTCGAGAGCGAGTCCCTCAGATCAGTGCTATAAGTTGAGTATTAAACCTCTTGAGCGTTGCCAAATCAATTTTGGGGAATTTTTCTACTCCTTGCTGCCCTGCAAAGGTTGTCAGATTAAGGAGATTTTGATATCCTTCAAAATCCTTGGATAACAAGGTCATAGTTCAGATTTCTTTGTTTTTTGCAGATTGGATATCTAGGACAAATCCAAGTTCTACCCCTATAATTGCATTAATATCTAGTTCTTTCCCTGCCTTGAAATGCAAAATTGCTCCATACATCACCCCCATATCTGTCAATGCAATCGCATTCTGTCAGAGATCTTTTGCGGTCTGCGCAATGATCTTTGGGCTTCCAATCGCCTCAAGAAATGAGTAAGTACTATATCCGTGCAAATGAACGTATGCCATCGCTTATTTTACAAAAAAGGATAAAAATCTGATTTTTGATCTTGTTTACTCTTGGAGGTTATGCTCCTTAGCATAGTCAATCTCAACTTGTTTGAGCGTATCATAAAAGTACAAATACACTAATGACATCAAAACTGTCAGTCCTCCCATAAAGTAGAGCTGCATATCATTATACTCTGAAAAGTTGAAAACAATTTCCACAACTGGTGCTGTAATTGCAATTTCCAAAACGTATTTGATATTTACATGCTGGGTCTTGGCATATTCCAAAAGGATTTTATACGCCTTAACGAGAATGATTGTAATCGGAACTGCATGAATAACCCCTTCTGGAGCGACTACTCCCTCTGCAACACTCTCAGAATTTCCAAGGCTTACGCTCTGCACGATTGCTGCAAAGATTATGGCAAAAGACTTGAGCAGTCTAGCAAACATATATCCCACAATCGAAAGAATCACTCCATAAGTACAGAGATTTACAATTTTGTCGATAACAAGACCAAACTGCTGTCAATGATGTTGGCGTGTGTCTAGCAAAGAAGTCAGATTTTTTTGTATTTTTTTCATAAGAGAATGTTTATTTTTGATCAATAAAAAGTATGTTCTTAGCTTAACGAAACTATGCTTTTTTGCAAGTTTTTCTTGTTTTATAAAAAAAACTCTGACTAAGTTCAGAGTTTAATTTTTTTAAGCAGAATATTGTTCAATCTTTTCCTTGTAGAAGATCTTTGGATTTGCTCCGAGGAAACCTTCTTTGATCTCATGATTTGTCCCTACAAATACTGTAGGCACAGACATAACTCCATATTCTTGCGCAAGTTCTTGAGCCTCGTCGATATCAATCTTGAGGATCTTTACTTTTGTTGGATCTACTTCTTCTGCAAGTTCATCAAGGATTGGAGAAAGCATTTTACAAGGTCCACACCAAGTAGCAAAAAAGTCTGCCAAAACTACTCCATCAAAAGTAGACAAAATGTTGTCAAATTCAGCTTTAGTATTTACATATTGTACTGCCATTGTATTATATTATTAGAGTATAAAATAATGATTTATTTGATATGAAAGACGGTTTTAAGGTTTTTCTGAAACTGATCAAAAAGTTCTTTATTGAGGAGGTAATAGATTTTTTTACCAACCCTCTTGGTAACAACAATTTGGACTCTCTTGAGCATACTGAGATGATGTGAAACTAATGCTTGAGGCTTAGCTAGGAGCGTTGTTATTTCGCATACACACATCCCTCCGACAAGAGGACAGTCACAGTCAGGACAGCTACAGATTTTCTTTGGATTGCTATAAGCATCTGCCAAAAGACAGAGAATTTTAATTCTATTTTGCTCAGCACTCACCTGAAGAATATCAATAAAACCTTCTAAGTTTTTGAGTCCTGTAACACAAGCCTTTGCCATCGTCTACTGATTCAAATAAAACAACATAGTTATACATATATATATTTAAAATGCAAGTTTTTATCTTTAAAAAAAGAAAAAGCTCCAAAAATCAGACTTTGAAGCTCTTTTCTACTTAATGATACCTGTCGCCTCAAGGGCTTTGTAACAATCCCCATCTTCATGAAGTGCAATCCCCTTAGCCAAAGCATCTCGTGGGATATCTTTAAGCTGAGTTTTGGTATTAAATCTTGAAGTTTTGAGAGTTTTGTTTAGATACTGAGCCAACGTTTGTGCATAAGTGTGGTTCCATGGATCGTATTGTGTTGCCCACTCACGTAAACTAAAATATGGCTTATAAACACTACTCTTTCCTGTCTGCCACCTTTTAACCATATTGGTAAGGGCATTCCACCCCGCCTCCAAAGTCGAAAATATAGCAAACTCTTTCTCATCTTTTTTTCCACCGTCTCCCCTCATTTTCAAATTTCAAGGATTTTTATTCTTGACGGCACGCGTATTACCATATTTAAGATAACTATTATCCAAAACTGGCTTAATCTGACTTACAATCTGATCGTTAGATATCTCAACCCGTTCTGGAGAAGATAATTTTGCCAAGACATAAAACTGACCATACCAAGTTTCTTCCTGAGGAGTAAAATTCTCCCCTGATAAAAGTTTTTTTCTAAAGTAGGCTAGCTGAAGAAAAGGGACCTTTTGGAGATTAGACAAACACTTGTCTTTTAGATCTGTTTTTTTATTTTCATCAAGACCAGAAAGGAAATTATCATCTCGTTTTTTTTCAATAGCGGAGAGCTCTTTTGATTTAGCACGAACAATTGATAATTCATTTTGAGCCGACTGCTCAACAGTATTCGGATTTTTATCACTTATTTCCTGTGATTTCTCAAGTATAGAAGAAGGCATAATATAGTAAATTTTTTAATAAAAGTAAATTTTTTAATAAAAGTTAATTATTTTCATCAAGCTCCTTTAAGAGCGCATCATCAAGCAATAAAACAGCAATTCCCAACAAAAAAGCTAAGATATAAGCTCGATTCTTGTTCTCAGGTAGGAAATATTGATCTAACCACCCCCGAACAGCCCACCATACCATCATTATTGCTATTGCAGAGAAAAGGATTTTTAGATTTACCCTAAGATGAGATTTAAAACGTTGCATCTGTATAAATAGGAAAAAATAAATTTTTTTAAATTATACTCTTTTTATTATTTTTTTGCAAAAAAAATTAAAGATAAAAACAGAGAGAATAAACTCTCTGCTTTTTTCCCAACGCTACAAAGATTAAAAATCATCGTCCTCATCATCAAGATATACCTCTTCCTGAGCTTGGACTTTTGGCTTTCTTCCTCTTTTCTTTTTACCGATATCACTATTCATCTTGTCTATTTCATCTTCAATTCCAAGCATCTTTTGCAACTCTGGATGCTCCTTTAATTTTTGCAAGACCTTTTGTTCTACTTGTCTGATTCTCTCTCTTGTTACTCAAAACTCCTCTCCCACCTGTTCGAGAGTAAACTTTGGTCCATCTATTCCATATCTCATTTTGATAATTTTGGATTCACGATCATCAAGCATACCAAGGATCTTCTCTAGATTTTCACTCAGTGCTGATCTCTCCGCAATCTGATCTGGCCTACTGGTATTTTCATCTTCAATAATATCTCCAAGCGTTTCTTTCCCCTCTTCTCCTACTGCATTATCTAGTGAAATATTACCAAAAATCACTTCTTTAAGTTTTTTGATCTTTTCAATACTTCGAGTAAGGACTTCTCCAATTTCTTTATCAGTAGGCTCACGGTTGAATTTTTCAAAGAGATCTTGATAGGTTTTATTGTAGGTCTTAATCTCCTCAAGAATATGAAGAGGAATTTTTACATTCTTTGCCATATCAGCAATCGCCTTGGTAATTGACTGTTTGATCCACCAAGTGGCATAGGTTGAAAACTTAAATTCCTTATCTGGGTCAAACTTTTCAATGGCCTTTGCCAACCCCATATTCCCCTCATTGATAAGATCTGAAAAAGTAAGACGAGCACCAAAGAATCTCTTTGCAATTGAGATCACGAGTCTAAGGTTGGATTCAATCAGCTTTTTTTTTGCTTCTTCATCTCCTTTTTTCACTCTTCTCGCAATCTCTTTTTCCTCATCTGGAGTAAGTAAAGGAACTCTTGCTACATCAGAAAAGTAGATTTTGATAAAATCCCTATACATTCCATCTACCGGCGCCTCAACCTTACCAGGCGCACCATACATGGTAATTTTCCCGAGACGAGCCTCTGGCTTTGTAGTTTCTTGTTCTTTCTCAAGCACTTCTTCTACAGTAACGATCTTAATACTAAGCTTTTCACAGAGATCATAAAATTTCTCAAGAAGTTTGAGATTTTCATCAAGATCATCTACCGCTGAGAGCAAATCTTCTTCATCAACCCTTCCTGTAGAAGCTCCTGCCTCCAGCATCAATTGTAAATGTTCATTTAGCTCATTAATTTCATCTTGAAATTCATCTCGGAGCTTCTTTTTAATCTTATCCATTAAGTAAGAAATAATGAAGTAAATAGTCGTCAATTATCAACAAACAAGCCATAAAAATCAGACACATTATTTTGTTATCAAATATTTGACATTTTTATAATTTGATATATAATATCTACTGTGTAGTAGAACCTTATAAGTAAAACGCTATGGATGCATAGCATTTTGCGGAAAGAATAGCGAGCAGCCGTGAACTGACTTTGCTATTTTTTTCTATAAAATACTCAAAAAAACGAGCCTCCAATATTAACTTTTGGTTGGAAGCTTAATAACATAGGTTTCTTTACTATTTGCTCTACATGAATTGGGCTTAAAAAGCTTGATATTTTTTGCTCAAAACCTTTTTTTGATCTTAGCAACAAACTCATCAAATCCAGGTCCCATAAAAACTTTGATCGCAAATGCTCCATTTGGAGCCAAAAGCTGATCATAAATTCGATAAGTCTGCTCTAACAAATCAATAGACCTCATAGCATCAATATCCTTAAGACCAATAGTATTGGGAGCAATATCCGATTGAATAAAATCAAAAGCTGGAATCTGATGATTCTGAAGGATTAATTTTACTTTCTCGATTTCAGTTACATCTTGCACATAGGTAGTAAGTCATGGTAGATTGAGCTCTACTTTCTTTAAGTCAAATCCAATCACCTGATAGCTTGAAATCTTGAGCTTTTTTAGCTGAGCAATAGTATACTGAATCCAACTTCCTGGAGCGCATCCTATATCAAGGACATTCTTAGTAGATGATGAAATCAGAGAAAACTTATCTTGAATTTCCTCTAACTTAAAAGCAGAACGAGCTTTATATCAGTCTTTTTTAGCTTTTTTGAAATAGAAATCATAAGGATTGTACATTAGCTAGATTCTTTTTAATAATAAAACCAAAAGCAGTAGAACTCTACTCTACTGCAATGATTTTCACATCTTTTCTAGAACCCTCATGTCTCATTTTCACTGTTTGTCCAGCTTTTCCTCCTCTAACTGCCTGTCCAACAGGTGACTCAAAGGAAATTTTAAGACCATCTTCAACTCCGATTTCTCCAGTTCCGACAATAGTGAAGGTATATTGTTTTTCTTCTCCATCTTGTTCCTTGATAGCTACCGTTACCTTAGATCCAAAGTCAACAACTTTTCCTGCTTTACTTACATCCTTATCTTTCTCAACAATCTCTACATCTGCAATAAGATTAGTAATCTCAGCAATTCTAGAATTGATAAAATCTTTATCTTCCATTGCTGATTTGTACTCAAAGTTTTCTGAAAGATCTCCCATAGCCTTCGCTTCTGCTAATCTCTCCAATACGGCAGGCAACTTTTCCTGTTTGAGCTCTTGAAGCTCAGCTATCAATTTATCATACCCTTCTCTGGTAAGAAAATTTTTACTCATAATATTTTATTGATGCAAAAATAAAACCTTAAATAGCAATTTGCATTTAAGCCAAGTATCAAGGATTATCTAGTGAACAAAGCTCCCCAAAATCCAAGTACCTTTCTCTTTCGCTTATCAAATGCATGAGCTACAAGATCTGTTGCAATCTTAAATCCCTTGTGGTTTTCTACTACAAACTTTTCTCCACCAAAATTGAAGATAAAATCTGCCTCGTAAAGTCCGCTTTTATTTCTTTCAATAGTATATTCGATAGTTACTTTAGCATCTACATTGTTAGCATAAATTTTTTTAAGGATAGTTTGTCCTTTGTTTGCAAGCTGATGTTCTACGGCTTTTTTAATATCAGCCTCCATGTTTTCAGTAACATTAACAAACTTAAATTTCACATCACTTACGGTCAAGAGTTCTTGTGTCATTTTTTATTGAATAGAATATAAAATTCGTATCTATCTTATGGAAAAGCAAAAAAAAAGCAAGTCTGAATGGTTTTTTGTTCCTCATTTTGTGAACAAACTTCCCCACAAAGAAGAACGCTCTAAAGAATCAGACTTTTATTTGTTTTTTTTCATTTATCTTTGAAGTTTCAACACCTTAATGGAGAAGGTGTGCTTTTCTGATAAGTTCACGGATATCCCCATAGTAAAGCAATCCTAAAACTTCTTGGATGCTAGCCCACTTATAGATCCCAACATATCACTCACCATCAGTAATCTTGAGTGCGCTTGGATCCCCAGAATAATTCATCAAAAAGTATGTTACATCCTTATCTAGATGACCTCTTTTTGTCTCGGAACTTCTAAGAGATGTTTTTCAGATTTTTTGTTCTAATTTGAGATCAGAAGGAGATATTCCACACTCCTCTCCAACTTCACGAAGCGCCGCTTGTTCTGCAGTTTCTCCCGCTTGGATCTTTCCTTTAGGAGCGACTCGCTCGATTTTTCAAGAAAGCGCCAATCTTTTGATCAACAAGTAACGAGGAGAACCATCTTTTTCATGATAATAAATAATCCCCCCTGCACTTTGTACTATTTCTGCCATTTTATTTTGTATCAATTAAGGTAAAAGGTCTGATTTTTCATCTAATTTTTAAATTTAAGCTAGGATTTTTTGAATAATTCATGCTGCAAAGTTTGCGACTGGATTTTCTCATTTTTTTGGGGTAATAGAAGTAATCTTTCTCATACTTTCTCACCTTCAGTAAAATGATGGCTCACTATGCCCTGGAAGCTGTTCTTTGAATTGAGCAGAATAACTTGGATTACTTTTCTTTATGTCTCTTTTTAGAGAAAAAAAATCATTCCATGAGGACCTCAAGGCATCAAGTTCATCCTGAATCTTCTCTGACTGAAGTGCAAAAAGCTCCCCCCTTAATGCATCCAAAGATTGGATCCTTGCATCTAAATTTGAAAGCTGATCTAGAATTTTTTGATTATTTTGCTCAACACTAGAATTATTTTTCAACTCCTCTTGAAGCGATTGAAGCTGGTTTTTGAGCTCTTTTTGAAGCTCGGCTCTTTGGTCCTCTTGAGATGGCTCCTCCTGGCTTTTTAAAGATTCCTGAGATCAAAAGTCAGGATTCTGATTTTCTTTTTCTGTCATACTATCTTCCAAAGGTTTCTAAAACTTTTTTGAGAATGGTAATATTTTTTTTGTAATCAACCCTGAGAGGACCGACAATAGAAAGCACCATATCGTAGTCGTTAAGTGAAATCTTCACGTATACACAAGAAATGAGCGTATCTTGATCATTGACAAAAGTGTAATACACTTCTCCATTTTTTAGGATTTTTTTGTCAATAAAGGGAACAATCTTTTTTTCCTCAATAAAACGAATGATAGTTCTTGTCGCAGAATACTCATCAATCATATCATCACGCAAAAGGTTGTTGATTCCGAGATAATAATACTCATCATTTCTAATAAATCCCACGACTACTCCATCAGTTACTTCTCCTAATGCCTCTACAAAAGATTTGAGTTCGGCTCTGGTAGAATTAAGATTGAGATCAATGTCTTGAGGAGACTGAGCCAAGGTTGATTCTACATATGCAGATAGGCCTTGTAATGTAGGGATACGACCTGAAGAATTGTAGGGCTGGTAAACCATTCCTTGTTTTTCGAGGATATTGAGATACTTTCTGAGTGTCGAAGGTGCATAATCCACTGCCTCAAGCGAATTGAGAAATTTGGATCAGACTGGTTCTCCCTTTTGCAAATAGGTTTCAATAACCGTATCCAGGAGGGCAAGGAGTTTGGTATTTTCAGTAGCCATAAAGCAAAATAAAAAGAGTAAAAAAAACTAATCTTTTAGAGTATGAAAGAATGCTGATTTCAGATTTTTATATTTTTTTGAAAAAGTATTAATAAGCCAGATATAGACTTTGATAAAGGTTTTCTTCCCTATCATCCTTGCGCCAATAATCATCAAAATCATTCCATTGATCAGTGGGATATAGAGTCCAATAACTCCAAGAATCAATAAAAGGACTCAGAGGGGAATCCTGATAGCAGCTGGAATCGAATCAACCAGATCAAGTTTTCTAATAAATCGTACTTTAGCAACATTAAGCAGATGAATAAGTCTCTTATATCAGGATTTGAAAGGAATTTGCATAGCAAAAGAGAAAAGATAAATCCCAAAATTGATTATCTTCAGTATAAGAAAATCAGGTGGAAAATGCAAGTAAAAAAGAAAAGAAAACCTGACTCGATTGAAAAATACCTGAATGAGAACAGTCCTTTGACTAGTATTGCTTGCATTTTGTATACAAATGACTAAGCTGAGAGATGACCTTTTGGGGAAAGTCTGATTTTAGACTTTTTTGAGCTAAGAACAATACCTCAAACACATTGAAGGAATAGCCGGTAAACTCACCTAAAAACTATTTTTAAACCAAAATACGTAGAACAATGGCAAAAAATACAGGAAGCCTTGAACAACTCCTTCATCAAACTCATAGTAGTAGTTGAGAACTCGTCTTTGAAGGGATCAAGGTAAATAATCTCAAAAACCTCGATCTTAAACTCCCAAAAAATAAGCTCATCACTATCACTGGAGTGAGCTGATCGGGAAAGTCCTCACTTGCCTTTCAGACCATTTATAAGGAAGGTCAGTACAGATATATTGAGTCGCTCTCAAGTTATTTGAGGCAATTTTTCAATTTATGAGATAGACCAGAAATCGACTACTGTAGCGGACTTTCTCCTGCTATTGCAATTGAACAAAACAAGAGAAGCTGAAACTCTAGATCAACGGTAGGAACTCTCACAGAGATCGATGATTATATTAGACTTCTCTTCGCAAAAGTAGGAGACACCTACTGTTGGAAATGCTGAAGTGAAATCAAACCTCAGACTGTCGATCAAATCATTGACTCTATGAGACAAAACTATGATGGGAAAAGAGTTTACCTTCTCAAAGAGAATGGAAACTTTTCAACAAAAGCAGATTTATTGAAATTTGTGAAGAATAATAAACAGAAGGTGGAAAAAGGAACTGGATTTACCAGATACCTCCTTCTTTCTCAAAATCCAGAGAAATCAGATCCTATCGAATATTTCTATCTCGAAGATCCCAATATTCCAGAAAATTATTTTCCTATCAATAGCTTTGGAATTTACGATCGTATCACCTTGGAGGAGACTAAACGATCAAGACTCAAGGAAGATATCATCAAAATTCTCTCTGAAAGCAAAAAATTTGGAGTCTATCAAGCAGATCGCATCTGAGAAAGCAGCACAGTATCAAGCAATAAACAAGTAGAGGCTGGATTTTGAGGGAATATTGAGATTAGTTCGAAGAAAAAAGAAAAACAAGAAGAAAAGTCAGATTTTTGATCTCGTTTGTCAGCTATTCAGCGGTATACCGACAAAATGTATTGTCCAAACTGTAATATCACCTATCCAGAATTTACCACTCAGCACTTCTCTCCCAACAGACAAGAAGGAGCTTGTGAACAATGTTTGGGACTAGGAGAAATTTTACAAGTAGATTATAACAAAGTAATAGATCCTCAGAGTCCTGTGATGGAGGCAATTCTACCATGGAGAGATAGTAATCTCTGACAAAGTATTTTGAATAAGCTTTGCGAAAAATACAGCATGGACCCTGAAAAAAAATGGGCAGATCAACCAGCTTGGTTTTTAAATGTAATTGTAGAAGGAGATCAAGAATTGCTTAGAATTCAATCTGGGGGGAAATGGACATCTATCAAATACAACGGAATTGAAGAAATTATCAAAGACCAATACAATAAAGGGCTTTTAACAGTAGATTTTCAGGCAATGCTGAATATGAAGACTTGTCCTCACTGTTTTGGATCAAGACTAAAAAAGGAAAGTTTGCACTGTTTCTTGAGTTTGGAAGAAAAAGGGGTCAAAAAGTCTGACTTTAAGTCTCTTGTTCCCACACTATTTGTCAATAGGGAGGATATTGGTTTTGCCAAGCCAGAAAATGAAAATCTCATCAAAATCAATATTTGGGATCTCCAAAAAATGGAACTGACCAATCTAATCAGCTTTTTGGAGCTTTACAAAAATACAAGTTCTAAACCTAGAAATCTTCTTGAAAGAATTCTTAATCCTCTTCTAGATAGGGCAAGCACAATTGAGGAACTCGGCTTGGGATATCTGATGCTGACCAGAGGTGTTGATACTATCTCAGGATGAGAAATTCAGAGACTTAGACTAGCAAAACAGCTTGGAAACAAATTGACAGGGATTATCTATGTTTTGGATGAACCGACGATTGGACTTGATAGCTGAGAGATCAAAAAAGCAATCACAGCAATCAAGAGATTACAAGCAATGGGAAATACTATTATCGTAGTAGAGCATAATGAAGAGTTTATCAAAGCTTCAGACTGGATTGTCGAAATCGGACCTGGGGCTGGAGATTTTGGAGGAGAATTGGTATTCAACGGTAGTTATGAAGATTTTCTAAAAAGCAAAACGCTGACTGCAGATTTCATTACCTGAAAGAGAAAAGTTTGCGTAGATTTTTCCCATAGACCAACAAATAAGCGAGTAGAAATCAGAAATGCTCGCAAATACAATCTCAAAAACATCAATGTAAAGCTTAATCTAGGAAGTTTTACCGTTATTACTGGAGGTTCTGGTGCTGGAAAAACAACGCTGATGTACACAATCTTGTATCGCTTTTTGAACGAAAGACAAAAATTTGTCCAGAGTTATATCAGACTTCAACTGCTTAAAAAGGGATTAAGTTGGGAAGAAATCCTCGCAGCCCCAGTAATGAGAGCTGAAGAATATCATCATTTCGAAAACTTAGCATTACAAGAGTTTTATGAAGACTTGGGAGTCGATACGATTAAGGGGGAAGAATGGATCAAAAATACAATCTATGTAGACCAGTCAAGCATAGGGAAAACTCCAAGAAGTTGTCCTGCGACCTTTGTAAATGTTTTTGATAAAATCAGACTTTTGTATGCGGGGACAAGTGATGCAAAGTATCTAGGATTTAATAACTCACACTTTAGTTTCAATTCGGATAAAGGAGCCTGCCCTGCTTGTAGTGGATATTGATACAAGAAGATCGAATTGCAATTTTTGCCTGATACGTATGTACCATGTGAACTCTGTCAGGGGAAAAGATACAAACCTGAAATCCTTGCGATCACTTGGAGAGGCAAGACCATCAGCCAAATCTTGGATATGTATATCGAGGAGGCACTAGAATTTTTCTCTGAAATTGATCACATCAAAGAAGAACTGGAACTGATGGTAGAAATTGGACTTGGGTATCTCAAAATGGGACAACCTGCTCATACTCTCTCTGGTGGAGAATCTCAAAGACTTAAACTCGTAAAACATCTCCTCAAAGAATATAGAGGAAATACTGTTTACTTTCTTGATGAACCTACAGTTGGGCTTCATCCTGCAGATATTGAAAAACTTTTGAAAGTATTAAAGAGATTTTTGGATAAAGGTGATACGATCTTGATGATTGAACATGATGAAGATATTTTGCAATTTGCGGATCATGTGATTAGATTAGATAATGGGAAGCTAATTAAATAAAAAAAGAGCTCTCTAAAAATATAGAGAGCTTTTTATTTTTCTCTAATCTTATATATTAGCCATTGTGATCTTATTGGAAGGAATTATATACTCAAGATAAATTTTCATTGTAAATCTATACCGAAATAATATAAAGAAACTAACACAAGAATCAGAATTTATTTTTTTGTTTATAATATGAAATTATTAGTATCCTGCCCTGCTGGTCTAGGAAGTTTGCTTTCTAGTGAACTCAAAAGACTTCAACTCAAACCATTTAATACTTTTGCCAAAGGGAGCTGGGTGGAAACTGACCTAGAAGGACTCTATAAAATAAACCTTTGGTCAAGACTAGCAAATAAAGTTTATATTCAAATTGCCAGTTGAGAAGTGAAGAACTTTGATCAGCTTTTTGAAATAATAAAAAAATCTGACTATGGACAGCGATCATCAAACTCAAACATTTCCCTCAAAGTTACCAGTCACCACTCACAACTTTCAGCACAAAGGGCGATTCAATCGGTTGCTCATAAGGCTCTATTGGAAGGAATCACCCACTTTTCAAAGGAACAAGAATACACAGAAGAGCTTTTGCTTTTAATCGAAAAAGATCAAGCTACTTTACTATTGAATAGCTCTGGTCCATCACTCCATCAAAGAGGTTATAGGCCCCAAACAGGACTTGCCCCACTCAAAGAAAATCTTGCTGCGGCACTTGTTTTACTCTCAAGCTGGAAGTTTAAATCTCCTTTGATCGATCCATTCTGCTGATCAGGGACAATCGCAATTGAAGCACTCCTCCTTGCAAAAAACATCGCTCCATGATCTCATAGAAATTTTGCGTTTGAAAAATTCTCGAGATTTGATCAACATTTATGGAGCAGGCTTAAAGAAGAGGCAATAAGTAAAATCTTTGATGGGGATTACCAAATCTATGCTAGTGATATGGATCCTCATATGATTCGTATCGCAAAAGACAATGCTCGCTCTCGAGGACTAGAAAATGATATTCATTTTGAAATCAAAAGGTTTCAAAAATCTGATTTTTCAGCTTTTTCATCAGCTGATCACTGGATTATCTCAAACCCTCCTTATGGGAAAAGAATCGTAGCTTCTGACCTCAAATCTCTATATGAGGAGATTTATTCAAGTTTTGATGAGAAGGGTTTTGGTGGAATTATTACGAGCTTTGACCAAGTAAAACCAAATTCTGAAAAGCGAAGTGCAAAACCAATCTTTAATGGTGAAGACAAATGTACCTTTTGGACAAGAAAATTGAATTAAAAAACTCTCTAGAAACATCAAAAGATTCTTTTGAACAGACAATATCAATATTTTTTATCTTTTTATAAAAAGCTCTCTAGAAACTCAATTCTACAGGGCTTTTTGTTATTTTAATTAAATTCAGCAAATATCTGATACAGAACAAAGAGGAAGAAAAACAAGCTCACAACTGCCAACAAGATATTGATCAGTGTATTTTTTGCTTTCTTGAAGTTTTCTCACTTTCCTCCATCAATCACCAACTGATATCCTGCATAAATAATCATCAGAACAATTACGGTTCCACTGAGATATGCAAGGAACTTTGCAATGGTCAGAATAAAACCTCCTGCCTGCTGAGTAAAATTTTGCTGAGAAGCGATATAATAAAGGAAATCAACAACCTTGAGACCAACCAATGCCGCAATGACACCAGTCAGATTTGTCATCAATTTTTTGCCACCTCACTCTTCTCCAGATGTTGGATTCATCATTTGAAATCCTGTCCATACAATCATCACAATCGCATAAAAGAACGCGCCTGCTTTAAGCAAAGACATAACAAAGAAAAGTAAACCTGAACCACTAATTACGGTATCTCTTAGACCTGAAGTTTGGTTGATCCCTGGGATCTTGATCAATGTTGAAAATATCCAAACCACTCAAAAGTAAAGTGCAGAACCAACTAAAATAGTAGTAAAGGATGCAAGTGCATTTTTGAGATCATCTGGCTTTTTAGCTGAAATAACGAGTTTTGATGCAGCTGTAACTATTGCGATAAAGACGAGGAAATATCCCACATATTTTAAGATTTCTCGCAAAGCTCCTCCATTTCATTTTGGGAAAAAGAGTGCTTCAACATTCTCCCTAATATCTTTATCCCTACTAATAGATGCGATATTAAAAACCCTTTCTGTTCATTGACCATCGTTAGTTTTTCACTCAATCAAAGGTTTTGCAAAGTGATCTTCAAAATTAGGAGGTATTTTACTTCTCGCCTCTACAGACAAAAACGGAATCATAAAAAGCATTCCTAGCACCAACATCAGACTTATTTTCTTAATTTTATGCAACATAATCACATAACATATGGGATAAAATAACTATTAGGAGAAGAAAAAGTTGAGAAGTCAGACTACGATTTTGATAATCGCAACAAATCAAGTCAAAATTACTACTCCTATTATAATATTTTGAATATTTCCCTTCACGGTCTTGATATCTCATCCATCCACCATTCCTGAGCTATTGGTTACGAGCTTGAAGCCATTTCGCATGAGCAAAATTACGGCACCAGTAAGTCCAATAAATGTCAACCACTGCAAATAGGGCTCAATTTGCCCTGAAATATTTCCCAGTGTTGAGGTTATCTTGTATTTGTCTCATGTTCCCCAAGTTGAAGTCGCAGAAACATCATCAAGCTGTGTCTGCTGAGACTTAAAGTTCGAATTTGAGGTTTGTACAATACGGTTGAGAAAGTTCTCAGGAGTATCGTTTGAAAGAGAAGCTGCTGAACTACTCGCAAAGGTTTGCATCGTAGAAAGAGCAAAGAGCGAGAAGATAAAGAGGAGAACTTTTTTGACCATTGAATAACGATAAAAAAGAATAAAAATCTGATTTTTGAGCATTTGTTTTAGCTAGAGAGAGGAGATTATTCCTCCTCTTCTTTAGCTTGTCTAATTCTTGCCTTGATCGCAAAGAATGAGATCACTCCCACAAATCATACAGCCACAATACCAACAATCCAGAGTAAAACCTTAATTGCCGTTGGAAGTCCTCAAGAAGTTGAAGAATTATCTGTATTTTCAATAACATTAGTAGGAGGAGCCTTGAAACTATCAGATCACTGAAGCTGATCCTTACAAAAATCAGGGACAATCTGATAAGTCGTTGCTATAGTACAAAGATTTGGAACAATCTCTGATTTAAAGTCAGCTCTATCAATCTCATCATCACGGAATGTTGTTCCTTCAACAGACTTTGCTCAGATTTCTGAATAGATCGTATTGAGCAGATCAAGTCTGAAGTCTTGCACACTTTTACCAGAAAGCACGGCAGAATCAGCATTCTCAAACTTATTGAAGTTTGCATTGGTTGACTGCTGGAGCGTAAGTGGAAGGATTTGCAAGATAGCAGCCTTGGAAACTTCATAAGTAGAGCCTCACTTGGCACCTATCGTTGCATGATCTGAAAGCGCAATCAATACCGAATTAAGCAAATCTTGCTGCTTTTTGGAAAGCTTAGTAGTCTTTTTAGCAAGATAATCTTCGACTTGGATTACATTTCCTCTGGTCTTTTGTACATCTCCAAGGTCATTTCTTAGCGAGATTAAAAGAAGTTTCAAATCTGCATTTGCGATACTTTTTGCATCGTCAATTCATGCAATGAGCTGATTTAACTTTGTATACTGTAGTTTAAGATCATCGTCGAGTAACTTATTTTCATAATCAGCAAAGGTTACCGTAAAGTCCTTTTTAAAGAGTTTTTTGGAACCTGTAGGCTGATAATAGATTCTTCCCATAATAGACTCTGAAACTGGCTGATAGATTTTATTAATAATCCTATTACAAGAGAATTCTGGGTCATTATCTGGTTTGGTATCCAAGTTGGAATCAACAGTAATATCCGTATCTATTCGACACTTATCCGTAGAGGAAGCAGTCTTTACATAAAGCATTACTTCGTTATTAAGCTGTTTTCCGAGGAAGATCTCAGGAGTTCAATCAGATTTTTTACTTGCTTCTGGCAAAGTGAGGAGCTGAAGCCCAGTTGTCAATGTTGTTAAAGCAGATTGAGATCCAACCTTAACATCAATAGTACTAGAAGCTTCATTGGCATTGGCATCCTTGGCCTTGATACGAACGGTATAGGTTCATGCCTTAGGATAGGTCATTTTAAATGTCTTCTTGAGTGTTGCATTGGCATCTTTAAGATTAAGTTTAGCGACATCAAGATAAGCCTGATTCCCCTTCTCACACTGTCTTACATCTCGGCAAATCTCTCTTTCGATGATTGTCCCAAGAGATACGTCTTTAAACAGAACAGTATTTCCCATACTTGCATAGATCAATGCTGGCTTAACAGCATTTCTCACAGTAATTGGAGCTGACTCCCCTATCCCCATATAATCTCTATAATAGACCTTGGCAACTGGCTTGTAAGGCTGATTTGCAGGAGATGGAGTAGTATAAGTATAAGTAATACGATCATCTTTGGTAACAAGATCATCATTTCCATCTCCATCAAAATCGATATGAATCACTCTACTCTTCACAAAATCTGGTCTATCCGAAAGCACCTTACTAATCACATCAAAGGTTACTTCTTGCCCTACTTCTGTCGCGATTGTACTCGCTTTGAGGGTCACAATAGGAATATCTGGCTGCGTTCCATCATTTGGGAACATGATAAGTGGGCCATTTCACAAAATATCTTCTGAAGTCTGAACTCCATCATCATTATCAAACATCTTCACGCCAAAGACAAACTCTCAAGGCTGTCTTGGAATAGAAAAGTAAGTATAAGGAATATTTCATGGAGAAACTCTGGTTTCTAAGATTTTATTTGGATTATCTTTTGGATAATAGTACCATTTGAAATAGGAAATTGCTCCATCAGAATCCTGTGCATTTTCTGCTGTAACTTTCACAATTACTGGGTCAATTTTATTGGTATTGAAGATATCTTGTGCCTTGTTTGCGGTTTGCTGAAATCCAATTCCGATTTCATTTCCATACTGAGGCAAAAGTAAGGTTACATTTGAGAGTTTTGGCAATGCATTTACCACGCGGAACCAAATCCTTTGCTTAACATTTTTTCCAAGTGAGGTATCCTCTAGAGTATAATCAATATACTGACATCACAATGCAGGGAACTTATAAGAAAAGTTTTGATTCTGAATAATCTCATCGTTTTTGACTTGGAAATAATAACGGAGATTATTGTTTACTCACTGAGAATTAACTGAAGTGGATGTATCAATTGAGAATCTCTTTTGTCTATCGACTCTATAAGCTGAAACCGTTTGTCAGCTTCAGATTTCACATTTATCATTTTCACCTAAAACTGTTCCATATTCATCTTTGACAGCATAAGAGATGATTGGAGAGTCCTTCTCTCCTACATATACGGTTTCATACACGGTATTGGTAGATCAAGAATCGTCGGTAACTTTGAGAGTCACTCTATAGTTTCAGACTTTTGAATACTTGTGTTTTTGGACGGCTTCAGTATTTTGTCTGATAGTAGATCCATCTCAAAAATCTCGCTCATAACTAAGAATATTCTTATTACTTGAAGCTTCAAAAGTGATATAAGACTCCCATACTGCAGCTCTTGGAGTAGCTTTAAGCTGAGGTCTAAGCACTGATTGCACGACTACATCCTTGCTGATTTCTGAGATTTGTCCGTATTTGTCGGTAACTACGAGAGTTACCTTGTGAGTTCCTGGCTCATTAAAAAGGACGGTAACTCTTCTTTTATCATTTTGTTCTGATACATATTTTACGACATCTGGACTAGAGAACTTCCATTCATAAGTAAGTGCATCGTAGCCATTGGTTGCATCGACATCATTGGTAGAATCTGCATTGAAGGTAAATTCTGATGGATAGAGCCAGGTACTCGTTGGAGTAATGGTAAACTGAGGAATTGGTGCTGTAGATTCTACATAGAGATTAACAGTATCAATATTTTTTTGTCAAATTTCATCTTCGACGGTAAGTTTCACGGTATAATTTCCAGGTTTTTTAAACTGTTTCTTGATCTCCTTTCCTTGTAAGGTATCAAGCTTATTTCCATCTGAATCAAAGAGTTCCCAAGTGTAAAGCTTGATTCTAGAGGTAAGCGAATAAGAAGCAGCAGCTGAAAAGCTGAAAGTTGTCGAGGTTGTCCCCTTATCTGGAGTTTGTTGGATCGTTGCTACTGGGTCAGATACTGCAAGAGAAAAGTTTTCAGTCACGGTATTTCTCTCATTATCAGCAACTGAAAGCGATACGATAAATTCTCCCTGTGATGGCAATGGAAGGTTAATATATCCTGGCTTTCAATCTCCTGCTCTAGAATACTTAAACCCATCTCTAGAAGTAATTGACCACTGATGAGAAAGGATTTCTCTTCATCCCATAGGCAAGGTAGCTGATCCGTCAAAGACAATTCCCTTTTTAGCTTCTTGAACTCCTACTTTGAGAGGCTTTTGCTTTGTCATCTTTTTTCCATTGGTATAGACGATGACATTCGCTGATTTTGGACTAACATTTACAGAAACTGTTGCCTCTCCATCAAAAATTCCTGTATTAGAACTTCTAACGGTCAAATGCACGATATAGGTTCAGGATTCATTAAATTTATAATTTACCACTGGTCCATAACCAATAGGCTTATCTGTCCCATCAATATCTCTATAGTACCAGAAATAATTTCTTGATGGAATAGTTTCATTGGAAGGATCTGTACTCGCTCTTGCATCAAAAGTCACGGTCAAAGGAGCTGGTCCAGAACTTGGTGAAAGTGAAGCGGAAGCCTTAACTGCATATTTATTTTGGATAGTATTGGTAATAGCAGTGATAGGAACTTTACAATTTTCATTAAATGAATTAAAGTTTTCTCTGGTTGCTGAAGCTGCCATAGTTTTTGTTGCTTGCTGACACTGCTTGTACACTACCTGAAAAGTATATTCCTGAGGGAAATAAGGAAAAATCTTTGTCATGATCGTATAAAGTTCTGCATACAAGCTTGAAGGTCAGACTTTTCCTGTTCTAGAATCTGCATCAATTTCTACAAAAATCTCCAAAAGTCTATTTCGTTGTTTTTGGATTTTATAATTAGCAAAATATTCGGTTGGGACAATAGAGTTATTGGTAGAACTAGCTGCCAAAACTCGAGATCCAAGTCCTACAAGCAAAACCCCAGATCCCAAAAGTATTTTTGAAAATAGGCTTAAAGTCTGACTTTTTTGTTTATTCATTCTTGATCAAAGAAAGTTATAAAAACTCAATTCAATTATACTTAGCAAGGGGATTTTTTGCAAGTTTTGTCTGATATCGCTTGAAATAAAACCTTGACTTTTCCTAAAAGAGATATAAAAAAATAAAAAAGTAATCCTTTCAGCAAAAAAGGAAGAATACAGACTATTTCAGCTAAAGCTTTACTCTTTTTTTTCAAGATGATTTCTTATTTTCTCTTGCAATCAAAGGTTAAAACCCTAATCTAGATTCAGATTTTTTATCTTTTGAAAAAAGTTATGAAGAAACAAATACTTTTTGCTGGGTTTGCAAGTTTACTCTTGCTGACTGGATGCATCAATACTCCTGAACAAACTACAGATGCTACAGAAATTTCTCAATCAGGAAGCCAGATAACAAGCGGTACATTAACCTTTAAAGCTGAATATGAAGCGCTCAATGATAATGACCACCCTCATCTAACTGTTCCTGAATCTCTCAACATTGAGACACTCGATTTTAGTGGAACTCAGTCCCTTTTGACTTCAGGAAATGGAGTATTATACCTTGGATTTCCTACATGTCCTTGGTGCAGAGTTTTGTTGCCTGAGCTCTTTACTGCTATGAAACAAAGTGGTATCAATCAGCTCTACTACTTCAATCCAAAAGAAATCCGCGATCAAAAGGAGCTCGTAGAGGGAAAAATCGTTGTCAAAAAGGAAAGCACCCCAGAATATGACCGACTTTTAAATAAACTTGATGAAATCCTTCCTGAATACAAAGGGCTCAACAATCCTAAGATCAAAAGGCTTTATGTACCTACTGTCTTGATCATCAAAGATGGGAAGGTTGTAAACTATCATTTTGAAACACTTCCAGAACAGACCGATCCTCATACTCCACTCACCAGTGATCAGAAGATCAAACTCCAAGTTATTCTCCAAGATGCAATGAGTCCTCTAACTAATACTTCTTGTGCGATTCCAGCAGAAGGAGAATCTCCAAAATACTCTTGCTAAATTTTACTTCATTACAACCATCCTATGCATTTGCCAATTTGTCCAAATTGTAATTTTGAATTCCCGTATGAGAATTGAGAATATCGAATTTTCTCAAACTGTGATCACACTCGAAAAGAAGATGAAAAGTCTGATGCTCATGAATTGATTGTTATTGATAGCAATGGAAATAGACTAGCAGATTGAGATAGTATTATCATAATTAAAGACCTCAAGTTCAAATGATGAAGCATCAAACAAGGAACTAAAGTCAAAAATATCAGACTTGTTGATGGAGACCATAATATTGACTGCAAAGTAGAAGGAATATGAGCTATGGCGCTCAAATCTGAATTTGTCAAAAAATATAAAAAGCAGGGAATTAATCCTGCTTTTTTATCATTGAGAAGAAAAATCTAAACTAAAAGGATCTAAAGATCGCATTGAGTCAGGCTTTTTTTTCTTTTTCAATTTTAATTTTTTCTCGCTGTTCAGAAAGCTCTTTTTCCTTATCTGAGAAAAAGAATTCAAACTTATTGAGTTTTTCAGAGACAAATACTGGCTTATTTCCCTCAATCAAATCAATATTTTCCACATACAAAGGTTCGTTGTCAATCGAGATTTTTAAATTCTCATCTGGAGATTCAGAAGTAAGTGACAAAAGATGCTCTTCCTGCTCTTGGGAATCAATAAAGAGTTCAGTCTTTTTGATATTCAAAACTGGGATATCAGCGTTTTGATCAAGAGAAATAGTATAAGAAAGCTGACTCTTGCTTGTCGTTCCTCCTGAAAGCTCAAAAACATCTGGATCTTGCTGCAACTTGCGTTGAAGTCTAAGGATTTCCTTCGCTGAAGTAAGCAAATTATTAAACTTTTGCATGAGTTTAGTTTGCTGAGAAACCGGCTCCTGTTCGAGCTGCTGATGTGCTTGTAAATCTTGATCCATCACCAAATTTTCTTGAGAATCAGCATCTAGATCGACTGATTGAGATTCTTCTTCAGCAATATCAGTATCTACAACTGGAATTGCTTCTTCCTGTATCATAGGTTGAAAAGGCTGATCTGCGAGATCACTTTCTTCTGAGCTTTCTGTTTCGACAATTGGATCTTCTGGGAAATACTGCTCTACCACTGGAGTTTCAACAAAAGACTGATCAGAGCTATCTTCAAAAGAAGGTTCTGGCTGCTCATGAGAAGAAGGTTCTTGTACTTCAGCCTCAAAAGTAGGGGTTGATTGTTCAGTTGAAGTCTGAGGTTCCATATCAATAACTAAATCCTGAGGAACCGTCTCCTCAACTGGAGTATTTTGCACAAAATCATCTGCTGAAAACTCTGGAACAGCAGCTACTTCATCAGGAAGCATCTCATCTACAGACTGATGATCTGAAGAAGGAACAACAGGTCTAAATTCAGAATTTTCTTCTTCATTTTGCATTTGAGGTGCAACATCTTCAAATTGGAATTCAAAATTTGGCTCTCCTACGGGATTTGAAATTTGCTCAAACTTATCCAAATTTTCAAAAACTGCGGCGTTTCCTCAAAAAAATGGTGCTTTTGCAGTTTGTGCAGCTGGAGTACTCGCCTGTGGAGTTGCTTGTGATGGATTTGGAGTAGCGGTAGTATCTGACATTACTCATCATATACAAAGATAAAAAACATACTAATTATATTTAGAAAAGATTGTAAAGCAAATTTTTCGTTTTTTTTTGGTTTTCTGGGAAAAAGCCTTGCAAAACTATAGATAAGTCGTATATTGTGGTCAGCCGAGATCTTCGGCGATTCTTTAATTTATTATTTTGTGGTTAAATGACGGAAGGAATGATTATCAGCCAGACAAAACTATTCGTAGGTTGATTAAATTGGAAAATGAGAGGTAATGATCTCAAAACTGAATTCTCAAAGTATGGAGAAGTAGTATTTGCGAGAGTAAACCTCACTCAAAGAGAACAAGGAGAACCACCAAGAAGTAAGGGATTTGGGTTCGTAGAGTTTAAAAATGCAGAAGATGCTGCAAAAGCTAGAGCAGAAATGGATGGACAAGAACTCTGGGGAAGAGCAATCAAAGTAGACTTTGCAAAAGAAGACCCTACAAGACTCGCTGCTAGAGCTGAAGCTCATCACGATGAAGACGAAGAAGTAGAATTCTAAATATTGACTTAGATATGATTATCAAATTTGATAATCAGTATATAAAGGCAAAAGCCTGACACTCTTAATTCAAGAGCATCAGGCTTTTTTTGTAGAACTTATTTATCAAACGAGCAAAGGAACTTTCCAACAAACAAGAGTAGCAGCAGTATACCCAATGAAAAACCGAGGATCCATGGAAGTTTCGCTAGATACTGACTCCAGTAACATAGTACCACAACCCAACAGCCAATACCGACTATCAAGTCAGATGAAACTAAAAGCACTTTCTGTTTCTTGTCTGGATGTTTGTACCATATCTTAGATGGTATTATATAACACCAAACTCCTAAGGCAATAATTCCCAACAGAATCCCCATGATCAGTATATCCAAGGAGATTTCCACCAATGAAGCTTCTCTGGTAAAAGTTTGTTCCAGCTCAGAGAATATAGAGCGATGTTCTACCGCCCCCTGCACTTTCCTCTGAGCATCTTGTAGTCTCACTGCCCATCCCATAAAGGAGAAGAGCCCTCCTAAAATAGCTGCTGATAGAAAATTCCAAAAGAGGAACTTTCCGAGTCTTTTTAAGTACTCTTTCATACTAGTAAAACTTATTTCGTTAGACATATTTATTTTTATATTTTTATTATATGCATTTTCTTTTAAATGTCAATTATTTTTATAGTAAAGAAAAAGGAAGTCTGATTTTAGTTTTTTGTTTTATTCATTTTCAATAAACATTGTTTTGCTCCTATAGTGGAGCGCCTCCATAATATCCCCCACTACAATATTCTCCCTCTCCTCCATATCTGCGATCGTCCTAGCCAGCTTAAGCAAACGATGAACCACTCTCCCTGAGAGAGAAAATTTCTCAGTTGCCTTTGCAAGAAAATCTTTACTCGCACTATCAAGAGTGATAAACTGATCAATATCCTTTGCTCTCATATAGGCATTGACTTGGATATCCCCTCATTTGAAACGATCTTGCTGCATTTTCCAGGCTTTTTTCACTCCTTCAAAAAGTTCTGCTGAAGAAAGCGAAGCAGATTTTTCGAGGAGAGTTGAGATATTTTCTCTAGGAATTTCAAGGATCATATCTACTCTATCGAGCAATGGTCCAGAAATTTTACTTTGATACCTTTTGATCTCTGTAAGAGAACAAGAGCATACTTTGTCTGGATCTTTATAAAATCCGCATTTGCAAGGGTTCATTGATGCGACAAACATGACATTAGCTGGATACTGAACCGTTCCACTTGCACGAGAGATATTGATTACTCTATCCTCAAGAGGCTGTCTTAAAACTTCCAATACCTCTCTTGGGAACTCAGTTAATTCATCAAAAAATAATATCCCCTTGTGAGCTAGAGATACCTCACCTGGAGTCAGATTTGCCCCTCATCAGATAATTGAAACCTTGGATGCGGTATGATGCACTTGCCTAAAAGGTCTACGCACAATTAAAGGCAGATCCTGATTGAGCTTTCAAACCACAGAATAAATCTGACTCACCTCAAGGATCTCATCAAAACCAAGAGGAGGCAATATGGTAGTCAGGGCTTTACTTAGCATGGTTTTTCAGGATCAAGGAGCTCACACCATGAGCACATTATGCAATCCAGCCGCTGCAATACTCAAGGCTCTTTTTGCAAATAATTGCCCTTTGATATATTTAAAATCATTGGCATCGGAATCAGATTTTTCTCCTATTTCTGAAAAATTTTTGGCATTACGAAGATAGGAAAGCTGGCTTCCTTTGAGGAAAAAATCTACAATCTGTGAAAAGTGCGTAATAGGAATAATCGTAATATCGCTGATATATTCCAGCTCATAAGCATTTTCTCGAGGAATGAAAAAGGTCTGATATCCCTTTTGTTTTGCAGAAATCACACTTGGAAGAAGTCCATTTACTCTCTTGAGTTTTCCATCTAATCCCAGCTCTCCAAAGAATAGGAATTCTCCCATCCTCTCTGCATGATTGAGTTTCCCTTCATGGATCAATCCAAGCAAGGCCACGGCCATTGCAAGGTCAAAAGAGGTTCCTACTTTTCTCAAATGAGAAGGAGAAAGATTGAGAATAAATTTTCTCTTTGGAAGGTCAATACCGACATTTCTAAAAGTTGATCTAATACGATCTTTTGCTTCTTTGATACTCGCATCGGGGAGTCCAATAATCTCAATAGCTGGAAGTGCCTTGCTAGAATCTGCCTCAATAACAATCTCATGTCCAATCAATCAGAGATTCGTAAAGGTTTTGGTCTGCATAATCATAGAGAAAAAATTGGGAAAGAGTAAAAGGATTGGCGATTATGAATTATTCTATCCTTCATAATCAGCTTTTTGATTCTTTTTGATCTTTTATAGATAAAAAACACTCTGACATTATTATTTTTCTACAAAAAATCAAGTAAATATCTATTATTTTAAATTTGTCAAAAAAAATATTGATAAATAAAAATAACCTTTTTCCTAAAAGAAAAATCCCAGAAATGAATATCTGAGATCTTTTATTTTTACTCTGATACTTTTACAGAGATCCTTGATTTTACTGTTGGGAGACGATCCCCACCAAATAATCCTAAGTCTATCGAAGAGCTCGATATTTCTGGATAGGATTGTATCAACTTTTGCGTCTCAGAAACCGTCTTTCCTGAGACAAGATTTTTGATAGAGGGAAGAATACCTTTGATATCCCTTTTGAAATCGTAACCTTGAAGAATAGAAACCTTTGTCGGTAGAATATACAGTGCATTGGATCAGATTTGAGAATTTTCCCCTGAAAACTGAGCAACTAGAGTTTCTGATTTTAAATTCTCATAAAGGAAACTTAAGGAATTGGGATCTATACTAATTAGGTGAATACTGTCTGCCTGTCTTGCACGAACATATTCACTAAACGCATTCATTAAATCCTCCCAATTAACATAGAGAAAAGAAAAAGAAACCTGAGCATATCCTTTGAGACTCGTTGCCTTATCTCCGATTTTCCCATCAATAATAATGTTTTCTATTGTTGTTTTGACCAATGGAGAGCTAAGAAATACCACAGCATTTTTTTGTTGGAATTGCTGTTTTACTGTGGCAAGCTTATTTTGATAGACGCTATCGGTAAGTTTTTGCCTGAGGATAGCGTGATCTTTTTCTGATACAATTCAGAGCGAAGTCGTAGATCAGCCTTTAAAGTCTTCTATTGCTTCTGCCCAGATCTTGGTTAAAAGATAGCTTTCCTTGATATTTTTGATGGTCAGCTTGCTACCACGAGCGATATTTCCTCTGACTCAGATAAGATTTCCTGCTTCATCATATTCTGAGGCAGTAAGCTTAACCTTTAGTTCAGATGCCTTGTCTGGAGCTCCTGCAGGAATTGAGATCGGCTCCCTACTGACAAAGATCGTCCCATCTGAGGCAATAAACTTTGTATTTGCGAGTAAATCAAATTTGTTTGGAGTCCTATTGTAAATTTTTACCGTTCACTCTGAGGGATTACTGATATGATGAATATTATCCGTGCTAATTGACATCTGATACTGATAACGAATTGATCAGGTCTGATAAGGGATACTTAGCTGCCTGATAACTCCGCTTAGTCCTTGGAATCCTTGAGGATAGTAACGGAAATTGTAAATAATATCTTCACTATTTTGGGCAGGAAGAAGTGTTACTGTAGCTGATGGCATAAAAAAGAGTAGCACAACCCAAAGCAGAGCAAGTCCAACTACCACCTCTAATCCAAAAATGAGATAAGTAAGATATTGTTGCTTATTTTGCGTCAGGAGATGAAATCTTTTGCTATCAAAGAGGAATAACCCTAGCGTTCTAAGGATTTTTACGATAGGTCTTTGCTTTTGTTCCAAAACTCTAAGTCCTACTTGCTCAAAATAGGTTCTGTTAAAGTTTTTTTCAGCCTTAAATACAATATTAAGCTGCCTAGTATTGATAATTTCCTGAACCTGTCTCCCCCATCGTTGATTATCAAAAAAAGCATGTTCAGAATCGATAGCGATCTCAACCTGCTTATTTGAAGGAATTTTTTCTAGAATTTTCAAGATTTTATAAATACTATCGGTCTTGGAAAAAAACAGTTTCATACTCGCCTCTCATTGAGAGAAAATAAAAGTTTAGTATGGCTTTCTCCATCTCCTTTGAAGCACAAAAAGCCAACAAATCAGAACCAAAATCACGATATGATAGAGATCAAAACGGACAATCCCCATATTAATAATTCCATGAGCTGGATAATTCCAAAAAGGTAAGATCAAAAGCAATACTCCAAGGAATAAGATGAATCCCCAAATCCCAAGTCAGTTTTTTTGGCTCGTCATCTTCCAAAAGGTAATCAAAACATTAATAAGTAATGCTCATATTGAGAGGAAGATTCCAATAGGATATACTCCACTGGTATACTTGATGAGATCACTCTCAGCTACAAGCGCCTGGACACACATCCAGCTCTGACATTCCTTTCCTACAAAAGTATCTCCGAGAACTAGAAACACTCAGAGAATAACCATTGCATTGATCAATCCAAAGAAAAAGATGTCTATCCATATTTTTTTACTTTCGCTCCTCCTAAATGAAGAGAGGAAGTACAATATTGATCCGAAAATCGCAATCAAAAGTCCCAAAAGTCCAAAACGATAACCGTATGGACTAAAAACTCCAAATGAAGTAGGGATTAGTGTTTGATTTTGCAGTACAAATGTACTATATAGTCATAAAATATAAGTTGAAATCAGCAAAACTGGCAATCGAGTAAAAAATTTCACAAAATCCTGATTGTATTTTTTGCTCAACTGATAGACAGTAATCAGGAAAGTTATCCCCGCAAGGATAATTCCAATTCCCGTCATATACCACTTTACGCCAAAGACTTCAATATAAGGAAACATACCAAACAATAAACATATAAAGGGTTATCTGAGATACTGCACGAGCTTTGTCTCTCTAAGAGCAGTAATTCTGATAATTCCTGGATAATCGAGTTGTTCTTCGATCTTTTCTCCAATCTTTTTCAATAATCACTCTACTTGGATATCGGAAATAAGTTTTGGATTAACAAAAACCATAATTTCTCTTCAAGCCTGCATAATATGTACTTTATCTACTCATTCTACCTCGAGAATGAGCTTCTCAAGTTCACCCATTTTCTCTATAAAGAACTCCTTGGTATCAAATCTTGCACCTGGTCTAGAGGCAGACATAGCATCTGCAGCTGCAACGATCCATGAAATTGGATGAGTCATTTCTACATCATAGTGATGAGATTCTGCTGCATTTACAATGATTGGATCCATACCCCACTTACGAAGCATATCAGCTCCCACCTTGGTATGGGATTCTCCTGCTCATGCTAACACCTTTCCTACATCATGCAAAAGTCCTGCTCTCTTTGCTATTCAAGCATCAAGACCCAATTCAACAGCGATCATTTCTGCTGTTTTTGCTACCTCTAATGAGTGGATCCATAAATTTTGTCCATAACTATATCTGAGGAAGAACTGACCAATCGTTCTCACGATTTCAGGCTTCATCATAGGGATATTGAGAACAGTCAATGCTTCTTTTCCCTTTTCAACCAAAGTCACCTCAAGATCAGCCACAACTTGATTGTAAACCTTCTCAATATAAAAAGGATTGATTCTTCAGTCTTTGATAAGCAGTTCAAGGGTTTTTGCTGCGATAAATCTTTTTTCACTATCGAAAGATGAAATTCTAACACTTAATGGAGTATCATCAATCAGAAGCTCAACTCCTGTCAATTTTTCAAAGAGCGAGATATTTCTCCCTTCTCTACCGATAAGCTTCCCCTTAAATTCTTCACTAGGAAGATCGATCATCTTGGAAGTAAATTCACTTACCGTATCTGCAGCAATTCTTGGAAGGGCCTGAGAAATAATCATCGCTGCTTCTTTCTGAGCTTCTTCTGCTTTGATAGTTTTAAATTTTTCAATATATCTAATAAGTTCAGCTTGTGATTCTTGTTCAACTCTTTGAAAAATTTCAGTTTTTGCATCTTCTGGCTTGATATTTGCTATTTCTGAGAGTTTTTCCTTTTGTAGAGCAATAATTTCGTCAATTTCTCTTTGTTTTTCTATAATTTTGATTTTTTCTTCTTCGAGTTTTTCAAGTTTTTGATCCATTTTTTCTTCTCTAATGAGGAGACGGTTCTGGATTTCTTCCATCTTGGCTAATCTCTGATCCTCGATTTTTTGAGCCTTGATCTCAGCCTGTTCGAGAACTGATTCAGCTTTTTTTCTTGCTTCTTTGAGCATTTCTTCTTCGGTTTCTCTTGCTCTCTCCATTTTGGCTTTGTAACGGAGCTGTTTTTCACTAAGGGATTTTTTGTATCCATAGAATCCAGCAGCTCCTCCTATAGCTAGTGAGACAGCAGCGGTAATGATCGATCATAGTATTGGCATTATATCATCGTTTAATGCATAAAAAATTATAGCTCTATAGGTAGAATATTTCATCAAAAATGGGTGAATATTCCATCATTAGAGATTGATTAGTCTAGAGATTAAGACTTTTAGCTTATTCCACCAAAAATCCTTGTAAGTATAAAATTCTGACCATCAAATGCAAATGAAAGTGAAAAAAACTTGCAATTATTTCCAAAAACAATATATTTATGATCGTTTATTTGTTAACCAATACAACCATGACAAAAACAACACTCGAACTCACTCCTGAGACTCATGAAAATTTTCTTAAGCTCAAAGCTGCTATCGAAGATATGGCAGGAGAGAGTGTAACTGATGATCAAGTTGTTGACTTTATGATCAGAAGTATGCTCAATGCAGTAGAACTCCCTGAAGAAGGGGAAGAAGGATGTGGATGCTGTGGTCACGATCACCACCATCACGAGCATCATCATGAGCACCATCATTGCGATTGTGAAGATGAGAGCAGTGATGATCAATGTGAATGTGGTGATCAATGTGAATGCGGTGATCAATGTGAATGTGGTGATCAATGTGAATGCGGTGATCAATGTGAATGCGGTGATCAATGTGAATGCGGTGATCAATGTGAATGTGATGAAGAAAATCACTGCGGATGCAAATCACACTAGCTGAGAACTTTTTTCCAAATATTATTCAATAAAAAAAGAAAGAAGTCTGATTTTGGACTTCTTTTTTGTATTAATGAGAAGATATTTCAATTCGATGGAGAATCTTTTCAATAAGTACGAGATAATCAATCCCTTCGGCGAGTTTTTGAGTGGCGAGATGATAGTCAAAGTGCTCTGTTTCTTCGCCAACTTTATCATAAGGAACTTTGAGAAGGAGACGAGGAAATCTAAACTGATCTGCAACTAACTCAAATCCCCAACTCTCCATCTCTACAAACCCCTCTCACTCAAAATCCCAACTCGTAATTGGCCTCTCTGAGGAATAAATACTGGCTACTTCTCCAAAGAGAAATGGAAGTGGTGGCAGAAGCTCCTTGCTCGTTGCAAGGTTTTTAATTCTTCAGACCTGAAGAAACTTTGGAGGTATTGAGGAAGTATGATAACCACAAACTCAAATATTCACAAGGAAAAACTCCTCTTGGGCATGCTGAGTCAAGTATTTGGTCAAAGCAAAGATCATTGCATAATTTCCCATTCCTGTACACAGGTAGTCGATCTGCAGTTTAGTCTTGAGATTAAGGGATTTGATCTGAGATTTTACGGTCTTAAGCTCTCAAGGAGTCGCACACACGATCAGAATTTTCATCTTTTGGAAAAAAGAGATAAATAACTAGTGGAAAGTGTAGTGATTAACAAAGATCTTTCAAGACTTTATAGTCAACTTTTCCTGTTCAGAGGAGCGGTAGCGCTCAAATCGGCTTGATTTCATCGATCTGGATGAGATTATTTACCCCCTGAGATCTCAGGTAAGTATTAACTTCTGAGAGACTAAGATCTAGATCTACGGTAAAAAGGACAATTCTGATTCAGGATTCTAGTTCTTTTCCCTCAATAGCAAGATTAAGAGCCTCGGAGCTGCCAAATCTTGCAGAAAGCAAGGATTCAATAAAAGGAAGCGAAATCATCTCACCACCAAGCTTGAGAAACCTCTTTTGTCTTCCTGTGATATACAAAAATCCATCTTTATCCAGATAGCCGAGATCTCAGGTCTTGTATCGCTTTTTACCCTGTAGGGAGATAAATGGAGATGCGATTTTGCTATCCTGATACCCAGAAAAAACGCTTGGAGACGAAAAATAGATCATTCCCTCCTGATTGAGAGGCTTTTCCTCCAGGCTTTCGAGATCAAGGATTTTTATCTCTCCATTGGAGATTGAGATTCCAGCAGATTGTTTTTTTTGTTTTTTGAGCGTATTGATTGAAATAATAGGCGAGCACTCGGTAATCCCATATCCCTCGAGGATAACCGCAGAAGGAATCAGTTTTTTTGCTTTTTCAAAGACGGATTCTGAACACTTCTCTCCACCAGTAATCACATAACGAAGTGAGGTAAGCTGATCAGGACTGGCAACATTTAATAAATTGCGGAGAAAGGTTGGCGTAGTGGCAAGAAGTGTAGGCTGAGTATGCGCAATCAGGCGAGCAACGCTTAGAGAATCGTTGGGATCTGGGGTATTGACTAGCCTCAGTCCTGCCACCAGTGGCAAAATCGTATTTACCGTAAATCCAAAACTATGAAACGGCGGCAAATAGCCCAAAAGTCTCTCATCATGCTTGATATCAAGAATACCTAATGCTCACTGGAGATTGGAGATGAGATTGCGATGCGTAAGAGGAACTGCCTTTGGCAAGGCTTCACTTCAAGAAGTATAGAGGATAACCGCAGTTGGATCAAGTTTTGCAGGGATAGGAAAATAAAGCGAGCGCGCTAATGCCCAAAGCTTGCGAGAAAGGGGGATATTTTTGAGCAGATCTTCGAGAAAGACGAATTCATACTGATCTAATCGAGCAATATTGATCTTTTGATAAAAGGCCTTGGAGGTCAGAATTTTTTTGGTTTTTGAAAATTTGACACAATGCTCAAAAGCTGGCTGTGAGTGCGTCCAGTTCATCATTACGGGAATTTTCTCAGCAAGATAGGTCGCCAAGAGCAGAATTGAAGTACTTGCAAGCGCTGGGAGCATAATCCCGATATACTGCCCCTCAATCGATTTGAGATAGTCGGAGATGAGAAGCGACTTGAGGACAACATCCTTTCTCGACTGCAGACCGAAGAGCTGATCGTAAACTTGGGAAGCATTTTTATCAGACTTCCACTGAGATTTGAAATGTTGAAGAATATTTTGCGCAGGATCGAGATTTCGAGAGAGATTCTGTGGCGAGATATGCCAATCACAAGGCTTAAAAAGCTGACTCTCGCTCTTGGTCAGTCCCGATGCCATAGCCACCATATCAGCTACGGTCTTGAGCTCAAGGATTGGGGTATTGGATGCTTTGGGATAGGTAGAGAGAATGGTATTTTTGAGCTCTGCCATATCGAGCGAATCCAGATACAAGTCAAAAACCAAATGCTGATCGAGTGAAATATTGGTCTCTGGAGTCAGATTTTTGATCTTTTTGAATTCCGAGGAGACAAAATCAATGATATCAGTTGAGAACTTGGAAGTATCATAGGACTGGATATCTTGCAAAGAAGCGATAGAATTGGTAATGGTAGCAGGAAGTTTTTTGTGCTTAACATCGTTGAAATAGAAGTAGTGTGGGAGATAATTGAGATTCTCCTCCCCTCTTTGATTATAAAAATCCTCCAAATACTGGTTGAAACTGACTAAATCCCCTTGAGACAAGTCCTTAAGAGTTGAAGTCTGATCTAGGATTTCGATCAGGATTTTTCTTTTTGGGAGAAAGATAAAAAGGTTTGCGATAAGATACCAGACCGCCTTTAGAAAAGTAAAGAAAAGCTTAGGACGAGCGCCATTCCAGGCATTGGACCACATTGATCACCAAAGCCCAGAAACCCTCACGGTTAGCACTTTGGTTTCAGGGAGTGCGGATTGAAGTGCAAGATAGGCTGATTTTTTGGCTCAGAGATATTCCTTCCCCTGCCCGGCAATCTGTCCTGAAGGGAAAAGCAAGACAGAATCCCCCACCTCTAATGCAGACTGGAGCTGATCAAGCGAATGATTGAGGCGAGAGGCGAGAAGCTGAGTATCCTTGCTCGAGGACTCCTCTACCGTAATCGCTCCAATACGATCAAAAAACCACTTGAGGAAACGATTGTTGGCAAATGCAGAGGTAGCAACTGGCCTGAGGCGTACCTTAGGGACAAAAAGCGAAAAGATAATCATCGGCTCCAAAAGGGAAATATGATTTGGTAATACCAGATAGCTCTGCCCAGATTTTAGCTGAGAAAGTCCTTTGATCTGAATATCATAACGAAATCTCGCACACCAAAGAAAAAGTTTAGCCAATCGCTTCATCATAGGCAAAAGGGGATAAAAAGTCAGATTTTTGAGGGATTTTTTACGAAGTAAATAACGCAAAGCGATATTTTTTACGAAGTAAATAACGCAAAGCGATATTTTTTGAGTATAATCTGCTTAAGTATAAATGTTTTGTGATTTTTCGCAAGTTTTTTGATATATAGTACGGATTGATTTAAAAAATATCTCCTTAAAAATGAAACAAAACTTGCGTGATTTCTAAATTTTACTATAATTGAAACTAATTATTTTATCGTTTTCTCTTTTCTATCATGGCAGAAGTTGAAAAAAATAGTTCTCCAGAATGATCTCAAAAAGAGCTAACAAGTTCGGATAGTAAAAAAGAAACTGAGAAAGTTACAGAAAATACTCAACAAGAACTTTGAGATCTTAAAAATCAAATAGCTCCAAATAGGTCAACTCCTGAAAAAGAAATTACCGCAGAAACTCAAACACAGCTCTGAAATCTCGCAAATGAAATCATCTCAAAGATTCAACAAGATGAAGATTTTTACAAAAAAGATGCTGATTTTCTCCATTCTATAGGAGAGAAACTCCAAAAAAAGGAATATGTCCAAGCCTTTCTTGAGCTTATACAAGGACTTTTCAAAGGATTTTCTCTTTCTGCGAAATCTGGATTTAAGCATCTTGAATCCGAGATTCAAAAACTCAATCTCTCGGGAAAAAGCACAGCAGAATTGCATGAACTCATTTCCCAATTTGAACAAGATATCAAAAATCAGAATTCTTCTTTGAGTAATCTCACAGACAAAACTTTTTTGATGTCGCTCTGCAAGGATAAAGCACTAGAAAATCAATGTTTAGAGCGTCAACTCCCTGCTCCAAGTCCCTATGATAAACTCAAATATCAGCTCCTCACTCCTAAAGATAAGGCAGTTGGGAAGGTTTTGCTGTTTAATGTCTGAGCCCAAGGAAAAGGAAATGGAGAATTAAACACTATGATGAAAAAGTCTGTCTTACATCCATTAACCCAATCTACGAGCGGATCCTGATTTCAGCATGCGGTCATGATCTCAAAGATTGATTCTGATGGAACAATCTATATTACTCATGCCAACTCAAAAGGAGTAAATGAAGAAAAACTCACAGACTATTTTGCCAGAGACAATACTATGATCGATGTTATGATGCTCAATCCTCCTGAATGATACGGAGAAAAGGCTGTAGCCTTTGCACAAAGCAAACTTTGAGCAAAATATGATACTGCCGGAATGGCTTACGATACCCTTTCATGAGGAAGAAAAAGTGGAGAAAAAGGAACTATTCCGATGCTGGAAAATAAAAGTGATCTTTTTTACTGTAGTGAGCTTATTTTTGAGTGATTTGAGGCTGCAGGTCTAAACGCAGAGAAATCCCTTTTTACACCTGGAGACCTGATGAAACTCCTCACTCCGAGTTACTGTAGTTCATTTGACTGTAGCAAGCTTGAGACACAGATCTCATTTTCTGATTATGAAAAAATTGCTTGATAATAAAAATCAAAGAACTAATTTCTCCTTACCAATAAAAGAAAAAAATCTGACTCCTGAGGATATTCCCCCTTTTGAGTCAGATTTTAATTTTTTTAAACTTATTTTACGAGTTCATAAGTATCTTTTGCGATCATAAGTTCTTCATTTGTTGGGATTACCCAGATTTGAACTTTAGAGTCTGGAGTAGTAATTGCTTTTTCTTCTCCTCTAAAGTTGTTGAGACTTTCATCAAAGTGAGCTCCGAGCCAACCAAGTTGACTAGCAATAAGTCTTCTTTGAAGCATTGAGTTTTCGAGTACTCCAGCAGTGAAAACAATTGCATCTACTCCTTGAAGCAAAGCTACATAGCTACCAATATATTTAAGGATAGCATTGGTATACATATTCATTACTGTTACTTCTCTTTCTTTTCCTTCATTATATCCAACTTCGATATCTCTATGATCACTTGAGATTTGAGAGACTCCAAGTACTCCTGATTTTTTATTCATAATAGTATCAATCTGATCTGGAGTTAGGTTTTCCTTTTTCATCATAAAAGGTACGATAGCTGGATCAATAGCTCCACATCTGGTTCCCATCATAAGCCCATCAAGAGGGGTAAATCCCATAGAAGTTTCTACAACTTGTCCATTTTTGATAGCGGTAATACTGGCACCATTTCCTACATGACAAGTGATAAGCTTAAGATCCTTTTTTCCAAGAATTTCTGAGAGCCTTTCTGATACATATCTATGTGAAGTTCCATGTGCTCCATATCTTCTAACGGCATAGTTTTGGTACCATTCGTAAGGTACTGGATAGAGAAAATGGTCTTGGGTCATTGACTGATGAAAAGACGTATCACAAACCACTACATTAGGCACTCCTGGGAGAATATGCTCACAAGCCTCAACTCCCATTACATTGGCAGGATTGTGAAGTGGGGCTAAATCAAAGAGCTTTTTGAGTTCTTCTTTAACTTCTGGAGTTACAATTTCTGCATGCTTAAATCTCTCTCCTCCGTGAACTACTCTGTGTCCTACAGCGTTGATTTCTTCAAGAGAGGTGAGTACTCCATACTCAGGATTGACAAGGATATCAAGCACTTTATGCAAAGCTACTTCGTGATTTGCGAGGTCTCCATCAAAAGAAAATTTTTCTCCAGAAGGGAGTTTGTGGATAATTCTTCCTCCATCAATTGCAATTCTCTCAACAAGTCCAGAGCATAAAACTTCATTATTCTGCATGTCAAATAGTTGATACTTGAGAGAAGAACTCCCAGAATTAAGAACCAGAATTTTCATCTTTTTTGTAAGGCTAAAAACTAAAATACAAGTCTAGCATAACAAAATCATCATAAAAAGCAATAAAAAAATCAAAAAGCATTTCTCTTGACTTTAATATTTTTTTTGATATAAGATTGATGTGATACAAATATTTATTTATTAACCTAATATGTTATGCAAGAAAAAACCCTTGTCATTTTGAAACCTGACTGTGTTCGCGAGGGACACATGGGGGAAGTGCTTACTCGTTTTGAGAAAGCAGGCTTTAAGGTAGAAGCGATGCAATTGATGCATGCAAGTGATGAGCAGTTAACAGCTCATTATGAAGGAGTTGGTAAGCTGTTGACTAGACTTCAAGAAGCAAAGCCTGAAAAGGCACAAGCCATCTTCAATGAAGTGGTTGACTTTATGAAGTCAGGTGCTATTGTTCCTCTGGTTTTGTCTGGGGAAAATGTAGTAAACGCTACCAGATCTCTTGCTGGAGCTACCCGCCCTTGGGAAGCAGAAAAGGGAACAATCAGAGCAGATTTTGGATTGCATGATCGCAACGCTCCGATCGAAAATGTTGTGCATGCTTCAGCAAACGCTGAAGAAGCAGCCCAAGAAATCGCACTCTGGTTCCCTGAGATGTAATTTATTCTACCAGTTTCAAACTGGAGAAAACGAAGAAAAAAGTCTGACTTTCGTCCTTGAGAGTCAGATTTTTCTTTTTTTAAAAAAATAAAAGTACGAATTTTTTCGCACTTTGGGGATCATCTCATTTCAAATTTTGGAGGTGCGGAGAATTGAACTCCGGTCTAAAAGGCATAATGCTCGAACTCTACCATTATAGTCAGCTTTTTAACCTGATTTTTTAGCCTTGCAGAGAGAGGGAGAAGGCGAAAAGTAACAAACGCTATCCTTCAATTTGATCAATGCAAGGTTTGGGTTTCCTGCTCAAGTCGGCCTTGCTCCTAGCAGGAGTCAGTAGCAAGGTTAGTTACTGGCTTGAAAGCTTAAGCGTAAGCTTTAACAAGTTCAGCTCTCGCAAGGAGAGATTTTGCTGAGTTAGCATTTTTTGTTTGATCGAGTTTATGCTCTGCGATCATCGAGCAATGGCTATCGAGGATTACGGATTCCTTCTATCAAATCCAAAGTCACCCCCATCAGTTTGACTATAGCAAAAAAAAATTAAAAATCAAGAAATTTAGTTTTTTTCTCAACATCAAAAAAATCTCACACCGAAGTATGAGATTTCTAAATCTGCTAGGAGATTACTACATTTTCAAAACATAAAGCAATTTGCTAACATCACCATCTGCTACAGTACAGTTCCCATTATCAGCATCAGGTTTTGCACCTGTCGTGTCTTTCTTTTCAACCTTACCGCATAGTTTTATATTTCCTACTGCAGTTGTGCTAATCTCCCAATCTGAAAGGTAATTAGCATTTTCTCTTTTTTCTACCTTAGAAATTAGTACTATATGATCATCATCCGTCTTTGCTACTAGAAAGTTTCCTGGAGTACTTGATAGATTCGTAGGCGTAGTACCAATTTTAGCTGTAACCTCTTCAGTCTTAACTGGAGCTGCAGGAAGCGACTTCATATACTCAGGGACCAATCATACCCCATCCGCTAATAATTTTTCCGTACTAATCCCTGCATTAGTTATTGCTTTAGGATAGGCTCCATTAGAAGTATTGTATAGTTCCAATCCTTGAGCGATCTGATTGAGAGCAGTCCTTCTAGAAGTATCTCTAGTAGCAGCCTGAGCACCCTGAAGTCTTGGCAAGATCGCTGCAGCAAGGATACCGATGATCACTACTACGATGAGCATTTCCACGAGTGTAAAACCTTTTTTCAAATTTTTCATTGTGTATAAGTATAAAAAATAAATAAATGACAACAGGATTTTTTTCCTTGTTTTCGTTCTTGCTTATAGTTGTTTGGATAGAGAAATCAAGACAAAGCCCATTTCTATGCTCATCTTGACTTGACAAAGAATTTGAAAAGTAATGTTTGTTGTTGGTATTTTATAGATATTGGGATATTGTAAATAGCTATACTCTCCCAAATTATCTGCTAAAGTTTCCTCTCCTCCCCTTTTTGTAGAAAGAAATTTATTTCTTGCTTTTGACTCTTAAATCCATACTATAAAAGGCAAACTGGAATGCAGATTATCCAGCTCTTTTGTTAGCAAAAAAGATCATTTTGCGTTATGTAAATTTGTAAACAAAATTAAAAATCTGACTTTTGTTGCTTTTTTAACCTTATTATCTCAATAGTATGTTAGATAAATATCAAGCTTCGTCTCTAGAATCTCGCTGGGCAAAGACTTGGGAAGAAAAGGGCTATTTTTGAGCTACTCTTGATCCCCAAAAGCCTAATTATAGTATTGTAGTTCCTCCACCAAATGTGACAGGAATTTTGCACATGGGGCATGTTCTCGATGCGAGTATTCAGGATGTCTTGATCAGACGAAAGAGAATGTCTGGATACAATACCCTTTGGCAGCCAGGAACTGACCATGCAGGTATCGCAACCCAAAATAAAGTGGAAAGAGCTCTTGCAGAAGAAGGGAAAAGGAAAGAAGATATCGGAAGAGAGGCTTTCATTGCAAAAACTCGAGAGCGAAAAGAAAAATACGGAGGAATTATTACTACTCAGCAAAGAAAACTCGGTGCATCACTGGACTGGAAGAGGGAGAGATTTACCATGGATGAGGGGCTTTCTGAAGCTGTGAAAAAGCACTTTGTAGACCTCTACAATGATGGACTCATCTATCAAGGAGAATATATGGTCAATCGATGTCCTCGCTGTGGAACTGCACTTGCTGATGATGAAGTAGAGATGCTCGATAAGGAGTGAAATTTCCGAGAAATCAAATATCCGATTGTCTGAACTGAAGAAAGCCTTATCCTTGCTACAACAAGGCCTGAAACTCTGCTTGGAGATACTGGAGTTGCAGTTCATCCGGATGATAGCAGATATCAACACCTCATCGGTAAAAAGGTTATCGTTCCTTTGACAGGAAGAGAAGTGCCTATCGTAGCCGATAGCTATGTAGAAATGGACTTTGGAACTGGAGTAGTAAAAATGACGCCAGCTCATGATCCCAACGATTTTGAAGTAGGAAAAAGAACCTGACTTGATCTTTTGGTCGTTCTTACTCCAGATGCTAAAATCAATGAAAACGGAGGAAAATATGCTGGACTTGATCGTTTTGAAGCAAGAAAGCAAATCGTAGCTGACCTAGAAGCACAAGGGTACCTGGTAAAAGTAAGAAAACACAATCACGCAGTAGGACACTGCTATAGATGTAATACTGTTATCGAACCAAGAGTTTCTCGCCAATGGTTTGTAAAAATGGCTCCTCTTGCAGCTCCTGCTCTAGAAGCGGTAAAATCAGGGAAGATTACCATTCAACCAAAAAGATGGGAGAAAGTATATTACAATTGGCTTGAGAATATCAGAGACTGGTGTATCTCTAGACAAATCCGATGGGGACATAGAATCCCAGCTTGGTATGGACCAGATCAGAAGGTTTTCGTGGCAAAGAGTGAAACTGAGGCAAAGGATCAGGCTTTAGCCTTTTATGGACATGAAGTTGAACTGACTCAGGAAACCGATGTGCTTGATACTTGGTTTTCATCTGCGCTTTGGCCGTTCTCTACTATGGGTTGGCCTGAGAAAACTGAGCTTTTGGAGCGTTTTTATCCAACTTCTACTCTTGTAACTGGGGCAGATATTATCTTTTTCCGAGTAGCGAGAATGGTGATGATGGGAATCTATCAGATGAAGGAAGTGCCTTTTCATGATGTACTTTTCCATGGAATCGTGAGAGATGATCTCGGTCGTAAAATGTCTAAATCTCTAGGAAACTCCCCTGACCCACTCAAACTTATCGATGAATATGGAGCTGATGCGATCAGATTTACTATGATTTACAATACATCTGCTGGGCAAGATGTTCATTTCAGCGAAAAATTGCTTGAAATGGGAAGAAACTTTGCCAACAAAGTACGAAATGCAACCAATTTTGTACTTATGAACCTCGAAGGATTTGATGCTAAAAAAGTAAATAAAGCTGATCTTGATTTTGAACTCGTAGATCAGTGGATTTATTCAAGGCTTCATGAAACTATCGATCAAGTCAATAAAAACCTAGATACCTACACCCTTGATGAAGCTGCAAAAGCTGTGTATGAGTTTATCAGAGGAGATTTCTGTGATTGGTATGTAGAGATGGCTAAGGTTCGCCTCTATGCTAATGAAGACCTCAGATCCAAAACTACCGCTCAACGAGTACTCAGAGATGTTCTTGAAAGTGCACTTAAGCTCTTGCATCCATTTATGCCGTTTATCACTGAGGAACTTTGGCAGCATATCAAGCTTGAGGGAGAAACTATTATGCTTGCGGACTTTCCAAAAGCAGATCAAACTCTCATTTCTTCAGAAGTAGATGATGCAATGAGCTATATCCAAGAAGTAATCACTGCACTGAGAAATATCAGAGCAGAAGCAGGAGTAGCTCCATCAAAAGAAGTCTCTGCACTCATCAAAACAGCATCTGAATCAGAATTATCTATCCTTTCTGAAAATAAGGCATTCTTGATGAAGCTTGCGAAGCTCTCTTCTCTTGAGTTTGGAAAAGAGCTCCAAAAGCCTGATCTCTCTGGATTTAGAGTCGTTGGACATTCAGAAATCATTGTTCCATTGCTTGGACTCTTGGATATTGAAGCTGAAAGCAAAAAAATCCTCGATCAAATTGCAAAACTTGAACAAGGACTTGCAAATACCAATGCAAAACTTAGTAACGAAACTTTCGTATCCAAGGCACCAGCTGCGGTTATTGAAAGAGAAAAAGCAAATCTTGCTGATTATCAACAAAAAATTGAGAAACTTCAAGCAAATCTTGCTCTGCTCAAAGGAAGTAAATAATAAAAAGAGAGTCTTAAGAAAAGGCTCTTTTTTTGTTAGCAACTTGTTTGTGTATAAGATAAATATATTTTTCGAAAAAAGAAAAAAATCTGACTCTAGAGTTTAAAGCTCCTTTTGAGTCAGATTTCTTTTTATTTTATGAAAGTATTGTTTAGTTGGTTGTTTGATCTTGGTCATTGAATCCGTGCATTGTTCTATAGTTCTCACCTACAGGCAAGAGTCTACCGATAATTACGTTTGACTTAAGATCTGAAAGCGTATCAATAGATCCTCTAAGAGAAGCTCCTACCATTACTCTGATAGTTTCCTGGAATGATGCAGCAGAAAGCCAAGAATCACTCTCCTTTGCAATTGTTGTCAATCCTAGTGCAACTCTCTTTCCTTGAGCAAGTCTCTTTCCTTGAGCTTCAAGTTGAGCATTTACTTTGATAAACTCTTCATACTTCACATAAGTACCAGGGATAAAGCTTGAATCTCCTCCATCTTCAATAAAGACTTTTGAAAAGAGCTGCTTTACCACTACTTCGATATGCTTATCATTAAGGTCTTGTCCCTGAGATGCGTACACTCTCTTGGACTCACTAATGATATATCTCTGAGCCTGAAGATCTCCTACGATGTTTTTGTATTCCATCACATCAAGAGCTCCAGTAGTCAAGATTTCACCTTTGTAAACTCTAGCTCCTACCTTAGTCTTCTTTGGTGTAAGACCAACGAGTGATTTAGTAAAGATTTCCTCTACTCCGATAGTGATAAAATCTTCATTGATATCAAGCACCTTACCTGCCTCTTTGATCTTAAGTTTTGAAGATCCTTTAGCTGCATAAGCTGCTCCCTTTGCAAGAAGTTCTCCTGGTTTTACTGTTACGGTATATCCCTCTTTTACAAGATATGATCTTTTCTGCATTTCTCCTGTAATTCTAATCTTTCCAAACTTTCCTCCTTCTGGAGTTTCCTCAAATGAGATCACACCGTCAAATGGAGCTACGATAGCTGGATTCTTTGGAGGTCTTACTTCAAAGAGCTGCTTAACTCTATCAATACCTGAAGCTTCTGCTGCTCCGGCAACTCCACCATCGTGGAAGGTATCAAGAGTAAGCTGAGTTGAAGGTTCTCCAATAGACTGAGCGGCAATCACTCCTACAGGAACTCAAACTTCTACCATATTTCTTGTAGCAAGGTCCATTCCATAACACTTCTGGCAGACACCAGAGATACAATGACAAGTAAGTGGACTTCTTACTTTGATAGTAGAGATTTTTGAAGTTTCAATCAGGCTTAAAGCTGATTTATTGATCATTTCTCCTGCGCGAAGGATCTTTACTCCATTCTCATCAATAACATCTTCGGCAACAGTTCTACCATAGATGAGAGATGCAAATTTTTCTCCCTTGAGTTCAGCTTCTTCTCTAGAGTAAATGATATATTCACTAGATCCACAGTCCACTTCTCTAACAATAAGTTCTTGAGAAGCATCACAGAGTTTTCTAGTAAGGTATCCTGATTCAGCAGTTCTAAGGGCAGTATCGGCTTTACCTTTACGTCCAGAGTGGGCTGAAATAAAGTATTCAATAGGCTTAAGTCCTTCTACAAATGATGATTTGATAGGAAGTTCGATAATTTCTCCTTTTGGATTTACCACGAGCCCCTTCATACCTGAGATCTGTGTAAGGTGAGTCTGAGAACCTCTCGCTCCAGAGTCAATCATAGTATAGAGATTATTACCAGCACCGATGATTGATTTCAGATTTTTTTCTACTGATTTTTTTACATCAGTCCAGATCTTTACTACGAGTCTATGCTTTTCTTCTTCTGAGAAGAATCCTTTGTAATAGTACTTGAGCACCTCATTATTGTCAAGGTCTCCAGCCTTAAGGATATCTTCCTTTTCCTTTGGCACCTTCATGTCAAGGATATTGATAGAAGTAGCGGCAATAGTTGAGTATTTGAATCCGTAATTTTTGATTGCATCGGCAACTTTTACGGTAGTTTGCATATCATATTTATCAAAGATATCAGAGAGAAGTCTCTTGAGATCCTTATTTCCCATTTTTCTATTTACATAAGGATAATCCTCAGGCAAGATAGAATTGAAGATTACTCTACCAATAGTTGTTTGAATAGGTTGATTGTCCTCAAGAACTACGATTTTGTCTTTCAAAGTTACTTGCTTATTATTGAACGCATCAATTGCTTCTTGGAATGAAGCGTATCTAGCAACTGGATGTACTTTAGACTCCCATTCTTCTTCAGTATTGTAATCAGGATACTTTTCACTGAAAGTATCAGTAAGGAAGTAGATTCCAAGTACCATATCCTGTGAATGCGTAATTGTTGGATCTCCAGAACCTGGCTTGATAATATTTTTGTCAGCTGCGATAAGTTCACGAGCTTCTTTTTGTGCTTCATCTGAGATAGGAAGATGCACCGCCATCTGATCACCATCAAAGTCGGCGTTAAACGCAGGACATACTAGAGGATGAAGTCTGATTGTTTTACCAGGCATCAACTTAATTTTGAAGGCTTCGATTGAAAGTCTGTGAAGTGTTGGTGCACGGTTAAGCAAAACATATTTGTCCTTGATTACTTCTTCAAGGAACTTGAGCGCCATTGGATTTCCATCTTTGATCAGCTTTTCAGCCTGTTTTGGGGTATAAACGATCTTTTTTTCAATAAGCTTTCCGATAATAAACGGAGTAAACATCTTTACTGCGATATAGATTGGCAAACCACATTCGTTAAGATTGAGGTCTGGACCTACAGTAATGATAGATCTTCCTGAGTAATCTACTCTCTTTCCGAGCAAATTCTTTCTGAAGACTCCTTCCTTTCCTGAAAGCATATCTGAGATAGATTTGAAGACTTTTACTCCAGAACCACCCTTTCCAGCTGGATTTTTTTCTCCAACCAAAAGATTATTGATAGACTCCTGAAGAAGTCTGATTTCATTCTTTTTTACGATATCAGGCATTCCAACTTGGATCATCTTCTTGAGTCTTGAGTTTCTCATCAATACTCTTCTATAGAAGAGGTTTACGTCTGAAGATGCGAATCTTCCTCCATCAAGCTGAACCACAGGTCTAATATCAGGTGGAATCACAGGAAGTTTTCTAATGATCATATTCTCAGGTTTTACCCCAGAAACATAGAGATTGATAAGCAATTTGATCAAACTCATCATCTTCTTTTTCTGATCTACAGATTTGATATTTGGAAATTCTTTAACTCTTCTTTTGATCTCTTTTTCAACATCAATAGACTTGAGCATGAGGAGAATTCCCTCTGGTCCTGATGAAAATGGGATCTTATTAGCATATTGATAGAAAAAGTTTCTGTAATCTGACTCAAGAATTGTCGTTCCAAACTTGAGATCTGCGATAATTCCTCTCATTCTATGATATTCAGCTTCAAGAGACTGCTTATTTTCCTCATAGAGTTTTTTAACTGTTTCCATTTTCTTTCCCTCTTTTTCTTCTTGTTCTCTCTTGAAAAGAGCTTCAAGTTCTTTAAGGGTATTTTGATAATCAGCATCTACTTTAGTAATGATTTCATCTTTAAGCTGATCTGAGATATCTTTTACTACTACATATTTTACATAGGTAAGGATTTTTTCAATTTCAGTAGCTGAAATCTGAAGCAACTGATGGATACCTCCTGATGGAGATTTTTTATACCATTCGTGTACAATAGGAGATGCAAGATCAATATGTCCCATTCTCACTCTTCTTTCACGAGAAGAAGCAACCTCTACTCCACACTTTTCACATACGATTCCCTTATATCTTGGTCCTTTATATTTTCCACAGCTACATTCATAGTTTTTTACTGGTCCAAAGATTGATTCACAAAAAAGTCCTCCTTGCTTTGGTTTTCCAGATCTATAGTTTACGGTATCAGAGCTATCTACAACTCCACGAGACCATTTTTCGATCTCTTCCATTGAAGCGAGCGTAACCATCAACCCATCAAATTTTGTATTATTCATCAAAAGTGCAACATAAGATATAAATATCTGCTTCGCAGTTTTTGTCCATTTCTTAGAATTGTAAATCGCTTATCCGAGGAGAAAAAGTCTCCCCAGATAAAGATCAGATTTTTACTCTATTTGTCCAAAATCTTCTAGATCTTCTGCGATCTTTCCCATCATTTCTCCCTTGCTATTGCTTTCATCTTCATCATTATCTATGTCTAGATGTGCAGTTGCAAGTTCTTGTTCGAGGGAAGCCGTCATAATTCCAGAAAGTCCAAGACTTTTGATTTTTTCAATTCTTTCTTCGTAAATTTTATCCATTTCATCTGCAGTCAAAGGCACAATGTTTTGTCCCAAACCTTTGAAAAGGTAGGTCAAAAGATTGAATGATTCAGGTAGACCTCAGATCTTTGGTTTTTGAGATTTGATAATCGATTCATAAAGCTTATTTCTACCGATCACATCATCTGACTTCACAGTAAGCATTTCTTGAAGCGTATATACTGCAGAGTATGCCTCCAAAGCCCACACTTCCATCTCTCCGAATCTCTGTCCTCCTTGTCTGGATTTTCCTCCAAGAGGCTGCTGAGTAATCAATGAGTAAGGTCCTACAGATCTTGCATGGATTTTATCCTCTACCATATGTACAAGCTTGAGCATATGCATGTATCCAACAGTTACCTGCTGAGCATAAGGTTCACCGGTTTCTCCATCGTAAAGAGTTGTTCTCAGCTTGTCTTCAAGACCAGCCTTTTTAGCGAGAGCTACAATCTCCTCTACTCCGATTCCTCAGAATGTTGGAACGGCAAATTTTACTCCAAGTTCATGTGCAATAAGTCCCAACTGAGACTCAAACAACTGTCCAAGGTTCATACGAGAAATTACACCAAGAGAGTTAAGCACTACATCGATAGGCTTTCCATCTGCTGAGTATGGCATATTTTCTTCTGGTACTACAATCGCTACGATACCCTTGTTTCCATGCTTACCAGCAAGTTTATCTCAGATTTCAATTTTTCTTGTAGTTGCTACATATACTTTGATCTTTTTTCTCACACCAGCCATCAAGTTATCTCCTTTCTTTGAATCAAGGATAACCACATCAATAACTTTTCCTTCAGATCCAGATGGCATATAGAGCGAAGTATCTTTTACATTCTTTGACTTATCACCAAAGATTGCTTGAATCAGCTTTTCTTCTGGTGTCAATTCTCCCTCTCCCTTTGGAGTAATCTTTCCTATAAGGAGGTCTCAACCTTTAACAGTTGCACCAATTCTAATAATACCATCCTCATCGAGGTTAGTAAGTTTTGACATAGCAACTCCTGGGATATCATTAGTAGTTTCTTCAGGGCCAAGCTTGGTTTCTACTACCTCAATCTCATAATCTGAAATAATAACCGAAGTAAGTTCATCATCCTTTACGAGTCTCTGAGATACTACGATTGCATCTTCATAGTTATATCCTTTCCATGGCATAAAGGCAACTCTAAGTGACTTACCAAGCGCCATTTCTCCATTTACAGAACATGGACCTTCAGCCAGAATTGTTCCTTTTTGAACCTTTTGACCAAGATCTACACAAGGAACTTGGTTGATTGCAGCCTTTGAGTTTGATTTTTCAAATACAACAAGCTTATAATCCTTGATTCCTTCCTTATATTTTACCTTAACATGCGCTCCGTCTACTGCGATCACTTCTCCATCACCTTCAGCCTTGATCGTTGCATGTGCCATCTTCATAATATCTCCTTCAATACCTGTTCCTACAAGAGGAGCATCGTTTTTGAGAAGAGGAAGTGCTTGTCTTTGCTGGTTTGAAGCAACAGAAGCACGCACGGCATCGTTATGATCTACGAATGGAATAAGTCCTGTATTAGGAGAAAAAATCTGACTCAAATTCACGTCCATATGAGTAATTTCATTTACGTGGAAAGTCGACATTTCACCATACTTTCTCGCAGCAATTCTTGTATTGAGAATATTATTATATTCATCAAGTGCTGTAGTCGCATCAGCGATTACATATTTTTCATCCATTTCTGGAGAGATATATTCTACTTCTCCAGTAAAGTAAGGTTTTACTTTTACTGGTTTTTGAAGTTTTCCATACGTCTTTTCAATAGCTTTAGCAGCCTTTTCATCAATATGAGTATCCTCCTTTACCAAAACTTTGGTAGTTGGATTTCCCTTAGCATCAAGATCAAAGATATCACGATGTGCGATACGACCGATGAGAGCATCAGCTTTTGGTTCTACTTCACGGAAAATTTTCAAAGCAGGCGTCTCGAGGAATCCTTCTTCGTTGATTCTTGAATACAATGATTGGTAAATTACAAGTCCAATGTTTTGTCCTTCTGGAGTTTGAATCGGACAGATTCTACCATAGTGTGATGGATGCACATCTCTCACCTCAAACTTTGCAGTTTCTTTCTTCAAACCTCCAGGTCCAAGAGCTGTGATCTTTCTTTTATTTTCAATTTCTGCAAGTGGATTGATCTGTTCCAAGAACTGAGAAAGCTGAGATGTTGCAAAAAATGATTTGATTGAGTTATCAATCATTTTGAAATTTACGAGATCTGTAATTTTATGCTGGTGATCTCCTTCATCCATTTTAAGAACTGAGAGCTTTCCTTTTACAGATTTTACAAATTTTCTCATTACTGGCTGAACATGAGCATAGAGGATTTCTCCCATAGTTCTCACTCTCTTGTTAGAAAGATGATCAGCATCATCTTCGTAGAATCCTTTTTTATGATTACAAAGATTCAAAAGATACTTAATAGCTGCGATCAAATCTTCACCATCAAAAACATTAGCCTCTGGTCCTTTAAGAGGTTTTTTGAGATTAAGTTTTGCATTGATCTTTCTTCTCGCGATAGATCCAATAGTAATTCTCTCTTCAAGCAAGAATTGTCCTTTGATATAATCCAAAGCAGACTGAGGATCAATCAATTCTCCTGGTCTTAGCTTGCTATAAATATGTTCTGCTGCAGAAAGTGCGTCTACAGTAGGATCCTTTTTGAGTGTAATATCAATAAAATCTCTATCATCCTCTGTCTCAACTAGGTTCTTGAATGTTTCTCTAATAGATTCATCAGTCTCGAGTCCAAACGTTCTCAAAAGAGAAGTAATTGAGAATTTTCTTGATTTATTGATTCTTGCAACAACATTTCCATTTTTTTCTACACTCACCTCAAGCCATGGTCCATTTTCTGGAACAAGTTTGAAAGAGTACCAGAAATCTTTTTGTCCATAAAAGATTCCGTATGATCTAACGATCTGAGAATTTACTACTCTCTCTACTCCGTTAACAATATATGATGCAGAAGGAGTCATAAGAGGAAGAATTCCTACATTTGCACGCTTGTTGAAAAGCACCTTTTCTGTAGGTTTTTTGTTTGGATTTGCTTCATCCTTATCCACCTCTACAAGCTTTACTTGAGCGGTAATAATTCCACCATAAGTAAGTTCCTTTTTCTTACAAACTTCAATAGACTCCATAGGTTCAGATACTTTCAAATCTGAGATCGTAATATAGAGTTTGTCTCCTGCGATATCCCAGATTTTTTCTTCGTTTGCAAAAAGTTTATTAAGATAGATATTGATAAAATCATCAAAACCTTTCTTTTGCAAACCGAGGAGATCAGGGATCTCTCCATAGGTTCTTGGCTGAGCAAGAAAGATTCTTCCATCCTTTTGATAATAATCCTTGAAAAGCTCCTGAGCCTTAGGATTGAGCTGATTTTTTTCTTTTTTAACAGAAGAAACAGGCTTACTAGTCTTAGAAGCCTTTTCTGCTGCGGGTTGTTTTTTATTTACCATCAAGTATGTTATAGAGAAATAAACGGTAATAAGTGGACAGTTTCCCATCCCGCAAAGCTATTATTATTGAAGAGAACACGATTTTCAAAGACCACATCCATTGTATGCTCAGGATTCAACAACTCGCTCAATAAAGCGAAAACAGACAAAAAAGTCTGATTTCTTTATTTTTTTATCTTTTATCTTCGAGATAGCTATGACCAAGCCCTCAAAAACAAAATTGCGTATAATAAGTCAAAAGACAGAAAATTATTTCTGTCTCTGAACGGTAAGCTGATGTCTACCTTTTGCTCTTCTTCTAGCGAGCACTCTTCTACCAGTCCATGACTTCATTCTCTCTCTGAAACCATGAGTTCTCATTCTTTTTGTCCACTGGTATTTTCTAATTCTTCTTAATTTAGATGCCATGAGAATATGTTAATAAGAATATAAACTATCTGCTGATGAAATTCAAGAGTCCGAGAGTTCTCGCTCTGATGATTTCTTGTCTTACAGCTTTTTGAGTCTTTACTGAGTTTCCAGTATAGAGTCTAGGCTTGATATCTCCGAATCTAGTAAGGTAATACTTCAAGATAGGGATTGCCTTCCAGTTGATATATTTTGCATTTCTCGCATCTGCAAAGAAGGTAATCTTTTGACCAAATCTCTTGTCCTTGATATCTTCGATAGCCTTGTCAAATTCAGACTGAAGTGCTTCAAAGTGGTAGAACTTTTGTCCAGCAGACATTTTGTAGATTTCATATCTTACAACAATCTGATTATACAAAAGAGCTGCCTTTACTTCCTTTACTTGTTGAGGATCAAGGTTAAGAAGGTATGATACAAAATAAGCCTTTGTATTCTTGTCTCTAAGTTTGAAAGAAAGGTTTTGAATTCAGATTTCATCTTTTTCTTTTATAGTGAATTTTGCTTCAAGATCTGCCATGAAAGCTTTTCTATCTGCTTCTGAAGTGTTTGCATTGAGCAAAAGCACCAATTCATAATTTTGCATACAATTGCGAAATAATAAATAAAAGGGTTAGATACTTTTTGATTCGCCGATCGGTATCCAGTATAAAGAAATATCAAGAGAAATCAAGAGAAAGTAGTTTTTTTACTCAAGGAGGAAAGTCGCTCATGTCTCTGCTCAGGAAATCCCCTTTTCATAGTCAAGATTATAGTACAAATAGAGCATCTCTCCAGCAACAAAAAGTTCAAAATCAACAACCCCAGGTCCTCCTGAGTCTTCACAAATCGCCTTTCCTTTGAGCGACTCCTGCTCTGGGAAAAGTTGGACTGCATAGCAACGATCTAAGATACGGAATGGTGTGAGATTACCATACGATTGGATCAGATTTTTTACCTTTTGAGTATCAAAATGAGCTAATGCAAATAAAAAGTCCAAAATCTGGCTTCTTTTGTGGTCTCTAGCCTGATAACGATTGAATCGACAGGTCTGATCTTGAAGTTTTCCCTCAATCACGACTCAAGTCTGCCCTTCATACTCTGCGATAATCTTGTCCACAAAAAGATCCCTTGAGAGCTCAGCTAGAGGATAGGCGAAAAAATCTCCTGTTTGGACTGATTTCTGATTGGAAGGTATTTGGATCGGAAGATGCGGAATGATCGAGAAATCATAACGATCAGCGATTCTACACCAGTAAGTCTCTCTTTTGAGTTCAATTCCCTCAGAAATTTCAGGAAGTGCAGTCAGCTCCTCAAAGCTCAATCTCTGAGAGTATCTCCCCATCCAGAAGAATTCTAAAACTCAGAGGAGAAGCAGAGAAAAAGTGATGATAAGGTATTTTTTCATTGATTTTAAGTAAGGAGAAATAAACTATCTTTTTTTAGCTTCTAAAACAATATCATCTAATGCAGATCCACACCTATCTCGATCACAAGTATAATAAAGAAAGCTATTATAACCTTGCGTATTGAAAATCACTAAAGGTACATTCCAAACCCAAGCTGGCTTTACAACAAAACAGGTAAATCCTGATCCTTGAATGCGAGAGTTTTTACAATCATAAGGAACGATTGTCCCTATAAAATTTGGGAAATAACGATCAAACCATCCAGAAAAAGAGAGACTTTCATAATTTGGAGCATATTGCAAAGCTCCATGGGGATAATCTATTGTTGGATGATACCAGCTAGTAACTTGATTTCCTGTAAAAAAGTACTCCTCATTTCTTCCAGAAAAGATCTCTTCTCGTCTAGGATACATCAGCTCAGGATCAACCCAATCTGCACGAAGAGTGAGTCAGTATTCAGGCACTTTATAAGTAAAACGGTATCAAGTAAGCGGTCAACAAAGTTGACATGTACATCCAGTAACACATCCACAACGATCTCAATCACGGCTAATAAAGCATTTTTTTTGTTTTCTATATTGCTTTTGAAGTTGCTTGAGAAAAGAGTAGTTCTGCTCTCCATACTTAAATAAAAAATCTTCATAATCCTCTTCTCTAGGAAACAAAAATCCCGTTAAACTTATTTCTTCCTTAGCTTTTTCTACAAAAGGACTCTGAAAAGTCTGATTCTGAACGATCGTTTGTAGTTTGTTTGGTTGGTCTTGCTGTATTTTACTCGGTTTATAATACAACACTTTATACACGATCAAACCTGAAAATCAGAGTCCTAATCCCAAAAGAAAAATTATACAGAGAAGAAGTTTTTGTTTCATTGTAAAGTTATATAAATAAAATCATAAAGGTGGACATGAATAGATATCCACCTTAATGTAAGTTTAACAAAGTCCTACTGCTATAGCATTATAGGTTCCATCTGCTCCATTCGCAAGCATTGAATTCAATAACTTAGAATAAAGAACATATCTTGTATTATTCACATATGAACCTGTCAAAGCTTAGATTCAATTCTTAAACTCATTTAGTTTATCATCTTTCGTAAACTCATTAATCTTTCGATAATCTCCTACATCGGAACGAATAGCTACGAGAATCAGTATCTTTTGATCCAATGATATCTCTAGAAAAACCTTCATCTCTTGATGATTTTTAGTTATAAGCTTTTCCAACTTAAGAAAAGAGGCTCCATCAACAAATCCCCGAGAAATTTTCAAATAAAGATTGCTAAGAGAGATGTAAGTTCCGCCAAGTTGTTCTTGGATAGTCTTGGTATGATGAATATTGTTTTTTTGAGATATTTGTCTATGAGATGGAGTGTATTTTTTTTACTTGAGAGAAATCAAGGAAAAATCAATAGAAAAAAGACAAGGCAAGCCTTGTCCCTACTGCGAAAACTTCGCTTTATTTTTTTAATTTCAAAGTATACACTTCTTTGGAAGTTGAGAATGAATAGTCATAGCTTTCATTTGCTTTTACTTCCACTTCATTATCAGTTGCTTCGTAAGTAGTAGAAACTTGCTTATGCAAAATTCCAGGTCTTACCTTAGTAAAAGTAGAATTGATCACATGAGTTCCAGGAGTGAGATAAAATCCCTTGGTCAAACCGAGATTTTCATAGAAAAATACTGGAGCTTTACCATCAACACTTGCTACTCGCAAAGTCTCTTGATAGATAATCAAATTAGTAGATTTAATATACACCTTAGCTGCACCAGGATTTTTTTCAAGTCGCTCTTGAGCTTTTTTATTTTGAAGATACACATAGAGCTGATGACCAATAATCATCGCTAAAACTGCTACTCCAACATAAACAAGATAATATCGAGAAGTTCCTCCTTGTTGAACGTATTGAGTTCCTGTTGCAATTACTTCTGCACCTGTTGTTACCACTTCTGTCATTTTGATAATAAGATAATTAAAATAAATACTTCGCCTTATGTAAGAAAAAAGAATGAAGTCAGATTTTTTGTTTTATTGTAAAGAATTAGTCTTCTTGTGTTTGAATTTTATTTGGAGCCGGTTTTTGGATAGAAGAGATAAGAGCTTTGAGTTCCTGAACCTCGATCTGTCCTAGTCCTGATATATCAAAAACATGCTTTTGATCACTAGGATCTGAAATCGTAAGGAAATGCTGACTATCTCCAGAATAAATATGCGATTCAAACTCAAATCCAGAATTTTCAATATCGAAAGTTTGAGGAGTTTTTCCCTCAATAATAGTAATCTGATTATTTTCAACTTCTACGCGAAGTTTAGCATCTGAAATCACCACTTTTGCCATGAGAAGAAAAACGATAAACCCAATAATTCCTGTCAGATATATCGTTGGAATCCCATAGACTCCTTCAAGCCCAAAGAAATATTGCAATGCGACATACGAGAGAACAACCACAAATGCCAATCCAAACAAATACATGATAATATCCATAATCCTTGCCCATAAGGGCTGTTTGAATACGATCTTTTCCATAGTTTATAATAAAAAATAAAACTACTCAATTATAGTATAAGAATCCCCCCCCCCGAAATCAAGCTTTTTTGAGGTTATTTTTAGACTTTTTAATCTTCCCATTTTTTGAAAAGAAGAAAAATTTGACTCCTGAGACTACTCTACAGTAAGAGCCAGACTTTCTAAGTTTTTATCAAAGAAGTCCACTAATCACTATCAATCAGAGAACAAATTTGTTCTATGCTCTCTACAAAATCATCACTCCTTATAAAATTCACCCTTTCGTGCTGAGCAAGAAAAGCAAATCTTGCATTATATTTGAGAAGATCTTCCTTATTGTGATATTCCTCATCAAGAGAGTCCCCTCTTTTTACAATTCTTTCTTGACTTTTCTCCACTGTGGTATACAAGGTAATATATAAGGTATCTTCTCTAAAACCCTTTAATTGATCAATCTGATATCAATCCTTGAAGCGAAAATCTTCCATTACCCACTGTGAAAGTAAGCCTCTATCTAAAATCTCGTACTCTGGATACATTTTTTTCAAAAACTTTACACGAGTTGTTTTTCCTGTACCATCATTGCCATCAATTTCAATTCTCTTATATCCCATCCTAGTTATTGTAACTAAATAAAACAAAATAATGCCGACTACAACACACGATAAGTATCTCTTTGTTTTTTATACTGCTTTACACGAGTATCTAAAGACTCTCCTGCAACAAACTTTACCTTATGAAAAGGAATAAAAAGTAAATTTCCTGTTTTTTCATCTACTAGCAAATTAAGTAGCTCATTATCTCTCACAAAATCAACTGTCAAAAGGTAACGTCCCACATTCCAACTCTTTGTAAAAACACTATAATAAGTAAGAGGAATGTCCAAATTTTTAAGATAGCTAATTGCTAATTCACAATCTGGACAATTAACGAATCCCGCTTCCTGTGGAGTAAGATGGAAAATTGTATCCTCTGTCTTTGCTTTTGTTTTTTTAAGTGTTAAAGAAGAAAAAGGAATATAGCTAAACACTGCTCCATCATTTAACTTAATCAATGCAGTTAATGTCTCTCATATATAAGCACAGATACCTAAGTGAGAAGGTCTGAATATTCATTTAAAACTTGAGATGATCTTACATAAGCCTTGATTGGGGTAATATCAAAATAATTTTGCATAATTTTATCAATAAAAGAATAAAAATTAAGTTAGCATACAATATCATTCTTTTAGAAAGGATTTACTGCTGACTTTCGTTCATCTGTGGCCCTATCATACTCTTGAACTATAGCAAACACACATCTTCATGGAGGCAATTGAAAGCTTGTTTCTAATAAGACAATTCAGTTCCCCTCTACAATATCTCACTCTGCATTTTCATAGGTAATATAAGCTACCTGACATTTATCCTCATCAAAAACTCTCGTATTTATATATCTCTCTGCATGCCATCAGAGTTCTGTATTTCATTTATTGTCTCCCTCAGAAATTGCTTTTCATACTAGTATTCTCGTTGCATAACCAACTCTAAACTCTCGACCAAACTCATACGCGATGCGCTCTTGTAAATAATGTTCATGATTTGCCATTCCTAACCTTGTATTTTTACGCAAGGTTCCGGATCCATGATACGCTATAAACTCATCTTTTGTCATTTGTCTAAGTGTATCCAACCTTGTATTTGAAGGAGTAAAGGCAACTACTTTCGTTTCAAACATCTCGTTCTTATAATAAACAAATAAAAGGAATAATAACGCTAGACTTCTAGGGAAAAGAAAAAATAGAGAAATACCATTTTCCCCTAGATATTACCCCCTCTCACAAAAAAGAAAAACAAAAAAAATCTGATTCGATGTGAATCAGACTTCTTTTGTGTTCGGTAAAGAGACTTCCTTGCCCCTCTAGTAAGAGAGAAGTAGTATGTGAGATAAGAAATCCTACTATTAATAGTAACAACTCTACACTCCCCCGCATATTTCTCAGCATTAAGTACGAACTAAAGAAATCGCAAAATGCCTCAAAAAAAAGAATAGGACAACTTTGCAATAGATAGTAATGATTATAAAACAAAAAGCAAGTGATTTTTATATTCTTTCTTTAATAATTAATTTTAGATAAAATAAAAAGTCTGAACATGTCTTTAACCGTCAGACTTTTCTCTCTTTTAAAATTATATACTATATTGAAAACTACACAGTAAATCTGTAGAACTTTGAAACTTCAAATCCAGCAGGAAGGATTTCTCTAACTTTCTTTGATCCATCTCTGATATATTCTTGCTCCAAAAGTACATTATCAGAAAAAGCCTTATCTACTTTACCTTTTACGATATTTGGAATCATTGCTTCTGGTTTTCCAGCAGCCTTGAGTTCTTCAGTAAACTCTGCAGCAAGCTTTTCTTTTTCATCAGCTGGAACCTCATCAAGGCTCAAGAATTCTGGATTGAGCGCAGCAACTTGGAGAGCGAGCTCTTTAGCTGTAGCTTCATCTCCTGAGTAAACAACTACAGATACTACCTTGTCTCCGGCATGAGAATAAACATAAACAGTTTCTGTGGTAATGAAAACAGATCCAAGTCTGATCGCTTCTCCGATAGTCGCAGTAGCTTCTGCAGCCAAAGTATTGATCTTTTCTACAACTTCAGATGAAAGAGCTTCAGCATTTGCTACATCTCCTGTAGTATCAGACTTCAACACTGCAAATACCTTATCAAAAAGAGCAAGAAAAGTTTCATTTTTAGCAACAAAGTCAGTTTCACAAAGAAGTTTTACCACATAAGTTCTCTCTCCATCATTGTGAGTCTTGATAAGTCCTTCATTAGTTTCTCTATCAGCCTTCTTTCCTGCCTTTGCAATTCCCTTTTCTCTGAGGATTTCTTGAGCTCTTGCAAGGTCTCCACCTGCTTCTACCAAAGCATTTTTACAATCTCCAAGTGGAGCAAAGGTTGTGTCTCTAAGCTGTTTTACCAAGTTAATATCGATTTGCATAATATAATATATAGAAAAATAAAGCGACAAACATTTGTCATAACAACCCTACTTATACATAATAACATATAAAAATCAACAAAAAAACAACGATCTAACAAAAAAATCAGATTTTTTTGTTTTTTTATTTAAGAGAAAATCTTATATCCCTCTAAATGCGACTACTACTTGCTGATCGGCTCCGGTTGCCAAGAGCCTCATACGATAACGAGAAAGCAAGGTTTTCACTTTTGGATTGTCAATATTGAATACTAGATACTTATGAGGAAAGATCGTATGACAATGGGCATTTGCTATGCTCATAGGCAGAGAAAGATCAGGACGATAGGAGCGAACCACTACCCCATCCAGACACATCTGTAATGCCGCCTCAGAAAGATTATAAAGAACAAATTGCGGAGTTTGGTCTGATGAGAAGACATCATTTTCAACATCTAGTAGATATTCTTGATCAGATTGCAAGAGAAAAGAAGTAGTATAAGTTCCCTTTGAGAAATTCAGAATCTTGGTAGATCCAGAAAAATGTTGACTACTTTTATCTTGAGCAAGATCTTTGTGATAGTAGGCTGGTGAGGTGTTGGTGAGATGATGCGAATACTTACTATAGTTTATGAGTGCTGAGACATCATCACGACGACACAACTCTGCATGAGCAAAACACGGCAAATAAATATCCTTGACCTCTGGCTGATAGAGAGCATCTTGATAGGACTTTTTCTCATATCGATCATATCCAGTTAACAGAGCAAATCAGAGGAGAACAAGAGAGAAAAGCAAATAGCAATACTTTTTCATGATCAGTTAAGATTATAAAATTAAAAATATCGCTTCACGTTATTTAATTTTATAAATAAAATTAAAAAATCTGACTCAAAGATCAGACTTCTCTTATTTTTTATATTCACAAAGGCGGAAATTGTGATGAAATATCATTTGAAATTTCTCCGTAAACATTTTTCTTGATATCAAAGAGATTAAGCATTCGTCCTCCAATATCAGCATAGATTCTTTTTCGCCAAGGTGCTTGTACGACATTGCTCGCATATACTCCTTTCCATGCAAAATAGACCAAAATTCAGATCCAAACGAGATTGATAAACACCAAAATCGTAGGAATAAAGGCTAAAATACGAACAAAAGGAATAATGGAAACAAACAGCAAAACCAACAAAAAAAACATTGTTGCTGTATATCGCCCGATTGCCTGCTTAAAGTGATAATACTCATACACAGACAAGTCACTCTTCCCCGAAAAAAAGAGCACACCTACTAGTAGATAGGCTGTGATAGCTCTTTTTCTCTCAGATGAACTAGGCAAATAGATATTTTCTTGCATAGTAGGGAAAAGATAAGAAATAATTAAGAGAGCAAGTAATTGAGTACAAAATCAAGAGAAGTATAACTATTGATATTAGTTACTACCATCTGTTCTTCTGCCCAATATCTTGAGAAGTTAGTACCAGCGATAATAATAGAATCGAGTTTACCCTTCAAGTTCTCTACCTCATCGATCAAAGTTGAAAGCATAGCTCCATCAACGATCACTACGAGATCAGGTCTCTTTTTAAGGTTAGTTACTCCCTTATATACTTTGTTTGCTCTATCAAAATTTCTCTTGTAGACAAGTTGCTCTTTTTTGGTAAGTGCAGCATAAGCGTCACTCTGCATAAACTCAGCCATTTCGTTGATAGAGTCAATTCTCTTTTTGTAAGTAGCGAAGTTTGTGAGAAAACCTCCAGATACTTTGTAGTTGAGGAAAGATACTCCTGACTTCTTAGCAAGTGCTTCAAGTTCAGTAGCATACATTTTCTTTTCACATACTACGAGAATTTCTTTTCCTTCAGCCTTTGCTTTTTGGATAGTAGCTCTTGCAGTTTCGAGCTGCTGAGCAAGGATTTCAGGATTGATAACTACTACTCCGTTTGTTACCTCAGACCAGTACTTGCTAGTCTTTGGATGAGCTTCGTTTTTGAGTGTACCTATATGAGCTTGTGCTTCAAGAATTTGATTAACAGATACTGTCATTCGTATAGGTAATATGAAATATAAAACAGATCTTGCAAATACCAAGTTTGATGATCAAAGCGTAATCGCTCCGCCATAAACCTAGTATCCCAAGAAAAATTGAAATCAAAAATCTGATTTCTGTTATTTTTTTACTAAAAACTATTTAAAGTTAATAGTTGCTCCAGCTTCAGTAAGCTTAGTCTTCAAAGCTTCAGCTTCTTCTGCCTTAACATTTTCTTTGATGATAACTGGTGCTTTTTCAACCAATTCCTTAGCAGCTTTAAGGTCAAGTCCAAGAACTTCCTTAACTACTTTAATAACAGCGATCTTTTGTTGTCCTGCATCAGCAAGTTCAACATTCATAGCATCAGATGCACCAGCGTCTGCAGCAGCAGCTCCAGCAGCAGCACCTCCAGCAACTACCATAGCAGCAGCAGTTACTCCAAATTCTTCTTCCAAAGCTTTTACAAGCCCGTTAAGTTCAACAGCATTCATTTCTTTTACAAGATCCAAGATCTGTTGTTGATTTTTAGTCAAATCCATTGTTTACAAAACATAACAAATAAAAAGTGTTTTAAGTTGGATTAAGTTTTGAATAGGAGAAAGCCTATTCAGCTTTTTTTGCGATTTGATCAATCACAGCAGCAAATGATTGTACTGGGTAATTGAAAAGGTACGCCAACTTTGAAAGCAACTCTTCTCTTGATGGGATATTTGCAAGCTCTGTCACATACTCAGCGTTGTGCCATTTCTTGTCATACCAACCTCCAAGGAACTTGATAGAAGCCTTAAGCTCTCTATCTGCTGCAATCTGCTTAGCATACTTGTTTACAACCTTCATAGGAGCGTATTCGTCTTCATTTGCATAAAGTACTACTACAGATCCTTCAAGATCGTTTTCTTCCACAGTATCAAAACCTGCCTCTTTAAGAGCAAGCATAAACAGCTTTTTTCTGATAACATTATACTTACCATCAGCAGCAATAACTTCTTTTCTGATAGTTGTAGAAAGTGTCACAGGCAATCCAGATTGCTGAAGCACTACTACATTTTTAGCAGACTGAAGGTCTTGCGCATACTGTTTTACAAGCTCAATTTTTTGTTGTTTTGAGATTGTCATCGTGCAGTAAACCTTGAAATAAAAAAGAACTCAATGCCTGAGTCTTCTTAGATTTCGACAAATAGTGCAAAAGCTCTAAAAGTCTGAATACAATTAAGAATAACCTCGGTAGGATTTATGAAATCTAATGACCTCACCTACTGTCTCTGGCAAAGATACCTGATACTATACAGAAATTAAAAATAAATGCAAGCACAAATCAGACTTTTTTTATTTTACAAAAAAAGTTGCTATTTAAAAACATATTACTATAGTACAGGAGTTGTCAGATATCATCAGATGACAAATCTTTTATTTACTACCCTACAAAAGATGATTGAAGGAATCAAAGACTGGTTGAAAGACCTAGGTATGAAACTACTTTTCTATGTAGTTGTTGCAGTTATCTGTTTGATTGTTTTTATCGGATGGAATATGTTCCAGAAAGGAAAAGCACTTATTGACAACCCTACCGATCAAGCAATTACCTTTACTCTTAATGACAAAGAGTATTCGCTGGAACCTCATACTAGCAAAGAAATTAGCCTAAAAGATGGAGATCATAAATTAGTCATCGATGATAAAGAATTTGCATTTACAAAATGAGATCAGAGCAAAGATAAATCAGTAATTGATGGATTGCTTACTACAGCATCCTTGGCAATTGTCAATCCTACGCTATCTGATTATGTGATTGCATATCAGATGTACGGACACGGTCCAGACTCAGCTTGGCCTGAGGATAAGCCAATCACAGGGCAAGTATACTTTGAAGCTAAGGTAACTTTTGATTTGGATGAAGAATTCCCAGATAGCTTCTCAGTATCAAAAGGAAGGCTCTATACTGTTATCAATAAGTTATATAGACTTTCAGACTATATAGCGGAATATGATGATGAAGTTGAAGAAGACTAATGTGTATACACAATAAAATATATAAATCTGACTCCAGATGAGGCTAGACCTCTAGGGGTCAGTTTTTTCTATCTGTATTTTGGAGATCGATTATAGGTGCTATTTTATGAAATAAAAACACTCGAAAAAAAGAGATAGCGTCCTATCTCTCAACATATAATAACTTTTCTTGATCAAAAAAACTTTTCTTGTGCAAGAAAGACAACTACCCTCTCAAAAAGACTTTGTCCGTATATTGATCGAGAATAGCTTTTGCCTTGTCCAGATCCTCACGAGTTGCCGCAGCAAGCCCATCAAGCGGATATTTTCGTCCCATTTTTTCTCGTTTTTCTTTCCCTAGATTATGATAAGGCAAAAGCTCTATTCTCAGCATAGATTTGAGTGTTGAGACATATTTTCCTAGTTCTGCAATATCTTCTGGATCATCAGAATATCCAGGAACAAGCACATATCTAAGTCGATATGGTTTTTGGATTTGCTCAAGATAAGCAAGTGTAGAAAAAGTATTATCGTTTTTTTGTCCAACGAGCTTGAGATGCTTGAGTGAATGCATATGCTTGATATCAGGGAGAATAAGATCTGCTAAAGCTAGCACCTCTCTGGCTTCTGGAGTTTGGATAAAACAGTTGGTATCGATACAAATATGATATCATTCAGATTTAAGCTTTTTTACTATAGGGAGAAGCTCTTTAGCCTGAATAAGCGGCTCTCAACCTGAAAAAGTAATTCCTCCATTTTTGCCAAAATACCCTCTTTGCTTGTTGGCAAGAGCCAAAATATCATCAGCAGACATTAGTTTTGCACTAGGATTTTCAAAAGGAATAGTATCTGGATTGTGACAGTACAGACACTTAAACATACATCACTGCAAAAAGACTACAAGTCTAACCCCTGGACCATCTTGAGTCGCAAAAGTTTCGATAGAATGCACATTGATCATAAAATTACATCCAAAAAGTAAAAGCTGAATACAAGAAAAGGTCCGCCTCTAGTGTGCGGACTTTCTTTTTATTGATTAGATAACCTTTACTCTATATCCTGACAGCTGAGATACGAGCTTGATATTTACAGCACCCTTTCCAATAGCAAGGGGTTTTTGGTCTTCTTGTATACGAACTACAGCCTCCCCTTCTGCTGGGAATGAAACTGACTCCACCTTTGCAGGAGCAAAAAGCCTAATGAGAAGCTCTGTTGGTTCTTGAGTATTTTGTACAAAGTCAACCTTTTCTCCATCAAGGAGTGAAGTAAGCGTTGCAATTCTATCTCCTCTTTCTCCAACCATTACTCCAATAGGATCCAAACCTTCAACCGTTGAAGAGATCAGAATTTTAGTCTTTTTACCTGGGATTCTAGCAATCTTATCAATAACAACAGATCCTTCTTCAAGTTCTGCAATATAGGTTCTCAAAAGTGCCTCTACATACTCAGGTGAGGATTGTGTAATATCCAAGAGCACACCTCCTGCATCTTTTCCGATTTTTTTGAGAAATACGAAGATCTCTTCCCCCTGTTCATAAAGCTTGTTTGGAACTTGGCTTTCTGATGGAAGAACCACATTTGTCCCCTCAATATCAAGGATAATACTATCTTCATGAATTCTAAGCACTTTTGCCTTGAGCAAAGCTCCTTCCTTATCTTGAAATTTATCGTAGAATTTTTCTCTTTCGATATTTTTGATTCCTTGTTTAATGGTTTGAGCAGCAACCTGAGCAGCAACTCTTGAAAGCTCAAGTTTGTCTGGAGTAATGTTGATAAGCATCTGCTCTCCAACTTCAATATCAGCTCTTTCTTTTTGCGCATCTGCAAGCTTTATTTGGGTATCCTCATTTTCAATCTCCTCTACCACAAGTAGCGCTTTATAGATACTTACCGTTCCATCATTTTCGATATTTACGAGGATTTCCGCTTTTCTAAACTCGGGATAATCTCTCTTGAATCCAGATTTGATTCCATTTCTAATTACCTCTAACACTTGATAAGGATCGAGCTTATATTCTTCGACCAAATGCATCATTGCAATTTGTATACTTTTTCCATCGAGCTTCATGGGTTTTATTTTAGATTGTAAAAAATTCACTCCTACTATATGATTTCATTCTGCATTTGCAAGAAAAAAACTGTAAGCCTGATTTTGGAGGAAGTTCAGAGATTTTTGAAAGTGTTTGTGACAAGAGGGAAATGATCAAGGAAATCAAGAAAAACACTCTCCGCTTGCACCGATAAAAAGGTAAAACAAAATCTCAACTTGACAAGACGAAAAAAATCAGACTTTTCTTGTTTTTTTGGATTTTTTGGATATAATAGAAGGGAAGTTTATTTATGATAATACGCGCTATGAGCCAACCGCTCTCTCAATATGTATATTATCAGATCAAACCTTTTAAGGACAATGAGCTTGGGGTGGGATACTGGGAAAAGGTTATCAAAAACCTTGTTTCTCTCAAAACCAAAAAAATCAGCTTTATGATCATGGGAAATATGGCTGAGATCAAGCTTTTTGTAAAGCTCCCTAGAGATTTTCAATCTTATTTTAAAAATACTTTTTATACCACTTTTACAACTTCTGACCTTATTGAAGTAGGGAAAATTCCTCTTGGCGAGGGAAGAAAATTCCTCGGAATCTCTGAGGGAGGGATCCTCAAGACCAAGGAAGAATTTACCAGAGATGGCTCCTACCTAGATCCAATGAATGAAATCTTTGCTGTATTTCAAAACGTAGACAAGGATTCAGTTTTGAAGATCTGTTTTGAATATACTTTCAAAATCGAGGAAGATGATCTGACCAAGTTTCTGAATGGAGCCAAGAAAGTAATCTCTTATATGCGAAATAGTGGCAAAAAAGAGGAAGAAAAGCCTGAAGAAAAGAAGGCAGAGGTCAATTTGTTTATGAATATGCGATGGCAGATTCAGGGAAATGATCCTTATGTAAAAGAAAGCGTAGGAATGACCTTGGGATCAGTTTTTGCTCCTTTTTTGGCAAAAGGAAGCTGGGAAAAGAAAGAGAAAGCCGTCTGGACGCCAGTGAATTTTTCTCAAGTAATCAACCTTTTCCACCTTCCAACGAAGAATAATTTTGTCAAAGGACTGGAATATACCGTATATAGGAAACTCCCTTATCCAACGCTCATTCCGACTCCTGAAAACACCCCTGAAAGAGAGCTTACTCTGATCGGAGATACTGATTATAGAGGACAAAAAATCAGATTTTGAATTCGTGAAGAAGATAAATTTAGACACATCTATATTGTAGGGAAAACCGGTACTGGAAAATCAACCTTTATCAACAATATGATCATCTCTGATATGAGAGCCGGAAATGGACTCTGCCTCTTGGATCCTCATGGTGAACTCGTAGATGATTTGCTTGAGTATATCCCAGCAAACCGTATCAATGATGTGATCCTCTTTGATGTCTGAGATGCGGAATATCCGATCGGATTCAACCTTTTGCAAGCAGACAACGAAACAGAAAAAAACAAACTCGCCTCTGGAGTGGTTGCGACCTTCCAGAAACTCTTTGAAAACTCATGGGGACCAAGACTGGAATATATTCTGAGAAATGTCGTACTCTCTATCATCGACTACCCAAATGCAACGCTCATGCATATTTTGAGAGTACTGACAGACAAGGAATTTCGTGATGAGGTCATTAGTAATGTAAAAGATCCTCTTTTGCTCAAGTTTTGGCACAATGAATTTAATAAATGGCAAGACAAGCAAAGAGAAGAAGCTGTCTGACCGATTACCAATAAAGTAGGTCAGTTTCTTTCTTCTCGTTTGGTAAGAAATATCTTTGGACAACCTAGAAGTAAACTCTCTATCAGAAAGGCAATGGATGAGTGAAAAATCGTTCTCGTAAACCTCTCAAAGGGAAAGATTGGAGAAGATAATGCAAATATGATTGGTTCGCTCATGGTAACAAAAATCCAGATCGATGCGATGGGAAGAGCTGATATGGCAAAACACTTGAGAAAACCGTTCTACCTCTATATCGATGAGTTTCAAAACTTTGCGACAAAATCGTTTGCGACAATTCTCTCAGAAGCCAGAAAGTATAAGCTCTCGCTCATTGTAGCCAATCAGTATACTTCACAGCTAGATGAGACGATCAAAGATGCTATCTTTGGAAATGTAGGAACTATCTTTTCTTTTACCCTCGGGTATGATGATGCCTCTGTGATGACCTCTCAATTTAAGGAGATCGTCTCAGTAAATGATATGATTTCGCTCCCAAAATTTACTGCATATACGAGACTCATGGTAGAGGGGGTCAGCTCGGATCCTTTTTCTATGAAGACATTGCCTCCATTTCAAACTGATGGAGATCCAGACTTTATCGAAAAGGTACGTAAACAGTCTCGTCAAAGATATGCTATGGAAAGAGGAAAACTTGAAAAGCTCATGAATGCATGGAATAAAAAATCTTTCTCTGCCAAAGAAAAAATAGCAGAAAAAGCCAGACTCGAATGACTTGGACTCACTCCAAAACAAGTCCAAGATCTCAACGATCTCACTGTCGAACAAAATATCGGTTTGATGTCTGAAGTCTTTATCGATGAGCAGCCTGCTGATGCAATGATTGTAGATGTCGAACAAGGAAATCACAAGCTCGTGCGATACGAAAAACCTAAGGCTATTGAGTATGTTGCAAAACTGCAAGTTCCTAAAGGCAGAATTGTAAAGCTTAATCCCAATACTCAGCTAGAATTCTTTGTAGATATCTGGCAGCATATGACAGAGATAGGAAGCAACAAAAAGCCTCTGACTATCTGGGTTGGTTCCGCAGAAGAAGTAGAAAAACAAATCAAAGAACTCTATCTCAAAGCAGGACTTGATCCTGAGACGACTGATTTTATGAAAATCATCCCAAATATAGAACTCCTTGAGGAAAAGAATACGAAATCAGAGCCAGACTCTCCTAATTCACCATCCACTCCTCAAGAAATAAAAAAAGCTCCAAAAACCTGATCTCGTAGGACCTTTGACCTCTCTCAGCTCAAAATTGGAGAAGAATACGAAGGGTATGTAAAACTAATTTACAACTATGGAATCTTTGTAACGGTAAAAGGAGTAGAATGACTCTTGCATAAAAAGCTTATCCAAGCTCCTGATGGAATTGACTGGAAAAAGTACTATAATATCGGAGATAAAATCCTCGTAAAGCTCCAAGAAATCAAAGAAGTCAATGGAGAACAAAGAGTAGTCCGATCTCAAAAATAAGAAAGAGAAGTAAAGTCAGACTTCTCTTTTTTTTATATAAGAAAAGTCATAGCAGCAAGTTCGCCCTATGACTTTTGGATAAGCTACTTTAACAAACTAAAGCAGCAACGCGCATTACTGTGTCAAACCAAGATATTTGGCAAGCAGTTTCACAAGATAGACAATCCCTAAGAAAATTTCTATCAGCAACCTAATTCCGATAGCAAAGTAGACTATTACCACGCTTCCTAAGATCAAGAAAGGGCTAACGATGAAGAAGAATACCCCCTCCAAAATTTTCATGATATTCATAGCTCTCAATATTTATTTTTAGTTTGGTTATGAGACCAACAATATAAATTATATCTAAAAAGTCAAGAGGAAATGTTCCTACAATGTCCCCTCGTACAATAAACTCCTCTACCAAACTCTCTCTACATATATACCTTCAGAGTGGATAATAGACATTTTCCCATCTTCTCCTCTACATGATAAGAAAAAACTCTGAATTCTATCAGAGTTTTTATTTTATTAACGGGAGGGGTTAACTAGGATCGCTAATGCACTGTCCATCTTTCAGTTCCGATCCCTCAGGGCATTGTTTATCAACTGAAGCTTTTACACATTTCCCTGAGACATATGCTTCACCCTCTTTGCATGGATACTTACATTTTGTTGGATATCATGAGATCTTCACACTATTACTATCTGGGATATTCCCTGGATGACATTTCTTACATATTCAGTCTTCATTTAACCATTCATCCTTTCCACAGGTTTTTTTTAGACAGTATTCGCGTGTCTTATCTTTCATTCCCAACTTTTCTCCTGTAATTTTATCCCCAGAACAATAAGCAGTACAAGCAGAATTAGAGGATCAACGGCTACTGTTCCATTTTTTTATTCGGTACATAGATTGTGAAGGAGATCACTCATATTTATCCCAACCATCTCCTAGTAAACTATCACTTCACCAACAATACTTCTTATCACTATCACTATTATTCGTACTACTTCAGTTTTTAAGTCTGCTTATCTGGAAACAAGTTGAGCGTTCAGAAAGCTTGTCTTTATATTCATCTAAGCCAGGGCATCGTTCTCGACATCCAGGTTTATCTTTATATTTTTCCCTAAATTCATCTAAAGTTTTTGCTCAGTATGCTGGACGAGAGTCTACCATTCCATAGATATTAAATTCTGTTTCTGGCATCCCATTTAAATTCTTAATTGCTCCAGAAAGATATCTATTATAACTATCATCACCAACATAACACCATCTTTTTATACAGTGAGGAAGATTATATGATCTATGAGGTACCTCATCTGGGGCACATGTAAATTGACAAGAATTAGGCTGAGGATTGCCCCATGTATATGTCCAATTAAGATTTGTCCCGAATGGACGATAATTTTCAGGATATATAGCATTTCATTCTCTTACAGTCTGATCGGCTGATAAACACTCCATTAGTGCTTTACACTTTCCGTTACCATCATCTTGATACCCATCAGGACATATTATTCCTTTTACACATTTCTTAATTTTGGCATTATATTGACCATCAGCACATCTTTTACATGATCCTCCTAATGAACTCTTATCTTTTATTCGGAAGTATTTATTCTTTTGATCTGAGCTGCTATCATCACACTTAAAAGAGCAGGCTTCCTTGATAGTTGCATCATAATGCCATTGAACATTTCATGCAACTGTGGAACCAATAGCATTTTCTGGAAGCTGTCCTTGACATTGTGCTTGTACACATCTCTCACCCTCCAAAATATATCCTTCCTGACATTTTACGGCTTTACATCTCTGAGTCACTTGCCAGATTCATATATCTGCGTTATATGTCTCAATTTGCGTATCAGGGGAGAACCTTACTATATTATCTCATGCCACACATGGAGTAGATTTTGTTCCTTCACATTTTTTAGAAGTCTCATTGTAGTTTGTACCTTGTGGACAATGTGGTTTAGCCACACTATTGTCTCCTTTCTGAGTAGTACAGGAGAGATCTCCTGATTTTGCTCACTCACATGGGATACACTTTACCCCAGTTTTGCCAATAGGATCTGCATTATCTGGGACATATCCATCAGCACAGAGAAAGTGTTGTGGCTTGTCCTTTGATCCATAGATCCACTTTGGAGATTCCCAGTCTCAGTGGTGGTCCTTGTTTTGATTCCATACTTGTGGGAATGATCTTTGTGGATTATTTGAAACTGCATATTCAGGGAGATCTCAAATATTTCACATCGGAGCACAGAGTCAGAATTTTCTTGCTGATTCTGAAAGAGGGACTCGACGACGCTTAGCCTTTCCATCATATCCACAGAGCCCTGTCTTATTTTCTCTAGAAAAGAGCGAAATAATCCCACTTGAGTCTCAATTTGTTGGGACTGTATAATTTCCTATTTTTCCTATCATCATTCCACCGTGAACATCTAGAGTTGCATTTGCATGATCTCCATTGATTGCTACTTTAGAATTAGCATAAAAAGCTGACTCTTGCTCTGGTACAAATTCTGCATCCTGACCATTGAAGACGAATGTATTAGACTTAATATTGTTTACCTTATCACCAAAAACTACAACATGATCAGCATCTACTGAGCTATCTCCAAAAACTGTTACATAATTTCCACTAACTTTAGATTTTTCTCTAACATCAAGGTTTCCACCATTAACTACAGTGATATTCTTACCATTAGTAACGACATTTTGTCCATTGAGGATTGCCGTATTCTCAGAACTTGATTTTGAACCAGGTGAAAGGACAATTACATTATTATTTCCCTCATTAGTAGTACTATTTCCTCAAACGATAACAGAATTGGCTCATTGGTTATTATTTTCAGTTCATCAAAATACTACTGAACTCACACTGGATTCATTTCCTTGACCAACAACAAGATTTTGCATATTGAGCGATCCAGAGGCTCGTACTGCTTTAGATGCATCATCATATTTAAATTCAACCTTAGCTGTTGGACTATCAATTACCAGAGAAGTCAAGTACTGTACACTATTTTGCACTCCATCTACTTGTAGATATTCACTCTGTGATGCCTGCAACGGATTGATCACCCCTAGACTATAAACAGCTACTCCTCCCAGCGAGAGGACCACTGTAGCTACCCCGAGTTTTGATCGAGGAAATTTTGTTGAGATTTTTGTTTTTTGATTCATATCCAATAATATATGGAATAAAATTTTCATCTCTATTATACTCAGCATAAAGTATTTTGTCAAAAATTTGAGGAGTTTTTTATTTTAAAAGCGCTCAATATTTCCACTCATATTCCCTTGAAAAAGAATCCCTTTTCACCAAACTGAAGGCAATTTTTATATTGAAATAGGCCAAGATGGATCTTTTTTTGAGAAGGTTTGATGAACCAATAGGAAAAAAATCAGACTCCCCTTACACTCTCCATAAACAGGCTAAAAATCAGATTCTAATTGACCATTATCAGCTCTGAGAAAATAATTGATTCCTCCTTGGTCAAATTGAGCAAAATCATGGAAGAAAATCAGATTTTTTTTCTGCTTCTTATAGTGATAGATGGCTATTCCTTGCATTTTCAGAAGAAAAGATCTGAGTAGATATTGAACAAGTCAAACCGAGGACTTCCTCGCTTCTTGATAAACGATCTGAGGAACTCAAGCTTCTGTGAGAAGAAAATTGGGAAAATTTTTATCGCCTCTGGACTGCAAAAGAAGCTCTCCTCAAAGCAACCAATACTGAAAATCTGGACCAAATCTGGAATATTCAACTCGTAAAAGAAAAAAACACCTTAGAACCATCTTTCCAGGTGTATTTTGATAAGATTCTTTTCCTAGAGCTGAACAATCAACAATATGAAGTAAGAAGTTTCTGTCATGAGGACTTAATAGGTGCCGTATGTATTATTCCTCACTAGAGAGCTTAAGAATAAGTGATTTGAGATATTCACGCTCAGCTTGAGAGTCTACAAACTTAAGTGCTTGCAAATAATTTTCCTGTGCATAGTTGGTATGTCACTTCTCTGCAAAAATCTCTCATTGCAATTGATAAAATTCTGCAAGTTGATAGAGCCTTGCTCGGCGATGTGCTTGTGCAAAAAAGTCTGACTTTGTCTTTCCTGTATGCATCGCATATCCCAGTTCTCCATACTGGCAGACTACCTGATCCTTCTCAGCAAGCAATTTTTTACACTGAGTGAGATAGGTTTTGACCAGTTTTGGATCTTTTGCGAGATAAGAAGATGATTTTCACTCACGATACGGCTTCCAAAAAGCTTCCTGAAAAAAAGTATAAAAGTCTGATTTTTGCAGTTCGGTATAGCCTATAAGTCTTTGCCAACTGATAAGCGCCTTTTGCTCCTGCTGGAGAGCAAGATAACTAAGCACCAAATACCTATCTCCATCCAAAGTCAGCTTTTGATCTGTTATCTGAGAAAAAAACATCACTGCCTGTGAATAATCTCCAACCTCATAACTAAGCACTCACAAATGATAAAGATAGTTGTTTTTTTGCTGATAGTCAAGCTTGAGCAACTGCTGGAAATAAACGAGTGCTGAATCCCTTCTTCCGAGCTCAAAATCAGCATTTGCAAGTACCTGATAAGGCAAAATATAGGAAGGATGCTGATTGAGAAGAGGAAGTGCAACTTTTTTGGCGAGGCCAAAAAATCCATGATTCATCAACTGAAGTGCAATCAGTCCCTCTTGATAATAGCTCGGAATATCTTGCAATGATTCGTACTGCTTAAATGCGGTCATGATACTCGTTTTGTAATCCTGATATTGAGGAGAAACGAGCTCTGCAATCAGATTTTTTGCTTTTTGGTAATTCCCGTCAGAGAGCTCGAGCGCAGACTGGTAATAGACTGCCTCTTCTCCACTGAGATAGCCCTGTTTGACAGATATATCAAACAACTCTTTGAGATGCTGATATTCACTAGCTGAAGACTGAGAAAAACTTTGCAAAAAAATCAAAAATTCTGAAGCAAGAGGGAGTTTCTTTTTTTGTTCTGGAGTGAGAGTATAAAAAAGCTTTCTAGCTTGGATATACTGGTGATTAAGCTGATAGGTATTGATAAGCAAGAGCTTGATTTCCTCAGTAGGATTTTGGGCATAGAGTTTTTCTAGGAGTACAATCTTTTCCTTAAGTGATCCTAGAGTTTCGAGCTTATCCGCAGAAAAAGCTCAGCTTTGGGTATTTTCAAGAAAATCAGTAACTTGAACTCCAGTCTCCTGCTCTCCAGAAAGATTTGTTGAAAGTACAGAATTTACAGAAGTAGCAAGGTGCTTGCTAATACCATACTTACTTTCTAAAAACAAAAATCCCACCCAAAATACAACAAAAATTCCTCCAATTACTCTAATTCAGAAAAGAATACTTCCCAATTTGGGAGGAAACTTTTTTTTGAGCCAAGAAGGACTTTTTACCTTTTGAACAGACTTTTGATCCATAGAAAAATGATAGTATTCTGAATAAATTATATCTTATTATACTAAAAAAGGAGAAAAAATCCTGATTTTTTATGTTTAAACCATTTTTTATATGGGATTTTTTTATTTTAGAGGAGAATTTTATTGACAAAAACCTTTTTTCCTACTTCTTATTATAAAAACTACTTATTCAGATTGCAAAGAGAAAGGATTTTCGTATCTTTGTTTTCAGGTTTTTATTTCTTTTTCTCGTAGATGGCAAGAGGACTCGTCCAACCAAGACCCTTTGTCAAAAAGAAGGCTTCGACTCCTTCTTTTTCTGCGGGAAAAATCATCTGAAGCAAAAGGGCAAAAACCATCCAAAAAAACTGATTTCTCCTCTTGGTTGCCAAGAGTTATGCAGGATGGGTTATCGTAAGTATCATCTTGATCTTACTTGGACTTTTTTTTCTGAAAGGAACTTGGTACAATCCTAACTATCTCATTCAAAATATTACTTATAGTCCAGAAACCAGAGCTCAATACGAAAATACAGAACTCTTTGTCCTTACTTCAAAATACCTCAGAGGGCAATACCTCAACACGATCCAACTTGGAGAAAAGGGGAAAATCCTTTCAAAAATCCAAGAGCAATATCCTTTTGTCCGCAATATGAAGATTGAATATCAGAGCCCACAATCTATCAAGGTAGATTTCACTTTTGATTATCCTAAATTTCGTGTAAAGATAGGAGAGAAATTTTGGGGAGTTTGGAATGGGAAAAATACCGAAGAACTCCAAAGCTGACGAGCATTAGCTCAAACAGGAGTGACCATTGATACCCCTGCCTATCTAAGTGGAACTGAGAGTTTATCAGGATTTTTCTATGAGGTAAACTTTGAACGATATGAGCAAAACATTCCAAAGATCAAACAGACCTTTACGAATATTGAGAGATTTGTCTATCTGGCTGGATCTCCAAACTTTATCGTCTTTGAAAATGGGAAAACGATCTATCTGCATAGAGATAACCTTGACTATCAGCTCCAAAAATATCTTTGGCTCAAAAATAACTATAAAAACTTTGCTGGCATCTACGAAATCGACCTCGGAAGTCAAACTCAAAATAGAGTCATCATCAAAGAATAAAGAAGGTAGAATTTACCTATTGGAGGAATCAGGCTTTTTTGTTTTTTTGAGAGCACTCTTATATTAGATATTAAATAATAACCAATACAAAAACGATCTCTATAGGGTACCTATAGAGATCATTTTTCATAGCGGGTAGAGGTAGACCTCTAATTGCTATCTCTTGAGTTCATCCCGAAGGACAACCCACACGAAGAAGTTGCCTTGCATGATCATAGTCTGAATGACCCAGTCTGCAAATGCTTCGCATTCGATAGGATCCTTCCCCATAAATTCTTTAGGGATAGAGATGGACTTCTTGGTAAAGAAGAAGCTTCTCCCTGCGACTTTGATAGAAGCATGACTCCCAGGAATTTCCCTCTCTACGGGGACCTGACAGCGAAGTACTCCTGACTCTATAACAATAGAGCATGCTTGGGTATAGACCTGCTTTCTCGATTTGAGACTCTTTTGAAGACGGAGCTGCGTGGTCAGAAACACTTCCTCAGGACGAGGATGGGTGCTAACCATTCCTTGGTGGCCTTGAAAGACCCCCTTCCAGTACGCTTTACTCGTATCTCGTGTCTCCTTTGCTCTCTTGATTTCCTCTTCATTCTCAGAGGTCATCTGCTTGAAGGTTCGAGTTCCGTCGAGATTCCCTGCTAGGAATTTCTTGACAAGTTTTTGGTTCTTATTCATACGTAAATATTTATTTTGTGGTTGATAACAACCACACATATTATATATTTTTTCAATATAATGTCAATACAAAATATATAAAAAAGGACGATTTTTTATATTGAAATCTCGACATTTATTTATAAAGTATAAATAAGTTATGACCTTAGAGGTTTCTTATCTTTTGTACTTAAGTATAAGTAATAAAAAACTGACCTTTATCAGATTTTTAATCTTTTTTTGTTGAATATGAAGCACTTTTTTCCTTTATGCAAAAATCATCCAGAGATCATCTATTTGGACAATGCTGCGAGCACGCAAAAACCTCAGCTTGTTATCGATGCGATGAGTGATTTTATGGCAAATGAATATGCCAACATTCATAGAGGACTATATGGGCTATCAGAAGCTTCTGAACTGCACTATCATGAGAGCAAAAGGCTTGTTGCTGAGCTACTCTGATGTTCTGCAAAAGAAGTGATTTATAGCTACAATACCACCTATGCGATCAACTTGCTTGCACAAGCGATGGTCAAAAGCAAGTTTTTGCAAAAGGGAGATGTGGTGCTACTCGGAATGCGGGATCATCATGCCAATGTCTTGCCTTGGATGAATTTAGCAGAAATGATTGGATTTGAAGTGCAGTTTGTCGCAACGGACGAGAACTATCAAATTGATTGGAATGATTTTGATCAAAAATATACTGCAAAAGTCAAGGTAGTAGCGATGGGGCAAGTGTCAAATGTAACAGGTGCAATCTATGATTTGAAAAAAATAAGATCAAAAATCAGACCTGAAACCTTTTTCCTCATTGACGGATCTCAGTCAGTACCTAATATGATTGTCGATATGGAAGGTCTAGGAGCTGATGCGGTCGTTTTCACTGCACACAAGATTATGGCTTCAACTGGGCTTGGGGTGCTGGCTTTGAAAAATCACTGGATCAAGGAATGGACTCCGCTTATCCTCTGAGGAGGAACCATCAAGGATGTCAGCATTTCATCTTTTTCTCTTCAGAATAATGCGGAGAAACGAGAAGCTGGGACTCCAAATATCATTGGTGCAGTTTCTCTCGAAGCTGCGTTAAATTTCGTCAAAATCCTTGATGAGAGCTGAGATCTCAGAAAATGAATAGAAAAAATCTGATTTCATGAACAAGATCTTACTAACTATGCTTTAGAGAGATTTGCACAGCTCGAAGATAAAGTCAATCTCATTGGTCCAAAAGAACAGAGAGTATCTTTGTTTTCTTTCACTCTCAAGGATAAGGCAAACTTTAACCAAATTGGAGAGTTTTTTGCAGAAAAGAATATTTGCATTCGCTGTGGTGGACACTGTGCTTATCCTCTGCATAAGCATTATCATCTTGGTGGAACCTGCAGAATGAGCGCTTATCTCAATAATGATATCTCAGATTTAGAAAAGTTTTTTGCTAGACTCGAAGAGCTGGTAAAAAGTTAATACAATAGCTTCAATTATCAGAAAAAACTCTGAACTAATTCAGAGTCTTTTTTTTATTTATTCTCGCCAGAGGAATTGCCTCGAGGTATTTTCTTCTTTCATATCTTTGCCGAGAATTGTGCTAGAGGAATCTCTCAATCGCTGATGAATACGCAGCCCCTGTCTCTGAGCAAGCGTATCTAAAACCCCAAGACATGCAGGGCAATCTACATCCAAGTTTCTCAAGCGCTCGATATCTCCAGTCTGAGACAAGAGACCAAAGGAAATCTGATCATTTTGATCTGCTATGTCTTCTGATTTGTAATGAGAGAAATCCACAGATCCGATCACCAAGGTATTACCATGAAATTGAGCTATCTGATCGGCAATCCACTCGGAATGATACAGGCGATAACTTGGCACCACAAGGATAAAAACCTTTGAAACAGAAGGGAAATAGCGATGGATAAATGGGAAATGCACTCACAATCCATGATCTCTGGTATATCGTTGAGTTCCCTGTTGATAAAAGACATTTTGCTCACAGGTAATCCTCTCATCTTTTCGCGCTTGAGCCAGTAAAGTTGCATCTTTAAATTTCACTTCCCTCGACTCACAAATAGAAACTGGTCTCTGCATATCTGGAAAAAAATGGTTTGGCGAGATTAACACAATCTGATCTGGAGAATTTGTAGCAAAGTATTTTTTTTGTAAAAAGCTATAAAAATCTGACACTCTCTGAGATCTAATCATAAAGTGTGGGATAACTGCCAAATATAAACGATCTGACCTCACCTCCTTTTTGATAGCAGAGAAAAGAGAAGCTCCCAATCCACAGATTAAGAGCATTCCCAAAATAAGTAATCAGATTTTTATGTTTTTTTGATACCGTATTTTCATTGCTTATTTTCATAAATATGACAAAGCTGGTGAGAATTATTTTTTGAGCTGTTCTCGCATTTTTTTGCTTGTTAGGCTTGTAGCCTTGGTTTTTTGAGTACCAGAAAGAGCTTCGTAGGCATGTTGCCAGTCTAAATCTGAATATCTCTGATCTCCATCAAGCACCTTATCTTTCTTGTAAAATTCATAATGAGAAAAGATTGGTCCCATCACTACTCTCTTGCCATTAACATCATCGATCATCACTGCCATAAGGAGAGGCCTTCCAGTAGCTTGATAAAGAGGATTTCCTCATTCTGAAGTAAAGATATCTGCAATCAATGCCCCTCTCTCTTCCTTACCAAGAGGTTCTCCAAAGAGTTTTCTTGGGAAAGTAAGGTCTGAAAGCTGACGATATGAAGTTCTAAGTCGTTCAAAATCATCATCGGAGATGGTCTGATTTTTCATCTGTTTTTGACTCATGGCTCTAATTTTTTGCAAATACTGCCCAAATCCAGCAAAGTTATCCTTATCGGCAAACCAGTTTTTCATAGATTCATTAAGAGCAATCAGACGATCAAGGAAGGCTGTGTCCGCTTCGATATATCCCTTTGGAACTGGCAATATCGGAGGATAAACAGTAAGATCACAATCACTATTACCTCCTGCTCACATCTCCGCATAGGATTGTTTGGTATAAAGGAGGGTATCGTGCTTAAGTTCAGTATAGGAACCTAGGTAGGTTGCAAGATTTTTATAAATATAGAGTGGAATTTGCTTGAAGTAAGGAGCATTATTTACAGGGACAAAGAGTTGTCCAAGCATCGCTAACCACTGATGATAAACCGTCTTGAGGAGAGAACCATCGGCGAGTTCAGCTCTGACTTTTTCTTGTGCTTTGATTTTCTCAGCAGGATAACTGGAAACTTGCTTGCAAGTTCCTATTGCGCAATCTTCATTTTCTAGGACCTGTTTGGACTGAGCTCTCTCTGAAAGCCAGAGATTTACAAGCTCATGCGCTGGTTGATAATTTTCCAAAACATCAGGAACGATCAAAGAAGTTTGCATATTAGGGAGAGTAAGCATTTCTTTGGTTGCACTTCCTGCGGTAAGCTGATCAAAAATGAAGCTGTCAATCGTAAATTTCTCTCCAAAGAAGACAAATCATTCAAGCATCTTTTTGGCGGAATCTTTGTCTGTCGATCAAAGTTCTTGGGTAACATAACGCGCAGATGCGATCTTTTGAGGTTTTAAGTTGGATAATGTCTCTAAATCTGACTCACTGAGCGAAATCTTTCCATCTCTTGAAGCAATAAATTTTTGGAGCTGAGGGATACCAACATCATCACTCTCTCCGATCAAAACTCCAATACTCTCCTGCAATGCAAGGATTGGTTTAAGGAGATCAGAATCCATATTATTAATCATATAGAGTGCGGTTTCCGCTAATTTTTGGTCTCAAAAGTAGAATTTTTCTCTCATGAGCCATTTGCTCGCCATAAAGTAGGTTTTGAGAAAAGAGCTTGTCGTATAATGAGATCTTGGCTTAAACTGAGTGAAATCCTGCTTGATTTGTTTCTGCTGGATAAAAGTTGGACTATATGCCAACAAAAGTGGATCTAATCCATCAAAACTCTCTGCTTTCCAGATTTCAAGCCAAGTTTGTCTCAATGCACTTTGATATTTGGTAGGAACTTGCTTGAGAATCGATTCAAATCTGACTCCAAGGTACTTTTTGAGTTCGTTGTCAGTCATTTCTCATTCAAGCTCTGGATCCTCGAGAGTAGTATCTGGTCTATAGATACCATCTTGCCTCTTTTCAAAAAGAGCTTTGAGTTCATCATTGCTTGGCAAAAGTGCATAAGGAATTGCTCGATATGCAGTAAGAAAGGAGGCTTTTTCAGTCAGATTTTTAGACTGTTTTTTGTCTTGAGAAAGTGCGAGAAAATGCTTGAAAGATTTTTCACTGAGCGTCGCAAGGGTAACTCTTGCTGAACTTTCCTCAAAATACTTGAGCTCATTAGAAAAAATCTTGTGAAAAACATGGAGCAAAAGATCATTGGTCACAAAGAGAGTATTGAATGGATATCTTTTGACATAAAGCTTTGGATCAACATCCTCTCGATAAAAAGAGCTTTGTGAACTTATTTCACGGATTCTCTGAACCCACTCCTCTTCCGCATACTGTCCAAATTCTTCAGTATACGAAGGGGTTGGAAAACTTCATAGATTAAAAGGCATAATTCCTACTCCGTACTTTTTGATCTGAGCAATGATGGTTCAAGTAAGAGGATGATTATTGATACCATCGTATTCCCCTGTAAGGGTAAAAGTTTTTCCTACTTGAAGATCTTTTGCTGGGATTTCTATACTTGAAGTCCCAGGATAGGGAACAAGGCTTGCTGGACCTCAGCATTCTTTGAGTTGTTTTACATCTTCCTTGGTTAGAGAATATTTTCTAGTCCATGGCTTGTTATATTCTGCTTGCTGGATATCTTGACCATTGATCATTTGTGAGAAGTCAGGCTTTTTCATAGCCTTCTCATAGCTAAGATTTGATCAAGTCGTTCCAAAGAGACTTCAACCAGAAGATGGGACTCAAGGATTGCTTGAAGGCACTGAAGACGATGGCAAACAACCTGTCAACATCCCAATCCCCAACAAACAGAAGAGAAATCTGATTTTATTCATGGCGATCACTTTAGAAGATAAAGAATAGTTTAGCTATATCCATTTTAAGGAGTAATGCAATACATAATTCTGATTTTTCAGCTTGTTTTTGAGTTTTTTTTTCATAAAATACTGACAGACTTTTAGATTTTAATATTGTGAAATATGACGACTCGAGCTCAACTGGCTGAAGCTCTTTTCCCAGACACAAAAGAGAGTATCCAAGATCTCCTTGATCGCTATCCTGCCAGATCAAATACCAATCCTGTTCTGCGTTTTGCCCCCTCTCCTACAGGTTTTTTGCACTTTGGGGGATTGTATACAAGTTTTTTGTGCTGGAAATATGCGAAACAAACAGGAGGAACCATCTACCTTAGAATCGAAGATACTGATCAGAAAAGAGAAGTAGAGTGAGCTACTGCACTCTTGATCAACTCTCTCAAGAAGTTTGGGATTAGCTTTGATGAAGGACCTATCGGAGAAAACAATGAAGAAATCTGATCTTATGGTCCCTATGCTCAGTCTCAAAGAGGTGATATCTATCGTGTATTTGCAAAACACTTGGTAGCTCAGGGACTCGCATATCCATGCCGAATGAGTGAAGAAAAGCTCAATGAGATCAGAGAATTTCAAACTGCAAACAAAATTATTCCAGGTATCTACGGACAGTATTCAGAGCGAAGAAATGCAACTCCAGACCAACTTTTAGAAAAATTTGAAAATGAGGGTCAGAGTTTTCCTGTTTTGAGATTTCGTTCTCATGCTGATACCAGTAAGAAAATCACTTTTTCTGATCTCCTCAGAGGAGAAATCAATATGATTGACAATTATAACGATATCGTAATTATCAAGGGAGATGGACTGCCAACTTACCACTTTGCTCACTTGGTTGATGATACTTTGATGAGAACAAGTTTGGTACTTAGAGGAGAAGAATGGCTGACTTCTGTACCACTGCACTTACAGCTTTTTGCTGCATTCGATCTGCCAGCGCCACAGTACGGACATCTGGCACCAATCTGCAAGCTTGAAGATGGAAAAAAGAGAAAACTCTCAAAAAGAAAAGATCCTGAAGCAAATGTAGAATACTTTTTTGAGGCAGGATATGCACCTCAAGCAGTACTTGAATACATTATGACTCTCGCAGATCCAAGTTATGAAGATCGAAAAAGAGAGGATGAACATCGTCAACTGTCAGATTTTGATTTTTCTTTGGAGAGAATGAATGTATCTGGTCCACTCTTTGATTTTGTGAAATTGCAAAGTATCAATAATAACTACCTCTCTGCTCTCTCGACTCAAGAGCTCTACGATCAAGGACTCAAGCGAGCTCAGCAGTATCAACCTGCACTAGCACAACTTATGACTGAGGATGCTGAATACACTCTTGCTGCGCTAGATATTGAAAGACATACTGAGAAAGATCCAAAGAGATTTACTCTCTATAGCGATATTGAGAAGAATATTAAATTCTTTTACGATAGTGAATGGGAAACTATAAAAGCTGAAAAGGCTGACTTCCCAGAAGGTATTGAACTCTCGACTTGGAAAGCCTTTGCTGAAGACTATGCCGCCAATTATAGCTTGGATGGGGATGTACTTACTCGATTTGAACAGCTCAAGACTATCTGAAAAAAATACGGATTTGCTGCAAACAATGCAGAATTTAAGCAAGGAGGTTTTGTAGGAAAGGTAGGAGATTTGGCGATGTTCCTCAGAATCCAGCTCTGCTGAGCAAAGCAAACTCCAGACCTCTTCTCAGTGATGAAGGTTTTGGGAGATAAGAGGATTAAAGAGAGACTCTTGGATTTGTAATCATTTAGATCCTATAATACATCCCTAGTTTATGAAGAACGATAAAAACAGCTTTGCGTATCAAGAAAATAGACCCATTAATTATCAAAAAGGATTTGTAAAGGATTTGAAGATTTACTAAAATTATTATCAATGAATATGACAAAAGAACTATTACCTATACAATGACTCTTGGATGATATTTATAGCCTCTCGCATAGAGAACATATGAATAAAGTACTTTATTTGGAGACGAGAAGAAAAAAAGCACAAGAAGTAAAAAGAAGACTCGAAGACCTCTATGAAGCTGAAAAAATCTCTAAACCTCTCTATAAAGAAATGAAACAAAAAGCAAATCAGATTTTATTTGAAAATTTTAGCAAACAAATCTTACCTAAACAAACAGGGATCATTACTGCCGAAAACCAGAAGAAAGAAGATTACCTCAATCCTGGGAAACTAGAAAACCTTAAAGTACTTGAACCGAGACAATATATTGGGATAGATCCTAGTGCTGAAACTGATTTAGACGCTCCATCACTCGTTACTGCAATTACCCCTCCTGAATATGAGCAACCTTGGCATGATCATTGAGAAAATTGGGAACTTACCTTTTATACTTGACCATCAATAGGGAAATACCAAACTGCTGGAGTCGAACATGAAATCAATGCTGATTTTGGAGATATGATTATCTTTCCTCCTCAAACCTGGCATACTATAAAAAATCCAACATCTGAAGAAGTTATGAATATGTCAATAAAACTTCCTTCTGCACTCTTGGATAGGGGAAAAGAATATAAATGAGCACTAGGGAAAGGAGAAAAAAGAAGTCTAGTAGAAACCGGAGATCATCAATATAGTTTAGACATTGAGGATATTTGAGTACCTTATAATATCAATGTTTATTCCTTTGATAAAGTAAAAAACGTTCATCATATAAAAAATAGCTCTAAAAGTCTGATTTACCCTCTCTTGTGAGCTGAGTTTCTCGTAACTTCTCCTACAATTGGCAAAAAAGTATTGAGATTTAGGGATGCACTCGTTTTAGCTTCTGGAGAAGAAGTTCTCTTGGAACAACTAGGTTCAGCTACAACCTATGTTTACATGGTAAGCTTAACGGAATAAGATTTTATCGAAATAAACATTCAGAAATTGAAATAACGGTATCTCACTTAAATTTCTTCTTGACCTTTTCTTTAAAAAACTTATAATAATATTATCAAAAGTAAAAATACATAAACAAGACCAAAGTATCCAAAGTCTGGGCCTGAAAAGAGCCTTAATAGGGATATACAACTACAATGAAAACAAAAATTCTGATCATCCTCCTGCTGATGGGAGTAGGTTTCCCGCTTATCAGCTCAGCCAAACTCCTGACGCTCTCATTAGAGAAAAGCAATCCCCTTGAGAATCTTGTGACAGCAGCCCACTCAATCGCAAAACTGGAAGGAGCTCCTATCTCTTTTGATAATACAAAAGAGTCTGTTGAACATTATAGAAGAGAATCCAGCAATAGCGATACCTCTTTTGATACTGTAAAAGAGTCCGTTGAAAATGATAGAGGAGAATCCAGTAATAGCGACCCTGTGCTGGCATTTATGGTTACTCTGGTTTTATACATTATTTGGGAGATAATGTTTGATGTTATCAAGGAATTAGGAGATTCGCACAGTAAAGAAAATAAGTTAACAGCAACTCATTTGACTTTCATTGGCATAGTCTGCCTTTTGTGTCCTATAATTTGCTTTAATCCTTATATAGGAGTTCCAGGAACGCTGAGAACCCTATTCGTTATGGCATCGTTTTGGAAAACCGACTGCAAGAAATAATTGTAAGTCGGTCATTCAATAAGCGTATCGCTTGTTGTTTGGCTGACTTTTTTCTATTAAAGAAAAAACTGACCTCAAAAGAACGTCAGTCTTTTTTATTTTTTGAAATACTACATCTTTGTGTGGAATGTTCTTTCGATCACCTCAAGCTGATGAGCCTTTGAAAGTCTTACAAAGTTTACTGCATATCCAGATACTCTAATAGTGAGTTGAGGATATTCTTCTGGATGTTCATACGCATCCATAAGTGTTTCTCTGGTAAGTACATTTACATTGAGGTGATGAGCTCCTTTTCCAAAGTATCCATCCATTACAGATACGAGGTTTTCAATTTGTTCTTCTCTTGCTTGTCCAAGTGAAGTTGGAATCATTGAGAAGGTATTTGAGATTCCATCTTGAGAGTAATGGTAGTCAAGCTTTGCAACTGAGTTGAGTGAAGCAATAGCTCCTGAATGGTCTCTACCGTGCATTGGGTTTGCTCCTGGAGCATAAGGTTCTCCAGCTTTTCTTCCATCTGGGGTAGCTCCAGTATTTCTACCATACATTACATTTGAAGTAATAGTAAGGAGTGAAAGTGTTGGAGTAGCATCTTTATAAGCCTTATACTTTCTAAGCTCTTCCATGAAGAACTTTTGTACTTCTACAGCCATAGAATCTACTCTATCATCATCGTTTCCATACATTGGGAATTCTCCCTCAGTCTCAAATGATTTTGCAACTCCATTTTCATCTCTAATAGCCTTTGTCTTTGCAAATCTAATTGCAGAAAGCGAATCAGCTACGATAGAAAGCCCAGCAATACCATAAGCAATATCTACTCCGTAATTTGAGTCCATAAATGCCATCTGAGCCTTTTCATAGTAGTATTTGTCGTGCATGTAGTGGATAATATACATTGTCTTTGCATATACTCTTGCTACATTTTCCATAGCCTTTTTGAAGTTAGCCCAAACTTTGTCATAATTCAGACTTCCATCTTCATTATCTACAGACTCAAAAAGTGTAGGATCCATTACTTGTACTCCTTCATCTTCTTCTTTACCTCCATTGATAGCAAGGAGAAGTGTTTTTCCAAGATTACATCTTGCACCAAAGTGCTGGATTCTTTTTCCGATCTCTTGATAAGATACACAACATGCGATACCGTAGTCATCACCTCCTCTAATAGGTCTCATGATATCATCATTTTCATACTGAACAGATGAAGTATCGATAGAAACCTGAGCACAGAACTTCTTGAATCCTTCTGGCAAAGCATTTGACCAAAGTACAGTTAGATTTGGTTCTGGAGAAGGCCCAAGGTTGTACAAAGTTTGAAGAAATCTGAATGAGGTCTTTGTTACCTTTGTTTTTCCATCGTGGAACATTCCTCCGATAGATTCAGTCACCCAAGTAGGATCTCCACCAAAGATTTCATCGTAAGCTCCTGGTCTAAGATGTCTTACGAGTCTAAGTTTCATCACAAAGTGGTCAATGAATTCTTGAGCTTCAGCTTCTGTAATTTTTCCAGATTGAAGATCTCTTTCAATATAGATATCTAGAAATGAAGACACATTTCCAAGAGACATCGCTGCACCATCTTGTTCTTTAATACCTGCAAGGTATGCAAAGTAAGTCCATTGAATAGCTTCTTGAGCTGTTTCTGCTGGTCTAGATACATCAAATCCATGATCAGCTGCCATCTTTACAATATCTTTCAATGCTGAGATTTGCATAGAGATTTCTTCTCTAAGTCTTACTTTTGCATCAGTCATATTACCACCAATAGCCTCAAAATCAGCTTTTTTAACTGCTATGAGTGCATCAGCTCCGTAAAGTGCGAGTCTTCTGTAGTCTCCAATGATTCTACCTCTAGCATAATTGTCTGGAAGTCCAGTTACGATATGTTTTGATCTATAGAGTCTAGATTCTGCATCATATGCTGAGAATACTGCATCGTTGTGGTTTTTTGCATAATGGAAAATATCTTTTACTCTAGGAGCAAGTTCGATTCCTCTCTCCTTAAGTGCATTTTCTACTACTCTTACTCCTCCAAATGGCTTGATACCTCTTCTCAATGGAGCATCAGTTTGGAGACCTACGATAGTTTCGAGTTCCTTTTTGATATATCCAGGCTTGTGCGAAGTGATAGTTGAAATTGTTTCAGGATCAGCAGATCTGAGCCCGTTTCCGTCTCTTTCTTCTTTGAGACATTTTTTTACTTCTTCCCAAAGTTCCTTAGTTCTTTCGGTAGGACCTGAGAGAAAAGATGCATCTCCTGTATAAGGAGTGATGTTTTCATAGACAAATTTTCTTACATCGATCGTTGTCATAAGTATAACATATGGTAAAAAATAAAACATTCTTGAGGGCGTCAAAGGTTTTTCTCTAAATAAAGTAGATAATACCTTTTAGTTTTTTCAAACTTTTCACACCAGAAAAGAGTATAATAATATTTTCTTAATTTGCAACTTAATACTATTTTTTTCTAGAATTTATTTTTAATAAAAAATTGAATACAGCGTATTTTATATATCAAACATTCTTATGTCAAGGGGAACAAATAAAAAACGAGATCAGAATTTTCTCTTTTTGAAAAAATAGATATACTTAGGTGATTTATCTTTGATGTGATGCAAAAATGAACAATAATGCATTTTCAATACTCTTTGGAGAGCTTCCTCAAGAAACTGAAGTTTCTATAGAAAAGACTCAGGAAACTACTCCTAAAGTATCTACTCCTGTAATACCAGAGCAGGTGGTAGAAACGCAAAAAACTGAAGTTCAAACAACTCTTGAAGAGAAGGTAGATTCTCCTAGAGTTTTTGTTGCACCATCAAAACAAAAGACTGAAAAGAAAAAGAAGAATAAGTCTGATTTTTTACCCCTTTGATTACTCAGAGAAAAGTTGAAAAACTTTTTCAAAGAGACCAAAGCAATGATTATTATCTTTTTAAGTATTTTGTGTGTTTTCTACTTTTTTACCAATGCACAACTAGTATTTTATACTTTTAAAGATGCTTTCACTAGCGTAAATGCCGCAGAGCTCCATCAAATTTCAGAAACCCTGATGCACAATGCTGCAGATAATACACAAGAAGACAATATTAAACAAATTGAAAAAAGATTTGCTGAAATCCAAAATGAACACACAACAGGAAATATCCTCTCTCTAGGAATGGACGAACTTGTACAAGGGAAGTCTCAAGACCTCAACTACAATATCCTCCCTCCAACTAATAGACTTATCATCCCCGATCTCAATATCAACGTTCCTCTTATAGATACAGAAAGCAATGGAAGAGTTGATTTTTCTCAAGAGAATTTTGATGATGAACTCACAAAAGGTGTCGTAAAATATCCAACAACTCCTACTCCTGGGAACAAAGGAAATACCCTTATCTTTGGACACACCTCTACTGAATGGTGGAAAAAGAATGAATACGGTGTAGTCTTTAGAAATATTCCAAAACTCAAAGTAGGACAAAGATTTCAAGTCGTACGAAATGGCCAACTCACAACCTATGAAATGGTTGAAAGAAAAGTTGTTTTACCAAAAAATGTAGAAGACTATTATCATCAGTTCTCAGAACAAAACGAAAGTTATCTTACTTTGATGGGATGTTATCCAATCGGAACTGCAGACAAGAGAATGATGATTGTCGCAAAAAAAATTCCTAATCCATAAAAAAAGAAAAATCTGAACTTAATCAGATTTTTTTTATTTTAAACCATTTATTTAATAAATCCTCCAGACTGGATATCTCGTAATTTTTTGTAGATACCATCTGGCTTTTGGATAAGTTCTGAATGCGTTCAGCTTTCAACTATTTTTCATTGATCCATTACGATAATACGATCCATTTTCATAATCGTAGAAAGCCTGTGAGCTATAATGATTGAGGTCTTGTTTTTCATGACTTCTGCCATTGCCTCCTGAATATATTTTTCCGATTCACTATCCAAAGCTGAAGTTGCTTCATCCATAATCAGAATTGGTGCATTTTCTATAATCGCCCTAGCTATAGCAATTCTCTGCCTCTCTCCTCACGAAAGCTTAATTCCCCTTTCTCCCACCAAGGTTTCATATTTATCTTCTAAATGATCGATAAAGAGATCACACCTTGCCATCTTGGCAGCAGCTTTGATTTCATCATCACTTGCATCTGGACGGGCATAAGCAATATTTTCTCTAATAGAACGGTGGAAAAGAATCGGATCCTGAGGAATCATAGACATTGCGGATCTTAAAGATTCTTGTGTAATTTCAGCGATATTTTGATCATCAATCAGAATTCCCCCTTTTTGAATATCATAAAGCCTAAATAGAAGCTTGGTAATCGTAGACTTTCCGCTACCAGAAGCTCCAACAAGAGCGACTCTTTGACTAGGCTTGATATGGAGTTTCAAATCATGGAAAATTTGGTTTCCTCCGTAGCTGAAATCTACTCCTTCAAAGTGGATTTCTCCCTGTTTTACTTTCAACTTTTTGGAGCTTTTGTCTTGGATTTCATGTGGAGTATCAATAATTTCTACAATCTCTCAAATTTCAGTAATTCCCCTAAAGATTTGTCTTAAAGTCTGCCCGATTCACCAAACAGAATCGATAATTTTAAGTACATAAGTTTGCAAAAGGACAATCATACCTATTGTAATTACACCTTTTCACCACATTTGCAAAGCTACATACATAATTCAAATCTGCATAAAAAGAGTAAAAAGTGAAGCTACTCCCCAAATCCAAATAGACTTAAAATACTGTATTTTTCTCGCGTGGGCAGCTTGATGATTTAGTTTTGCATAGGACTGTTCTTCTTTTGTTTCAGCAGCAAAAAATTTAATAGTAAAGTTATTGGCAAGAATATCTGATAATAAACCTCCCTGCTCACTATCTAAAGCATTTGCTTTTTCTTGATAAGGATGGATAAAAACATAGAGCTTATATTGAACAAAAGAAAAAATAATAACCATAAGCAAAAGAACTAAGGCAAGGAGAATACTTTCCTTAGCAATAATGATCAAAATAAAACCAATATTAATAATAAAAGGCAGAACATTCCAAGAAAAAAGATCTGTCATCGTTTCAAAAGCAGAAACCCCCTTTCTTACCTTAGTAATTAAAGATCAAGTAAAATTATTGGTAAAAAACTGAAAAGAATGACCTTGAAGCTTCTGGAGGAAAGTATTATTCAACCATTCTTGGATATTCATTTGAAATGAAATTACAAAATAGTCATAAAGTCTATAGGTAACAAAATTTGCAAACTGAATCCAAAAAAGAATAACTAAAACACCTATCGCATGTACCAAAAGTTCCTCCTTAATCCCACCTATCTGAGTAATAGTATCAAAAATCTCTTTATAGAAAAGAGGAGGGACAATCAAAAGAATCATCCCTAAAAGTTTCATGATGAAAGCTACTAGTCAAGATTTCCAAAATTGCCTATAAGATTTCCATAAATACCTCAAAGCAAGCTGAGCGTTTTTCTTGAAGTTATTTTTATCCGTATATTCTGAAGTGTAAGTCATCGGTTTTACTTAATGTTTTAAATGTTCAAAAAATCTGTTCATAGAAGTGATAATTTCCTGTTGAGCTTCTAAAATACTTCCAAAGCCTCTTACTTCCACTTTGTCATACTTCTCATGCCCAAGGAATTTAATCTGCTTGAAAATAGTGAAGAGCTCTTCTTTCATGTGATACCCTAGGTTGTCAATATGATGAATTTCATTCCATCTCGAATCTACATCTCAGGTAAGAGCTGCAATAATCTTTGGATCATCTCCGGCATTATCAGAAGTATAGAGAATTCCAATTGGTCTTGCTTTGATCAAGCAACCGGTAAAAGTTGGATTGGTCGTTAAAAGGTGGACATCACAAGGATCACCATCTTCAGAAAGCGTTTGCGGAATAAAACCATAATCTACTGGATAATACATACTACTATGAATCACGCGATCAAGTCTAAAACAACCAAGATGATGGTCGTATTCATATTTATTGTTAGAACCTCTAGGAACATCGATGACTACATTGAAATAGCTTTTTTTCGTCTACAAAAGTTGGAAGGTCGTTTACAAGATGTATTTTTTGATAAAAAATAAGATAAATGATTTGAAAAGTATAGTTTTTTTGGATTTGATTTCAATAAAAAGATTCCTATACTGCCTAGATCTTCCAGCTAGAAATACATAATATTCCGCTATAAAAAAATCTCCCTAGGAAATACCTAGAGAGTTTTTAATTCATAGAGCCTTTTCTACCAATGACAGATTTTTTAACGAAAAACTCCTTTTGTGGATAGAGGGATGAGTTCCATTCTTCTTGGAGACAAAAAAACGATATTTATACTCTCCAGTTTCTTTTAAGACAACTTTCCCAATAAATTCAGAATATTTCCTATTGGGAATAAGCTTCTGATAGGTAATTTTTCCTGAGGGAGTAGTCCATTTTATCCAAATATCGTATCGAGAACAATAAATTGCCCTTACTTTGAATCGATAGTTATGATTAGCACACTTATCTGGAGGAAGGATTTTATAATAGGCTGCAATCATAGGATCATAAGCACTATCCGACATACCGAAATGCTCCATCTCCAGCTCTTCTACAGATTTTTTCTGACTCTTTTCTTGTGTACTATCATCATGGTCAGATTTTTGAGCTCCTTGAGAACAAGAAGAAAATACTCCTAATAAAAAGATTGAAGAAATCAGATTACTAAGGAATACTTTTTTTAAAAAGTTTCTATTCATCATATTTGTTTTGAATGAGTATTTTTTACTTTGTGTTTTTGTAAATGGTAGTTTAACTCTTTTCTATAAAGAAAGAAATAAACAAACTAGCTATCACTATATCATATTATTATACTTTTTTGTTTAACAGCGATGGATTACAATATCCTTTTCCCATAAAATGTCAATCTTATTTTTAATAAAAAAGACATCTTAGTGATGTCCTTCTTCATTATATCTAGCAATAGAGGTTTCAAGTTCTTCTTTTACTGCATCAAGATCTCCAAATCCTCCAATTACAATTTTATCATATTTCTTCACTTCAAGTTTTTTGATTTCTTTGAAGAGGATTTCAAGCTCCTTTTTCTTGTGAGCTCCAAGATCATCGATCGTCTGGATTTCATCAAATCTAGGATCAACCTTACTTACTGGCACTGCAATGATCTTTGGATCTTCTCCAGCGTCATCTGAAGTATAAAGAATTCCGATAGGTCTCGCTTTTACTACACAACCTGTGAAAAGTGGATTAGTAGTATAAAGACATACATCACAAGGATCTCCGTCCTTTGAAAGCGTCTGAGGAAGAAACCCGTAATTGAATGGATAGAACATAGAGTGATGAACTACTCTATCAAGCACAAAACATCCCATTTCGTGATCGTATTCATACTTATTATTACTCCCTGCGGGGATATCAATTACTACATTGAGAATTCCAGCTTCCTTATCCGCATAAGTTGGGATATCATTTACCATATTCATCATTTGTTTTGAGAAATAGAAAAAATAAAAATCTGACTCTAAGATAGAGATTTCTCATTTGATTGCAAGAGGAAAGATTATATTTTTTGAACAAAGAAACTTTGAATCCTTTGCAAAGAAAGGTCAGCAATGAAGGCTTCAGGATTTTGAAGCTGTTTTTTATTGAGCAATTGAGCCAAAATATTTCACTTATTGGAAACAAGATTTGCATGATAATAGGCTTTAAACTGGCAGAAAAACGATCAATCCAACTTTTGCATATGCTCAAGTGCACCTTGTGAAAAAATAAGATAAGCCGCCTCTTCTCTCAAAGAATAATAATGCTGATAAGGGAAATAAAGTTTTTCAACATACCAAGTCTGATAGTCTATTCGTGCAGAACTCAGCCTTTGCAGAAAATCGAAGAAATACCGATCTTGAGCTGAGAAAAAAGGAATTGAAAATAATGAATAAGAAACATTATCAAGCAAAATCTGTATATTTTTCAATGGAACCCTTGAAGAAAATTGATGGGTATTATTTTGATACTTTTGCTCGATTTTGTAATTCTGATCAAGGATAAGATAGTTATTGTAATAGTTTTGTTGATAAGTTCTAATTTCTGAGAGGCTTGGATAAGCTCGATCCTGCTCTCCTTCAAACAGATCTCGCAAACGATCAAAAAAACTTTGATCAAAAAGCTCATCCTCCAACCTCTGTTTTTCTCTCTCAAAATCTGCCTTTTTAATCTTTTGAGAAAGTAATGGGAGAAATTCTTCTAGATATTCTTTTTTTTCAAAAGAAAATTGTGTATAAAATACCAAACACCTCGCCTCAAAAGTCTGAGAATGATTGAGAAATTTTACATATTCTTTGAGAAATAAGGATCCAATACAATGCTCGAGTAAATGAGAAGTCCCATCTTTTCTGTGCATTTTGGGAGTATAAATAAGGATATGATGCATAAAACACACTACATTACCATTTAAAAAGATGTCTCCAGATTTTGGCGGCAACCTGAAATCTTGAGCTAAATTGCGAGACCTCCAATTCCTTTCGACTTTATTGAATACTCTTCAGCATTATACCTCCCTTGTGTTTTTTAATTCACAAACAAGGATTATTGTAACAGACTTCACTCTTGCACTGTAGAATATATAGATCATTTCTAAAAAGTCAAGGAAGGGAAAAATACAAAAACTTGCATTCTCAGACCAAAACACTACAAACAGACTAATTATTTTTATCTTTGCAAAAAAATATGTTTCATTTTCTCCACTGAAAAGTTCAAAAAATCTGATCTGAAAGCTTGATCATTTCTGACAATTTCGGTATTCAGGCACTTTATGCTGGGAATCAAAAGGAGGGAGATTTTTTCCTGTATCCGTATATGGACGAAAATAGAAAGTCAGTTTTTTATTTTGCTTTTGATAGTCAAGAGCAAAAGAGCAGTTTTGAACAAATGCTAAAAATATCTGGAGTCTGACCTAAGACCGCGTTTCAAATTTGTCAGTTGCCAACTGGGGAACTCAAAGAAGCAATTGACAAGCTTGATGCGAAGTTTTTCCAACAGATTCCTGGCATCTGACCTAAACTTGCAAAAAAAATCATCCTTGAACTCAAAGGTACTTTTGACTTACAACAAGCTGAAAGTATCGATACCAAGCACAAAATTTTCAAATCTGTGGTCAAAACTCTCAAAAATCTCGGCTATGATGCAACCAAAGTACAAGAAGTCCTCAGAAATTACGAAGGAGATTTGGATCAAACTGATCTAAGTGAAGTGGTAAAATGGACTATTTCGAGATTATAAGAAAAACTGAGACCAGAATTCATTTTTTTTAACTTTTTTTCTTATCATTTTTTTCAAATCTTTTTCTAAATTTCATAAAGAAATTAAATACTATTTTTTATAATTTTCTGTCTTGATTTTGAATAGGGTTTTGCTATAAGTGAAAGCAAATAGCAATCAGTTTTATTTTTACAAAAATACAAAATGTGATTTGAAGAAAGCCTACATAAAAAAATGGTCAAAATCGTGCTTTGAGGACTTGCCCCCATCGAAGAGAATCAGGCTCTTTCAGCTTCTGAAATCAAAAAAAGCTGGAGACCAAGCTTTCAAAGAATCCAATCTTTTTTTGCTCAAGGAGTAGAAGAACTCAGAAGAGACCTCAATAAATCGGCAGCAAAAAAAGAAAAGAAAACTGACACACAACACAAATAATCTCCTCTCTTTAGTTGATCACATGTAGATATGGCAAAGTATAACTTGGAAACGATCGTTTCTCGAGCAAAAAGAAAAGGATTTGTATACCCAAACTCAGAAATCTATTGAGGACTGGCAAATGCCTGGGATTTTGGTCCCTACGGATCTTTGCTCAAAAAAAATATCTCAGACCTTTGGGTTAAGCACTTTACTCAAGAGAGAGACGATGTAGTTTTTATGGATACGGCAATAATTGCACATCCAACGACCTGGCAAGCAAGTGGACATCTTGCTTCATTTTCTGATGCATTGATCGATGATAAGAAAACAGGAAAGAGATTTAGAGCTGATAAAATTATTGAAGAATATTTTGAAAAAGTAAGAAACTGACTTTCTGATGAGGACCTTGCCTCTAAACTTCAGGTTTCAAATCTTTCCCCTGAATCTTGGGGGAATGAAGGAATGAAAGCCTTCATTGAAAGTCATATTCCTAACAATCCAGAGACATGAAATCCTGCTGAATGGACAGAATGTAGAAACTTTAACTTGATGCTTGGAACCAACCTTGGTCCAGTAGCTGACGAGAGTTCAAAAGTTTACCTTAGACCAGAGACTTGTCAATCACTCTTTACGGACTTTAAAGCAGTGCTTGATAGTACAAGAAATAGAATCCCATTTGGACTTGCACAAATCGGAAAAGCATTTAGAAATGAGATTACTCCTGGGCAGTTCCTCTATAGAACAAGAGAGTTTGAACAGATGGAAATTGAATACTTTGTACCTGCAGATCCTGATAAGGCAATGGCCATCTACAACCAATGGAAAGAAGACTGTATGCATTACTGGACTAAGATCATTGGGATCAACCCAGAAAATCTCAGGTTTAAAGACCATGATAAACTTGCTCACTATGCCGCAGCTGCTGTGGATGTAGAGTATGCTTATCCTCGAGGATTTGGGGAGATTCAGGGGATCCACAACAGAACTAATTTTGATCTTACTCAACACCAAGAATATAGTAGTAAAGATATGCAATATACTGATCCATTTACCGGAGAGAGATATATTCCTCGATGTATTGAGGCGAGTTTTGGTCTCGGTCGTCAAGTCATGGTAACTATGCTTGAATTCTATGATGAAGAACAGCTTGAAGACTGAACTTCTCGTGTGGTTATCCACTTTCCAAAACAACTTGCTCCGATCAAATTTGCAATCCTTCCTCTCATCAAAAAAGATAGTGATCAAGTACAAATTGCTGAAGATCTCTTCAAGAAACTGAGCAAAATTTGTAAATGTGAATACGATGACAGCGGAGCTATTGGAAAAAGATATAGAAGACAAGATGAAATCTGAACTCCTTACTGTATCACTATTGATCAGCAAAGTAAAGAAGATGGAACAGTTACCCTTAGAGATAGAGATACTATGGAACAAATCAGAGTTAAGATTGAAGATTTGCCAAACTATTGTTAATATACGCTATTTAAAAAAAGAATCTGACAAATAGTCAGACTTCTTTTTCTTTTTGAAAAAAACCCTCTCTTTTGAGAGGGCTGTACCTGTACAATGTTAGTGTACAGATTAGGGGGTGGATTACAAGGCTACTTGAAGAATATGATGATTTTTTCTACTTTGTTATTCCCCCCTGATACTACTGCATTAAGAGATATTTTATTATTATGAGTATCATTTTTACAGAGGTTTTTAGCTGGGAATTTTATTCAACCGTTCCCTATAAGTTGGAGATTGCAAAGAGGATACAGATATTCATTTACAGCATCTGTTGGGATTTTCGCATATTTATCTATCCATCAAACAGTCTTTCAATCAATTCCAATAAAGAGATTAGCTACTTTAGAAAGTGGTTTACTCGTAACAAGCATAATATAAGCTTGTTTCCCATTTTTTGGAAGATCAAAGCTAATCCTGTTTTTGTGCAGATAATTATGCATTGTTGTATTATTTTCTGCTCAAGATTTTGCATTCATAGCTGGTTGGTTAGTAGGAACGGCTACAATATAATCCTTTCCAGCTTCTCCATTTTCTAGGAGATAGTCTAGGTAGCTCCTTGGATCTGTTGCTGATTCTATAGTAATATCTTGGTCTCAGGTTATTACATCTCAAGTCAAGGTATCTGTAGTTGTTCAAGTTGTTGATGAAATTTTTATTGTATCTGATATTTCATCTACTTTATGATGAATGATTTTTGTTTCTTGCATATTTTGATACAAACCTACTCAAAGAAATATAAGTCAAAGAACAATAAAAGAATAGTTGGGTATTACTTTTGTCCAAAGGTCTTTAGTCTCTTGATTCTTGATTGTCATTTTGTAGTAGTGTACGAATAAAAAAGAAAAGAATCCCTATAGTAAAAATTCAAAATATCACAGTAAAATTAATGTTTTCAAAATATTGTTGTATTCTTCCGCTTAAATTATATTTTTCCTGGACTCTTCCATAAATTCCATATCCCAAAACTCAAATACCTACTTCAATCCATCCTGAGAGATTAATTCAAAATCAATAAAATATAACAGGTAATACAGAAAAAGAAAGGATTTGAATAAAGATAATATTTAGTCACGCACAAATCCATCTTTTTTTATGATAAGAATCGTTGCTCATAAATACACACAATCTAAAGTCAGACTTTTATATCTTTTTTCTTGTCATTTGCAAGAAATAAAAAATCTAACCTTATAACTTTATGTTATCAACTAAAAACTGTGCCAGCTCCTCCTCTGGAATCAGTGCAGATTCTAGGAGTCGGTATTGGTGGTTATGATTAAACCATCAGATATTGGTTGATATTTTATGGATATACTCTTGGAAATCTTCAGTCTTTTTAGTTATTCTAGACATTTATCTTTACTACGATCTTTCCCCTTTTAGGAGAGAAGCTCTTTTCTCTCTCACTATGAGCAAAATACATAGCACTACTCCTATCAGGATCAACAATAAAACTCGCCTCGTTAACATGTTTTCTACAAGGATTTTAACAGCAAAATCTTCTGCAAGTTGAGAAAGCCAAAATACTAACTGAAGCAACCGCTCGATTGGAACTGTCCAAAAGCTCCATCCTGTCATCCTACTCAACACAATACTCATAAATCCACCAATAGTAATCACAGGGACAAGAGGAACGACAAAAAGATTGATCAGGATCCCGGTTAGATTGGTACTTCCGACAAAAAAAAGTAAAATAGGCAAAGTCCCCAGACTTGCTCCAAAAGTAGGTAATCCATATTCTTTTAAGAGCTTTTCAAGGAATAAGAGTCAGACTTTTTGATCTTTTTTTCTCTTTGAAATTAGATTCTCAGTTGAGACTTGTTGTCTGAGAGTATATCGCTCTGAAACAGCGAGGATTCCTACTAGTGCTCCAAAGCTTAGGAGAAAACCTAAATCATAGGCAAGAAAATAGGGATTATAACAGAGCATAAGTACAAAAGCATAACTTATTAGCCTCGATATCTTGACCTCTCTCCCTCGGAATAGGGCAAGCAATGAAAGTACAGACATAATCAGAGCTCTCACGACACTTGAATCTCCTCCTGCAATCAACGCAAAAGCTACTACTCCACAAATAATCACTGCATTTCTCAGATAAAAAGGCAAAAAGAAGAGTACTGCACTTAGAAAGACCACAATCATCACCAAATTCCCTCCACTCACTGCGATAATATGCACGATCCCACTATCAACAAACTGCTGATATTGCGAGTTGCTAAGCTGAGATTTATCTCCAATAAGCATTCCAAGGAGCAATGCTCACTCTTTTGGACTGAAAAAGTCTGAAATCTGACTCCTCACCCAGCTCCTTGCAGTCAGAATTCGATCTTTTTTCTCTTCAAAAGCGGACTTTTTAACTATAAACTTTGGATATAAAGCTCCTTGATAGCCCTTCATCAGCATTCGTTTCTCATAGCTAAATTCATAACTAAGAAAATCAGCCATCTGATCAAGCCTATCCCCACTTGTATTATGAAAAAATCTCTCAGCATAAGTCTTATCTCGATCAATAGATTTTTGAGAAGCTCCGATAAAATATACCTCTCATAACGCTAATAGCTCTGAGGTTTTTAAAGTAAAAACCTTATTATCAGTAATAGATTTGACAATATAACGATCTTGCTTACTTTGCTCAAGCACCTGAAAATCTCCGACAAGGGATTGCATTTTCGGAACATCTCTGGTTTTTTGCCATCAAAAAGTCCAAAAATTCTGACCAATTTCAGGAGCATTATTTCGCCAAAAGATTTGACAGCTCAAGATGGCTATAAACCAAGCTCCCAAAATCAAAACGATGAATTTTCCTCAGATTTTTAGCCCTTTTTTAGTCATCAGAAGAAAGACAGCAGCCACAATAAGCGCAAAAATCAAAAAAACGAGTCCCCATACTAGCGACTGGAAACTCGTAAAAACTCGGATGAAAACTGCAAAAAGAGCAAGAAACATCTGGTTTATTGATAACAAGTTAAAAGGTTTTTATATTTTTTAATTTTGTAAACTATAATTCCAAATTGGATATTTCATAGGAATTCCTGTTGGTTGAGTTTGAGGCTGCTTAAGAGATTGCATGAGCATGAGCAAATGATATTCCAATGCCTCAACTCTTGCTTGCAAAGCGGCAATTTCTTTTTGATTGTTATTTTTTGTGATAAGAACTTCTTCAGAGTCAGATTTTTCATTCTTGTCTGAAGCGATCTCTACAATAAATTCAGGCTCAGAAGCCTTCTCTCCTGTAAGCTCTGCCTCTTCAGCATTAGCACTTAGAGCCCCCGTAAGATTCTCTCCAGTCGTATTTTCATTTTCTCCTGAAAACAAGGCTGAAAGCTGATCTTCTTGGTTGTTTTCTTCTTGGGTTTCAGAGATTGCTTGCTCTGGATTTGCAAGACTAGCCTTTACCTGAGTTGGGATAACCTGGATCCAGAAATCTCTCCCTTCAAGAGTCCATTCTCCAGCACACCAAAAAGCAGCTAAAGCTAGCATCCAAACTACACTTGTCCAAAAAAAAGTTTTCATGATAATATTATTATAAAATAAATACTAATTAATCTCCTCAAAGTCAATTGGCAAAGGCGCTTCAAAACTAATTATTCTCCCATCTAAGTTGGTGAATTGATATTTTCGACAATGAAGCAGCTGCCTTTTGATACCGATTTGCTTATTGAGGATTCTGTTGATCACAGGCTTTCCATAGATCAGATCTCCAAGCACAGGATAATTTTCACTCGATAGATGAATTCTAATCTGGTGCATTCTTCCGCTATAGAGTTTAACTCTCACGAGAGAAATCTCTCAGAGTAAAGGATGTTTACGAGTCTTTTCACATCGGCATTCTGTTTTAGACTCAAGTCCATCACTATCATTGAGCTGCATCTGTGCTCTTGCAAATTTTGCATTGTAGGTCTTCTCAATGGCCTTGTCAATGACAAGATGTTTTGGAAACTTCCCTGCGACTCGCGTCATATAGTTTTTGCTTATTGCACGATCTCTGATGATTTTATTGATGTATTGAAGAGATTCGTAATTTTTTGCTGCGATAAGCACTCCTGAGGTATCCTTATCCAATCTATATCAGAAAGAAGGCTTAAAAGTCTGACTTTTGTCTTTGGTATATCCCTGCTTCTGACAATAAAACTCCAAATAATCATTCATACACGGATCATTTCGATGTTGAGCACTAGGATGAATAACGATTCCAGCCGGCTTATTGAAAACAATCCAATCCTCATCTTCATACAAAATCCAGGTTTGAACCTCATCTAAATCAATTTTCTGAAGTTTTCTTTCCTGCTGCGTCAAAGTCAGCTTTTTATCCTTTTTCCCTAACAACTCTTCTGGAAGCGTCAAAACATCTCCAAGCACCAATCTCGCCTCTTCTTTGGTCTTTCTACCATTGACACGAATTTCTCACTTACGAATTCGAGAATAAATATCCGAAAGCCTTACTTGCGGATAGGGTTTACAGTATTTTCTCAAGAAACGGTCGCATCTCTGATTGGCTTGATCGGCCTGGATCGTAATTTCCATCATAGAAAAGGATATAAAAAATCTGATTTTACTTTTTGGATATTATTAGGGGTATGATTTAGTTTTTTTTCAAGGTTAGATAACAGATTTTAGTCTATAGTTTTTTCACTTAATTGCAAGGTTTTATCCACATTCCATCTCCAAAACTATAAAACTTAAAGTCATTTTGTATCGCAAACTCATATGCTTGCAAGGCATTTTCTCTTCCCATAAATGCACTAATCAGCATCAAAAGCGAGCTTTTTGGTAAATGAAAATTGGAAATCAATTCATCTACAAGCAAAAACTTAACTCCAGGTCTAAGAAAAAGTCTTGTTTGGATAAGGATTTCTCAAGAATCAAGAAAATCAATCTTTTGATCTGGAATAAATTCTTGAACTTTTGAACTATCTAGATCTTGAGTGAGATCATCTCGCCGAGCAACCACAGCTGGATCGAGCGAGGAAATCAGACTTTTTTCTTTTTGGAGAAAGTGCCAAATATAAGGTAAAGACTCTAGATATCTCACCATCGTAGTCCCAACAGGAAGAAGTTTTTTTCAAGTAAGTTTTGCGTTCATAATACGACTTCGGATGCGCATATTGATGATCATAGGCTCAAAATGAAGCTTCTGATTGGTAATATTTTCTTCCCAAACTGGCTTAAAGGTTCCCAATCCAACATGCAAACATACTCGCTCAAAATCCACCCCTCTCGACTCCAAACCAGCAATCAGCTGTGGAGAAAAATGCAAAGATGCTGTAGGAGCAGCAGCAGAACCAAGTTCCTTAGCAAAATAGGTTTGATATCGCTCCTCTTTTTCTTTTTCATATTTTATATAGGGAGGAAGTGGCATTTCCCCATATTTTTCAAGAAAATCTAATAAATCCATCCCTTTGATCTGAAAAGCAATTCCATTTTCTGTAAAAGCAAGACTCAAAAAGCTGACTTTTTCATCGATAATAATCTTAGATCATGGCTTAAAATGCTTTCCATCGGAAACTAAACACTCAAACTGATCTTTGCCAAGCAGACTGTAAACAAAAATTTCCCCCTTATCCAAACTAACCTCAGATCCATTTTTTTTGATGATTTTGACTCAAGAAAGGGGGATTCTTGCCTTAAATACTTTGGTCCTATTGAAAAACATCAAATATTTACTATCCAAATGCTCGAGCAAATTAAGGAAAGTGATTTGAGTATAACTATATCATCAGATTCCATTTTCCTGACAAATAAGGAGTTTTGCAGAATGGACAGGCTGAGCAGGAACCTGAGCTATCAAGGCCTGCGGCAAATCATAATCATAACTTTCAAGTTGCAAATCCTTATCGATCATTTTCAACTAGAGGGAATAAAATGTAGCATTATCTTATAGAAATCCTGCTAGTTTGCAAAGCAAAGGAGAAAAAACACAAAAAACTCCTAGAAAAAACATCAACAAATTAAAAAAAATCAGACTTTTTTTGACTTTTTTATAAAATGTAAATATAATTATTTTGATTTTTATATATAAAGTATTTTAAGAAACTACTTTGTAGATATTTTAATTATTGTGAATAGGATAAGATGAACGAAGGAATGAGAGCTGAAGATCTCCAAAAAAAAGTTGATGATCTCAAAAAACAGAAAGGAGAACTCCTTTCAGACATTGATCAAAGACAGAAATCTCTTGAAGAAACAAGTAATAAAATTAAAGAACTTGAAACTAAAAATCAAGAAGAGACCAAACAATTGATTGATGAGCTCAAAGCGCAGATTCAAGCCAATAAAGAGCAATTAAAGGCAAATGAAGAGGAAATTGCAAGGCTCAACAAGGTTATCAGAGAAACAAGTGCGAAACTTGCAAGTTTTAGTGAAGAAGTAAAAGCTCAAGCTACTCCTTGATTTGAATCTTCTACTAAATCTCAAAAAAAAGAAAATCCTGATCCTCTTCAGCAAACAGCTCTAGAACAAAACTCAACTCCAGAAAATAAAGATCCGTCCTCTTCTCACACTAGTTTGGGCAAACAAACTACGAGCACTACGCTAGATCAAACTACATCATCTCCAAAAGAACAACTCCACCCTACTACTCCAGCTCAAAATACTGAACAAACAGAACCTTCTCAAGATAACTTACCTCCAACAAAGGCAGAAGGCTCTCCTGAAGTTTCTAAAACTCCATCAACAACATCAGTAGGAAAGCAAGCTGAAACACCTCAAAATACTCAAAGCGAAGCACCTGTTTCACAAACACATCAGCCAACTCAAGCACATTCAACAAACTCTGAAAAAAAACAACCTGAAGAAACTCAAAGTAAATCCCCAGTTTCAGAGGCTCCACAACAAGCTCAAGCCGCTGAGACACAAGCTCAACAACCAACTCAAACTGAAACTCAACCAGAACTTAGTGAGGCTCAGAAACTTGCTCAAGTTCAACAAATCTTAGGATCTTTTGAGGCAAAGTTTAGAAACCTTCAAGCAGAATCAAATAGTATCGCAATCTCAGCAGCAGAACTTTCAAGTTTGGATCAGCTTTCTGGGCTACTTCAACAAGCTCCTGTTCTGCCATGAAGCGCTGAGGAAAGAGCACTTTTGATCAATAGTCCTGAATCTCGTAAAGACTATATTGACGACCTCAAAGCTCAAATCAAAGCCGAAAAAAAAGCTGCAAAAGATTTAAAAAAGATCGCAAAACTCCAAGAAGAATTAGCCCGTGTATCAAACCACAATAACTATAACCTCCTTAAGGCGAATTCCCTTGCTAGTATCAATAGTATCTTACAAAACTGAACCTACCTTGATGCAAAGCTTCAGCTTCCTAGAGAACAAAAATTTGCTTTGGAACTCTATAAAAATAGAGAAAAACTTAGATTTCAGCCAAAAGTTGCTCTGACAATAGATGGAAGTACTGTAGAAGTGTATAACTGAAGTATGATCTGACAAGCAGTAGATTTTTGAACTAAGATCGACAACTGTAACCAACCTGTAAATATTGTGGAAAAACTCCTTGTTGAAAACACAAAAATGAGTCTTGATCAAGCCAGATCCACAACAAAAGCAATCACAACCGTCGGGGTACTCGCTGGAGCATTTTATGGGCTCAAATGGCTCTTAGGAGATAAAGATAAGGAATGAAACCGAAGTTTTGGGCTATCTCCTAAAAAGCTCATTACTACAGCAGCAGTCCTCTTTGGTGGAAACGCTCTTTCACAAGCAACTACAGGAAAATGAGCACTCGATCTTGTAAATGAATTCCGAAAAACAGGAAACAACCCATTCACCAGTGGTACGTATGAAAAAGCAAAACCAATTGAACAAATCACTCTTGACCAAACCGCCTCACAAATGGCACTACTTGGTGTTCCTTATGCTCAACTTGCTCAATTTACAGCTCCAAAAAGCTGACCTGTTAGTTCGATAGACCTTGTGGCTCTTCAACGCTACTATGAAGCTCAAATTACTCAAGCAAGAGCTGCCAATCTTCAAGAACAAGTCAATCAGCTTTGAGCTCAACTTTGAGCGATCAAAGACATTATCAATAATCCTAATGCTACCCAACAAATCAACCAAACCCTCACAAGTATGAATCTTCAGGCACAAGACCTTGCAAACCCAGATAATGCTGCGATGACGCTTGATGAACTCTTGTATCAAAATAGCAACAATAGAAAAATTCTGGAAAAATATATGGAGACCAACAATCTGATGATTGCACCTGGTAAAAAAGAGGAACTTATGAGTAAGATCATCTCCAAAGGAACGGTGCTTACTGATCCCATCATGGTTTCACTCAAGGATGATGGACTTTTGATTCCAAATATTCCTGAAAATGCAGAAATTGCAAAGCTTGATCTAACGCCTAACAAAAAACAAGCTCTAGAAGAGGCATTTAGAAATCTTTCCAAAAAGTCAGAATTTAAAAATATCCAACTTTCAGCTCTTAGTGATCAGGAAATAATGTTAAAATCTGACTCTGGAGAAATCGTTCTCAATGCAAAGACTTTGACGATTCCTGGACTCGTAAATAGTGCGGGTCAAGAGCTTCAAATGCAAAATCACGAAGAACTCTTGCATATAGGACTATTCATTAATCAAACCAAAGCAAAGTTTTGGAATCAAATGCCAGACCACACAAAAAAACAAGATAAAGATGGGCGACCTTTTGCTCAGCCTCATGGACGGAACAATTTTACCGCATGGCAGGGGATTATCTTCAAAGGAGCATTATCTACAGAAGAAGTATTAACATCTACTATCCCTAGCTGGGATGATATGAACGACTATCCAACAATTGAAAAAGGAGATGGTAGAGATCACCTAATCAACTATCTGAACAAAGAGCGAAAAAAAGATCATCCTAATAACTATAATCCTACTGCCTCTGAGAAAAAATAATCTACTTAATCAGAAAATATTGATAAAATCAGACTTTTAAATCTTTAATAGATTATCATGAGCGAAAAAATTCAAGAAAAAGATCTTAATAACAAAGAATCTAAAATTAAAGCATGGGTAAAAAAGCACAAAAAATCTATTAGGAATACTTTTCTTGCTTTGTTAGCAGCAGGAGCAATCTATCATACTGCTGATAAATGGACAAGTGCACAAGATAGACTTGAATCAGGAGCTACTGAAGCGAGAATTGAAGCTGTCAGTAATGAACAAAAAGTGCTCATAGAGGCCTACAATACATACTTTGATGAGTATGAAGCAATGGGGAAAAAATTAGTAGAACTTCAAGCTGAAGGAGATCTTGCTGGATATAGAAATGCCTTTGACCAGAGAGAAGCCCTACGAGAAGAAATTAAAAATGTTGAGGAAAGAATTGATAAGCTTGGAAGAAAGCGTCAAGAGCTAGAAATAGACCTCACAGAAGGGAAAGCACAAGCAGCAAGAGATATTACTCCGATTCCTCATGCTAAAGGGAAAGAGAGAAGAACTTTTAAGGAATATCAATAATTTAAATCTGACTTTTTATCTTTTGTATCACCAATATTATGAATACTACAGTTTTTTGGATTGCAATAGTTGTTGTAGTTTTGTTTATTCTTTTCCTTTGTAGAAAGTACCTAGGAAGGATTTTGATCATTTTGATCGCGTTGTCAATGATCGGAGGGATTTTCTTTTTGATCAATCCACAAGGAGCAATGAATCTTTGGAATAGTGTTCAAGGCTCTTCTAACTTGGAAAATGGAGATAAGAATCCTGAAGAATACTCATGGTTTGCCTCTCTTTTTGGGAAAAAGAATCTTGAAACTCCAACAATTGAAACCAGCACAGGAAGCGAAGAAACACTTAGTTGAACAGTAGAAGAAAGTGGGACTCTTGTAGAGGATATAAGCGAAAACATCTCAGGATCTCTCGAAAATATCACCAATAATTTGAGTGGAGATGCACTTGAAACCTCAAAAAAAGAAATCTTCCTTGAAGAAGGAATTGAAAGAGATGAAGCTGGGAATTACGTCTTTGATGCAGAGAAATATGAAGTTTGAGTAGTTGATGGGAAACTCATCATCTCACTAAAAAAGGAAACTCCAGAAGCAGCTAATTCAGAAATTCAAGCAATCGATATTGATTCTGAAGAAGTCATTTCTGAGCCAGTAACACCAAAAACTAAAGCAAAATCTCCAGTTAAGAAAGCTACACAAAATTCATCCGCTGGGCTCTCTGCGCAGGATCTTAGAGAAGCTGAAGCTCTCTTTGGAAAATAGTTTTTAATAACAGTAATAACAAAATAAGCCACTACTCAAGTGGCTTTTCTGTAAAAAGAATTTTTCAATCAAACTTTTCGAAGGTTAAACTTGGAAAGATCTGTTTTAAGAAAAGTTTTCTATGTTGACTGCAAGTTCAAAAGTGAGCAATTTTGAGATAATGTTTTTTGGTCCCATAGCCTTTATGCTGATCAAAATCTCGCTCGAGATAGTTTTTTGCTAGAGAAATCATAAATTGATCCCTCTCTACTTTTGCCAAAATTGAAGCCATTGCTATTCCTCTGATCTTTGCATCTCCTTTGATGATTGTGTCTACAGGGATTTGCAAATCATGCATGAGCCCAAAATCAGTCTTTCCATCAATAAGCAATGAAAAATCTTGTTTTTGTAAATAGTCGGAAAGTAAATTTATCACCTGGTCAAAGGTCAGATTTTTACTTTTTTTTGATTTTTGATCACCAATAAAAGGGCTAAAAATCTGATATAATCCTCTGATAATTGCCATATTGATCGCTCTTGTCACCCCGAAGAGGTCAATCTCAGCGGCACTTGCCTGTCCTGTAGAGCATTGCAACCCCTTGGCCCTCATCTGAGATAATAACTCATAAGAGTGAAATCTCTTTTTTTCAGTGAGCGCCTTACTGTCCTGAAAATCCTGATCTACGCTATCAAACTCCCAATTTAGATCTTCTTTTACCACTCAGACATATAAAGGTCAAGCAAGCGGTCCTCTCCCTGCCTCGTCTATAAAAATTCTCATACTGCATAAATTATCGCATAAACTTCTTTTTTAGTCTCAAATGCTTAGCGCTCTCAACTCCTCTAATGCTCCAATAATCCCTCCAAACGTTTTAATTGGAATCACCTTCTGTTTCCATTCGCGAGCATTTGGCACACCTTTGATATATTGAAAAAGATATTTCCTAAACTCGACAACTGTACGGTATTCTTTATCAGGTTTGATCTTGCTTTTCAATAGTTCTAAATCTGACTCCAGAGGATGATGGAAAATATAGTTTTCAACCTTTTCTCCTTGCTCTTCAAACCAAAGATCACATACAATCATAAGCTCCAAATGCTCTTTAATAATTGCTATCTTCTCATCCAAGCTTGCTTCATGCGGTGTGAAAACTCGAGGATTTCCAATAGCTCATTGCCCAATCATAATCCCATCAAATCCTCGTTGCTTGCTTAACTCTTCTGCCTGGAGATAGCTTGATACGCCTCCATTTGCCATTACTGGGCAATTTACCTGAGTCTTCACCTCCTTAATAAAACTAAAATCAGCATCTCAAGTATAAAGTTGCTTGAGCGTTCTCCCATGAATACTAATCAAATCACAAAAACGAGAAACCTCACTCAAAAATTTGAGCTGCGCAGGCTTATCATCTTCGGTAAGTCAGGCTCTAGATTTTACAGAGAAGGTCAGATGTTTAGAGCTTTTTACTATTGTTGAGAGTCCTTTTATCGTTTCAAGGGTCTCATCACGACGACGAAGCATATCTGATCATCAACCACACTTCATCACCGTATTACTTGGACATCAGGTATTGAGCTCGATACCAGAAAAAAGATCTTGATAGTGATGGACTAGGATCTCAGCAGTCTGCCAAAGCGTCTTTTGATTTCCTCCATAAATTTGAGCGATAGGCTTTTGATCTGGTGTGGTCATAATATGTCTGATGACTTTACTTGGATTGATGATAAAACCATCTGCATTCATAAACTCAGTCCAGAGCTGGAGAGTATCACCATTACTATGATAGTTATCAAAAACCTTCTTGGTAATCAAACGAGTAGCACAATTGGTAACCCCATCCATAGGAGCAAAACAAAGTTTCACAATAATCATAATTAACAGGTAAATATTGGTCATAACTATAAAAAACAGCTTCCAAAAATCAAGTCAAGCACAAAAAAACATCGCTACAAAAAGATCAGATTTTTATTTTTAATAAAAAAAACTCCGAGAGGAAATACCTCTGGAGCATTCCGTTTCGAAAGCCCCAAGCCCGATTTTAGTTAGTGATAATCGGTACTTATCATTTACTGATGCAAATCATAGGTATAGACTATCATCAAAACAAATCTTGGAGCTTTCAAAACTTGTGCTGTCCGATCGTATTGGGTAGTGGATCTGGAAAGCGGTTTTAGGTGGAATACCACCAACATAGTCACCTATTTTGCAAGGGTGTGTA
>ERZ772974.3-NODE-3-length-223348-cov-13.846157_pt1 | contig 223348 bp, 271 predicted proteins | sample MGYA00580671_ERZ772974 | MGnify/ENA primary metagenome ERZ772974 (study PRJEB29015, sample SAMEA2738065) | human oral metagenome | biome: human oral; feature: human-associated habitat; material: saliva | place: China | collected 2218 ... | reverse complement strand
CAACTAGTGGTAACAACTAAGGAGAACAACTAGTGGTAACAACTAAGGAGAACAACTAGTGGTAACAACTAAGGAGAACAACTAGTGGTAACAACTAAGGAGAACAAATTTAACTAATTATTTAAACAAACAGCAATAGCGTATGCTATTGCTATTTAATAAAACAATTAACGAAGTTAATTGTACAAATAAAAAAAACAGTTACACCATTCAAATAAATAAGATAAGGGTAACTGTTTTTTTTTTAAGCGTGACATTAATGCGAAGCCATGTCACCACAGTAGGAAATACGTAGGATTTCCGTAAAATAAAAAAGACCACTTATAGTGGTCTTTAATAAATTATTTAGCAGAGCCTAACCCGATAGAGTCAGCTACAACCATTTGAGTATAGCGATTTTCACCTTTTTCATTAGTAGATTTCCATTGTTCGATGTGACCAACAACAGTAACTAATTGACCTTTATCAAGGTGTTTGTAAAGTTTTTCGAATTTAGAAGGGATAGCGAAGTTAATGAATTGAGTATCTTCAACTTGAGTACCGTCTTTTTTAGTGTAGATGTTAGTACAAGCAACTTGGTTGAAAGCAACTTTCCCTGATTTAGCAACTGAAGTTTCTTTTCTTGAGATGTGTCCTGTTAATAAAATTGTCATAAATATGTACCTCTTTTCTTAATTTTTTTTTAATTTTTTATTTTATATTTTTAAGTCTTTTAATGACATACTCAGGTCAATATTTTTTTTATTATTTTGGTGGTAAAATTATATGGTAATTACTTTTCACTGGTTGTGACTTGCGTAATATAGCTTGTTTAATGTATTTATTGGCAAGAGCATTAGCTTGTGCCTGAATATCTTCACGAGTAGGGTTTTCAGGTAAAAGGTATTTAATACCCTCGTCAGAGAAGTTAGAAGTAAGTTTGGCACTTTTAATTTGGTTGCCGATACGATAATCAAAGACGATGTGATATTCGTTATTTTTATGAGAAATGACTTGTCTTAGATTAGTCGCTATATTATTTTTATGGTTATTTTCAGTTAATTGATTAATAATCATATAATTGTCCACCTTTTTTTAATGTTAAAGTTAAATGTCAAGACCTCATTAGGAGGATTTTTAGGGTGGTTAGAAACCACCCTTAAACTTGTAGTTGGAGTTGAACCAACTTACGTGCCCACACAAGTGCAGTACAAAGACTAAGCGATAAAACTTAGTCTAGGTACTGTAGAGTTAATATTTATTATTTAGTAGCTTTTTTACGTCCACGTTTAGCAGGTTGCTTTTCAGGAGCAACTTCAGGAGTTTCTTGAACTACTTCAAAGTCATCTTCAACTTTAAGAGCAGGAATTTCTGCTGGTTTACGGTTTTTAAGAGGGTTGTTTAAGAAACGGATAGAGTCAACGATAATATCAGTGTTATTATCAGGATTTTCTTTAGTAGACGGTCTAGGAACTAAATGTCCTTCAATCGCAACGAAAGCACCTTTAACTAATTTAGGAGCGATAGATTTAAGTGCTGCGTCTTTAAGGAAAGCCGTATGGCGAACAGGTGTTTCTTTACGAGTTGAATCGTAAACAACGATTTCAGCCGCTGAATTATCTTTTCCGTAGAAACGGATATCGCTTGCTAAGTTACCAGTAGTTGTAATTGTATTAAATTTAATCATAAGTTTTGTACCTCACTTTATTTTTTTTATTTTTTCATAATTAAAAGGGTGTTAGGCAAAGCCTAATTGGTTTTTATGACAATTAGTATAATTGTCACTTAATAACAATTGAACAGTTTAAAGACGTATTCAGGTCAAGGTTTAAACACAAAGGATTTTTTCAGGGTAGGGAAAATTTGTTATAATTTATCGATAAATGAAACAAAGAATTTCAACTTAATATCATTAACAATATTAGTTGCAAGTTTCATTAACGGGTCATTATAAGTAACTAGAGTATAATTTAACATATCAGTATTAATAGTTTCGTTGTAAGTAACAACAGTAGATAAAAATCTTTTAGAGTAATCAGTAGAGATTAGGTGTGTATCGATAATAATTTTTTTATTAGCTAGATTAGGTAGAGTAAGATTATTAAGTGTATCAATAATACTGTTATTTTTTATGTGAGTAAGAGTAATAAGATAAGGGTAGTTAAAGTCATTGGTGTTAGTAAGAATGAATTTATCCATAATAGCTCCTTGAAATAAATTTAATCTTGCATACAGATTAGTATGGTAATAAAATAAAAAAGAGCTGTAGCCATGATTAGCTCAACTCTTTATCTTTTTTTAGAATTTTAGTAGTTTCGTTAAAAAGTGTTTTATTGAAATTTTTATCACCTGGATAATTTTTCATAACACGTTCAACAATGAATTTGCGTTCATTTTCAGGTAGAGAATGAAGTAAACGCATAACATCTTTTTCTTCTTTGTAAAGCTGTGTAAGAGATTTATCAGAAGCAAAAGATTTAGTGAATAACTTTTGAATTGCATTAAAAATTGACATATGAATATCCTCCTTTTCATAACTAACAACAAAATATAACGGGTGTTAAAAGAACACCCGTCATAGACTTTTATACTTAACTAGTATATCATATATTTAAATAATTGTCAAAGAAATTAATCTTCGATAGGGTTGAATAATTCAACAGACTCATCATCTTCCATGTATTCAGGCATAACAGGAACATAATCGTCTTGGTAACTGTCAGCACTAACAAATTCATTTTTAGGTTCAACAGTTTTAACACGAGCAAGTAAGTCAAATTTATCAACGATAAATTCAGTACGAACTTGATTTTTTCCAGATTGGTCAGTAAATTGACTTGTAGCAAAATGTCCTTCAACAGTAACTAAATTACCTTTAGCAAGTAATTCCATTTGTTTAGTACTTTTAGGGAAGAAAGTAACAGGTAGGAATGTAGTGATATCTTTATCTTTAACTTTTTCGTTATTAGCAATAGAAAATGTAGTAACTAAGACATTTTTAGATGTATTTTTAAGTGTAGCATTATCAGTAAGTCTTCCAGTGAATAAAAATTTGTTTAACATAAATAGTACCTCTCTTTATTTAATTATTATTTTTTTTATAGATTAAAGGGTGTTAGGGTTACCTAACTAAATGATAAGTATGTAATACTTAGATCAATTAAATATTTTTTTTTTAATAACTGATTTTATAATTTTTGCGTGAGTAAGCACGACCATTTTTAGTTTTAGAAGCACCAGACTTCTTCATTTTAAGATAATCTTGTAATTCATCATTCGACATTTTGTATTTATAAGATGGTTTAACTTTAATTTTCATTTTCTTTTCCTCCATAAAAAACGATATAATATTGTTTTAATTTTTTTTCATAGATTAAAGGGTATTAGGTGCAACTTAACTGGTTTTCCAGCTAATACGTATGTATTAGCGGGTGTAAGTTAAATGGTTACTTTTAGTTTATAAGTTTAGTGTAGAAAATTTCAGTAACAAGGTTATCTTTTTTATAAATCCAAAGAGTATGTAGATTAAGTGAGAAATTAATATTTTCAGTATAAACGTTAAAAGATAGAGTATTATTATTGAAAAGCTCTAGAGTTTCGGTAGGTAGAATCGTACCGACATCAAGAGTGTTTAAATCAATTAATTTGAACGTACAGATTTTAGAATCGTAATTTGGTTGGAATGATTTAAAACCAATAAAATCTGTAAGGAAAGTATCAATAATGTTATTTTTGATATTTGATTGTAACTCTTTTTCAATGACTTTAATTTTTTCATTGATAGAATTAATTTGAAGTAATAGATTTGCGATAGTAGATTTCATGGTTAGAAAACCTCCTAGAATATAAGTGAATCGTAGAATGAGTTACATTCAAAATAGAAGCATTGGTTGTTGTTGAAAGGCATGTTTAGTTTAGGGAAAACTAAATAACCATATTCAAGTTTAGTAACGTACCAAGTACCTTTTTTAATAGATTTTAAATCGTTTTTGATATTATCAAATAAGTTTAAAACTTGTGCTTGGTGGTGAGTTACAACATCAAGTTCAATAATTTCGTTGTTTTTAGTAGATAGATAAAATATACATTTAAAATCTTTAGAAGTAATAAGCTCACGTAAACGGTTATAGTAAGTATAGTTTATTTTTTTAAGTTTTGAATGCCCATAAGGACAAAGTAGTTTACGAATATTGTTATTTGGGTAATTTCTAAGAATCATGATAAACTCCTTAATATTTAAGCAAATGAGCTAATTTACTATTAGCGATTATTTCAGGATGCATTTTAAGTTTCCAAAGTAAGAGAATAGCGTTATCTGATAGATAATTAAGTTCTTCTACGTGATTTTCATAAATAGCGATAAGTTCAGTTTTAGAAACGTTAAACTTTTTATGAAGTTCGTGTTTATAGATAGGAACTTCATAAGCTATTTGAAAGCGTGGTAGAGTAACTGAGTGTGAGTAGTCTTTGTGAATATTGTAGTAATTAAGCTCTAACTCATTATAGATTTTTTTATTAAGACGATAACAACGTACAGGTACGTTAGTTGGAAAAGGAATATCCTTAATTTTAGAATAAACCTCTACAGCGTGTGAGTTATGATTTGCGTTAAAAGGTAGTATGATGTACATATAAAAAACTCCAAAATAAGGGGTTCATAAGAACCCCTTGATATAAATTATTAATATTAAGCTAATGGGTTAAACATAGCTATTGGTTGTTCAGCTTCGTGAACATCGTCAAATTCAAAAGTTGGTAAGATATTATTTTTCATAGCATATTCTTTTACAGCTTGGTCAGCTAAAGAGTCAGCTAAATCGTTGTATTTAACACCAGAGTGACCCTCAACTTTAACGAATTTGATATTTAAACCGTATTGTTGTTTCATAGCGTTAACGTATTGAGCGTATTTTTTAGTTTCATCTTTTTTAGTTTTCCAAGTACCGTTAGCCCAAGCACTAGTACCTTGTAAGTCGTGATAGATTTCGATATCTTTAATATCATTAGTAATAGCGTGATATAAAGCAACGTAACAAGCTTGTAATTCACTAGTGATGTTATTAGAATGGTTTTCGAATTCTTTAGCACCTTTAAGTTCTACAACAGAACCGTCTGGGTTGATAACAGCACAAGCAAATCCACAAATTTCGTGATCATTAATAGTTTGGAAAGAACCGTCAATAAAGTATTTAGTAGTCATGTATAAAACCTCCAATTAATAAAATAAAATTCAAAAGTTAAGGGGTATTAGGCGAAGCCTAATTGGTTTTTAAGTAATTCGTAGAATTACGATTATGAGCGAAAGATTAAGAGTTAAGTATTAGATTTTTCATCGATTTCATCTAGTTTATCTTTTTCATATAATAGACCATTATATTGTTTAGTTAAAAGAACCGCTTCATTGTATGTATCTTGTCTTCTTGATGTCATGTAGAGTAAACTACATATGAATGAGATTAAGAAATTAGATTTTTCATAGGTTTGATTAAAAGAAAAACAGTAAAGCAGTTGTAATGTTAAAACAACTCCAAGAAATTTAAAAAAGTTAGATAAATAGACTTTTAGGTAAATAGTTTTGTTAAGCATTTTTGTTCTCCTTTTTTTAACAGTTACTAAAAGAATTATATTCTTCGAATGTAATTTCAGAAATAACTAAGTCTTTATTAGTTTTAACGAATAAATTTAAAACAATTATAATACTATCATCATATTTTAATATAAACGGTATTTCTAAAATAGGGAATGTGATAGTTTCATCATAAGTTGTAGTTGGGGTAACTTGATATATTAAATCATCATTAGTTAATGTATCTCCGATGTTTAAATTAAACAATTCAAAATTTAATAATAATTCGAATTTTTTATTGAAATCAAGCATATCATTTTTTAGTTCAAAAAACCTATTAATAAATTGTTTTATATTATTGTTATTAGCAATTGATAACAAGTATTTTTTAGCTTCTTGTTCAGTAGCATTTAAGTCTTCAAGTTGTTGGTTATATAAATTTAATAATGCTTGTTGTTTTGACATTGTTTTATTCCTTTCTTTTAATAATCTAACTTAATATTTTCAATAACACCATTGTTTAATTCAAATTCAATAATAATATTATTGTATTCAAACTCAGTTGGTGTATAACACATTGGTGCATATATAAAAGTAAATGATAAATATCTATGGATATCTTCAAAAATAGATGTTTTTGATATATCAGCACCAATATCAGCATTATTAAGTTCTGTAATTATTTGTGTAAATCTATGGAATGAACCTTGTTCGTTGTAACAAATGTAATCATAATTACGGAAATATTTTATAAATTCATTTTTAAATATTTCAAGTCGTGAATTTTTCATTTTTGTTTTTGATGCATAGTCAAGAACTTTACTTTGAAGATTAAATATCTCTTTAGATTTTTTTAGATAGATTTCGCTAATATTATGATTTAAATCCTTTAAATTTTTCAGATGTAAGTTTTCCATGATTTCTCCTTTAGTTTATTGTAAAATAATTCCATATAGGTGGTTATCAATAACTCTTAAAGTTAGTTTTAATGTGATGTTTTTAGTTGATTCGTTGAATAAATTTTTATTATATTCAAGGAAAGTAAATTCATAAAACTCTTCGAAATTAGATGAGTAATTAATAGGGTTAAGTTTAGCTTGTTTAATAACATCACTAAACCAGGAAATGTTTTTAATATGACACCCAAGTTCAGCATTTTGAAGGTAATTAATAAGAGTAACAAATAATTTCAAGTAAGAATTTTTATTGGGTGTGTAGAAATTATTATTCCAATAAAGCTCAATAAACTTTGAACGGAATTTGTCTAATGTAGAGTCCTTGATTTCAAGAGAGCTAATGAATTGATAGATTTCGTCATCAAGTTTTTGTTGCTCGTTCAAACGACTAAGAAAATCGTGAGTTTGGTGAGTTGTAGATAGATTGATTGTATTACTCATTTTAATTACCTCCTGTGTAGAATTTTAAATAGTTTGTAGATATTAAACAGTTGGAAGAATTTAGCTAATAATTTAAAGTTAGTTATGTAAAGTATTCTTCCAACAAAGTATTTAAAAAAGCGTTTTAAGTAAATGTTTAATAATTTTTTCATAATTTTTTATTTTTTATCGTTATCTTCCCAGAATCCACCAGCGGCATAACCACCCATGAATATTAGTAAGAGTAACATAAAACCTCCAGCGAGTGCTTTAATAAATTCAATAAATGTTTCCATGATAAGATTCTCCTTTAATTTAACGTCTTCTTTTAGAATTAAGATGAAATCCAAATGAATCAATTCGAGCATGTTCTTCTTCAAGTTTTAAACGTTTTTTTCGAATTTCTTCAATTTCTTGTTTAGTTTTTTCAATTTCTTGTTTAGTTTTTTCAATTTCTTGTTTAGTTGTAGTTGAATCACTAAACATTTTTGCGTTCATACCTACGAACATGATCATTGAAAAACCAAAGAATCCTAAACCAATTAAAGCTACAATAATGTCCATAAATGTTTTCATGATTAAATCTCCTTTTAAATAGTTATTTGAGTAGGAGTACCAATAATTTGATACTTGTTATTAACTTCAACTGAGAATATTTTTGAGTCTTCTTTAATTGAATTAACTTTTTTTAATTTATCAATTGAAGTAAATAAAGTATAGTCTTCACGATAAAGGTTTTCAGTAGGTTGTTGAATGAAGTAGTATGTAGTAGTCATTTTAATGGTCTCCTTTTAATTTGATTAATTGGTTAATAAGTTTTCTACATTGACGTTCAACATATTTTTCATTTCGCCATGGTAGATTTTCACCAATGTAAGATAGTTTAGGTACGTTATCACAAGCGTGAGCACAATCAAATCCGATAAATAAGCGTTTATCTTTTTTATTGAAATAAGCTTCACCATTATAAGTAACACCACCGTGAACATCTAAGTCGTATTCATAAGGATCAAAGAAATAGCGTTCTTGTGGTCTTGATAGAGTGTCTTCGACATAACCACATAGTGCGAATAAGTGGTTAATAACAACGTAGTAGTCGTGGTTTTTATAAGATTTTTTGTAGTAAGAATATTTACCTTTATTATAATCTTGCGTGAATTTAATCCATGGTTTAGTAGAACTCATAGCGGTAACCCTCCAAACATTTATTTAATTAATATTTTCGAGTTAAAGGGTTTTAGGCTATGCCTAACTTGTTTTTAAGTAATTCGTAGAATTACGTTTTGCAGCGATAAATATATTATTAGCTAGTAAGATAAGAGGGTTAAATAGACAGTTACAAATGTAGACATTTATTAAATAATTTTGTTAAAATGTCATTATCCGAAATATACTATATACAAAAATAATGAATCACCCTCTAGGAGCTATTTCTATACCCCTAGAATCGTCGTAAAATATTTTTTGGACCAATTATACCAGAAAGTATTTTATCAAAGCGAGAAGGGTGTTTAAATGCGTCTTAAAATTTTTACTGGAACGGAATTTTTTTTATTTATTTTTATTTTTTTGCGGGTGAGTTTGTTAAAACGTTATTTTGATGATGTTTTAGTAAATATTTTGTTGCGAGAAAATTAAAGATAGTAATTTTAACAATAAATCGAATTAATAAAATTGCATCGTAAATTCACCAACAGGAGATTTTTTGATATATTAAGTCATTATTTTTTTTAATGTATTTATCTTTTTATTTTTTTTTGATGATCTTGCCGCTTCAAGTTTTTAATAGGGTTTTATAATTTTTACCTAATTAGAAATTGAAATAAGGAAGCAACATTCCTTGCGATTTAAGTAAAAAATAGTACAGTACATTTTTTCCTAATTAAGTCTTACCTAGAAGGGTAATATTCTTAGCTAGTTAGATATTACCTAGAAGGATAATATTAAATACTAATTAAGTAAATCCTAGAATAATAATATTCTAAGCGAGTTAGTATAATCCTAATGAGTAATATAATAATACTAGTATAAGTTGTTATTATTATAATAATACAAAGTAATAGATTTGTTAATAAAAATACGAAGTATGTTAGGGGTATATGATAAAAATACATTTGTAGGTTATTTTTTGAATAAAATACCGTAGGTAATAAAATTTTTAAATAAAATACTCGAAGTAATACAATTTTTAAATAAAATACCGTAGGTAGTAATTTTTATATAAAATACCACAGGTAAAAATTTAATATTAATAAAATTCTTCGGATAAGTTTTTGTGGCGACTAAAATACCACGAAAAATTAATACAGACGAGTTTTTCTGGAGACTTTTTTAATATAAAAAAAGAGTACTACAAGTGTGTTTGTAGTACTTTTTATTATTAAGCGTCTTTAGCAACTTTTGAGACATATTCACCAGTAACATGGTTAGTTGAAACAAGGTCTTTATCAGTTGAAACATAAGCAAATGGTTTACCGTCATATAATAGAATAGTTTGATATTCTGATTTTTGTTTATAAATTTCCATAGTAACTTTAGATTTATCTTTAACTTCAATAGTTTCATTTATTTTAGGTAAAGTTGATTTTAAAGTTTTTAGAATTTTTAGAGCAGTTTCATCGTCAGCTTGTGGTTGTTTTTCTTTAGGGGGTTTGATAGTAAAATCAATATAAAGCTTTTGTGGGTCATCAGGATAATAAGTAGTACTACCTAATATATATCCACCAAATAAATCTTCTGTTGCAACTTTAGTAGGTGTGTTAATTGATTTAACGCTATCTTCAAGTTTTGATTGAAGTTTTTCTTTTTCTGATTTATTATCATCTTCTGTTTTTTCTTCTTGTTTAACTTCCTGTTTAACTTCTTGTTTAGGTTGTTCTTGTTGTTCAGCATTTTTCGGTGTTTTCTTGTAAAAATAAACACTAATTGCAATTAATATTCCGACAAGAATTATTGAAAGAAACGTAAATAGTTTAAATGTTAATGAATATGATTTGAACTCATTAATTATTTCTTTAAAGAAACTATTTTTAGGTTGATTTGTTGTATTAATATCTTCATCTGTAATATCATCAATAAGTTCTATACTTTCCATAGGGTTAACTATTTCATTGTTAGGTGTTTTAGTTTCTTCTATAACTGCATGTTCTATTTCTTCAAAACTTTCTTCATTGTTAGTTTCAAACATTTCAATTGTCGCATCTTCTTCAACTGGTACATACTCACCAGCTTTACCAAGTTCTTCATTGTCAACTTGAGTAGATATTGTTTGAACGTCATTATTTAATTTTTCATCAACTAAAGGTGTTTTCTTTAGTTTTTTACTTCTTTTTATTTGATCCATTGAAATATCAGATAATCGAACTGATTTTTTCTTTTCCATGTTCTAAAATCCTTTCTTTTTTTTCGATATATCTAGTGTACCATTGTGATGTATAATTGTCAATGGTTTTGTGTTACATTTTTGTATCTTTTTTATATTTTCGGTAACAACTAAGGGTAACAACTAAGGGTAACAACTAAGGGTAACAATTAGGAGTAACAACTAGTGGTAACAACTAAAGGTAACAACTAAGGAGAACAACTAGTGGTAACAACTAGTGGTAACAACTAGTAGTAACAACTAAGGAGAACAACTAATAGTAACAACTAAGGGGAACAACTAATGGTAACAACTAATGGTAACAACTAATGGTAACAACTAGTGGTAACAACTAAGAGTAACAACTAGGGAGAACAACTAGTGGTAACAACTAAGGAGAACAACTAAGGAGAACAACTAAGGAGAACAGCTAAGGGTAACAACTAGTGGTAACAACTAGTGGTAACAACTAACGGTAACAACTAGTAAGAACAAATTATAATATATTTCTTGACATGTTTAATATAAGATGTTAAAATATGAAATGAACATAGTAAAAAAAGAAAGGACTTCATAATGAATAAAACATTATATTACAATATAAATACGAAATTTGGTCAAATTGACCAATTAAAGAAAAGTTGTCGTTATGGATTAAGTTCATTTTATTGTGATGTGTTAAGATTACTATATAATACAGGTACAACGTATGGTTTAACAATCAATCAAACAATCGCACTTTATAATAGTTATTCTAATAATTTTAATTATATAGAAATAGATAAACCTTTTTCGTATCGTTTTAAAGGTATACCTGATGAAATCATTAATTATATTAATGATTCTACAGTGCGTAAAAAATTAACACATTCTGAAATTTTTAAATTAATATTAAATCAAAGTGATGATGCAAATGTAGCATTAGCACATTTAATAAAAATAAAAATTAAAATTGATAATGAATTTGGTAAAGTTAGCGAAACAACTGAGAAAAAAGAAACGGTAAAAAAAGAAGAAAAACCGAAGAAAACAACAGTTAAAAAGCAATCTAAACAATCAGACGAAGTGGTTTCAGTAGCTAATACTGAAAAATCAGTTAAGAAAAAACCACAAAAAAAAGAAGTAGTAGAAAAACAAGAAAAACAAACATCGACAAAGAAAACTGCTAAATCCGTTAATTTGAGTGATGTAGAAATTCATTCAAGTAATTTAAAAAATAAAATTAATGAGATAAAGCAAAAAGATAAAAAAATTGAAAAACAATTAAAAAAAATAAAAGCAAATGCTAATTTAAATGATTTCTTTTAGAACTATGACTTAACTAAGTCTTAAAACTAGTACAATAAATAAATTGAAAGGTGAAAAACAAATGTTTGGAAAATTTGGTAAGAAAAATAAAGAAGTTGAAGAAATGAATGAAGAAACTGGAATTAAATTATCGGATATAGATATAAATGTTCCTGTTAAAGTTAAGAAGAAAAAAGCTCAATTAGAAGAATTTGACGAAGAAGATAATGATAATAATTATGATAACGAAGATGATTACAACGTAGATGAAGTTGATCCTGAGTATGACCCTGAGTTTGACGGGTTTGAAGATGGTTCATACTACGGAGATGATAGTAATAGTAGTGATATACAAAAACAAAACGGTATTGATAAGTGGATGAAAATTGTTAAAATAATTGTTCCTATTGTTGTAGTTCTTGGTATTGCTGCTGGTGTATACGCTTTGAAATCATCTCAAAAAGAAGCGGAAAAAAGAATGCAAGGTAATCAGCCACAAGTAGAACAAAAACAAGAAGAAAAACCAAAAGAAGAAAATAACGAAAAACCAAAAGAAGAAGTTAAAAATGAAAAACCAAAAGACGATGATACTGAAAAACAAGCAAAAGCAGATTTAGAAAAAAGTGATGTTCCTTTACCAGAAAAAGAAACTAAAACAGTAACGGATGAACTTACAAAACAATTTAATGCTGTTGCTGAAAAAAATGGGGATTTCAAACCAGGTTCAATTAAAGATGTATTAACAGTTACAAAACGTGGTTCAGTTGCATCATTAAATAATATGATAGTTTTAGGATATAAAATAGATAAAATAAAAGTATATGATAGTAATACTGATAAAGTTTATCAATTTACAATGGTTCTTAAAGCAAAAGACCAACCAGATATAACATGGAATGGTAACTATTTTGCTGATACAGGTGGAGTTGAGCTTAAAAACTATTATGGTGATGCTCCTGTAATAACAGGTCGTGGGCAACAAGTAGATGAAGAAAAAAGAACTAAAGTTTAATTAAATAAATCAGACCTAAGTATGTCGTTAAACTACTTCTTTTTTATGTCAATTTTTTCTATTATATTGACAGACTAATGTTTGATGTGATATAATAGTGATAAATATAAAAGAAAGAAGTGTGAAATTTAGTGAAAAAAAGAACTGAAAGTTTACAAATTAGATTAACTGATAGAACAAAAAGAAGATTACTAAGTGTTGCAACAGATAAATCGATGTCTATGAATGATGTTGTAAATTTAGCTGTTAAAAATTATTTAGATGACTATGATATGAGTTATTCACAACCAAATGAAGTTATAGATAGAATGAATGCTATTTTACAAAGTCAAATGAATATTGTCAGCTCAATAAACCGATTATCTGATAAAATTGATCATGAATTGTCGGGTAATTTTGACCGTGATAATTAGTTAGGGGTGAAAATTTGGGTATATTTGATAGATATAAAAAAGATGATGAATATTTAAAAAAACGTAATAAAGAATTAGCAGAAGTAATGGGTGTTGATGAAAGTGAGGTTAGTATATATAATCACAAGAAATTACATTCACCTGTTAAAGATATTACAGTATTTTTAATAATTATCATGATAGTAATGTTATTTAGATTAAATTTTACATTAGTTAAAGTAGATGGACCGTCTATGTTACCGACATTAAAAGATGGTGAGTACATTTTATTAAAAAAAGAACGAGTCGATAGATTCGATATTGCAGTATTTAAAGAACGACTAGTTGATGGTGGTGAGAGTAAAAATATTGTTAAACGTGTAATTGGTTTACCAGGTGATAGAGTAACTGTAATAGATGGTGTTTTATATGTGAATAATGTAAAATATGAAGAAAAATATTTAGATGAAAATAATATTCACCTATTTAAAACTGTTAATTTTGATACAATTGTACCAGAAGGACATTATTTTGTATTAGGTGATAATAGAGATGTAAGTCAAGACTCCCGTGCAGTAGGTAATTTTACTGAAGATTCATTAATGGGTGTTCGGGTATTTTAAACAGAAAGGAAATTTTTGATTAATGGGTTTTTTAGATATATTTAAGAGAAATAAGCACTTAAAAGATGTATATAATGATCATTTAGATGATTCAGATGAAAATTTTATAAAAAAGCGTGAAAAAGATGCTAGAAAAAAAAGATGGAAAATAATTATTGTTTCTGTATTTGCTATTACAACATTCGGAATTATTATAGGGCAATATATGCAGAATACAAAATTAGCAAAACAGCATGCTATTGAACAAAAACGATTATCTCAAGAAGAATTGGATCGTAAAAACGAATTAACAAAAGAAACAATTGAAACAAGACGACAAAAACAAAAAGAAATGGAAGAAAAACAAAAACAAGCACAAAAAGAAGAATTAGAAAATTCGAAAAAAGAAGCTAAAGAAGAACTTGAAAAAGAGTATAAAGAAAAGTTAGATAAAGAAACAAAAACAATTGTTGATGAATACACAAAAAAATTAGATACGTTAAAAGATGATTCAAAAAAATTAACAGATGAAAATATTAAGTTAAAAGAAGATTATAGTAAATTACAAAGTGAAAACACTAAACTTAAAGATAATTATAATAAATTAAAAGATGAAAATAAAAAATTAAGAGAATCTTCAAGTAATTAATAATTAATAAAATTGTGCATAATTAAGAAATAATGTTATTTTACACAAATAATGTTATTTCTTTTTTTTTAATATTTTTGTTAGTTAAGTCTTGACAAAAACTTTTGAGTATGATATCATAGTTATATAAGATTAGAATGAAAGGATTAAAAATAGATTTTTAGTGACGTGCGATAAATGATATATGAAATTGAAAAGAAAGAAAAAAGAATGAAAAAAATATGATATATGAACTTGAAAAGAAAGAAAAAGGAATGAAAAAAATATGATATATGAACTTGAAAAAGTACAATTGTACGGAATTAGTTGGTTAAATTATTCGATAATAGGTTTAATTTTGACAATATTATTAATCATGTTATTTATTTTGTGGATATATAAAACAATATATAAACGTTGTAAGTTACATCCAGGATTTATATTGATGGTTTCCTACTTGTTAGGTGCTTTTACATTTGTTTGTATAATTACAACAATTATCATTACTGCTAATGGTAATTATCGTTCAAATACAGTACCATTATCAAAAATTGATAATAAAATAACGGTTCAAGGTGAAAAAGTTGTAATTGAAGAATTAGATGAATTATATAATTACCATGAATATAGTGAGGACAGTGGTAAATTTGGACAACGAAAAGCAAGTAGAAATAATCGTCAAATATTTAAATTTGAATATGACGAACTCTATGAATCTGGTAAATTAATTCAGAAAAATGGTGGTTATTATATATTATCAAAAGGCGATATTAATTATTTAAAAGAAAAAGGACGTGAAAAATAATATGATATATGAATTTACGAAAGTAGAATTATACGGAATTAGTTGGTTAAATTACTTTACATTAGGTTTAATTTTAACAATAATTAGTTTAATAGCTGTGTTTGTCTTTGCTTATTTTGCTGTTAAAAAAAATGGGGATGAAGATAGTGTGTTAAGTTATTGTGTTTCTATATTTGTTTTAGTAACATTATTGTGTGGAATTTTTACACTATTTAATGTTGGTGATAATGGAAAATATAGTATGAAGACTATACCTCTATCAACTCTTGATGATAAAATAACTGTTAATGGTGATAAGGTTACAATAAATAAGTTTGATAAACCTTATGGTTATGAAGATTTAACCCGTAGAGAACATGAATATACACCAAAAAATGATACGGATCAAATATTCAAATTTGAATATGATGAATTTTATGAAAGTGGTAAATTATTAACTGAAAATGGTGGTTATTATAAATTGTCAAGAGAAGATGCTAGATATTTAAAAGGTAAAGGAGCGAAGTAATATGATTGAATATATGAGTAATACTGATATGTTAATTTTAATATGTGGTTTAATATTGTTATTTTTAGCAGCAATAATTTGTTTTGTAGTTCCACCGCTTGCATTTATTTTTCTATTTATTGGTGGTCCGATAGTAGAAAGGAATTTTTAATTATGGTTACTATTATTTTAATTTTATTAGGAGTAATCCTTGCTGGTTTACTTTTTCTAACAGGTTTTGTTTCTGCGTCACCACGTGAAATTAAAGTTATTTCTGGATGGAGAAAACAAAGAGTATTACACGGTAGAACAGGTTGGAAAATACCAATTTTAGAACGTGTGGATACAATGACAGCAGAAATGATTTCTATTGATGCTAAAACAACTGATTTTGTTACTACAAAAGACTTTATCGAAGTTAAAGTTGACGCTGCTATTAAAGTTAGAATCGGAGTTGAAAGACCTGAGTTATTTAAATCAGCTATTCGTAACTTTTTATATAAAGATCCTGAACAAATTTCTAATGAAGTTCGTGATACATTAGAAGGACATCTTCGTGCTATTATTGGTCGAATGGATATTAAAGAAATTGTTCAAGATAAAGTAACTTTCTCGACACAAGTTCAAGAAAATGCTACTAAAGATTTAGAAGAAATGGGATTAGAAATAGTTGCATTTAACATTCAAAATGTTATTGATAAAAACGATGTTATTAAAAACTTAGGTATCGATAACACTGAAAGAATTAGAAAAGATGCTGCTATTGCTAAAGCTATTGCACTTCAAGAAGTAGCTGAACAAGAAGCTAAAAGTAGTAAAATTGCTAATGATGCTCGTGTTGATGCTGAGGTAGAAATTGCTCAAAGAAATAATGAACTTGAGATTAAAAAAGCTCAATTAAAAACGGCTGCTGAGGTTAAACGTGCTCAAGCAGACGCTTCATATGAAATTGAGCAACAAACACAGCGTAAAGAAATTGAACGACAAACTGCTGAAGCTAATATCGTTAAAGCTGAAAAAGAAGCGGAAATTCAAAACCGTAACGTTAAAGTAATGGAAGAAAAACTTTCTGCTGAAATCAAAAAACAAGCTGATGCTGAAAAATATGCTCGTCAACAACAAGCTGAAGCTGAGAAAATTGAGCGTATGAATCAAGCAGAAGCTGAAAAATTTGAAGCTGAAAAAGAAGCGGAAGCACTTAAAGCTCGTGCAGAAGCTGAAAGGTTTGCTGCTGAACAAAATGCAATTGCAATCGAAAAAGAAGGTCGTGCTGAAGCTGAAGCTATTAGATTGAAACTAGAAGCTGAAGCAGACGGTTTAAATAAAAAAGCTGAAGCAATGCTTAAATTACAAGATGCTGGTAAGTTAGAAATGGTTCTTGCAAAAATGCCTGAAATCGCTCGTGCAGTTGCTGAACCACTTAGTAGAATTGATTCAATCACTATGTTTGGGGAAGGTAACTCATCTAAATTAGTAGGTGATATTATGACTACAACAGAACAAATCAATAAAGGTCTTGGATTAAATATTCAAAACCTAATTCAAGATACTCTAACAGGTACAGTTCAAGGACGTGCAATGGCTCGTGGAATTAAACAAGCTGAGACGATTGAAGTTGTAGAAGAAAACGATGAAGTTGAATCTGAATCAAATAAGTCAGAAAATTAATTAAAATAAACTGACCTAAGTAAGTCATTAAACTGCTTAATGATTTTGCTTGATTTTTTTAACAGTTTATGTTAGAATAAAACATAGGCAATTAATTTTCAAATATATTTTTCTCTTTTAGAAGAAGGTGGTTTAACTACCTTCTTTTTTTTTGACTTTTTTTGATAAAATATGTTATAATTAATAGATAATTTAATAATTATTTGTTATGTAGGTGAGTTATTTCTGGAGGATACATTCACCTTTTTTTTTATTTGTCATTTTTGAAAAAATATGTTATAATAAATTTAAGGTGGAAGTATAAATTATGTTCCACATTAACTGCTAGTGCGTAGGTATGCTATGATTATGCAGATTAAATTAATTCTTTCTTTTTTTTGACGAAGATTTGTTAGGTAATCTTCGTTTTTTTTTATTTTGTTGAAATTTAAATGTATGTTATAATGTTATCATAATATGATGAAAGGAAACTGATGAAATTGGCATATATTAAAGAAGTTAAAGCTAGTTATAATTCTTATAAACAAGCTCGTGATTTAAGACGTGAACAATTTGGTCCTACTTTATCAGATATGTTATATGATATTTCAAAAACAACTGTTAAAGCAGGTATCAACACTATAAAAAATTCAAAAGATAAATTGAAAGATTATGCAAAACAAAGCGAAAACAAAACGGTAAAAAAATTCCTTGAATATTACCGTAAAGGTCGTGAATTTGCACAAAAATCACCAAAGGATTTTAAGAATTTATTTATTGGAAAAAGTGATTTGGATAAACAAGGTAGTCGTATTAGTACACCTCTGTATAGCAAATCACAAAGAAATAGTGTAAAATTAGAATTGGAAAGATTACGTAAAGAAAACGAAATAATGAAACAACAATTACAAACTAATCAAATAAAAGAAGAACTACCACAAACAAAAACAACTAAACCAAAAGAAAAAGACGTAAAAAAACAGACAAATAAAAATGTTGAGTCGGAATATATCGAAAACGACGCTACAGAGTTTGCAAAGTTTTATAGTACTTTAAATAAAAAGGAAAGACAAAGTGTAATAAATAATTATAACCAAGGTAAATCATATGATGAAATATTAAATGAATCAGAAAATATGTTTATTGCAAAACATGGTGGTGCATTTGGTACTGGGGTTGCTGTATTTTGGCAAACATTAAGAGATGGGGATAGACTTTCTCGTGGTGATATGTTTAAAACTATGAGTGATATTGATGAATTAAGTCGTGTTGATGATGAACTTGCTCAGCTAGAAAAACGTAAAGCTGAATTAATGAATAAAAAAGAAGAAATTGAAGATAAATATTTCTTAGTAACACCAAAACAACGAATTGAAGAAAACTTCAAATCTGTCTTACAAGCAAGTAAAAAAATGATAGAAGCACAAATAGATGATGCTATTTATTATAAAGAAGATACTTCTGTATTAGAAGATAATTTAAGAAGAACTGAGGAAGAATTAGCTTCGGTAACTGCTAAAGTTAATAACAGAAATCCGTTTGATTTTTATGAAGAAGATGAGCGTGAAGAAAGATTGCGTAAAGAGTTTGAAGAAACTATTGAGGACAATTTAGTAAAAGAAGGTGAAGTTATTGAAGAAGAATTTACCGAAGAAATTGACTTTGAGGAAATTGAAAAGAAAGCTAAGAGAATTACACAGGAAAACACGTTTGATGAAGAAGATTTTACAAAGCAAATTGCTGAAATAAATGATAATGTTGAAAAACGTAAATTAACACGTGATTGGTCAATAGAGCATTAATGTGAGGGTAAATTATGGTAAAAGATATTAAAGAACAATTAGATAAATTGCAATATTATGGTGAGTTTTACGCTAAGAGTGATATTGATGATAAAATAAAGTTAGAAGAACTTGATAAAACTGGTGAAATATCTGAATTTGGTAGAAATTTCTCACCACAAGTTGATTATAAATATTCTATGGTTGTAAGTAATTCTCGTGCTTATTTATTAAAAAATGGTAAAGGTGGAAAGGATTTTGAATCGTTTTTAAAAACGTTTGAGAAGTTAAATAATGATAAATATACAGAACTCGTTACTTCATTTCAGTACAATCCTGCAAAAACACATTTATATACTCATCGTGGTGATTTATTAGAAGCTTTTGATGGGGTATATGACGAGGAACTTGAAAAAATAGGAACTAACTTTGGTGACGTTTATAATGAAGTTAATGAAGTTATTAAAAGTGGTGATGTAGATTTAAGTGATTATCCTGATTTAGAACGAGCTTTTAGTGATTATAAGTTAAAATTACTCGATAAAGAAATTTGGGAGATGGAGCATGACCGTGTTAAATATAATTTAGGTCACACATTTGATTATTTACATGATAAACATATACGTTTAGAGGTAGATAAAATGGATGCTGAAAAACAAAAGTTAGATGAAAAAAATGTATTAATGGGAGAAGTTGGTATGTTAGATGTACCTGATGCAGCTATTAGAATTGAACCTAGATTAAATGATGATGATCCATTATTAGTAGAAGATGATATGTTAGATTCTGAGAAACACAAAAGTGCAGGTGTTGATTTAAAAATTGATGATGTTCGTTCTTTTATAAATTCTTTACCTGGAGAGTATAAAGAATCTGTTGATTATAAAGAACAAGATTTTATTGATGCGGTTAAAAGTGTAACTCAAAAAGAACAAGATAAAGGTATGGAGAGGTAAGTTATGAGTGATGATAAAAAATTATATGATTTACAAGACAAAATTATTGAAAATATAAAGAAAAATTATAAAGAATATAAATGTTATAAAGTTAATGAGATTTATTCTTCAGAAGGATTATTAAATGAACATGGTTATGTTGTTGCACCACCTTATTCGGTTGCTTTAACATCACAAGATAGACCTGATTTATTTGGCGTTTCTGAATATCCTGATGTTAAAATTATACCTAGTTTAAGTGATAATGGTGAAGTTAATTTAGACTTTGAATTTTTTGAAGGTATTTCACAAGAATTTTATTTAACGGATTTGTTTAAAGATATTGAAACTGATGATATATATGAAAACACAGAAGATTTTGCTTCTTTTAAAGAAATTGAAAGTGAATTTAAAATGACGTTAGATAATAGTTGTGACTATCGTCATCATACAACTATCACTTCAATGCAACGTATATATGATGATTATAATCAACCTGAAATCAATGAAACTTTTCAAGCGGTTAGTATTGGTGATAGGGCTAAAACATCAGTTAAATTAAATATTGATGACGTAGCAACAAAAGATTTCTTAAAAGAACCTTTAGAATTATTTAATGAAAATAGTAAATCTAAAAAATATAATGATATATTCCAAGAAGGTCGTAAATCTTATCTTGATGTTAAGGATATGTTAATCGCAGAAGATGTAATCGATAAAATTAGATACGAGGAATTATTAGAAGAAAAACGTGAATTTGATAAAAACGAAGAAATTGCTCGTAAGAATATCGAAAAATTAATGGCAGATGAAGAATTTGTTAATGGGATTGTTGGGTATGATAAAGAACAAGATTTTATAAATGCTGTTAATTCTGTAACTCAAAAAGAACAAAATAAAGGTATGGAAATGTAATAAATAAGCTATATATCCCATTTAATTTAATTTGGGATATATAGTTTTTTGTGTTATAATGGGGTTATAATAATTTAAGTAGGTGATAAAGATGAAAGATGGTTATAATTTAAGTGAAATTGCACAAAAAAGATTAGAAGAAAATAATTTAAAAATTGATTATGATAATAGAGTTCTTAGTAGTCGTTATGATATTGCTTTATATTCAACTGTACCACATAAAGATGGTGATGAAGTTTTGTTAGATGCGGTTGGTCCTAACGAAATAATTAAAATTAATGAATATGCTCAAGATGATAATAAATTCGAAAATTTTAAAAGAGAAATGAATTTAGCGAGATTATGTAAAATTAACGATGAATTACCAAATATGTTAGTTTTGTTTCATGATGATTTTCATGTTTTTGGAGTTGATTTAATTCATAGTGATAACGCAGGTATATTAATTAAAATTAATCATAGTGAAATGGAAGATAATAATATTAAATTAGATGTTAATTTTAATAATTACGGATATGCACTTATTAATAAAGACGATGTTTGTAATGGTAAATTAAAAAATGTTGATATTAATACAAAAAATGTTTTTGAAGAATATTATGATAAAGAAGTAGAAGGTGTTGAAAATTATAAACATATTGTAACACAAAAATTTAAATCTTTTGATAAATCTAGTGACAGAATTTTTCAAGATAAATTTAGATTAGACGTTGATGATTTTGCAAGTTTTAGTAAGGTTGTTTCAAAAGAAGATTTTGAAAAACAATGTTTAGATGGTACTTTATTTAACAATGAAATAAATGCGTTTTTAGAAAATAGTTTTGTTGAAGAACATAAGGATTTAATTGAAAGTTTTCAATATAATGTTTTTGATTATGATAAAGGTAAACCTAATAAAAAAGTTAATCGTCACGTATTGGATGAATTTTTATTAGAAGAAGATTTAATTGATAATAATTTGTATCGTAGTGTTGTTAATAATGATGAACAAGCTTTTATTAATGCTGTGAAGTCAGTAACTAATAAAGAACAAGATAAAGGGATGGTGAAGTAAAATGTCATATATTAATAAATTAAATGAGAGATTAGAAAAATATGATTTAAAAGTTTCAGATCGTAGTTATTTTGATAGTAATTTTAAACTACTTTCAACTAATGAATATGATAAATTTTCAACAGAATTGTTTGAATTTGGTTATTACACCCCTTCAACAATTAATGAAGATTTTATTAATATTAATGATTATAAGAGTGGTTTTAAATTATCACATAAATCTGTATTAGAAAAATTAGAAGAAAATGAAGATGATTTAAATTGTCTTGTTAAATTTATGGATTATATAGATTCTTCAGATGATGATAAATTTAAAGATTGTAAATTTGAAGTTAAGTCTGATTTAGGTATTGGTTTATATTATGAAAAAGATTTCGGGATTACTATGTATCCTTATGTTGATGATAAAGATGGGAAAACTAAATGTAATTTCATGGTTGGTAAAACTTTATATGAACTTGATGTAAATAATAAATTTTGTGAATCTTTGTTTACTGATAATAATTATTATATGGATGATTTACTTAAAGTTCATAATAGAGAAAAACATAGTAATGTTGATTGTTCACGATATGATAATGATAAGTTAGGTTCTGTATTAGAAATAAATGAAGAAGTATTACGTTTCGATCCTCAAATATCAATGTATGAAGCGATTTGTCAAAATAATATATTATTCACTAAAGAAATTGATATTGATAATATTAATTTAGATTTTTTAGATGAAGCTGTAAAAATTGCTAATGAGAATGATTTTGTTGAAAGTAGAAGACATTTATATGAAAGTGAAAATTATGACGCTTTATTAAAACATTATGCTGAAAATGATATTATTGATAAAGATAATTACTATAAATTGATTGCAGAGCGTGCTATATATGATAGTACTAAAGATTTTAGAACTAAAGAAGCTGATTATTTAGCTGCAAAAGATAATGTTGAAATGAAAGAACAAGAGCTTAATGACGCTGTTAATGATTTAAAAATAAAAGAACAAGCTTTTATTGATGCTGTAAATTCAGTAACGAGTAAAGAACAAGATAAAGGGATGGAGATGTAGTTATGGAAAAATACGAAAAATTGATATTAAATGAAGATGCTCAAAAGAAATTAGAAAAACATGGTTTTAAACATATTTTTGATGAAGAAAGAGAATTTTATTCAATTGTTTCGACAAAACCAAATAAAGATGGTAATGTGAATCATATTTTGAGTTATTTTAAAAAAGAGGATGAATATTTTACTGATGTTTTAAATGATCATGTTGATGGTTTAATTACTTCTGTTAAAATTATAAATAATTTTGAAAATAATGATAGTTATAAAGATTATGATATTAGTTTGGATTTAGATTATGATGGTTTCTATGTTTGTTTAGAAAAAGATGATAAAGTTAATAAAGATAAACAATTTGTGATACTTGTTGATTCGAATGTTGTTGATGAAAATGTTGATTTAACTATACGTACTAGAGCGTCCATTAATAAGCATTTTGATGCTAATGTTATTTTTAGTGATATTGAAGATAGTAGTGAGTTTTCTGATTTTTATACGGTGGCGACTGATTATGATTTAGATGTGGAAGATTATCCTTATTATTCTCATAGAACTGATGCGACTACATATTTAAAAACAGATAATGAGCAAATAGTTCGTGTTAAAGATGAAGCTTATTGTACACATGAAATGAAATTTAGTGATTTAGAAAATACAGACTTTTTAGCTAAACCGTTAGAATTGTTTAAAGAAAAAAGTATTGTAGAGAAGTATAATGATGTATTAGAAAATCCTAAAGAACACGATATTGTTAATATGTTAATGGATGAAAAAGTAATCGATTGTAAGAAATATAACGAATTAAGAGAAGAAAAAAATAAACAGGATTTTATTAATGCTGTAAGTTCAGTAACTAATAAAGAACAAGATAAAGGGTTAGAAATGTAGAACTTAAACTGTATATTCAATGTTAATTTAATTTTGAATATACAGTTTTTTGTGTTATAATTATTATATTAATTTAAAAATTGGTGGTGAATATCAATGGCAAGATTAAATTTGTCAGAATTAGCAAAAGAAAGATTAGAAAAAAGTCATTTAAAATATAAATATGATTATAATATAGGTACTGGTAAAATTATTTCAACATATCCAAATTATGAAGGTAAGGAATATCATGTATGTAGTCATTATGGGAAGAATAGTGATGCACTAGAGAATAAAATTGAAAATGAATTTCCACAATTTATATCATCGGTTAATATATATCGAAATATTATGAGTGATGAATTTTTTAAGGAATTTGGTAAATTTTATAATTTTGAAACTGGTACAACAAAAGTATTTGAATGGGATGGTTCTACTAATGGAACAGAAATTGATTTAAATTGTGATGAGGTTTTAATTGGTGATGCTGAACTAAACGTTAATGTCGCATTAAAAAAAGAAAATCAATGTACATGTGAAGCAAGTAAATTATATTATGATATCCCAAAAGAAGTTGCTTTTAATGATGAATATTTTGAAGAAAGAAAACATGTTGAAAAAACTATTAATACAGATAATTTCAATGTTTTAGGTTGTAGGGGTTATGAACAGAAATATAGTATTAATATGGAGCGTTCTTTTATGTTTGATGCAGCTGTAAATCGTGAGAAATGGTTGAGTATGAATAATTTTGAACGTTATGAGTATGCTAATGATAAAAATAATAAAATTCCTGTGGATACAATTAAAACATCTGAAATGGCAACTTATTCTACGAAATTACCAATTAAAGGATTACTTCATGCCGATACTAAGTTTTTAAATAAGTCACTTGCTTACTTTAATGAAAATGGTAAATCTAAAGAATTTACCGTATTATTTGATAAAACACATAAAGATTTTTCGGAAGATAAGATTAAAGAAATGTTATTAGAAGAAAATGTACTTGATAATAAGTTCTATAACGAATTTAAAGGTGAATATGTAAAATCAGAAAATAACTTATTAGAACCTTCTGAAGAAGATTTTATTAATGCTATAAATGAAGTTAATGAACGTGCTTTGGTTAGAAATCAAGGTTTAGAAAGATAATTAAAGAAACTGCATATCTCATGTTATTTTAATTTGGGATATGTGGTTTTTTGTGTTATAATGGTTGTATAATATTTTATGAGGTAATTAAAATGAGTATTTTTGAAGATAAATATATACAAGATAAATTAAAAGAATTTGATTTAAAGTCAGTTTATAATAAAGATTCACGTAAATATGATATAATATCTACATATCCTGATTATAAGGGTGAAGAATATAAAGTTTTAAGTTGTGAGGAAGATGGGTTTTTTATAGATAATCATATAGATTTTAATGATGAGTCTGAACCGTTTTATACATATGTTGTGAATTTACAAGGTTTAAAAGCTGATGAGAAATATAAAGATAATACAGTAACTTTTGATGGATTTAATACTGTAATTGATTTAAAAAGTGATAATGAAAATATTAAACGCAAAATGATAATCGAACAAAGTTATACAGGGGATAATGTTAATTTTGAAGTTTATGGTGTTGAAACTTATGGTTATGTGGATTTTGAAAAGTTACCTGTGGATTGGGATATGGGTAGTTATGTTTTAACTTTAGATGGTGAACTTGGTAAATATGATTTATATAGTGATTATGAGAATAGAAATTCTATGTATAGTGTTTATGCGTTAGATATGGGTGAAAATAAACATGAGTATCGAAATGTTACTAGTTATATCGATGCTTTCACTCGTGACATGAATAGTCTTAGTGATATGGATCAGTTGATTGATAAATTTGAAACATGTGAATTTGAAGAAGTAATAACTGAAGAAGAATTTGTTGCAGTAATGAATGAACTTAATAAAGTTGAACAAGAAGAAGGTATGGAGAGGTAGTTGAAATGAGTATTTTTAGAAAAAAATTAAATCTTTTTGATAATGAAAAAATTCAAGAAAATTTTAAAAAACATAATCTGTCAGTAAATTATAATAAAAAATCAGATGGATATATAATTAGCACTATGGATAAATATGGTGAAATTCATAATTTAATTGAGTTAGATGAAAAAGGTATGTTTCATGGAAGTAATATTGATTTAGATGATCAAAATTCAATATTTTATGATTATGCTAATACTGTTCAATATATAAAAAATAATAAGGGTTTTTTAAAAAATGATTTTATGGGAAAAGAAAAAACTGATGTTAATTTTGATGGTTATGGTTTTAATTTAATTACACGTGGTAAGCATATTAATGTTAGACATTCATTATTTCAACCAGATAATGATAATATACGAAAGTATGATCTAAATGTGTTATCAACATCTGGTGGGTTATCTGGTTATAGATTAGACTTACCATTATTAATTGATAAGAATAGTGATATTACATTAATTGATAAATTAGAAACAGGTCTTGCCCCTATAGAAAAAGAACTTTGGCTTATGAGGCATAAAAGATTTAATCAAAAAAGAGCAAACGACTCTAAGGTTATTTTAGATGAACCGTTTGTACAAGAAAAGTTTAACGAATATAATATTGATTGTGAATATAATAAAGTTACAGGTGATTATGATTTATATTCACGTAAATTAGATTATAAAGATGAGAAATATAAAATAATTAGTTGTGATAAAAAAGGTAAAGTTGATGGTCATGATTTGTATTTACAGGATGATGATTCTGAATTTTATAATTATGTTGAGGATCTACAAGCAATTAAATCTGATAGTAAATATAAAAATTGGAATTTTGAGTTTAATGCTGAAAGAGCTGCTAAAGTTCGTGAATTAACTAAACCGATTAGTGCTAAAATTGAAGATGAAGATGATGTGGATTTATCAGATGAACAAGCTCGTTTTGAAGCTGTTATTAAGGACTTAACGCAATCAATGGTTAAGATTGGAAATAATCAAGATAATGAATTAGAACTATAATTAAAGAAGGTAAAGGAAGAATGAAAAATTTTAAGGAAGAAATTGAGAAATATGAATATACTTCATTTAGTGATAGAAATAAACTCTATTTTAAAAAAATAGGATATGAACCTAAAGACATTATTGCTATTATGGATTTTAAGAATAATGTTTTTCGAACAGAAAATAATACATATTCATTAGACGAATTTCCAAGTGAATTTGTTAATCATTTTCGTGAGTTTGCTTCAGTTGAAAATCGGAAGTTAGATGAATTACCACTCACACAAGAAGTTCTTGATGCTACTGATTATATTTTGGACGAAGCATACATTCCAGAGTATGAACGTCCGAAGAAAGCTAAATACAATGCTTCTGTTGAACAAATGAAATTAGCTTTTCATTATGAGATGACTATACTTGCTAGACTTCAAGATAAAGTTAATATGACAACAGATGAACTGCTTCATGAAATTGGTCCAATTGGTATGCGTGAGGGAGTTGAAGAAGTTGAAAAAGTTATACTTGAAGAACATGGTAAACCAGAAGAAAAAGCAAGTATTCGTGATGAGTCTATTATCGCTTCAGTAACAAAAGAAGTGGTTGATGTAAGTACCAAAGTAGTAAATGAAATAAGTGAAGAATTAATAGATGAACCAATATTTGAAGAACCAGAATTTGGTGAAGATTTATTTAATCATGAAATAGAAAACTTTGAAGAAGATTTCATGGGACAGCTTTATTAGAGTTAGATAATCTAACTCTTTTTTTTTGGTTATTTTGGCTTTTCAGATTATATTATATATGTTATAATAAGTAATATATTATGTAAAGTGTAGGTGGATAAATTTGTGAGAAATTTAGATTCAGAAACAATGGCTAAATCGTTAGCGTCTAGTCAAGATAAATTATTAGAAAAGAAAGCTAAAGAACAGGAAGAATTAAAAAAAGCTGAAAAAAAAGCCAAAGATGAAAATGGTAATCAAAAAGGTAATAAAAAAGCTGATAAAGTTGATGGTAAAGATAAGGATATCAATGCACCTAAAAATCAGGAAAAAAGTGGTTTTAAACAAGGTTTGAAAAAGCAAGGTTTAAAAGCATTAGATAATGCTACTGGTGATGATGGTGGTATGATTGACGAAACTAAAAAGGCTTATAAACAAACGAAAAAAGCTTATAAACAAACTAAAAAAATTGCTAAAAGATTGAAACAAGCTGTACGTGGTATGATGCGATTTATACGATGGTGTTTAGCACTCGGTCCAATAGGTTGGATTATTTTAATTTGTGTATTTGGAGCACTTTTTTCAACAGGTAAAGCTATTTCAAAGGTTGATTTTCATGATAATGGTACTGTTAGTCAAAGACAACTTAATGAAAAAGATGATGCTGATTTATTAGTTAATAACCCTGTTGATGTGAATCAAAATGAATCTACGCAAAAAAATGCTGATTTATCAAATAATAAAAAAGTAGTAGTATTATTTATGGATTGTAGTACAGATTCATCAGATAGCTCATCAGATAACAATAGTGGTAAAGTTTCATCAAAAACACCAAGTAGACAAGACTGGTTAAAAGAAGGTACGCAAGCCTATAAAAATGCTAAAGAAGCTTTTGATTTATGGACATCTAAAGGTTTATCAGGTGAAGCGGCTGCTGGTATAATTGGTTGGACAAATACAGAAGGTGGTTGGCAAGTTGTTGGTCGTGCTGAAGGACATCATGGTGATATTCTTGAAGATAATTCAATTAAATTTGGTGTTGTACCATTAGTATTTTTACCAACATATCCAGTAGGTAAAACAGGTAAGCAAGAAGGTGGTGGAGGTATTTATCAGTTTACACCATATTCTAAATATGCTGATCTTAAAGATGCTAAATGGGAAGATGCAAAAGCTATGAATGAATTTGTTGCTAAAGCTATTGCAGGTGGTGATTGGAATTCTTCACAAGACTTAACTGGTGGTAACCATAGTTTTGAAGATATGGCTAAAGAAACTGACCCTGAAAAAGCTACACTTATGTGGAATGCTTATGAACGTGGTAGTGTAGCTCATATTAAACAAGATGGTAAAAAATCAGATGCTAAAAAAGCTAATGAAGTATTTAACAAAGCTAAAGTGAAATTTGATGCTAGTAAATTTAATGAAAACTTTGGTAAAGGAAAAGGTGGAAAAGGTAAAGATAGTTCTTCATCTGGTCCTGAAGTAATTAGAAAATGTGCTTCATCTTCATCTGGTGGTTCTGGTTGGAGTGCACATAAAACTGGTAAAGTTAATTATAAGGGTGACACAATGTGGAAACACGATAAATTGCCTGATGATCTTAAAGAGTATGCATTAAACCCAGAGAGTGTTGGTTTAAAATATAAAGATAAAGCTTCATGGGAATTATTATGTTATTCATATGGACAATGTACTGACCTTACTGCTAATTTAATGTATCGTTTATGGGAAAAAAATGGTAAATCAGATTTCAAAAATACTCAAGGTAACGGTTATCAAGTAGTTGATAATTTAGTAAGTAAGTTCGGTGGTTCGGTTAGTGATGAACCTAGAGCTGGTTCTGCATTTTCAACTGGTCTATTAGAACAACATACAGGAGTTGTTTCACACGTATTTGAAAATGGTGATATTTTAATTATTGAACAAAATGTTAAAGGGTATAGTGGAGATGGTAATGGTGAAACTCATACCTGGAGTTATCGTTATATTACAAAAGAACATTATACTGGTAAACGTGTTTTTTCTGCATGGAAATTCTATGACCCAGAAAAACAAGGATATAAAATTAAATCAGATGCTAAATCAATGGGATAATAAAATATTTTTTTAGAAGCGTAGTAATCTATGCTTCTTTTTTTTATGGTTTTGTTGTATAAATGTAAAATAATTTCTTTAGCAAGTTGTGGACAAATAATAATGAGCAAAATATAGTGGACAAATTCATTTGGATTATCATAGTCAAATTTGGTTAAATAAATATTGTAATGTTTTTTAAAGTATTAGTCAAAATAGGTCAAAATAGGGTTGTAATGTTATAAAATGTTATTAAATAAAGGTTTTCTCAAGTTATTTCAGGTAATTAGTCTATTTTTTTGTGTGGACAAACTGGACATATTGTGGACAAATGTTAAAACAAAGAATCCTTGGTGTGACTGCGATTGGACACATTGGACACTTTGGACACTCTTTTATAAACTTTACTAGAAAAATAATAAAAAAATATAAAGAGAGTTTTGTCAAAAGTCCGTCCATTTTGTCCATTTTGTCCAAAAAGTCTCCTAAACGTTGATATAACAATATTGGACATTTTTTTAAAAGGTTTGTCCACGAAATTTTTTGTCCAAAATTATAGATTTTTCGAGTTATTTTTGAAAATTAAACTGCTTCAAATGTTGATATATTAATATTGGACAAAAAAAAGAACAGTTTTGTGACTTGTTCAGGTCGGTTGTTTATTCTAATGGTTTTGTTTTAGTTTAATATATTCTTCTTTTGATATTTCATGACGATTTAGATTAGCATCTGTTAAGAAATACTTATCATAAAATTCGTCATATTCTATTTTGAAAATTTGTTCTTTATTTTTATCAAGTTTATCATCTTTATATCGGTAGTTTTCTTTTAACGGTTTTATTATTATTTTATCAGCATTTATAGTGTATTGATCTTTTATATTTAATATTGAAACTGCTTTTGGTTGATATTCTTGTTGTTGTTTTTCTGCTTTATTATAAATATAACTTGCAAAATAAAACATAGTGGTAAAAATTGTTAAACTAAGTATAATTTTTAGTACATATTTGATAATAGTTTTTATTTTTTCTTGAGTATTAGTTTTTACAGTTTCTATTATATTAGAAATATATATTGCATCTATTTTGATTATCCAATAACCAAAGGCTATAAAAAGTAATCCTAATGTTAATGGAAATAAATGTATCATTTCGAGAAAAAGGTTATATGTTGATTTTTTGGGTATATATTCTATTAATGTATTCATTTATTTAGCACCTTCTTTATTTTTTAACATAAGATATTCTTCTTTTGATATTTCTATTTTATTATCGTCTTTATCTATTAGTTTATAAGTATTGAAGAATTCATCATGTTCAATTTTGAATTTTTGTTGTTCAGCATTATTATACTTTTTATTTTTGTATGTATAATTATTGTTTTTATTTATTATTGGGTCAATTGTTACATTGTTACTTTCGACATGTATTAGTTCTTGCACATCTGTTAATGGTATATTTTGTATTTGATTTTGTTTTTTATAATCTTTTATTATATTATTTTCAAAATAATTATAACCAAACAATAACAAGATAGTAACTGTAATTGTATATTTGATGACTTTTTGTATGCTTTTTTTTAACTGTTTATTATAAAAGTTGTCAGTATTAATGTCTTCAACTTTGGAATATTTGTAATTACGTTTTATGTCATAAAGTTGAATAAATATTCCTATTATTAATGCGATTATAAAAAATGGTGAAACTAATGTAAATACTGCGTCAAATAGTTCAAAGAGCCAAAGTTCTATAGTTTGTTTTGGTATTTGTATTATTAATGTATCCATTTTAATTTTCACTTCCTTTAGTTAATTTTTCGTATTCTTCTTTTGAAATTTTAATTTTATTATTATTCTTATCTATTAATTTATATTCTTCAAATACATCATCGTGATCAATTCTAAATAATTGTCTTTCATTGTTTTTATATATTTGATAATCGTAATAATAGTAGTTATCACTTTTATTTGTTAATGGTTCAATTGTTAATTTATTACCTTCAACATGTATTAGTTCTTTTATATCTTTTAATTGAACAGTTTGTTCTACAAATTGTGATCTATAATTTTTAGATTTTTCAGTTTGAAATAATATATTTAAACCAAATACAATAGATCCTGCTATAATTACTTTAATAATTGTAGTAAAAATTTCTTTTTTATTTATAAATTCTGTAAAAGCTAATGTATATAAATTATAGATACAATATAGTATTGTTAATCCTATAAAAATAGTTAATAAAAAATTACCAATTGAATATATAAAATTATCTAATATATTCATGTTTTCTTTGTATATTATAAATTTATTCATTTTAACTTATTTCCTTTCTTTTTATTATATTATATCATATATTATATTAATATACTAGTGTTTTGTTAGAAAATGATATAAAAATGACTTAGTTTTTTTTATTTTGACCTTTGTTGTAATTGTGTTATAATAACAATATAGTTTTAATGAAATTATGAAAGGAAAAAATTTTTTTATGAATATAGAAAATGTACCTGAAAAAGTTCGCCGAAAAATTGCGTTGGAACTTTTTGGAACAGAAGATTATGAAAAAGTTTTAGAAGTTATTGCACCGTCTTCTGAGATGATGCGAATATTTATTAGAAAACTTGAAGAATATAATAAGGAGCATATAGAACATGGTAATTAAGAAAAAAGTAAGTAAAGACCGAACAATTCGTGAAAAACTTAAACAAAAAATTGGTTCGGAGATGACATCGGCAATTGATAATTTAACAGATGCTGAAGTTTTTGATTTAAATGGTATTATTAATAAACCACATATTAAAGTACGTATTAATAAACGTTCTGCTAAACGTGGTATTAGTGTTGAGTTACCTTATGGTAATATTAATATAGATTCAACACTTAAAAAAATTGAAGATGTTTATGTAAATGATGTTAAATATAATGTTAAAGAATCAGAAAATGAATTTGAAACTTTAAATGAATTAGTAAATGGTGATCCAAGAAAAGTTCTTGTTGGTAGAAAAATGGGCAATAATTCAGTAAGTAAAACACAATTACTTCAACCAAGAACAGCACGAAGAAGAACAGCAAAACAACCAGACCCAAAAAGAATTATTGCATCAGGAAAGGTTGAAAATACACAAGATGCTGATTTTCAATACTATCAACAACAAGCTTTATTGGAGCTTAGAGAAGCTAATATTACTTATAAAAACTTTTTCGTTGAAATGAACGGAATTATTAAAGGTAAAAATTACGATAGAGAAACTATTCGTCAAGAATTAGCTTCTAATGAAATACCAGAAGAACAAATTCCTGAGTTTTTAGTTTATGGTAGTGAGTTTAATCGTGAGATTGTTGGCAATATTTTTGGAAAAGAATTTGGAACAAATAAACGTAGATATAACTTTAAAGATGTTAAAAAAGATAATGAAACATTCTTAGGTAAACTTATGACAAGACTTAATATTGATGAAGCTAAGTATGATGAACGTTACGGAACTCTTAAAGTAGGGGATAGACTTATTACAAATTTACCTAATGTAGATAAGAATGGTGTATTCCATGGTCCAAATAACACTCGTTATATACCATATCACATTGGTTACTTTGCTGAAGGTCCTGGTAGTCGTATTGATAGACTTCGTGTTATTGATCCTGTTGAAAAACATTTAGAAGCTCTAGCACTTCAATATGAATTAACTCGTGGTGATGTTAAATTTAAAACAATCTTAGATGTATCTCGTAACTTACCTGATTTTGAAAATCATGAATTAGGTGAAGCTTTACTTGAAGCATATAAAAATAAAATAGTACTTGAGAAAGATTTACTTAAAACAAATTCACTTGCTAATGCATTTCGTGGTTATGCTGATGATTTAGGTGCTGTTAATACAATGATGCTTGATGAAGAAGCTAAAGGATTAATTGATCCATATGGTACTTCAAACGGTGCTAACTTAGGTGGTATTTTCTACTTAACTAGTGGAAGTAAATTTAATCCAGATGGAACGCTTACAGCAAGTGGTAATAAACATACACAGCTTGGTGATATTATGAATGAGTTTAATGTTGCTACTGATAACTTTAACAGAAATCAGATGAGTTTTAACGCATTGCTTACATCAGTTGGTATTGCAAAAGTTAATGTTGCTTATGCTGAAGCGGGTATGTTTAACGCAGAAGACGCTGTTGTGTTAATGGATAGTGGTGCTAAAAAATTAGCTAGTGAACATACTGAAGAATATAAAGAAATTGAAACTTTTGAACGTAATGGTGAGGTACATGAGCGTGAAGTAACTAAGACACGTGAAGTTGTTAAAGATATGCAAACAGGTGATAAAGTTATTGATATGCACGGAGATAAATCGGTATCTTCTATAGTTATTGATAGAAATATGTCTGATGAAGAAGCTGAAAAAGAACGTTTAGCTCCATTAGTTAAATTAGCTAAAAATAACCCTGATTTAGATATGATTGTTTCTCCAGTATCTCTTAATTCTCGTCTTAACCTTGGTATTGCAAAAGAAGCGTTAATGGGTAATAAAAAAGATTTAGTACTTAATGATGGTAGTGTTGTTAAAGACGGTATTGTAGAAATGCATTATATAATCTTACCTCAAACAGCAGAATATAAAGCTAAAGATTATTCAAAAGATACTGGTGCTCGTAATTTTTCAACACTTTATAGAAATGCATTAGCGAGTAAAGTAGGTGTTGAACTTTATGAAAAAGCTTTATTAGGTAAAGAAGTTATTGATTCTAATAAAGATAGAGTTGTTTTACACTCTGAAAGACTTGGTATTAGTTTTAAAGATAAAGACAAATTATTTGAAAAAGGTAATATTCAACCGTTTGTATCTGCTAAAACAAGTATTGATATGTCTGAATTTAAATTTAAAACACCTTTATACATTCGTAAACGTTTAGCTAATGAATTAACAAATGGTCCAGTTAATATATTAACAGGTGATATTGAAATAACATCTGCGATTACAGGTAAACCTATTGTTGATGAAGAAGGTAGAAATGTACTTCCTATTCGTATTGCTAGTGAGAGACTTAGTGCACATGGTAAAAGTTTAGCTGTAAATAAAGAAGGTACAGTACAACCATTTAGATATAATGATATGTATGACCAAATTTCTAAGGGTAATGCTAGTGAACTTAATAAAGCTTATCAACGAGCTTGTAATGAAGATTATGCAGCACTTACTGCTAAAGAAAATGTTATTAAAAATGTTAAATCTATAGCTATTAAAAATGGTGCTAAAACAGAGATGATTGTACCAGACCCAAGGTTGGGTATTGATGAAATGCGTACATCTAAATGTTCAGAGCGAGTACTTGCTCACCGTGACCCAGCACTACATTCTGGTAACGTAATTAGCTTTAAAAATGTTGGTGGTGCACATAAAAACTTAACAAGTGTTAACCCTATTATGATTAACCAAGTAGATGGTGACTTTGACTCAGATACTATGGGTATTCTTGATTATAAAGTTTTAGGATTCACAACTAAACAAGAAGCTGATGAATTCTTTAAACGTTCTAATGTAACAGAACAACTTAACTTATATGGTGATGTGTTCTTAGCTGTTGATAGTTCACACTTTAAAGCAGGTGCTTTAGTAAATAACATTGATTTATCTCCTATAACATTTAAAGATGGTAAGTCTAATGAAGAATTACAAAAAGTTGTTGAAGAAATTCAGGCTAAAATTGTTGATTCAGATAAATCTTATGGTGCTTATGCTGTAAGTTTTAAAGATGAAAAAACTGTTATTGAGTCACTTGGTAAATTAGCTGATGATGGTATTAAAGGTAATCGTAAAGATATTGAACATCATTTTAAACATGGTTATACTGAAGAAGAAAATAAAGATGTTATGGAAGCTTTAATTGCTAAAACTGAGTGGACAGGTATGGGTGGTACTATTACAAATAATATGTTAGCATCTATTGGTGATACTGATTTTGATAAAGAAGTTGTTAGACCAGGTATGTTTGTAACATATGGTGCAACACAATCTGTTCTACAGCTTAAAAAGAATGCTGATAAACTTCCTATGGTTGATAAAAACATTAACGATATGAAAAAAATCTTCGCTGGAGAGTATGATGTTGATACTTCTCGTGAGTTATTAAAAGAGTGTGTTCGTGGTTTTGTTGCACCTAAGATTGTTGATGATTTTTGTGATAAAGTTGTAGCAAAACAACCTGAAAATGCATATAAGTTCGGTCAAGGTGTTTTAAATAATATTGAGATGAAAAATACGCAATTAGGTTTCAAAAATGAAGTAGAATTCATTGAGTCAGTTCGTGCAATGATTAATCCAGAAGAAGATGTTGTCCAAAAACAAGGTAAAGATTTTGAAAAAATCAAAGAAGAACTTAGAAATGAAGAATGGTATTTGAATTTAAATCGTGAAGATGACGTAATGTTAGATTTCGATATGAATATGTAATAGTTTTGGACTAGGTGGTTAAACCTAGTCCTTTTCTTTTTGCGTAACTTATGATAAAATGGTTCTATAATGAATTTGTGAGGTAGGAAATTTGGAAGATATATATTATGTATCAATTAAAAAAAGTAAAGGTTTCAAAGGTGTTTATATTAATGAAGCAGTTATGTTAGAAAAGGAAGCTATTAAAGAAGATATTTATGAAGGATTTACAGAAACTGGTACACTTATTAATGAAATTAAGAAATTAAATATAGATAATGAATTGAAGATACATTTGCTTAGACGTGAGTTGGAAATGTTTAGAATAAAATGTGAATTAAGGGATATGAAAGAGGATTTTAAACTATTAAAACGTGATTTGTTAGGTGCAGAAGATGACGATGTTGATACTTATGAAACTATAAATGAAGATTAATAATAAATTTGTGAGGTAGGAAAGTTGGAAGATATATATTATGTAGAGATTGTTGGGAATGAAGTTAAACCATTTATTAATTTGATTCCTGAGAAAATTGTTGTTAAGTCAAAAGAAGAAAAACAAATAACAGGGATTTCAGTTTCTGAAATTATTAATTCAATTTTTGAGTTAAAACGAAAGTCTGAGATAACATTTATTAAACAAGAAATTGTTATTGATGATTATGAAGGGGATGAAGACTTATTATTGAAACATTATTTGTTAGGTGATGAAGATGAAAATATTGATATAGAAGACGATATTGATATAGATGATTTGTTTATGTAAAAGGACTAAGTTTATTTAGTCTTTTTTTTTGTTTGTAGTTTTTCTTGTAATTAATATAATAATATGATATAATGATGCTATATTATAATATATATATTAAAGAAGGAGATTTTTTCATGAAAAAAGTGATGATAGTAGCAGGTGCTACAGGGTTTGCGTCATTATTAGGTGGTAGTGCACAAGCTGATGAAATTAATAACGAAAAAGTTATAGAATTTAAAATAGAAAATTTAACTAAAGATCATTTAGGTTACGCTCAAATTGAAATAGGTAAAGGTAGCGATTTTACAGTTACTTCAGCAGAACTTGTTAAAGTAGATGGTTCTAAAGTACCTTTAGAAATAAAAGACGGTATGGTTGATACAACGGTACATGGATTAGCCCAAGGAACATATTCTATTAAATATACTTATTCAACTGCTAACTTCAAACAAGGTGCTGAAATTGGTTCAAGTATTTTAACAGGCGAAGAAAAACCTACAACTGAAACAAAACCAGTTGAAACAAAACCAGTTGAAACAAAACCAACTGAAACAAAACCAGTTGAAACAAAACCAACTGAAACAAAACCAACTGAAACAAAACCAGTTGAAACAAAACCAGTTGAAACAAAACCAGTTGAAACAAAACCAACTGAAGAAACAAAACCAATTGAAGAAACAAAACCAGTTGAAACAAAACCAACTGAAGAAACAAAACCAGTTGAAACAAAACCAACTGAAGAAACAAAACCAACTGAAGAAACAAAACCAACTGAAGAAACAAAACCAGTTGAAACAAAACCAACTGAAACACCAAAAGAAACAAATACTGAAGATAAAGACGATGTTATCAGATACTCGAAAGATTACAACTACGGAAAAGTTATCGAAGAAACTACTCCTAAGTTTTTAGGTACTGCTGAAAAAGATATTTTAACTGAAAGTTTTGTAGATGCTAAAACAATTAAGTATGAAGATGATGATACTCTTGAAAAAGGTAAAGAAATTGTTGTAGTAGCTGGACAAGACGGACTTCGTGAAAAAGTAACTACTTGGGAAACTGAAAAAGGTCATCGAGTTGGTTCACCTAAAGTTGAAGAACGTGTTATTCGTGAAAAACAGGATGCTGTAATTAAACGTGGTACTAAAGTCGTTAAAACAGAACTTGAAAAACAAGTTGAAAAAAATACTGAAGATATTAAAAACTTAAAAGAAAAAGTTGAACCAAAAGTAACTGTTGAAACTAAAGAAGAAACTAAAGTTGAAGAAACAAAACACGTTGAAGTATCTAAAGTTAAAGATATAGAAGTACCAAAACTTAAAACTGAGGTAGAAAAAACTGAACGTGAAAAAGCTGATGAAGCTTTTCGTAAATTATCACCAGAGGAAAAAGCTAAATATATCGATGATACGTATGATATTGTTGTAGGTACTCCAAAACAACCAAGAGTTCATAAACCTGTAAGTTCAAAAGTTGAAAGTGCTCAATTAAAATTAGGTTCTAAAGAAGAAATTAATAAAGAAGCTGATAAAGTACTTGATGAGGCTAAAACTGATGATGATGTTTTAACAACTGTTGCTCTTAAACAATTAGCAAATGCAGATAATAAAGATCTTAAAGTTCATTATGTATCTAATGAAGGTAAACTTTCTAGTGAAAAAGAAAATAAAATTCTTGAAAATGCTAAAAAAGTTTTACCTGATAGTCAAATTGATGATTTTAAAGATTATGTAAAAGAACAAGGTAAAAATCCTGAAAATATTGATAAAAAAGTATTTTTTGACTTGTATGACCAATATATAAAAACACAAAATAAACAATTAGAAAATGTTGTTAAATTAAGTGATATTGGTGATTTAAATGTTCAAGTTTTACGTACTTCTGATGAAAAAGTTGCTCATGAAGTGTTAGAAGATGTTGAAAAACGTGTTCAAAATGGTGAGCTTAAAGGTACTAACACTGCTCAGTTATTTAGTAAAGAAGGTGTTAACGGAAGTGCTCCAATTAATAAGTCAGCAAGTAGTGACACAACACAGGCTAAATCAAGTAGTAACGTAGCTAAAGCAAGTGATGATGGTTTAACTACTAAATCTAAACAAGGTAAACTTAGTGATACTGGTTTAGGGAATAGTTCTACTGCACCTTTTGCTATGGTGAGTTTAGCACTAGCTTTAATGCTTGCAAAACGTAAGTTAGAATTAAAAAAATCTGAAATATAATTTATACAGATAGATTTAAATATAATTTAAAGAACCTTTAATTAAGGGTTCTTTTTTGTTTGCAATTGCTGTTTGGTTGTGTTATACTATATGTATCTAAATATAATTATAATTATGGAGGAATTGAAATTGAGTAAAAAAATAATGATTACATCGGTTGCTGGTTTTTCAGCATTAGTTGGTGGAGCAGGTATTAATGCAGAAGCTGAAACTAAAACTGATAAACTAGATCAAAGTATTGAAACTCTTAAAAAAGCAGGTTTTGATGTTAAAACTGAAGAGCATAAAATTAAAGTTGATACACATACTGAATATGTTAAAAAAATTAAAGATGAAGAAACTCGTAGAAATCAAGAAAGTTCACGTATAATAGATACTAAAGGTGTATATGAACAAAAAGTTCGTACGCAGGAAAAAGCAAAAGCATCTTACGAAAAAGCTTTAGCTTCTATTAAGAAAACTAATGAGAAAATTAAAGCTGAAAATGATGCTAAAATTCAAGCTTGGGTTAAAGATGTTGCTAAAATAGATGCTGAAAATGAAAAACGTAAAGCAGAGTATGAAAAAGAACGTGCTCGCATTATGGCTTCAAATGAAGCGGCTAAACAAAAGTATGAATCAGAAAAAGCAAGTGTAGATGCTAAATATGCGGAAGAACTTAAAAATTATGAAGCTAAATTAAGTGCGTATAAAACTGAAAAAGCTGATTATGATGAACAGTTAGCTGCTTTTAATAAAAAGAATAGTGCTAATAGCGAAAAACATGCAGAATATGAGAAAAAAGTAAATTCAATTAAAGATATTATAGCTAAACATCAAGGTTACGATGGAACTGATGAATTACCGTCAGATACTTGGAAAAACCGTGGTGTTGTAACAATTGCTAATGATATTAAAGTAGTAAGTGAAGGTACTATTGCAAGTAAAGAAGATTTATCTAATGGTAAATATACAATCCATGCTTATTCTGAATCTGGTAAATTAACTGATGCTAATGTTGTTACTGATATTCGTTGGGAATCAGGTAAACCTGTTCCTTATAATGGTTCAACAATTGTACAAGGTAACATGGTTCAAAAAGATTATGAACGTTATGGTTTTAAAAATAAAGTTTATGATGTAAATTCAGGTGGAACTACTGAAATTTGGTCTGTTAAATCAGGTGAATGGTTTATGATTCCAAATGCTGTTACTCTTAAAAATGGCGAGAAAAAAGGTCTTTGGGTTCGTTTAACTAAAGGTGGTACTAAACTTCGTTATGGTGGAGATTGGTTTACTATTTGGAATGCAAATGGTGCGTTAAATTATTTTGACGGTATTCATGGTAGTACAGACGTTCGTCCAAAAGATAAAGTAACAGTTGATTATAGAGTTGAAGATGAAAAAGAATACTTCTGGGCTGCTGCTATGATTGACTTAGATGGTGGACAACATACTAAATTTAATTCACCTGAGATGAAAATTGTTGGTCAAGGTGGAGGAGTATCTGTAAATGGTGATGTTGCTAAGAGTAATCTAGAATTAGGTTATAACTTTGGTAAAAATAAAGGTAAAAAAGGTTCTGGTCAAGCGTTAGATGGACTTAACTCTGCTCCAGATGGTGTGTATACTTATGTTGGTTATACTAAAAATCTAAGTTATACAATTGAAAACTATGGTCCAGGTGCGAAAACAACTGCAATTGCTAATGGTGACTTTGGTACAAAAGTTAATATTAATATTGTAACTTCACCACCTACTCCAACGGACGCTCAACCACCACAAGCTCCTCATGAACCAAAAAAACCAACTAAACCTATTGTAACACCTGTTAAGGAAGAAGTTTTACCAACACCTCCAAAAGAGTTAGAAAAACCAAGTAAACCTACTGAAAAAGAACTTGTTAAAGAACCAACACCACCTAAATTAGGGGATATTAAAAAACCAAGTGTTACAGTTAAGAAATATGTATATGAATACGAGAAAACAAGTTCTGCTACAAGTTTAAAAGTACGTGAAATAGAAGGTAAACGTTCTGCTTCAGGTAATACATTGACAATTAGAAATTTCAAATAATTTGATTTAAGAGAGAGATCTTCGGGTCTCTCTTTTTTCTTGAAAAAGTTTTCAAAAAATGTTATAATAATATTATAGTTTATAAAATTTTAAGGAGAATTTCGAATGATAAAAAGTAAAGTAGCTGTTGTTACAACAGGTTTTTTAGGGTTATTATCTGCTGATGCATATGCTTTGGAAAGTGACTTTGTAACAAATGGTAAAGTTATTAAGTTTACAAGAGAAGATGGTAAAGTTTTAGGTAAAGTTAGTTCTAAAGATTTTAAAAATAATAATATTAAAACGAATGGTAATTTCCGTGGAGTTTTTAAGAATGGATTTGATGTAGAAAATGTTGATTATAATAACCCTGTTAATTCTGCTGTTGGATTATTACATAATGAATTAGATGATAGTTTTTATATGGGTAGTGGGATGTTTATTTCACCAACTGTTTTTGTAACTGTTGCTCATAATTTTTTACAACCTAATGGTGTGAATCAGTTAGATAAAAATGTTAGACAATATAATATTATATTAGGTAGTAATTCAAAAGCTAATGCGAATAGAGTAACTAGTGGTATTAGTTATTTATATCCACCTCAAACAATTAAGTTTTGGAATAAGGATGGTTTTTCTTTAAAACCAAGTGAAGTTGAAGGAAACACACGTAAAAGTGATGGTGCTTTAGTAGGTGGTGCTAATATTCAGTGGTTTAATGATTTGGCTGTACTTACTTTTGACAAACCAATGCAACTGATGTCACCATATAAAATGGCTGATTTTAATGAACTTGCTAGTGAGGATGAATTTAATAATATCCGTGAGGGTGATAAAGTTAATGTATTAGGTTACTCAAGTGATTTTGATAAGAGTGATGATGCGTTACTTGAAAATAAACTTGAACATGGGAAACTTTATAAAATTAGTGGTGCAATTCAAGGATATATTGATCCAACTACTGGTAAACCTTATGAGAAATTTATTGATAAAAATGGTAATTTAGTAGATAATCCTAATAAGTCAGTTTTTTATAATTATATTACTTCTCGTGGTGGTTTATCGGGTGCTGGTGTTTTAAATAATAAAAATCATGTAATTGGTTTACATCAATTTGCTTTAGATGGTAAGTATCACTCAGGTCACGCTAAAGCTGGTGAAAGTGTTCCTGATAGTGATCCAAGTAATAAACAAGCTGGTGGGATTATTTTTACTAAAGAACAACGTGATTGGTTAAGACAAGTGATTGAACAAAATAAAATTACTGGTTGGTATGAGGATAGTAAATCTGGTGAGAGATATTTCTTTAAAGATGATGGTCATATGCTTTGTAACACTACTAAAGTAATTGATGGTGTAACTTATAGATTTGATGGTTTTGGTGTAGCTAAAGCACAAACGGAAGTTGCTAAAAAACAGGGTAGCGTGAAAGTTAAATATTTAGTTGGTACTGAAGAAGTTTTACCAAGTAAAGTTGTTGTTAGTGGTGATGTAGGAACTAAGTATAGTTATTCTACTGTAAATGATAATGAATTAATAAATTTACTTGAGAAGGGTAAATATGAGCTTGTAGAGAGCATAAATCAAGAAGAGGTACTAACAGAAGGGGAACACGTTATAAACGTCTCAGTACGCCTTAAAACGTCTAATACAGGGTCTAATTTTGAAAGTGTATTTAATGCTTTAATTGAAGCTGAGAAATTTTTAAAAGATAAAAAGTCAGTTAATATAAATCATTCTGATGCTACATCTTATAATGCTAATTTGATTGAGTTGAGAAAATTAGTTGATGATGCTCGTACAACACTTAATATTACTAAACCTAAAGAAGTTATTGATAATATGAATAGAATTTTATCTGAAAAATTAGACATGTTGAAACTTGAATATAATAATATGACTGTTGATGTTCGAGCTGATCGTAATGAATTAGTTGATAAAGTTAAAAAATTAGTTAGTATAAAACGTGATATAAGTGGTTTATCTAGTGATGAAGAAAAAGAATTACGTAAGTTATTAAGTGATATATCAAGTAGTGTAGATGATGTGTTTAATAGTGATGACATTAATGAAATGTCTAGTAAAACACATATTTTAAGTTTGAAATATAATGAATTATTAAAATTTGATGAGAAACTTAAAAATCTTCAAAATGAACATGATGAAAAAGTAAAATTAATAAAAGAATGGAAACAAATAGCTTTAGGTAATGTGAGTTCTTTACCAAGTTCTATTAAATCAAATGAAGTTAATAAAATTCAAAATGAGATTAAGATTTTAAGTAGTGATTTAAATGTGTCAACTGATGAAACTTTAGATGTTATTAAGAAGAAAGTTGCTGATAAAAAACGTTTAAGTGAGTTAATTAATCAAAATAATATTCTTGTTAGTGATTTAATTAATAAAGCTAAAAATAATAATAGTAACAATGTTGATGAAAGTACTAAACCTAGTGATAAAGTTGATAATAGTACTAAGGATACTGAAGTAGTTAAACCTGATAGTAACAAGGTTGATGATAGTACTAAGGATACTAATAAAGTTAAACCGAGTGATAAGGTTGATGAAAGTACTAAAGATACTGAAGTAGTTAAACCTGATAGTAATAAGGTTGATGATAGTACTAAGGATACTAATAAAGTTAAACCGAGTGATAAAGTTGATAATAGTACTAAAGATACTGAAGTAGTGAAACCTGATAGTAATAAGGTTGATGATAGTACTAAACCTATTGATAAAGTTGATGAAAGTACTAAGGATTCTAATAAAGTGGATAATAGTACTAAGGATACTGATGTAGTTAAACCTACTGATAAAGTTGATAAAAGTGCTAAAGATACTGAAATAGTTAAACCTACTGATAAAGTGGATAATAGTACTAAGGATACAGATAAGCTTGATGAAAATACTAAGGTTATTGATAAGGTTGATGATAGTACTAAGCCTATCGATAAAGTTGATGAAAGTACTAAAGATAATGATAAAGTTGATAATAGTACTAAAGATACTGAAGTAGTTAAACCTAGTGATAAGGTTGATAATACTAAAGTAGATATTAAAATTAAAAAAGTACCTCTTGTATTAAAAGATATTGTTATTAGTGAAACACCTGTAATAAAATTAAATGAGAAATTTGATTTTACAATTAAATATGATGAACAAATGTTAGATATTGATGAAAATGTACAAAAGATAAATTTATATAATAATATACATGCTAATACTAAAACAGATGATGAAAATATTAATTTTATTCTAAATTACCTGAGTAAATTAAAAAAATAGATTCTAGTAAAAAGTCCTTAAACGGACTTTTTATTATATTAAGAGAAGTTTTTCTGGAAACTTTTTTAGTTGTGAGAACGTTCGAAGAACCTATTTAAGAAATACGTAGAATTTCTTTAAAATAAAAAGAGTAGTTTAAAGACTTACTCAGGTCTGTTTGTTAGAACTTGTTTAAATTAATTTTTATTTTAAATTGCTAAATGAGAAATTAAAGGGGATTTTCATAAAGCCACCTGTAATAACTTGTAAACACGCTAAGAACACGGCTACTGGAAACCTTACGCAACCTCGTCTTCAGGAACTCTCTCACCAACTGCTTCGTGGATTGCGAGCATGAAGTCTGCGTATTCTTTTCTTTCATATAATTTTTCAAGTACACAGTCTGGATGTAATGGAATTGGTTTTGTTATATCAAATTCTTCCATATCTTCAAGTGCTTTTTCATCGTATTTAACTACAGCATTATCTAACGCTTTTCCGATAGTTAATTTAGCATCTTCTTTGTGTAGGTTTTCCCATAATAGTAAGAAGTTATCTGCTTGTTTAAGTGTCAACTGAATGTTATTATCTCTATTTTTCTCGATTTGTTCACAGATACCTTTTAGGGTTTCAATTTGCTGAATGTCTGTAAAACTTCTAAACCTTGCAACAATGCTAGTTGGAATATCAGTATCTTTAATTACGTCTTCAAATACAATTTTATCACTTGATGTTTTATAATGTTTTGCGAAGATGCTTCCAATATCATCACCGATTTGGTCTGTGATAATTCCTGTAACAAGTCTTCCGTCATATTTTAAGTTTTGATCTTCAATATCATATAATTGATCACTTAAAAATTCCCAAGTTCTTGGTGTACGCATACGAATATCGTTTTGTGCTTGTCCGTAGAAGAATTGTGTATTTTTAGGGTCTTCTAAGAAGCTGATTATAGTAGGGTGAATATCATTTTTTCTTGCCCAGTCTAACCAGTCAGTTCTATCAGCGTCCATGTAAATGAATGTAAAACGAGCTGCGTGAGCATCGTCCATTTCTGTAGATGCATAATCTGTGTTACTAAACCCTTTCATACTAGTTGTTGGGTTCATTGCTGCAATAAATCTTACGTTATCGCCGAATTTATGCCCTTGGAATTGTCTTTCGTTAATAATGGTCATCCATTCTGAGATAACTGGTATTTGTGCACGAGTGAATTCATCGGCGAAAACAATGTATTTTTTATCAGGGTTTTTAAGTATCTCTTGGAATTTATGGTGTAAAATATAGACAATGTTAGCATTTTCTTGTTCCATATTTTTAGGAACAGGGATTGCATTATCACCTTCGTTTTGTTGTGCCATGTTAAAATAAATTAGTTCATAACCTAATTCTTTTGCTACTTGGTTTACAATAGCAGTTTTACCAATCCCAGTTAATCCAACTAGGGCAGGTACGATTTTTAAATTACGTCCTTGTAAGTGGAATTTAAGTTTCTTTTTAGCAATTGTGTTATTATCTTTTAAAAATATTTCTTGTGATTTTGGTTGAGTCATTTTTTTATTTTCTCCTTTTTCGTGTTAAAAAAAAGCAGTTTAATGACATACTTAGGTCTTGTTTTATTAATATTCAAAATCTTTTATATTAAGTCTAATAATTGGTCTACTTTCATTTTGGACTGAAAGGTGTTGATTTCCAGAAATTATCCATTGGTATTTTTTATAACCACGATTATTAATTTTTCTTTCACCACCTCCGTCAGTGAAGATGAATAATTGTGTTTCTTTTGGATATTGTTCATCTTTTAAATAGTCAAATACTGGTTGGAATGACGTACCACCTCGACCGTGTAAGTTAAAACTTGGTGACATACCTGGTGCGATTGTTTCTACGTTTTGAATATCCCAATCGAACTGAATGTATGTGATTGGTAATTTCATTTTATCACTTAGAGCTTGTAATTCGTTTAAGAAGTACATTAACTCTTTATTACTAACTGAACCCGATACGTCAAATGCTACAACGATAGGGTGAAGACGGTCGTTTAAATTACCTTTTTTGTAAATACTTTTTGGATCACGTCTGTTTAGTCGGTTAGGTGATTTACGTTTACCACATACTTGTTTACCGATTTGTTTAACAATTAAACTTTGCCATTTAATTTGTGGTGGTTCGTTTAATTTATTAATTTGGTCAATTATGTTTTTTGGTAGACTACCACGACCTTTACTACCTAAGTCCATTTGACGAACTACTTCATTCATTAAGTTTTGTGTGGCTTTACTTACTGGAATGAAGTTATTATTTTCTGGGTCGTAAATGTTTTTCCACATTTCATGTGTATCAAATTTATTGTTTTTCTTATTACAACCACAAGTACATTTACGAGGTTGTAGTTGCTCATTTTGCCTGTTTTGTGGGTTTTTGGCATTCTGGTTTTGTTTGTTTTGCGGTTTTTGATTTCCGTTTTCTGGACTTTGGTTTTGTTCTTTTGAAGTTTCTTTATCTGAACCTTGTTCTTGTTGTTCACTAGAACTTTGTCCATTAGATTGTTGTTTTTTCGAACTTTGTTCATTATTTTCCGAACCTTGTCCATTAGAACCTTGTTTTTGCTCATCACCAGAACCTTGTTCATTAGAACTTTGTTGTTGTTCATTTTCCGAACTTTGTTCATTATTTTCCGAATCTTGTCCATTAGAATCTTGTTCTTGTTTGTTCTCTGAACTTTGTTCATTAGAACCTTGTTCTTGTTCATTATCTGAACTTTGTCCGTTAGTACTTTGTTGTTTTTCATCAGAACTTTGTTGTTGATTTTCCGAACTTTGTTTATTATTCTCCGAATTTTGTCCGTTAGAACTTTGTTCTTGTTGCTGTTGTTCTTGTTGTTGTTTTTGGACACGTTCGTTATGTTCTTTTGCTCCGCAAGTACATTGTTTATCTTTTGGCAAGTTATCTAGTACTTTTTTTAATTCTTCATAGTAATATAATGAACCTGCTTTTTCTTTTAAGTTTTTGTTTTTAGTTAATTTTTTAATATCATCTAAACGTATACCTTCTTTTGGTAGGTTAGGTAGATATTGGTTAATTTCACAGTCAGTTGCATAGTTTACTGCTTGTTGAAATTCAAGGTCTTTGAATAGTTCCATGTGGTTATAAAGAATGTGATAACCTTCGTGTTTTACTATTTCTAGTAAATTCATTACTGTCCAGTCTTTATTAATGAATGCTGGGTTGAAATATAGTTGGAATGTATTATCTTTATATGTTACACCCATTGGGGCAGGTAGGTCAAAATGAATTTCTTTATTAACATTTGCAAATACATATCCCCAGAATATGTCATCGTCTTGTTGAGCGTACTTGATTTTTGTACTGTATTCTTCACTTTTTTCATCTCTTGCTGCAATAGGGTCAATTATATCTGCTTCTCTTGATAATAACATTATAAGTAGGTTTAAAAATCTTAAAGCATGAGTATAATTTCCGTCTTTTAGTTCTTGTAATAATTTTTCTAACATGTTTTCACTTCTTTCTGTTTTATTTGATAGTATTTTCCTATTAATTTTTTTGTATGTAATTTTAATTCTTCATCAATATATTGTTTTATTAATTTTCTAACATTTTCAAAGTAGATTTCAGTTGAAATGTTGTTGTGGTGCATATGTTGGTATATGATTATAATTAATTCAGTTAAATCATTTTTAATATCATTTATATTGATAATTTTATTAGATTCATTTTGTAATTTATGTTGAACATGTTTTTTAGTGAAATATTCTAGTGTACTATTAACATTTTTATCCATTATTTCTAAAAATTCTTTTTGGAATTCTTTTTTTTTAATTTTATATTCTTTTTTTAAATTAATTTTTGAGTCTAAATCTTGAGTTATATAGTTTATGTCGAATTCCATAGAGCATAAGCTGTATAGTTTGTTTATAATTATATGTTCATAATCTTTTTTTAATGTTGTTAGATATTTAAATGTTTGGTTGAATTCTTCATCTTTATTTATGATACCTTGTTTTTTTAATAAACTAATATTATTTGAATTTTTTCTTATTAGGTCTGCAAAACGCATACCTGTTATATCATTCATGATATGATCTAATTTTATTTTGTAATCAGTATAATCTAAATTTTTTGGGTCGTATGTTAATATTAATTCTTTATATAGTGGATGGTTCATGAATTTAGGTGTATTAAAATGATACGGATTGTCGTTATCTTCGAATTCTCCAGTCGTTATTAATTTTGCTAATTCATATATTTCTTTGAATTTTTTTGGTATAAGATTATCTTGTTTTAAGTTTTTTATATGTAAATTTTCCATGAGAACCTTCTTTTTTAAAATAATATAATTTAAAATTTTTATAAATAAGACTTTTCAAAAAAGAAGGGGTATTAGGGCAACCTAACTAATCCACCTTATTCGTAGAATGAGGTGGGGGAGTAGTTTAAATTGAATTTATTATTTTTTTAATATTTCTTTTATTATTTTTTCTTGACGATATGAAGACAGACGATATGAAGACATAGTTTGACCAATATTTGATATTTCATTTGTTTTTTGTCTAATTTTTTCAATGTATATATTTTTAGGGATAAAATATTTAATAATTTTAAATTTATTATTAATAATTTCTTTTGCACTATCGGTATATATCCAGTCTTGGAAAGATTGATATTCATCATAGATTTGATTTTTATTTATAGTGTTATTTAATACTACTTCATTGTCATAAATCTTATAAATGTCACTATAATCTATACGTGGATCGTTTTTTAGAGTATAATTTATATCATCATATTCGTTTAGTATGTTATTTAATTTTTCTTTTATATTTATTTGGAAATATTTTTTTTGTTCCATTAGTTCAAATAAATATAGTTGAATAGGTTCTAGTATAAATTGAATATTATTTTCATCTACTGCTTGATTACAATATGTGATATTAGGAAATGCTTTTATAAATAATTGTGGTTTGATATATCTATTTATATTATGAATATTATTTATGTTATTACTTATTTGTAGTAGGTGATATAGCATCATATTTTGTGCTTGTTTGGGTGTTTTTAAATGACTATATTGATCTAAATTTTTTAAATGTAGGTTTTCCATTGTTTTTCCTTTCTAAAATTTTATTTTATGTTAAATTTTATTAATAATTTAGTTAAATTTGTCTTTTAATTTTGAAAAAACACTTTTTTTTAGATGTTTATCTAATAGTTCTTCTAATAATTCATTAGCTGTTTGGTTAGCTTCTAGTTTTTTTAATTCAGGATCTTTATTTCTTCTTCTTTCATAGGCTTTATAATATTCTTCAAATTGTGGATTTAGATTTTCTTTATATAATGTGTAATTACCACCATTTTTAAAGTAACTTATATTCGATTTGCAGTCTTGTATAATATATTCTTTGGATTTATTATTACTTTTTGCATAATCAGTTAATAATTCAACAATTTGAGTTATTTCTGGAATTTTTGATTTGTAGAAAAACATATAATAAGTATATACATCTTTTATATTGTATAATTCTTCTTCTTTTTTTCTTATATCAGTTATTTTGTCTAGGTCTTTTAGTTTTTCTTTAATTTGAGGTAATATTCTTTTTTCATAATTTTTTAAATCGTTAATGTATTTTGTTACTTCTTTTCTTATTTTGTTTTGTAGATAATTTTCATTATATTGGAATTCGATCCATATACTTTGTTCAATATCTCTTATGTGATTAATAGATTCGTAGATATGTAATTCGAATGAATAAGGTAATTTTAATGTAATAGGGAATAATTGTTTTTGTATATTATCGACATAATATTTTACTTTTTCATTATCTTCATTATCTGCTGCGTCTTTTAATTTTATGAATTGAGTAACTATATCTGTACTTTTTAGATTTTTTAAATGTAAATTTTCCATTATTTTTTGTCCTTTCTTTTTTTTATTATTCACCATTATTTTTAAAAAAACTACATAAAATAGCGATCTAAATTAAGGAAAGACTTTCTTTCTTTTTTATCATTTTTTGTATTCAAATCTTCATCATCATTAAACATCTTAGCTATTTCATTATTTATTTCTAATATTGATTTCAATTTATTTTTTTTCAATTGTTCATAAACTTTGGTTAAATCCAAGTTCTTTAAATGTAAATTTTCCATTATTTTGCCTTTCTTTAATTATTAACTGCACCATATGCTGTATTTAATTTTAACTTTTTCATTATTCTTTTATGTGTTTGAAACATATGATAAGGTATGGTTAATATTTCATTGTATTTTTCCATTTCTAATTCTTGCAAGATATTAAACATTTTATCACCTTTAAGTTCTTTTTTTGCAAATTTAGTTATGTCTATATCATTTTCTAGTCCTGATTCGATATAATATTGTTGTTCAGGGTTAAAGTCTTTAAACCATGTTGTTTGTTTTATTATTTCTATATTATTATGTTGTAGGTTTTTTAAATGTAAATTTTCCATTATTTTGCCTTTCTTTAATTATTTATGATTATTTTTTTGGTTCTTTTTCATAATGATAATTATAATATATTATCACGGTTTGGTTATTAATCCATTCTTGTGTTTTTATTAGTTTTGGTGGGTATAAATAGTAATGTAAATCTATTGGTTTTTGATAACCTGTTTTTTCAGGTAGTAGTCTTAAACCCCTTTTAGTCTCATATCTTGTGATTTTTTTAATTGTTATTTTTCCATTGTTTTTTAAATTCTTTAAATGTAAGTTTTCCATTGTTTTTCCTTATTTTTTGTATTTAATTAGTTGGAATTTTCGTAGCATATTTAATAGATGATAATAATCTTGTCTTATTTTTCTTTCAATTTTTTGTGGTTCTTGTAATTTGAAGTTAGGTTTGTTTGATGTAATATTTTGTATTATATTTTTATTATCATCTTTGTTTGTGTTTAAAATTGGTAAGTTTTTAGGTAACGCAGTTAGTTTTTCTTCTTCGGTTAAACTATCTGTTAAACTGATTAATAATGTACTGAGATGATATTGTTTTGTTAATTCATCAGTTCGATTTACTGGTTGGATATGAGGAAATTTCTTATCACGAATTTTATTTAAATTATCAATATATTCATAAAATAATTTTTGTGCATCTTCATCATATAGTTCTTTTATTATTTGATCTTCTGTATATGTTTGGATAATGATATTAGAAAAATCTACATGACCGTAATATGGGTTGTTATTCATGTAACTTGTATTGTATAAGAATAGTTTATATGTTAGTTGTTGATAGTTTTTTACATTTGTTTTGTAGAGTTCATATAAATCATTTATTAAATTTTTTACTGTAGATGATTTGTAGTGATTAATATGTAGAATAAATGTTTTATTAAATTCTTCATAACTTAGGTTAGGTGTTGAAAAGACTTTGTTTAAGTATTTTTGGTTTGTTGGTAATATTTTTTTTGGATCATCATTTAGATTTTTTAAATGTAAATTTTCCATTAGTTTTCCTTTCTGAAGATTTAAAGAACCCAATCACTTTCTAATTCTATTAAATTAAGTTTTTCAAGTGTTAGTAAAATTGATTGGTGATACAGTCCATACATTTTTCTATATAAGTTAGGATTATGCTCATAGGGATTGTATGATAGTTTGTAGTATATTGATGTAAAGTGTTCTTTGTCTTTTTTTGTAATTAATTTTGGTTTATTATTTATATTATTTGCAACTATATCTTTTAATTTATTTTGTTCTTTTTCTAATGCATATAACACATCTATAAATAAAGTGTCTTCAATATTTTCGTTATCGTTACTATCAATATCATAATATTCTATTAGTGATTTATATATATTATCAATTTCATTTTTTTTAAATATATGCTCAAAAACAATAGTTTGTGTTAAAGCATTTGTTAATATATTATTCATTTTATCATTATAATCACATATTTGATATTGGTTATTTAATTTATTATTAATAGTATCGTATTTTATTTTTATTAAAAGTTGTTCTAGTAATAATTTATTACTTTTTGATTTTTCATATATATAATATATTAGTTTTTTATTTTTATGATTAAGATAAGTATCTTTTAAAAATTTAAATAAATCTATTTCTTTTGAATTATCTCGATATATTAATTGTTTTATAGAATATTTTAGAAAAAATAGGTTGTTTTTATCAATTGTTAAATTCTTTAAATTTAAATTTTCCATTGGTTTTGTTCCTTTACTTATATTTCATCAGCTATTTGACTTAACATATCATCTATATCTAATTCTATATTTTCTAATTTTATATCGTTCATATCTGGATAAAAATTGAACCAATCGTAAAACGATAGGGTGATTTCTTCATTGTATTTTTCTATTTCTAAATTAGTTAAAATTTCGTACATTTCTTGTCCTTGAATTTCTTTTTTTGCAAAACTAGTTATGTCTATATCGTTTTTTAGTCCTGATTTAATATAGTATTGTTGTTCTTCAGTAAATTCTTTGAACCATTTTGTTTTTTTAATTTGTTCTATATTGTTATGTTTAATATTCTTTAAATGTAAATTTTCCATTGGTTGTTCTTTCTATAGGATTAATTTGTTATTTTAATTATATTTAGTTCTGTTAATGATTGTATAAGATCTTTAGTATGATTTTTTATATCTTTAAAAAAATCTATATAACTTAATTTCATTCCAGGGTGATTATTAAAAATTTGATTATTTATTTTTTTTATGTCTCGATTAGTTATAGTTTTAATTAAGTTCTTTGATATTTTTACTAATTCTATTTCTTCAGTTGAAAGAAATCTTGTTAGAGTACCTAATGTTACATTAAGTGAATTTGTTTGATACATTTTTAATGGTTCATCTAGTAACTGAGGGTGATGTTTTTTGTAATATATGTTTAATAATTCATTTAAATAATGATAAAATAATTTTTGTTCTTTTTCATTATATAAATATTTTATTAATGTATCTTCTATATATAGGTCAGTCACTATTGAACCAAAGAAATCATGATCCATTTTAGAATAGTAATTTTGATATGGTTTTTTAGTATTATATGTAACTAAATTCTTTGTTATAACTTCATAATTTGTAATTTCTTTTTTGTAAAGGTTATAAAGACCTGTTAAGAAGCATCTTTGTTCTTCTTTATTATGATATGGGTGAATTAAATAACAATTACAAAACTCTTTATAAGTTAAGTTTTTTGTTTTGAAAACATTATTTAAATAATTTTGATTTGTTGGTAATGTTACTTCAAAATCAATTTTTAGGTTTTTTAAATGTAGATTTTCCATTGTAGTCCTCTCTTTAGAATTAGTTAAATTTATTGCGTTATTAGATATATGCTATATGTGAAAACGACTATTGAAAACATGAAAATAAGTCCTAGAAAATAGAAAACCATATAGGTTGTTTTTCTAAGTTTTTCGTGTTCTTGTTTTTTAATGATTAGAAAAGTAATAGTCCAAACAACTAGAGTTGCTAGAAATTGTTTTAAAATTAGTATTATGTCCATTTTTTAACTCCTTATTTTATTATTTCATCATCAAAATTAAGTACTTTTAATTTTTTTAATGCAATTAGGGATTCTTTAATGATATCTTTAATTTTATCATAGATGTATAAATCTTCATAATATAAAGTAAATTTAAATGGTTTTAAAATTTGTTTATAAATACTTTGATATATATAACTACGAATTCTATCTAACGTATCTATATTAGGATGTTTAAGTATTGTCGCTTTAATATTTTTAAATTCTTTTTGTAAATCTTTAATGTTTGTTTGATTGTTTTCTTTATCTAATACTTCTAATGTTTTAATAATACCACTTATTGAGTTATGATCTGCTGCACCAAGTTGTACTTGTAATAACTCACAATATTTTTTATTTAATGTACTATTAATTTGTTTAACTTCTTCTTTTTTATAAAGACTATGTAACAAATAATGTTCTATTATATAATACAGTAATGATTCGTTAATTTTTTCATTAATTATTTGATCACGTTTATAATAAGAATATTTAAATTTGTTATTGTATTCAAATGCTATTAGGTTAATAATTTTATCAATTGTTGTTATTTTTTCTTTTGTGATTTCATATAAGTTATCGATGATTATATCATCAAATTCTTCTATAATTGGTAATTGTTTAAACATATATAGAGCAGGGTAGTTGTTATTAAGATTTTGTTGAAAAACATAAAACAAATACGCTTTTGGATTTTTAGCTAGTTCTTTTAATGTTTTTTCTGAATTAAGATTTTTTAAATGAATATTGTCCATTTTTTTCACCTCCAGATTAATTGTTTATTTTTTTGTTAGTTTTTATGCCAAATTTCAATGGTAATACTAGTTTCTCCCATTCGGCTTGTATTATTTAATGAATAACCTGTTTCTTTTAATAATTCTCTTGGACTATAATAGTCTGTTGTAGCTTGGTCTTCAAAATCATATTCTAATTTTTTTGCTTTTTTGTTTAGTTTTGCACTTTCTTCGTTATATTTATAATATAATGTTCGTAATTTATTTGATTTGTTTTTATATTCTTTAGAGAATATTCGTTTTAAGAATGATGTATTATGATATAGCTCGTTTTTTTGCTTTTTTATTTCTTCACATTTTAGTGCTTTACTACATGCTTGATTTTTTAATTTATTGATTTCTTTTTTATGTGCTTTAAGATTATTATTTAATTCAATTTCAGCTTTTTCTTTAAAGTTATTATCGTTAGTGTCATAATTAACAAATTCAATGGCTATTGTACCAAATGGCACATGTAATCTATGTTCTAATTTTACATATTTCATGTTTTTTTTTCTCCTATTATTTATTTTTAAGTGATTTAATCATTTCAAATTCTGCTGGTGTCATTAAATAGATATACCCTTCTTGATTATATAGGGTAGGTATATTTGGGTTATCACTTATGTAGAATGTTTGTTTTGCATCTTTATCTAAATAAATATAATTTTTAATTGCAGTGTTGCTGATATATGTTAAGTTGTTAATAACGATATATTGTGGGATCATATCATAAGTGCCTGTGTCAAATGGTTTATATTTTAAGTGGTTTGGTAATTTGTCAATGATAATTGTATTATTTTCTACTTTTATTTTATCTTTAATTGTTAATAAATTAATAGTTTCGTTACCATATTTTTCTACATATATTTTTTCAATATTGATATATTGATATATTGTACCCGTTAATAGAATAATTGCAGTTATTATTATAGTTTTAACTAATGTTTTGATTTTAGTTGGTGAGTTTAAAATGTAATATTTGTTTCTAATTCGCATTAAAATAAGTATTATAATTGAAATAATTATTATTGTTAGTCCAATTATTGATATATATTTTAAGTACATATTTAATGGTATGTCTGTTGTGTAAAAATTTTGTGTTATCATTTTTTCTCCTGTTTTTTAATTAATAGCTATAGAAACCGTGAATTTTCGGTTATAGTATGTATTAGTATATGTAATTATACTCACTAACCCTTGAAATACGTTTTTTGGATTGTTATTTATAATACTGTATAATTCATCTTTTTTTCCAATGTATCCGATTCTAATGTAATTTCCTTTAACATCTAAATTTGATGTATCAAATGGAAAACTATCATCATTTGTTGCTAGTATATATACAGCAATTGCATTTTTATCATATGGGTTACTTGGTTCTTTTACAAGGCTTGCTAATGTTTGTTTTACATATAGACCGTCATCTTTGTATGCTATATTACCATATAATAAAGTTGTGTCAGGAATGTCTACAAAACTTGTTCCTACAACTTGTATGTCTTTATAAATTGTCATTTTCTTTCTCCTTTATTTTAATTAGTGGTTCGTATTTTTCAGTGAATAGTTTATAAACAAAAGCTTTATGTGTTGAACTTTTTCTTTTACGTCCTTTAGCATCGTGTTCATAGACTATTATTGTTTTTAAATATAATTTAAGTTGTTCTATTCTTTTATCATATTCTTCTTTAGTTAATTCTAGTTTTTTGAATTTATATTTATTTAATTTGTCTATTATTTTTTGTGGTTCAGTAACTTGAAAATATATCCAAGTGAATGGTGGTAGATTAAAATTATGTGAATCACTAATTGAATAATGTTTTTTATCTTCCAATGCTAGTTCAAATGCTACTTTATATAATAATTTTTTTTGTTTATTATCAAAAAATAAATTTAATGTATCATGTTCAAGATTTAGTAATTGAATATAGTTCATTAAATATAAAGTATGTGATTTTTCAGGATTATATAAATTTGATAAATTAATAGAGTGAAGTAGTGAGCTTAATACGTATTTATTATAGTTATCAGTTCTTTTTAAAACTTCGTGTAGTTCTTGATTTAGATATTCTTTTATTGTATTATCTTTTGATTCTGGAAATATTATATTAATAATTGTTTTAATTTTTTGTTTGTAATATTTATCATTATTTAATATTTTAAACATTACTTTTTGTATAAACATTGGATGAATAGTATTTGTCTGTAGGTTTTTTAAATGTAAATTTTCCATTATTTCTCCTTTTTTAACAGTAGGTGTTATTTATATCTGTTATTGTATTATCTATTCCTTTAATAGTGAATATTACGGTATTTGTTCTTTGGTATTCGAAATATCTATAATAAATTCCGATTATATTTTGATTTTTATCTTTACTATCTGTTAAGTTAATTTGTACTATTTCATTAATGTTCATTATTTGATTGTTAATTTTTTCAAAATCAATTTTACTATTAATATCAAATTCATTTAACTTATATTTATAAATTAATGTAATTATTCTAATTGTTACGTCTAGTCGATCGTATATTTGTTGGTAAGAGGTGATATTTAATAAACTTAAGAAAGTTCGTACAAAGTTCGCAATGTTTTCATTTTTATAATTTAATGATTTAATATAATTTTTAATTTCAGTTATTAATTCATCTGGTATTGTTTCAATGTTATTTTGTTTTAGGTTATAGAGCTTTTTTAAAATAATATATCCAGTAGGTAAATTATTTAAATTCTTTAAATGTAAGTTTTCCATTAAGTGTCCTTTTTAATTATTGTTTTTGCGGATATCAGTGATGGTATTATTTAATCCTGTAATATATATTGTGTCAAATATATAACGTGATACTTTTGAATTTGGGTATATAATTAGAGTATATAAAAATAAGATACTATTTTGATTTGTTGTGTTATCTTCGATTAAATTAATTGATTGTAGAGTGTTATCTTCGATTAATTTAATTGATTGTAGATTGTTAAGTTTTATTATATCATTGTTCATCTTATTAAAATCTAGTTTGTCACCAATATCTAGGTTGTTTATGTTATATTTGTAAAGTAGGGTTATTATTCTAATTATTACCTCTAAACGATTTACGATTTTTAATCCAAACGGGTCTTCTTTTAGGGTAATTAAAAAATCATTTATATATTCTTTAATTTTATTATTTTTAAAATTTAAAGATTTAACATATTTTATTATTTCATCTTGTAGTTCATATGATTCAATATAATAATTTTTTTGTATTTCATTTTGAAGTTTTTTTAAAATATTATATCCAGTCGGTATATTTTGTATATTCTTTAAATGTAAATTTTCCATTATTTCTCCTTTCTAAAAATATTTAATTAGATTTATTAATTCCAAGTTCTTTAGATATTCTTTGTATTTCTTTGTCATCAATTTCATCAAATATTTTTTGTATTTCTTCATCAGTAAGTTCGTTAATTATATTGTTTATTTGTATTCTACGGGGTGGTTCGATGTGGAATATAGGTATTGGATATTTTGTTAATATTTTTCCATATTTTTCTTCTTCTAATGATTGCAATATTTTCAGCATTTCAGATGGTTCTAGTTCAGGTTTTGCGAATTTGTTAACATTAACATTGTTTTTTAATCCAATTTCAATATAATTTTGTTGTGGTATATTAAATTGTTTAAACCAACGACTTTGTTTAATTTGTTCTATATATTTATCTTTTAAATTTTTTAAATGTAAATTTTGCATAGTGATTCCTTTCAATAGTTAAGTAAGTAAACCTATAAGATGAATCGAACATCTTTAAACTGACCACAGATAGGTGATTTTTAATTTTATTTTGATTTTTTACTTGTTACATGTAAAAATATTGTATAAATTAAAGTAACTAACGCTACTAAATCAGTTGTGTTTGATGTTGTGCCATAAATTAGTTTTGTTAATGCTGTATAGTTAAGTCCTAAAATAGCAATAATAATTAAACCAATAATAAATTTAATGTATTTATATGGTTCTACCATTTTATCTACTATATATGTTACAATAATACCATATATTAATCCATAAAATAGTCCTGCTGCGATTTGTATCATTTTTTTGTTCTCCTTATTGTTTAATTTTCAATTTCATAAAAATATTTTATTAAAATATCAATGTGATTTATTATACTAAAACTAATATCAGAAATGACTTCTTCTACATGAAAATTTAGTTTGTCTAATTTGTTTTTATTAAAACGATAAAATAAAGTATCTTTGATTGAATAGTATAATTTATCTAGTTCATCTAATATAGTTTCATATTGTGATTTTGAAATAGTGTCTTTATTATTTTGTGAATTTATAAATATAGAATTTGTTGATTTAATATTATATGTATGAATATATGAATAGAAAGTAGGTAGGTGTATTTCTTCATTATTTGTATTGTAGAATTCTTTTAATTTTTCTTGAATTATTCTTTTTTGTTCTTTATTAAATGTTTTATTGAATATATGTTCTTCTATAAGTAATTCTAATATATTTATAAAAAATGTTTCTAAATGTAGTGATAATGTTACTGTTTTTTTTAATTTTGTATCTGAATTTGGTTCATCATTTTTAAAATTTGAATAATAAATCATTAAAAGTGTTATTAAAGCATTTTTGTTAATATCTTTTTTAGATAATAATTTTTTAAATTCATAATCTATATTATCAATATAATTTTGTGTTAGTGATTGATATATTATACTTTCAAAATCTTTGTAAAGTTGATTTAATATATTAGTTGCTGTTTGTTTTGGTTCAGTTATATTATTTAATTGATTTTTTATATATAGTTCAAAATGTTTTATATCTTGATCTTTTAAGTTTTTTAAATGCAGGTTTTTCATATTTTTCCTTTCTAAATAATTTTTAAATTTGCTATTAATAATGAGTTTTATAATGATATATTTTAGATATTTTGTTACTTTTTTCGTTATTAGTATATATACCTAATACAAATTTAGTGTTATAATCTATTTTATATTCTAATGTTAATATATTAGTTTGTATTTTTTTAAATGATTCAATTTTATAAATTTCTTTATTAGCTTTTTTAAAATCAAAATAACTATTTATATCTAATTTATTTAATTTATATTTAGCAAATAGAGTGATTATTTGTTTGGTGATATCCAATTCCCATTTAATATTACCATGTTTTAAGTCTCCTAAATAATGCATCATGAATTTTTTTACTTCTTTATTTTTAATTGTTAAAGAATTAATATAAACATCAATTTCTTGTATTAATTCTTCTGGAATATATCCAGTATCACAATAATCTGGATCGTTAAGTTTTTTAAGGATAAATAAACCATGTGGTTTTTGAATTATATTTTTTAGGTGTAAGTTTTCCATTTGATTCCTTTCTTACCATTTATATTTATATATTTTAGATATTTTGTTTTTTTCTTCTTTGCTACCAAATATGCCTAATTCGAATCTTATATATGCACTTGCATCATATTCTATTTCTGTTTTATTGGTTGGTGGTCTTCTAAATGATTCTAATTCATAAATTTCTTTATTATTATTTTCGAAATCGAAATAATCTCCTTCATCTAATTCATTTAATTTATATTTAGCAAGTAGAATTATGATTTGTTGCGTTATTGTCAACACCCATTTTATATTATCGTATGTTAAATCATCTAAAAATCTTAATATGAATGTTTCTACTTCTTTATTTTTAAAAGTTAGTGATTTAATATATAATTCAATTTCTTTTATTAATTCTTCTGGAATATATTTTGAATAACAATAATCTGGATTATTGAGTTTTTTTAGAATTATTAAAGGGTTGGGTCTTGGTTTTAAGTTTTTTAAATGTAAGTTTTCCATTGTGTTTCCTTTCTATAAAATTTCATAAGATATATTAGATATTTCATTAGTCTTGTTTTTAGTATATATCATTAATTGTGCTTGTCTATAACGTGAGTAATTATATGTATATAATATATTACTTCCGATTATTAATATGCAATTATCATTATTTTTAAAAAATTTATTAAATTCATCAATATTAATCTTACTTCCAACATCTAAGTGATTTAATTTATGTTTATGTAATAATGTTATAACCTGTATAGGTATATTATAATAACTATTAATTCTACCATATAATATGTTATTAAAAAATTCTGCTATGAATCTTTCTATTTCTTTATTTTTAAATTCTAATGTTTTAAGATATTCATGTATATCAATTATTAACTCAGAATGAAGTTTATTTTTGTAATCATGTTCAATATCTTTAAGTTTTTTTAAAATAATTAAAGGATTTGGTTTTTGTATTATGTTTTTTAAATGTAAATTTTCCATTGAATTTCCTTTCTACCATGGTGAATATATTATATGAGATATTTCGTTAGTTCTGTTTGCTTTATATATTGTTAGTTTTTCTATGTAACCATTTGAACAACTATATTCAAATCTTATATTATCATCGAAATATAGTTGAACTGGATTATTAGCGTTAATATATTCATTTATTTCGTCAAAATTTATAGTACTTCCTATATCAAATTCATTTATTTTGTATTTATAAAGTAAAGTTATTATTTGAATGGGTATTGGTTGAGGATTGTTAATTTTATCACTTGTTAAATACATTAAAAAGTGAAATATAAACTTTTCTATATCTTTGTTTTTAAAAGTTAATGAGTTAATATATTCATTAATATATTTTATTAAATCCATAGGTAGTTTATTTTTGTAGTTATTTTTTGGGTTACTAAGTTTCTTTAGTATAATCAAATGATTTGGTTTTTGTGTTAAATTTTTTAAATGTAAATTTTCCATTGTTCTCCTTTCTTAGAAGTTAAAGTTTTCTCTTTGAAAAATAACAGTTTGAATATTCTCTAATAATTCATCAATCACAACAAGTAAATTTTCAATTTTAACGTGATTTTTGTTAATTGTGTATTCTTCAATTGAATGGTCTTCTTTTTTATTTTTTAATTTAATGTTATAATTTAATTTCTTTTTTTTCTTATTACTTTTTTTCACAACTGTTTTGACTGAATGTAATATGTTAATATCAACATAACCTTGTTGGGGTAATAAGCTAATTTTAATTTCGCTAACAGCATTTTTTTGGATTTTTTCTTCGTCTTTTATTTGTTTGTAAGTGAATAGGGTGATTCTATTTTTATTATTTTCACTTAAAAAATTGTAGTTGTTATCTATTGCTAATTGTTCTAATTGTTTTAGTGAGTATGTTTTTTTTGCCATAATTTTCTCCTTTATAATGATTTTAGATTAACGAGTTAAATAAATTTTTGTGATAAGTCTAGGTTAAACCTAAACGCAAAACCCCTCAAATAAAAAAGGGTATTAGGGCAACCTAACTAAAAAAATAATTCGTAGAATTATTTAAAAAATATCGAAAATCTAAAAACTTATCGTGGACAAATTGGACATTTAATGGACAACTTAAAAATACAAGAATCCTTGATACAACTGCGATTGGACATATTGGACACTTTGGACACTCTTTTATAAACTTTACTAGAAAAATAATAAAATAATATAAAGAGAGTTTTGTCAAAAGGTAATTTTTTGTCCAGTGCGTCCAATCCTATGGTATGACTGAGCTAGTTGCTATTGGACACTTTTTTTTAGTTGTCCAAAACGTCCAAAAATGACCAAATTTACATAGATTTTATATAATTTTACATAAAATGAGTACGTAATTGGATAAAATTTTGTCCACATATTTTAATTTTGGACAATGAATATAAACAATTTGATTTTAAATTTATTTTATGGTATAATGATGACATAATATAATTAGAAGGAGAATGCGTATGTCATTGAAAAAAACAACAATTTTAGCAGTTGGATCATTTTCATCACTATTAGCTGGTGGTGTTAGTGCTCAAGCTGAAACTGGGGAAGGTTTAACAGGTCAAACTGTTGATAAAAACGGATTAAAAAGATTTGCTTTTAACGCAATAGGTGTTGATAAACAACCTCGTACATTTTATGTTGATGAGAACGGAGTACCTGTAGCAAGTAATGCTTTAGGTAAAATTCCTAAAGAGATTCCAGGTTATGAGTTAATTAAAACAAATGAAGGTCCTGATGAAATTCATTATGTTTACCGTGTTAAACCACAAGCTAAAACAACAGTATATGTGGAAAAAGATGGTAAGGTAATTATTCCTGAATCTTATGGTACTCTTGATAAACGAGAATTACCAGGATATAAATTTATTGAAACAAAAACTGAAGGGGATAAAACAACACATGTTTATGAAAAACAACCTGTAGTTGTTAAATCTACAGTACACGTAGATGAAGAAGGTAATTCATTAATCCCTGAAGAATTTGGATTTACTGAAAAAGCGTCAATTCCAGGTTATGTACATGTAAAAACAACAGAAACTCAAACTGAACGTAAACATGTCTACAAAAAAGTACCTGTAGAAATTAAAACAACAGTTTATGTTGATAAATCAGGTAAAGTTCTAATTCCTGAAACTTTAGGTACACTTGAAAAACGTAATTTACCAGGATATACTTTCATAGAAACTAAAACTGAAGGTAATAAAACTATTCATGTTTACGAACAAACACCTTATATAATTAAGGCAACTTCACACCTAGATGAAGAAGGTAATAACTTAATTCCAGAAGAATTTGGTTTCACAAATGCCGCTAATATACCAGGTTATACTCATAAATCAGTTACTGAAGATGAAATTCAACGTACTCACGTATATACAAAAAATAAAGTAGAAATTAAAACAACTGAATATGTAGCTAAAGATGGTAAAGTTTTAATCCCAGAAACTTTAGGTACACTTGAAAAACGTGATATCCCAACATATACTTATGTTGAAACTAAAGTAGAAGGTAACAAAACTATTCATGTATATGAACCAACAGTTAAGAAAACAACTGTTAACTTACGTGTAGTTGATGAAGATACTGGTGTTGAACTAATTAAACCATTCGAAATTGGTAAAGGTGAAATTGGTAGCGAATATAATTTAAGTGATGAAGTTGTTAACAAAACTTTAGCTAATTTACCAGCAAAAGATAGAGTAGCTATTTATAATAAAACAACTGGTGCAAAAGTGCATTCTGCTATTGTGAATACATCTAATGCTGCTTTTGAGACAAAACAAGTTAATCGTGTAGATGATAAAGGTAAAATGGACTTTATTGATAATTTACCAGTTGAAGAAAGAAAACAATCTTCTTTAATTCGTGATAATTATGTATTAAGTAATGCTCATGGTGCATATAATTTAAATGCAGTTCCTGAAGAAAAAGATTCAATTGCATGGTATGGTAATGATTCATATTGGCAATTCTATCAAGGTGATGCTGAAAATCTACTTAGATTACTGAAATATAAATATCAAGAAGGTAATCCTAATGCAGCAGATATTAATTCATTAGTTTACTTAGATCAAAATCGTCAAACATTATCAGCATTTGATTTACATTATGTTGATTTCAGCCAATCAGATTCAGTAGGTAAACGTTTAGATAAATCTAATATGACACTTACTGAAGATGGAAATAGTAATTTATTCACAATCTATGTTAAAGCTAATAAACTTAAAGATCGTAGTGAATATATAGCTAATGATCATATTTAATAAAAAAATTAAGACCAACTAATTTAGTTGGTCTTTTCTTATTTCTTTTGAAAAATTTTAATCGAAAATTTTATGAATTTTGTAAAATTTGGTTGTTTAATTTCCGTTAGTGGAGTTGCACCACTATGAGACTGCTACGGACATAAAAACCCTCGCTAGGAGGGTTAATTTTATTATTTTTGTTTTAATTTTCTACCAACAAGTACTAAACCTAATAAACCTAGAGCAAGTGATGCAGTAGATGTTGTTGAAGTACCAGTTTTTGGTAATTCTTTTACTTCTTTTGAATGTGTTTTTGAAATTTTTTTTGATGGTGTTTCTTTTGTCTCTTTAGAAGGTGTTTGTTTTACTTCTTTTTTAGAAGATTCTTTTGTAACGTCCTTAGAAGGAGTTTTTGGTTCTTCTTTAGAAGGTTCTTTTGGTTCTTCTTTATAAGGAGTTTTAGGAACTTCTTTAGAAGTTTCTTTTGGTTCTTCTTTAGAAGGTGTTTTAGGAACTTCTTTAGAAGTTTCTTTTGGTTCTTCTTTAGAAGGTGTTTTAGGAACTTCTTTAGAAGTTTCTTTTGGTTCTTCTTTAGAAGGTGTTTTAGGAACTTCTTTAGAAGTTTCTTTTGGTTCTTCTTTAGAAGGAGTTTTAGGAACTTCTTTAGAAGTTTCTTTTGGTTCTTCTTTAGAAGGTGTTTTAGGAACTTCTTTAGAAGTTTCTTTTGGTTCTTCTTTAGATGGAAGTGGTGGTACTTTATCACCAGAAACATTACCAGAACCTTTAACAATCTGTACTAAAACGTCTTTATCCCAATCTAATCCATTAGTTGTTGATTGAATTCGAATATTATTTTTTGGATCTTTAGATAAATCTTTTACTTTTGTGTCGTATTCTATACTTACGATTTGGTCTAAAGTAGGTAGTGTGATTGTAAATCCTTTGTCAGTTTCAGTGATTTTTTCTTTTGCAATTTCACTAACTATTGTCCAAGGATCGATATTAGATATGATTCTAGCTTTAAGACTACCTTTAACATATTCATGATTGTCATCAAGTGTGTCTGTAATTGTAACGTTTGTTAGATTATCTTTTCTATAATTTAATCTAGCACCCCAATGTACTGTAGTAGGGTCGTTTTTGTCTTGAGCACCCCATTTATTAACAACTTCATTTGCATCAGGTGTTCCTGTTTTCTTGAGTGTTGTTGGTATAATAGTTCCGTTGAAGTTTAAGTCATAAACTTTAGTCTCTTTACCACTAACTTTTTCAGTATCCCATTGTGTCATGAGTTCTAAATTCATTGTTTTGTTTAATGGGTGAGTGCTGAAATAACTATTGAAAACAGTTGTGATATTTTTTGTTTCAACGTTCGCTGTTGCATTACCAACCACATTTCCTTCTGTTGATTTAACATCGAAGTTATAGTTAGTTTGCAGAGTTAATTCGTTTGGTAGGGTGAAATTTACTTTATCACCTTGATTGATTACTAGATTGTCATCAAATTTAACACCATATTTTACAGTGACTGATGAATATTTATCACCGTGGGCGATAGCTTTTACATCAGGTTTTGTTACGGTAATTTCTTGACCATTTTTAGTAACATCTGCTGCGTGAGCAGTTTGTACACCGAACCCTACAGTAAATAGAGTAGATAATAGTAATAATAATTTTTTCTTATTTTTCAAAGTTTCTTTCTCCTTTTTTTTTGTTTTTTTGTGTGAAATGTTGGATTTGAACCAACTTTACCGAAAGTGACTTTCGTTTAACCAAACCAATTGGATTCCACATATTAAAAAAAAGACTAACAAATTAATGTTAGTCTTTAAAAATTAATATTTTCTGGAATGTTTCCAGAAAGGAGGATTGTTTCTTAGATTTTTGGAGAATCTAATATTATGAAATCAAGCAGTTTAATGACTTACTCAGGTCAAATTCTTTGTAAATAAATCTTTATTTTATTTCGCTATATGAAGAATTCGAAAAAAAACTTTATTATACCTCTAAAACAAATTACCAATCGCCACTTGAACCACCACCGTCAAATCCACCGCCAGACCAGTCACTACTTGACCAATCTGATCCACCACTTGACCAACCAGAATTACTTGAACTACTACTTCCTAGTAATCCCCCTAATAATAATCCTGTTGTGAAATCACTATCTTTAGAACCTCTACCAGAACCACCAGAGCCACCTGAATTATTAATATCTAAAGCACTTATTATTGCGGCTAGTAATAAGAATATGATTCCTATTATTGGAATTATTCCTGGTACTTCATAGTTTTTATGTTCAGTTTGATTAGCTGTTTTTTCTTTAATTTGTTCAATCATTTTATTAACAGCCATGCTGTAGTCTTGTGATCTTAGTTCTGGTTTTACATTTGTTATAATTTGTTTTGCTTCAACGTCTGTTAAGTCACCAGAAACTTCATTTGATGTTTCTATTCTTAATTTTTTATCTTTAACAGCAATCGTAATTAGAATACCACGATTGTTTTTAGAATCCCCAATCTTCCAATGTCTTGCAACTTCTCTTGAAGTATCTTCAATTGATGAATCAATATTATCTACTATATAGACTCCGATTTGTGTATCGTTGTTCTTATTAGCATTTGCAAGATTTTGGGCGACAGTTTCATTTAAATAATGTGACGGATCATATATTCCGTTATTAGGTCTATTTGGTAAATCTATTGCGTGAATGCTCGTTGTAAATATGAAAAGCAATATGGGTGTTAAAATTAATAATATCCATTTTTTCATGATTATCTCCTCTTTACTTGCAAATAATGAAATATAAATAATCTTCTTCCGCTGTATCATTCGATATTTCAAAAGCTTCAATAATATATCCCCATTTATCAACTAATTCGTCATTATTTGATTTATTTACAAGTTCAATGATGTATTTTTTAGATAATTTATAAATTAAGAAATCTTCTTCTTGGGAGAAATTATTAATGATTTGTTCACCTTCAGAAATAATATCATATAGTCTGTTTAGTTTACCAGAAAAATTGGTATAGTACTGTGATAATTTTTCCAATAAATTAATTGGATTTATATTATATTTATCGGTATCATATTCTTTTAACAACTTTTCAAAATTTTTTTCTGTCATGATATCTAACGATATACTCATAATAGTTCCTTTCTTAATTAAAGTTTACTTTTGGTGCTTTTTTAGCTCCTTCATCTGCTTTTGTTAGTTCAACTTTTTCAAAATCGAATAGTTTTGCTGTTATATTTGTTGGGAAACGTCTAATTGATTTATTATATTCTGTAGCAACTTTGTTATAATCAATTCTAGCTGTTGCAATACGATTTTCAGTACCTTCAAGCTCTGTGATTAAATTTGTAGCTTGAGCATCTGCTTTTAATTGTGGGTAGTTTTCTGATAAAACAAGTAATCTTGAAATAGCTGAACTTAATTCTTGTTCACCTTGTTGTTTTTCGTCTTTATTATTTGAACCAATTTTACTACGAGCATCAGCTATTTGTGTGAAAACTTCTTTTTCATGTGACATGTATTTTTGTACAACTGCTACAACGTTTGGTATTAAGTCATGTCGTCTTTGAAGTTGAGTTTCAATTTTTGCTTGTGCTTGATTTACATTTTCTTGTTTTGTTGTTAGTGAGTTATATGGTCCAACGATACTCATAACAAGAGCAAAAATTAAACCAATTGGTATAATATATTTTAAGTATTTTTGCATTATTCGTTCCTTCTTTCTTTTTTAGTATTATTCAACAAAGTTTTTGATTCTTTGTTTTGCTAGTGTTTCGTATATTTTTTGTTGTACTTTATTTGTATATTTGATTTTAAAATTTGGACAATTTTGTTTAGCGATCTCTCGCATTTGGGTAAATGTTTTAATATTTTTTTCTTCAAAATATTCTATAATTGATTTTGCAATAGGATAGTTTAATCCGTCTGTTAGATTACTCATTAAATAGGGATAATCATAAAAGTCAGGATATTCTTCAAAGTGAAGTTTATTGATATCAAGTGTTGGGTAATTATCGTTATTTTTTAAACTTACAATTGTACAACTATCCATTAAATAAGGTGGTAAGCTAGATGCTTTTACAATAAAACAAATTCCTAGTGCTGGTCCAGTTACTAACAGTGATTCTCGATTTATTGGGGACTCGATATCAAAATCTAAGAATAGATAAGTTAATGGTCTGTTTTGTTTGTTCTTATAACGCTTTTTAGAAAGTTCGTCTGCTATAAAACCTTCTAAATATGAATAAAAGAGTGGGTTTCTTATTCCTGACCAAAGTGTTATAGTTTCCCAGTCTTCATCACTTACTGCAAAATTTTGTGGGTAATCTAAAACTGTGTTATTGAAATATACATTTGTAAAGATTTCCCTCATTGAAATAGGCATATCTTTTATTTTTGTTCTACCAGTTTTGTAATTTTTAATAGTTGATTCTGGTATCATTGTTTTATTTGAAATGCTAGAAGAAGTTGAATTTTCAATAATATTTGCAACTTCTTCATCACTTAAAAGTGTAATAGTTTTCATTTTAAAAAATTCCTTTCATATTTTATTTTCTTTTATTATACCATATGAAAGATTATTTGTAAACTATTATTTGGTTTATTTTGAATTTTTTATTGATTATTTTCTTTATTTTCATTTTCTTGAATTTCTTTTTCTTTGGCTTCTTTTTCTTGAATTACTTGTTCAACCATGTTTAATAACATATCAACTTGATTAATGTATAATTTTCGTCTTTTTTCTATGAAATATATAGTTGTGATTGCTAGTACTAAAATAATATATGGGTTAGTTGTATGGAAGAATAAGAATATAATTAAACCTAAAATTATTCCTGTATTTTTATCGGTATTATATTTTAAGGCGTTTTTTAATGCATTTATCATTATGTTAATTAGTATATATAAAAATAGTGTTGCTTGCATACCCCATAACATGCTGTAAGTCATTAAAGAGTTTAAACTTTCATTATTTGTTGGTAGGGTATTATTATTTGCAATATTTAGTATATATTTAGTTAGTAATATAAAATTAGGATAATCAGTCATATATAATAACAAACTATTACCAAAAAATAACGATATATATGTTTTTAGTGATTCACATATAATGTTTAAAATTTTTTTGTTTTTTGTTAATTTCATTTCGAAAATCATTCCTTTCATTTTTAGTTTAAATTATATAATTAATGATATTTTGTAGACGTGTATAAAACCATTTTTCATTTATATTTTATTTGTTTGTTTTAGTCTTTGTTGTTGGAGTATAGCTTCGTTTTTTACAAGTTGATTTTTATCTTTAGATAGTATATCTAAATATTTACCTTGTTTTGCTATTTCTAAACGTACTTCGTAATAATCGTCATGCACTAAAATATGATGATAGTTACCTTGTTTTGCTATTTCTTTTCTTATTAGTGGGTGATCATCATATACTAGTTTTTTATGATAATTACCATGTTTAGCTATTTCTAATCTTACTATATAAGATTTATCATTTATGTAATTTTTATGATTATATCCATATTTTGCGTATATTTTACGTATTAAGTCATCTGAATGATTAATCATGTTATTATAATCATAATATTCTTCAAGAATATATTTTATTAACTTTAAATTGTGAGTTTTATCGATTCTAAGTATGAAAAAGTCATTAAGTTCTTCTATCCATGTATATGGTTCTGTGTATGTTAAAATATATTTATTTAGAATTTCATTATTAGTAAGAGGTATGTTATTTAATTTTTTCATTTTTATTTCCTTAAATAATTGTATCAAAAGAAATTCGGTATTTACTGTGATATTTTTTATTTGTATATTCAGTTATTAATAATTCTCCGAAATATTCTTCTTTTGGTCTACTATTTACAGCGTTATAGCCTATAGAATCTTTTGCTAATTGTCCAATTGTTATGTATTCGCCATTATTTAACATAATCATAACGTTAACACTATATTTATCATAAGGGTTATCGCTGTCTTTTTTAATTTTAGCAATTGTTTTTAGTATTTTAATTGTGTCATCTTCTTTTATTATTTTACCGTAAAGTTTATCTACAGTTGGAACATTGTGTTCTAATGTTCCTTTTATTGGGTGTTCTGTTATTTTTGTCATTTTTTTTATTTCCTTTATTTAGTTTATTTTTTTTTGAATTGTTGTTATTATTTGAAATTTATTTTATTATTTTGATAAAATTTCCAAATAAAAACTTTCAAAAAAAGAAGGGGGTTGGGGTAACCCAACTAAAAAAAATAATGCGTAGCATTATTTTAATTAATTTAATAACATAGCTTCGTCAGATATTATGCTTTGAGCAATATATCGTACATTAATATCTTTATCATTTTTTAATATGTCAAGATATTTACCTTGTCTTGCTACTGCTATTCGTACAAACCAGTCATTATCTTTGTGTAGGGTATCTAAATGATATCCTAGATGAGCTACTGATGCACGAACTGCTTTATTATCATCTTTATATAGAATATCTGTGTATTTTTTTATATCTGATTCTTTAAATTTGTTTTTATTTTTTACAATATATGATATAACAGCTAAACGTACTTTAGGGTTTTTATCTTTAGATAGAGTGTCAAGATGTTGTCCTTGATTTGCAATTTCAAGTCTTATTTTATAACTTTTATCGTTAATAAGTTTATTATTATGTTTACCATGTTTAACAATTTCAAGTCTTACTCTTGAGTCTTTATCATTGACTAGTTTATCTAAATATTTACCATGTTTAGCTACTTCTTTTCGTACTCTGTAATCTATATCTTTATATAAATTTTCATGAAAGTTTCCTTGTTTAGCTACTATTTGACGGATTGTTGGATCTTCATCTTTGTAAAATTTTTCATGATATAATCCTTTTTCAGCTACTACATATCTTACCATACTTGAAGGGTCATCACTTAATTCTTTTAAATAATTACCCATTTTAGCTATTTGTCTGCGTATCCAATCGCTGTTGTCTTTGTATAATATATCATGTTTATAATTATAGTAAGCTATTGTATATTTAATTCTTGAGTCATCTTGTTTTACAAATTCGTCTATGAAATATCCTTGCGATATTGCTAATTCTTTAATAGTATATGTTTTATGATTAATTATTGTTTCTGGTTTATAATAGTCATTAAAAATATAATCAATTAATTCTTTATTTTTAGTTTCAATTATATATCTTAAAAATGTACAATTTAATTCTTTTATTCTATAATCAGGTTCGGTATATGTGATTAAATATTTATTTAATATATGATTATCTGTTAGAATAGGTGATTTAATTAATTTTTTCATTTTTTTAATTTCCTTAGTTTTTCATTTGCAAGATATCGTATATATTCATGCTTATCATTTTTTAATATGTTTAGATATTTTCCGTGATGAACTACTTCTTCTCTGACTGATTCGTTATCATCATCTTTATATATATCAAGATATTTACCATGTCTCGCAATTTCACGTCTAACGTACCAACTTTTATCATTATATAATTCTTTATGGTAATTTCCTTGTTTTGCTACTTCACTACGTACAAGTGCTGAGTCATCTTTATATAAAATATTATGATAATATCCTTGTTTTGCAACTTCAAGACGTACTAATGCATCTGGGTCTTTGTATAATATATCTAAATGCTTTTTACGTTCAGCATATAGACAACGGATATAATAATAAGGATAATAGATCATTTCTTTTTCGTTGTAATATTCAGTTAGTATATAATTAATGAATTTTTCATCTTCTGTATTAGCAATCCAGTTTATAAAATAATCTTCAAGTTCATCAATCCAAATATCAGGTTCGGTATATGTGATTAAATATTTATTTAATATAGGATTATTTGTTAGAATAGGTGTTTTATTTAATTTCTTCATTTTTTAGTTCCTTTAGTTTTTCTAGTGCTATTTTTTTTATAAATTCATTACTATCATTTTTGAGAACCTCTAAATATTTACCTTGTGTTACTATTTCAAAACGTACAATAAAATCAGGGTCTTTATGAAGTACATCATGGTACTTACCCTTTGCTGCTACTTCTGAGCGTATTATTGCATGATGGTCATTGTATAATTTATCAAGACAGTTTCCTTGATAAGCGACTTCTAGGCGTATTCTCCAGTTTGGGTCTTTGCATAAAATTTCATGATACTTTCCTTGTTTAGCTATTTCAAGTCTTATTTCTGAGGAAGGGTCTGTATGTAAAATATCAAAATGTTTACCTTGTATTGCTACTTCTAAACGGACTTCTTTGTCCTTATCTGTTGCATAGTTTTGTAGATTATAACCATTTTCTGCATAAATTCTTCTAATTAAACTATTTTTATGATTAATCATTGTGTTATAGTCATAATATTCTTCTAATATATATTTAATTAATTCTTTGTTGTTTGTATTATTTATTTCAGATATGAAATAGTTTTTAAGTTCACTAATAAAATAATCAGGTTCTGTGTAAGTTAATATATATTTATTTAGAATATCATTATTTGAAAAGGGAATTTTATTTAATTTTTTCATTTTCTAGTTCCTTTAATTTCTTTTTTGCTACATTTCTTACATATAGATTTTTATCATTTGATAATATATCAAGGTATTTTCCTTTTCTAGCTACTGCAATTCTAACTAGGCTTACTTCATCATTTATATAGTTTTTATGGTTATATCCATTTTTTGCATATATTATTCTAACTATAGGATTTTCATGATGAATCATTTTATCGTAATCATAATATTCTTCTAATATATATTTAATTAATTTTTTATCATTTGTATCGTCAATTACATCTATGAAGAATTTATGAAATTCAGTAATATATTCAAGTGGGTCAGTATATGTTATTATATACTTATTTAAAATTTCATTATTTGATAGAATAGGGGGTTTATTTAATTTTTTCATAGAATTTTGTTTTTAACCTCCGTTATTATTTACATGAGCCTTTTTATGACGTGCTCAGGTCGTTTTTTTAAGCTCTTGCTGTTGCGATTATACTTGCAAGATGTTTATTTGTTTCATGTCCTAAATAGTGTTTAATTAACTCAGGTTGTTTCATCATTTCTGCTATTGTTAAACAGTATTCTGGATTTAATGATTCAACTAATTTTTTCAATGTTTTATCATTATTTTCATTATTTAATGGTATATTATCGACTAAAAATGCTTGTCTAATTCCACGGATTATTAAAGTACCTTGTTCAGAAGTTGTTAATGTTTTATATTTATCAAATTCTTTTTTTGATCCTTCAAATAATTCTTTTACATTTATATTAATTTTATTTGAATCAATATAGTTTTGGTAAAATAGGGGAGCACTGTCACCTGTGAAGGCTTCAAACATTGCTTCTGTTAATTCTTTATTATTTTCCATACTTGCATAAATTAGGTCTGATAACATATTTAATGTACGTGGTACAATTACTTGTACACTATCATGTGAATCATCGTTATATTGATCGAATAGTTCAGGTACATCTTTTAAAGTTTTAATAATTGATTGGTGAATACCAACATTATTAGCATATCTAATATAGTCAGCTACTGTGTATGTTAGCTTATAAGTTGCACAACGAGTTACAATTGCTTGCTCTACAAGGTTAACTGAAGCATCTGAGTTATCACTTGAGAAACCTTTTTGGTCACTTGCAGGGTTTCCTGCTAATACGAACATAATATCATACGTTAATTTAATTCCATTTGGTGTAATTCTATCATTAATAATATTTAATAATGTACGTTGATCATCTTGTGCTAAACTTGATACTTCATCGATAAATACAAAGACATTACCTTTTAGTTTAGTTTTTCCTGTTGCTAAATCTTCTAATTCTTTAATTACAGGGTAAGGTGTGTTTTTCATTTTATTTTCATTTACATAGTTAATACCTTGAATTGATTCATAAGGCATTTGAGAACCGTCCATGTGGAAGTAATGTTCGTAATAATTTTTACCTATTCTTGTAATTTCTTGTGTTTTTCCGATTCCAGGGCGACCAAATATAAATACTGGTTGATTAATTAATGCGTGTGTTTGTATAATTTGTTCTAAGTCGTGAGTTTTAATTGACATGTTTCGAGTCCTTTCTTATTTTGTTACTTTGATATGTTTATGTTTTTTTGGTAGATGTTCTGATGTACCTTCTTTTGTTAATAACCAAATTGTGTTGTTGTATCCTTTTGTGTTTATATTATTGAAAATATATCCGTCAGAAAATATAATTATTTTAGTTTTTGGATTAACATTTTTTTTTTCTAAAAAATCAAAAATAGCTTGTGCATTTGTACCACCTGTTTGTATTTTATTTTTATCGTATTCATATACGTTATCTGCAAATAAATATAATTTGGCATCATATTTATCTTTTTGTTTTGTTAGAGTTGTAATTGTATTTTGTATATCTTCGATATTTATAGAATAAGATGTGTCACCAAAGAAATATACTAATTGACTATGTGTATATCTTCGTTTAAATCCTTTTTTTATTATATTTGTTCCGTTATCACTTTTGGGTGCAAATATTGTACGTTTTTTATTTTTATTTTTTCTTAGTTCTCTTGATATAATACTTTTAAAGTTAGGTAGTTTCATCTCATACCCATGTTCAATATAAGTTTCAAGCATTTTTTGGATATTTCCAGGTGCGTTTTCTTTAATTTGTTCAGTTAATTCGTTCATTTCTTTTTCACTAAACGGAGCTGTTTTTAATTGTCTTACTAGGTTTTTAACTTGTGTTTCTGTATCTTCTGATGTTTTCCATTTTTTATGAGAATTATTTTTTTGTTTATCTTGGTTTTTTAACATTTCCGCAATTTTTTTTGCAGATGAATCTTTATTGGAATTATTTTCTGAATTATTATCTGAATTATTATTTGAATTATTATCTGAATTATTATTTTGATTGTTATTTGAATCTTTATCAGAATCATTGTTAGAATTGTTAATAGTACTTGTAATTTGTTTTGTATTACTTTGATTTGCTTGTTTAATTGTATTTTCTAATATGTTAATATAATATTCACTAGTTGAATGTTTTTTAACATCGTTACTGTCTGCACCAAGTTCTTTAAGTATTTCAAGAAATAATTCGTATGTTATTGATCCAATTTTTTTTAGTACTTCTTGGTTAATAACATCTTCTTGGTTTATTGTTACATCTAGTGCAATATTTACAGCATCTGTTATTTTATTTTTGTATGTAATAGGGTGGAGGAATAATAAATGTAAGGCTTCATGTAGTAAGATTGTTACATAATCTTCTTCGTTAAATCCTTTTAGTATATAACTAAAGTTTACAAATAAGTTCATACCTTTATCATCAATATTTACTGCTGCTGGTGCATCAAGGTTATGTTCTTGTGTATGTTTGTTTGCTAAAAATAATAGTTGATATAATTGTTGATTTATTTTATATATATTTGTTTGATTTTTATTTTTTTGTGGGTCATTTAATGATACTAAGAGTTGTGATAATAAACTTTCACATGCTTCTTCGTTATAGACTAAATCAGGGTTATCTCTGAAATCTTGAAATTCATAAAAGTCCATTTTTGTCTCCTTTCATATTATTTGTAATTTAATAATTTGCTCATTTCAATTTCATCTTTTGTTAAGTTTTTTTCTTTTTTTATTCTATTTAAATCTTCGGTTGTTATTCCTAATAATTTATATAGTAGGGTTAGTTTTTCTTTATTTAATGTTATTTCATTGTTTTCAAATCGTTTGTATGTTTTTTGTGTGATGTTTAAAATTTGACTTATAAATTTAATTGAAAGATTTTGTTCTTTTCTAATTTCTTTTATTATGTTCATTATTATTTCCTTTCATAATTTTATAATTTAATCGATTAAGACAAAAAATATAGTTTAAAATGAGATTTTCTGTCTTTTCGATACAAAAAACCTCAAACATAAAAGGGGTTTGGGGTAACCCAACTAAAATAAATAATTCGTAGAATTATTAAAAAAAAAGAAACTACTTACATTAAAGTAGTTTCTAGTAAGCTATTCTTTTGGTAGTTTATTTAATTCATTATAAAAACGGTCACTAAGGTATATTTCAGATTCATTTTTTATTTTATCATTTGTTTTTTTGTTTTTTTCAATGATATTTAAATAACCACTTTGTCTATTAACATCATAGTGTAATGTAATATCATAATCATTTATATTATAGCTATCATAACTGTAATTAAAATTATGATTACGAATAACTATTACTTTATTAGGGTTTTTACTTTCAATTTTTTGATCAGTTATTTTTAAATAATTACTGTATTCACTAGGTTTAATAGGTGTATCAACATAATGTTCATATAAATAATATATTGGTGCTGTAACGAATAATAATGACGTTATTAATGAGATAGCATACATTACTAAATTTGTTTTATGTGTTAGTTTTTTAGTTTTATATAGTTTTTTTATTGTTTTATATGTGAAAATAAATGCGAAGACTGTTGTTAATATAATAATAATACGTATACTTGTACCAGTATCAATTAAAAATTTTAAAAGTGCATTATTTTCAAAATAAGGATTTCTTTCATAAAACATTTTTTTCTTTCCTTTCTTTTTGTATAGTAGAGTAGTTTATTTATTTTAGTTTATATTTAAGAAAAAATATTTCTTGACTATAATAATTATATCATATATAATTGAGTTATACAAATAACAAATAATTATTAAAAGGAGGTAGTCGTTATGGAATATCAAAACGAACTATTATTAAGTCAAGAGGGTTTGAAGGAGTTATTATTAGATCATAAGTCTAATTTACAGGATTTAGCTGATGAGTTAACTGTAGCTGTTGGTACGTTAAAGAATTATTTATATGGTCAAACTGCACTCGAAAATATACCTTATCACTTGCACCGTAAACTTACAACTTACGCACAAGGTGGTAATATATTAAAACCCACCAAAAGAGTAATACTAACAAACGAAGAATTTTATTCACTAGCAAAACTAACAGGACGTGACGTAACAAATAAACGTGCTTTAGCGATAGATGAATGCAATAAAGCTTTATTAACATATTTAGAACGTGCCAAATTAAAAAATAAAGAAAATTTAAAACCAGTTTATTTCTTTTTAGATTTAGAATATCAAGACGCTTTTGTGAACTGTTATCGTTTACCTGTTAATTTAGATGATGTTACTCAAGAATTTAATGATACACACAGTATATTTGATTTATGTAGATCACATACAACATTAACAGATAAAGATTTTGAATTAATGAAAAAACCTAATATTAATTCATTTATTACATGTGAACCGAGATTTGTGTCTAAATTAGTAAAATTAGGTTTACCTAGAACAGGTAATATGATATTTTTAGCACCTATTTTATTTCAAGGATTAAATATACATTTTTATTTCACTAATGTTTGTTATAAAGATGGTCGTATATCAAAAGATATGATTAATTTGATTCATGAGGGTGCTATGACAATGCGTGATCAAACTGAATATAAATTTGATAATAAATCAGGGTGGATTAGGGATAAAATATTTCCACTTAGTGAAAAAGATGTAGAACATCTTAAACCAATTAGTTATTCTGATTGTGATTGGTCTGCAATTGATAAATATGTGGAAACTTCATCAGATGATAAGTTTAAATATTGTAAAGAAATAATTATCCGTAATTTATTTACAAAATATTTTGGTGGTGAAGATGATATTTGGGGTCGTTCTGCTGATCTTGCACTTCAAGATGTGTTGACAAAATATGGTAATGTTGTTATTACTGCAAATAAATTTTCTAATGATATTTTTACTCAAGTTGCAAAAGATAATGAATCATTAAAATTAATTTCTAATAATCCACATGCATTAGAGGGTATATTTACAACTGTTATCTTTGTTATTGAACTAGTTCAAAAGGAACTACAAACAATTAAAAACTTTCCTAAAGAGGTTAATACAAAAGATTTTAGTGAAATATAAGTTTAAAAGCCAATTAATTTAATTGGCTTTTTTTATATACTGTTTAGCTTTTTCTAAATCGGTATCACTTATTTTTTGACCATATTCGTTAATTTGTAAGAATAATTCTATTTTATATTCTAAAGGCATTGTAGCATGTCCTTTTTGTGGATGATAATATTTAATTCTTGTATATTCTACAGGTAGGTGTAAAAATTTATTTGTATCTTTTATTGATAAGTCACGATAATAAAATCCATTAATGCTAAATTCATTTTTCATATATGATAGTAAAGCATTAATTCTTTGTTTTCCGTCTAATACCTCGTACATTGGTTCATTTATTGTAACGTTGTTATATAAATAAGTTGGTTTAATTGCTGTTTTACCTTGAACTAAAGAGGTGATAAAACTTTGTTTTTGTTCGGTTGACCAAACATAATCACGTTGATATATTGGATTTAAATCAAGTTGATTCTCAGCGATAAATTTGATTAGAAATTGCACTTGACTTGTGATAACGTCTTTTGTTATCAGGTCTGTAATGGTTTTTTCTTTATTTATTGTGAATATTGATTTATCAGGATTTTCATTTCTTTTTTTATGTGAAATTAAATATAATGGAATAGGGTTGTCCATTCCTTCGTTATAATCATTTGGTATAATATAATATTCATTATTAATTTCTACAAATTCTTCAATATAAGCTTCTTTGTTTGGATCAATATATATAAAATCACCAATTTTGAAATTATCAATAGACTTTACAAATTCACCACTGTTAAACATATTATTGTAGATTTTCTCATTAAACATTAACATTTTTTCTTTTGATTTATCACTTAGTTTTGTTTCATTAATTTTGTTAATGACAAATTTATAATATCTTGGTTTTAGAGAAGGATAAAAGTCTAATACTTTTTGGAATAGTTTTTGTTCACTTTTTGATGTTGGATAAAAGTCAATTATTTTGTTGTATCTTTTTTGTTCTGTTTCATTTAAATTTTTGTTATAATTAGTCATATGCACCTCGTTTAATATGTTTTTTCTAAAGAAGTGGGATAATAGAAGGCTTCTGTTGAGACGTTTACATAATATGCTTCTTTATCTTCAATTTCTTCAGCAATTTCTTTACTAATAGGTATTATTTCAAAGCCATGAAAATCTATAATTGTTTCATAGTCATCTTCAGGTAATTCTAATATTTCAAGGTCATTTGTCACTTCCATAATTCCTTGTGCTACGTCTTTTTTAGCAAATTCATAACTACTGTAGACAAATCCGTTTCTTAGTTTACCTTCTTGGCGGTCGAAAACGCCGTAGTATTTTTTTGTCATTTTTTTATCTCCTTAAATTAAAATAAAGCAGTTTTAGGACATGCTTAGGTCTATTATATAAATAAATCGTTATTTTAAATTAATAATTAGTATCCTTCTGGATTTTTAACAAATTCTTTAATATGTTTTATCATTTGTTGTATTTTATTATGAACTTCTATATCATCGTATGTTTCATTTGGTTCAATAATAGTTATTTTTTCTGTATCCATAAGGTGTCTTAGTGTGTATGTTACTTCACCATTTACATAAATATTAATTTTTATTGTGATACTGAAATGATTAATGGTTAAACACATTCCGTTTGCAGTGTATCTTTTAATAGAAAACGTCATTAATTTATCTTTACAATATTTTCCATTATATATTGATAACATTGTGTCACAAACTTTTTCTTTAACGATTTTTTTCATGTCAACTCGTTTTATTTTTGCCATGATTAGTCTCCTTGTTATTTATTTAAGTTTAGTTTAACATATTATTAATTAAATAACAATAGGTGATTGGTTAAGTGTAGGTTACTACACTTTATAAGAATTATATGTTAGAAAAGGTTGATATATTAAGTTTATTTTCGTATTTTTACTATTAAAAAAAATATTTTTTTTTGACTTATAAATGTTATCCTATTTGTTCGAAAAATAGTTCTAACTCTTTGTCATACCAGATTTCAGGGATTTGGTCAATAAAATCTTTGTTAGCATTTATTATTGGTATATTAGTTAATTGAACATTTTTAGGATTTGATTTCATTGTTTCAATTTTTTCTTTATTCATATGTTCTTTTAATTCATCTTCTGTTGATGACCATACTAAATCAGGTAGATTAAATAATGTATTATCAAAATCTGGTGTACCGTCTTCGTTAAATTTCCAATATATATCAACAATTCCTTCACCCCAATCAAGATAATCGTTTATTTCTTTAGGTGTGAAAGCGATCATACCATTGTTTCTATTTGCGTTTTCTGGAATATATTCTTCACCTGTTATTTTTTCAATATAATTTATTGATTCTTTATCTGCTGGTGCAATTCCTGATATAGCATTTAAACAAGCTAGGTTGAAAAAGTCTAATTTGTTTTTACTAGTATCATAATATTCTTCATAATAGTCTTTAATTTTATTTCTTAAATCTTCTACTTCGTAAATTGATGCGTCAGTATAAGCTGACCAATGGTAGTAGATACTATTAGTTATTTCTTGTTTAGAGTAGGGTGCGTAATTGTTTATAATTAATCTTTGTCCCATAATAAGTCCTTTCTAATGTGAGTTTTTTTTAGCCTAGATGATTTTGTTTTTTTAATGCGTTGAAAATATTTTCAAAATGTTTTTCTAAATCATTTTGTTTAACGTGTCGTTCAATATGTTTTAATTCAACAGTTAAGTTAAAATCATCGTAATCTGTATTGTTATATCCTGAAACTTGTACTGATGTATTATTTTTTAATGGTATTTCAAAGTAATCTTTTTTACAGTCAATTTCTTTAGTTGTTTCGATAAAACTTTTTCCTTTTTTCTTAATATGTAGTACACTTCTTGTATTAGGTGTTTTTGAGTTATGGCAATATTTAACGTAGATTCGATCACCTTGTTTATCAAATGTTGTTACAATAAAATATTCTTTATTAGTTTTATTAAAAATTTTTGTTAATTTGTTATAATAATGTGAACATCTAAGTGTTTTATCTAACCAAGTATCGATATGTTCATTTATTTCTTCATCAATTTTTGTGTTATTTAATGAAAAACTTACTATTTTGTTATTTTGATCCCATAATGATAATTGATTATTTTTATAGTCTTTTTTAATTGTGAAATTTTTTGTTTGTTTATGGAAGAAATCAATTTTTTTATCAACTGATGGTCTATCTAATGGGTGTACTTGAACTGGTTTTGGAAGTAATGGTATTGCTTTGATTATAGCAAATGTTTTTGGTGGAATTGATTTTTCTTGAGCAGTATTTTCTGGTTGTTTTTTATTTTTTGTAATTGTTTGTAGTGTTGTTTCTAGTGCCCAAATATCCATTTTTAATTTAGTAATTTTACGATTATATTTTGTAATTTTACTTAACTCGTCTTGTTTCATGTTAATTATCTTTTGATATACCCATAATGCTAGGTTATCGTCATGAAATTTTAGTTGAAGTTGTTTTAAGTCAATAATCTGGTTTGTTAAATTAATTATTTGTGGATCATTTTTAGTAATTTGTTCTAGTTCTTGTTGTTTTTCATTCATTAATTGTTTTAATAATTTTTCTGTCATGTCGTGTTCTGTTAGCATTTTTATTCTTCCTTTAAATATATTTTAAGCCTTTTAACGACTTGCTTAGGTCGTTATAAATTAATCTTTATAATAGTAATTCTAAAGCTTACATGGCTTTTTCAAATTCTTTGAATAATTCTATTATATGAGTTTGTGTTAATTTTTCTAGTGATTGCTTTTTACACCATGAAATAAACGCAACATCTTTAGCATCTCGTCCAAATTGTGTTACGTGTCTACTGTGATAATTTGCTTTAAGCATATCACGAAGACCTCTGAAACGTTTTACACTTGTGTAATAGTCATATTTAATTTTAAACATAAATCCGTTTTGGTCTTCTATAACTAAACCTTCAGTTGTTCTATCGTTAGTGTGTTCTTTTACATAATCTAGTAGTTCTGTTAGATTATTAAATGTAGCTACTAGTTCTTTTTTAGAAAAGAAAGTTGATGTGATAGTTAACTCATCTAATACTTGTTTTGAAAATATTGGGTCTATATTTTTACCATTAATATCATATTTATTTTGAATTGCATCTAGTATAATTAATCTGTTTTTATTAAAATCAATAATGTGTCTATCATCAGTATGTAATATTTCGAATGTAAATGAACAATTATATTTTTCTGATAGATTTCTTAATTGTTCTTTTTCATTATTTGTTAAGTTGTTATAGATTTCTTTAAAATATTCTACATATTCACCTGTTGTTGTTGATTTTGTAGCTAGAGTGAATTCACCATTAACTGTTGATGCAATACCTAAAAAGCCATTATATTTATCATATGCTTTAATTGGGAATTTTAAAGTTTTAGCTAATGTTTTTGGTGATGTGTTTTGATTTTCATGTAAGTTGAAAAACTTATTATATGAACGAATTTTAATATCACCTGTTGTAGAATCAACAAAGAGTCCACGTGCTGTTATTGTTTTATCATTCCATTTTTTCTTTTTAAAAGCACTTTCTGTGAAGTTTAATGACATTAAATTATTATCTAATAATTTTGCTTTAATGTATTTATCGTGAATTAATGTGTTAGTTAATTCGTTTTCAGTATTTTCAATCCAAGTTTTTCTTGTTGAAGGTGAATTTTCAGTTGGTAATTTATAAACTTCATTTTTAAACAGTTTACGATTATGACCATTTGAATCAATATCAAGAACGACTAAATTGCCACCATATTCAACTACGTCTTCAAGTGATATTGAATGGTCAGTTGAGTTAGTTTTTCTATGACCATGTACTTGAATGTAACCTTGTGTTTTACCTTTTAGGTAATTTTCTTCCCAAACTTCATCAATTTGATCGTCATAAGTACCAACACCGAATGTTAATTGTGTACCAGAAATAGTTGTTATTTGAGGTAAACTAGAAATACCACCGTGATTTACAAAGTATTTTTTATCATGATATTCAAAAGCATATGCTAATCTGAAACGTCTTGTTAACTCACGTACTTGTGATTTTAGTTTTTCTTCATCAACTGTTATTACTTTTATACCTGTATCAGTTTCAGTTTTCGAATATTTTTGTGGTTTTAACCATAATGTATTATTTTTATATTTAACATAAGGTTGTTCAATTATTAATTTTTCATTGTTCTCATCAGTCATAGTCCATACTGGAATTTTAGTATTTTTACCGTTGATTGTATAGCATTTATTATCGGCAATTCCAATTTCAAATTCAGATTTTTCTTTTTGACCTAGAATTTGAGGTAGAGTATGATAAATAAATTCACGTGGTTTTATAGGTGTACCTTTTTTTGATAGTTCCCATGAATCAAGTGACCAGTTGCGTAAATGTGCGTCATGATTACCTTCAATGAATACAACATTTGGTTTTTTGTGGATTGATAAAATAAAATCAAGTACTTCTTTGTTCTCTATGCCACGGTCAAGTAGGTCACCTGTGAAGATGTATTTAGTTTTATCATCTAAAGTTGTGCCGATTGCTTCTTTTAATACACTATATGAACCATGCACGTCACCGATAATTTTAATATTATCGTATTTATCAGTTAAATCTTCTGTCCAGTAGTTAATGATTTCAGAAATATCATCGATTTTTTTGATAAATGTTTGTGGTTGTGTATGTTTAATTAAAGCATGTGCTCTGTGAATTTCGTTATCTGGAATTTGTTTGTGTTTTGGTCTTATGTTATTTCGATGTAGTAGTTCATCAAGTTCTATGTCAAATTCTTTATAATATGCTCTATAACGATATTTATCTAATAGACCTTTGTATTTTACAAACATATTTTCGTTTGAATGTGTTGCATCTATAATTGTAAAGTCACCACGTTTCATACGAGTTTCTAATGCTTCAAAAAGTAATTCCCATGCTTTATTATCATTAGCTTGTGTAATTTTAAAATTTCCGTCTATTCCTAAAATAGGATTTGATATTAGCGTTCTAAATAAATCTGCTTCTAATGTATATTGTTCTAATTTATTTTCTTTGATCCATGTAGATTTTCCTGAACCAGGAGCACCTCTAAGTAGTAATAATGTTCTCATTTTTTATGCCTTTCTATTATTTATTTAAATTCGATATTTTTAAAGAATGTATTTATCATATCAATGTCATAGTAGTTAAATAATTCTTTTAGAGGTTAATTTAGAAAACCTTTAGCGTATGTATATCCATGTGCTTTTGCATAAACTTGTCTTTCTTTTTCAGGTAGTGATTTATAATATTCAATTTCATCTTGTATATATGTTTCTTCAAAATTTAACCAATCTTCATTTAACGTACATTCAGCTTCATATTCTGCAAGTTCATTTACAAAATAGGCTAGTTCATTTTTATGTGGTGAATTTTTTAATAATTCAGTTAATGTTAAATTTTTTATACTGTCATAATTAAAAGGTTGCTTATTCATTGTAATAATATCTACTATTGGTCCAAATTTTGTGAAAATTTCAAGTTCTTTTAATACTATTACATTAAATCTATAGTAGTTGTTATCAATTTTATAAAATTGAAGTTGATATATTAAATCATTTTGATTATTATTTTCTGTTTCAAATTCTTGATATAGGTGAGTTTTAAAGTCTTTAAAATGATTTTTTTGTATAGTTGTTTTAAAATATGTTTTTGGGTATGTTTTTCTTGAAGAGTAGTTTGATAATGTTTCTAATATAATCTTGTGTATTTTATCTTTGATATCTTTTACAGTATATTCTTCCATTTTGTTTTTTTCCTTTGTTATTTTTATTCATAAATATTTTCTTCAATCCATGCTTCAACAATTTCATCTTCTTCCGCTTCCCAGTCAAGTTCACTTGTTGTTACAAAGTTACTATAAGCGTCATAGCTAATATACTCATCATTCCAATTCATATCACCGAAATGAGTTGCTCGTGCTGCTTCATATGCTGTAATACCAAAATCGTCAAAGAAATGTTCATCAAAGTAAAACCAGTTATTTATATTGAAACTATCTTTATTGTCTAATTCATTATAAATTTCTTCGATGGATAAATCTTCAATATATTCTATCATGTTATTAAATTTAATCATTGCTTTGTGATATTCTTCATCATTTTCTTTATCGTTTAAGAATGTTGGTTGTTTAATGTAATGAAAACTATCTTTTGAGAATACTTTAACTTCTGTTATTTTTTCAATGTTTGTTGGTAAGTTGTTTTCATCAAATTCTATAAGTTCGTTGCTGTTATTTAATTTGTAATTAAACATATTTATTCTCCTTGTTTAGTTAAATATTTTTTATAGATTTTTAAAAATTCGTTATAATAATCAAAACTTTTTAGTTCAGTTTTATTATTATGAGAGACTAAATCTTTTGGTGTATAATAGTTTTGTTCATGATTTGTACCAACTAATTTTAATTGTGATATTACAAATTCATCTTGTTTTTCAACTGTATCTAATTCTGGGTGTAGTTGTATGATATTAATAATAGTTTCAAAATGTTTCCCAAAATTTGTTTCATATAATTTATTAGTTGTTTTATCTACAATATAATTATCAAATGGTGGAATTTCGAAAAATGCTTCTTTTAAATATTTTTTAAATTCGTTTGTTTTTATAATTTTATCGAATATATTGTCAATATGATTTGCAATATTGAATTCTTTATCATAACCATGTTCTTTTGCAATTGTTTCCATTATATTTTCAAGAAATTCATCAGATACATATTCTGTAGTATCTTGTACGGCTTTTTGCATGTAATATGTCTCTTTAATATTTCCGAAATTATTAAGTTCTCTGTTGACATACATATTTAACATTAATCTTGTTAAATGGAATGGGTTATAGTTAAAATATACTTGTTCAGTCATAATTGTCCTTTCTTATCTCGTGAATTTTAAATATTTTTAAGTTTCTATTTTCTTTGGTATGAATATTATTCATATAACATTTCTATTGATTCTTTTTCTTCAGTTTTAATTCTTTCTGTAATATCATTTAATTTAATATTTTTTACATTATATCGTCTACCAGAATATATAGTTTGGTTTATATTTCGATATTCATTAGTTAATACAATATTGAAATGAAAGTTATATAAATTAAGTACATAATTATTAAGATTAATTTTCATATAATTAGTTGCTTTATGAATATCATCTTCGATTATTTTTCTTCTAAATTCAATAATTTGTTTATTTTTTTCTTTAATAACAGGTATCTCATGATCAACCATGTTTAATAGTTCTATTATTGAATTAAGTGCTATTTCATCTAAATCATTCATATATTCAATAAATGTATATAATTCAACTATTGGTGCGAATTTTAAAGTTATAAAGTTTGTATCTAATTTAGTATCTTTAATAATGACTTCGTATTTTGTATGGTCAATTGTCAATTCATAATTATTTTCTTTAAATTTATCAATTATACCATTATTAAATTTCATTTTATCAAGATTGTTATATTTTTCAAATTTAGTATTTCGTTTTTGTTTTGCTTTTTTTGATAAATCTAAATATGTTAATTCATCTTTTTTTAATTTTAATAAATCCATTTTTTTTCTCCTAAGCTGTTAATTTTTCTAAAGCTTTGTTGTAAGTTTCTTCGTTATCGGGGGGACACCTTATTTTAGTGAGGTGAGGAACCGATTCCTTTCTTTAATTTTTTAATAATTTTTTTTGTGTTTCAACAACTGTTTTTTTTGATTTCAATAAATTTTTGTGGTATAATAAATGTATGAAATAAATCTAATGAAAGGAGTTTACGTATGGAAACAATTGAGATTAATCGTACTATTAAATCACGTATCATTTTTGAGAATGATAAAGACATTCCGAAGATGGTTGAGTCACAAGAAGCTTTTAGACAAGGTTGTAACTTCGTATCGGAATATATGTTTAATAACGGTTTTCCGATGAATACAACTGGTTTAATCAAGATCCTTTATAATGACTTACGTTCTAAGTTTGGTTTAAAGTCACAAATGGCTCAATCTTGTGTTCGTACTGTAATCGCTAGATATCGTAGTGTTCAGGCTCAATTACGTAAAGAGTACGTTTGGGACGGTTATAAAAAAGATAACCATGGTAAACAAGTTAAGAACTATGTTCTTAAGACGCTAGAATATCTATGGTATCCTATTGAATTTAAACGACCTCAGCTTGATTTGGTTCGTAATCGAGATTATTCTTATAAAGATGATGGAACTATGACTTTAAACACAATATACGGACGTGTGATTGTTACACCTACATTTAAAGGATTTGAACAATATTTTGATGGTTCTTGGAAACTTGGTACTGCAAAAGTTTTGAAATCAGGTAAACACTGGTATTTGCATATTGCAGTAACTAAACAAGTTGAACAATCAGAATTCAAATCATCTCATGTAGTAGGTATTGATCGTGGTTTAAGACAATTGTTAACCATTTATGATGAGAAGGGTCGAACTACATTTGTTAATGGTAAACAGATATTGCAAAAACGTAGACAATATAAACGTTTACGTAAAGAGTTGCAATCAAAGGGTACAAAGTCAGCTAAACGTAGATTGAAAGCTATTGGTGAGCGAGAATCCCGTTGGATGAGTGATGTTAATCATTGCTTAGCTAAGACACTCGTTAACCGTTATGGTAGTGGTACAATCTTTGTTTTAGAAGATTTAACTGGTGTAACATTTGATACTGTTTCAAAGCGTTCTAAGAAAAATCGTTATGAACACCATTCGTGGTCGTTTTATGATTTTGAACAAAAACTAACGTACAAAGCTGTAATGAATAATTCACAAGTTATAAAATGTGATGCTCATTATACAAGTCAACGTTGTCCAAAATGCGGACTTATTGATTCAGAAAATCGTAATAAAACGAAACATGAATTTTGTTGTAAAGCTTGTTCTTATAGAACGAACGATGATAGAGCCGCAGCTATGAATATTCAGTTCTTAGGGACTCTTTATAACAGTGGTAATCCTAAACCAAGTTTTGAAAAATTAGAAATATTGTAATGAATCTCATATGGTTCGTTACAGGGTAGCTGTCAACCTGCCCTTGTGTGATCTCGCTATATTTAGGAGTTGTTGAAACGTTAGTACTAAGTTAGAGCTTACAAGCCACCTACTTCAGTGGGTGGTAGTTGACCAAAGTCACTTTGTTTGTAATTAAATGTATTATAATCAGCAAATGAACGATTACCACCTTTGTTAGATTTTTTATCACTATAAGGGTGGTCTGTGATTAAACAATCAATCGAATTATCATTTATCATTGATAAATCACGACCGTCACCTTTAATAAGTAGGGTAGAATTATCATTGTTATCAACAAAACGATACACTCCACGAGATACTTTTTCAAAAATGCCTTTGTTAATTGCTTCATAAATTCTAGCACGAATAGAGTGTTTTTTATCAGTTGATGTTACTTTTTCATATGCATCTTGAATTGTAAATGTTTCGTTGTGATCAAGCTTTGTAAATAGTTCTAATTGAATAGATTTTTTAGTCATTTTTGTCTCCTTTAGTAAAAATAGAGTAGTTTAATGACTTACTCAGGTCTTCAGGTTTTATAATAAATTAATCGAAAAATATTATATGATATTTATTAGATATGCGAATAATTCTATGTATTAATCTAGTATAATTACTTATTATGTCTCTAATTTCTTGTTTTTGTGTATATATTTTATCCATATGTTCAATAAAATCATCTATAACTTTAGGGTAGATAGTTTTTGTTATTTTGTTTACATCTTTATTTTTTAATATATCATAACAATAATTAACATGATCAGGAAAATTTACATTATCAAATAATAATATGTTATATCCGTTATGAGTTGTACCATAATTAGTTAAGGTACTTAATGTTAAATTGTTATAGATTTTTGATTTTTGATTATCTTTTTTGGTGATGTCTTGATTTAAGAATTCCATACTAAAATGTAAGCTTTTTAATAATTCTTTGATATCTACATTTTCAATGTTACCATAATACTTTATTTTATATTCAATTTTATCTAAACTTCTTTGTAAGTTTTGTTTTCTTATGTGAATTATGTCTTTTATGTTGCTAGAAGAATTGAATGGTTTTTTTAATTCTGTTGTATAACCACATTTAGTATAAATTTGTCTTAGTAACTGTGCTGTTTCATTTAGTGTTTCACTATATTCAGTAAGCTTATTATTTGCTAATTCTAACTTATTAATTTCTTCTAATGCTTGTTTATAATATTCTATTAATAATTTTTTATCATTTTCTTCAGTTGATAATGAATCATTAATTTGGTTTAGTTTGTCTAAATCGATCATTTTGTCTCCTTTAATAGTCATAATTAAATCGTTTTATTTTTTCTGTATTTGGTCTTTTATAATTAAGTAGTTCTAAAATTACTTGTTTAAAATTATAATCCATATTATGCATGTAGCTTTCAGCAATTACTCTTATTTTTCTGTTTTTTTCATAGACTTTAACCATTGCATCAATATTGTAAGTCATTGGTGTAGTAGGGGTAGTGTGTGTTACTATTGCTACATATTTTCCGTTACAGTTAGTAGTTCTATTTAATGTTATTCGGTAATTGTTTTTGTTAATATTCCAATGATTATCTTTTAATTTTGTATGAAGATATCTGTGTTGTAAATTGTCTAATAATAATTTTAAAATATCTTTATCGATAGGGTTTTCGATTATTAGTTCGAAATCTTTTAAATTTATGTATGTCATAGGATTCCTTTCTTATTTATTGTATTCAATTATGAATTTTTAATTTAGTGCATTTTTATTCTTTAAATTCAATATTTTTGAAAAATGAATTGAATTGTTCTAATCCAAAATGTTCAATTAGCAGATATATTTTATTATTTAAGTATTTTGAAACTTTTACATATGCACGTGATTTTGCGAATACTTGTTTTTGTTCATCACTTAAATTATTATAGTATGTTTCAAGTTTTAAAATATCATCATCTGAAAACGATGTTGTTTTTAATATTCTATTCGTTTCATATTTGATCATATTATTGATAAATGTTGTTAATTCATCAAAATAAGTAGCATTATTTAATAATGTAACAGGAGTCATATTATTAGCTGTTGTTGATTTAAAAATTGTTTTTTCAAATGCGTGAATATCATTTTTAATGGTAATTGTATGAATTAGTGTAAAATCTTGCATTATATGTATTTTTATTGTATGAAAGGTATATTTTGATATTTCACCTTGAGTGATAGAGTAAATATATTTTAAATTATTTTTATCGTTTTGTGCTGCTTTATTTAATTTATTTTGAATTTGTTTATTTAATGATTGAAGTTGTTCTTTTGTTAATAAATATTCACCATATTCTGAGTATACGGGATATTTATTTAATTCTTCATAAACTATTTTTTTGATTTTTTCATTAATTTGATTAATATCAAGTTTATTTGAGTTCATATTTGTTAGTCCTTTCTTAATTCTCTATAATTGTTTTGATTATATCTAATTTTGTTAATGGATAATATTTGTCTAATTTAGTACTAGGGTACTCACGGTAATAAAATGCTTCTAGTTCATTATTATTATCTATTTTAATTTTACATTGTTCATAATCTAATGTTGTATTGTTTATTTTATTTAAGTAGTTAATGATATTATTTAATTTTACATATATTGTATTTCGATAATTCACACCTGAATCTTTTAATTTTGTTAATTCATATTCTTTTTTTTGAATTTCTAAATATTCTTTAGTATCGAAATAATAATTTGATAAATCAATATGTTTTATACAAGAGTCTTTTATAGCTTCTGTAAAATATAATATATTTTTTCTTTTTTCTACATTTAATAAACGATAGGGGTGATTTGTTAAATATTTTTTAGTTTCATATTTTATATCAGGTATTAGATAATATTTGTTTTGTTTTTGATAATGTTCATTAATTAAATTTACAATGTCTTGTGTGGTATATTTGAATATCGACATGTTATATTAAATTCCTTTCGTCATAATAATGTTGGATTGATTTAATACTTTTATTAATTTCAGCTTCATTTAATTTTAAGTCTTTAGTTATCATATTTATAATTTTTGGAACATCTTGTAATTTATAGTATAAGATAGTTTGTCTTTTATGTAAATATGGTGCTTTTGTTTTATAATAATAATGTTTTGGTGTATAAGTAAACTCCATAAGTGGATCAACTAATACTTTAATAGGGTGTAGTGATGTTTTGTGTCTACGTAATATACCTTGTATTTTTCTTGATGTTATTATATCTTTATATTTATATTCAGTGATTCTGTTTAAAAAATCATTGATAATTGATTGTGGAATAAATTGAGTTTGTTCATAAGTTAGAATATCTTTTTTGTATAAGTATTCAAATAATGATTCTTTTTTTCTACGGTAAGTTGTTGTTACGTATTTGTTATTTATACAATAATTTTTAAATTCTTCACTGTAATAATATTTGTTTTTAATTTTTGTTCTTTTAAATTGTTTATCATCGAAAACATTATTAATAGTTCTTCTTAAGTCATCTACAGTATAATCATAGTAATCTTTATTTTTGGTTTGTTCAATGATTATTTCTGCGATATCTCTAAGAGTATAGATATATGGTTTAGTATCAATATTCATTGTGAGTCCTTTCTTTATTTTAAATAATAGAGTAGTTTTATGACTTACTCAGGTCGTTTAAATTATACTAATAATGTTAGTGTAGTAATTTTTCTGATATCATCATCTGCATCAGCTTTGTATATTTTGATAATAGTTTCATTACAATTTGTAATGATATTTTTGTATATGAAATTACCATATTCTTGGTATTCATATGAAGTATTATTCCAAGATGAAAGTTCCTGTTTAATAAATTTAATTATAGTTCCTTTTTCTTCTTGTGTAACGTTTAAAGTTAATTCATGTAGGTCTTCAAAGAAATCTAAAACAGAATTTCCATAACTTCCGTAATCTATTCGATGAATTGTTTCAAATACTTCTTGTTTTGTTAATTTTTTCATTTAATTTTACCTCTTAATTAGTGTTATTTTTATTTTACTCTTGAATTGTTCAGAAAACTGGTATTATACGAACAATTAGTTTTAGTTGATTTAAGGGGTTTTTACACCCCTCTTTTTGAATTTATTCAATCACACCTAAAGTCATAAGTCGCCATTTCATACTTTGTTCAGGAACATTTAAAGTTTTTGCTAATTTTTTTACTAACATATTTGCACTAGAATTTTCTAATTCTTGATCAGTCATATCTTGTTCTTTTTGATATTGTTCAATAGCTAAAGCTAATAATTCGTTTGGCATTAATAATAAAGTAGCAAATCTGTTAGCAGCTCTATCTTTTATTGAATCTGCAAATGAATACTTTTTATTATATCGTAGTTCATCAGATACATTATCATGATTTAGAACAAAATACCCTAATTTATATGCAATATTAAAATTTTGTTGTTGCTTAGGTTGTGATGTGTCAATATATATCTCTTTTTTATTATATTGTTCATAGAGATTGTTTTGATTTGATGGTTGTATTTTAACCCCTATTACTTTAGCGATTTCATGTAAATCTATAGCTAATTTATCTAATCTTATGTTTCCGATAGCTTCTTTATATTCATCAAAGTAATTAAGGAATTCTTCTGGAAATATATCTTTGTAATATATAATTTTATTATTCATTTAAAATATCCCTCCTCTTTTAAATATAAGTGCAAAAAAAATCACAAATTACAACACTAAAAAAACAAAAACACGACCTACATACTCACATAGAATACATACGCAGTGCTTGCACGTTTAAGTTCCGTAGAATACTTAACGCTAATTTCCTGTAGTTATATTATATCATTATAGTATAGTTTTTGCAATTTTTATTTATTAGATTTTTTTGAAGTTTTTTAAAAGTATTTACCTTATTTATTTAAGATCTATAGATATTAAATAATAATCCATTATTTTATAATTAATTACTTTATGGATGCTTATATAATAATTATCTGAACCATTATCGTTTTCTTCATCATCTTCTAATACATAAAATTCTGAATCTAAATTATTAGTTAAAATGTTTTTATTATATTTGATAATTTCTGTATGTAAAAAGTTTAATAACTCATTAGATTCTGTATACGTTATGTTTAAATTGTTAGAATCTAACATGTGTAGTAATTCTGGAAATGATATTTCTCCATTTTTATAATGTTCTATTCGTGCGTCAAGATTTTCTTTATCTAATATAACATAGTTATGATTATGTATCATTTTTTACACCTCTTTTAAGTATTTATTATATAATTTTTCAAAGTCTTCTTTAATTTTGTAATGTTCTTCAGGAATATAAGACATGTATATGTTTTTAGATAATGGTAAGTGGTTTACCAATTCGTGTTTTACTGTTTGCAAAACTTCGTCTGATGTTGGTTGTCCACGATATGTTGAACCAGTAGTTGTTTTAACTTCATTATTTTTAATTGTTAATTTAATTTTTTCTTGTAACTCTTTATAATTAAAATCAGGGTGATTTCTTAACATATATTTATATAGTTTTGTTGGTAATTCATTATACCAATCTTTTGCTGTTACACTCTCACAATAAGCTTTTTCAATATAATTACATCTATATGCTGGTATGCAATATTCATGTGTATAAGGTGCTGTCATAGTGTAAACAACAGGAAAATCAACATTATAAATCATTGCTAATTTTAAAATATTCGTGTTGAAATCTTCGTTTTCATCAACTGTTATACCTTGTTTTTCTAAGTATTTAATTAATGAAAAACGTTTTGATTTTATGTAGTCAATTCGTTTATCATCTTTGATGATATTAATTTGTATTAAATTACCTTCATAATCATATACTTTTGAATATTTATATGTTTTAAGTTCGTCTTTTGTAATTTTTATTTTTAACCTTTCTTTTTTAAAATTGCTTCAATATCTATTTGTGTTATGTATTCTTTTATTATTGGGTTAAAATTATTTTTAACTAGGTTATATTGATTTTTTAATAAATCTTTATACTCATTAAAGAATTTTTGTTTTTCTTTTGATAATTTGTTAAATGCAGTTTCATAGTTTGGTGGTAGAAAATATGCATCGCAATTTTCAGATGGTTCGTTTGTTAGAACAATATCATTGGGTTTTATTATTGGTCTATTTGGATAATACATATCATCATCAATATAACCATATTTATTACATAATGTAGTTTTTCCCATACCACAAAAAGCGTATATTCTTATCATTTTTTCCCTCATTTAATTTAAATAATCATCTTCACTATAAAGTTCTTGTAAACGTTCTAAAATATTTAAAATATCACTTGCTGTATATGTTTTTATTTCGTCCGTTTCGTTATGACTTAAACCTTTTAATAGCTCTCTTAGAAAAGGTTCTTTTTCAATTGCTATTTGTTTTTGATATTTATTTTCAACAGCTAACTTTTCATCTTTTACTATTTCTTCAATTAATGTATTTATTTCATTTATGTTTGTCATTTTCATTTTTATACCTCATATTCTTTTAATTATTATTATTTAATCCTTCGTATATATTTTTAAAATAAGTTTTCATTGATAAAAGTTCAATAGGATATCCCACCTCTTTTGTGTGATAAACTTCTAAGAAAGGTATGGTTTTATAACTAATTGCTTCAAGTTCTTCATAAATTTTATCACCGTAAGTTAAATATACTGATTCTAAAACGAATTTTTCATGGTTATTGAATTTAGCTAATTTTTTAATTTTTGTAATGTTATCAAAACCAAATTCTTTATGTTCTTCCTCAATTGAAGCATTCATAGGTCCATGTTCACTTGTTACAAATATAGGATTTTTTATATTTATTGGTTGATTAAATACTTGTATCCAACCAACATAATAATAGCACAGTTGTTGAACTTTATATTTATTCATTGGTTCTTTAGTTATAAAATAATTGGCTATATCTGTCATGTTATGCATTGTTGTATCCCTTTCTTTATTTTTTTAATCTTATTCTCTTATAAATTTATTATTATATTCAGTTTCTAAATCAAATTCCCCTAAGTTTGTATAGAATTTCCATTTTTGTGTTTTAACATCAAATAAATAATTAAATTCTAATTTTGTAAATTCATTTAATGTATTTACTGTTTCTGGTTGAACTTCATTATAATCCCAACCTTTATCTTTATGAAATGATATTACTTCATCTTTGTCAATAGATTCTAAATATCCTAAAGCAATTAAATCTTTTACTTTATCTGTTGTATTATGTTCTTCATATAATATTTTACCTGTATGTTCAGGATATCCGTCATAGTGTAAGTATGTATATGTTATAATACCATTTTCAATATATCCGATATTAGCATTTGTTGCCATTTTTTATTCCTCTTCATTATTTATTAATTGTCTTATTAAATTTAGAATTTCTATATCTTTAATTAATTTATATTTTTTATCCTCAAATACTGCAATATCCACATCAAATCCTTTTGATTTTAAATCATCTGTCATTATAAATAGTTCATGTAAACATATTAGTGGATTAGTTGTTGATACATCACCTAGTACTTCATTATTTTGTTTATTATAAACTAATATTTTAGGATATTTGCTGAATTCTTTATGAAACTCTTGATTTTGTTTTCTATTTTATTTTCCGCAAATTGTATAGCTTTTTCTTCATCTATGAAGACGTTAGCTAACTTAGTATCCTTAACTAAATCAGGAATATCTGAGTGATCTGGATAAATATAGTTTAATGTGTTTAATACTAATCTACCGTCATCAGTAATTTCATAATAATCACTTGCTAAGTATAAATTATCAATTATTTTTACTTTTGGTTTCATTATTGAACTTGATTGTAGATGATTTTTAGTGATTGTTAATTTTTCTACTAAGTTATTATCATGAACGATATATAATGTGTCACTTACATCAATACTACAATAGTATTTTTTTATGAATTTCATTATTTTGTTTCCTTTCTTTTAATTTAATATATAAAAAAAGAGAGTTTGAAAAACTCTCTTTAATGACTTTAGTGAACCTCTTTCAAGGATCACACGCCTTTCGTGGCACTAAAAATTTAAATATATTATAACATAATTTAATTATGTTGTCAATTGTTAGTTGGATTTTTTATATTCTTCTCTTAATTGCATTAAGAGTTTTCCTAATGTATTTTTACCAGGATACTTTTTATTATTTTTAATAAGTTCAATTATTTGTGTATTATTCACTCCAGCTCCCCAGAATTTGTCATATGGACTCACTTCAATTAATTCAGCGTCTTTAGTAAGTTCTAACAATTTTTTTAGTCTTTGGTTGTTATTAAATTTAGCGTGTAATGCATGTTTCATAATTATTTCTCGGTTATTATCCCAAATTTTTGGATCAAAATTTTTAACACGAGAACCTAATTTTTTAGCTTGTGCTCCGTATTTGCAGTTTTTAATGTTATTTGCTGCATTTGGTTCAAATAACATAGCTTTTTCATAAGCAAATATTTGTTCTACGCAGTTAAATTCATGATTTTTATAATTTATTTTTGTAGAATACATGTTGCTAAAAGGACATTTATAACCAAAGAATAGTATATATCTTTTATCATTATGAGTTATTACGTCCATATTTTCCCATTTTTTAATGTGCATAAATATCTAACCTTTCTTTTTTATGAGTTTATTTCTTTATTTTACCTTATAAAACCTCAAAGATAAAAGGGTTTTAGGGAAACCTAACTAATTTAAATAATTCGTAGAATTATTTATCTACTAAAAAAAGCAGTTTAAAGACTTACTTAGGTCTGTTTTTATTTTTTTTCTTTCGTAGATTTCGTTTAACTTTGTTATAGTTATGATAAACATAAATAAATTGTCTAGTTGTGAATTCTTGATGTTTACCAATTACTTCTTCTATGTCTTTTGTTGTTAGTTCATCACCGTCTTTAAACGCATAGAAAGCCATATTATCTAATTCGTCTATTATTTTTTTATTCTTATCTATCCATTTTATAACTACTTCGTATTTTTTATTTATTTTGTTTCTGTCTTCTTGACTTCGATTTTTATATGCCCAGCATCTGTGTGCATTTTCTTTACTTTTATAACCATATCCGTTTGCATCATCTAAAATTTCTTGAGTTTCTATATCAATGATTACGTATCTATTATCATAGCCTTTTGATAGTTGTTTACTTCTTATTACTTTATAATTTGTCATTTGTTTACTTACCTTCATTCCTTAATTCAGTTAATATTTCAATAACTTTTTCATAGTTTCTATTATTATTACTAGCGTATAGTTTTATTTTTGATTCAGGTCTGAAATTAAGAATTTCTTTAATTGTTAGTTTTTTAAGTCTTTCATCTACAACTTTTATGAACTCATCTATTTCTTCTTGTGATGTTCCTTTAAAATATTCTTTACCTTTATGTGATTTGAAGTGTTCGTTCGCAAGTCTTTTTAGTTCATCTTCTAAGCAGTACATTATGTATTTAGTTATTTCAACATCTTCATGTTCAGGAACATACATGTACCAAGCTAAAAGCATATTGAATTGTACTTCTGAATCATAATAATATTGACTTTTTCTGTGTGCCCAGTTTTCTGAACGACCTACTTTAACTACATTATCTTCATCAAAAATAGAAACATAAATCATACATTTATCAGCTTCTATGAAGTCACCTTCAAATTCGATTTTTTCATGACAAAAACTACGGAAATATGTTCTATTGTAATATTCAGCTCGCCATTCTTGAATGTCATTTCTAATAATATTTATATCAGATAATTCATAATCGAAATTTACACCTAATAAACTGTATGGTGATTCTTTTAATCCGTTTACTAATGGTTCATTGTCAAACCAACCGAATAAGATATTTATTTTAGTATTAGTTAATTGTAATCTAACATCTGGTGAATGAGTTAATTTAATATGTTCATTTTTATTTACTAGAATTTCTTTTTGTAAATATGTACATGGTAAGTTCTCATAATAATCATATAATAGATTGTCAAGATATTCATATAATTTAATTATTTTATTAGTTGGTAAGTTATTTACAGTTATTCTATAGAAAGATGCTTTAGATAAATTAGCATTTTTAAAAGAAGTTTTTTCAAATTTTATATTGATTAGATTTGTACCAATTGAATTAATAAGAAGTTTATAAAGTGTTTCATTTAAATCATATATTTCTTCACTTTTTGTTTGTTCATAATTTAAGATAGAAGTTTCTTTGTCATAATCTTCAATAAATGTTGGTAGAAAGTTATTTAAATCTTTTGTGATTTCTTCAATTTTATATTCAAGAGATTCATTTCTTTCTTTTTCTTTTTGAAGTTTTTCTTGTGATTTTTCTTTTTCAAGTTCAAGTTCTTTTTGTAAGTTTTTTCCTATAATCTTCCCAGAATTAACTTCTTTTTGAAGATTTCTGTTTAGTTGTTGTTCCTTTTTTATTTTATCATTACTTTCTTTTAATTGTTGTTTTAATGAATTATTTTGTGCTTCTAAACTTTTTATTTTTTCTATTTTTAGATTTAGAATATTTCTAATGTTATTATCATTTTGTTTTTGTGGTTTTTTATCTGATTTCCATAGATATTTCGCTTCAGCTTCTTCTATTATATCTGAAAATACATTTGTTGAGTTTTGATTATTTGTTTGAACATTTTCACTTTGTTTAATAGTATTATTGTGGTTGTCAACTATTAGTTGACTGTTCGTTTTTGGTTTTTCTGTTTTTTCAAACAGATTCGAAAAGTCATCTATTATTTTATTTATTTCATTTTCTTTTTTGTCCATATCTAAACTTTTCACCTACCTTATAAACTCATCAAGAAATTATAATCATCATCGTTTAGTCTTGGTGTACGACCGTCACCAATATCAATTCGCCACTCTCTATCTCCTCTGTATCTGAATACATGACAAATTTGTGTTTTTGTACGTTTATATGTATCGTCAGCACAATAAGTTTCATAATATAAATAATCATCAATTGATGTTAATGCTGGAATAATATAAGAATCTCCTTTTTTTGTGATATAATTAGATAACTTACTAAGTGGTATGTCAATTGAATTTTTTTCATATAAATAATAATATTCATCGTATTGTTTGTTTAGTTTTTTATATAATTTAAAATTTTGATATAAAAAAGTATATGTTGCTGAAATAATTGTACTTATTGCTACAATGTAAAATTTATTATTCATATGATTTCCATGATTTTTGGTATGTAGTATATCAATACATAAATTTGTAAGTGTAAATAATAATATTGTCCATGTATAGCTATTTAATTTATTAGATACTTTATCTTTAGTTTTTTTTATTTTTTTTATACGTTCATTAAAAATTTCAGGATCGAACGGTCCTTTTTTTAAAATATATTCTTCCATTGGATCTACTCCTTTCATAAAAAAAAAGCAGTTTATAGACTTGCTTAGGTCCTTTGTAAATAAATCTTTATTTTAAATCGCTAAACGAGAAATTAAAGGATTTCTCATAAAACTTGGTATGTTTTAATTAACATACAATTAAAATTCACATACCTCTAAAACTCTAATAGATTAATCCATATATTTTTCTTGGTTATAGAATTTGTCACGACAGACATAAATTTCACCGTTGAATCCAATTTCGTCTTCCCAATTATGGAATGTTTCTAGTATATATTCATCATCTAGTGCGGCAAACATTTGTTCTAGTGAATAATTATAAAGAATTAAACCTTTATAAATGTTTAAATCTTCAGCTTTCATTGTTGCTGTTTTGAAATTTTGAATTAAATCAACATTCGCAATATGTTGGTCTAAGAATTTATTAAATTCAAATTCAATATCTGTTAGATCAATATTTTCACTAATCCAACCATTAATATTTTTAGTTACATATTCATCATCAATGTGTGATAAGATATCATTTAATGAATAATTTCTAAGGATTAACCATTCATATTGATAATAGTGATAGTCTTCCATGAAATCTTTAAACATAGCTTTTATATCTTGTTCGGTTAATGCATCTACCCATTTTTTTATTTCTTCTTCGGTTATATTTTTAGGATTATAATTCATTTTACCATTCCCCTTTCGTTTTCACTTCAAGTTCACCGTCTTTAATTACTATATAGTCGTTTACATTAACTTTATTATATTGTTCTTTACTAACTGAAATATGTTTAATTTCACCTGATTTTGTTTTAATTTCTAACATATATACAGGTGTTTTGCTATCTTTAATATTTTGTACTAATTCTTTTTGTTTATCACTTGCGTGAACGTTATTGTTACTTGAGTGATTAAATAGTGACCACCAAAGATATGTATTTAAAAATGAATTTCCTGAGAAAAATCCACTTGAACGGTAGTTACTTCTTAAAGTATCTTGATAACGATCACGATAAACATTGTTGTTAAAACTATTTTTGTTAGTGTTATATGTTGATGGTTTTGAAGGTTGTGTTCCGTTTGCTATTTTATTATTTGTGATATTTGAACTAGGTTTATTTGGGTTTGGTGTTGGTTTACTTGAGCTAGATGAACTAGATGGTTTACTTGAACTAGATGAACTAGATGGTTTACTGCTAGATGAGCTAGATGGTTTACTAGAGCTAGATGATCTACTTACTGAAGAACTTCTTGCACTACTGCTACTACTACTTCCACCACTAGAACCACCTTTTGCCTCTACACAACTTGTTGCAGCACCAATAGTTGATAATGATAATGCAGTTGCTGTGATTACTTTAATTAGTTTTTTGTTCATCTTTCTTTTCCTCACTTGCTGTATATTCATCAGTTGATTTTTTAGAAATAACTGTTCCTTCAATATCTTCTTGTTTTGTTGTTTCTTCTTTAATTGTATTTTCTATATTTTCACGATCTTCCATTGCTTCACAACCTGTTAACATTGTTACTACTGTTAATGGTATTAATGCGATTTTTAATAATTTTTTCATTTTATCGTCCTTTCTGTTAAAAAGTTGTTTGATGATTTATTTACTGTATTCACCTTTTTTAAGTCTTTCATTTAAATATTCAGCATAATAATAGTTATTAAATTGAATATCTTCAAATTTTTCGATATCTTCATTTGTTATTTCGTAATAAAAATCGTTTTCTAAATCAGCGTATGAAAAACTATCAGTGTTATCTTTAATTTTTTTAATTGTTTCTGCTAAATCTCTAATAAATTTATCATTATAAATTTCACCAAAGCGTGCTTCTATTAGATCTAGAATATATTGTGTCGTATTATAAATATATTTATCATTAATTTCTACATCGTTAATAGTTCCTATAAATTCTTGTTTAATTTCGTATCTTGCCATTTTAATTTCCGTCCTTTTTTATTTTTTTATTTCTATTGTACAAATTGTATCATTGTGCCAACCACCGTGAGGAACTAGTAATATATGTTGAATTTCAAAACCATATTTCATACCTATTCCTCCACTATTCCAACCGAATGTAATGACTTTACCACCTGGTTTAACAATTCGTGAAATTTCTTTTTTATGATTTCCCCAAAAAGTTGCTCTTGTTGTTTCTTGAGTTACATTATATCCAACATGTTTATAACATTCACTCACCTGCCTTGGTGAATATGGTGGGTCGTAAAGAACTCCGTCAACACTATTATCATCAAACATTTTTAGAAATTCTAATGCGTCCATGTGATGAGTTGTGTCGTATTCTGGATTTAAATCATTTGTTATTGTTGCTATTTTATTTTTATTTGCAAATGGATCAATCCATATTTTAGAATTATCAACTTCGTTTTTTAATAATTCTTTAATTGGTTTTATATCGAATGTATTTTTATTTGGCATAGACCATTTTCTTTCAATTTTCATTTTTTTTCTCACCTTTGTCGATATTTTCTTATTATTTAGGTTTTTTTAAAGTTTCTTATTTTTTAGTTAAACTTGATCTTTCAGTACTTACTGTATCTGTAAAGAAACCTTTATCTACTACTTCATACTCTAATAAGTATTCATTATCATTTTCTGCAACAATTTTAAATATGTCTGAATTAACTTTTTTATCGTTATTTCTTAATTGGATGTTGTTATTACCTTTGTTGTCAAATTTTAAATATTTTTCATTATTGTTTGTGATAACGGATAATTCATATTTACTTTTATCAACATTTGTTTCGTAGTGAGTTTTAGGTTCATTTGGTAAAAATAAATCAAGTATAGTTGGTTTATATATACCAATTATAGCTATTATTACACATGTTAACAATCCTATAATCCATATTTCTATTGATGTTTTCGATGAGTTTTCTATTATTCTTTTTATAAGTGTAAAAAAACAACATATTGCAAATCCTATTCCTGATAGAATTAGCATATCTTTTCCACCTGATTCTGAAAATTTTATTAATGTTTCAATTTTTTCTACTACTTCCATTTTTTTTACCTTTCTTATTTTTTAGCTAAACTTGTTGTTTTATTTTTTGTAACTGCTGAATATCGATTATAACGCTCAGTTACTTCGTATTCGATTAAATATTCTTTATCGTTTTCACCAATAATTTTGAATATATTGTTGTCAATTTTTCTATCATTTTCCCTTAGTTGAATATTATCATTACCTTCATTATCAAATTGTACGTATTTTCCATTTTCATTTGTATATATAATTAAATCATATTTATCTTTATCAACGTTGTTTTGATATTCTATAACTTTATGATTAAAAATGTTATCAACATTTATTGGATCAAATCGACAAATGAGTGCAAGACTTGTTGCGATAATAGTTGCTAAAATTGGTAGTACAAGAACTGAATAATCATTAATTTCATCATTTTTTATTTCCTGTAATGATTTATATATGATATAACAGTTTAAAGATGCTATAGCAATTAATAACATTATTACAAAATTATTAAGTAACGCTGAATCCGAGAATTTCACAACTTTTTCAATTTGCTCTACTACTTCCATTGTTTCACCTTTCTTATTTTTTTATTTAATATCTTCTTTAATTAAATATTCATATAATTTTGTTATTTTAAATGATTTTTCCCCTTCTTTGTTAAAGTCGGTTAACCATTTATTCAGTTTTGTATATTCATATGGGTCAAATGTTGTGTTTGATTCTATATCATATATAATTTTAATATTATCATCATGTATCCAATCATTTAGTGTTATATCTGCATCATAGTCAAAACAATTTTCAGATTCTACATCATAACATATTCCTTCTTTAGAATATCCTTGTTCTTGTAGAAATTTTAATGCTTCTTTTACGTTATTAGGTATTTTTACATTGATTTTATTAACTTGTGGGTGATTTAAATATATATTGGTTAATTCTTTATTTTTAAAATCATAATTATTTAATGTATTTAATTCTTCGTCTGTGAAAACGTCATATTCTTTTATTATATCGATATCTGTATCAGTTTCATGTAAAATATATGGTACTGATATTTTGTTTTTTATTAATTTATCTATGATATTTGTATATATTTTTTGAGTTTTCATAATTCACCTACTATTTTATTTTTTGTATAGATACTTTTTCAGTTCTTACAGTATCTGAAAAGAAACCTTTATCTACAACTTCTAATTCGATTAAATATTCTTTATCATTTTCTTCAATTAATTTAAATATTTTTTCTTTAACTTCTTTATTATTATGTATTAATTTGATATTATTATTTCCTTTATTATCAAATTTTAAATAATCTTTATTTTCTGTTACTTCTAAATTATATTTATTTTTATCAGTTACTTGTTCTTTGACTGGATAATTAACCATAATTCCTGTTTTATCTACTAATGTGGGTGCAAATTGTAATAAAAGTAATGCTGTAAATGATATTAAGCAAATTGTTTTACTTATTAATCGTATAACATATTCTATAGTATTTTGACTACATGTGATTTTCATGAATGAATCTATCCAAAGAAATATCATTAGTGATATTATTGCAATCAAAAATAAATTAAGTTTATATAAGCTAATTAATTCAATTGCTTCTGAAAATTTTACTGTTTTTTCTACTATTTCTATTATTTCCATTTTTTAACCTTTCTTATTTTATTTTTTTGGGAAACTTACTTTTTCAGTTCTTACAGTATCTGAAAAGATTCTATAATCTATTATTTGTACTTCTACAATATAATTATTGTCAGTTTGATCAACTATTTTAAAAATTTTATTGTCAATTTTTCTATTATTATATGCTAATATAATATTTTCATTAGCTTTATTATCAAATTCTAAGTTTTCTTTATTATTTGAAATGGTAATTTCATATTTATTTGGATCAACATTTTTATTATATGTTGTTTTTGTATTACTTAATATATTATCAAATATTGTTGGTTTAAAAATCATTAAATATGTTATAATTCCTGAGATAATACTTGTTATAATTAAACTACAACCTAATGCAAGCTGACTAGTTAATATATATTTATACATTGGATTTTGTTTTGTTTTACGTCTATATTTACGTATAATTCTAATTGCTGCAATAATCATTATTATTGTTGCTATTAAAAATACATGTAATAATTCTTTATTTGCACCTTCGGAAAACTTAGTGGTTTCTTTAATTATTTCTATTATTTCCATTGTTTCACCTTTCTTTTAATTAAATAAATTTTCTAGTTTACTATTTTGTTTAAATTTTTCAAGAGTATCTGTTATTATGTGATTAATATTAGAAATATTAATTTCGTCTAGTGTTAAGCTAAACGTTTCTTTTGCGTCTTCCGTGTGAGTCGTTAAACTCCATTCATTATAATCATAATTATCAGTTATCGTTATATCATATTCTAAATTTGGGAATTCATTTATTAATGAATTTTTATTTAATTTTGGCTCTGAATTCTCACAATTGTAATAGAGATCAATTGTTACTTCATCTTTATTTTGATAACTATTTATATAGATATTTATTTTTGTATATGTTGTTGTTGTATTTGTTATTTGTGTTTCTTTTTCAAATGCTAATTCATACGCTGTACCATAATTATATAGTCTATATTTATTTGAATTTTGTAATGTATTTTTAACTTTTAATAATTTGATAAACATTTCACGCTCTTTTGTAGCAGGACAACATGTATTTTTTAAGAAATCTTTTAAATCTTCTATTGTTTGGTATGTTTTCTTATATATAATGTTGTTATGATCATTTTCATGAGTAACTGTTATAATAAAATGTTTTAAATCACATTGCATTAGTAGGTTATATTTTTGTAAGTGATGATAGGTGAATTTTTCGCAAATTATCTTAATATCCTCTTTTAATTTATTATTTTGATGTATTTTTTCTAGTTCTTCTTTTTTTTTTATTTTTTCATTTAATTCATTTAATTTTTTTATTAAGTCTTCTTGTGTTTTAAAAAATTCTTCTTTTTTTTTATATAATTCTTCTAAATTATTGTTTGTTGTCATGTTTATTTACCTACCTTTTTTTAATTTTTATTTGAGTTCTCAATACTTTTACATATTTCGTCAATACCCCATACAAATGTTATAGTACTAAATAACCAAAGGATAAATGTTGCAGGATTAATTGAATACAATATGATTTGTACGTTTAATAGTTTTAATATTATTGCTATTATAAATATTGGTATGAATATATAGATTAATTTTAATAGTCTATTTTGGGAATTTTTTTCGTTCATTTTGTTCTCCTTATTATGTTTTTGAATTTTTTAAAATAAGCAGTTGTTTTAAATTTGTTTAGTCTTATTTATATTATATATTTATTTAATTTTTTAAATTAATTCGTTTTCAAGTCTTTCATCATTTAAGTCGATTGTTTCAATATTATAAAAATAATGGTTTGGATGATACATAATTATTTTAAATGATATTTTTTTATTAATCATTTTTATTGTTAGATAATAATCGTTACATTCACTAATCGCTTTTAGATTGATATTTTCATTATTATTTAACGCTTCTTGAATTTGTTTTAATATATCTTTGCTTGAATGTCTTGACTTATAATAATAATCGTCATTAATATAGAACATAGTATCATATCCATAAGCATCATCTGTGAATTCTTTAACTGCTTTTAATAGTTCTTTTTTAATTAATTCAAAGTTTTTTGTGTGTTTTAGATCTAAACTATATTCTTTATCTTCGTTTATTGCGTATAAATAGTTTGTCATTGTCAACCTTCCTTTTTATTTTAATTTTTCTTTTAATTCATTTACAAATTTATTAAATGAAATATTTTCATTTGTTAATTGACTATTTTCATATTTTTTTAGTGAATTATCATTATAGTCATTGTGATTTTCTTCAGTTATTTTGATTTCGTATTCATAATTTTCTTCATCAACAACAATAGCTTCCCAGTAATCTTTTTTATGAAGTATTAAACATTCGTTTTCATTTTCATAACTTATTGTATATTGATCTATTATTTGAGTAAATGTGAAATTGTATTTATTTAGTAAATCTTTTAATTTAACTAATTTACTAATATCATTTGTGAATAGAAATAAAGACATGTTAGTTAGCATTTCTTTATATTTTTTTATTGGGATATTTAGTTCACAATATTCATAATCAATATACTGTTCTGGAGTTATATTTAAGTATTTCGCTATTTTATTTGGTGTTAGTTCTAATTTTGTTCTCATATCCATTATTTGTTCTGAATACTTGAATTGTTCGCTTTCTAGTTTTTTATTTATTTCAGGGTTTGATTTGAATGAGTCATATAACATATTTTATGTCTCCTTTTGAAAATTAAATTGTAATTTAAATAATTTTTGAAGTTTTATTTTTAAAATTAATACATGCATCAAGTATTTCTTTAGTTAATTGTTCTTCATTATTATTATTTGTGTTATAATCATTACAATGATAAAACGGATAATAATAAAATCTATCTAAATAAGTAGTTGTTGTTAAATATAGTTCTTTATTATATGTTATTCCAATTGCTACAATATTATCTGAATCAATTGATGCTTTTAAATCTTCTGTAATGAATGGTATTTCATTATTTAATTTATTTGTTAGTTTTTTTGAAATAATTGTTAAATGATGTAGAGTTTTTTTAAAGCTTTTAATAAGCATTTTTTTTAATTCTTTATCGTTATTTGGTAGTTTTTCAATATCACCATGTTTGATTGTTATTTCACAAATATTATCAAATTCATCACCTACTTCGAATTTATTAGTATTAGTATCGTAATAAATGTGATAATAATCTTCTGGGAAATTTTTTAATTTTGTTATTAGTTCGTTTAGTTGTAGTTCGAATTGTTCTTGAAATTTCATTTTTGGCCTTTCTATTATTTTTTTTATTAAAACGTTTTATTATTCTTTAAATGGATATGTTACGTAAATGATTACTTTAGTTTTGGGTTGAATTGCTATATCATAACCAAGTCTTCTTTCTATTAGTTCACGTCCTATTTGTTTATAATTAATTGTTTTATTTGTTAAAATTCCTGTGAAGTTTTTATCAATAACTATATTTTCATATTCTAAAAATAAGTCTGATTGATGTTCAAAAATACCGTAATCTGAATAAGTTGGAAATAAATATATTTTGTTAGATGCCCATGAGTTATTGGTATCGTATTTTCTTTCTAACGTTTCTGCTATATCAGGATAATATTGCTTTAATTCTTTATAATTTTCTAAAATTTTATAATTTGCAATTTTATATTGTGTCACGTTTTAATTCACCTCTATTTGTTAATTTTTTTATATCTTTTTATGAAAAAGTTCTTGACATACTTAAATATTAGTGATATAATATTTTTATATTCAAGTCGGTGAAGATGGATTAATCAACCTGCCGACCATTTTTCCGTGCTAAATCGCTCGTTGTAACCTTTTGGGATACTGGATTGTTATAGCGGTACGCATTAGTGATAATGTAGTTGAATAAAGTAAGTAGTCAACACTTTAAAGACGTTGGAGAAATGACGGAAGTTGCTTTGATGTAAAGTACGATTAGGTATAAGTGATGATAATAGATGGTAGTCAAAAGCTACATGAATCCTACAAACCTGTTGCGTGAGAAACAATAGTTAGGTAGGAAATCTCAAAACAAGTCACTACCAAGTGATAGCATAGGAAATGATGCTATTTTATACGTTTCGGTACGAGTAGCCTAAATCTTGGTTCTACAAGAATATTCTTAATTATTTACTAGAAGAAAATAATCTGAATGATAGGTGAAAGTTAGTGCTGCTAGTGTAACTCGGATCTAGAAATGTGATAGAAGCTATTTGGTCGCTCCTTTTAGTTCAGACTATTATAATCCGTGACTGAACAACATCAATACCAATGGAAGTAGAACGAAAGTTCGGATATAATTTTTTTAAAGCTTGGTTTTATCCAAGCTTTTTTTTATTTTTCAAATATGATCTTTTTAACTTCTTCTATCAATTTTGGTGGTATTGTTTGATATTCACAATAGATTTGTGATATTTCATTAAATGGTAATTTTCCTATGTAATCTGATATATCTGTTGATATATTGTAGATATATTCATTAAATGTATCCTCATACATATTATCTATATCGCTTATATTTAGTTTATTAATATAATCTAGCGTTTCTTTTAATTCGTTATTGTTGAATTTATTAAACAAATGTTGTGCAAGTTTAATAATTGTATTTTTTGATAAATCGTATTCCACTTTTATAAGTGATAATATTGTTGGATTATCTAATATATTATGACTATTGAAACGTATAATATTTTGATAATTATCGTCTAAATCTTTTAATATATTTTCAAATAACCAAATAATGCATTGTATATCATAATGACTTTCTTTACTTAAATTTGATGTTTGGATATATGAATTTTCGTTTATATTAAATAATTTCATACATTCGTTATCAATTGGTTTTGTATATAATTTGTTCATTGTTTTATCTCCTTTATTCTAGCGATACATTTCATTTGGAAATCTATCTAAATAATAAACTGCTCGTTTATTTGGATCACCCCAACCTGCTTTGATTTTAGCTTTTGCTAGGTATTTTGTTAAAAATTGTTCAGGTGTTTGGTTTTTTTTTAAATAAATTCTTAAAGTATTCATAATAAAATAACAAGCATCTTTTTGACGTTCAGTTAAATGTTCAAATCTGTTTTGTTCATCGTAAAATTTATACATTACATATATTCTTTTAATTTCTCTTAAAATTTCTAGCATTTTTTTATGTCTCCTTTTGTTAAAATAAGCAGTTTAATGACTTACTTAGGTCTTTTTTTTAATTTACCAACCATAATTAGTTGCGATAATTTTACCAGTTTTGCTTTCAAAATATAATGAATTATCCCAAGAATCTTTTAAGGTTTCACCGAATTCTTTATAGTTTATATAATCAAGTGGGTCTGGTGCACCATTATAGTCAGTGTCACTAAATCTATCAGCGTACCAACCGTCATAGAGTTCATATTTTGCAAAATCTTCTATACTATCATAAATGAACAAGTGTTCATTTATCCATTCGCCCATATCAAAGTTTTGTAATAATTCTGTTGATAATTTTGGATATGATTTTTCTAAATCTTTTAAATTTTCAAATATTTCGTAATTCATATTTTATTCCTTTCTCTTAAATAAGCAGTTTAATGACGTGCTTAGGTCTTAAATAAATTATTGTTCAATAAATTCAATTTCTTTAAACAATGTATTTGTAAATTTCATATCATAATGTTTAAACCAATAATCAAGCGGTTGTTTTATTAACATATTTGCATAACTATAAGCATGTGAATAGGCAAATATTTGTTTTTGTTCATCAGTTAAATTACTAAAGTAATTAATTTCTTTTTGTTTATAGTTATAGATGCTATTATCTTTAAGTAGATCTTGTATATCTAACCAACCTTCGTCTAATGTATGTTCTACTTCTAAGTCGACTAATTGGTTATAACAGTATTCAATTTCACTTTCATGGTTAGTATTTTTCAATAATTCTATTAAATTTAAATGTTTTACATCATTAACATAGTATTGTTTTATATCTATTTCTGTTAACGTTGTATCGAACGTATATGTTCTTATGATTTCATTATTTTTTATTGTGTGTATTTTTATAATATGATTTTCATTATGTTTTTCTATTTGTAATGCAAAATCATTTTGTGTTGATTTATTTGCGTTTTGATATATTTTTAATATTTGTTTTAATTCTTCTTTAATTTTTTCAATTGAATTTTTGTATACAAAAACATTATTTTTTTTAGTTTGTATTATATAGGGTTCAATTGTTTTTTGAAATTTTTCTGCAAAATAACTCATATCAACTATTTTATGAAATGCTTCGTTAATGTTCATTATTTATTGACCTTCTTTCTATTATTTTATTTATTTGTCTAAAAATTGTTATACAATCCCTTTTAAATTATAAGGGTTTTAGGTGAAACCTAACTTGATAAAATAATTCGTAGAATTATTTAAAAACGTTATTGAAAGTTTGTGGACACTTTGGACATTTTGGACTTTTTAAAATCATTTTGTCCAAACTCTCTAGCCCAGTCGTACCAGTATGTTTGGACATTTTGGACACTTTGGACACTTTTTTTGATAAAAGTCACTAGAAAAAAATTAAAAATTTTAAAATGACTTTTTTTCAGATGTTGTCCATTTTGTCCAATTTGTCCAAAAGTGTTTAGAAACCTTGATATAACAACATTGGACACTTTTAAAAATTTTGTCCAAATGAACGTTATTTTGTCCAATTTGTCCACAAAATTATTTTATGTAAACTAGTATATGAAAATGTTCTCCGATAGCAAATCCAGTTGAACTAATAACGGTGATTAAACATGTTTTATCGTCATCTATTCGAATATTACATTCATCTAGTTCATAGTTTAATTGTATTAGTTCTTCGTTTATACCATAATCAATTTGAGTTTTATTAAAGTCAATTATTTCATTAATTAAGTATTTTTTTAATTTTTTATAATCTTTGTATTCTAAATTAATAACATCATTTTCTAATTTTTCTAATAATGTGTGTAGTCCAAATTCACCATTACGTCTGTGTTCGAGTAGTTTATTAATATCTTTTTTTTCTAAAATATTTCTGTTCATTATTCCACCTACTTTCTAATGAAAAACTAAATAGCGATTATCAGAAAGAATTACTGCATTTTTTGCGTCTTTCAAATTCGTTTTAATTGCTTCTAAATTATAATAGTCAGTTAATGGTTTGTTACCTACTTCAGCTTTGTAGAAGTGAGATAAATCATTCATATATTCAAATGGATCATGTGGTAGATTTTCATCAAGATAATGTTCAATTGAATCATAAATGAATATATCCTGGTCAGTACCTAGATATTCTTCATAATTATTTATCTTCATAAGTGTTTTTATAAAATCATCAAATGTGACGTTTTCTTCTTCAAAAAAGATAACAATATCTTTAAAATCTTCTACAGTTCCCATGCCGAATTCCATTGAATAAATTAAATAATTATTATTCTCATCAAGAATTGCAATATTTTCAATTTCTTCATTATCATCATTAATTATTTCATCTAATTTTTTTAGGAGTTCATTATAATTTCTTTTTGTTTTAATTTCTAGTACATAGTCTTCAGCTACTTCAAGTTTAAATTTTATCATGTGTTAGTCCTCTTTATTTTTTAATTTGGCTTTTCCTATTGGTTCAGTTGCTTCATATTTGATATATGGGTCAGGAATATTATTATTACAAATTTTGATTATATCTTTTTGATAATCTAAAATTAATTCATTAATAGTATATGTAGTTTGTACTTTTTTAATTGAGTTTAAGTCTGGATATTGTTTTAGTAATTCAATTGCTGATGTATATTGTGCATCAATTTCTTGTGCTATTGTACTTCCTTTATTTATACTTAAATCAATAGTTTTGTTGTTTTTTGCTGCATTTATTATATCTTCTTTGTTATAAGTTTTGATGATTTCTTCGTTAATTGTTATTATCTTATAATCTTTTAATAACAGAAAGATATTTTCAAATAATTGTTTTCGATTTTTAAACATAACAAATATTGTTATAATTGAAATTATTAGAAATATAAAGTTCATAATTGTCCAATTTTTTTCATTACTTACTAAAAATATAAGGTTAGTTGTAATAAAAATAGGAATTAATAAACCTACGATGTTTATTTCAGTATTTAATTTCTTATATTTCTTTATATAATTGATTATATTATTTTTTTCTTCTGGTGTCATTTGTTTCTCCTTTATTAAAAAAGCAGTTTATCGACATGCTTAGGTCGTTAGATTAGTGAGCTTTAAAGTTATAGATTGGTTTTATAATATCATCTACTATTACTGTATCAGTTATATTTTCTAAAATTTCTTCAATTGGTTTATATGCAAATGGTGCTTCATCTAATGTTGATTCATAGATGCTTGTTGTATAAATTCCTTGCATTGTTTTTTTATAATCATCTAATGATAATTCTTCTTTTGCTTTTGAACGTGATAAAATTCTACCCGCTCCATGTGGTGCTGAGTAGTTCCAATTAGGATTACCAAGACCAGTTGCAAAAATTGAACCGTCACGCATATTTATCGGAATAATTAAACGCTCACCTTTCCTCGCTGATGTTGCACCTTTTCGTATAATTCCATTTTCGATATCAATATAATTATGCATTGATTCAAATTCATCGATTATTTCCCAATTCATTTTGTTTGCTATTTTTTCAAGGATAATTTTGCGTGATATCGTTGAATATTCTTGTGCTATTTTAACATCGTTTAGATAATCGTCTAGTTCTTTACCGTCAAGATAAGCTAATTCTTTGTTCTGAACACCTCTATCAACAATATTAATATATTTTGGTGTATGTCTTGTAACTTTGTATTGTTTTAGTTCTTTTTCGATTTCTTTTTGTCGGTTATTTTTAGTTAGATATTCAATAATAGCTTTTGAAATTTCGTTTGTATTAGTCATTTTTTCTTCTGCTATTTTTTGGTGATGTTTTGCAACAACAACACCTAGTCCACGTGAACCTGTATGAACAGTTAACCAAAGTTCTCCGTTTTTTGATTTACCAAGTTCTAAATAATGATTCCCACCACCAAGCGTTCCACATGATTTCATTATATGAGAATGTCTTTTTTGATCAATACGAAATGATAATTTTTTTAATAATTCTCGCATTTCTTTTTGATTACATTCTACTCTATCATATATGTTTTGCCCTGCTGGTATATTTTCATTTATTACCTTATCTAGTTTTTCTAAGTCAATGTTTGTATCTTTTATTTTAATTGCACGCATAGAACAATTACCTGTTGTGAAGATGTGTTTGTTACGGCGAGCAACAAAAAAACCTGTTGTTGTGGTAAAACAATATTTATAACCGTCTTTTGAGTCCACGATTTTTGGTGAACAATAACCTACATATTCGTTTCTTGTAGGAATTACTTGGTATGTTTTGCTGTGATGTTCTCGACCTTTTCTAGTTTCGTTTCTTTCATATATACTAGCTCTTGTTCCTGATGCGTTAAAGGCATATTGAATAAAATCAGCTTCTTTTTGTTCTGTTGTACAATAATATGATCTATATCCTTTATGCCCGTCCCATAAAAGTGATTCTTCAGCTATAATTTTTAATTGTTTTGCATTAGCTGCGTATAGATCAGTTAAACTTTTATGTCGTAGATGATCAGCATAGAATGTAATATTTGTAGTTCCATTTTTATATTTTATTAGTTTGTATTCAATGTTAGCATTTTGTAAAAGTTTTATACATCGTTCAATTTTACGTTTTTTAACAAAATGCATACAAATATATTGTCCTCGTTTTATACAACAGTCAGCTTGTATCATAACACGTAATCGTAGTTCTATATCTGTTAAGTTAACACCTTGTATATTTGTTTGAAATGTTGTTTTTGTTGTGTAATAACTACTAGTGAAAGATTTTTGATTTAGTTCGTAAGGGTATAATGTCATTGGTTTAAAACCTCGTGATTTATAACCTCTATAAACTAACATCGTGTGTTCTTCAGATACCATTTGATTCATACCTTTACCGTTTATGTAATGGAAAAACTTATTACACGGTAATTTGATATATGCTTTGGGAATTTCAAATGTTGCTTTATCTGTTTCTGGATTATATACTAATATTTTTTGATTTTTGTATTGATCGATTTTTATCCACCCATTAGGTGTTAGTATTTCAGTATCTTTATCAAGACACCCCAGGTCAACCCCTGTGATGTTTGGGCAAACTTTCCATTCTTTTTTATCTTCAGGTAATTTTATTGTTGTACCAATTGTTGAACCTTTACCAGCATGAACATCTGGCATAATTGCTACAGTTGTATTTTTTGTAATTGGTTCGTTAAGCATACCTATAACTTGTCCTATTGCTGATTCTTCAATATTTTCAGTAAATACAGTTGCATAGTTGTATTTACCTTGTAATGTTAATTTAACCATATTTTCACCTTCTTTTATTATAAAATGTAGTTTTGTGACTTGGGTAGTTTTTTTTGTATTAATTATATTTCACAAAATTCAGATTCGAATTCGTCTAAAAATTCATCAAAGTCATTTGAAACAGATATACCTGTATCTTCTAATTCGTTATATAAATGTTCTTCGTTAGATAACATTGTTTTATATATTTCTTTATTTGTTTCTTTATATTTTTCTTTTAACTTTTCTTTAAATTCATCGAAATTGTCCATTGCATATTCACTATCCCACGGGTCATCTAAGTAATTAAATTTACGTGCGTTTTTTGCAGTGTAAGAACAAACATCTTCTTTATGAGTTTGAAACGTTGGTATTTGGTTAATCCAATTACTTGTATATTGTCCTTTTGCTATAAAGTCTTCTGCTTCAGATGTGTCTGTTATTTCAAATGTTGCTGTGAAGTTAGAACTTTTAAGTTTTTTTTTTAATTTATTTTGTTTATTTGTTTTAAATTCATGTTCGAAGACTGATGTGAAGAAAATTTCCATATTATAATCAAATGTATTTCGCCCGTTTCCTAAAATTCTTACTTGGAACATATATTGGTCAATATCTTTATTGTATTTTATTTTAGGCTCAAGGTTTTTTTGTATTATTTTATGTGAGAAATATTTTTCATCATCTACTGCGTATGGTACATTTTCAAATTCTATATTATAAAAAGCATTTCTTTCAATGTTTTGTTTTAAATAAATAAAATCAATTATGTTTTGTTTATTTGTTGTTTGTATAACGCACTCTCCAAATGCGAATGATATATTTGCCATATTTTGTCCTTTCTTACGGTAATTCTTTAATATATTTTTTATTACTATGATATGCTTTTTCGTATTTTTCTTTTAACTTATCATATAGTTTTGGTTGTTCTTCTTTAAAATATTTATTAAAATTAACAACTAACCAGTATTTTTGTTTATCTGTTATTTTATATCGTTGTTGTAAGCGTTTTGCAATTGAATAGATTGGAAAATTCACATTCCATTTATCAAATTCTTTATTATATTTTGAATTACAGATTCCGTCAATTATAGTATGTTCGTTATCTGTAATACTTAATAGAAATGGTGATTCTACTTTTGCGATATATTCATAATATTTTTGCATCATGATTTCTTCTTGGGTATATTCAAGTTCCATGAATGGTTCTCCTTTCTTTTAATTTAATTATTTTTAATAGAAAATACTGTTTTTAAGTTTTACTTTGAATCTATCATGGTTTGAGTAATTAGCTGATGGATTTGATATTGTTTTACAAGAACGTATATAATTTATAATTGGTATATTGTTTTCTTTTAATATTTCTTTTAATTTATAAAAATCAATATCTTCTCGTGCAATGTCATAATGATAAACACAAAATTCTTTTTTATCTGGTTCATCGTATTCATCATTAGATCGAGTACTTTCTTTCATATAATAATTTGTTTTTTCCATAATATTTTCATATTCTTTATATTTATCATAGTCACTTATAAATTTATGAAAATTTAAAACTATATTTAATTCATTAACTTGTTTTTTTCTAGTAAATGCATATATAGCATTTCCAAAATGTTTTTTTAATTCGTTTTTGTAATGTAGAAAATATTCAATGTTGTTTATTATAATTTCTTTTTTTCGAGGTGGTAATTCTGGATATAGTTTTTCGATGTTAGTAATTGATTTATATGTATAAATAGATACAGGAATTCCTATAATTAGTATTAATATTAAAAATTGAGTGAATGTTCCGTAAACAAAGACTAATAATGGTAGTGATACAACTGAATATACTTTACTCCAGAATTTTGTGTTTGTGTATTTTTTTAAGTAATTTGGTCTATGTCTTTTAAATGTTACATGCTTTAATGTTTTTACGTGAATTAATAATAGTGCATTTGTTAATAAAATAAATGTAACAAATGATAATTGTTTAACTATGTTTATGTTTTCTATAAAAATGTATTTAAATATGTCACAGATAAAATTTATTGTTGAATTAATAATATTAACAATTGTTGTAAAATGCATTATTGTTGCTAATATTATTATAATAGCAAGAATAGAATAAGTTAGAATTTTCTTATTTGTTTTGTTTAAGTCGTTTACTTCTTCATATTCTTCTTCACTTGGTTTTGTATAAAGTTTTTCTTTGGTCATTGTTTCTCCTTTCAATAAAAGAACCTCTTAAAATTAAGAGGTTTTGTTTGATATGTTTTGTTTAATTTTATAGATTTTAATAGTTTTATTTGTTTGTCGGAAATTCAAAAATATTTTGAATGATTTCAACAAAATAATCACTTACGTTGTTTGTTGTTAAATATTTTTTATACTCTAATCGAATATCGTCAAAACTTAATTTATCCATTTTTTCTTTAATTTCATCAGCGTAAAATTCGTAATAGTATTTTTGTTCTTTTTTATTTGATGTTAATATTTTATCAATATGATTAATATTAATTTTTTTAATTATATTTAATTTATCTTTGAACTCATGATTATTCATTATTGTTAATAATTCTTTGATATATAATTTAATTGATTGTATTGTAAGTTCATGTAGAATTGTATCAAGTATATTTAGTGTGATTGATTTATCTTTTAATTTCTCAGTTTGTCCTATTAATTTTTGATGATATTCTTTTGTTAGTGTGTTAATTATGTTATCTGTAAATGTTATTAATTTAACAATGTTATTATAACTACTTTCCGATAATAAAGCTTGCTGTATATAGTTTTCAGGATGTATATCATAAAAAGTTAATGTTTCTTCACTTAATGGTTTGGTTTTTAAATTATATTCCATTTTATTTCCTTTCCAAAAAAAAATAAGCCTTTTTGAGACATGCTAAGGTCTTTTTAAAAAAATTATTTTTGAACTTTACCTTTTAAAGTTTTACCAGCTTTAAATACAGGTGAAATTCTACTTTCGATAATTAGTTCTTCATTAGTTTGTGGGTTACGACCTTTTCTTTCAGCACGTTTTACTGTTGAAAACTTACCAAACCCGATAAGGTTAACGTGTCCACCACGTACTAATTCTTCTGTAACAGTTTCTGTGAATGCTGCTAAGAATTTTTCAGCTTCTACATGTTTACAACCTGTTTTTTTAACTAATTCTTTAATAATTTCTTTTTTATTCATATATAAAAAATCTCGCTTTCTTGTTTTATTATTGATATATTAGTATTTTAACATGTTTTTTAGTACTTGTCAATACTTTTTTTATACTTTTTTGTGATATATCAATATTTTCTTACGTTTTTTTTAAGAAATTATTTTTAATTGTTCTTTATTTGATCTAATAAATCCACCGTAAACCGCTTCAGGTACGTAGTCGTTATAATGAATAGAAACATCGAATTCTATATCGGTTAAATCAAAATCTTTAACTGTTGTGATATTCATACCACAACCACCACCGTAGATACTATCAAATAAACCACAGATTGTACCAGCTTTAATTGTTACTGGTTCATTGTTAAATAATTTGGCTACAGCTTCAAAGTTGTTTGTATTTGGTACAAATGTAAATTGCATAGCTGTAAGGTCTGAATCGTATTGGTATAATTCTTCATAAACTTCTTTTAAAAATTTATCTTTATCTTCTTTAAATACGTCTTTTACATTATAACCCTGTGATCTGATAAATTTACCCATATACGTATTTTCGATTTTCTTTAGTGTATCTTCTGATATTTCATTGTCATTATAGAATTCGTCATATGCATCTGTCCAACAAACGTGGTCTAAATATTCATCTTCAGGGTCACCACCTAAGTAAATAGCTAAATTTGAAAAATCTGAATTACCTAATATTTGTTCAAGATTGTGTTCGTGTTCAATTAGTTCATATAAATATCCTAGTACGTCATCTTCAATATAAGATTCTGTTAATCCGTCTATGTCTTGATTTACACATTCTTCCATAAAATCATTTTTGATTTTGTAAATTTCATCTTCGTATGTGAACCAGTCGTTATCAATAAAATAATTATAAACAATACTTGTAAATGATACTTCACCTTTTTCGTTACAATAATCGTCTAATAATGTTTTAATTGTGCTATCCCTTAACTGATCACGATAATCCCAGTATTCCGAATAACTAAATTCGTTTTTGTTTTTATCATAATAAACACCATATTCAGATGTATTATCTTTTAGAAAATTAAGTACATGTTCTTTTGTTACTTCATTTTTTACAAGTATTGTGTCAAAAACATCTAACATATGATTTCTTGTAAATAATTCTATTTCTTCTTTATATTCTTGTAATTCGCTTAATGTTGTATTTTTTAAATCATGTACTAATTTTTTGTGTAGTAAATCAAGTGGCTGATTATTAATCATTTTAATATTTTCAAGATAATCTTCTTTTGTATACTCATTGTTATTAAATTTTGAAATATCATATTCAAAATCACTAATTGCGTTATCAATGATTTCTTTAATGATTAATTCTTCATTATCAAATTCCCAATATGAATTATATTCACTTAATTTACTTAATTTAAAGTAGAAATCTTCAATTTGTTGAAGTTCATCTTTTGTAAATTCTTCAGTTAATATATCGCCGTCTAAATGATTTAGTGGGAAATTGATATCTTTTATTGTGTATGTTTTGTTCATGGTTATTTCCTTTCTTTTTCTTTGTATATCAAACTGACATAAAATTCGTGGACACTTTGGACATTTTGGACAAACGAAAATAATTTTGTCCAAACTCGCTATCCCAGTCGTACCAGTATGTTTGGACATTTTGGACACTTTGGACACTTTTTTAGACAAAAGTCACTAGAAAAAATTAATAAATTTAGAATGACTTTTTTTCAGATGTTGTCCATTTTGTCCAATTTGTCCAAAAGTGCTTAAAAACGTTGATATAACAATATTGGACATTTTTAAAAATTTTGTCCAAATGAGTTGTATTTTGTCCAATTTGTCCAAATTTTGGTGTTTTTATTTTTTTCGTAAAAAAGAGATTACTGCAAATACAGTAACCTCTTTTCCTTTTATATTATAATTTAGTAGATTAGTATTTAGATAGCAATTCTACTAATACTTCTTTTGATAGGTAACCTGTTGTTTCTTCAAGTACCTCACCATTTTTCATAACTAATAGTGTAGGAATTGACATAACTTCAAATTCACCAGCAGCTTCTTGATTTTCATCTACATTAATTTTGTAAAATTCAATATTTGTTAACTCATTAGAAACTTCTTCTAATACTGGTGCTAACATTTTACATGATCCACACCAAGGTGCCCAAAAGTCAAATACTTTTACACTATTAGTTTTTGATAATTCAAAAAATTCTTTATCAGTGATTTCTCTCATTATTTCCTATCTCCTTATATTTTATTAATTTCTATATTAAACTATTACAACTAATTATTCAAATATTTTGTTTTAAATACTACATCATAGGTATTTGTGGTGCATTATTATCTTCTTTTGAAATATCTGCTACAACCGATTTTGTAGATAAGAATAAACTTGATACACTTGCTGCATTTTGTAGTGCTGAGGGAGTTACTTTAGTAGGACTTTTTCTCGGATGTTGTCCATTTTGTCCAATTTGTTCAATTTTTTTTTAATTCGTTACTCAATTTTTTCTAATCCTAAGTCAATTAGTAATTGAGTAAATTCATATATCGAAATTTGTTTTCCGTATTCTGTTGCTACAAAACTCTGAATCTTTCCTCTTGATTTGTATTGACTTAACACGTATACGTCATATTCAGATTCAATAACATATCTTAATTCATCATATGAAGGACTAAATCTTTCAAGTCTTACTGTTCTAATCGTTTTAGGTTCATGAATTTCTAAGTCAGCAAGTAATTCTCTAAAATCTGCTAATGCAGGGTCGTTCCAGTTGTCTTGTAAGAAGTAATTTTCATCACCTTCTTTTAAATTATAATTAAAAGCTGGTTTTGGATCAGCACCGTTCCATGTTTTTGGTAGTCTACTTCTTCTGGTCCAAATTCTTTCAAAGTCTTCTTTTGTAAATTCAAAAAATTCGATATCGTACATATTTTTCACCTTTTTTTTTATTAATTAATATGATTTTAATGTATTTTATTTTTGTAAATTGTTTTCGTAATAAAAATAAATATGATATTGGTTATAATTTTTTGCAATTTCATTAATTAAATATTGATATTTATCATGAAAGTTGTTAAATTGTACAATATCTTGATATAAATAAAATGTTGTATTAGGATTTATATGTTTTTTATATTTATTTGTTAATTTATGACGTATTTGATATTGTTTTTTTATTTCTTTATATTCTTTGATTTTATATTCTTGTACGAAGTTTTCTGTTATAGTTATGTAGTTGTCATTTATTAAATGTTCTTTTAGTATTGTTTTAATATAATCGAGATAGAATTTTGATACATAAAACATCACAAATGAGAATATAACAAGAATTAAATGAATTAAATGTATAATATGTAATGTATTATTTGTATCTATATTAGGTATAAATCTTGATAAAAAATGTGTTATTAATAAAATTAAAGTTATATATAATAAGTATGTATTTAATTTTTTCATATTTTTATATTGTTCTAATAAATTTGTTGTATTTTCTATTTTCATATTTTCACCTATTGTATTATTCTTTACTATCTACTATCATATTGGTAAATAGAATATTAGCGTTATGAGCACCATAGTCACAAACTAAATAGTTATCGAGTTTATAATATCGTTGATAATGAGAAATAATTGTAGAATGAGTTTCAATCCATTCTTTCATTATATTAATTGCGTCTTCTGGTGTGTTAGTTTCTCCAATTTCTTCTTTTATTGTTGTGTCATAATCACGTATTTTTAATATTACTTTTATGGGTTCATTATTGTTAATTTTTTTAAACATTTTTGTTCTCCTATTCTGTTATATATTTGTTTATTTTAAAACCGTAATTAATTTTTTCAAAATGTTTATTTGGTATTTTTAACGTTTGTATTGGTTTATTGTCAACATAATTATCATTTATTGCATCTCGTAAAATGTATTCAAGATCAATTAACATGTTGTAATCATTTTCATCTTTGTATTTTGTAATACATTCATTTAAATCTTCAATTAATTTTGAATTGTATTTAATTTTATATGTTTTATTTAATTGTTCTTCAAAATATGTTATTGTTCTATAAATATAATAATCATGTATAGCAATATTTTCTACATATGCTGTAAAATTTCTATTCATATGAAATTCCTTTCTTTTTGTTATAATATATCAATGATTGATATAGTAATTTGTTAGTTGTATCTATTTATATTATATTATTTTTTATAAGAAATCACAACCTCAATTTTGAAAGGGGTTTGGGGTAACCCAACTAAGAAAAACAATTCGTAGAATTGTTATAAAAAAATTAAACAAAGACATTTAAAGACATTTTAAGCGTTGTATTTTAAATGTGGATTAATTATATAGAACTGATAAAACAACGCTTAAAACACCCCTTAAAATCGCTCTAAAGGGGTTTATATTTTGTTGATAGTTTTTTTATATATGAACATTATATTTTTTTACTTATCGTGGACAAATTGGACAATTTGTGGACAAGTTAAAAATACAAGAATCCTTGATACGACTGCGATTGGACATATTGGACACTTTGGACACTCTTTTATAAACTTTACTAGAAAAATAATAAAATAATATAAAGAGAGTTTTGTCAAAAGGTAATTTTTTGTCCAGTGCGTCCAATCCTATGGTATGACTGAGCTAGTTGCTATTGGACACTTTTTTTTAGTTGTCCAAAACGTCCAAAAATGACTAAATTTACATAGATTTTATATAATTTTACATAAAATGAGTACGTAATTGGACAAAATTTTGTCCACGTATTTTAATTTTGGACAAATGATTCTGGACAAATAAATAATCAAAATAGAACTCAAATAAACCACAAATAAAAAAACTAGAATTAACGATTTAAACGACTTCTAAGACGAAACACAAACAAACCGACATAATTGTCGGTCTCTTTTATTGAAACGTCTTAAAACCCGCTTTTATACGTTATATGCGTTTAATATATTGTAATCGTATAATGAATTTTTGTTAATTCATAGTTTTTTATTTTATGGATAATTAGAATATCTTTTATCCCAAAATATTTTTGATGTTCTATTATATATTTATCATTTGATTTGTTGTTATTATTTATAACTTGTTTTTTGATGTTATTAATTATATTTACTTTGTCTTTATATTTTACTTTGATTGGGTTTTGTTCTAATTCACTTAGAAATTTTTCAAATGTAATTTCCCCTATTTCTAGTTGTTTTATTAGTTCATTAACTTTAATCATATTTAGTTCTTTCTTATTTTATTTACTTAATAATTTATCTAATTCTTTATGTAATTGTGCGATTAATTTTTTATAATGTTCATATACTTCTTTATTTTGTATTTGGTCTTTTAGTGGCTTTTTACTTGATATATTTGCACCACCTCGGTAAGATAAATCCATTGCGTCACGCATAATATAAAATGTACGCATTAATTCATGGAATGTCCATTTTTCATCGTCTGTTAGTGTTGTTTGTTTAAAAATTTTATTAAATCCACTATCTTCACTAGTAATATCACTGAATTTATTACCATTTACGTCACCTGTTTTGTAATGAGTATGTAAAGAAATATCTGATTTTGTTCTATTAAATGTGTTAATATAACCACCAGACCAGTACCAACCACAGTCAAATGTACCACGTTGTAAGTAATATTTTGTATTATTTTCATCAATACCTAATAAATAGTATGTATTACCATGCCAGTTCATTTTTTCTTTTTTTAGTAAGTGTTTATAAAATGATAACTTATATTCTTTTTCATTTTCGAAATTTTCAATAATATTTATTTTAAATTCTTCATATTCATATTTATTGTATTTATTTTTTTCAACGTTTGTAATTTTTAATATTAATTGAATGTTGTCATCTGAATATTTTTTAATATCTTTTTTAATTTTATTCATGATTTTTTTATTAAGTGATAACGGATATTCAAAATCAATATATTTTTTATTTTGTATTTTTAGAAATTCTAAAATTGTAATTTCATCTTTTAAATATTTATCAATTAATTCTTTTTGTGATAGTTTAGTAGTATTTATGTCTGACATCTTTTTTACCTCGTAGTTTTGTTTTTGTTAGAAATTGTTTGTTAATCATATCAATATCATATCCCCAGTCGAGTACTTCTTCTAATGTACTATTAGCTAATTTATATGCGATATTATATCCATATGCTGTTTCGTATATTAGTTGTTCATTTTCATTTAACTTTTTATAATAATCAACTTCAGCGAGTGTTACTAATGGGATTTTTTTATCTGGATGATAATCTTTGATATTCGGATAATAATTTTCTATTAAGTCTTCTAAAAATAGCTTAAAATGATAAGCTTCATGTTCTGCAACTTGATTTCTAAAATATTCAAGTTCTTCATTTTTAATTAGTTCGTATATTTTTTTATGTTTGTTATATTCAATATTATATATCATGAGTTTCCTTCTTTCTTGTTTTTAATTAAAAAAATCCATTTAAATTTCTTTAAATGGAATTGTTACGTGAATAATTGTATTTGTTTTTGTATCGATTGCTATATCGTGATTTAGTCTTAGTTTAACTAAATGTCGTCCAAATTTTGCATAGTTTATAAAATTAAATGGATTCGTATCAAAAAATTCTTCATCTAATTCGTGATCATAATGGTAGTACATTCCTGATTTTAGTTCGTATAGTGCATAATCTGAATAGTTAGGAAATAAGTATATTTGGTTATTTGCCCAAGAATTATTCGTATCGTATCTTTCTTCTAGCTTTTTAGCTAAAGTAGGATGTTTTTCTTTTAATTCTTCAAAGTTATCTAATAGTTCATAGTTATATGGGTTTAGTGTGTTCATAAGTATGTTCATTTTGTGTTCTTTCATAAAAAATAAGCCTTTTTTAGACATGCTTAGGTCTGTTATTTTACATTGTTAATCTAAATATTTTAATTGGTGTTTCAAAGTTTTTTAGTACTGTTATTGTAATTTCTTCTTTCATAGCTATTGGTTTATTAGTTGAAATTATATAAAGTTCTTCATCTAAATGTGTTGTGTGATTTAAATTAATATCTGTTATTTCAGAACGTATAAATTCTAAAAGTTCTTCTTTTTCATTTGTATCTACATCAATAATTGATGATTCAAATGTTTTTAGTAAATCATCAAAATTAAATTCACCTTTTTGATAATCTTTTTGTAATTCTTTTATTGTATTATATTTTATTCTTGCCATTTTGAATCCCCTTTTTATTTATATTTGGATAATAATTTTTCTTTTGCAATTTGAAAATCTCGGTTAATTGCTTTAAAGTCTTCTTCTAATGCTGTTTATCACTTTTAATTTTATATGAAGACTTACGATTGTTAAAACTAAACAGATTTAATATATTTTTTAAAATTGTTTTTATCATAATTTTTTTCCTCATTATATTGCTAAATCAAATTTTAATTGATTTGGGTTATATTCATAATTTATTAACTCAAAATCTTCAGGTTTAATGTTATAAAAGTTGGTCTTTGGTTTTACATTAAGTTTTAATTCTACTTTACAAGGAATTTCATCTCTTTTTAATAATTCTTTTGCATGTTCAAATTGGTTATCATAGATATGTAGATTATTTACAAAATAGCAAAACTTACCTACTTCCCAACCAAAATGACAAGCTATCATCATTTGAAGTGCTACATACTGCATAGCATTAATATGATGAGCTACTAACATATCGTTACTTCTTTGAGTTAAAGTACAGTCAAGATAGATTTTATCATCTATTTTTCTAACATCGAACATTGTATTATATGCACATGGAAGTAAACCGTCAGTTTTTTCAAAACTTTCATAATCCCAAAGTGATATAATATTTCTTCTATTCCACGGATTTTCTTCTAATTGTTTTAGTAGTTTATCAATGATTTTGTTTTTCTTAACTACCGCTCCGTAACTTTCACCAATTGTGTTTGTGGTATTAACTTCCCATGCACGCCAGTATTTTACTTTGTATTTATCTTCAAGTGTTGTTAAATCATTACTTTGGTCTTGATAAATCCAAAATATTTCTTTAATTGCTGACTTTACAGGAATTTGTCTTAGTGTTGTTATTGGGAATTCACCTTTTTGAAGATCATATGTATCACAAACTTGTGTTATATATTTTGAGTGTGCTTTCCTACCATTGCTATATACAGGTCGAGCGTCACCACTCATTACGCCATTTTCTAATATTTCTTTTATGTTTCGTTTAAAAATTATATCTGCTTTGTTCATTTAAATTTTAATTCCTTTTATTGTTATTATTGTATTGTGTTGGAAACATTCGTATCCGTAATAGTCTTGATAAATATCATATACTTCTATTTTATATGGATCGATTTCTTCATTTAGAATGTCGTTTTGAAAATTTATTAATATTGTTTTTAGTTTAAATGTTGGGTTTGTGCATTTAATATATATATTATCTGTTCCATAATTATAATATATTGGTGAAGTTTGTGATTCATATTCCCAATTACCACCAAAAGTGTTTTCGAAATAATTACAGTAAATTTCAGCAACATCTCTTAAATAATTTTTTGTATCGAGGTTTATTTCGATATCATTTTCTTTTATTTCATTTAGTTCTAAAATTTCTTTTGGGAAGTTTAGTGAATATTCATCTTTATTTTCAAATGCTTCCATGATATAATAGTATTCATCATCGTAAGTGCTATCACTTACCCATATAGAATTATAAGCACCTGAAAATAGTCCAAACTCTGTTATATTTACTATTAACTCACCTGTTTTGTTATCGATTTGTATTCCATGTTCAGATAATTTCATTTTTTATCCTTTCTTTTAGTTTACTATGGTTTTTTTGTTTATTCAAGTTAAATATCTGTTACAGATATGTCAATTATGTTATTATTTGAATCTATTTCAATTACTAATTCTGTTAATGTGTGTTCATCTTTATAATAGTTAAGACATTTTGTATAATGAATTATTATTTTATCATCTGTTAAATAAACGTTATTGTTTAGTTCTAGTGTTTCTAGTTCTTCTTTTGTAATTTGTGTGTCAATAGTCCAATCATTTATTTTAAAGATTAAATTTGTTAAATTTGTAACATCGTCTAGTATTAGTGTTATTATTTGTTTAATTATTTTGAAAAAATATGATTCAAGATAATCTTTGATAATTTGGTTTTCAAAATTTGTTTCTTTGATAACTTCTAATGTATCAGATATGTTCCTATAAAAATTATCGTTAATTTGTTTTAGTTCTAGTGCGTTTTGTTTTATTTTCATTTTATTTATTGTATTTGATTTTAAATTTTTTAAGTGTAGATTTTCCATTGCTTCTCCTTTTAATGATTTATATTGATGTAAATTACTTTATTATTTTTTGTTGTGATATCAAGATAGTAATTGTTTATACTCATGTCCCTGCTACTATAGATTCTATATGTTAATGGTGTAATTTCATACAATATTTGGTTTGGATTATCATCATTAATTGTTACATATTCAAATTGTGAATTTTCAACATCGATTATTGTATCAATTGTTATATCTTTTATTGTTTTAAAATCATTTATTAATTCTTTTAAATCAACTAAATCAGCAGGTGTAAGTAAAAAATCTTGATTTTCTTTTATTTCATCTATTAATGTTTTTTGTAATTCTTTTATCGTAAGATTAATAATATTTATATTATTAAGTTCTGTTAATAAAAAATCATAAGTTTTAGCATATAATTTTTTTATTGCGTCATAATGTTTATTAGTTTCTTTTACTGTATTTTCTATATAAAATTCGATTTGGTCTGTATTATTTAAATTTTTTAGGTGTAAATTTTCCATGTGACCTCCTTTTACCAATTTACGTTTATATCTATTACTTTATTATTTTTAATCGATATATCAAGATAACGTGTTTCTTTTTCACCAAATGGAAGTAGTCTTGTATATGATATTGGAGTTATATAATACATATTTTTATATTCTGTAAAATCTTCATTGTCAAAACTTGCTTCGTAATCTGTTGTGTCAAAATAGTCATCTATTTCATATGATGTTTTAGCTATATATGAATTAAATGTTATATCTTTTATTTTATTTAATTCAATTACTGTTTGAGCAAGTTCTCTTAATTTTTCAATTGTTATTTCGTTTAGATTGTTTTTTGAAGATGTAATATAATGAATTATATCGGATTTGACTCTTGTTATTCTTGAATTAACAATTTTTATTTTATTTAGTTCTTTTAATAAAAACTCAGTTGCTTTATTATGAAATTTTTTAATTTCTTTTGTATTATTTGTTGACTGAATTTCTTTTATAAGATAACCAATATATATATTGATATAATTCAAATTTTGTAAATTTTTTAAATGTAAATTTTGCATGTTGTTACCTTTGAGTATTTATTTAGAATTGGAATTGTGTTATGTCTACTATAATATTATTTTCGTTTACATAAAATTGTAATGATCTATTTTTTTTAGTAAAGTGATTATTAATATCGATTACTGTAATTATTCTATAATGGTAATATGGTATTTTTGAACTATAAATATGTTCTATTTTTATCCATTGTGAATTAATATCAAGTTTTTTTAATAGTTTGAGTTTTTCTATATTATCTTTAAAATTTTTAGTTAATATTTTATGATTTGTGATTGAATAAGCGTTTTTTTTTGTTGGGTATCTAAGTTCATGTTCTTTTATGTCCTTGATATAATCTACGAGATATTCTTTGTATTTTTGGATATTGGGATTTATTATATTAATTGTTTCTAGTTCTTTTTCAATGTATGTATATAGTTTTTTTAATAATGTAACTAGATCATTAAACTTATTTTTTTTGTGATATATTTTTTCTATTTGATTTAAATAAATATCTAGTTGATTTATATTATTTAAATTTTTTAAATATAAATTTTTCATAAGAATCTCCTTTTTTAATATTTAGACAATATTATATTTTTTATAATATTGTTTTTGTTTATATATACACGTATGTCTCTATGTTTTTTAATGAAATGATTTTCAAAGTAAATTAATAGAAGTTCTTTATTATATTCTGGATGGTTTTTATTGTATTTACATTTGTGTTCAATTTTTATCATTTTTGAATCTATTTCTATATCTTTTAGTAATTTTAGTTTTTTTATATTATCTTTAAAAATTTCTGTTAATAGATAATAATTTTGTATAGAATAAGCGTTTTTTGCTGGATATCTAAGTTCATGTTCTTGAATATCCCAAAGATAGTCTACAATATAATCTCTATATGCTTGTATAGTAGAACTTGTTATTTTAATTGATTTTAGTTCTTTTTCTATTTGAATGTATAATTTAGTTAATAATGTAACTAATTCTTTAAATTTATCTTTGTTATGATAGATTTTTTCTATTTTATCTACGTAAATATCTATTGGGTCTATATTATTTAAATTTTTTAAATGTAAATTTTGCATAGGAATTTCCTTTTAATAATAATTTGGGATTATTTTTTTTATGATATTATTATCATCTACTAAAATATATATTTCTATCATAAAATTATTTAAATGATTTTTTGTATTAAAAACTGTGAATCTATTACCTTCTTCGGCGTGATAATAATATCCATAATGGTTTACCTTTATCCATTGCGAATTTATGTCGATATTTTTTAATAGTTTTAAGTTTTTTATATCATCTTTAAAACTATTTATAATTAATGGATAATGGATTATTGAATAAGTAGTTTTTTTTGTATTTTTAAAGTCATATTTTAATATATCAGAAATGTAATGTAGGAGATGTTCTTTGTACTCTTGAATTTCTTTGTTTTGGATATTAATTGACTCTAATTCTTTTTTAATATATGAATATAGATTTTTTAATGGTGTGAATAGTTTTTTTAAACTATGTTCTTTATTGTATATTTTTTGTATTTCATTTAAATAAATATCTATTGGGTCTATATTATTTAAATTTTTTAAATGTAAGTTTTTCATAACAATCTCCTTAAGGGTGATATGTTATTTCTCTGATTTTATTATTCACTACTTCTACTTCTAATATTAGTATTTCACCAGGTGCTGAATCTGTTAAAAATGCATTCATTAAATCAACTTCATAGACAGTTTTATCTATATTATCATCATAATATGTACTATATTCATAATCTTTTATGTTAATTGTTGAACCAATTGTTAAGTTTTTTATATTTTCAAGTTCATTTAAGAATTCTTTTATATTTTGTAGTTGTTTTCGAGTTAAATAATAAAATTTATTAGTTTTAATATCGTTTAAATAATAATCTTTAAATTCTTTTATTGTTGGATCAACAATTTTAATATTTTCAAGTTGGTTAATTAAATATTGTAATGTATTTTTAATTAATGAGTATATTTTATCTTCTAATTCATTTTCTATTTTAGTTATTTGTTCCATATTTAAATCAAATAAATCAATTTCTTTTAAGTTTTTTAAATGTAAATTTTTCATGTAAACCTCTATATTAATAATATCCCGTTATGTTAGTTATTGTATTTTCAATGACTTCTAGTTCTAAAAAACATAAATCATTAAGTTTATTATTTATTGGTTTGTATTCTATTAATATTAGATTATTAACAAATTTATCTAAATCTTCATCATAGTCTAAATTGTAATCATAATTATTTGCTTCTATTGTCGAACCAATAGTTATATTTTTTATTTTGTTAAATTCAAGGATATTATTTTTTATTTTTTGTAAATCATTTGTTGGTATTTTTGCAATTTTTTTATATTGTTTGATATCATCTAAATAAACATCTTTAAATTCTTTAATCGTTTGATTGATTATATTAATTTTTGTAAGTTCTGTTATTAGATAATCTAAAATATTTGAATTTTTTAAGTTTTTTAAATGTAAATTTTGCATATGAATTTCCTTTGTTATAATTATTTATAATAAGTTTCCTCAATTTCAATGTTTTGTATAGTGTTATTTAATTTATTGTATGTTAGTAGTAATGTTAACCATGTTTTTTCATGGTTTGCTTCTCTGTATAATGTACAGTACATAATAGTAATTTTAATAGTTTTTGTATATCTATTATATTCAGAATTATAGGTTTCATAATCTTGTGGATTAATTATTGAATTTAAAGTTATATTTTTTAATTTATTTATTTCGTTAATGAATTCTTGTATGTCATAAAGATAATATTCTTTTTTAAATGTAGATTTATTTTTAATTATATTTTGTAAATATCGTTCTTTTAATTCATTAATTGTTGAATTTTTTATTTTTATTTCTTTTAATTCTGTTATTAAATATTCTAGTGTTATTATTGATAATTTTTCAAGTTTAATCTTTAATTCATGTATTTTTTCAAGGTTATTATCAATTAAATCAAATTCTTTTAAATTTTTCAAATGTAAATTTTCCATTGTGACCTCCTTTGTTTAATTTGTTATTTTATTTTATGTATTGTTTGAATTATATTGTTTTGACCTATATAAATTCCTATTTCATTATAATCTTTATCAAACCAAGGATCTTTTTTTGTAGAGTAATTTATTAAACATTCTGTTAGGTTTTTTCCATAATAAATAGTTTTACGTATATCAATTCTATCTTGGTTGAGTTGTTCTAACTTAATTAATATTTCATCAGTTATTGGTTTACCTGTTTGGAAATCTTTAAGTATATTAAATATATCAATCATTTGTTGACCTATTTTTGTTAGATGTTTTGTATCATTAAATGGGTTATATAAATCTTCAATATATTCTTGTTTGAATTTTTCTATTTTATAATGTCTAATATCTATATTTAATAACATATATTTAATTGTTGCTCTTGTGTGTTTAATGTTATTTGCTGTTAGATTCTTTAAATGTAAATTTTCCATATGAATTTCCTTTATTTAATTTGTTATTCGTTAACATATTTAATATTATCTATTTTAATTATTTTGTTTTCATCTTTTTTATAATTATAGTGTAAGGTTATTTTTAATTCACGATTATACTTAGATATATTATTATAATTTAATTTGAATACATATTTATAAGTATCTTGATATTTTACAGGTTTTGTTCTTTCAAAACTATTTTCATTTTTAAAAACATTTGCAAGTAAATCAGAATAAACTTCTACATTATCATTTATATCTAGTTTTGTTATTTTAGAAACATGTAAATATGTAATTATACGAAATGCTACATTAACTTCTTCTTGTATGTCATTATTAACTAAATCTTTTGCAAATTGATAGATAAATTCTTTTATTTCTTTATTTTTTATTTGTTTTGATTGAATATAATGTATTATGTTTCGTTTTAAATTATCGTTTATTAATTCATCTATTCCGTTGATTTCAAAATTTGCTTTTAAGTCATATAATTGATCAAATATATATTTACCATTTGGTTTATTTAAATTTTTTAAATGTAAATTTTCCATGTTGAGTCCTTTTAGCGATGATTTATATCGATTTCTTCTATTGTATTTTCTTTGTTTATAGTTATTGTTAAGTCATGAGTTAATATTGTTAGGTGATTGGTTACTTCTAATACAACAATAGATAAAGCTTCACCGTATGGGTAATGATATTCGTAATCAATATTTATCCATTTTGAATTAATATCAATATTTTTTAATAAATTTAATGTATTAATTTCATGTTTAAATATATTTGTTAATCTTTCGTATTCTTTATAAAAATAGTTGTTGATATGATTATATATTGTTAGTTCGTTTAAATCATATTGAATAATATCTTCAATATAACTAATTGTGTGACTTCGATATTCTTTAATTTTTGGATTTACTATATTAATTCTTTTTAGTTCTATTATGAAAATATTACATAGTTTGGTTAATAAGTTTGTTAATGTTTGAAAATCATTAATAATATCATCTGCGTTATTGTATAATATTTTACTTACTGTTTGAACTGTTTTAAAATTATTGTTTTTTTTATTGATTTTGTCTATTTCGTATATATAATAGTCAATAATTTTATTTGTTGTTAAATTTTTTAAATGTAAATTTTCCATATTAACCTCATGTTATATATTTGAATAATTAATTTCTTCAATAATATTATTTTTATCGATAATTATACTTATTTCTTTATAGTCTGTATCAAATTCACCTTCTGGATTAGTAGTATATTGTATTAAATAATCTGTATAATGTACATATTCATATTTTGTTATTAATAACAAATGCTCTTGTTCTAATTTTTTAATTTCATCATCTGTTAATTTTTGATTTGGTATGAAATTTTTTGTTATATTTATTATATAAATCATTTCATTTGCTATTTCTATAAGATGCTCTGTATCATAATTGTCATCATACAAATCAGTTATATATAAGTCTTTGAATTCTTGTATTACTTCATTATTAATATTTATTGAATTTAATATAAGTTCTATATGTTTTTTTGTTTGATTATTATTTAAATTCTTTAAATGTAAATTTTCCATTTTTGTCCTTTATAGTTTTAGATTTTTTGAACTGTTATTATTTCAATAATTTGTTCAGAATTGAATTTAATCATTAAAATATGTGTTTTTCCGTATTTTACAGGATAGTATATTTGAATTAAATTACCTTTAGCGTTAATATGAGCTTTTTTATTTTGTTTTTTGAATTTATCAATATCAATTGTTTTAGTAATATCAAGGTTTTTACAGTTATTAATTAATATTGCGATTTTAGGAACATTTATATCTTGATAATCAATGTTATTTTGTTTAATATCTGTTATAAATTTTTCTTTGTATTTATTTATGTCATCATTTTCTATTTCTAATTTTTCTAAATTGATGATTAAATCTTTATATGATTGTTTTAGTTGTTTATTGAGTTGATTTATTTCTTTAATACTATTTTTTAAATTTTTCATTTTTTACCTCAAAAAAAAGGTGAGATTAACTCTCACCTAGTTTTTTTCTATAATCTACAGCTTTTAAAAATTGAACAAATACTTCATGTTTATGTGTTGGATTTGTTTTTATATTAGTATTTTTATTGATTGTTATTTTCCCGTCATTTTGATATTTTTGTTCGTTACCATAAACTATATCAATTCCAATAATAGCTACCATTTCGTAAGGATCAAAACCTTTTTTCTTGTTATATGGTAATTCACCTACTAAATGTGCATATTCTTCACCTAAAAATTGGGTTACTTCTTCATCTAATACGTCTTTATATTGTAACATTTTAATTCTCTCCTTTTTTTTGTGTTATTTCTTCTGGAAATCGTTTTTCAACTGTAAACGCAAAAAGGTTAAAGTGGTCTGTTGGATGTGGTAATATTTTATATTGATAGTTTGTATATAAGAATATGAATATTTTTAATACTGAAAATCCTTTTAAATCAAACAATATAAAAGGTAATTCTATTAAACTTGCTAATAAAATTTGAGCAAATATGCATTGCCAAAAACCTACAAATATTTTAGCCATATTTTTCACCTACTTATGCATCAGTTATAACAGTTAGTTTTTTACCACTTTTTGTTTTAACTTTAACTAAAAAAATTTGTGTTTCACTCGTTTTTATTTTCTCAACTACACTACATAAGCTCGCTGCTTCATCATTATAGGCGAACATACTATCATATAATGGGTTTTCTGTATCTCGTATACATTCACGTAACATTGTGAGTAAATTATCTTTTAATATTTTCATTTCATCTTTCATTTTTTTATCCTCTACTGCATTGTTATTTTTAATGTTTTAATTCTATTAATTTCTGCTTCTAATTCTTCTTTAATACCAATCGCTACGTTACCACATATACGTACTTCATCTAATTTAGTTTGTGTTGTAACAGGTAAAGTTACATCTTTATTTATTTTATAAATTCGTTGAAGTTCTAGTATACGTTCTGGTATATTGATAGTAACATTTAGTGATGGGTATTTGATATGTTTTTTACATACTAATTTTGTACATTGACGTTGATAACTAATACTTTCAAACATTTCATTCATAAAGTTATATAATTGAATTAGTGTTAATTCTTCATCTAACGTTTTAATAATATCGTTAATTATTAATTCAATATCGTCTTTTAAATTATATGTAAATTTATGTGTTCGTTCTTTATTTTCCACAGTTAAATTAGTTGTAACAAACATTTTTCTATGTGGACTTATTACTGCATTAATTTTCAATTCATCAATTAATTTATCGTATTTTTTTAGTAAAAAGTCTTTGACTCTTTTGTTTATATGATTATTAGAAATTTGAGTATTACTTTCATATTTTTTAATTTGTTTAGTTAATTTATCACGTTCTTCTTTGAGTTTTAAATATTCTTCATATTTCATTATTTATCCTACTTTCTATAAAAATTTAAAGCTAATAGTTGTTTTATTATTATTTTTAATTGTTGTTAATTTAGTTACTTTTCTACCATATTTTGTGAATTCACTTTCTACAAAATCATATTTTTTAATATCATCTGTTAGTTTATTATAATCTATTTCTTGAATTTTTTCAATTGATTCTGTATTAGTTATCCATATGTTATTTACTTTTAAATAATGAGTTTCATATTTTAATATTGTCATAAGTCACCTACTTTACTTGTTTTTCATAAAATTCTTTTATTAGTTTTTTACGTTTAGGATTATCTAGTGTGTAAATATTTTTACCAAGAATATTTAAATATCCATATTGATCGATAAATTTATTGATGTGTTTAGTTGTAGTCATTGAATAATCATAATTTGGATATACTTCAATGATTTCATCATTTTTGATTTTTAAAATTGGTGATTCATAACTAAATAAATAAGTTTCTTCTCCGTTTGTTACTGCTACGCAGTTAGCACAAATGTTTTCTAATATTGGTGTTGTTGTTTGCATAATTTTTTTCTCCGTTTCTTTTTTTGTTATTTTAAAGCGTTAAAGCTTTGAAGTATTGTTTAATTGTTTGTTATTTAAAGGCTTAGACTATATGAAATATAGTCTAAAAGCCAAAGAAAACAAACCAATCAAATTTAAAAGGGTTTTAGGTGTCAACCTAACTAAAAAAAGGAAATACGTAGTATTTCCTGATAATTATTATTATAATCTATCTAATTTTTCAATATTTACAAATATGGTATTTGACATTTTTTGTTCAAATTTGTAAAAATCTTTTTTCTGTTCGTCTGTTATAACCATACCTTCATATGGGATATAACCAAACATTCTTCGGAAATGTTCAATGTATTCAGGTTTTATTATTTTTTTAATTTTGTACATAAGTTTCCTTTCTATTCTATAACTTTATAAAAGTCATTTACTTTGAATTTTTCACTTATATATTTAATACGATAATATTCTTCGTGTTCAATACCGCTTCTAATATTTCGTTCAAAATATCTTAATTTTCCGTCCATTAAAACTAAATCAACCTCACCAATTTTAGTATTTTTTATTAAAACATCTTCAAAAAATAGGATATCTTGAAACTCTAATATGACACGGTTTCGTCTTATTATTTGTTGTTTCATATTTTTTTTGAATTCCTTTTCATTATTATGTTTTAATTGTATCATATTTTGGTGAGGTTTTCAATTGATTTTAGTTAATTAAATCACCATACCATAAAATCATTTCATTACCAATACAATATTGTATAACTAATTTTTCTTCATGTGGCAGTTGATATAAGATATAGTCAGCATAGCTTTGAAGCATATCTAAACTGTTTAATGGTACGATCATATGGCTTGTTATTTTGTATTTATAAGCATTACCCTTGTTATCATAACCAGTTACTATACTACCTATTTTAATATCTTTTGCGATTCCTGAGAGTGCTCCTGGATTATGTCCTGCAATATATGTTGGTTTCCCGTCTTTAGCGAAATGATTGTATGCTGTTGCGATTAATCCTTTATCAATATAGTTTTGAACAATAACATTATGTCCTGTACCTGGATTGAAATTTGGTACAAGTGCTTTGTTGCTTATATTGTAATACTGATTATTTAATTCGATTTGGCTTTTATGAATTTGTGGTGTTACTGTATGTGTTGGTGTTGTAAATAAATTTACTGCGATTAATAATTCTGCTATCATTGTTTTTCCTATTTCTTTCTAAATTTATCGTAAATTTGTACGTGTTCGATTATATCTTTTTTTATATAGTCGATAGTTGCTAGTCTATTGTACAAATTATCTACATCTAATTTGACATTATGTAAATCTTCTTTGTGTATTGAATATATTGCTATTGGATCTAATGATGCATATGCTAATGCATTCATTGGTGTAGCAATAAAATCTTTTTGTTTGTCATGTACTATTCGTACAAAATTATTTTTTTTTAATTGATTATATACTTCTTTTGATATTTCATCTAGTTTCGGTTGTATTTTATCATTTAAATTCATTTTTTGTCCTTTCTACAAAAATTATACCTACTAATTTAGTAGGTATAAAAGTATATATAATAGTTATGTGAATATTTTTCTTATTTCAGTTAATGAATTTTTAATCATATCAACAAAATCTTTAAATATATTATTAGAATTATATTGTTCGTTTATCATATTTTCTGTATTATTATATATTTTGGATAAATCAATTGTTATACCATATAGTAAATATAAAATAACAAGTGTTATTAATATTATTGATATTATTTTAATGATACCTGATACAAACTTGATAATTGTTAATATAATAATTACACAAACTATTAATGTTAATATTTTAAAAATAGTTAAATTTTCCATACACATTCCTTTTATTATATTTTAATAATATTTTATCATATTTTGTGTTTTATTTCAAATTTAATCTTCTTTGTAAAATATGTAATAAATTGTTAATGTAACAACTACTAAATAATGTATTGGTTTAATAACTGTCGTATTTGCTAATAAGTTTAATATAATTATAATATCATATGAAATTATACATGTCATTATAACTTTTTTATTTACTGTTAATTTGGTTTTAAATTGATTTAATAATTTGATATCTTTTCCTATTGTGTATAATGTAAAAAATAATAAAATGTATGTTATAGTTGGGTTTAATATGTATAAAATGTTATCTTTATATACAATACTGTTGCTGATATCAAATAATCCAAGAAGGATTAATGATAATGTTATATAATATTGTATTGTTTTTGTATTTATATTATTTTTTATTAAGTTCATATTTTTTTACCTTTTTTTGTGAAATATGATAATTATAACTCTACATAGGATATATAAATAACAAATGTATGCTTGCACTGTTATGTGTAAGTTGTTACTTAATAATGCAGTTAATATTAATAATGTGAATATTATAAATAATATTTTTTCAAAATATTTTGATATTTTCATATCTACTGATATTTCATGTTTGTTTTTAATATTTATAAACATTTTTTTGAATAATAAAATACCTAATGCTATTATTAAAATTAAGTAAAATAATACAAGCAATGAATTAATTACTTGAAATATATCTGAATTGTTTGTATCAATTATTTTAATTGATGCAATTCCAAAAAATGTAATTAATATTGTTAAAACTTTTGCTATACTATTATAGTAAGAAACTAGACTTTCATATATTGTTTTTATTAATTTTTTTTCCATTTTGTTACCTACCTAGTTTATCATTAAATTTAAAAGAAGATTGTGAATTTTTATGATCCAGTTTGAACTTTTTAACTTCTTTTAAATCTTTTTGCATTGTTTCTAAATATCGCATTTGGTTTTTGATACTGTCAATATGTGATACGTTTCCACCTAAAGAATCTACCATAGCTATTAACATTGCAATACCTACATTTGCTGAATTTAATTTATCGATAACTTCTTTATCATTTTCAATATATACTGTTTGTTCTGTGTTTGATGTAAAGTTTAGTGCAAATGCTTTTGCTATTAATTGTAATTCTACAGGGTAAATACTTTCTATAATAATGCATTGTTCATTATATGATATATTTAATAGCATTAAACTAATAATTGACCAATTACCTCTTGTTAGTGGTTCAATATCAAAATAACTCATTTTGTGTATTGCACCGTTATGGAGTATGTTTTTAGTTACACTATTATTTAATTTTTTATGCATTTCTCTTATTAATAAATCAGCTATCACTTTAGGTTTTTTTGTATTATTAACTTCTGTAATTTTTGATAAATTAGGTGTTAGTATATTAGCAGTTGTTCCTTCTAGTAAGGTTTTTAAATCAATATCAGTATTAATATCATTGTATTCGTTAAATTCCATATTCTAAAACGCTCTTTCCTTTCTTTTAGATATGTTTATTTTACCATGATATAGGCTTTTTTGCAATCCTTTTATTGATTTTTATTATATAATTTTTTTATTTTTTCATCATTGTTTGTATATTTATAATATCTATATTTTTGATAATCTATATTATGAAATTCACATAGTTCTTTAAGTGTTTTAAAACGATTTCCATAAATATCAATTTCCTTACCTTCTATAATTTCTTCAAATGTATAACCTTTATTAATCTGTGTTTTATAAGTGATATATGGAATGTTATATGTTTTCAGCATTGATTTTAAATTATGATAATAATTACCTTTATGATCAAGAACACTTCCTAATAGAGCGTTTTTTAATGGTATTTTTCTGTATAATCTTTTTATTACTGTGTTTGGATTTTGGTTATAATGTTCGCACATTTTTTCAAATGAGCTATATTTATTACCTAGATGGTCTATATTAGTTTTATATTGATTCTTTTTGCTTTTTTCTAATAGATTTTTGTTTTTAGCGTTATTATTAATTACTTTTTGATACGGAATGTCATAATATTCTGCTAATGCTTTATATGTTTTAAATCTTTTACCTTTATTATCTTCAAATACACAATCTTCTAGTGCTTCTTTTAATGTATAACCTTTAATTTTAGTTCTGTATCTAAATGTTGCAGGTAGTAAATTATATACTTTACACATTTCTGATAAATTTATATAATAGTTACCTAAATGGTCTTTCACTGGTTTATAATGTTGATTATTTTTATGAAATAGAGCTTCTTTAGGAGTCATACCTTTTTTTAAATTTATTGTAACTTTTGTTGGGTCTTTTCCATGAAAAAGTGCCATTTCACGAATACTTTTAAATTTGTTACCTAAATGGTCTTGGACTTTAATTGCCATATTATTACCTACTTTCTAAAAATTAAAAAAAGGCTTAGAAAATCTAAGCCTTTGGATATATATAAGTTACACTACCTTGAATTCCGTTTGGGTTAAACCAACCACGGAAGTTTGCTAAATAACGATTACCAGCATAGTTAGCTTCTACAACTTGAATCATTCCGTCTTCTCGTACATCTGTAACGTATGCAACGTGATTTCCACTCCATACAATTACAGAACCTGGTTTAGGTGTTGAACCTGTTTGGAATCCTTGTGCTGATGCACTTGCTGCCCATTGATAAGCATTACCCCAGTTATTACCTACCCAAGGTGCGACTTGTTTAACACCCCATGTACACCAACCATGTCCATAAGCATTTCCTGCTACAGTTGATTGTGGTAGAGCTATTTTACCAAGTGTACCACTTGTAATACTTTGTGGTGTGCTATAAGATTTTGATTGAGAAGTAGTTTGTGTTCTACGTACTGGTGTTGTTTCAGAACTTGTAGTTCTTACACTAATTTCACGATTATTAACTTTTTCTTTAACTTCTTCTTTTGGCTTTTCTTCTACAAATTTTAATTTACGTTTTTTTTGTTCTAAAACTAAATTTAATTTTTGAGTTTTTAAAGCTGTTTTTTCTTGGTCTGTATTTGCATTTTTAATTCGTTCAATGATACGAATAGCTTCTAGCCTTTGACGATGTTTATCTGTAAGTGGTTTTACTTTAACTTCATCGTTGTTAGTTGTTTTATTTTCAGTTTCAGCGTGTACTTGTGATATACTACCTGCACTTAACAATGCTGGAAATGCGTAAAATGGTAGCATTTTTTTTCTTACTAGATTGAATTTCATTTATAACAAATATCCTTTCTTTTAAATCATATAGATTAATTGTATCATTAATATATTCGAAAGTCAATGTATAAATGTTTATTTTTATTATTTGTCTTTTACTATTATGTCAACAACATCACTTAATATTTCTTGATTTTGATTACCAACTAAATATAAAATTGATGCAATCATTTCAGGTTCTAGTTCGTTAATTGTTAATGCTAGTATATATGAAATATCTCTATTTTCACCTATTGCACCATATTGAGTTTCATCGTTTTGGTTTGAAACAAAGAAAAAGAGGTCTTTTTCTGTTAACGAATTTATTTTTTCAATTGTATCTTTTTTAAAATTTTCCATTTAAAAATCCTTTCTTTAATTGTTCTAATAACCATTCGTGGAAAATATGTTTTCCATATTCATAACCTGATTTGTAACTTAACATTTTAATATATTGATCTATTTTTATTAAATCATCATTTACTGTATTAATATTGTAGTTATAATTCAAATCTGATTTAGTTATTGTATTTTGATATTCTTTATATTTTTTTTTATATTTGTTTATTTCATATTCTAATTTAGGAATAAAGATTTTTTTTAGATTGTCCATATCATTAAAGTCTTCTTCGATTATTTCTAAATATTCTTTAATGTAATCTATAATTGTATCTGAATAATAATGTATATTTAATTTGTGATTAAACATAATTTCTTTAAATTCATCACTATTTTCTAGTTTAATAAGTTTTTTTAATTGTTTTCTATTCATTATCGTCACCTGTAGCTTCTTTAATCATTTCACTTAATGTGACAAGATTAAGTTTTTCAATATGTTTATAATGACCATTTTTATAAGTTGCTATGTAAAGTAATGGTACATTATCACTTTGTTTTAAAAATTGATAATATATTTCATTTAATGTTATATTTTTATAAGTATTTTTTAAAATATTATCATAATTTGAATACAGATGCGAATCATCTAATGCTATATCATATAAAAACTCATAAACTTTTTTTGGCGAATCTAATACATGAACACGATTATTATCTTGATACCATTTTATTAGTTTTGCTATTTTAATATCTTTTAATTCCCATTTTTTTGCTTGTATTATTACTCTCATATCATATCACCATAATAAAAGGTAGTCGAATGTGCTATTCAACTACCTTGATAGAAAGTATCTACTATTGTAAATACCTCTGATTAATCTGCCTAAATTTCATCTAAACTACCGAAATCATCAAAATTTGATGTTTCTAGACCTTCAGAACCGATACTTAAATCATCAGATTTTTGTTCATCTGCTGAAATTGCATTTTCAATTGCTTCGTGATTAAGATTTTCACCAGCTACTGTACCAGGTCTTGAGTATTTAATTAATTCTAATCCTGTTAATGTATCACTTGATAAATGAGCATTATAGAAATAATTGTTTGGATATTTTGGATTCGCTGTTGAACGTAATGTAACATCTAATTTTGTATTATTTCTAAAATATCCTGGATATTTACCATGTAATAATGGAACACCTAACATTGAATTTTCTTCTGGTTTTTTCTCAGTATCACCAGGGAATTGATCAATATTAAAGATAATATATGGTTGATAATCTCCACCAATACCGTCTGGTTTAGAATATACATTTAAATATTTACCATTAACATTAATATATGCTTTATATTTTGTTTCTGGATTTGCAGGTTGGTATTTATTTACCATGAAATGTTTAATTTGTTCAAGTGGTGTAGCTTTTTCACCTTTTGGAACTAAACTAGCATTATTAATTGGTACTAAATTATCACCTTTAGGATTTTCATCAGTATACATACTTAGATGACTGAATACCATTCTACCATTTTTTTCAGGGTCATCTGATTGTGATACTTTAAATTCAAATAACTCTACAGGTACGTCTTCGATATCATCAAACCATAAAGTGATTCTACGTGTTAATCTTTTATAATTATCATTATATTCAGATTTAATAGTTACTCTTACGTTTTCAATTTTAAAATTTGTATTTGGTTTAGCCATTGGTTAATCTCCTTTGATTTAAAAAATTTAGTTTTATTTGTTTTTTGACTATGTAATTATTATAACATAGCTTTTTTTGTATGTCAATAGTTTTTTTGAAATCTTTTTTAAATTTTTATTTGTTGTGATTTTTGTAAATTTAATTCTTTTGCTATGCTTTTTAAACGATTAGGGTTGTTTAATTTGTGTATTGTATCTTGTTGTTTTTGGATATTAGTTTGCAATGTATGAATTGTATTCGTATTAATTTGTTGTTTATTATTTAATGAATATATATCTGCTTGTAATTTTAGATTAACTATGCTTAATGCAATAATTAATATTAAGCATAGATAATATTTTATATTTTTAAGTAGTTGTGGGAAATCAAACATATTAGCAATTTAATGTAGCTGGTGGTACTTCAGGATTATGCCATAGCCTAAAGTTGTTTTCAACCATGTCTAAATATGATTTATAATCTAAGTTGTCAATAATAGATTGTTGTGTTTTACTATCCATTTCTAATAATGAATCATTATAATACGATAATTTCATTGTTGGTGATAATCCAGTTACTTTTGAACCTTTTAAAATAGGTACACTAATTTTCTTACCTTCTTCATCGGTATATCTACCTTTGAAATCTTCTTTATAATCTAATGCTGTTATCGATTTATATGAAAATCTGTCTTGTAAATTTAATTTATTAATCAGATTTACATCTTCTGGTTTTCCAAATATATCCATATCAGATAATTCATTTATATATTTATCTGTATTTTGTGATATTTGTTGTTTTGAAACTGTATATTTTTTAAGTTGATGTCCTTCTTTTACTAAGAATGTACGTAATGTACCTTCATGAACTTCATCATGGTCATCGATGAATATACTTCCATTTACTGAACGCAATATCCAACTACACATTCTTAAAAATTTTGCTGGATCTTCTTCATCTCTATATTCTTTTAACAGTTTTTCAGCAAGTTTCATATCAAAAGGTCTATTTACTGCACCGTCAATTTGTAGGTAATTTGTTAATATTCTATCTGCAATAGTAGGATACTTTGGTTTATTTATTATAGTTGCACCATTGTAATTTTTAACACTATCTCCACTAGCTTTTATTTCTCCTTCTGGTGATACTTCTATTCGTGTATTTGTATCTTTTGAGATTAAGAATAATTCTTCAGGGGTAATTGTTACTAACATTTTTTCTAATTCTCTCGCTATGATTTTTTTATTTAATTCTATATCGATATTAGATACATATATTCCGTCTGTATTTGATGATGGTATGTGTGCACCTTCAAATGCTAAGGCTTGAGCGATAAAATATGTACAAATTTGACCTGTAATACGCATTTGTAAACCTTTATTATTAGCACGAACGTTACTATCAAGGACTGGTTCATCTAATGCACCAGATGCTGAATTACATACTAATTTTAATCCGTCTTGCTTTTTAAATATGTCTTCATATTCTATACCAGTTAATTTTTTTAACATCTTTTTAAAACCAATTCTCTTATCATAAACTTCTTTATATCTATCTCTACCTTTTCCGTCATAGAAAACGCCAAGTAGACACATTAGCATGGGGTAATAGCCATCGAAGTCTTGGTGAATTGTATGTGCTACTGATGTATATTTATATCTTTCAAGTAAGGTTTCTGTTTGTGATTTTTCATCTATACAAAATGGACTAAAATCATCAGGATGAATTATTTCATCTACTTCTTTAGTTTTATAATAAAATTCTGGGATTTCGTGAATTAATCTATGTGGAATTTTATCTAATTTACTTCTACTTTGTTTTTTTATAATATTTAATAATTTTGTATCAACAGCATTTTTTGGTATTTTACTGATATATTTATATTTATCTCTAAGTTGTCGTATAACTTCTTTATCACGATTTAGTAATTTTAAGTTTAACTCAGCACCATGAATACCACCTAATGAGAAGTTGACATACGTTGGTGATAAATTTCCATATTTATCCACAAATTGTAAGTAAGTGCCATAAGATTTATATAAATTATCTCTATCATGTTGATTAAAACTTGGAAGTCTATATTTATTAAAGTGTTTTTTAGTTGTATTCCAGTTTTTTCCACGAATATTATCATATAAATTATATATTGATAAGAATTTACAAAAATGTTCATGTGCTACTTTTGGATTATGTTTCTTAACCTCGGAATACACATTTTTAATATACCACTCTTTGAAATATTCTAGTACGTCAAATTGTTCAATACCACGTTCTTCGGCGACATGTTTTGCAGGAAATATCATAGATACAACAGGGTCATCGACAATAGCTTTGTCTGGTGCAATAACATTTACTACAAATTGTTTAGTAGTCTTGTTAACTGTAATATTATTCCTACTTAATTCAGGGTATTCTTTTAGTAATTCTCGTCTATTGTGGAACATAGATTCTAATGTTGATTTTTTATACACAATATCACGCATTTCTTTAATATCGTTAAAATTATATAAAGTATCATCAAAAATATCATCTGAAAAACCTGTTACATTTGAACGAGATTCCTTAATTGTTCCACCTGATAAACCTACACCAGTTTTTAAACCTACGACTAGTCTACCTTCTTGGAACAATTTATCATTTAATTTAGCAATATCAACTTGATTTCCATATTTTTCATATTCTAATGTATTAAAGTAACGATTACTATTAATAATTTCATCTGATTTAAGACGAATACTTTGTGGTGTAGTTTCACATTTACCATTAATAATTCTACTAAGTACGTAATCAATTACAGGAATATCATAGGCTAAAATATTATACCCAAAATACCAGTCTAGGCGAGGTTTAACTTCATCTATATGAATATCAAGGTAGGAATTTAAAATTTGTTTATCTTTTTTTGTTCTCGGTTTTTGTATGTTGAAATGTTCTTTAAAGCGAGTTGCGTCATGTTTTAAATTATACATTTTATAATCTATATTAAATTTTTTCTTTATAACTTTTAAAGCTTTTACAATCAATGACTCATCTTCATCATTTTCCAACAAATAATGAAACTCGAAGAAATCATTAACCAAAAATCCACAACAAAAATAATTCTTGTAAACTTCGATATCATAATAAATTTCTTCGCCTTTATCACTAAACATAGTAATTTTTCTCATATATTTTACCTCTTATAGTGTATTTTCGTTATTATTTATTTTTTCACCTTTATTTAAAACAGATAAGCAATTTTTATAATAGTCTTGTAATTCTGTTAAGTTCATATTTCGCATTTTTTCGTAATGACTTTCTGTTGTTCTTTCATTAGCGATATTCATTTCAAATGTTTCAAATAAGGTTTCTTGTCGTTTTAACACATCAGCAACATGTGCTCTATCCATTATACTTTGTGGGTTAAATGGACGACCATTATTTGGATATGGTTTTGCAATACGATTTTTATCTGCAAATTCATTTAAAGTGTTAAATAGATCGATTACACCATTATGTGCTCTTGTTCTATTCATATCTAACGTTTTAACTGTTACTTGTTTTATTTCATTTGATTCTTCTTCTTTAGAAATGTTTTTAACTTTATCATTGTAATTATTTCTATGTGTTATATATTCTGGAATATGTGAAAATTTATCAGCATATAAACTAAATAATTCAGGATTTTCGACACTAACTTCATTTCGAATTTTATCCATACATTTTCTAAATGCTTTTGCATCAAATCCACCTAATTTTTCCATATATGTTTTATATGCTCGTGTTACAACGGTATCATCTTCATTATCTAAATTTGGTAAAACTATTTCATCAAATAATTGATTTTGTGCATTAACACTTTCATTGATTAATGCTAATGCTTTTTCTTTTAATGTTAATTCTTTTTCAGCCATTTCAACAACCCTTTCTATTTATTTTTTAAAATTAATTTGTATATACGCTCCAACCTCATCAATGGCTTCATTTTTAACTACAATTAATTTGCATAAATGAATATCATTTGTTTTAACGTTTTCTATTAATTTTTTGTGATCTTTTATTTGAGCTACTCTCATAGCATCAATTTTTTTGTTTGGTTCATATTGTTCTTTTAATACTAATACATCAATTATATTGTCATTAACGCCGTCATCGGTTGGGTTTTTTCTGATAATCGTATCAAATATTAAATATGTATTGTTATGAGCAATTTTATTTTCTTCATATTGTACATATTTATAATCAAATTCTTTAAAATTATCAATTACTACAATTAAATCTGTCATTGTTTTACCCCGTTTTTAACATATTTTCAAGACTCATTCGTGTAATTGTAGCGAAATCTAAAATTAAATATGATGGGCTAAATTCTTCGAATAATTCATAACCTAATTTTCGGTTTACTTCTCTTGCGATTTTTTGTAAATTTTCTATATCTACAACTTCGTCTTTTGGTTTTAACCTAAATGCTTCTTTGTATACTGGATATAATGTATTATTTACATCTTCAGTAACTGCTTTGATAAATTTATCCATTCTGTCTCCTACTTTCTTTTAAAATTTAAGAGTGGCGATAAACCACTCTTTTATTATATTATATTTTTTAATTATTTGCAAAATCTTATGTACTTACTCGTTTTCTTTTTGATTTACTTTCATCTAAGAAAATTGAAGGTTCTAAATCTTTTTCAAACCCTGGTCTAAAGTCACAACACGTCATTATAAGTCCATATTGTGCTCGTGTCATACCAACATACATCAAACGTCTATCACTTTCTAATTCGTTATTGTTAGTTGGTAATATACCATTTTCACAACCTAATAGAAATACAAATTTCCATTCTAATCCTTTAGCATTATGAATTGTTGATAATACAACTCCGTTAGCATTTTCTACTCTATTTGTTAGTGAGAATTCTAATAAGAAGTCACTTACTAAATCAATATTTGTAAAATCGACATCGACATGTGTTACCAAATATTCTTGATTATATTCTTCTGCTAAGTCATACAATTTATCAAGGTTTGATTGATATTCTTCAGCATTTTTTAAATTTTGATACCAAATATCATATCCAGTTTTTTGAATTATGTATTTTATAATTGATACTAAACCACGATGTTCTGATGTATTTGTTATTAAATCATTGTATATTAATCTATAATCAATAACTTTTTCGTATAGTTTAGGTGTTAATACTTCAACTTTTTCTGATAATACAAATTCTACTAAACTCATATTATATTCATCAGCAATATCTTTAATTTTTGCTAATGTTTTTGGTCCTATACCTTTTTTTGGTCTATCGATTGTATGCATAAATGAATAGATATCTTTTGGATTTACTAATATTTTTAGAAAACTGAAGATATCTTTTACAGTTTCTGATTTGATAAAATCGGCTGATTTTGTTGTATCATTTAATGGTATATTATAATTTAACATTTCAGTTTTAAATGTTGGTGGTATCATTCTATTTCTAACTAATACTGCTATTTCAGATGGTTTTAACTTTGCTACATCAATTAATTTTTTTATCATCAATGTTATTTTTTCGGCTTCATCTTTATAACTTTTAAAGTGATATGTCTGTGTACCATAGTAAGTCTCATTAATTTCAGCACCTTGTACCATGGGTTTGAACATTTCAATCCCTTCAGTATTATTTTTTATAACATTATTAGCATGATTTAAAATGTCTTGAAATGATCGGTAATTGTAACGCATATTATATACTTTATGTTCTTTAGCAAGATTTGACATAAGTTCAGGTTTAGCTCCTCGAAATTCGTATATACTTTGATTAACATCACCGATAAACATTATATTATTGTCATAAAGGTGTTTGATAATTTCGAATTGTAAGTAGTTAGTATCTTGAAACTCGTCAATTAAGATATAACCAATATTATCTTTATCTTTTTTTAATTCACCATTTTCGGCTAGTAAATATGTGGCTAGTAAAATTTGGTCATATGTTAATGTGTTGGTTAAACAGGCTTCTTTGAAACTTGCTAAAAATACTTTCATTATAAAATCTACTTGATATTTGTAGTATATTTTACCGTCCATTTTCATTTGTTCTTTTGCAATTTCTGGTGGTAATTGTTTTGCTGTTAAATATTTTGGATGTATGTTGTTAATCAATAAACTAACAGAGTTACTAACATCTTTGTATGTGTATTTTTTATTAAAATCCTCCATGATATTTGAGGCTAATTCGTAAAATTCATTTTCTAATTCGGAATTTGTACCAATCGTTTGTTCTATTAGTTTATCTGTGGCTGTTTCATCTATTATTGTAAAGTTTTTTTCAATACCTAATGTTTCAGCATGTTTTCGTATCATACTACCAAAGATTGCGTGAAACGTACCACTAATGATACGCTTCATACTATTTTGGTCTAATACATTACTTAATTTTTCTTTAAGAGCTTTAGCTGATTCACGGGTAAATGAAATTGCCATTATTTTACCGTCTAATCTTGGATTGTGAATTATATGTTCTATTCGTTTTACTAGAGTTGTTGTTTTACCTGAACCTGCTGATGCTGCAACAATAGCAATTTCGTCAATTGGTGCGTTTATTACAGCTAATTGTTCATCATTAAATTTCAATAAACTCAATTACATCACCCGTCCTTTTATTATTTTTTTAATATTTTCTTAATTTCTTCTTTAATTAATTGTGTTATTTCAACTTTTTTCAATTCATCTTGTACTAATTGGCGTAAAATCTGTTCTTGTAATTCTTCTTTGATAATTTGTTTAATTTTATCTTGTATTTCAAATCTTTCTTCATTAGTTAGAATTGATGAATTAGTATTATGTGTTGTTTTAGAATGTAGAGGTTTTTCAGTTTTTTCTAATGATTGTAATAGTTTTTCAGTTTTTTCTACTGGTTTTACAGAAGGTTGTTGTATTGATTCTAAAATTTCTTCATCATTTGTAGCAATCATTTTTTCAAGATCAGCAATTGATAAATTTTCACCTGGTAATGTAGCTTTGTTTGTTTTATATGGTGTTTTTGTTTTTTCTTGTACTTTTTTATGTTGATATAATGCTTGATTTAATGCATTTGTTTCATTATTTAATCTATCGAATTTATTTTCTTTTTTGATTGGTGGTTTTTCTACAATAATATTTTTAAATTCTTCTTCAAGTATTTCTTCCATTGGTTTTTTCGTAGTTTTTTTCGTACTTAAAAAATCATCTTCCAATAAATTGAAATCATTGTTAGTAGGTTCTTTACTGACTGTTTTTTCTTTTTTAGGTGTAGGTGATAATAATTCAAATTCAAGCTCATTTGATTGTTTTGTTTCAGTTTTAGTTGGTTTAGTTGTATCTACTGTCACGCTATCAAAATCGTCAAAGAAATTGTCAGCTACTACTACTTTTTCTTTTTTCTTAGTCGGTTCTAAGCTTTCTAAATCAACAATGTAGTTTTCAGTCTGGTCTAAATCTAATGGATCTATCACATCTTCGACTTCTTCATTCATTAATTCTTCTTCTTTTTGAAGTGCTTCTTTTTCTTGTTGTTCTTTTAGTTTATCTGCTTCAATTTCTGCTTTTGTTCTTCGTTTACGTTTTTTTGGTTTTGTGTCTTCTAGAACTTCTTTTTTTTGTTCTGTCTCTTGTATTTGCATTTCGTTTAACATATCTTCAGTAAAAGGATTTACATCATCAAATCCACTACCATTTGAAATTTTTTGTAAAATATCATCAGTATTTGAATTGTTTAAAAAATCTAGTAATGCATCATTATTTAAGTCTTTTAAATTCGTCATCGTTAATTCTCCTTAAAATTGTCCGTTTCTGTAATAAATAATTTTTGTAATTTGTTTTAATTGTTCTTCTTCACTTAATTCACTTGCAAGAATTTCTTTGATTTTATTGATTGCTACTTTTGGGTCTTCTAATTTTTTTTCAATTTTTTTATTTTTGATTAAAATTTTATCTTGTTTAGTTAATGTTAATTCATCAATAATTTTTGTATCACCTGTTTTGAAATATAGTGAGATATTATTATAAAATTCACTATTTAATGGTAAATCTTCTAAAATAGATAAATCAAATGTTTTAAGTTTTAAGTCTAATTTGTGGTATAATTGTTCAATTACACTTTCAATAATTTGCCAATTTTTAATTTCTTTAGTTTTATCAGCACTGTTTAAATCGGGGAATAATTTGATAATATGTGCTAAACAATCAGTATTTGTTTTTAAATTAGAAATATCTGGATATTTTAATCGTGTATCTTGAATAATTTTTTTTACAGTTTCTTGTTTTCTGTTAATTCTATTTACACGTTCTTGTTGATTTTGAATTTTTAATTTTTCAACATAGTCAGCTAATATAAAATATCCACTATCTGCGATTATTTGTTCAGCTCTGTTTGTGTATTCTTTGATAAATTCTTTTGCTTTTCCATTCATAGCTTGTTTGAATGATTTTTGATATTGGCGAATTTGCCTTTCAGTTGATTTAATTTCTTTTAGATCATCATCTGTGATAGTTTTATTTGATTTAATTAATTCAACTGCTTTTTTAATATCTTCATGGAATCGTTTGTGATATGTTGTATCTGTTAGAAAGTTTTTTGCTTCTTGGATTATTAAATCATAATTTTTTTCTTTTGCCATTATAATAAGATCCTTTCTTTTCGGTATTTTTTTAAATCGTAACTAATTCTGGGATATTGTTTTTTTATATTGTAAAACCATTTAGTAATTTGGGTACTGTCAGTTATATGTGGATTTTCTAAACCTAAAAATTCACACATTTCATTCATAAGTTCGATTTGTTTTTCTGTAGCATTTGTATCTTTTATAGGTTTTTCTTTTTTTGTTTGATAACACATTTCAACTTTATCATTACATGGTCGTGTGTGATTTTTGACATTTGTTAGGTATGTTACTTTGTATTGATCACCAAGTTGAATAAGTTTAGCATTAAATTCAATTATATCATTAATATTTGGTTGTAATTTTCTTGTTGCTTGTGATTCAATTAATTGCATTGTTTGATGTATTTTTAAATTATTGTCTAAAATTTTAATATTATCGATAATATAAATTTCTTCATATTTGCTACGTGTTGCTCGAATGGATTTGTCAATAACTGTTGCTTTAAATCTGTATCTTTTATTTGTCAATAGATTCTTTTTCATAAAATAAACTGCTCCTGTGAATTTCATAATATGTACCATTTGGTTTTAAATGGTTGCGTGCGTATGCTCGTGCTTGTAATTTTGATAAGTGACGGAGATTTTGAACTCCACGATATAAAACTTGTCGTGTTTTTGTATCAAGGACACTGTAATGACGTTTTACAAATGTATTTAATTCTTCGTCTGTGAAATATTTGTAATTTAATTCTGGGTCAATTGTGTTTATTATTTCTCCGATATATTCTCGTAAATATTCTTCATCATAGTTTCCTTCTAAAAGAATTACGTCAAATTCACCTAGATGAAGTATACCGTCACCTACGTCACTTTTTGAAAGTGTGTCTAAATCTGTTGCAAATAATAATCTTTCATTGTCGTTTTCAATAACAAATGCGTAATTTATTATATCATCATGCTTTTGTGGAATGCAATAAATATAATTACCATTTTTTAATTGAAATCTGTTATACTTACAATTATCAATGGTAAAATTTGGTTCATTATTTAATTCTTCTATTATTATAACATTTGTGTCTTCGTTTTTTAGATTATATTTGTTGTTTGTATCTTCTGATATATATAATGGTATGTCTTTTTCAATTACCTCCTTTACTAATGGTAAATAAAAATGGTCTGTATGTTTATGGGAAATGAAAACTTCATCTATTTCGTTAAAGTTGACTAATTTTAACGCTTTTGATTTAGTTATTCCTAAATCAATTATAGTGTTATCAATTTGTATCATATTTCCTTTTGAACCTGTTGCATGTATTTTGATGTTGAACAAATATCACACTTCCTTTCTGTTTTTTTATTTGTATTTTAAGCTTTTATGTGCTATAATTATTATATCATGTGATTACAAATTTAATCAACTAATAAACTATAAGGAGATTTTAATAATGACGTTACAAATTAACGAGAATTATAAAAAACTAAATTCTCACAATATTTCGCAATATGAAAACGTTAAAGCTGTTCATGAAGCTTCTGCAAAACTTGTTGAGCAAGCTAGACAATTACTTGATTTTTATGAAAATCGTAATGTTGCTGAAACTGAGAAAGTTACATCTGTAAATAATGAGTTTACACAATCGAATACTATCGGTAATGAACCAATTGAATTAGAAACTGAAAATATTCAAGTAACTGAAAAACCATTAAAATTTGATGAGATGTCAGTTGATATGGATATTCTAAAAAATGTTGATATTGATGGAATTTTAGCACAAAATAAAGAAAATGCTATGAATTCATATTCTGAAATGCAAAATTCTATGAACAATTTAAATTCTTCAATGCAGAAAATAGATATTCAATCTGTACTTGCTGATATTGAAAGTGCATACGAAGAAAAAACTCAAAATGCAGATATAGGTATGAGTATGTAACCTACTATATTAGTCCAACTTATGTTGGGCTAATTTTTTTTTGGGGAAGTCCCCAAAAGAAAACGCATAACTGAAAGGGGTTTGGGTATAACCCAACAAAAAAAGCGATAGGTATCTATCGCTTTAATATATTGTATTCATCATCACTTAATGTTAATTCATCAAGTATGTCGTGATTATGTTTCCATAATTTATATAAATCTGTTTTTTCAGCTTCTTTTTTCCAATCTTTATTTGCTCTGATTTCTGGTTCAATTTCATTAATTTCTGGTAATGTAATTTCGTTTAATATATTAGTTTGTGTAACGGTATCTTTTGCATCTGTTACAGCAAACATTTCATTAATACCACTACCACCCATACTAACTACAGTGTTTGGTCTTGTCCACATTGGAGCATTTCCCCCGTACATTTCTTGTAGTTTTCTAGTTAGTTCGTGATGACCTTTAAATTTATCAGCTACTTGTGGTGAAGTGTTAGGTGTATCATAACCTAACCACATTGAAATAGTTACACCACCATTTGTTACTGAATTTATCCATACATCACTACCTCCTAAACCATAAGGTGCAGGTGGATTTATTCCTGATTCAAAAGCTACTGAACCTGTTTTAACAGCATATCCTGCTTTATTTAAATAAGCATCTTTAGCTGTCATATTTGGTAATGTTACACCTCTTAACATTTGAAGTAATACAAATGCTGTAGATTGTCTCATTGAGATTTTTGAACGTTTTTCTATTTTCTTTTGACTTCCGTCAATGAATGTTATTGTATCAACAAATCTTGGATATGTGTATTCACCTAAGTTATTAAGTGCATTGTATGCAGATGCACTATCTAATGTACTTACATTTAAACCGATACCGTCAACTGATGAATATGTTTCTTTAACATCTAATCCGTTAGCATGTAAGAAAGCTTTCATTCTATTACTTCCTAAAATTTGGTCATCTATTCGACCTACAGGAGTATTTAATGATAAACGTAAGGCATCTGTTAGTGTTCTGTTACCATAAGTTGCTTTATCATAGTTGTACATAACAGCATTACTTCCTGGATATTGATAGTTTGCAGTTGACATTACTGTTGCTGCACTGTATTTATTTCCAAAATATTCAAATAATGGTCCATATGCTGTAAAAGGTTTAAGTGATGAACCACTTGAACGTACTCTACTCATAGCACGGTTATTTTCATCATTAAATCTACTTCCCAACATATATGTTACTATACCGTCTGAACGAATAATTGTCATACCAATTTGAATTTTATCATCTTGATAATATTTTGATTTTTTTACTTCAGCATCAATTTCATTAAATAGTTTTTTGTCTAAATAAGTTTTGATTGTTAATGAAGTATTATTAATATTATAATCAAGTTCTTGTAATTCGTTTAATACACCTTCAGCATAAGCTTTGTATTTAATGTTATTTTTATTAATATTATTAGCTTCTTCGAATCTTGGACGTAAAGTTTTTGTTAAATCAATTTCTTTAGCTTCATTATATTGTTCATTATTAATAATATTTTCATCTAACATTATTTTAAGAATTGTTTGTGTTCTTTCATTTGCTTTTTCTGGATTAGTATATAGATTATATAAACTTGGTGCTTGTGATAAACCACTTAAATAAGCTATTTGTGCTATATCAGTTGGTGTGTTTTTAAAATCTTCAGGGTTTTTATTGAAATATACTTTCATTGCTGATTTTATACCAATAGCATTTTCTGAATATTCAAGTTTGTTAATGTAAAAATTAAATATCTCATCTTTATTGAAATGACTATTTAATTGTCTTGCTAAAAACCATTCTTGGATTTTACGTTGGTTTACATCAACACCTCGTCCACCGTTATAATAAGTGTTTTTAATTAACTGTTGTTCAATTGTAGATCCACCACGAGCTTGATAACTAGGTTGAATTATACTTCTAATTTTACCATATCCAGCATTTAGAATTGATTTAAAATTAACACCTGAACTATGTTCAAAGTTTTTATCTTCTGTTGCTATTATAGTTTTCTTATATAATTCAGGTACTTCATCATTATTTATTGGATAAATTATAGTGTTTGAGTTTTGCCAAATTATATCACCTTTATTATCGGTAATTTTTGTACCTGCATGGGTTGTTAATAAATTAGCATCGATTTTTGGTGTACTTTGTACTTGATAGAATATATATCCAACACATAATAAGAATACTGCTGATACTCCAACAATTATCCATTTAAATATGTTTTTAATTTTCATTTTTTTGTCCTTTTTTTCTTGTACGTGAGACTTTAGTTAGTTCTTTTAAAATACCAACAGGCATTAATCTATATGGTATTCTTTCATATTTATAATTTTTTAAAGTTGATTTATTAATACCTGTTTGTTTTGAAATAGATGCTAGTTTATATTCTTTGAATATTTTTTTAACACTATCTTCATTTAAGTACTGACTGTATCTATATTTCGTCATCGTCCGACTCCCGCCTTTCTATTGTAGTATTAGAGTTTTGGGTGTTTGAACTTTGATCAACATCATTTCTATTTTCTGACCTGTTTTGTCTACTGTTCGATTCAGTTTCAGAATCGTTGTTATTACGCTCAACTTCTGGTAATCTTTCAATTTTTTTGTATTTAGCACTTATATATACTTTAATATTTTTTGAATTCTTAACGTATGTTGAGTTTGTTAATGTTTTCCCATTATATTCTACTTTAATTACTTCTGAATCTAAATCTAATTCATAACCGTCTTTTTGTTCGTATATTATTGTAAAGTTTCGGGCATCTTTAGCTTTTTTGATATCTTTAACTTGAGTATATTCTTTTTTATTAAATGTTTCTAATTGTTTTTTGATATTTTTCCAATTTTGTTCTTCTTCTAGTTGTTTATTATTTTCAATTACATCACTAGTGTCAAATAAACGTTTTAAATTTTGAATGTATTGGAATTTACCAACTTTAGTAAAATCTAAATTGTTAAAGTCATGTACTTTTGTATTTATCATAATTGTGTTATTTTTTATTTCACCATAATTACTTATTTGGTTGATAAATTGATTTAAATTATTATAATCGGATATTATATTTGATAAATTATTTAATAATGTTTTATCGAAATCATTATTATGTTCTAATACTTCTTTATTAATTTTACTATGTAAATCATTTAATTTTTTATAATCAATGTTATTATATGCATTTTTTTCGAATTCATATATATCAATATATAGTTTTAATTGATTATTTTTATTTACAACTGAACCTGTTTTTAATTTATATTTATTTATTAAATCATTAGTTTTATTGTAAATATTAATGCTATTATTTGTTAAACGGTTATTTTTCTGTATTTTGATAATTTCATCATTTAATTTTTGAAATTCTTTTAAATCATCTTCCAATTCTAATGATCGATTATCTGAGACAAATTCAGGTGATATTTCTGATAACTTAGTATCAAATTCTACGTTTAACCATTGATTTGTTTTATTATACCAAAATAATAAACCTATTATTAATAATGATATTAAACTAAGTATTATAATACTAATTTTTCTATGTATATGTTTTTTCAAAATTTTCACCTACCTATACTAATTTTAACATATAAAAAGGTTTTTGTAAAGTCTAAAATGCATAAAAAAAGATTAGTCAAAGACTAACCTTTCTTAATTTTATTTAAGCGTGCTATGAAATCATTTCGTTGACTTTTTTCTAGTGAACTGATTAATGTATGAGCATATGCTATTTGTTTTTCATCTTTTGAATTTTCAGCATTTGATACTGCAAATTCTACTTTTTTAAGTGTTTCAGCTTTTCTTGCATCAGCTATAATTTTAAGTTTTTTAACTTCTTTTGCTTTTTCTTCTTCTGATGGTTCTTTTGTATTTTGATCAACTTTATCGTATAATTTTGTTCCAGCTACATGATTATATAATGTTGGTAAATCATACCCTTTTTTTCCTGATTTAGATTTTAATAACACTACATCTGTAATTGAACTTTTATTATATGTATCTGTGAATTTAGTTCCTCTAAAACCAGAGTCAAAGATATACATTGTTCCGTCTTCATCAATATGGTCAACTGCGATAAAGTGAGGTCCTGCTGGACTTATTACACGCATTCCTATTACGTAACCTTCTTTATAGTAACGAATAACATCATCATATGTCGCTGCACGTACACCGTGTTCTTCTTGTGCACCATATAAGTACCAATCATCACCAAAATCTACTTTTTTATATGATAAATAACCAGTACTAGCATAACCGTTGGTTTTATCAAGTGTTAATTTTAAATCTTTAGGTGCATATCCTATATCTGCTGATCCTGTTTTAATTTTTAAAAATGTTGCTGTTTGAATCATGCAACTTGCCATTCTCCAGTCTAAACCATTTGGTCCAAATGTATTAACATCATATTGGTCTGTTTGATTCCATGTAAATGGAGAATTGTAATCTGTTTTTGTTCCTGTATAAGCAGAAGCACCAATTATACCTGTACCGAGTATTGTGGCACTTAAACCTAATAGTAACGTTTTTTTCATAAATAGTAAAATCCTTTCTTTAAACAAATATAATAATATTATACCACAAGTTTATGCAATTGAAAAGTCTTTAATTCAATGTTTTTAAATTGTAATATTTTTATAATAAAAAAACTTGCCTAACGACAAGTTAATTATTTCTATTTGGATGGAAATTATTATTTATTTCTATTACAACGACTATTTAATAAATTTAAATACACAGGTGAAATAAAATAAGTTGTCTAAAAAATCTGTACTTAAATTTTCTTTTGTGAATTGTTTTAAATCATTAGGTATATCTTGTTGTGTTAATTTTTTTAATTCTATAATTTCTTTTTCTTGTAATTCATTGTGTATTTTAAATTTTTTTAAATATTTTTGATATTTTTCATTTTTAGAATTTGCTTGATGTATTGATTTTAAATATTTATAAAGCGTTGCTGGAGTTTGATCCATTTCTTTTAAAATAGTTTTAATATGCAAACTATCTGGTTTTCGGCTTAATATATTTGATATTTTAAATATATTTTCTTCTCTCCTCATAGCACTTCGATTTCCATATTCAACTAAACTCATTTAACTAATTACACGAATAATTCGTGTTCCTTTCTTTTATAATTGTAATATATAATATAAACTCAAAATAAACGCTATTCCAGACCAAAAACCAGCACCAATTACCCCATGACCAACGCTATACAAAGGTATGAATGGTCCACGGAATCCTTTTACAACTGTTGCTCCACCAGAATATGTTTTGTAACCAATTAAAGGATATACCCAGTCAATACCTGATGTTGAAAATGCATCTCCTAATAGATGACTTATATATCCAATTGTGAAACCTAACATTAGTATTACAAGCGACATGTCAACAAATAATGCGTTTGTTATATAATTATTTCGTAAAAAGTATAATAAACCTATACATAATAATATTGCCCATATGGTGTGTGTCCATGTTCGATGTTTCATTCCAGGGATTTGTTGGTCAATATCAGGGAAACTACTTCCCATTAAACCTCCAAATACTAGTAAAAAATATTGTAATAATGGATTTAACCAACTTGTATATTCGTTTGCGTTTTGATGTATATGTTTTATTATTTCTGGTGTTGGGTTTTGATTTAACTCATAGACAACATCTTGAGTTATATGATTTCCTGTGAATTGGTAGTAAGCTATAGCTGTTATTGCTACACATGTTACTCCAAATGCTTTATGTGTTTTTCCTAACATAAATTTTTCCTTTCTTTGAGGGAGTTTTATGCTAGTGTTAGGATTTAATTAATTCTTTATGCTTTTTTTATATCATATATGCTTTTATATATATAACTTTCTGAAGTACGTAATGGTTTTTTATCACTTGTACCTCTTGAGTAAGGGATTTGTTTTATTTCGTTATTTTTCATTTTGGCAATACTACCAAATATATTTATTTTAGTATTTAAACTTGTTCCTAAATTAGTTTCATTACTAAGGTCTACTACTTGAATGTGGTGATCGTGAGTTAGGTTATATAATAATACTGCTCTTTTTCGTGAGTCTGTACTTATTTCACAGTAATCACATTCTTTATTGGTAGTAATATAAATTTGATTTTCTTTAATATATCCGTCTTCTGCACCATAATAGTTAGGTATTAATGATGGGAATGTAAATATTATTATTAATATTAATGAACTAATTGCTGATGCAATATTTGTTATAAGTAAATGTTTTTTCTTGTTTTTATATTTTGTAAATTCTTGTAATAAATAAAATATTGATGTTAAAGCTGCATATGTTAAACCAGCATATGATATTACTAGTAATATTAAATCGATAGTGAAATTTATATGAACAAAGAAAGGTATTGCAAATATTATTATACCACCTATTGCGTTAAATATTGGTTTATTTATTATTGTCAATACGTTTTTCATATTCGTTCTCCAGTTGTTTAATTATTTCTTCATATTTTTCATCAATTATTTGTTTAAACCAATAGGGTTTTGCATTAATTGTTACTTCATTTATTTTTTTACTATCGTCTGCTATATGATAATTTAATATATCATCTAAAAATATCCTCATGAATTTTTCTTTAAAAATAAATTGTTTTTTTAAATCTTCAGGAAATAATGTTGTTGATAACGGGTGTAACATATAAGTATTGATCAATTCACTAAAGATTGTTACAAAGTCATAAGGGTTTAATTTTTTAACATCACTATTGTTTAGTGTATCTTTTATTGCATTTAGAACATTGTTTGTTTTTTCAAAATTAGCAATTGTATTTGGTTGTTCTACTCTTAATACTACTGCTCCATTTTCTTGTACTTGTAAATAATATGTACCATTATCTACATCTTTATCATGATATTCTACTAATAAACCGTCTACACCGTCATGATTTTTAACGGTGTATGGTTCAATAGCTTTATATCCATATAAAATTGCTTTTTCTAAAAGTATATCATGTTTTTCTTTAATGTAACTCATGCGATTTAACTCCTGTTTTTCTTTAATTCTTCTATCCATTCAAATGTTTTTGCTCGTTCACCTGTTATATGATATGGGTATGGATAATTTGATTTCTTAATTGGGTATATTTTATTTGGTGTACCATATATAAAATGTCTATTATTTGTATTAATTATATAATCATCTAATCCTTTATATTTACTATTCCAAGTAATAACTTTTGTATTAAAATGATTTCTAAGTTTTTGGAATAAATAGGATATAGCTTCATTTACTAATTTATTTTTTGCAGCGTCATTATCATAAGCAATTAAAATCTCTTTTATATCATTAAATTGATAAATTACTTTTAATAAATTATCTAACATGCTTTTGGCAACACCAGGAGTTGCAACAACTATTAGATTATCTTTAGCAAAATGTTTATTTATAATGTGTGCTTTTAATATACCTTCAGTTATGATGAGTGTATTATGAATTCCTTTTTTATTTTGTAAAATTATATTTTCAGTATGTGAAAATTTATTTCCATGTAATTCATCTTTTATCATAGAACCTTTTGGTAACCATTTATATTTTGCTTTCATTTCTACTTTTATGTTATCTATAATTGGTGGTTTATGTGGAAAATATTTTGTAATATCGTCACCTAGTTGAGTATTAATAATTTCACCTGTTGTTAAATTTGTAATTTCAATACCTGTAAAATTTGATTTTGTTATTTCATATTCATCACCAAGATAATATATATTATTTTCAAAGTATTCTGAATGAATAATACTAAAACCGTCTTTAGAACGTGCTTTTAATTTAACACTACCTTTAATTAGTTCACTTTTTAGTTGATATTTATAAACATTTCCATTTATATGATATATTGGAATCATTATACCTTTTTGATAACATGTTTTTATATGATAAAATTCATCTTCTTTACTTAAGGTTAACCCTGGTATTCCTATACAATCACAATTGAATAATTCAGGTATTATAACTATATTAGGTTTCCATGAAAAAAAGTTCATTAAATCTTCTTCTTCTAAAGCTCTTTTTTTACTTGTTAATTCTATTACGTGATTTTTTTGTAAACCATTTATTTTAGCTAATTTTTTAAAGAATATACCTTGTTTTATATGTATAATGTCCATTTCTTCTCTAATTGTTTTACTATATAGGGTTAATGGTAGTTCTGTTGGATATGCAAATTTTGGATTTAGTATATATGTTATATCCTTATAAGTATTATATATAGGATATTGACTTTTTTCAATAAGTTCTATTGATTTATTATATATTTTTACAAAATTTTCAGGAGTTATTTTTATGTTGTATCTTAAATACGTTTTTTCTGTTATTTCTGGTAATTTATTGTTTAAATTTTCTTGTGTAAAAATATATTCCATATTTAATTATTTAAACACCACTAGAACCAAATCCATTTTCATTTCTTGTTGTTTCTGTTAGCGTATCAACTACTGTTAAGTTGTCAATTTTAACATCATTATATAGTACTAGTTGTGCTACTTTATCTCCTTTTTTTATTAAGTATGAATTTCTAGGTTGTGAAATTTCTGTTTTTTCAAATGTATTGTCTAATCTTTTTATTTCTAGATCGAATACTAATCGGTTATTAACGTAAATAGGTGGTAATGTATTTTGTACAATTATCCCTAGTGGTCCTCTGTAATCATTGTCAATTGTTCCTGTTAACACATTTAGGTGTGTTTTTGCTGAAATTCCACTTCTACCTAAGATATGTGCAAATGTATTTTCTGGTAATTCAATTGCTATATCTGTTGGAATGATAGCTTTTTGTCCTGGTTCAATAACAACATCTTTAGATGCATATAGATCAAAACCTGCTGCGTTGTGATTTTTATCAGGTAAAGTTGCCGTTTCGTTTAATTTTTAATTCTCATGTAAACCTCCGTGAAAGAAGTAAAGCTATAGCTTTACTTCTGATTATATTTTTTTAGTCTTGTATATTTATTTATTTTTCTATAAATAGTTTTTTGATTTTTTTTGTATTTTTTACGTGTGATAATTATCATTTGAATAAATAGTATTATTAACGCATATGTTAATGGATATGCTAATAATAATGGTATTGATAATAAATATAATAATGATATTGTACTATATAATTTATCGTCAATAACAATACTTATACACATATTGATAATTAATAATGCAATTATTAATATTGATACTATGTTTTCAAATGTTAGAAAATTGTCTAATGTCATCAGTCAAAAATCCTTTCTAATAAGTTTTGAATGGGATATTAAATGCTGATTTAATATCGCTACTTGCTGTGTCTGTCGGTATTTCTCGTTCTAATACACCTTTAACTATGCGTCTATGTGTTGCATCAACAGTTTCACATGTAATTAGTGTAATAGTTGGATATTCTGTTTCATCTAATACTTCTAATGCAGTTGGTTCAACAGTTTGAATTTCTGTAATTTTATATTCATAAATTGTTGATCCATTTGTTAAATAAACTTTCATACCCACTCTAGCATGTTTTAATGGTGAAAATAGTAATGTTTCATTATATGCATTTGAGTAATGACTTGCTAATGTATAATTACCTTGACCCATTATTTGATTAGGTTTTAATGTACCTGCTGATACTAACATACTATTATGACTAGTACCATTTACTATTGGTAAATTCATGTTTAGTTCTGGTATAGCAATTTCACCTATTGATGGTAATTTTGATTTATTTCCAACTTTTTGTTTTACTACTGTTGGTGTATCAATTGATTTAACATCATCAAAGTTATATGTGGCAGGTACTTCTTCATTTTTTTTAATTTTTTCTGGTGTTAGTTCTTTTAATTCTTGTTTTGTATTATTATTAATTTCCTGTAGATAATGTTCTTTAACAGGTTTATTTACGAATATTAATATTGATATTATTATTAATAATATTCCAAGAATTACTTTTATTGATTTGTTCATATATTCACCTCTATACTAATGTAATTTGTGGTGTTTTTTTACCATTGAAATGGTTAATATTTAATTTAACTTCGCATTTTAAAACTGTTTCGTTATCAGCTTGTTTAACATAATCAGATAATTTTGTGTTAAATGTTAAAACTTCTATATTATTTAATGTAGTTTTAAATGCACGACCACCCCATAAATTTGGATTGTAATCTAATGTATCTTTTAAACACCAAATAGGAATTTCTAGTTTAAATTCGGGTTTAATATTAAAATCTCGTCCATAAGGTCTTAAATCTTCTAAGAAATTAATTGTTTGTTCAATATCGTGTCCATGAATTTTATTTAAATCAATTGAAATATATTCTAAAGTATCATCATGGTCACCAATTGTTAAAACGCATTTATTTTCAGGTAATAGAATCTGTTTACCACTTTTTATTAATTCTTCTTCTTCACGTTTTAGTTTTTCAATTAATAAAATACAGGCATCATCACATAACTGTTTAAATTCTTGAAAATCTTCTTTTCGTATTGAGTAACCTGCTGCGTTAGCATGTCCTCCACCACCTAATATGATATTAGGATTTAAATCATTAATAATATTACCAATTTCATTTAAGGGTAATAATGTTGATCTTGCTGAACAACTTAACATATCACCTGTTTTTGAAAATATAAATGTAGGTTTATCTATTTCTTCCATTAATTTTGAAGCTACAATACCTGAAATACCATGTTTGCAATTTGCTAAAACTACATTTGAATGTGGTAATAACGTTGAACGATCAATTTCTTTTAATGCTTTATCACGTAATATAGTTTTTTCTTTATTTAATTCATATAATTTTTCAGTATTTAATTTTCTAATATGTTCATCATGATGTAATAACGCTTTAAAAGCTATTATTGGTGTTCCATTAACTCTACGTGCGGCATTAAGCATTGGTGATATATACCAACTAATGAATTCTTCGTTGTTTGGGTATAGATTTGTTTTACCTTTATCTTTATTTCTTATTTTTTGAATATTTATTATAAATTCTTGTAATCCTTCTATAACCATATTGTATTTATCACAACCCATTCTCACATATGGGAATTTACCAAATGGTGTTTTTAATTCATTAATTATTCTTGTTGCTTCTTTTGTCATGAAATGATTTTCATGTGTCATTGGCATAACATCACTTAAATTAGCCATTCCTGCAAATACTATTAAATTATATATATCGGATACATCATTTGGTGCATATTTACGACCATATGCTAACATTACTTTCCATGCGACTGTAGCACCTGCATTTCCCTTATACGGGTATGTATCATGTGCAACATTTGGATTTACTAATGCATCGGCTTTAGCATATTCTCCAGCACCTAAATGGTGATCTGTTACTAATACAGTAAAACCTTTACTTTTCGCATATTCAACACCATTTATAGCATTTGTTCCATTATCTGCTGTTAATATTGTATCTATTGTATATCCTTCATTTTCAAATAGGTCTATCATTTCGTCAACAGCTATCTCACTTAATCCGTATCCATTATCCATACTTGGTACGTATATTCGGTGGTTAATATTAAAAACAGCTAATGATGCTGTCAGTACACATGCACTTAGTATACCGTCAGTATCATAGTCCGTATCAATTATAACTAACTGTTTTGGGTTTTTTTGTTGTTTAATTTTAATTTGATGCAATTTATCTATTAATTTTTCAACATCATATAATTTTTCTGGGTCAATTAATATAGTAGCATCGGAATTAATAATTGCATCTAATTCTTCAGGTGTTATTTGATTTGATTCTAAAATTCTTTTTTTTATTTTATTTAACACGTATTTTCCTTTCTATTTAGTTATTTAGATATTATTTTATAATTTCTTTTACTAAATCATTCTATTTTGTATTTTTAAAAACTCATTTTTAAAACCTAATAAAATATCAACATCTTTTATTGTGTAATCTTTAACTGTTGAATTAGCTACTCGGTTATTTCTTTCAGTTATAATTTTTTGGAATATATTACGAACTAATCGTCCATTACCACCATTTGTTATTCGTCCATTAGCATCAGGAGTTTGTAAATTAACTGCAATTATTTTTTCAAATAGATTTTCTAATGTATCTTTTAATTTATCATCACTATATTCTACTTTACTAGATTTACGCATTAATTCAAATATTTCAACCATTTCTTTTGCTGTATAATCTTCAAAGTCAACAGTTTCGATACGACTACTTAAACCTGTATTACTAGCTAAAAATTCATTCATTTCTTTTTTATATCCAGCTAATATTACTATTAAATCTTTACGTCTATTTTCCATAAATTCAATTAATACTCCGATTGCTTCATCATTAAATGTATTTTGTCCTTCTTTAACATTTAACATGTATGCTTCATCAATGAATAGCACACCACCAACTGCTTTTTCTAGTACTGAACGTGTTTTTTGAGCTGTTTGCCCAACATATCCTGCTACTAACATATCAACAGTTGCTACTGTGAATTTATTTTCAGGAATAGCTCCGATTTCATACAATGCTTCTGTAACATATTTAGCTACAGTTGTTTTACCTGTTCCAGGTTCACCTGAGAAAATCATATGATAAGAAAATCCGAAATCACTGTTATCTTCATGTAAATGAGCTTCAATATTATTCATTATTTCTTTAATTTTTCTTTTAACAGATTTTAGTCCTATTAGTTTGTTTAGTTTATCTATACCTGTTTCTTCTTTTATATTTGAATTTATTGTAGAACGTACACTTGATAGTTTACTTTTTTCTAAATCCCAATAGTTAGTATCGTTACTGTTAATTATTTTTAATGAACTATTTACTAATTTGTTTGTTTGGTATTTAGTTTTTGTATTTGTATTTTTTATTTCTAAATTAACATTGTTACCATAAATTGAAAAATAATTTGTATCGTCAACTGTTATTGTGTATTTTTCTAATTTTATATCTTCTTTCAAATATAAACAATATTTATTATCGGATAATTCGTTTAATAAACCAAAACTTTCTTCTTTTTTAAGTTTAACTTTTAACGGTTCTTCATTTTGATATATGTTGATATTTTTTAAACTACTATTACTTATATGTGTAAATGGTCCGATTTTACAGTCTTCAATATATGAATTTGTTATTTCCATATGTGATAAAGTACAATGTTTAAATCGACTTTCTCCATTTATATTTGAAAATTCGTTATTATTATTTAGATGAATGTTATCACCGTAATAATTATAAAAATAACAATTTGTTGCTTTAGTTTTTACATTTTCTGCTGTATATATTTTCAACAATTCACAATTATTCATTATAAGTTTTGAACCAGACATATGTATTAATGGATAAAATTCTCGTACTGGTCCATTTAACATGATTTTAACATTTGTTAACTCTAAATTACCCTCACTAACAATTGCATTAGCACGAGTATCTGTAACAAATGTAATGTTTTCAATAACTAAATGATTTTTATCTTCGTTTTTTATTCCAACTGTGCTATTTTCAACATTAAATTTATAACCGTTACCATTTAAGATAATAGCTTTGTCAATAACAACACTTTCTTTGATATTCTTATGTAAAATGATTTGATCATCATGTTTAGCTTTTTGTAAAGCATCATATAATGTTTTAAATCGATTGATTGGGTTAAATCCACCAACGTGTAGTATTTTCATAAAAAAAAATCCTTTCTATAAGATATATTTATTATATCATGATAAATAAAGGATTTCAAGGTTTTTATTCAATTGATGCGTTATATTTGTTATTTTAATTTATTAATTTGTTTTTCAATTGGTTTTATTACTTTAAAATAGATTTCTTCTACATCATCTAACTGATTATCATATTGCAATGTAGGATTTATTCTTGTTATTTCTTCTTTTATGAATGTTATTTGTTTATCATTAAGGTTATTTATAATTAATGGTTGATTTGTTTTTTCGTTATTTTTTAATGATAAATATAACGTATCATTATTTTCTTTAATTTTTATCATTTTTCACCTCAAATAAAGAACGGTTAAAAAACCGTTCTTTTATGGAATTGGAGTAAACTTTCATGTTTTTTGGTATAACTGATAAAATATAATGCAAATATTGTTATAATTGTCAAGAAATCATATTTGACATTTGTTATTTTACCATGTAACCATGTTTTATGTTTTGTTGATAATTGTTGATTATACTTTATATTTTTTTGTATAGCTTTTTTAATGCTATTTTCTTTGCTAAGTATAATGTACAATTCTTGAAAATATATATTTATTATAAAAATAAATGTTGTAAAAATTAATAAATATAATATAATGTAAAATTCATCTCGTGCATGTGCTATTGCGAAAATCATTATTATTATTGTTGTTATATTTATTGTATATTTTAGTATTACACCTTTTAATATTGATAGTTTTATAAATTTTGAACTATATATTGCTGATAAAGTTATTATTGTTAGTATTAAAAATAATATTCCTTTTGTGATTACAGGATATATTAACTTGTACCAATCTACATCATAGTTGAAATTGGATAAATTGGATACTTGGAAATATACGTTTAAATAGTCTAAAAATATATTAAAATCTTTAATTAATAATATTAGAAAGATTGCTCGAAATAAACTATTTATATATGTGTTTATTTTATAATAAACATTGTTATTAGTTGTTATTTTCGATATTGTTTTGTTCATCATAATCATTATCCCCTTTAGTTTCAAATTCTAATAATAAATTCGATGTGTCTTTTAATATTTTTCGACCTTTACCTTTTATTCCTTGTAATGGAATGTTTTCATATTTTTTACCGTTTATTATTATATCGTCTTCAACATTTAAAAAATATTGCACTGTTAATTTATTACTTGCGTTTACTTTTTTAGCTTTACTTTTTGTCATATAATCTACACCATTACTATATTTCATATGACCGTCATTATATATTGTTAATATTTTACTATGTGAATCTGCTACACCAACAATATTTTCAGTAGGGAATAATTTTTTCATAGAGTATTGACCTTTAGTTAATTTATCTAAATAAATATTCCAAACAATTCCTGTATCTGACATTGCAAATAAGCGTTCATTACTCATGATATGTCTACATTCTGGTGAATTACGTTGTTTGATTGATAAAATATCATCATTAAAGCTATAAAATAAATTTTGTGCTTCTAATTCAATAACTTTTAATTCTTTATTTGTAATTTCTGTTTTTCTTGGTGTTTGTAATTTAGGTAATGTGTCAATTAATTCTTGTTTTTGTAAACTTTCATCTTTAATATATGTAATCTCATTTACAAGTTCGTTTTTTATATCAGTTAATCGTTGTTTATATTCGTCAAAATTTAATTTATTTATTCTATAAATTTGCAAATTTGCGATTATATTTGCTTGTTCATCAGAAAAATCAAAATTGTTTACTGTTGTTATGTAATTTTTATTAATATTATGATGTTTTAATAATTTTCCTGTTTTTAAAATATTTATTAATTCGTCTTTACCATTTGTTACTTTTGCACAAGCAATTACTTCATCAATAACTTTTTGTAATTTTAAGTAACCTTGTAACTTATGTTCTTCTTTTAATAATTCTTTAAATTTTAATAAATGTTTATTTTTAATAACTTCTAATCGACATTCTGTAAATTCGTCAAAATAGCTTTTTAAATTATATAATTTAACTTTTTTATTATTTAAAGCTATAAATGCAAATCGTAAGTTAGAACGTAATTTAGTTAATCTATAAACTTCATTAATTGCATAATCTATATCTGTATTACGTTTTAGTGTTATTTTTATATCTAATCCGTCAATACCAGAATGACTTTCCACATCTGTTATAAATGGTAATTTTGGTGGTTGTTTTTCAATTTTCCCGTCTTTACGTTTTTTAGTTGTTTCTTGTGTCATATCATATAAATCAGATACATATGTATTAATAGATCCACTTATTGTAAAAGGTATTTCATAAATATGGAGTGAATTGTTTTTTTTATCATATTTAATTTTTCCTTCAACTGTCACTGTACCAATACCACTTTTATAAATATTAATTAGTTCGTCTTCATTAACAATTGTACCTTTTGTTGGGAAATCAGGTCCTTTTAAAATTTTACATAATTCTTCTATTGTTGCTTTTGGGTTTTCTAAATAATATTTATATGATTCAATTACTTCTTGTGGATTATGTGGTAATATTTTTGAAGCAATTCCAACTGCTAGTCCTTCTGTACCATTAATTAATAGTTGAGGTAATTTAGTCGGTAAAAATATAGGAATAATTTTAGTTTCATCATAGTTTGGTTCATAAGGAACAATATCTTTATGTAAATCTTCTCCGAATTCTTCTCCAGCTTTTGTTAGTCTTGTTTCAATATATCGTGCTGCTGCATGCATATCGCCGTCTACTGATCCATAATTTCCAAGTATATCTGTATAACTTCGATTCATTTTCCACGGTATTCCCATGTTTACTAAAGCTGTTGTAATTGAGCTATCTCCATGTGGGTGATATTCCCCCATTACATATCCTACTCTTTTTGATACTTTTTCATAAGGTTTGTTATGGAAAAGTTTACTTTCTAACATACTATATAAAATACGGCGTTGTACTGGTTTTAATCCGTCCCTTATATCACACATTGCTCTTTCTTTTACAGAGTGTCTTGCGTATTCTAAATAGTTTTCTCGCATTATTTTATTTATATCACCACGGGATAGATTGGAAAAATTTATCTCTGGTAATGTTTCTTTGTTTTCATCAAATTCTGCCATACTTCCTCCTTTTGAATTTTGTTCTACTACATATTTTTAAGAATTAGTTAACTGTTTTAACGCAACTCTTAGGGGCAATCCATTATAGAATTGCCCCTTTTTTTAGAGTTATTATTTTTCGTTTTTACGTCTTGATACAGCATAACTTGCCATAAGCATACTAACAATACCAAAACCTGCTAAATCAGTTGTTGTATCACCTGTATTTGGTAATTTACGTACTTTATCTTTAGTTGTTGATTTAACATTAACTTTTTCAGATGCTTTACCAAATTTTTGTTCTACTGGTTTTGTTGTTACTGGTTTTGTAACTTTTACATCAGTTTTAACTGTTGGTTTAGTTGGTTTAATTGGTTTAGTTGTTGGTTTGTCTAATTCTTTTAGATCAAATTCAGGTAACTCGAACACTGGAGTATCTTTAAGTACTGCCCATGTTAAGTTTTCAAGGTCGTATTGACGTTTGATTTTAATGTATTCATCGAATTTAGCAGTAGCATCTTTTTCAAGGTCTGCTAATTCTACGAATGCTTCACTTACTAATTTACGTGCTGTTTCTAAATCATCGTTTGCTTTTGCTAATTCTTTAACATTAACATCATATTCAGCTTTTAATTTAATTAACTCATCTTTTTCAAGTTCAGTTTTTTCAATTTCAGCTTGTAATCTTGCTAATTCATCTGTTAAAGTTTTCATTGTTGCTTTAGCTTGCTCTTCTAATTTTTGAGCAGTTACTAATTCACCTTTAGCTTTTGCAGATTTACTTTCTGCTTGTGCAACTTCATCTTTAGCTTTTGATAATTCATCACGTAATTTTGCTGCGTGAGCTTGTTCAGTATCAATAAGTTTTTGAATATCTTTTAATTCTTGCTCAGCTTTTGCAAGTGCTAATACTTTAATATCTTTGTTTGTTTTTGCAATTTCAAGTTCTTTAGTTGCTTTTTCTACTAAAGTAGGTTTTGATTCTGCAAATTTAAGTGCATTTTCACGTTTTGTTAATTCTTTGTTAGCATCTGCTAATTCACTTTCTAAACGTGCAATATCACCTTTAGTTGTTTCTAATTGTGTTTGTAATACTGTTATGTCTTTTACTTTAAGTAATGGTAATGTTTGAGCTGATTTTTTACCCCATAATTGATCATATTTTGAGTAATTTGGTGTACCGTCTTCACTGTATCCTGTAATTCCAAAATTAGGATGGATACCTACAACACCAAAACGTAAGTAGTTGTAGTATTCACTAGGTGAATCTGTTAATACAAAGTATGTTGCAGTTGATTGCTCTTTTTTACTTAATAAATGAGCTGCGTGTAGATAGTGACCATTACTTCTACCTTCATGATAGAAACGTTGTACTGATTGATAAATTGAATCAAATAATAATGATTTTGGAATTAATTTGTCAGGGTATCTGTTTTTATTGATAGTGTTAAAATCTAAACTTTCAAATCTATTATATGTTGTACCTTTATCATTTTTATCAATTCCGTTTTTGTATGCTGCTTTATTAATTGAGCGATTGTCATGTTGTGTAGCAGTGAAATTACTGTCTTTTGTGAATTTTGCAATATCGTCAGCAAATTTAAGGATGTTTAAGTTAGTGTTTTGTTCAGGTAAACCAAATTGTTTACGCACTTGATTATTTAAGTAATTGAAATATTGTGAGAATAATACTTTATCTTCTTGTGATAAGTTATTAACATCAACTTTTTCACCAGTATATTCTTTTGCTGATGTAGATAAGATTGGATATCTTTTTACAGCTACTTTTTCTTTTTCAATTAGACTAGGTAATAATTCTTCTTTTTTCTTAAATGGTGCATCGTTATATTCTTTTAATGCTTTTACAAAATCTTCATCAAATTGAATTTTTGTTTTTGCATATTCACCAAATGGACTAGCAGATTCCTTAATTTCTTTAGTTAATTTACTTGCTTTGTTTTTTGTAGTATCTAATTTATCATTTGTAGATTTTACAATAGATTTTTGTGTTGATACTGCATCTTTAGCATCTTTGATATCTTGTGCTCTACGTTCGTCTGAAGCTTTAGCTTGTTTAAGATTTTCTTCTTTTTTTGTTACTGTTGCTGTTGCAACATCAGTAGCTTTTTTCAAATCTTTAATTTCATCTTTTTTAGCTTTTAATACTTCGTTTGAATTTTCAAGTGTGTTTAATTTATTTTCAATGTCTTTAGCTTTTTCAGTTTTATCTGCTAAATCTTTTGTTGTTTCTTCAACAACTTTTTGTGCAGATTTTGTATTTTCTTCTGCTTTTTTGATTACAGGTTGTGCTTGTTCACCTTTTTTAGTTAATGATTCTTTAGTAGTTTTTAATTCTTCTACTTTATCTGATTTTTCTTTAATAACGTCTTCAGTTGCACTAGCACCTTTTTCAACTTTAGTTGTAAGTTCAGCTACTTTTGTTGAAGCTTGTTTTGCTTGTTCAATTTTAGCTTCAGTTTTTGCTTTTTGAGTGTCAAATTTCGCTTTTGATTCATCAGCTTTTTGTTTTACAGTTGCAACGTCTTCTTTTGTAGTTTTACCTACTTCAGTTTTAACTACATATTTAGAGTCTGTTGATGGGTTTACTTCTTCGCTTGCATGAGCATCTTGTGCTAACACTGCTCCTCCGACTACAGTAGAACCTAATACGATTGTTGTGACTAATTTTTTATTCATGTTTTTTTTTTCTCCAATTCTTTTTATTTTTTTTATTATAATGTCGTCTTATATATTATACTATATTTTTGGATATAATACAAAGATTTTTTAAAAATTTTTTTATTATTTAAAGGGGTTTGGGTGTTAACCCAACAAATTATAATTCGTGTACACGAATTACAGTTTTTTTATTTTTTGGTTTTTTGTGTTTTGTATTGTTTATTCCAAATAGGAAAAACATCATTAGCAATAATCCCATTATACCTATTAGAGCTTCATTAGTTTCAAAGGATTTAAATACGTAATCAAATCCAAAACGAATAATAAGTATATTTGCTATTGTTCGTAATATTCCAGTTTTCATTATTTTGTTCTCCTTTAACTTAGAATAAATATTCAATTGTTTAAAATCTTTATTTTGTTATTATGTTATTTCTTTAAGTTTATTACTTACATCGTAAAAATAAAAATTTTCAAAACTTAAAGGGGTTTGGGTGCTAACCCAACTAAAGAAAGTGGTTACGTAGTAACCACTTAAACTTTATTTGTTATTTTTTAATATTGTTTGAGTTAAACCTCTATCATTAATTGATTGTGCATATGGTTTTGGAATACCAAATATGAACATTGTATTTTTGTTATTTTTTTCTAATTTTTCATTAAGTGATTTGAATAATTGATCATTATCCATATGAATTTCACCATTTTCAATTCTATAGTTTGTAAGTGCAGTAAAACCTCCACCTAAAAATATAATGGCATCAAAATAATCGTTATTACCATATGCTTTTAGTATTGTATCTGTAATTTTTTCTACAAATTCATTTATTTTAGGGTTTAAATAATTTAACCATGTATCTTTTCGTTTTTGTCTTAATTTATTAGTTGATTCTAATAATTTTTGTAATTCTTTTCGACTTTCAATAGTTAAATTTTCTCGTTGTGCTGTTTTAATAGCATCTTCTAATAAATTTCCATAACCTCTGGTTACTGAATATGAGTATTCAGGGTTGAATTTTTTATTTTTAAATACTGCTAAATCAGTTGTTCCTTCACCAATATCGACTATTAAGAAATCTTCAAAGTAAATAATTGGATTTTCTGTTTCGCCTTTAGCTTCATATAATTGTATTAATGTATTTTGAAATTCTTGATCATTTTCATCAAACATTCCATAAAATCCAGATTGTCCTTCATTTAAAACATTGGCATTTTTTATGTTTATTGTTATTTTAATTTTTTCATTATTTTGATATTTGATTATTTCATGTTTACCAATTAATAATTTTTGATATTCTTCCATTAAACCTAATGTTTTAGCTTCTACTATTGGAACTGATACAGCTAGATTAATATCTGTATTATTATCAATATGTTCAATTATTGTACCAAATAATAAAGCAGTTGTCATTTTATGGTTACTTTTATAACTTGTGCTTGTTACATCGTATTCTAAATAATTAGGTCTGTTTAAGGCGATTTCTGAAATACATGTTATTTCTTCAAAGTGTTGAAGTGGTGTTTTGGTTACTTGGAAATATATTTCATTATTATCATATGACAAGTATTTTTCATGTTCTATAATGTTAACAGCACTTGGTTTTAAAATTTTACTTATTAAATCATTTTCGTCTGTTAAAAATGTTCCTTTTATACTTGAATTTCCTATATCTATTGCAACTTTCACTTGCTACCTCCTAATTGTTCATTATATAATTTTGTCTGTAAGCTGTGTCTGTACCCATTAATTGTTCAACTGTTTCCATGAATTCTTCAATATCTTCGATTTTTAATTGAGTAAGTTTACGACTTTCTTCAGATAAAATTGTTTTTCTTACTTGTGGGTGTGATAATTCACCTAACCCTTTTTTACGTTCAATATTTATTGGTTTGTTTTCTTTTAAAAATTCTTTTTGTTCATCATTTGAATATGTATATACTTCACCGTTTTTTGTATTGTTTACAAATAATGGTGTATCAAGTAAATATACATGACCTTTGTCAATAATATCAGGTGCAAAATTAGTTAATAATGTAATTAGCAAAGTTCTTATGTGTAATCCGTCAACATCTTGGTCTGTTGCGATAATAATTTTATTATATAGTAATGTTTCAGAATTACGTTGGGTTGTAGCGTGTTCACCAAATAATATGGCGAATATACTAGCAACTTCATTATCACTAAATGCTTTTTTTATTGATGATTTTTGAACGTTTATAATTTTACCTCGTAATGGTAAAATTGCTTGGTAATCAGCGTTTCTGTTTATTTTTAATGAACCTGCTGCTGATTCACCCTCAACAATAATTAATTCTAATTCATCTGGATTTTTACTTCTAGCACTTGCTAATTTTTTTCTTGTTAAACTTTTTAAGTCTGTAGTTGATATTTTTACACTTTCATTATTATCTTTAGCTTTTTCATGTAATTCATCTAAGATTAATTTATATAATTTTATTAAGTCTTTTTTATTTTCTTTTAGTAATTCTACAGAATGATTTTGTAATTGTGTACTTAATAAATTAATAACTTCTTTCGATACAAGTTTATCTTTAGTTTGTGGTGCTAATGAAGGTTTATTATATTTAAAATTAATAATATATGAGGTATATTTGGAAATATATTTACTTTCAAATAATGATTCAACATTATCTATTTTAAAAGATTTTACAATAAAATCAATTTTCTTTTTATATGTTTTTAGATCTTTATTAAATTCACTGTAATATTCTTTTAACAGTTTACTTATACCATTTTTAAATCCACTTTCATGAGTTCCACCTTGTGAGTTATAAATATTATTTGTAAAACTTTTATGGATATTGTTATCTGGGTTTATATTAAATGCAATATCATACATCATAAATGTATCTGTTTCATTATCTTCATAAGTATTTGTTAATTGTATAATGTTATTGTTATTAGTTAAATCTTCTAAATAACCTCTAATACCTTTATCTGAGATATATTCTTCACCATTTAATATAATTTTTAATCCAGGATTTAAATAACATAAATCACGGATTATTTTTTTTATTTTGTCAATATCTATTTTAGTTGTTAATAACCATTTATCACTTGGTTTAAATTCAATTAGTGTTCCTGTTTCTTCTGTTTTACCTATAGTGGGTAATTGTAATTTTTTACCTTTTTTTATGTAGTCAATTTGCGGTATGGCATCTATATATTTGTCTTCAAAAATATAACCGTCTTTAAATATAGTTACATTAAAATAACTACTCATTGCATTAGTTGCTGTTGCACCAACACCGTGCATACCACCCGATATTAAATTACCATTTTTTAATCTATCTTTTTTAAATTTACCACCTGCACCAAGTCTGGTAAATGCTAAACGTTCTTCAATTACACCTGGATTTGATTTTGATTCATATGGTGAAATACCTCGACCATAATCTCGAACTTTAACAACTCTATTTTCTATATCTATTATAATAGGTTTTGTTTTATCTGTGTAATTTGGATATTCATCTACTGCGTTATCAATAACCTCACGAATAATTGTATGAAGTCCTATATCGGAGTTATCTCCGATATACATTGCAGGACTTTCATGAATTTTTTCTATATCACTTAATACTCTAATTGTATCAGACATTAGTCATTAATTACTTTCTGATTTAATTTTGACAGTGATGCTGTTAATTTTTCAATATGATTTAATTCGTTTGGTTTGTTTGATTCATTTTTTGTTTCTAATTTTTCAAGTTCTTCTTCAGCATATTTCATTGTTTTTGTATCGGCTAATGGTCCTTTTCTTATTGCTGTACGAATACCTGTATCGATAGAATTTACTCTAGCAGATAATGTTTGTGTGTTATTATTTAATTCTTTAAGTTGATCATTGGATTGTTTATTGTATTCTTTTGTTGTTTGTACAACATCTTTAATAGTTTCTGTACAATATTCAAAACTTTTTTGTTGTTCTTTAATCACTTTACCAAATTTTGTAATAACTTCGTTATATTCTTCTTTTTGTTTTTTTACATCATCTGTATATTGTTTATTGTAAGTTTCAATATCTGTTCTAACTGATTGTGTATTTGAATCAATTGTTTTGATAAGATCTTTAACTGTTTCAATAAGTGTAAACATTTCTTTATCTTTTAATTCATTATGTTTAGTTTCAAGTAGTTCTACTTTAGTTGCTAATTTTGTTATACTATTGTTTTGTTTTGAAATATTTTCATTTAGTTTCTCAAATATTTTAGTGTTTTGTGCATTTGTATTATTGTTTTCATCTAATACTTTTGCAATAGCTATTTGACTTGTTGCTATTTCTGTTAATAATTCAATTACTTTGTTATTATCCATAATTTAATTATATGGTGAGTATTAAACCCACCATATATCCTTTCTTTAAATTTTAGTCAAACCATTTATCCCAGAAACTTTTTTTCTTAGGTTTTTCATCTTCAATATTTTTACTACGGTCTTCATCATAAATTTCAACATCAACAAATTCTTCTTCTATGTTTTCTTCATTTGTATCTGGGTATTCTGTATTTTCTTCAACATACTCATTTTCTGAATTATTGTTATTTAATTCTTGTTGTGTTTGTTTAAATTCTTCAAATAATTCGTCAACATTAATATCTTCATTTTCATCTATAACGAATTCTTCTTCTTGTACACTTGGTCTTAATTTATCAAGTTTTGCAACAATATTATCAAATTCATTATGAATGTTTGTTAATAATGAAGTATGTTCTTTATTTTCTTTGATTTGTTCTTTAATTTCTGTTGATAATTTGTCATGTGTTTTTTGAAGATCATTTAATAAATTATTCGATGCATCAACAAATGTTACTCGTGAATCTTTAATAGCACTAACTTCGCTGTAAGCTAAATCTAATGTTTTTTCAAACTCTTTTAATGTTTCTGTTGGTGCTGTTTCTTTAATTGTTGAATGAATTTCCTGAATACTGTTATTAATATTAGTTAATTGATTTAAATTTGCATCAATATCTGTTTTTAAAGTTTGATTAATATCGTTTTTTAATTCTTCTAAATCAGTTGGAATTGTTTTTAATTGTTCATCAAGTTTATTAACCATATCATGTTCAACATCTTGTTTTGACTGAATATTATTAAATAACTCATATGTATTTGTTATTTTTTCGTCAATGTTTGTAATTTTATCAGTTAATGCTTTTGTTAATTCTTCAACTTGTGATTCTTTATTATTTGTATCTTTTGTTATTTTAAGTACTTCGTTTTGTATTTGACGTAATATTTTTGTACTTTTATTTAATGTTTCAATTTTATATTGATTTGTATATGTTTGTGTTAGTACTTCTTGTGGTTTTAACATGATTACTCTTCCTCCTGTTCAACATGAACATCTACTTGTTCATTATCAACTTTTTCAGTGAATTCATTTTCATCTTCAACATTTTCTTGTTCAAGAAGTAAACTATCAACTTTTGCAGATACTGTATTTAATTTAGCGTAAACTTTTTCACATGCTTCTCTTGTGATTTGTTGTTCTTTATTATTTTTTTGAATTTCTTCAAATAATAAAGTAATACAATCTGTTAATTTATCCATTTTCTCAATAACTTTATTATAGATTTCTTTTGAATCTGTTTGTAGTTTTTGTACTTCTTTTAAGTAATCATCTTGTTTAAGATTTAATTGTTCAATATGTTCTTTGTAATCTAAATTTTCTAATCCTTTTAATAAATCAGAAGTATCTTTACTAATATTTAATACATCTTTTGAATACACTTTATAATTGTCAGATAATGTTTCTAACACGGCTTCTTTAAGTGATTCCATAAGTTGTGGGAAATTATTAATTTCATTTGTTTTATCTTGAATGTCTTTAACGAATTCATCATGTCTTGTATTAATTGAATTTGCATGTTCATTAACAGTACTAAAATGTTTTTTTAATTGTTCATCAGTAACTGATAAATCTTCTAGTTTTTTTAGTTCTTTTGCTGCTTTGATATTATGTTCTTTTACAGCTCTTGTTAATTCATAACTAGTTGTTCCATTATCTTCTACTGTTTTTGCAATATTTTTTAGTAAAGTTGTTTGTGTTTCTAATGATTTAATTTGTTGTTTATTTGATTCTAAGATATCATATCCTAATTGTGAATCAATATTTAAAAATTCTTGATTTTCAGTTGTCATTTTTTTAAAAATCCTTTCAGTTTTTTTGTATTTTTTATAGTTGCTTTTATTAGCTATTATTAATATATCACAGTTTCAATATTAATTCAAGTATTTTATGAGGTTTCACCTAAACTTTTCATTAATTTTTGTTGTTCAGCTTCTGCAATATTTAATTGTTTTAATATATCAAGTTCATCTGTACCTTCGGTAATTAAATGTATAACAGATACAGTATTCTTTTGTCCACTTCGATGAAGTCTTCGATTACTTTGTCTATATAATTCATTTTCTCCTGGTGGTATGTTAAACCATATTATTGTATCACCACCATATTGTAAGTTTAAACCTCTGGCTGCTGTTTGAGGTGAAGTTACTAGTACTGGTATTTCTCTATTATTCCAACGCTTTATAACATCACGAACAGCATCTCCGTTTTTAGGTATTGTTTCGAAGTCAATATACTTACTCATTCGTTCTATATCAGATCTATATCGATAAAAAATTAACAGTGGACTTGTTGCTGATTCTATTATTTCTTGTAGTACTTTGAATTTTTCATCGTGATATGTTACATATGATTTATCATCGTGGTAAATTGCTCCAGAAGCTAATTGAAGTAATTTGTTTTTTAAAGCTCCTCGGTTTTGTATTGTTAATTTTTGGTGGTTTGTTTCTATTGATAACCCTAATGAATTAACCGATTGATTATTTCTAAAATTTTCTTCTTCAGCTTCTCTTAATGCTTGTTTTACTTCTTTTGCTAATTTATGATATAATTTTAAATCTTTTTTATTTAATTTAACCATTTTGTTTATATAAATTATGTCTGGTAATTTTAAATAATCTTCAGACCGCATTGCAATGGTATATTTTTTTATTGACTCTTTAATTTTGTCTGTTGCACCTTTTTTTGGACGATATTTAAATACTTGTTGTGTTAATGGATGAACTATACTAGGTTCAAAAAACATATCTCGATAAATAAAGAAATTTCTACCCAAATTAAGTTGTGTTTCATTTGGATTGATAATATTTAATTGTCCGTATAAGTCTAAGTAACTACTTGGTGCAGGTGTACCTGTTAAACCTGCCATATATTTTATATTTTGAGTTAACAGATTTAATAATTCATATCGTTTTGATTTTGTATTTTTGAATAATGTCATTTCATCAACTATTATCGCATCAAAATAATATGTTCCATAAAAATTTAATATGTGTTTTAATTGTTCTGGATTACAGGTTAATATAGTTGGTTTGTTGACAGATTTTGTTTCTTTTAATAATAAATCTCGTTTTTTGGGTGTTAATTTAACACAAACTTTTGTATCAATATCGTAACCCCATTTTTCTGCTTCAGAAACCCATGTATCTAATGCTACTGTTATAGGGGCAATAACCAGAACAACTTTATTTTTACTGATTAAATTATTTTTGAATAAATAATCTAAACTTGCTAAAGTTGTTAAAGTTTTACCTAATCCCATATCTATAAATAATCCAGTACGTTTATTTTTCAAAAAGAATTGCATTGCCCTAACTTGATAATCTCGTAGTTGTGCACCGTTTGGTGTTTTAACTATAGGTAAATTATCAACTTCTGACAATGTTTCTTCTTTATTTATTTCTATATTATCAGTTTTTCGTAAATAACATAATTTATTTTTTAGATATATTCGCTCTGGGTTAATTTGTTTTAGTAATTGTCGATATTTTGTTATTAAATCTTTATTGTCAAGGAATACAATCGCATTTTCTAATTCTTCAGGTTTTCGGTATCTATATTTTTTGGTATTAAGTTGTAAGTTTGAATATACAACAGATGAATGTTGTACATAATATTTTAAAATTTCATGATTACTTGTTGTTATTTTATCTATTAATATATTAGTCATAGTTAAATTCCTCATAATCATATACTATTACTTTGAAAATATAGGTATCTTTTTTTTCAGAAAACCCTCCGTGACCGTAAGTTACATATTTAACAACATTAAAATTGTCATCTGTCCAAATTTTTGCATCGGTTAATCCGTCTATCAAGGCTTTACCTGTTGGTGACCAGTTTGGTGGGTCATATGCTTGTTTTTTAGGTGGTGAAATTTTTATAAGTATGTTACATGGGTTTTTTTCTGTATAAAATGGTCTATTTTTATATGGTATTGTTAAACAATTATATTTAGAAATTTTTCTTAGTTTTTTAACTAAATTTGCTTTTTGCATATGATGAATGGGTTGATTTGCATTAATAATATCTTTTCGTTTAAACTCAAAAGTTAATTCCATTATTAAATCTACTTTCTAAATCTTTAATAATTGTATCAACACATTCATTTTTATCAATATTTTTAACTTCTGTTATTCTATATTTGTTAATATTATATATTTCACGATATCCATTTAATACTTTATTTAAATATTCATTATTTGTATCAATATCATCTATTTCTCTATCACCTTTTTGTAATCTTTTGATTCTTTCATCGTTTGGTACAGTTATCCAGTAAGTATGATCTGGATAAAATTTTCTATTTTTTGTAACTGTATTATTTAATGTTTGTATTAATGAAGTTTCTATACCATTACCATAATGTTGATATGCTGTTGTTGAATCAACATATCTATCTATAAGTACATAATCAACATTTTTAAGATTTGATAAATTATTTACTAATTCAGCTCTTGCAGAAGCATAAAGTAATAAATTTGTTAAAGGGTCTTTTTTTGTTTTATTTTTTAAAATATTACGTATTTGTATACCTGTTTCGGTTGTACCAGGTTCAAAGTATAATTTAACGTTTTTATTTTGTTTTTTTAATCTATTATAAACTTCTTGAATGATAGTGCTTTTACCTACACCGTCAATTCCTTCAAATGATATTATTTTCATTTATTTTTCTGTTTTTTCCTTCCTTTTTAGTGTACTGGTTCGTTTACTAGTTGTAATTGGATTTTATGTAACATATCATTTGTGAAATAATCTCTTGTGTGTTTTGATAATCCTTCAATACTATATACAGAACCATTATTTAATGTTTGTATGATTATAAGATCGTCACCTACAAACATAGAATATGTATTTTCTGCAATTTTTTTTAATTCCATTTTTTATTGTCAGCTCCTTTCTTGTTCTTTTTCATATAAATATGTAGCAGTTGATAATACGGCTAATTGTAAGTTATTTTCAATTTTAGTAGTTGGTGCTAGTGAAGTTTTAGTTACATTTACAAATTCACCAGATAGAAATACACCTTGTATATCACCAGCAAATACTTGATTTGCAACGTTATTATATGTTGGTTTAATTTGTTTAAACTCTTTGGCATCTGATAATACTAATTCATCAATTTCCGATAAATCAATATTTTTATTTTTCAAAATTGTGATATTTCCAAATTCATCAATTTCTGCTAATTGGCGATTTAAAATAAATGTACATACACCTTCTTGTTTTAGCTCGTTTTTGTTAGTTTTGAATACTGTTTTCATATTTGTTATTTTCATAAATATTATTTATGACCTTTCAAGTTTATTTTTATTATTTTGCCCATTTAATTTTTGCATATATTTAATTAAAGGGTTGTGTAATTCAATAACATCATCAAGTGTTCTATCGTGATGATATGTTATTATATTGTCATTTTCAATTGTGATTTGTAGGTTTCTTCTAGTAAATGTAATTCGGTCATCAGTATTTTCTTTTTTAAAACCTTTATATTTCATTGATTTAATAATTTTATTTTGTTTATTTTCATCACAATATCTTTTTGTATCGTATAAAGGTGAATACTGAAGTGAACGTTTATTTAATAATAGTTTAATATTTGTTTGATCTTCTTCATTTAGTGGTTGTGTTGATATAATTGTTTGTTTTTCATTAAATTTATGTGTAGATATATTGTCTAATTCAACATAACTACTATAATTTTTTGGATTAATACCATTATTTTTTATATCTGTTTTACATTTATAATGGTTTTTTGTGTCAGGGTGATATTTAGATTCTATATGTTGCGAAGTTAAAGGTATATAGTGGATTTCATTGTTATTATTTGTTAATACCATTACAGGTCGTTTTTTTGATGATAATCCAAATTTATTTTTGTACTTTTGTCCTAAAACATCTTCGACATTATATCCATTATAATATTCATTTGTATTTTCTTTAAATAATACATCTATGTAAACAATATCACCAAATTCAAGATCTTTTGTTCTTTTAATTACATGTTGTGTATTGTTGATAGTGTTAAAATTTTCCATAATATTCTCCTGTTAGTTTATTTTTTTCTTCTATTATAGCATAAGTTAAACAAAAGTAAAAATAAACTAACAGCTTCTATAGGTTTTTCACACTGTCAGTAACAGATGTCATATATACATAACACATCATTGTTACAATAATATATCCAATGATTATTGGAATAGCACAAAGTATTAATCCCCATTTTAAAATGAACCATAATACTTTAAGAAGTCCTTGCATCATAAGAATCACTCCTTCTTTTTATTAGATTTATTTTTGATTTATTTAAATATTTAATACCGTAATCAACTGTGATTATACCATTTTTTGCTGATCGTGTATATTTATTTACTTTGGCAACAACACTAATAGTGTTACCAACTTGAAAAATTTCATTATCATTAGCTATTTGTGGTAATAATGATAAATTTAAATGTTCGTTTATTAAATGTTTTTGTGATATTTGATCACATTTTAAATTACCTAATGTTACTTCCGTTTTATAATTTTTTTTGTTTCTTAGACGTTTCATATCTAATATTACGCCTTCGATTCTAATGTGTTTATTTTTTAATGGTTTTAAGTATTCTCGGTAATTTGCAAAATTATATTTGTCATACATGTTAGTTATCCTTTCTTTATATTTATTGTATATGATTTTTGTTAGAATTTCAAGTGTGTCTAACAATAAAAATCAATCACAACCGAAAGGGGTTTGGGTGCTAACCCAACTTATTCCCATTCTTTGTAAAAGAATGGATTCAATAAAAAAAAATAAATAACATTTTCACATATTTATATGGAAGAAAAAAAATTAAATGATATTAATTTTAAAATAACAAGATAGACTTGTGTATTGTATAATATTATGATATAATGTTATTATTGAAATTGAAAGGAGCTTTGGGCATTGAAAGTATCAATTTATGGTGATAAATTATATACAATAGGTGAACTAGCTAAGGCATCTGATTTATCTGTGTCTATCATACGTAAATGGATATTTAACGGTGATTTAGTTCATTTTTTAACGATTTATTACAATGAATCATCTAATAAGTATTTTTATAAATTAGGTTTACCTTATGATGATGATGAATTGGTTGATAATAGTACAATTAAATATAAGTTAAGATTAGGAGGAAAGTTGAGTGAAGTTAACAAAACAACTTAATTGGTGGACAACACCAGTTTGGGGTGAGAGGGTAACATTAAAGGTTGCTTCATTAACCGTTGGTATAGGTTTTTTTTCATGGTGGTTATTATTTACACCGTTGTTTAAATGGAATTTATTAGCATATTTATCATATGGTGCTTTTGTATGGTTAATTGTAGGTGAAACCCCTACTGGAAGAAGTATGTTATTTAATTTTTATGGTATAATATTTAAAAAACCTGTGAAAATGGTTGTAACAGAATTAAGTACAACGACATCTATTGGTCATTCAATTCGTTCTATAGAAGAATATGAAGGTATTGATGCTATTGGTTGTAAAATGAGTGATGGTTATGTTCGTTTAGTTTATAACATAACATCAGATATTAACCAATGGTCAAGTGTTGAAGATCATACAAGACAAGCGTTATCAATGCGTAAGTTATTTAATATATTTGAAGGTGGCGAAGGTTTTTATATCGTTGTTAAAGAAGATTCTGATACATCTATGTTACAACTTAAAAATTATTTAGATGAGTTAGATGCGTTTGATGAAAACAATGAGGACGATGATGATTTACGTGCAATGAGTTTTAAACGTAAAGAATATTTGCGTATTGCAGGTACTGAAAGTTTTGCTAGAAGTATTCAACAATATGGTATTTTATCTGTTAAAGCGAAGAATCTTAATCGTTGTGTAAATGCGTTTAAATCAACAGGTAGATTAATTCGAGTAGCAAATGAACCAGTTTCAGTGTTGTTAGCTGCAATGGGATTAGAAGGAGGTTTGGACAAAGAATATGGCTCTATTCAAAAAGCGAGATAAAGAAACTAAGAAAAAAGGTAAAGATGTGTCTGTTATTACTGATGTTGCTGAACCTTTTTCTATGCAGAAATTTATAGATGAAAAAGTTATAGGTTCATTTAATTCATTTAAGAAAAAATTAACGCAACATGGATTAGTATATTTTTTACAAAGTCCATTTCAAACTCGAAATCGTATGTTGCTATTTATTTTTGTCGTAATAATTGGTGGTTTTGGGGGTATTTTACCTCGTACAGTTACATTGGTTAATGAAATTCGAGAAAATAACACAAAATCAGAAATATCAGGTATTAAAGGTAATGTTTATCTAAGTGGTAATATTACAATAACACCTCTTAGTAGTAGTTTTTACGATAAACAGCACGTTATTGTTTTTAATATTGAAGGTGATACAAAACTGGGTGTACCTTCAACGGATAATGGTTTTGATGTGAAATTAGAAGCTGTTCGTGGTGTGTCAGATGAAGGTAATGTAAAATATAGATATAAAATTTTACCACTTGATTCTAGTAATAGATTATTAATTTTATATGTTGATAATCGTGAACAAAAAGATATTTCAGGAGTATTTGGTTTGAATGTTGCTGTTAAAGGTAGTAAGTTTATGGATGCACCGATTGAATTAAACTTAACAAATAATCAAGGTACAACAGATTTATTTAAAGATAATAAAATTAATTTGGCATTAGTATCAAATGAGTTAACATCAACATCAGCTTCTGAAAATGTAATAGAACAAGCTAAGAAAAGTTTAGAAGAAGAATTAAATATCTACAAAATTAACGAAGAACGTTTAGAAGTAAGTGATATTAAATTGACAAAAACATATAGTGATATGAAAAAATTTGTTGATGATAATATGGTTTTGAAAAATGTTGAAGATAATTCTTTAGTAACTGTTGCTGATAAATATGTTCGAGAAGTTAAACCTATTGAAGAAATCGATGTTGGTTTAATTATCAAAAACAAAAAATATACGGTGAAAGATTATCAAAGTGAAAAATCAAAAGATACATCTATAGGTGCTAAAGAGTTTCCAATATTATTACAAAATACAAATGATTTAATTAGTAAATTGAATACATTAAATCAATTAAGATTTACAAAATATAGTGAATTGTATAATTTTAGTCAAATATTAAATAAAGAATTAACATTAGATAAATTTACAGAAGAAAAACGTGTTGAAATAAAAACAGAAGAAAGTAAGAGTTAATCTCTTACTTTTTTTTCAATATTACTTGTTTTTAGTGTAATTATGTGATATAATATGTTCTATAATGTATAAAGGGGTAAACCCAGAAAGGAAATTATTAATGGATTTAAAAGTTTATGCAATTTCACAGAAATTAAAAAATGAAAATAGTGAATTAATAAAATATGTAAATAACGATAATATTCCTAGAGATATTATTGAAAAAGAATTTAAAGAAGTATTTGAAAATTATCAAGATGATAAAGCTGAATTGTTAGCAGACGATTATAGACAGTATTTATTAGGTACTACACAAGTTATGTTTTCTAAAAATTCATCAGGTTTAAACATTGAAGGTGAGCTTAAAGATAATGTAGTTGATATAATTGAAACGATACATAAAACTTCAAAAGAAGAAATGGTACATGAGGTTGTTTCTGATTTAGTGGAAACTATTAACCCTACTCGTGATTATGAAATTAAAAATATTTCATTTATTGAACAATTATCTGCATTAGAAAATAGAATTGTATCTCACAAATCTAAATTAGATGAATTAAAAATTAATCAACAATTAGAAGATAGAATTGAGGAAGTATCTAAAGTTGTTGAAAAAGATACTAAGATTAAAGATGATGTAAAATCTTCTAATGTTATAAATGAAACAATAGTAGAAGAAAAACCAAAAGAAACTATTGTTGAACATGTTGTTAATAAAACACCAAATAAAGACGTGGTAAAAACAATTGTTGAAGATAATGTTGTTGACACATCTAAAATAGTTGAAGAACCAGCTACAAAAGAACATGTTGAAGAAAAAGTAACAACAATTGAAGAAGATATTAATGAAAAGAAAATAATTGAAGAAAAAACAAAAGAAATTATTAAAAATTATATTAATAATCTTATAAAAAGTGCCAAAGAAAAAAATATTGATGAAAGGATACCGTTAACTAATAGTTATAGTTATGTGTTATAGGATAAATAAAAAATGGAAGAATTAAATTTGAATAGTTTAGGTGAACTAGAATTAGATAGTTTTGAAGATTTAAATATTTGTAATACATTAGAATTAGATGCTAATGATATTGAAGATGGTGGTGTTATACCTAATGTTTCAGAATCATTAGTTACTCATAAAGATGTCAAAACAGTTATAAAAAACGCAAAATTAAAACGAGATGAAGTTTTAAATTTTATGACTGAAGATGATGTTAATAAAATTTTAACGATGTATGTGGCTGATGTTAATATGTTGTATCAAAATAATAATATATTAAAAGAAAAATTAATTTATGCATCGGAAGAATTAGATACAGCTAATGAATATTATAACCAAATTTCACAAAGAACTGATAATGTTGACAAACAATTAAGTGAAATAAACGAAAATGCAAAAGAAATGCAATCCGTCATTAAACAAGCACAAGAACAACAACGAAAAGATACAGAGACTTTAAAAAAATTAAGTGATGAAAAAGCTACATTACAAGAACAAGTTAAAGCATTAACAAATGAAATTGAAGAATTGAAAAACCATAAACTTAAACTTGAGGAAACTAGAGATAAATTAGAAAATAGTAATGCAATATTAGAAGAAATGAATAAATCATTAACTGAAAAAGGTGAAGAAATCGAAACAGAATTACTTAAATATAGTAAAATTTCTAAAAACCATATTGAGTTAATAAGAGATATGCAAGATTCTGCAATTGATTTACAAGAAATTCATGATATGAATCGTGATAAATATATTCCTTTAATTCATCGTTTAGATGATGATACATTGGAAGCATTAAATAATGATACTGATATATTAATTAGTATGAATCAAAACTTCAAATATGCATCATATTATTATTATTTATTATCTAAAGATATTCGTGAAATGTTGGATCAACAAGTTGAAACAGCTAAAGAATTTGGTTTAGAGTTTGAATCTGGTACGGTGTTATCAAATAATGCTGAAAAAGATGAAAATGCAATGATTATTTATGAAGAAGGTAAAATGTACGCTGAATCATTAAAAGAAGAAAGTGATGAAGATGATTCGTTTGAAGATTAGTCACATTTAAATTAAAAAGTTTAAAAGATAAGTTATAGTTATATAGCTTATCTTTTTTGTTTTATTGACTTGTTTAATCTAAAAAAATATGTTATAATAAGTTGTAATTTAATTAACTATAGTAGTTATTATAGTTAAATTATTTTTTTAAAACCATAATTTAATATATGGTATTTAATTATAGAGAAAGGAAAACATTTCTTGATGAAAAAGTCTAAACAAAATACAAAAACTAGAAAGGTTAGTCCAAAAAGTAGTACACAAGTAAAAAAGAAAACTACAACAAAAAAACCCGTAAACAAAACAACAAAAAGTTTACGACAAGACAAAAGGCAACTTTCTAAGTTAAAAGACAAAAAAAGAAAAAATAAATTAATTACTGTACCTACAAACAGTGCTGAGAAATTAGTCGAACATAAATTGATTAGAAAAACTAATTTTTTAAGTGCAACCTCGTCTACACATACAACAATGTATAATATGAGACATGCAGGTGGAAATAAATATGAAGTAAGTCCACATGCGAAAGCATATAGTGCAATTTTAAAATTAGTTATGACTATTTCACAAACTAATGATATGTCTCTTGCATGGTCGAAAATATTATGGGATATAACTCAAAGTAATATTTTAGATAGAGATATTAAAATAACAAGTGTGAGGTCTTTCCAGGCAAAAGATGAAACACAAGCTAGAAAAGATATTAATGGACGTAAACGAATTACTATATTTGGTTCAAATAAAGAAAGTAAAGTTAAGGATCGTACTAAAGCTTTATCTCATGATGCATCACTTTTAAATTCTTTAGATGAAGGTAATGTAGTTCTGAATTTTGGTGCAGAATTAATTGTAACTGCCCCTACTGAAATTAAGTTAGAAAAAGCTGTTAACGATGTTTCAAACTATTTAAAAGTTAATGATGAAACTCGTGGTATGCAATGGAGATTAGATGTAAACAAACAACTTTATCCTTTTATTGCTTATGGTCCAAATAAACTTAGTGGTCATAAAGGTTTATACTATGAAATGACTGCTGATGAAGCGGCTGTATCTGCATTATATGTTGATTCTGGTGGTGATAGAAATCCAGGTTCGGAATATGTTGGTTATTCTGTAGGTAAACTTATTAAATCCCATGCTGCTTATAATTTTATTAATTCAAAATCATTATTTGTAGGTAATGATACTTTAGGTAAAACTTATACTCGTAATGGTGTTTTTGATGAAAGCAGTGAAATTTATTTAAGTAAAGTTGTTAGTCGTGCTTACCTATTACAAGGTAAACGTGTATTACATTTTGTAGTTAATACTTCGAAAAATGCAACTGATTTAACAAAAATGCCGATTAAAGATAAACGTATGTGTGCTGTTGACGTAGCGAAAGGTTTATTAAATATTATTGAAGCTATTAAACCAAGTACATTTTCAGATAATGATGAGCGTACAGTTAACTTTTTTAGTACACATTTAAATAATATTATTATTTTATTATCTCAATTTAGGGATATATCGGCTGTTAATGTAACTGATGAATTTGCTCAAATTACTAAAAAGATTTTAATATCGTTCTTTATTAAAGAACGTTATTGGCAAACAAATGCGAAGTCCAATTTGAGTGATTTACGTTTATTTGCAAATCATGACAGTATTAAAATTATAAGTGATTTTTCACAATATGTTTCACAAGCTAAATTATCGGCTGAATCATTAGAAGAACGAAAAGTTATTCAAGAACTTGAGCATATTATTAAAAATAATATTTTAATTGAAATTTCTGCTTTAAATGTTCGTACAGATCCTATTATTGATGATTTAGTTTCTAAACAATATAAAGTGGTTGATTTATCGAATATGGCTATTGGTGCATCTGGTACACAGAATAATCCGTCATTAAATATAATGGGATTAGCTTATTTGAATGTATTATTACCTTCTTTAGAAAATGGTGATGTTATCATGTTTCACGGATTAAGTAAAATGCAACAAATAGCACCTACTATTTTTGACGCTATAGCTACTTCAGGTTCAAATATTGATGTGGTATTCACAGAGTCTAATAATGTTAATGCTGAACGTTTAATTAATATATTAACGCAATATCGTAATAGAACAAAAAATGTTGCAGATGATTTAATTGATGGAAAAACAGCAACTGAAGATGAACTTAAATTTGTAATGATTGATTTATATAAAAATCGTGTGTCTAAATTAACAGATTATTTTAATTTAAACCAAATTTGGGCAAAAGAATTAGCAAATGATAAAGGTGCATTTTATGTTGAAACTGATACAAGTTTAGATTACATTTATTTAGATAGTATATTATAGTGAGGTATGTTATGGGAAAAATAGGAAAACAAAATAAAATATTAGTTACTTCACTATTATCAGTGTTTATGTTGACAAGTTTTACATCAACAACTACATTAGCTGAAGGTGAAATAGATAAAATTCAAGCACCTTCTATTTTAACATCTGCTTATCAAGCTGCTCAACAAAATATTGCATCTAAAGATGCTGATAAAGCTAATGCTGAAAGTAAGAAATCTGAAGAAAAATCTGAAGATAAAAAAGAAGATAAAAAAGAAGACGGCGAAAATAAAGATGATAAAGCTAAAGAAAATAGTGCAAGTAAAGAAAAAGAGTCAAAAGAATCTAAAGAAAATTTAAATAAAAATTTAACTAAAATAATGAGTTCTGGTAACTTTGGTACTGTTGGTATATTATTTGGTCCGACATCACCTATTAGTCATAATAACTTTGCGGCTTTACAAAATACAATGAGTTTAGATAAAGCAGGTATTCAAAGTTTAGATGCGAATTCAGGTGGTAATGGTAAAGCAGTTGGATATCATCAATTTGGTTTAGCTATTCAAAAGTTACAAGATTATAGTGCAAATAAAGATGTATCAATGATTACTGTTGATAATGATGCTCGTAGTATGACAAAAGTTGCAACAACATTTTCAAATGTTGGATTTAAAATATTAAGAGAATATAACCCTTCTCCAATATTATTATCATTTTATGATTCTTCATATTTAACAAATGCTAATTATGCTGGGTCAAATGGTAATAAATTAATTAAGCTTATTAATCAAAATGAACCATTAAGAGGATTCATCAAATTCTTTGGTGATCCAGGGCAATTTGGTGTATCTCGTGCAGGTACTTTAATTATATTATTAGGATTTTTATCGATTTTATTTGGATTATTCCAAAAAATGTGGAATGGTAAAAATTATTCATATATATTTAGAAGATTTCTTGTTCGTTTAGTTATTGGGTTTGTATTATTCCCACTTGGTTGTTTCTTATTTACAGAAGGTATTGAAACGATAAGTAACTATAAGAATAATGCTGATTATAATCGTGATAATTCGATTATTAGAAAGAATTTAAATATGTTAGATTGGTATCAAAATGCAAGTTTTGGAATTCCTGTAGGTACACAATTAGTAGTTAAAAATGGTGAATTCCAATTTACAGAAGATGATATTTATAATATAAATAAATTCTCTGCTAAAAATGCTTTAACAGGTGAAGGAAATGATGATGATAAATATCTAGCTCAACGTATTATTGCTATTGCAAGAAATGCTGAAAATAGAGTTAAAGTAACTTTCCACCCTTCTTATTCAGTTTCAAACGAAGGTGGTAAGGCACAACGTTTACCTTGGGATACAGGTAAGATTATTAAAGTAGCTGATAGCTTTGCAAATAATACAAAAATTGCTGATGATATTGATATTGGTAGTATCGAGTACTTTAAAGGTGCTTTACAAATGTCAATTAATGGTGATACAGTAACTTATAGTATGCGTAAGCATGGTTATGGTATTTCACCTTTAGCTTCATATAACTTACTTAATACAACATTTAACGAAAACGGATTTAATGTTCGTTCGAATACAGAACAAGCTCGTATGGTTGGTGTTGGTATAAATGCTGTTAAATTTAGTTCGAATAATAGTACAGGGTCTGTTTCTAAAAATGAAGTTAAAAAGGAAAAAGGTAATTCAGATACAGCTCCGTCATTAGTTTTATTCTTTGTAGCATTACGTTTAGTATTTACAGGAATAAAAGGTTTAAGTGATGTGTTTATCACGACATTTGGTTCTATTTTTAGAGGTGGTACAAGTGCTGCTGTTGGTAAATCATACGGTATAGCAATGTTAGTTGGTGGTATATTTGCTGTATTTGCTGGATTATTAGGTGTTTCCATTATGGTTGATTTTTGTATCAATTTAATTGACCCTGTGTATGTTATTGTAAAAGAAGTTGGTGTAGGTGTAATTGGTTCAGATGGATTGATGAAAGCAATGGAAGATGCACCGTTTCCACTTAACTGGATAGCAAAAATGATTACTGATGGAATAATTGGTTTAATCATTTCGATTATGGCAATATTCTTTATACCACAATTATTAATGGCTCCGTTATCTGCCTTTATTAACTGGATTAAAGGTATTCCACCTGCTTTAGCTGATAGAGCACAACGTTGGGAGAATCAATTTATTAATTCATATGGTGCTCCTGTAGGTCGTCAATTAGGAAGTGGTTCTTCAAGTAGTTCAACTTCATCTGGTGGTATGTTTAGTAATGCAGGTCAAGAAGCTAAAGCAACAATGGCTGGTGCGGGTATGATGTTAGGTGCACTTAGTGGATATTTAGGTGGTAAAATTGCAGGTGAAGGTAAACATGGTGGTAAATCTATAAGTGAAGCTGTGAATGAAAATGAAGAAAAAGATGGTGAAGAAACAAATGTTGAACAAACTGGTACAACAGAAGAGTATGATCCAGTAGAAACAACTGATCCAATAGAAACAACTGATCCAGTAGAAGAAATTGACCCCGTTCATGAAGAAAAAGAAGAGAATTTTGGTGAAGGTGAACAGAAAGAAGTTATTCCACCTGTTGAGGGTGAACCACTTAGTAAAGGTGTTGATCCACAAAATCCAAAAGAAAAAGATGGTAAACAAGAACTTCATAAAGAACAAAATCCTAAACCAGGTGAAAATTCTAATAACCCTGCTTCAATTGTTGAGAATTTTGAAAATAAAGATGAATTTAACAACCTGGAGAAAAATGAAGATAATAAAAATAATGAAAATGAAGTTGTTAATGTTGAAGATAATGACCAAGTTAAACAGGATTTTAATGATGAAAACAAACAATTTAATGGTGATTTAAATAAAGCAGAAGTTATTTCTAATAAATTCGATGAGCAAAATAAAATGCATGTTAATGAAGATGTTAAAAATAATGATAATGTTAAAATTAATGGTCAAGAAACAAATGAAATTAAATCTGTTGAAACAGATAATTCTAAAGTTAATCTTGATAGTGAATCTGGTTTAGTTTCTAATAGCGTTACTGAAAGTATAAGAGCACAAAATAATGATGGTGTTGTAAGTAATACATCAACAACAGAAACAGGTGAAACACAAACTACAGATGTTAAAGATGATACATCAGGTGTTAAAGGTGGAGTTATTGGTGCAGCTACAGCATTTACAGCAAGTAAACTTAGTGCTGTTAAAGATAAAGCTACAAAAACTGTTCAAAATGAAAATGGTAAAGAGATGTCAGCGATTCGATTAGCTACAGGACGTGGCTTAATAGCAATAAACGATAAAGCTAATAAACATAATAAAAATCATGGTAAGAAATATCAAGGACGTGTTCAATTAGCAACAGGTGCTTTACATATGATGGGTGGTTTAACAGGTACACATAAACATACTCAAAAATTACATGATAAAGTTAAAGGTGTGAATAATAAAAAAGGTCAAGGTCAGCAAGCTACACAACAAGTAGTTTATGATGATTACCCTTCTCAAAACGTTCAAAATGCTAAGAAAAAAGCTAAGAAAAAAGCTAAATCTAGAGTAACAAGATCAAAAGTTAAATCTGTTTCAGGAAATACATCTAGTAGTAAGAGTAATGCTTCAATTAATAGAAGTAAAACAAAGGCTATTAGTAATTTTAGTAAACCAAAAAAATAAATAATTAGGTTAAAAGGTTGAATATTTATTATTTAACCTTTTTTTTTGCTTGCATTTATTTTGGATATATGTTATAATCAATTTATAAAATTTTAGATTATGAAAGGAATAGTTAAATGAATTTTTTAAATAATATGGTAGTAGGTGCTTTTAGTGTATCTCAAGCATCTCAAAAAGCATATCAATGGATTGAAACTGAGTTACAAAAAGGTTTCCTTGTTAACTTTGCTAAAGGGTTATTCGTTTTAGGTATAATTGCAATAGCTATTGGTATTGTTAATAGATTCAGACAGCAAAAATCACCTATTTGGAATATGTTAAACGGGTTTATAGTAGCTGGTTTAGCATTACTATTTATTGATGGTGGTGTATGGGCTGGTAATTTTGTTAAAGGTGTTATTGAAACAATTAAAGCTTGGTTTACAATTTAATTGTATGTAATACTTTTCTAAATATTAGTATTTTTATAATTTACATTGAAATATAATTTGATGTGATATTAGGTTGGTGGAGAGGTTTAACCTCTCCCTATTTTTTTAATAAATTGGAGGTTTAAAATGTCAAAAACAAAAATATTATTAGGTGGAGCATTAACAAGTTTTACAGCAATTGCATCTGTTGGTAATGCTGAAGCTGAAGTTGTAAGAACAACAGAAAAAGGTGCAAGTGGTGAAATTATAAAAGAAGGAAATAATTTACAAGAAGATATTAATACAATTAATAAATTAATTAATAATATTTCTAGGAATTATAAAAATGTTGAAGTTGCAAAAACTGATTTAGTTATTACTGAAACTAATAAAGAAGATGTTAAACGTCAGTTAGTTGAGCTACAAAAAAAATTAAATGAATTAGAAAAACAAGATGTTAAATTTAAATCTTTAGATAGTAACGCTAAAAAGTTTAACATTGGTTATAATGAAAGAGATAATGATGTTATTAATGTTGATTTAACAAATTTAAAAGATGTCTCGAATAAATTAAATAATATTATTGAACAACGTAAAGATATAATTGAATCAAATGATAATGTAATAAGCGAACATGCTGTTTCAAATAGTTCAGCTACGTTTTCAAAAAATTATAATGATGCGATTGCTAATGCAAATAAAGAATTAGCTAATTTAACAAGTTTAGATGATCATTATGTTGATGGTGTGTTAAAAAATGTTAAAGCATTAAATGAAAAAGCAGAAACAGTATCTAAAGATAGTGGTTTGAAGGTTAATACATCAAAAACAAAATTAGATAATGTGATTACAAAAACAACTAAAAACATCGATAATTCTGTGGAATCTTTAGTAGATATTGAATCGAAAAAAGCAGAAGTTTTAAAACAAGTAAATGAAATTCGTAAGTTGAATGAAGCAGAAGTTGTTAAATCTAAAACATATACAACGAATGCTGTTAAAAATATGGAACTAATTAATAATTGGTTAAAAGGTGCATCTAATCAAACTAATAAAGTAAAAGAAGATGTTGAAAAAAATTCTAAAGCTAGTACATTAATTAATGAATATAAAGAAACACAAAAAGCTGAATTAGTTAAATTAAAAGATAAAGTATCAAAATCTGATAAACCTGAAAAAGTGAAAACTAAAATGTTAGAAGATATCGATAAAGCTATCGCTACAATTGATGAATCTGGTGTTAAAGTTAATGTTGTTGGTAAAATTGATGCAATTGGTAATTTAGATTTTGGTGATATTGGTCGTGATTCTAGTGAAATTCAAAAATTAATAGATAATGCTAGTAGTCAAATAAATTCTTCAGTTGGTAGTTCTTTAGATAATTTAAAAACTAAGAATGCTGAAAGTTTAGCTAAAGTAGAGCCTATTATTCAAAACAACATTGAAAGAATTAAAAAATATATTGAAGGTATTGATAAAGGTGGTACTTCTACTCAAATAGATGAAGCATTTTTACAAAAAATGTCTATTTATAGTGGTGAAAAATATAAAACTTATGTGAATGAAGCTTTAAGACAAACTGAAGCAACTACTGATGGTGTATTTTTAGGTGAGGAACTATTAGAACCATATTATAAAGATATGATGTTAAAATATACTGCGTCAAATAAATCAGTTGCTAATATTGCTGCTGCTCAGTGGTTAGCTGATAAAGAAAAAGGTTTAAATGGTGTATATGGTTCAGTTATGTTACCAAGTGCTAATGTAAATGATTTTGCTACTGTTCGTGGTACTAAGTTTGCAAACTCTCAAACATTTACAGGTGGTGCTTGGGGTATTATTCAAAAAATTGGTTCACAAGCATGGTCAAGTTCTACAACTCGTGGATATAATGCAGTACTTTCAAAACATAGTGTGTTTAAAGATATTAAAACACAACATATTGATAATGTTGGTAACAGTAATGTATTTTTAGTTGCGTCATATGAACCAACTGTTACATTTGATTTAAAAGATGCTTATGTTACTGTTGGTGAAAATGGTGAAGTTACTCGTAAAAATATGTCATTAACTCTTGATGTTACACAACATAATGGTACTCGATTACCAAAATCAGGTTATATGGCTGGTCAACAATGGAAAATTTTATATTTATATTATATTTCAGTCGATCCTAATACTGGTAAACTATTAACTGGTGTTGGTTATTATAGGCATTTAGTAACAGCTAACGGTACAGGTACGAATACACATACTGGTGGTGAATTACGTCTAGGGTTAGATAAATCAACAGTTGATGATAATATTACAATTAATAAATATAGCGGTTTATATTCTCCTGCTGATGGTGGTGTAAATGATCCTTTATTTAAATATGGTATCAATGTTAATTTTAGTGCTCGTTTAGATGAAAGTGTTGGAGAAGCTGGTAAACGTACACCTATATTTATTGGGGATATTGATGATAAACAAGAATTAAACGTTTATAAAGATACTAATTATACTATGACTGATATTATATTAAATGGTAAGGAAAAACCTACTATTCAAGATATGGGTAATTATTATCGATTAGATACAAATGTACCTAAAGTTGATGGTATTCAATCATCTCCAGTTTTAGATGAAACTGCTGTTATGATTTCTGGTCAATCAACAGTTGGTATAAGCCATGCTGGTGGTAAAAATGGATATACATCTATTGACGTATCATTATTTAATCCATGGGGTATTATTGGTGGTTCACCTAGCCTATCATTAGAAAAAGTTAATGCAAATGTTGATACTATTCAAGTCAACACACCAAATGTTACTGCTCATACTGAAGGAAATTATAATCTTCAAGATGTTAAAGCTGAAATAATTGGAGTACCAAGAGATGCACAAGGTTTATTGGATAAGTTAAATTACAAAATTTTATTGCCAAATGTTGCTAACGAGAAAGAAAATTTAAAACGTGTATCATCAAATACTAGTTTTATAGTTAAAAAATTAAAAGATGTTACGAAATTATCTGCATCAGGTAATACATTAGTTGTTAAAGGTGTAGATGGTGTTAAGTCAAGTTCTGGTAATACATTAGTTGTTAAACAACTTGATGGAATTAAATCAAGTTCTGCTAATAGTTTAATTGTAAAAACTATTACAACAAATTCTAAATCAAGTTCAGGTAATACTTTAATTGTGAAAACAACACAACCTATTGAAAAAATTTCAGCATCTAATAATAGTTTAATAACAAGAATTGTTGATAATGAATTAAAAATAAAAGATAAAGTTGTTAATATTAAAGTTTATGCTGATGAAACTTTAAAATCTGAAGTTGATAAAGCTTTAAATGATTGGAAATTAGCATTTAAAAAACATAATATTATTTTTAATTATTCATATACATCTTTAAAAGATAATGTTGATATTGCTTTTTTAGATTCTGATAATCAAACAACTCGTGTAGACAAAGGTTGGTTATCTGTTGATACCGATGATGATTATGGATTTGAAATGACTGAATTAGCAGGTTTAATGACTAAAACATCGACAGTTGATTTAGTTGATGCTGATAGTAATGATAAATATTCACGTAGTGGTATAAAATCTAAAGACGTATTAAACAAAGCTAATTATATCGTTCAATTGAATACTGATGCTATTAGATCTCAAATTAGTAAAGAAAAAGTTTTAAAACATGAAATTGGTCACATTTTTGGTTTACAACATGATAATAACGATTCATTAATGACTACTTATTATAATGATCCAATTTTTAGTGGTGATATTTCTATTAAAGATGCAAGTTTAGCTGTGCAACATATAAACGATGGTAAATTTTGTACATGTTCTGCTTGTGCTAAATTAAAATAATAATTTATTAGGGTGGTTTTTTCCACCCTATTTTTTTATATCATTATATTGATAAACCTTGACATATAGTCATTTGTTATGATATAATAAATGTATTACATTATAAAGGAGATTTAGAATGAAATTAGTTTCAGCTTTTGATTCGATTGAATATGAAAGTATCGGTCCATTAAGAAAGTATAGAAAAATATTAAAAAAGATAAACAAAAAGAAAAGTTACTATCAAGATTTATCACTTGAGCAGTTAAAAAATAAAGCTGAAAGTTTTGATGGTAATTTTGATATAAATAATAAGAATGACATTATTGAATTATATGCTTGTGCTCGTGAAGTTTCTTTCAGGTTATTAGGTAAATTTCAATATGATGTGCAAATTTTAGGTGCATTAGCGAGTTTAGAAAGACGTGTTGTTCAAATGTCAACTGGGTCTGGTAAAACAATAACATTAATTTTACCAGCGATAGCTTATGGTTTAACACATAAAGGTTGTAATGTTTTGACTGTAAATGAATATTTAAGTGAACGTGATTTTAATGAAACTCGTGTTGTATATGAATTTTTTAATTTAACATGTGCTTATACATCAAATAATCATTCACCATATGAACAAAAAGAAGCGTATAATTGTGATATAACTTATTCTACAAATTCATCTTTAGGGTTTGCGTTTTTAAATTCATGTTTAGCTTCTGATATTAATCATGATATTAAAATTATAACTCGCCCACTTCATTCGGCTATTATTGATGAAGCTGACCAAATTTTAATGGATGATGCTATGACACCATTGATTATTTCGGGTGAAGGTGCACTAGATGATATTTTAGTATCTGTTGAAGAAAACGGTGAAATTTATAAAACACAATATATTGTGGATAAATTAAAAACGTTACGTTATCTACAATATGATGAAGATGAACATTCAGATTATATTATTACTGAGAGAAGTTGGGATGAAATACAAAAAATGTTTGGTTGGGATGATAACATGTTTAACAATCCTGGTTTATTACATGTAATAAATAATGCTATTATTGCAATATTTAAACATAAAAAGTATGAAGATTATACGGTTTTACCTGAACCTGATCCTGATAGTGGTAGTCGTGTTGTTTTAATCGATAAAGCTACAGGTAGATTAGCACGTGGTCGAACGTTAAACGATAATTTACATTCATTTGTTGAAATGAAAGAAGGTGTTTTTTCAGGAACTTCGTCTTTTAGTACAATACAAATTACTTATCAAGTGTTATTTAATTTATTTGAGACAATTACAGGAGTAACAGGTACTGTTGGTAAATGTTTTAAGGAGTTTTATGATATTTATAATTGTGATTGTATTAAAATTCCAGATAGATTACCTAATCAATTAAAAGAATATACAAAATTATATTCAACTGATATTGATTTATATGAAGGATTGGTTCGAGATGTTAAATGGTATCAAATGGCAAGATACCCTATTTTAATTGGTTGTAAAAATGATAATACAGCTAGAATGTTTTCAGATATATTAAAAGAAAATGGTATTAGTCATGATATGTTATTATCAACTGATACAAATGAAGATTATATTATTGGAAAAGCTGGTGAAGTGAATTCTATTGTTGTAACAACCGATATTATGGGTCGAGGTACAGATATCAAAGTGCATGAAACAGATTATGGACGTGGTTTAGTAGTGTTTCAAATTGGTAATAGACCTAATTCAAGAGTAGAAAGACAATTTGCTGGTCGTGCTGCTCGTCAAGGTGAACCAGGTTTATATTATCGTTTATTATCACTTCCTTCAATGCGAGATGTTGGGTTTAGTCAAGTTGATATTGATAAAGTTTCAACATATGAACGTAATCATATAAAATATATTAACGCTTATTATGGTGATATATTAATGAATGCAGGTGCACCTTATTACGATGAAATTGTGAAACTTATTGATGATAAACTATATGGAAGCGAAAGTTCAGATTCACAAACTCGTATACAAAATTATAAGACTTCTTCTATTGTTGATATGGTTCAAATGACTTGGATACATGAAATAGACAATTTAAGGGAAATTTTAAAACAATCAATGATGAATGAAATTTCAAAAGAAGAATTTGTTGAATATTTAGTTGATATTTCTTACGAATGTAATCAATTGGGTTACGTATATGATGAATTATATAATAAAGTTATGGAATTAGATATATTAGTAATTCAAGAAAGTGTATATAATCATACTCGTAGTGTAATTCAAAATGATTTAAGAGATTTAAGAAACGTTGCAGAGGATTTATCTAAAACGGTATCTTATGGTGGTATGAGTAAATTAGAGGTTAAATCTGAAGACTATATGAAGCGTTTATTAACGGATTACTTAAAAGAAAATGAATACAAAGTAAAATATTCGATAAAAACTTGGTTGAATATTTCAATTGATGATGATAATGACGAAGATTTAGAAAATTAATAAAAAAATTGAAAAAAATAACTATATTGTAATCTAGTACTTGACTTATTAATGTTTATTTGCTAAAATAGTTGTATGTATTAATTACAATATAGTTTTATGAATGAAAGGTAAATCTATGAACGAAAAAAAATATTATATGGAGTATGTTATTTTAGGAATTGTAAGTATTGCACTTATAATAGTAACATCAATTTATATATTCACTAGAAATACGGATACACATAAGACTGTAGATCATCAATCACCGAGAACATTATTAAGTTCTAATGAGAACGAAAAGTTATCGGAATAAATTATGAAAGGAATTTGGTAAATGATTTTTCAAGCAAATGTTGTTTTTACAGATAAAGTTAAAGAGAATACAGACAACAAACGTTTAAAACAGTTATTAAATGAAATCCTACAATTATTACCTAGTGAAGATTTAAAATCAATTACTAATGAAAATAATGAGGAGAAAACAGAATAATGACAATTGTAACAACTACAACAACAGAGATTCCATTAGAGCAAGACCAATTACTTGGTACAGGTAGTCGAATATCAATTAAAGATGTTCGTGCTCGTTTTATGAATCTAAATTTGCATAAAGGTAAATATGTTAAAGTTACGGATGTTGATAGACTTCGTAATGAAATAATTGGTATATTGCAAAATGTATCAGAAGCAAGTTATAAAAAAAGTGTTGATCTTGATTTAGTAAATGAAGAAAATCAAAAGCTTCGTGAAGAATTAAAATTAGCACAAGAGCAATTAGAAAACAATGATGATGTAAGTTCTTTAGAACAAAAACTAAATGAAAAAGATATCGAACTATATAATTTTATCGCTGATAGTAATGAAAAATTAGATACATTACAAAGACAATATAGTGAGATTACTAAGGAATTGGCTAATAAAAATGAGTTGATACAAAAATATGAACAAGAACGTTATGTATTAGCTCAAGCAATTAAGACATTACAAAATAATAAATAATTTTTTCGGAGGAATTTAAAGTGAGTTATATTAGCAAACAAAATAAAAATTTAATGGCGTTAAGTTTACTAGCTGGTGGAGCTAGTGTGTTATCTGTAGGAAGTGTAAGTGCAGATACATTTAAAGAGTATAAAGCTGGAGATTTTGATTTAACAAAACAAGCTACTAAAGCAGACTACCCTGTTATGTTTGATAGACCAACAGGTGTTAACGCATCAGCTTTAGGTAATGCAATTGTAAATTTAGGAACAAGTTCTGATTTATATAAAAAAGCAGTTGTTGAAGTACCTGAATTAAAAGACCCTTCAATTGTGAATTCATTATTAGATAAAGCAATGAATGGTGATAAATCTGCTCGTGCAACTATTGTTAAATTAATTAATTTCTATAATAGTTTAGGTGGAACTCAAATCACAACACAAAGTGGTCAAAAATATACAGTTGAGAATTTAGATGAACCAATTAATACAATTGCTGTTGCATTTACAAATGGTGATAGTGCTAGTAATAAAAAAGTTTCAACTACAATTCAAGGTAAATTTGGAGCAGTTAAAACAACTGGAGATGTAATGAAAGCAATTGACACATACGGAGCTGGTATTTCGGATAAATATCAAAAAGCGTTTGATTCATATGATGCTAAATTAAAAGCTCAAGGTGCTGATTTATCAAAATTAACATCTTATGAAGCAATTAAACCAGTATTAGATTCATATGAAGGTATGTATGCTGATGGTGCTTCTATTATTAGAAAATCAGTATTAGCTGAAAGTGGTACTACTGAAGCGGCTGTTGCATTCTTTGAAAGTGCTGTAATTACAGGTGGAAATAATAATGGTGATAATGGTTCAACAGAAAAAAATGAAGTTAAACGTGTTACAAAATTTGTTGATAAATCAACAGGTAAAGAATTAGATAAAAGTGTTGAAGGTGAAGATTTCGTAAATGCTCACCCTATTAAAGAATACACTCATGTAGATACAAAAACTGAAGGTAATACAAGAACACACTATTACGAAAAAACACCTGAGAAAAAAGTAATCACAAAATGGATTGACAAAGATACAGGTAAAGACGTAAAACCACCTCAAGAAGGAACTCATGAAAAAGGTAAAGATGTTGATGGTTATACGTACGTTACTACAATAAAAGATAAAGATGGAAATATTGTACATGAATATGTAAAAACACCTGAGAAAAAAGTTGTAAGAACTCACTGGTATGATGCAAATAATCCAAAAGAACCTTTACTTCCAGCACGTGAAGGAAGTTTCCCTGATAATGATGGTAAATCTGATATTGAAGGATATAAATTAAAAGGTGAACCAATTGTAATTACTGAAGAAATTGCAAAAGGACTTAATAAAGATTCACCATTTAAAGTTGGTGATACTGTTAACTTATATGAAAAAGTAGAAGCACCTAAAACAAATACTCGTTGGGTAGATGAAGCTACTGGTAAAGACATTCCAGGACATGAACCAAAAGAAGGAAGTTTCCCAGATAAAGAAGGTGATGACGTTCCAGGATATACTTTAGTATCAACACATACTGATGATAAAGGTAATGTGGTTAACACATATACTAAAAAACCAGTTGAAACAAAAGTTATTACTCATTGGATAGATAAAGCTACAGGTAAAGATATTCAAGGTCACGAACCTAAAGAAGGTGCTTTCCCTGATAAAGAAGGCGATGATGTTAAAGGTTATAAATTTGTAGAAACTGTTGAAGAAACTGATAAAGACGGTAATAAAGTTATTAAAAACATTTATGAAGTAGATGCTGCAAAAGTTACAACTAGATATATTACAAAATCTGACCGTAAACGTATTGTAGATGATGTTGAAGGTAAAGAATTTGCAAAAGAGATAGATTTCTCTAAAGATAAAGATCCTGAAAAACGTAAATTAAAACTTGTAGGTGTGGAAACTTCTAAAGATGGAAAAACAAAAACTTACATCTATGATGTACAAGAAACACCAAAAGCTGAAACACCTAAAACAGAAAAACCTGTAGAAAAACCACAAGGTAAACAATTACCTCAAACAGGTGATTCAAATATACCAGTAGAAGCTGGATTAGTTGCCCTTGCAACAGGTATTGCTTTAGCGAGAACTCGTAGAAAAGAATCAAAATAATAATATTAATGTTAAAGACTTACTTCGGTAAGTCTTTTTCTTATGACATTAAATTTAATACTTTTTTTATGGTGAATTATGTGATATAATATATTTATAAAAATTGAAAGGTTAATATGGTGATATTATGAGAAAAAATTATGGTGATAAATATGTTTAATAAATCATCAATCACGAATTTCGTTGATAAAATTAATCCAGTGCGTAAAATACTAATTGAACGCAAACGCAAACAACGAACCCCTAAAAACAACAATATGATAATTGAGAAAAATGGTAAAACGAAACCAGATATAAAATTTTATAAACCAGGTGCTATATTTTTTGGTATTTTCATACCCCTTGCACTATGTTGTTTTATACAGTTTATTTTGATGATGTCACATAATTTTAGTAATCCTAAAAATCAGGTTGGTTTCTTTTTTGATTCAGGAGCTTTTCTCGTTTATGTGGCTATTATGGTTTTTGGTTGGTTTTCTATATACAAAATATCACATTATATATTAAAAGGTTTTTGGAATACAAGAAATGCCCCATTTATTCAAGGAGATTTGCATGTATTTGAAAATGATGCTTCTATTAAAGATATTGAAGATATGATACGTGATTTTAATGTTGCACCTGATGCTGGTTTAGGGTTTGACCCCTCTCCAAGTGATAGTGTAACAGCTTTAGTTGGGCATATGTTTGCATTAAATCGTGGTATTAATAAAATAAATATACCTGTATATGATAGTGGTATTGATGGATATGTTAAACGTGATGAAAATGGAAATATTGTTTATAAGAAAACATCTATGTTTTGTAAAGATTTTGCTGAAGCATTGTATGATGCAAGTGGTGTTCATGTTGATGATCGATTTTATTATGATACAACTGAATTTGATTACAACCCTATTATAAAGAGAAAAGATGGTGGAGATGGCAAAAGACGTAAATTCTCTGCTCGTGAGCGTGGTCCATATGATAAATTAAGTGATGTTATTAATAATACATTTTATACTTTAGATACGGATACGCAACAACCTGCTGGTTTATATTTTTATGATAGTACCGCTTCAAATACTATTTTAATAGCGATTACACGTGCAGGTAAAGGACAAACATATATTGAACCAATGATTGATGTACAACGTCGTTGTAAAATTAAATGGAATTTACTTATTACTGACCCTAAAGGAGAGTTAATTAATAAGTTTTATTATTCTCTTACAAAGTCTGGTTATGAAGTTATACAGTTTAATTTGTTATCAGATTCATTAACAAACGTATTTAATCCACTAATTAATTCTATTTTATTATTTAGGCAAAATGATACGTTGAAAGGTTCTACATTAGTTGATGCTTTATCGAATTTAATTTTCCCTGATGATGGTGAAATTTGGAATAAAGCTGCTGGGAATATGTTTAAACGTGCTGTTTATACGTTGTTTGATTATGTAATTGAGCAAGAAAAATATTTACGTTATATGGCATTAAAAAATAATATTCCTAATGAAGTTTTAACAACGCAAATTAATAGATTATATTCTAAAGTTACACTGTTTAATATTTACTCATTAATTTCAAGTTTATGTGGTAAAATAACAAAAGATGAGAAATTATTAAAAGTAAACCCTAAAGCAGTTCCTGTTGCTGAGAAAGATTTATTATCAGTATTATTTGATGCTGTTAATACGTTACCTTCTAATAAATTGCGTGAATTAGCAATTAAAGCCGATGAATCTATTAGACCTATTGGTGGTGCACAACAAACATTAGCAGGTGTTTACGCATCATTATTAACAAATATGTCTATATATATTGACCCTACTACGTCAGCTTTGTTATCAGGTTCTATTGAGGAAAGTTTTGATGTTAGTGGTTTAGGTTTCCCAAGACGTTTTGGTATTGAATTAAATAAACAATTTATGGAAAAATATCAATATTATGGTGAAATTGCTGAATGGTCATTTTATAAAGATGCTAAATTTACAATTCCATATGAAGGTAAAGATTTCAAACATCAGGAAAAAATTAAAAAGAATAATTGGATTTGGTGTTATTGGGGTGGTATTTTAGATGATATAGTTTCATATGCTAAGTTAGAAATTAAAACTAATGGTAAAGTTGCTCGTACATTTTATTTTAAATTTATTAAAGGTTTTAAAACAGTTAATAATATAACATATGCTATTGATGAAATTACAGGTTCTAAAGTTATTAAAGATGGATTTTTAGTTGAAATTGATCCAAAAACAGGTAAAGAATCGTTATCTAAATTTAATGAAAAACAAGTGAATTTTAAAACAAAAACAGTTGATGTTGTAAAATCACCTATTATTTTATCTACACAAGTGTTTTATACTGAACGTCCAAAAGTTATATTCTTTATTGTACCTCCGAATAAGCAACATTATCAAAAACACCCGTTGATGATAATTGACCAATTATTTAATGGAAGTTTAGATTTATCGTATGTTATTAAAAATACAACAAAACCAATTGTTGGAACACGTACATTATTTGATGAATTTGGTAATATAAGCGATAATGGTAAAGGAATTCCGAACTTAGATAAAATTGTATCAATTGGTTTAGGGCAAAATATTCAAAATACTTTTGTATTACAATCATTTGAGCAATTACGTTCATTATATGGTGAAGAAGTTGAGAATGTTGTACGTTCTAACTCTGCTATTACAATTTTCTTAAAATCTAATGAGAAAAATCTATTAGATGAAATGATTAGGTTATCTGGAGTTAAACATAATATTCGTGTAAATTCATCAAACTATCAAGTTAAACCAACAGATTTAATTACTGTTGGTGAGCCAACAATCTCTTATGGTAAACAACAAGAAGAAAGTACTACTCTTGTATTGAATGATCTATTATTCTTAGCAGGTGATAAGCCTGGTAATGGAATTGTGTTTAGAAGTAATGATATGCCAATTGTTAATAAAGGTGCTCATATAACGCCTTGTGCTTGGCGATTACATAGTAAATTACCAAATCCGAAAGATGGACAATATTCACAAAATAATTTACCAACTACTCGTGCTGCTACTTTTGGTACATTAGAAGATAATTTAATTGATGCTGAACAGTTAGTTCATGACAGAGTTGAACAAGCAAAAATTTCGTTAAAAATTAAAGATGAAGTGTTAAAATTACATAGTGATTATAATTTATCAATTAAGGAAAATAATGGTGATTTATCGAACTATATGATGAATATGGTTTATGAAGAATTTGATAAACAAGCTGAACATTTAAGAATGAAAGATGGTAATGTTAAATCTTACAGTGAAATAGCTAATACGTTAGATAAACAAATGAATATTTTAATGAATCCAAATGTAAAACCTGAAGAAAAAGAATTGGTTGTATTAGAATTACGTGATTTATTATTTGATTTAGTAGATGATGAAGAATTAGAGAATTTAACTTCTATTTACCGTAATACAAATAGTAAAGAGAATGGTGCGTTTATATATGCACCTGGTAAAGTTTTTCAATTTATTACAGCAATGAAGCGTGAATTTCCTGAAGAAAAACGTATCGAAGATTTAAAAGTTGTAGATATTTATGAGGAAGCTGATAAAATTGAAGAATATAAACGTACATTTAAACCAAATATTCCATTAGAGTATGATTTTAGAAATTCATATCATTTACAAATATTAGAAGATATGGTAACAGATGTTGTTGAAAAAGGTGTTAACATTCAAGATTTATCTTGTGTTGTTAGAAATCCAAAAGAACGAGATGTATATATTGGTGGACAACTTGTAGCTAAACAAACACACCGTGATTTAGATATATTTGTAACAGATGTATTAGTCAAACCTGATGAACTTAATGATATTGTTGTTAATCATAAATTATTATTTAATGAAATTAAACGAAGATTAGATAGTGAATCGGAAGCAAAAAATTAAAATATTAAAGTGATGTATGTTTTTACATCACTTTTTTTTATTTTCCTTGTTTTTAAGCTTTTTTTATGTTATAATAGTTTATATATATTTTAGAATGGAGATTTTAAATAATGACAGTTTTAAATAAAAAACAATTATTAAGTGTATTAGCTCCTATGTCAGCTTTATCAGTTGGTGTAGCGTCTGCTGATACTGAAAATTATGACCAAGAAAGTGTTGGACATTTAGATGTTCATGTTGATCATTCACATTTAGATGATACTATTCGTAATGCTACAGCTAAAGGTATTACAATAACTAGAGAAGATACTAAAATTTTAACAGGTAATGCTGAAGAAACTAGAAAGAATATTGCTGAAGCTAAAGAATATTATTTAAGTAAACAAAAAGAAATCATTAAAGCAATGGATCAATATGAAAAGGATTTAGAATCGGCTAATAAAAACGGTTCATCTTCGCAGTCTGATGTTACAAGTGCTAATGCAGTAATGACAGCTTATAATAATAATTTATCAACATATGGTGCAACTACAATTAGTGAAACTAAAGTTTTTGATAAATCTGAATTTGAAGCTGATAAAACTAAATTAGATGCAGCAGTTAAAACTGCTAAAAATTATAGTGAAACTAAATCAGGGATTGCTGATTTTGATAGATTACAAAATTCATATGTTATGTTTCAGACACAAGCTAGTCAAGGAACTATTAAATTAGAAAAAGAAACAGTTAAAGTAAGTTCAGTTGAAGATATTAATAAATATAAAGAACAAATTAAAAAATCTTATGATGATTTACAAAAACATGTTGAAGCAGTTAAAGCTGGTACAGCTACGGATACACCAACTTTTAAACTGTATACATTATCAATTGATAGTAAATTAGTTGAAGAAGCAGTTAAACCTGTAAAAATTTATACATATGAAGCTTCACAAACTAAAGTAATCGAAAAACCAACGGTATCATATCATTTATATGATATTCGTTCTACTCCAAGTAGTACTAGTAAAGTTAATAATGCTGATGATGAAATAATTGAAATACAAGCTAATGGAACATATAAAACTGTTCAAGCTATGAAAAATCAAATTATTAAATTAAATATTGATAATGAAAAATTACCAGAAGGTCGATTTGATAAAATTCATAATATCATTTCAACTATAACTTTACCTGAAGGTGTTGAATTTAATAAAGAACAAATTCAATCAACTGATTATTGGAATGTTGATTATAATGAAAAAACTCGTAAATTAACGTATTCTGCTACACCACGTTATTTGGTTGAAGTTAATAAAAAACAAAACATTAACAATGGTCATATTAGTGGTTCAATGAAAGACGAGTTTAAATATGAAATACCAAGTATTAAGTTTAAATTAACAGAAGATAATAAAGAAGTTCAAGTTGGTTTTGATACAATTATAAATGATGAGTATCTTGTTGAGAACAAATCAATAACTATTAAAACAACAGCTCCAGAACCTGAAAAACATAATAAAGATAATAAAGGTGTTGTAATTGATGGTAAAACATTATTACCAGGTACAGTTAATAATTTTGAGTTAACATGGGATTTTGATCAATATAAAGGTGTTAATATTGATAAAGAAATGCAAGCAAAAGGTTTACATGCATATGATTTAGCACCATTTGAAGCAGTAGATTTTACTGGTCCAGTTACATTAAAAGATGGTGATAAAGTTATTGCTACTGGTCAAGCTGATGGTACATTTAAAGGTGCAGATAATAAGGTAATAGAAGGATTAACTTGGTCTTTAATAGATAAAGTGGAAGGTATTGAACGTGAAGGTAAAGCAGTGAGAGTATCTATTCAAGGATATGATCACCCATATTATAAAGAATATGTAGAAAAAGGTAAGAGTTTAAAAATAAGTATTCCAATGACAACTAAAAAAGTTGTAAATCCTGATGGTGGATATAATGGTAATACTTATAGTAATGTATTTTATCAAGATGATTTTGGTAATATTTATAAATCAAATGAAGTAACAAATGATGTTCCAAAAATTAATCCTCGTAAAGATGCTGTTATTTCGAGAAGTAACTTAGCGTCTCTTGATTTAAAAGCTAATGAAAAATCAAGTATTGAAGAAGGTTCATATTTCCAATATAGAGCTAAAGGAACTACATTACCGAAAAATGTAAGTCTTGAAACATATGAAATAACAGACGAATTTCACGAAGCTGATGAATATGATGGTAAATATTTTGTAGAGTCAGGTAAAGAAATTAAATTTAAAAAAGGTACAGCGTTATACGAACGATATAAACGTACTAATGGTGTAATGCCTGTTAATACTGATATAACAAAATATACAACGCAAGTAATTGAAAGAAATGTTTCAAAAGATGTGAATACTGAAACAGGTATTACTGAAGGTCATGATAGTAAAATAACTCGTGTTAGATTACAATTTGATCAAGATTTTATGGATTCAATAGATTTTGAAAATACAGAATTTCAAATTGATACATTTTTCCAAGCTAAACGTTTAACACAAACACAAGGTGTTACAAATGTATTTAAAGAGATTATTAATGGTGTAGATTTTGATTCAACAACTGTAACAACGAATACATCAGAAAATGCTAAAGCGTTGCTTGAGAAACGTTTAAATGAGCTTGTAGAGAAATATAATAAAAATACAGAAAAACAAGCACAAAAAGATGCTGAACAAGATAAAGCAATTGAAACAAATGCAAAAAATATTTCACAAAATACATTATCAATAAGAAAAATTGTTGTTGAAACGAATAAAGCTTTTAATAATGTTACAAATGATATAAATAAATTGAAATCAGTACAACAAACTCATTCAAAAGCTATTGTTTCGTTAATTGAAAAATCAGATAAAGAAGTTGAGAATAAATTAGATGATAGTAAATTTAGTACTCTTAAAATTTATAAATCAACTATTACAACAGAAGCTGAAGCTATTGAATATACGGTAAATCGTGGTATTGCTCCAACTAGTATTGTGAATGTAACATTAGATAGCGATAATCATTTTATTGTTAAATACAACAACACAAAAGGACAAGCAACTCAAACAGCCGTAAATACTGATAAAGTTAAAGAAGTTAAAGTAAAATATAATTTTTATACATTAAATTCAGAAGCTGAAGTAAAAGCGAAATTAAAAGATTTAGGATTCGAAAATAATCCTGTTGAAATTATAAAAAATGATACATATTATACAGCTATTGTTTATAAATTAACTGATAAAAAAGTTGAAACTAAAACAGAAAAAAAATCAGAAGATAAATCAAAAATTAAACCCGTAGAAAAAATTGATACAAAATCAACTGAATTAAAGAACAATAAAACTTATAATTTTATCACAGAACTATTAAATGCAATTAAATAAAAAAAAAGAAGCTAGTCGTAAGACTAGCTTTTTATATTAATATAAGAAAGACAAAAAAAAATAACCAACAAATGTTGGTTTAACACTATATCTATATATTATATTATCATATGAATTGATTAATGTCAAGACTTTTTTTTAATTTTTTTAAAAAAATTCGAACTTTTTTATAATTATATACAAATTAAATTAATTAATGATGTTATTAATTATTTATTATGTACAAAAGGAGTTTTTGGAGATACAAACTATTTTTGTTAGTAATAAAATTTTAAACACTAAACACGAATTATAATAAATTTTAAATAAATCTCTTGTTTTTATATTTTATTTATGATATAATTGATTTATATATTAGAAGTAAAAAAAATGAATTACAAAGGAGACAGATATTATGGTAACACTATATCGATTATTAGATGAGTTAAGAACACCAGAACATACGTTATTTGAAAAAATAGAATTAGTTAATTGGCAAGTAGGTGCAACAAAACCTTTACAAATTTTGGTTAAACCTCAAGTTAATGGATTAGTCTATACTTCAAAAAAACAAGGATTAAATGTTCTGGCTTTTGTGCACCCTGAAACAGGTGTTTTAGTTATAGATGAAACGATTAAAACAGGTCGTAGAGTTATGACACCACATCAACAATATCATGAGTTAGCAGTAAATTATTGTAAAGAACAATTCAATAAATTATGTGTTAAAATTGAATCACTATCACAAGCTGATAAAGATTCGATTTTATCAGTTGATAGTTTAAAAGGTAAAGCTAAATCTTGGTTTGATACAGATATTTTTAAATTTTATAAAGATTTACATAGTAAACTATCGCAATTACCTGTTGTTGGTGTACCTTTATATAATGAATATGCTCGTTATGCAGGTGAATCTTATGATGTGAATAAATTATCATCTGTTATATTACCATATAGCAACCCTCTTGTTAATTTAGGACGTAATACAGACCATATTGATAAGTTTATGGATGTATTCTTTGAAGAAGAAGATAAAGACGTTTTCAGTTGGTATATGGGTGCTGTAATGAGTAATGTTGAGTTACAGAACGAAAATATGTCTAAATTATTATTTGTACATGGTCCTAGTGGTTGTGGTAAAAGTTCATTAGTATTAGGTTTAGGTAAAGAATTATTAACTAATGAATTAATACATATTGCTTCAGAATTTGATAGTTATTTTAGTTTAAATAACCGTTTTTCTACAAGTAGTGTATCTTCTCGAAGATTATCAATTTATAATGAAAGTACATGGGGTTATGTTGAAAATGGTGAAAAAGTAAATAGACATAATTTTTATGGTTTAAATGCTACATCTATTCAAACATTGATAACTGATGGTTATATTGATAGTGAAGCTAAATATGAGAAAAAAGAAACAACAATTAAATCAGGTTTACATGTTATTTTAACTAACTACATTCCTGTTACAACATCTGATTGTGATGCTTTACGTAGACGTTTATTACCTTGTATGATGAAACCTTCAAGTATGTTTGAAAAGGCAACAGAATTAAATTTAGATGGAAGTAAATTCCGTAAATATATTCGTGATAATGCTTTGGATTTTGCGGTATATTTTGTAAACAAATATCGTGATTTAAAAAATAAATATAGACATTATGTGTATGATCACAATGATTATCAATCACTAATGGAAGATATTGAAATAGAAACTAAACAATATAATACGGATATGGAAAAAGAGTTAAAAGATGCTAGTGAAATTGGTTTTAATAAGTTAATTGAAACTTTAGATGAAAAAGGTTTTGATATTGATACTTTAGTATACGATATGGAATTTAATGAAAGTAATGATATTAAATGTGATGAAAATGTATTATATATAAATTCATCAAAAGTATATTTTTCAAGTATTTCAAAAGATGGTAGTAGGTTAAGAGATATATTTAAATCAATTTATAACACACCAGTTAAGAAATATGGTAAACGTATGTTTGCTATAACAATTGATAGAAATAAAGAACCTATTACAGTTGACCAACACTTCAAACAAAAAGCAAAAAGAAAAAATTTAAGTATTGAAAAAGTAATTAGTACGTTTGTTATCAATTATCCAAATAATAAAAACAATTTATTAGTAAAATTTAAAAAAGAATTTTTAGAAAAATATATCACATTGAATGAGAAAAAATCAAAACTTACATATCATAATGTTGGTTTGATAACTGATAAAAATTTATTTGATGTTGAATGCGATAAATAAAAAAAAAGAAAGATGAAGGATATTGAAATGAAAAAACAACGAAAAGATAGAAGAAAATTTGAAAACAAACCTAAAACACCTAATATGATTGCTGTTAGATTCTTACATTGGGATAATGAAACAAAAAAACTTTCGGCAATAACTTATAAACCTTATCATTTTAAATTAACAAAAGAGTTAAATGATAAATTAAAAAGATTAAATTTAAATAAAACATTAGTATTGGAAACTAAGAATAATGGTAAATATTCAATTGCTGTTATTGATAGAGTTTATTATGAAAAAAATCAATATGTTGTTAATAAAGCTAAAGAATTAGATGTAGCTGTTTCTGAGAAGTTATATACTAAATCAATACCAAAAGCTTTAAAATATGATAATATAGATGAAATGTTTAAAGATATAAAAATATTAGCAATTGCTGGTCAAAAGAAATTGAAGTGGAAGTCAAAATAATTTATTAATTAATATACGTATAAGTACGTATGAAAGAAAAAAACTATTATAAATAATACCCTTATGCATGCACTTAGTTGTGGAGCAGGCAACATGACTAAGTTGGGTATTGTTGTATTAATCGAATAATAATAAACGGTTTTTAGACACTTGAAAAAAATTGAGTGTAGAAAAGCCTATTTGTCGTGGTCTAATTTTTTTTATTAGATCTTTTTTTATGTCAAATAACATCATAGTGTAATAGAAATATATAATAAGTTTAAAATTAATGTCTAATGTGATTTTTATAAATTATAGTTGGTTATTTTTTTGTGTTTGTGGACAAAATTATAATTATTGGACATTTTTTTTATTTTGTCCAATCGTTCTATCCCTTGGTACATCTATAATTAGGACACTTTGGACACTTTGGACACTTTTTTTATAAACTTCACTAGAAAAAATATAAAAAATATATAAAGAGTTTGTTAAAATATCCGTCCATTTTGTCCAATTTGTCCAATCCCTTGATACATCTATCTTTAGAAGGTGTGTTGTTATTTTTTTATTTGTCCAATAGGTATTTTTTGTCCAATTATTTATGCCCAATTTGTCCATATTGCTTTAAATTGTTGATATATAAAGCTTTATAGTTATTGTAAATTTTAGGGGTCTGGGTTTTTGTTTTTTATGTCATTTACGTCTTGTTTGTTGGTATTAGTTGTGTTATAATGGTTGTATATAATTTTGGAAGGAGTACCATAAATGGTAAATACATTAAAAGATGATTTAAATAATATACAACCTTCTGTTAAAGATGCGTTATTTCGTTATTTAACAAAAGAACAAAGTTATCAACATTTATTTAAAAATAAGCGTCTTATAGGATTTGAATTCTTATTAGATAAAAATAATGATGTAAGTGGTGATATATTAATTGCATTTAAAAAACATACTATCATTGTTTATAAAAATGATTTAGATGAACCTTTTAAATTGATTATATTCCCTACTAAAGAACAATTAAAATTAGATGAGTTTAATATTAGTGATTTGTATGTGAGAAAATGTATGTATAAATCTGATGATTTTAAAGCTATAAAAAAATTAAAAGATGGTCCATTATACAAAGTTGCAAGAGATTTAATTGAAACAGATAAAAAATCCGAGTTACCTGATTTTTCTGTTTTAGATAAAAAAGATTTAATACATGATTTAAATGAAAACTTTTATAGTAAAGAGCGAAAAATTGAAGAAATAAAACGTAACCAAGAAACCATTTTAAATAAAACAATAAATAAAGTAGAAGAAAAAGAAGTACAAGAGACTGAATTGTCGTTTAAAGAAGATTTAGTTAATAGATTTAATAACGAACAATTTCAAAATTATTCTGATATAGTATCTTATTGTGTTACTAAATATAATGCTAAAGATATTGTTTTAGAAGCTGCATATAATGCATTATTAGGACAAGCTACATTTCATAGTTTAAAAGATAGAGAGCAATTATTCTATTTTATTAATCTTGTAATTGAATTATATGAAAGTGGGCGATTATAAAAATGGTTCGTAGAAATAGAAATATAGTTGTTAAATCACAATTTAATATAGCTGGTTCTCGTGGTAAGAGTGTAAAACCTTTTATTACTCAATATGTTTCTCGTGAGAGTGCGGTTAAACCTGTACTTGGTTATTACCCTAATACGTCTACTTATGAAGTTGGTGATGGTTCTTGTTTTACCTTTAATAAAACTGCTATTTCAAGGGATAATGTACTAAAAATAGCTGATCATGTTGAAGATTTATTTTTATCTAATAAAAGAGCTATTCAACAAATGGTAATTAGTTTTGATTCTGATTTTTTACGTGAAATGAATGTTGTTGACCCTTCGGTGTCTGTTTTAAAAAAAGGTGATTATGAGGATAATTATGATGATATACGTATGCGTTATGTTATTAGACAAGGTGTACGTGAAATTGCTGATAGAGATGGGTATAACGAACCTAAAATGATTGGTACTATACAGCATGATACTCATCATATACATGCTCATGTAGTTTTGTATGATGACGGTGAAGAATATGGTAGAAAAAGGGGTCGAGAAGAAAAAGGAAAGATTAAAAGTAGTTCTTTTGCGTATGGAACACAAGAGATGGAACGTGTACTCGAAAGAACAAAATCAATAAATGTAACAAGAAACAAACTACTAATTGAACAAGACCAACATAAACATATATCAAACAGTAGTGACGATAATTACCTTAACGAGAAAATAGATATAAGTTATAAAATTATGCAAGATTATTTAAATGATTTATATTTACAAAAATTAAAAGAAAAAGAAGAAGAGAAAGAACGAATTAAACAAGAAATCGAAGAAAAAATGAAAGGAATAAGTGATAATGACTTACAACAATAACACCGATTCAGGTGTATATATTAATGATGCAATAGCTAAATTTGCAAATGCATTAAAAACAGAAAATTTTAGTACAGAATATCCTGTATTATCTAAAGTATGTACACCGTTAGAAAAACCTAATGCTGAGATTATTGGAAGGGATATGAGAGAGTTAAAAGAAGGATTGCATAATGCAGAAAAACCTAATATTATGCTATTAGGTGAACCTGGTTCAGGTAAAACTGCATTTGTTCAAGGTTTTGCGGCAAGTGAAGATGGTTCTTCTTATTTAATTTTAGTTGTTAATATTGAAAAGTTTATGACGGATGCTTTGGGTAATAAAGATGCTCAAATTGCAAATGGATTGGTTGATTTAATTGCAGATGTTAAAAGATATAGTTATAATAATGATATTATTGTAGCATTGTTCATCGATGAATTTCACTCTATTATTGAGTTTTCAAATGCGGCAGTACAAAAATTAAAACCTATTTTAGAAGAAGCTCAAAGATATGGTTTTAGAATTATAGGTGCTACAACTTTTGAGGAGTATGATAAATTTATTGCTTCAGATAAAGCATTAGATCAACGTTTTAACCGAATAAATTTACCAGAATTACATCGTGATGTTGTTGTACAAATTTTACAAAAACGTGCTATAAGACATAACGTATTAGAATTATGTGATCCTAATATTTTTAAAGAAGTATATAATGTTTCAAAACAGGTTGAACCTTCAAAATCACAACCTCGTGCGTCAGTTGATATATTTAATAATATTATTGGTAGTGTTACAAAAAAAGAAGTTATGCAAAAAGGAAAAATTAAAAGATATTTTTATGAACCACATGAGTTAAAAATATTTTCTGAATATATAATTTCAAGACCTATTTTAAATCGTGTTATTAGACGTACATATAATATAGATATCGATAATGATGTGTTTATGCGTGATGTACGACAATCACTTTATGGTGGTTTATTAGGGCAAGATTTAGCTATTTCTGAAGTTATTGATGGTGTTCAAAATCTTATTGTTGGTTTTGTCGATCATACTAGACCTAAATTTTCGTTTTTAAGTACGGGTAGTACAGGGGTTGGTAAAACAGAACTTGCGAAATTGTTATCAGAATCGTTGCATATACCTTTAAAACGTTTTGATATGTCAAGATTTTCAGATCCTTCTCATGCTACAGAATTTGCTGATCAATTAGCTTTAGCTGCATGGTCTAATCCTAATGCATATATATTAATTGACGAAATTGAAAAAGCTTCTCGTGAAGTTGTTAATATATTATTACAGGTATTAGATGATGCTCGTTTAGCTATGGCAAATAATCCTAATAGGATTGCATCTTTTAGTGGTACTATTATTAATCTAACAACTAACGTTGGTAGTGAAATTTATCAAGATTTTAAATCATTTTCTGGTGGTAGTTTAATTAATGTTGATATTGTTTATCAATCTTTAGTTAATTCACCTAAATTTGAAACTGCTGTGTTAGGTCGTATCGATTCTATCATTCCGTTTATGCCATTATCAGATGAAATTATGGGTATGATTGTACGTAAATATTTAGAAGAAACTATTGCGATAAATAGAACACCAAATCGTGAATTTTATATTTCAGATGATATTTATAAATATATAGTTCAAGATAAAACTTCTCGTGATACAGAATTTGGTGGTGCTCGTGATGCTAAACGACAAGTTCGTAAACATGTTATAAGTAAAATTTCGAATTATTTATGCAATGAAGCTGAAACAGAGTGTCCAATTGTAGTGTATATTTCTGGTGATCCACGATTCAATAACTTGAAGCAGGCAAATCATGAAGCTGGTAAAGTTGAAGTTAAAGAATGTCACGATATTGCTGTTGTAAATACATATGTGAATTATGTTGAACAAAAACTTAACAAAAAATTTGTAAATAAAGGGTTATTTGTTCCTAAACATATATCACTTAAAAATTTTTCATCAACATTAATTGGTTGTGCACAAAAAGGATTTAAAGAATTTAAAACATATATGTATATTGATAAAGTTTTAATTCAATGTGAGAATAATAATTACTTTTTAATGGAAACTGGTGAATATTATGATGAACATTTAAAAAATATGGCTCGCATTGAAGCTCAACGTGAAAAAGATGAAGAAGCTATGATGAAAGTGTTTAATAAACGTATTAGCGATGTAATAGCTGGTGTTGATATTACAAATACAAGTGCTGATAATGATAAAATAGATGCAAAAAAAGCTTTGTCTGAATTAGAAATTAATACAAATAAATAAATTAAATTTAAAAGTAAGTTTTGATACTTACTTTTTTTTGTTAAATGTTGTGTTTTATGTTATAATTAATATTATTAGTTAGTAGAAAGGAATTATTATTATGTCAGAAGTATTAAGTAGAGATGATATTGGTTTATGTTTACAAATAAATAAAGACCATTGTTATGTTGATCATTCACTTATTGGTGAATATGTTAGTGATGATGTATCACTTATTACTAGAGAAGAAGCTATTAAATTATTTAACGATATTGAAGAGGCAAATGGATATACACGTTTAACTGACCCAACTGGTTATATGACATTAGATGATAGTATATATAATAGTATTAAAGATTCATATGATATTAAATATGAGGAAAAATTAAATCAAATTGCTAATGGTGAAGTGGATTCTTATGTTGAACCGTTTATTTATTCGTTAAATAAAATTCGTTCACCAAAAAGAGATAATATGGTTGTAACTGATATGAATAATTTTTTACCTAAAGGTTATAATTTTAGGGAATTACGTTTTTTACATACAAATCCAGAAATTGATAATACAATTAATGATTTAGTTGATGCTAGAATTGAAATGACTTTAATTTATTCAAAAAAACGTTCATATACAGCCGATCAATTTAAAGAAGCTAAAGAAACGTTTTTTGAAAAAGGTAAAGAATTAGTTGATCAAATAATGATTGAAGATAAGCAACAAGCATTATTTGGTTCTACATTGGATAATGTACAAGAATCAGCTATGAAAAATGAGGATAATGGGTTAGTATTATGATATCAAATGATACAATAACATTATTAAATTATTATAATTATATTGTTAATAAACCATTAATTGATGCTGATATTATGATAATGTTATATTTATCTCCTTTTGTGATTTGGTTCTTTGTTATTTATCCGAAGGTAAAATCAAAACAATTAAGATATTTAACATTTTATTTTACAATACTATTTAGTCTGTTTTTTTGTTTGTGTAATTATAAAATAGCAGAATATAAAAATGTAAATGAAATAGAACAACAAGTTAGGTCTAAATTTAATAGTTTAGATAAAAAATCTATTCGTAAAGATTTAGATAATGATGAGCTTATGTCTGATTACCGAAATTATTTAGAAGTAAGAAAAATAATTAATAAAATTTAGAATCTCTTGTAGAGATTCTTTTTTTATGCTATAATGATTAAAGTATGTAAAAGAAAGGATTAGATATATAATGGAAAATTTATTGATTATATGTGAAAAGAATTCGGCTGCTAAAAACTTTGAAAAAGCTTTAGGTGGTATGAGTGGATCGTTTGAAGGTGATAATTATCAAATAGTACATTTGTCAGGTCATGTATTAAAATTACCAGAACCTAAAAAAACTGCTAGAACAGAATATGCTGAGTTTATTGGTGATTTTAGAAATGTGCAATCAGCACCTTGGAAATTTGAATATTTTGATTTTGATAAGTATGTACCTATTGGTAGTGATAAAGCAGATAAATATATAAAAAATTGCTCTGATTATTTATCAAAGGGTTATATTCCTGTTATTGCTACCGATTTAGATTCTTTTTGTGAAGGGGATTTAATAGGTTATGAAGTTTTAAGATATTTAAATTATAGAGGTAAGATATATCGTGAATTTCATGCTGATGAATCACCAAATAGTATTATTAAAGCTTTGAAAAACAAAAAACCTATTACAATGGGTTATACAAATTTTAATGTTGGTAGAGCAAGACAAGCAAGTGATTATGTTACACAATGTTTAACTAGGGTTGCTACATATGAAGTTATGCAACAAGGTTATACAATTGGTCGTTCAATTCCTTTTGGACGTTTAAAATCGGCTGTTTTATCTTTTATTGGAAGTCAACAAGATGCAATTCGTAATTATAAACCGTCAACTATGTATGAATTTAGATATAAATTGGATGATTTAGTTTTAAAAATGAAAGACGCTGAACAATTTAAAACTGTTGAGGAGATGGAACAATTTGCATCACAGTTTCCAATGGAAACAAAAGTAAAAAAAGTTAGAGAAACACCAGGGACTACACCACCACCAAAATTATTAAATATCGATAAATTAGGTTCAATTTTTACAAATAAAGGTGTTAGTATTACTGAAGTTCGTGAAACAGCACAAGTATTATATGATAACAGTATTTTATCATATCCTCGTACAGAAGAAAATGTTATTTCTATGGAGGATTTTAAAGTTATCACTCCTCATATTGACAAATATATTAATTTGTTAGGGTTGCATAGTGCTTTATTTACTCATCGAGAACCACGTAAAACGCATGTTGTTGATGCTACATCACATGGTGGGTTAAGACCAGGAGTTGTTATTCCAAAATCATTAGATGAGTTAAATCAATATGGTAAAATAGCAGTTGAAATGTATAAGATTGTAACTGAAGAATTTTTAAAAATGTATTTAGAAGATACTGAGTGGATTCGTTATGACTTTGTTACTGAAACAAAACCTGAGTTTAAGGGTAGTGTACGTATAATTACAAAACAAGGTGTTTTAAATCCAGATGATAATGTTAAAGATGTTGTATCAACATTACCAAATTTAAGTAAACTAGCTGTAGGTTATCCACATGAAGTTAAGTCTGTTAAACCAAAAACACCAACAATTGCATGGACATTAGATCAACTTAAAAAATATGATATTGGTACTCCAGCAACAAGGTTAACAACATTAGAAGGAATGATAGGTAATGAAGCAAAACCTTTAATGCTTGAAGCTAAACGTTTAGTTTTATCAAAAGTTGGATTACTTGGTTATGAAGCTGCTAAAGAAACTATTATAGGTTCACCTGAAGGAACGAAAGAATTACAGAATTTATTATTTTCTTTAGGTAAAAATGAAAAAACTATGGATGAAGTTTTCTATTCATTTGAAGAAATGTTAGCAAGTGATATTCATGTGTTACGTAATAAAATTTATTCTTTAGAACAATATGGCTTTGTTTCTGATAGGGTAGCTATTAATTGGCTAGGTAAGGATATTACAATTAAGCGTAAATGTGGTACATATGAATATACACCTGAAGATTTAGAAAAACTATCTCGTGGCGAAGAAATTTCATTTAAAACGAAAGATTCTAATAATGTTGAATTCAATGTTACAGGGAAAATAGATACAAAAATTAGCAAAAAAACAAATAAACCTTACACGGAATTTATCGGTAAATATGAACGTGCTGATAAAGTTAAAGGCGTTTGGAACGGACGTGAAATTAGTTTCAAAAAAACATGGAGAGATTATGAATTCACACAATCTGAATTAGATAGATTATTTAAAGGTGAAAAGATTGTTATTACATTATCTGATGGTCAACGTGTTGAAGGTGCGTTAAAAGATGCTGAATATAAAGGTCACTCTTATATAGCTTTTGACGGAAAATATGTTCGTGATGAATCGAAAAGATATAAAGGTATATGGAATGGTCGTGAGGTTGATATTCCTCGTAAGTGGTCTACTTATGAATTTTCGGAAGAAGAATTAAAACGATTAGTTGATGGTGAACTTATAACAATTAATTATCGTAATAAACATGGTTATACAAATCCATTGAAGGGTCATTTAGAAGAACAAGAATATAATTCAACAAAATTTGTAGGATTTAAACCAATTTTTGAGAAAAAAGATGATTAAAAATTTATAAAACGTAAAATTTATAAATATTAAATTTATAAAATAACTTACATATTATATTTAATGTGTAGGTTATTTTTTTATATTTATATTAAAATTCATTTTAAATATTAAAAAAAATGGTTGATTTTTGATACATAAGATATTTGTTTTATAATAAGGATTTTGGTTAACTTGAATTATATTTTCTCTTATGCTCTTTTACTCCCCCCCTATTAAAAAAATAAATTGAAGAAATAAAAAATAATCGAGATAATATTTTCATATAATATTTCTTCAATAATTTGCTCACTTCAATAATTTCCACAATAACATTTTCCAGATAATAACATTTTGAATATAATAAGCTTCAACAAAATAATTTCGATAATAACATTTTCCAGATAATAACATTGAAGGGGGGGGAGTTCCTTATGTCAAAGGAGTTTAAGACGAGTTTGACCGAAGACTGATTCAAGTAATGAATCAGGAAGTGAGTTAATGCGAAGCCACGAACCTATATAAGCAATTACGTAGGAATTGCGTTTTTTTTTAAAGGTGTTTATATAGTGATTGAATTAATTTAAGAGTTTTATTTAATTGATTTAGATAAGAGTTTTATTTAATTTATTTATTTAATAACTATAATAAATTAGATTGAGTGATGGTTTATAATAAAAGTTAATTAAATGGACATTTATAATAGATATATTTAGTTCAAGTAACAACTAGTAGTAACAACTAGTAGTAACAACTAAGGGTAACAACTAAGGATAACAACTAAGGGTAACAACTAGTGGTAACAACTAGTGGTAACAACTAGTGGTAACAACTAGTGGTAACAACTAGTGGTAACAACTAGTGGTAACAACTAGTGGT